>Ga0196970_1000002_pt1:230000-791644 | contig 791644 bp, 653 predicted proteins | sample S1v_513CmetaG_FD_148672 | JGI IMG/M metagenome (GOLD analysis project Ga0196970, IMG submission 148672) | Soil microbial communities from Anza Borrego desert, Southern California, United States - S1+v_5-13C | ecosystem: Environmental > Terrestrial > Soil > Desert | place: USA...
GCCCGTAGCCGTTTCATATTTACAGCCTAAATAATCCTGTTGTGAGCGCTGTACCCGAAGCCAGGTCTGGAGACATTCGTCTATCTGGATCTGTTTCCGGCCGGAATGGGAACTTAAATTTGGAACCGGAATCGCGGAGCTACCAGGATGACCGTCTCTGTTTCCCTTACAAAAATGGTAAGCTTAATCCCGGTGATCTTCACTTCATGGTAAACCGGGCCTGTAAGATGCTGGTAAATGGCAAGCTTCACGTAAGCACAGACATTACCAGGTACTATCGGGGCTGGCCAGAGACGCGGGCGCGCCTTCGGCAGTAAAGCTGATCCTTCCGGACCGGATACGGTCGGTACTTTCGGCTGTTATTTTACGATAAAAATAGCCCGGGTTTTTCCGGAAGATATAAGTCCGGCCGGATTTAGCCGTGCCTTAAATTTCCACCGGTGAATTGGTTCCTACAAGCTCTTCCACGATCTTTTTTACCGGTCTGACCTGCTGTACAAATTCAATTGTCGGGCCCGCGCACCACATGGTTTTGTAAGTAGCGCCGAAAGCTGCTTTCTCCAGCGTTTTCATTCCCTTGTAAAAGGTCAGCATTTTTGCCCATTTCTTCAGCCTTCGGTTCTTGTTCAGCAGGGTTTCCAAAGAGGTCTGCTGTGTTCCTGCCTTTTGTACATACGGCGTGTTGATCACCGTGCAGGGTGTTCCCGACAGCCGGTTGGTCATCACGATATCCTTTGCCCCATAATGTACGATCGCCTGTTTGTATTCTTCGGATACCGGGGCTTCTTCCGAAGCAATAAAAATGCTGCCGATCGAAAATCCGTCCGCGCCCAGGGCGGCCATCCTGTCGATATGCTCGCGCTTTGCCACGCCCCCGGCTGAGATCACCGGGATGGAGCATACCCTTTTCAATGCCGGAACGAGCACTTCTGGTTTCAGAGGTCCCGCGTGCCCGCCTGCCTCGGAATTTACCGCGATCACGGCGTCGGCCCCGAGATCCTGCACTTTCAGCGCGTATTTCTCGTCCACCACATCGCAGAACACTTTTATATTATTTCCCCTGCAGGCTTTGATCACTTCTTCCGGGCTGCCCAGCGAGGTAATGATGAAATCCACTGAATGATCCAGGCAGGAGCGGAGCTGCTCTTTCAGGCGGATGTTCGATTTATTTACGATAAGATTGATACCGAAAGGCCCGCCCGCTTCGTCGCGGATCTCTTTCAGCGCTGCGCGGAACTCTGCGTCGGTCCGGTAGTTCAGCGCGGGGATCGCCCCGGTGATGCCTGCCTTCACGGCTTCTTTCACCATGCCGGCGTTGCTTACCAGGAACATCGGCGCCATGATCACCGGATAACGGATGCCCAGCAGCCGGCATAACGCCAGGTACTGAAGCTGTTTTTGCTCATTCATGGTCATAAAGTTAGCGATGAAATAAAAAAGGAGAAATAAAGAAGAAGGAAAGATCAGTTCTCCGTAACGGAAAATACTTCGAGGGGCTTTAATTTCCCTTTTAGCTGAAGCACGCCCAGGCTGTTCGTATTATAACGGCCTGTCCACTTCAGCTTATTGTAAACAGTATCCGATATCAGCAGTTCCGCATTATAGTCGTTACAAATTTCTTCCAGCCGCGATGCGGTATTCAGCACATCGCCGCTGTACACGATCTCTTTCCGTATATCCCCGATCAGCGCCGATACGACCATTCCGCCATGCATACCTGCCTTGAACACAGGGATCACGCCATATTTATTCATGTAATGTTCTTTCCTGCGGCGGATCTTCTGCCGTACCATGAAGAACAGGTCCACGCAGTTGGGCGATTGTACCGCCTTATCCATCGGCCACATAATGATCACCTCGTCGCCGACATACTTGTATATCTCGGCATCGCATTCGATGATGGGCCTTGAAATATCGTGAAAGAAATCGTCCACGAGCGAATAGTATTTATCGTCTCCCAGCTCTTCGGCCAGCTTGGTGGAGGATTTGAGATCGAGGAACATGAAGACCATTTCCTGCTGCCGCGGCTTATGAAAACGTCCTACCGTATAGCGGCGGAATGTCCCGTCGCCCAGGAGATCGTCGAGCTGGAAAAGGAATACGATAATGATGGAACCCTTGAATGCCTGCACCAGAACCATGAACAGCTCTTTCGTGGTGAACTTGTCGAGAAGGTCCTGCGCATTGGGGCTTCCTGTAATTTGCATAAAGGCCGAGAGGCACACAATGATGACCAGGTATACCGTAATGGTATACGAAACTGATTTGATGAGCAGACCGAGAATAAAATTCAGCTTGCGCAGCCGCTCACGGTAAACGAATAATTCGAAAACCCCGGTGAGGAAACCCGCAATAAAGCCGACCACGGGATACTGGAAATGAACGCGGCCTTCTTCGATGAACGGCAGAAAGGACAAAAGCCCGCCAAGGATCCCTGCTTTCAGGCAGTTGGATAATCTTCGCTTGGTGTATTTGCTTATGTGAAAAGGTCCTTTATGCAAGTGTTGGGTATAGGTTGGCCCTGGTTATTTTATATTATGGAAAACGTTGGTTACATCTTCATCGTCTTCGATCTTTTCGATGAGCTTCATCACTTCTTCTTCCTGCTCGGGCGTAAGCTCGGTCTGCGTGGTGGGAATGCGCTGAAGCTCTGCATTCAGAACCTCGATGCCGCGTTCGTCCAGGCCTTGTTGCATTCTGCCGAAATTTTCGAAGCTGGTATACACGTAAATGATCCCATCCGATTCTCCGATATCCTCGGCGCCCAGGTCGATCAGGTCCAGCTCGAGCTCTTCGGGATCTCTGCCCTCGGCTTTGATCTGGAACACGCCCATGCGGGTGAACATGAAATCGAGCGAGCCGCTGGTTCCCAGGTTTCCGCCTGAACGGTTGAAGTACATCCGGATGTTGGCCACCGTACGGGTCGGGTTATCGGTTGCCGTTTCCACAACGATAGCGACGCCGTGCGGACCGTAGCCGTCGTACACGATCTCTTCGTAGTTGCTGGAATCTTTGTCAGTAGCGCGTTTGATAGCCGCGTCGATGCGGTCTTTCGGCATATCCACGTTCCTGGCATTCTGTATGATCTGCTTCAGCTTCGAGTTGCTGTCGGGGTTCGGTCCCGCCTGCTTTACAGCCATCGAGATCTCTTTTCCGAACTTGGTATACAGCTTCGATATCTTTGCATTGCGCGCAAAAATCTTGTGCTTGCGTTTTTCAAATACACGTCCCATACTGGAAGATTTAAGTGTTGGCAAAGGTAGGAAACAAGATAATTAAAAAGGGAAAATTAGAAATTAAAAGTAGACCAGTACTGAGTACTGAGTATTGAGTCCTGAGACAGGTGTAAGATCATTTTCGGTTACCAAGCTCGTCTGCCGAAGCTGGCAGGCGTAGGAGCGGTACTGAGTCCTGAGTATTCAGTCCTGAGATCGTTACCAGATCATTTAGATACTAATTAGTCTGGAAGTATAAAAGTCTAAAGTCTGAAAGTCTAAAGTTCTGATCGAAGACGCAGGCGCGGTCCTTTTTTTCCATTGTCCTTTCATCCAGGCTCCAGCTTCCAGCGTCCAGCTTCCATCCCTCAAACAAGTGATTTTCCCTCCCCAGCCCCGGCTATCCCTTGCAAAAACAACTTCACAACGATATAATAGGTATCTTTGCACACGGATAGCGCATGTACAGAATGGATCAGAAAGTTTCCCTGGCAGATATGAACGTGGGAGAGGAAGCGGTGATAACCGGTTTTTCCACAGAAGAGATTCCCGCACGTTTCTACGAAATGGGATTGCTGCCCGGCACTCTGCTGAAGCTGCAGTACCGTGCCCCTTTCAATGGACCGGTATGCGTAAGCGTGAACGAGCATCAGTATCTGCTGGCGCTGCGCAAAAGGGAAGCCCGGTATGTACTTATAGAACGGACGCATGAGGGAGTGTAAAATAGCGCTTGTCGGAAATCCAAATACCGGAAAATCTTCTCTCTTCAACCAGCTTACCGGTCTCAACCAGCGAGTCGGAAATTATCCCGGCATCACCACCGATAAAAAAACAGGAACTTTTACACACGGAGGCATTACGTATCGCCTGTACGATCTGCCCGGCACCTATAGTCTCTATCCCGGTTCGAAGGATGAGGAAGTAGTGTTCGAAGTGCTGGCGGATACCGCGCACCGCGACCGGCCCGACAAGATCGTGGTGGTAGGCGACCCGGTGAACCTGAAACGAAGCCTTCTGTTGTTCCGGCAGGTGCAGCAGCTCGGCATTCCCGTAATGCTCGCGATCAACAGGATCGACGAAGCGGGGCGCAGGGGAATAGAAATACGTAAGAACGAGCTCGCAGATTTTGCCGGCACCACGGTCGTATTTACCAATGCACGCAAGGGAACGGGGATCGCAGAGCTGAAGAACGGCATCCGGGATCTGAAAGAAATACCGCCGGCAAGCTTTACCGTACCCGCAGAATATACTGAAGCCGTGCACGCCGTACAACGTACGCCTGGAGTAGCCAATATTTACAAGGCCTGGCAGCTGCTGGCCCGCAAGGAAGTGCATCACCTGAAAGCGGAAGAAGCCGCCGCGCTGGCAAAGCTCCGCCTGGAATTCCATATTGTTCCGCGCCGCCTGCAGGTGAAGGAAACGCTTGACTGGTACCGGCAGATCGAGCCACAGATGGGGCGCATCGTAACCCAGACACCAGGCTACCGCAGTTTTTCCGAAAGGTTTGACAAGGTACTTTTACATCCGTTCTTCGGTTATCTCATATTTTTCGGGCTGCTTTTTCTCATTTTCCAGGCGATCTTTTCGTGGTCGGCGCTTCCCATGGTGTGGATCGAATCCGGCTTTGGCAGGCTCTCGGCTTTTCTGAAGGATGCGATCCCTTCCGGTCCGGCAACCGATCTGCTGGCGGATGGCATTGTGCCCGGCATTGGTGGCATAGCGGTATTCGTGCCGCAGATCGTTATCCTGTTCTTTTTCCTGCTGCTGATGGAAGAAACCGGCTATATGAGCCGTGTGGTATTCCTTATGGATAAATGGATGCGGCCTTTCGGGCTCAACGGCAAAAGCATGGTGCCCCTGATGTCCGGAGCGGCCTGTGCGGTACCCGCTGTAATGTCGGCGCGGAATATCGAAAATTCCAAAGAGCGTATCATTACGATACTTGTAACGCCCTTCATGACCTGCTCCGCGCGCCTGCCCGTGTACGCGCTCATAACCGCGCTCGTTATCCCGGATATCAGCTTCCTGGGCCTCAGCCTCAAGGCCATTACCCTGATGGGGCTTTATCTCCTGGGCCTTGCGGCCGCGCTGGCAAGCGCATGGATCTACCACCGGTTCATCAAAAGCCGGTACAAAAGTTATCTTATTATGGAAGTGCCGGCATATAAATGGCCGCACTGGAAAAATGTTTTCGTGTCGTTGTGGGAAAAAACATCTGCGTTCATTTTCGGCGCGGGTAAAATTATTCTTGCGGTGAGCATTGTTCTTTGGGTGCTGGCTTCTTTCGGGCCGGGAAGAGAATTTGCTATGGCGGATGAGATCGTCCGCTCCCGCCCGGAAAATATAGGCCTGGCAGAAAACGAGCTCAGCGCAAAGGTGAGCGCCCACCGGATGGAAAATTCATATCTCGGCCATGTCGGTAAAGTGATCGAACCGGTGATACGCCCGCTGGGTTATGACTGGAAGATCGGCATCGGCATACTGGCATCGTTTGCAGCGCGCGAAGTATTCGTGCCGACCATGGCTACTATCTACAGCATTTCGTATGACGATAGCGACAACCAGAAAGACCTGCGGCTGAGCGACCGCATGCGGAATGAAGTGCACCCGCGCACGGGAAAGCCTTTGTATAGTCTCGCCACAGGTATTTCGCTACTTTTGTTCTACGCATTCGCTATGCAGTGCATGAGCACGCTGGCAGCCGTGAAACGCGAGACCAAACGCTGGAAGTGGCCGGCGATGCAGCTGGTATCGATGACCGGGCTGGCATACATAACGGCGCTGATCGCATACCAGGCTTTAAAATAAAAAGAGATGATCTGGCAATATATAATCACAGGAATATTGTTTGTGCTTGCTGCGGGATACCTTACGCGGTACGTATGGCGCATGTTGAGTCCCGCAAAGGGCTGCGGCGACCAGTGCGGCTGCGGCAAAAAGTAACTCCGGGGAATGATCACCAAATCATAAGCAACGGCGGATGACGCTCTGCTGCACAGACGCGGCAGGGGCTGGAACGGCATCCTTTGCCCGCCGTACCGGCAAATATGGATAACCAGTGCAGATAACCCGCCTTCGCCGAGGCTCCGGCGGGTAAAGATACAGTGGAAGACCCGTCCGTCCGCCCAAACAAAATCAATGATAATTTTTACGGTGCGATGAAGTTGTCGCGGATCGCGCTGATGACCAGGTCCACGTTGTTTTTTGCGCGGAATTTTTTCATCAGGTTCTTGCGGTGCGAGGCTACGGTATGCGAGCTGATGAAGGTCTTGTCGGCGATCTCTTTGTTGGTGAGGCCTTCGGCGATGAGGCCGAGGATCTGTATCTCACGCTCGGAAAGGTGGATGGGATCGGAAGGATCGATGACCTGGCCTTCGTTATCGTCCTGCTTTTTATGATTCAGCTTTAATACATTGCTGCAAAAGAAATTTTTGCCGGCCATGATGGATTCCACGGCATCCATAATTTCCTGGTGGTCGCATTGCTTCAGAATATATGCGTGCACGCCGAGCTGCAGTATCTTTATCACGTCCTGCAGGTTCTCATTGGTGTCGAGCACCAGCACCTTCTGGCGCGGGTGGCGCTGCAGTATCTCGTGTATCACGGGCACCGCTTCCACGCCGTGTATGTTCAGGCCGATCACCACTACATCCGGGTCGTAAATATCCACGAGTGGAATGATCGTATTGTAATCGTCCGTTTCGTTGAGGATATGATACCGAGAGGACTTGCTGTCGAAAATGAATCTCAGTCCCTGCCGGATAAGGTAATGCTGGTCGGCTATAAGTATCGTTATCTTCTTTTCCATCCGTTAGTTCACACTTACCAATGCGTCTGCAAAATTACGCCAGTTTTCGTCTTCGGGTATGCCGGGCTTGCGCTTTCCGAAGAACTGCACGATGAGCTCGCCTTTGCTGTCATAAAATTCCACAGCGGTCACAATCCCGTCCTGCGTGGGCTTGCGTACCAGCCAGGCCTGGTCGATATCGTTCTCGTTCACATGCAGGTTGAACTCGGGATCCAGCACGTTGTACCAGTTCTCGTGCGCGGCCACGTTCTTTATTTCGCCGGTGTGGATCTGTATGCATCCTTTGTTGCCTACGAATACCATGATGGGGATCTGCTTTTCGGCGGCACCGTCCATAAGCGGGCGAAGCACTGCGGGAGTGAGCTTTACGGCCAGGTCTTCGGGCGCAAGACGCAATATCTGGGTGCGGCTGACGCGATACTTGCCAAGCAGCATGTAGAAGTCATGCGTATCCTTCAGCGCTTTCCAGTCTTCGCCGAGGGCAGCCTTGTCTATCATAGAATCGGGCATTTCGCGGGCGGGCTCGTTGCTTTTCTGCTCTACGGGCAGCTCGTTGTTCTGCTCAGCGCTTTTGAAGGTGCCGGTAAGGTTATGGTAGGCGTTAAGGTCGCTTTTGTCGGTCATATAGATCTTATGCACCGCTTCGCCGTATTTGTCGAAGAACTGGAAGCTGTAGCGGAAATCGCCGCGGAACGGCTCCTTTACGGCAAAGCCGAATTTCCATGCCTGCATAAAAAGGCGCAGGTCGATGGCCGGATCGAGCACAAGGCCGACATGGTTATTGAAGGAGACGTTGTTGTAAACGCCTTTGCGTTCGTGCACTACAGAATCGTTGCGGGTGAGCGCCATTACATATCCGAGGCTCTTCACTTCCTTGAGGAAAGCGGTCCAGTCGCCTTCGAGGCGGATCACATTCTCTCCGATGCCGGTGGCGAGGAGCTCCATTTCGGAGACGCCAAGGTCGCGGGCGGCGTTACGGATACGGCTCTGGGGTTGTTCTTTCTTATACTCTTCCCAACGGGACTTAAGGCTGCTCACTGATTCTGTGGAGGTTTTCATACGTTACTTTATTTAGACTAATTCTAAACTGTCGCAAAATAATCAGTAATCATTAAGAAAAGCAATACCCTGTTTAGGGGATAAGGAATTAAAAAGTAAAAAGGAAAAATTAAAAACGGGCGACGAAGTCGCTGCCGATCTGAGGCGTCCAATTTCCAGTGTCCACCTTCCACCTCAAACCGCCGCACACCTCTCCCAAAAGCATGTTCTTTCAATAAATTCTTTTTCGAAGCCTTCAGCGCAGGCGAAACGGGCTTCGGTCTCTTCGCATCCTTTGAGGCAGGTGGCAAGATAGGATTGGAGAATGGGATAGGTTTTGCGCTGTGTGGTTTCGGTAAGGGTGTCGTTTATATCTGCAGCGAGATAGATCCATATTCTTCCGGAGGGTACGGATAGAGTTCGGTCTATCATTTCTATCTGCGTGCGGGATAAAAGCGTCCGGGTGTATCCGTTGCTTTCAAGTTCGTCGGTATTACTTAGCTGACTGGGATCGACTTCGTATAAAATACCGTTGACGACCGGCTGCAGTGCAGGGAAGCGCAGGGCAGGCGCAGTTCCCAGGAAAATATTTTCAGTGTTGCCGGATAGTTGCTTCACCAGCCAGCCTCTGATATAGCCGTTGAGACGGGCGGGCTGTAAATAATGGTCGTCTGCTCCGGTCGCTTTCCTGGTTCCGGACTCCATCAGCGAGCCGTAGCCGAAAATAAAATTCTTGATCATCTGGTGCCGGAATGAAAAAGTGAAATAGCTGAATTGAAATAGAATGAAAGCAGCCTTCGCCCGGAGCAGGCTGCAAGGCTGCTTTGCATCAGGTTATAATGTCTGCAGGTAGAGATGGTAAGCATTCTCGCCATACAGCATGGCAAATTGCGCCAGGTTGCTGTTGGACGGCGTTCCTACCAGGTTGAGCACCGGTATGGAATTGAACGAATACTGGTAAGCGGTCGCGCCGGCGTTGAACGAGCCCTGGTACAGGTTGGTGTTGCTACCCAGCTTCATGAAATAGATGCGGTACGCGCTCCCGTCGAAAAGCATATTCCATCTTGCATAGTCCGTATCGGATGGAAAGCCCGTTACAGGAATCTGCGGAATAGAATTGTAACCGAACTCGTAATTGGTGCTTCCCGGTACGTACGCTGCCTGGTACAGGAGGCCGGGGTTGCCGAGCCGCCGTACATACAGGCGGTACGCCCCGCCGTCGTGCAACATGGCAAAGCTGTTCATATCCGCGTCGGCGGGTATGTTGGTGAGCGTGATCACCGGTATGGAATTATGTCCGTAAGCGTAGGACGAGCCGTTCCATGAAAACTGGTACAGCGTGTCGCGCGTGCTGCCCTTGAAGAAATACATCCGGTACGCGGAGCCGTCGTACAGCATGGCGAAGCGGCGGAAATTGGTGTCGGCTGGCGCGCCCGTAATGGGAATATTAGGAATGAAAGGCGGTGAGGGCCACACGTAGTCGTTTGTGCCCGTGGCGTAGATAAACTGATTAACTGATGGCATGATAGGTTGGTTTTAAGGTTTACCGGTTTTTACGGTTTCCGGTTTAGCCGCCGCTTTGGCCTGCGCGGACAGGCATAAATGATATGTTGTTCCATATCGGTACATGGGTGGTCAGCCCTCCGGGGACCGTCGTCTTATTTACAGCTATTACAGTACAGCCCGGGGAGGGGTCTGCGGTTAGGTGAGGCAAATATAAAGTGGGTTCCGCCAGTGTGCAATCGGTAAAAACCCTGAATTTGGTTAGGTAATGTGCCTGAATCTGGAATCTGGACATCGGATGCTGGACGTTAGGCGTGTCATTGTTCCGGTTGCTGTCCCGTCATTATGATTTTTTAATGATACGATCCCGCTGCATCCGTCGAACAATGTGTGTGTGTCGTCGTATATAGGGGGCATGGACGAAATTTTACAGCGGGTACGCGACTATGCAGATCTATGGCATGGAGACCAGATGCGAAAATATGAGAAGGCCCGCTATATTGTTCATCCTGTACGGGTGATGGAATTGCTTTCCGGATATACTTCCGACCGCGCCATGCTGGCAGCCGCTCTGCTGCACGATGTGCTGGAGGACACGCCCGCCACCAGGCACGAGATCCGCGATTTCCTTCTTACCATAATGGATAAGGCCACCGCCGACCGTACTACTGAGCTGGTGGTAGAGCTCACCGATATCTATGTGAAGGAGGATTTTCCTTCGATGAACCGCAAAGAGCGCAAGAAAAAAGAAGCGGAACGGATGGAAACCGTTACTCCGCAAGCTCAGACCATAAAATACGCGGATATTATCGACAATGCCATCGACATTACGCGCCACGATACCGGCTTTGCGCCGAGATTCCTGAAAGAATGCCGCCACCTGCTCGAAAGAATGCCGAAGGGCGATCCGCAATTGTACCGCCGCGCTGTAGATACGGTGGAAGAAGGATTGAGGAAATTGAAAATGAAGAATTAAAAGCAGTTTCAGGCATCTGATATTAGGTTGCAGATAAGCTTTATCATCAGATCTTTTTCGTCGGGATGACTGCGCGCTACCAGCAGGGCGAGCGATATCAACGCATTATCATTGATTTTGGCTTCTCCGGAATTTTTCAGCAGATGCTGGTTCTTGTTCAGGAACCATACGAACAGGAATGCTCCGATCCGCTTGTTCCCATCTGAAAACGGATGCGTCTTGATCGTAAAATAAAGCAGATGTGCCGCCTGTTCTTCAATGCTCGGATAAAGATGCTTGCCATCGAATGTCTGTATGATGTTGCCCAGGATCCCCTTAAAGCTGCCGTCCTTCTGGTTGCCGAAAAGCCTTGTAAATTCTTCTTTTGATGCCAGCTGCCGTTTCAGTTCCTGTATGGCTGCGACAGCTTCATCATACTGTATTGTATAAATAATTTTTTCTTGCAGCTCTCCGCGACCGATCGTGCGGTTGTCGAACCGATGCAGGAGCACAAAGCTTTTGGTGTACCTGCTCAGTATAGCAAGCAAGCCTTTGGCTTCCGAAAGCTCACTGCTGCCGGAGTGCCCGGTATTTTCGATGATCTGGACGATGCGGCTCAGCTCTTCGAGCCGTTTGTGATTGATGGCGAGCCCGTCCATGAGGTATTCTCTCAGCCGGTTGGTTGCCCATATTCTGAATTGTGTACCCTGCTTTGAGTTTACCCGGTATCCAACTGAGATGATCGCGTCGAGATTGTAGTATTCGATTTGCCTGGATACGCTTTTTGAACCTTCTTTCTGAACTGTTGCATTTTCTACAACAGTTGAGTTCCTGTCCAGTTCGCCCTCTTTGTAAATGCGGCTCAGATGCCTCGAAATAACCGACTTATCCCTTCCGAATAAGATAGCTATCTGGTTCAGGTTCAGCCATACGGTCTCCTGTTCGAAACGGACTTCTATTCTCGTTTCGCCATGTTCCGACCTGTAAATTTCAACCGCGCTCATGCCTACCTGCTCAGAAGCAAGTGTAGCGTATCGTCTTGTAAAAAGCTAAGCAGATCCGGTATATACTATGCGAAGTTGATATAATTAAAAATGCAAAATTAAAAAGTAAAAATCCATTACTGCCGATGAAATTAAAGAACAAAAGCCTTTCCCAATTTCGCTTTCAATTAACTATCATTTCCAGCTTTCCTTTCACACGCAGCGTTATCACCGGCTGCAGCTCCAGCGTGTAATTCTCCGGCAGCGACAATTTAAATTCTCTTCGCATTATCGTCACTACCGTTATCATTTCATATATCGCGAACATATTTCCTATGCATAATCTGGGTCCGCCGCCGAAAGGAAAGTAGGCGAACTTCGGAATGCTTCCTGCGTTCTCCGGGGCAAATCGTTCCGGCCGGAATTTTTCCGGATCGTTCCAGTTGCGGACGCTGCGCTGTATTACGTATGTGGGAATACCCAGCGAAGTGCCTGCGGGAATGGTATAGTCACCGAACTTATCTTCACTGATCGATTCCCTGCCCACCAGCCACGCCGGCGGATACAGCCGCATGCTTTCGTCTATGATCTGTCGTGTATACGTAAGCCGCTTCATATCTTCGGCGGTCGGTTTGCGGCCGTCCAGCACTTCCGCTATTTCTTTCATCAGCTTTGCGTCTTCTTCGGGGTTTCGCGCTAGCAGGTACCAAGTGAACGAAAGGGAATTCGCCGTAGTTTCATGGCCGGCTATAAATATGGTCATCACCTCGTCCAGCAGCTGCGCCGCGCTCATGCTTTCGCCTGTTTCCTCGTCACGGGTGTGGATGAGCATGTCCAGCAGGTCATCGTAGCGTTTCGGATCATTCATGCGCTGGCGTATCAACCCGCCTATGATCTCTTTTATTTCTCTCACCGAGTGCTTTTCGCGGAAATTTCCGGGCGTCGGCACCCACAACGGCAGCTTGAACGGGTTGCGAATGCGCTCGGCGCCTTCTTCGATCACCCGCGAGAGCGATATGTTCAGCCGGTTGATGTCTTCTTCGCGAATGTGTGACTGGAACAATGTGCGTGTAACGATAAGCAGTGCCAGCCGGTTCATTTCGTAGCTGATGTTCACTGTGCTGCCTTTGGTGTACCGTGTCTTCCATTCGAGCAGCACCTGCTCCGTGCAGTCGGCCATGATATCCACAAGCCTTGCGAGCCTTTCTTTATGGAAAGCCGGTTGGGCCAGCCTCCGCTGCCGTATCCAGAAGTCGCCCCCGCTGGTCAGCAATCCTTCGCCCAGCAGTATCTTCAGCGTATCGTACCCGAAGCTCTTTTTATAGTTGCGATGATTCTCCTGCAGTATCTGCCGCACATATTCCGGCTTGAATACGATGCAGACGATGCGGAACGGCGACTGCAGCGCGCAGATATCGCCATAGCGCTCTTCATTTTTTTTGAAAAAGGCCAGCGGCCCTTTCATAAAGTCGGGAACATTTCCAAGGATGGGAACTTTCTCGGGCGGTGCGGGTGGAAACATAGATAACTCAAAATTAAAAATGAAAAATTAAAAAAGACCGAAATCGACATAAGGAATGTATGAGCGAACGCTTTTTAATTTTTGTTCTTTACTTTTTTATTGATTTTGGGCGGCATGCGGGCCTTCCACTGTATCTTTGCCCGCCGTAGCTCCACGTTTAATTGTCCTTCGGCAGTGTTATGCTTTCTGCAATGTTAAGCCCGCCTGCTCCGAAGCTACGGCGGGCAAAGGATGTCGTTCCAGTCCCTGCCGCAATTCCGGCAGGACGATGCCTGTTTACATATTGGGCTTCCTGCGTAATAATTCAAAATCCTTAACAGCTTACCGGGAACGGTTGCAGTCGCAATACGTTTATTTATCTACTTTTGAGTACGATGGAAGAGATCACTTTAAAGGTTGAACGTACAGCCAGGGTCTGCCTGCTCGGCGCTCCGGGCCCGGAGATCCGCGAGGTATGGATGGTGATGCACGGTTACGGGCAGCTTGCTCCATACTTTATCCGCCATTTCGAAGCGTTGGCGCAGCCCGGTGTGCTGGTCGCGGCGCCCGAGGCTTTGTCGCGGTTTTACCTCGACAGCGGTATCGGCAGAGTAGGCGCCAGCTGGATGACCAAAGAAATGCGACTCGACGAGATCCGGGATTACCTTTCTTACTTGTCGAAAGTGTACGCCTGGATCAAATCAACCGTCGGTCACGAAACATTCCGCTTACATGTGCTGGGTTTTTCGCAGGGTGCGGCCACTGCCTGCCGCTGGGTAGCGGAAAAGCGCCCGCCGGCCAGTACTCTCACGTGTTGGGCGGGTTTTTTTCCGCCGGATCTGAGCTGGTCACCCGAATGGAAGAACAGCGGTCCTGAAACTCACGTGGTGGTCGGCACCTCCGATCAGCTTGTAACCCCCGAAGCTCTCGCTAAATTTGAAGAAGTTGTGCAACTGCTCGATATTCGTCCCCGGAAATGGGAATTCAGCGGCGGCCACGAAATAGATAGGTCTACATTACAGGCTCTTGCGAATCATTTCCGGAATACTTAAGTTTAGAAAATATATTTGGAGCATGGACGAACGCCCTATAATTCAATTCAATAAATTATTCAGGTACATTCTTACGGCAGCGGGTATAGGCATTGTCCTGTTCATTCTCTGGTATTTCAAATGGGTCACCATTTATATTCTCATGGGCGTTGTGTTCTCGCTCATGGGCCGGCCGCTGTTCCATGTGCTGGAAAAAGTTCGATTCGGCAGGTTCAAGATACCGAACTTTGTCAACGCCATTCTCTCGCTGCTTTCCATCTGGATCGTATTGGGAGGCATTATAGCCATGCTGGTGCCGCTGCTCATCCGCGAAGGCGATCGCCTGTCGAAGATCGATCCGGACGTGATCCTGAAGGAGATCGAAGATCCGTTGCGCAATACCATTTCCACGCTCGAAAAATACGGGGTGGTGGAGATCACAGATACGTCAGGCAGCACGCCGGTGCACATTCATGAGCGCACGGTAGTGGTAACGATGGTGAAGGATTCCGTGGATTCCGCCGGCCGGCCGGTACCGTATAAGGTAGATACGGTAAGCTCCCACAACACGATAGGAAGCCTGAAAGATCTGCCGAAGGATTCTACCGCCACGGAGGTAAAGCAGACGGAGGTTCAGCGGATACTTACCAAATATGTCAAGCGCATCGTCGATTTTGCGCAGATACAGAACTTCTTCGGCTCGGTGCTCGGCATGATCGCCAATATACTGGCAGCGGTTGCCGCGTCCACGTTCATCGCTTTCTTTTTTCTCAAGGACAAAAATCTTTTCTCCAACATCGTGCTCGCGCTTGTGCCCGAGAAATACGAGCGGCAAACGGTCATTATCATGCACGAAAGCCGGAAGATGCTCTCGAGGTATTTTATCGGTCTCTGCCTGGAGCTGCTGCTTGTAATGATCTGTACGGCCATCGGTCTCATGATCATCGGCTTCAATTTCCAGACGGCCGTGGCCATCGGGTTCTTCTGCGGGTTCTTCAATATCATCCCGTACATCGGCCCGCTCATCGGCGGTGTGTTGGGCATTGTACTGGGCCTCGCGCACAATATCGACATGGACATCGCCACGCAGCTTGTGCCGCTGATGCTGCGCATGGGTCTTGTGTTCTGGATCGTGCAGGTACTCGACAACAACCTGTTCCAGACGTGGATCTTTTCCAGCAGCGTGAATGCGCATCCGCTGGAGATCTTCCTGGTGATTGTGCTGGCGGGAACCATTGCGGGCATCGCGGGAATGATCTTCGCCGTGCCGGGTTATACTTTCCTGCGGATCATCGCACGGCAGTTCTTCATGAACTTCAAATTCGTACGATCACTAACGAGAAATATGTAGCGTGTCTGCTGCCCGCCCCGATATTTTTATCGCCCCGATGGACTGGGGTCTTGGACATGCCACACGCTGCGTTCCGCTCATCCGCCGCTTGCTTGCATCAGGCTGCCGTATATTCCTCGGCGGTTCAGGAAGCTCCGGCGCCTGGCTGAAACGTGAGTTTCCCGCGCTGCCGTATACCGAACTGCCGGCTTACGATGTGCAGTACTCGTCTTTCCTGCCCATGCCGCTGCAGATGCTGCGTAAGACGCCTTCCATCCTGCGCACTATTTCTTCCGAACATGATTTCATCCTCCGCCGGGTAAAAGATAACCCGGTAGATTGCATCATTTCGGATAACCGTTATGGCTTATATCATCCGGACGTTCATAGTGTATTTATTACACATCAGCTGCAGATACAGGGCGGTAGCGCAGGATTCCTGGAGCCGCTTCTGCTTCGTACGCATCTCGGTTATATCAGCCGCTTCCGCGAATGCTGGATCCCCGATCTGCCGGACGCGCCCAACCTGGGCGGACGGCTTTCGCACGTGGATAAGCTTCCGGAGTATGCCCGCTACATCGGCCCGCTTTCGCGCTTCAGCGAAGCAAAGAATGATGGCAGTAAGTTCAGATACGAGCTGGCCTGCATCCTTTCCGGTCCCGAACCATACCGCACGGCATTGGAAAAAGAGCTTGCGGATCAGCTGTACGCCAATACCTGCAGCGCTATAGTGGTGCGCGGTACCGAAGCCGCGCGTGTTATCGATTTTCCCGACAGGATAACAGTGGTCGATATCGCAGACACAGCTCAGCTGGAAAATATCATTAAGGATTCAAAATACCTGCTCAGCCGGAGCGGATATTCTTCAGTAATGGACTGGACCGCGCTGCAAAAGCAGGCTATACTTATTCCAACGCCCGGGCAGACAGAGCAGGAGTATCTGGCACGCTACCTGAGAGAAGAAGGCTATTTCTACAGCGCAGGGCAGCAGGAATTCCGCATCGCGGACGCATTACCGCTGGTTTCCCAATATAGTCCTCCCGTACATTCCGGAAAAGAGCTTCTCGAAGATGCCGTAAAGCAATTGCTTTACAGGCTTGGGTAGCTGCTCTACCGTCCTGAGCCGATTCCCGTTATATTCTGTTAACCGGCGCGTGGCCGCCTCCCGCCCTGTTATTTTATCTGTACATTTGTAGCCTTTGTAAAAAACCATTCTGGATCGTATGGAGAAAAGAAATTCGCGGTGGATCGTGTTTTTGCCGATCCTCCTGGCTCTGGCTGTTATTTTCGGGATGTTCATAGGACGGCACCTGGACACCAAAGCTACCGGCGGCCCCAGTAACTCGCTGTTCAACAGTAAGAACAAAAGCAGCGATAAGCTTGCCGAAGTGCTGGACCTGATCGCAGACGAGTATGTCGATACAGTCAATATAGAAAAGCTTACGGAGAAGGCAATCGTCGCCATTCTCGAGCAGCTCGATCCGCACTCGAGCTACATTCCTCCGGTAGACCTGCAGGCTTTCAACGAAGAGCTCGAAGGGAACTTCGAAGGGATAGGAGTAGAGTTCAACCTGCTAAAAGATACCATCGTAGTTGTGTCCGCCATTCCCGGAGGACCGTCGGAGGCTGTCGGAATTCACGCAGGAGACCGCATCGTGAAAATCGATGGCGAAGTGGTGGCCGGAAAGAGCTTCAAGAACGAAGATGTGGTAAAGCGCCTGAGAGGAAAAAAAGGCACCAAGGTAACGGTGGAAATATCGCGCAAAGGAGCGAAAGAACTGCTTGCGTTTACCATCAAGCGCGACAGGATACCGCTGTTCAGCATGGAAGCCGCGTATATGGTGGATAAGCAGATCGGCTATATCAAGATCAACCGCTTTGCGGAGACCACTTACGATGAATATATGGAAGCTTACCGCAAGCTGAAGGACCAGGGCATGGACCGCCTCATCCTCGATCTGCGCGGAAACCCCGGAGGATATCTCAACGCAGCCACTGATCTTGCCGATGAGTTCCTGCCCAACAAAAAACTGATCGTATACACCGAAGGAAAAGCAAGGAAGAAAAAACATTATTATGCCACCTCGAGCGGTAAATTTGAAAAGCAGCCGCTGGTGATCCTCATCGACGAAGGCTCTGCCTCCGCCAGCGAGATCGTAGCGGGAGCTATACAGGACAACGACCGCGGAACCATCATCGGACGCCGGTCATTCGGAAAAGGGCTTGTGCAGGAACAGATCGAGTTCAGAGATGGTTCTGCGCTCCGGCTTACGGTAGCGCGGTATTATACTGCAACCGGCCGCAGCATTCAGCGGTCGTATGCCAATGGCGTGGAAAAATACTACGAGGCGGTTTACGAATCGATGAGCGGAGGTTCCGTTAACGATACCGTGCCGAAAGATTCCCTGCAGAAATTCACCACGGCGGGAGGAAAGACCGTGTACGGCGGCGGCGGCATCACGCCCGACATCACCGTTCCGTATGATACGTCTTCCTATTCCGCGTATCTCTCCGATGTGATCAGCAAAGGTCTTACGTACGACTTCAGCTTCGACTACGCCGATCAGCATCGAGACGATTTCCGCAAAATGTACGGTTCCTACCAGGCGTTCCAGCGCGATATGAATCTGGAAAGAAAGATCATTTCCGATTTCGTGACATTCGCTTCTTCGAAAGGCGTAGTGAGGAATGACGTGGACATCTCCCGTTCCGGCCATTACCTGGCGATACGCCTCAAGGCGCTCGTTGCGCGCAATGTGTGGAGCAACGATGCATTCTACTATATTCTCAACCAGGACGACGAGGTATTCTCGAAAGCCTTGGAAGTGCTCAGGAAGCAGTAAGAACTATCTTTTTTTTATGTTAAGAAATCGTTATCTTGGCACAAATACTGAACTCACAATGAAGAACCTGTACCTTTTACTGGCAGCGGCGGTCCTGATTCCCGGCTCCGTTGCGGCACAGTCTGCCGATTGCAGCGGCGGGCGTTATTTCCAGGAAATATTTCCGAATGTTGATGTGACCACCGATGTTACCTACGGACAGAATATGAACGTGGATAACCAGATGCAGACGCTGGAGCTGGATATTTACCGGCCGCAGGGCGATGTGCAGACCGACCGTCCTTTGATCATCCTGGCGCACGGCGGAAGCTTCTACGCAGGTGATAAAAGCTCGGCAGACATCGTGTCGCTGTGCAACCATTTTGCCCGGATGGGCTATGTAGCGGTTTCCATGGAATACCGGCTGGAAAGCCTGCTGAATATCCTGTTCAGCAGCGATATTGAAAAAACGTTCCTCAATATTGTATACGATGCGGTCTGCGACCAGAAAGCGGCCATCCGTTTCTTCCGCAAATCGGCCGCCGAGGGAAATCCTTACGGTATCAATCCGAACATCGTGATCGTAGGCGGCGTATCTGCCGGATCTATTCTTTCGATCCACAATGCTTACCTGGACGATACCACCAAATTCCCGGCCAAAATTGATCCGGATCCGGTCGATCCGCTCAATGGAACCAGCGGTAACCCCGGCTATTCCAGCGCCCCGCAGGCTATCGTGAACCTTTGCGGAGCTATCGGAGATACCACCTGGCTCGAAATGCTCGATCAGCCTTTCGTAAGCGTGCATACGCAGGACGACGACGTGGTGCCTTACGGTTCCGATACCGCCAATCCCGGTATTCCCGTTATGCTGGTGCACGGAAGCTATTCCATGAACCTGCGCGCGCAGAACGTAGATGTTACCAACCCGTTCCTGTCATTTCCCACCGGAGGGCATTGCGGTTTTCTGTCCAACCAGACAGAATTCGATTCTACCCTCACGTTCGTAAAAACATTCCTTCACGACCAGATCTGCATCCAGTCGCTGGTAACCGAGCAGCAGCCTGAAGCGGTTTTCTTCTCTGCATATCCTAACCCGGCGCATAACGGATTTTATATCGATATTCCCGGAAATGCGGATGATCTGAATGCGACGCTGGTGAACATGCTTGGCGAAACCGTGTGGGCGGCGAAAATTCCCGCCGGCCAGAACATGATGTATGTGGAGTCCGCAGGAATGAAGAGCGGTATGTACATCCTGAAGCTGGAAGCAAAAGGAAAGCTGTCAAGCAGCAAGATAACGATCCGATAAAGAATTTACAGATATGAAAGCTGTCCGCCGGTAACACGGAAGGACAGCTTTTGTTTTTTTGACGGGTCACCGTGGTTTGCGGGCGCGTGTCATCTCCCTTTTTCCGGGAGGCCCCGGCAGAGTTTCCACCCCGAATCCGCAGGCTTTCAGGCTGCGCTTGAATGATCCTTTTGCGCAGTAGGTTACCAATATCCCTCCCGGCCCCAGCAGCTCGAATATCTTTTGGAACACGGGCTCCTCCCACATTTCCGGTTGTTTTTCAGGACCGAAAGCGTCGAAAAGAACCAGATGGTATCGCCGGTCCAGAGAAACATCCTGTATCCCGGAATCTATTTTTTCGAGCGTGAAATCCGGCGTAATAGCAGCCGGCTCGTTCCATGGCGCGCGGTGCAGCATAGCGAAGTACGGCCGCAGCAGCTCCGGCATTTTTTCTTCGTAGTTCAGCTTTTCCGTAAGTTCCTGCGGAAGCGGAAATTTTTCGATTCCCGTGTAATGTATACGCTTCACTCTTCCCTCAAGCGTTTCGTTCAGCGTGAGGATCGCATTCAACCCGGTGCCGAAGCCCACTTCAAGAATATTCATTTCGGGATGTTCCGCCGCTACCATATCCACTCCCTGGCGGATGAATACATATACCGATTCTGTATACGCTCCGTGCCAGGAATGATAATTTTCCTGCATCGACGGGATGAATAATGTATGCGATCCGTCGCCGGTCACTTTCAGCTCTATTTCGTGGCGCGAATCATTCATCTTTCGGCACTATGGGATAAGTCTGGATCAGCGGATAGTTCGATAGCCAGCGTTCTTCCACCATCAGCGCAGGCTTTTTAGCCTTAGGCGGAAGGAATATCTTATACAGGTCGGTCTGGTTATCCGAATATCTTACGCTCAGCCCGATCATTCCCGAAGGCAATACCAGGAATTGAGAATCTTCGAGACTGCCGTTCACGGGGTAGCCCATGTTTACAGGCTTTTGCCATTTTCCTTCATCAAACCGTACCCTGAAAATATCTGTATAACCGACAGTTGCGTGTCCGTCTGAAGTGAAGAACAGTATGGATGAATCGGCAGGATGCGAAACGTACATTTCGTTGTACGGCGTATTCACGGCCGGTCCCAGGTTCGCGGGCTTGCTCCAGTTCCAGGAATCTTTCCTGCGCGATTTCCAGATATCGTATCCGCCATATCCTCCGCGGCGCGAGCTGATGAAATAAATTGCTGAATCATGTTCCGCATATACAGCAAAAGGCTCGTCATGCACAGTGTTGATAACCGATGAAAGCAGGGTAGGAGAGCCCCAGCCTTTCGGTCCCAGCAGCGATTCATACAGGTCGTATTTCCCGGTTTTGTCGGAAGCGCGCAGCAGCATTTTCGTCCCGTCGGATGAAAGCGAAAGCGCATTGAACTCTTTGTCGTAAAGGTTGTACAACGGCAGAGGCTGCGGCTCATTCCACCCGGAATCCGCGGCATGGCTGATGTAGATGCGGCGGTAAGTTTTTTGAGGAGTCATCGGGTCCGGTTCGTTCCGGTTGAAGATCAGATAGGTGCCGTCATGCCCGAGCACGGGCAGATATTCATCAAATGTAGAATTGATAAATGTTCCCAGCGATTCGGATTTGGTATGAACGGAGTTCTGGACGAGAATGATGCCATATTTGCTTTCCTCGATGCGCTTGCTGGCGGTGGAATCATGCAGCCTGTTTCCCGCAAAGCCTGTGAGGAAAAGCTGAAGATGCGCCATAGAGGAATCGTACTGCATAAGCGCGTGTTCGCTCATCCCGAGGTAATAATACAGCATTGAATCATGCGGATGCTCAAGGGCATGCGCCTGTTTCAGGAACTGGTATGATTCATCATAATGTCCCGAATAATAACGGCATACTCCCAGCATGAAGTTCAGCTCTTCGTGATCCGGATTGAAAGCGTAGGCCGGTTGCAGCAGCAGATCGGCCGCTTCGTAACTTCCGGTTGGATATTTACGGGCCTTGTCAAATTCCTTTTTCCCTTCTTTGAATTGCTTGTATGCAACCTTGAAGCTCGCGTATTTTCCGGGAAAGTTCGTCCGCTCGAACTCCACGTGCCGTTGCGCGGACGTATTGCCGGCAAGCAACAGGGACAGCGCGGCCGCAAGGATATGTATTAGCGGGATGCGCATTGCTTATCGAGATATTCTTTTGTTTTGATCACTCCGAGCGTGAATGCTTTCCGGAAATCCTGGCAGGCCTCGTTCCAGCGGAAAAGGTTCTCATTCGCTATGCCGCGGTTAAGATAGGCGAGCCCGTTCTTTTCGTCGAGGTTGATCAGCCGGTCGAGATCGTCGGTGGCGGCCTCGAACTTTCCTGCCTGGATATACGCAGCCCCACGGTTGAGCAACGCTGCGGGATAATCAGGTTGCGCAGTCAGAGCCCGTGTAAAATAGGTGATGGCGTCCTTGTAGTTCCCGCGCTGGTATTCCATCGCTCCCACATCGTTCAGCAGTATGGCATCGCCCGGAAGCCACTGGAGCGCGTCCAGGTAATTGCCGATGGCGCCTTTATCGTCTCCGGCCAGCTTATGTGCATGCCCGAGGCTGGCGTGGAACTGCGGCTGGTTGCTGTTGATCGTCTTTGCGCGGTTGAGATAATACAGCGCGCTGTCGGCCTGGTGCGTCATCCGGAAGCAGACGCCCAGATCGTGATATGTGTACGGAAAGTCGGGATTACGGTCGATGGAAAGACGGTACCATGCCATGGCCGAATCGGGCTTTTCTTCGATCAGGAAAGAAAGTCCCATGAAATAGTACGGCTCGAAATATAACGGATGATTTGTTATTTCTTTCCTGAGATCTTCGCGCGCCTCATTCTGTTTCCCGGTATAAAAGCAGCAGAGGCCATGATACAGCCAGGCTTTTTCGAACAGCGGGTTCAGCGTGAGCAGGGTGGTAAGATCGTTTTTTGCTTTTGCATATTCTTCCTGCTTATAATGGATCAGGGCGCGGTTAAACCAGGCTTTTTCATGGTTGGGATTGAGCACGATCGCCTGCGTGAAATCGGAAACAGCTTCTGAATACTGATGATTACCGTAGGAACGCAATCCTTTCTGGTAATGATTTTCTGCGTCCTGTAATGTCCGTTGCGCGGAAACCTGCAGCGGAACAGCGATAAACAGCGCTGCAATAAAATATGTGAGAAGACCCTTCAGCATAACCCAACACCGGAAACCGGGGCCCTAATATAGAAAAGAATGAATAGAAGGGGAGACGGAAGATCAGTTTTTCATGTATTTGAGCAACTTCTCTCCCTGGTGATTCAGGATAATATCGAATTTTTTGTTGTCGAGAAACACGTCGAACGTAAGGTAATTCGGGTGCGTGGTATTGTGTCTTTCGGCGAACATGTCTTTCTTGAACACGTCCATTGATACGCGGTACACCAGCTCGGTACAGTAAAATTCGCTGGAATCGGCAATGTTGAAGCTGTTGTCGAACGGAATGCCTTTATCGAGATAATAATTGCAGCGTTCGGCTATCTGCATCCGCTGCAGTGAATCTGCCTTGAAGCGGAGCACTACGATGGTGTTTTCCACGCTCTCGCCGGTAAAACGGTCCAGGCCTTCTGTCTGTACGCCGTCTACATCGCTGAGATCGCTGGAAACAGTGTGAACCACATTCCAGTTCACGGAATCTTTTTTGGTAAGGATAGCGCAATGGGAGATCTGGTACTCGGCTTCGTTCAGGTTGTTGATCACGCTGCTGACGAAACCTTCGCCTCTGCGGAGAATGATATCTCCTTCCTGCAGCATGCTTTTTTCTTCGGCGGTAAGGCGGTAATTGGGATTGGCCTTTACGTAAAGCGGCGTCCTGTGCTCATCCACGATCTTATACATGAACCCGGTAAGGACGAAAAAGAAAAGGGTCAAGAACCCTATTAGTATCTTAACCCTTTTCATATTTTTCTAAACAAAGATTAGATTAGTGAGCAGCACCTTCAGTGGTGGTAGTACCTGCAGCGTTATCCATAGCGCCGGACAGAGAATCACCTTCAACAGGAGGAGTTGTGGTCATAGTGTCAGTGCCCATATCCATGTTAGCACCTTCTTTTTTGTCGTTTACGATCCACTTGTCGCCTTCTTTCACCATGTTCACTTTTCCGTCACCTTCTTTCATGCAGCAGAAAGTACATGTAGCAGTGTTGTCGGTTACAGTACATTTTACATCTTTCACTTCAGTGATACCAGCGTCGCCACCGAAACCTTTGATACCGTCTACTTTAGCTTTGGTATCTTCGTTTCCTAATGCTTTAGCTTTGTCCCACTCTTTGTTTTTCAAAGCGTTCAGATACTCGGAAGCAACTTTCTCAGGACCATTACCTTTAGGACCGCAGGAAGCCAGGAAAGCTACTGCCAGAATACCAAAAAATACCTTTTTCATAATTGTTAGATTTGTTAGTTAAAATTTTGTTAAAGCGGAGCAAAGTAAAAGATATTTTCTCAATTCACCAAGAGACTATCTATCTATTCTATAAAGATTTTAACAAATTTTTAACAGCGGCGGTCTAAGCTCTCTTTTTTTCGCCCAGTTTCAGCCTCGGTTCTTTACCGCTTAACAGCCTGGAAATGTTCTTGCGATGGGTGAGAATGATGATCACCGGGACCAGGCAGACGAGGATATTGTCGAGGAACTGGTATGGCCGGTGAATGATCATAAAGCTGATGGCGAAGGTGAGGGAAGCCAGTATGGAGCCCAGCGAAACCCACCGCAGCAGTGCGAACTCGATAATGAATACGCCCATACAGATCAGCGCGATCACCGGATCGGCCGCGATCAGCACTCCGAACAGGGTCGCTACGCCCTTTCCACCCCTGAAGCCGGCAAATACCGGGTAGATATGGCCTAAAGCCGCCGTAAGGCCCAGGAGAAGCTCATAATAATGTATGCCCGGAACGACCGGAAGAGTAAGATCCGCGATGACGGCTCCCAGCCAGGGAAGCTTCACCGCCAGGAAGCCTTTGAGTATATCTATGATGAGCACGATAGCGCCGACTCCTTTTCCCAGCGTGCGGAAAGTATTGGTGGCTCCTGCGTTCCCGCTGCCGTGCTCGCGCACATCCGTCCGGAAAAATATCCTGCCGATCCAGACGGCCGTAGGTATGGAGCCGATCAGGTAAGCGAGGGGCAGGTAAATATAAATGGAGTTCATACCGTTTAATTGCCTGTTGTAATACCGAATTTTTCTTTGAACTTATCGACTCTGCGCTGTGTGGCGGGCGTGAACTGGTACACCGGCAGGCCTTCCTGCTGGAACTGCCGCTTGCCCATGTCGAGGCTGTTCATGAGCTCGTTGAACTCTTTCATGCCGGAGTATACCGACATCATATTGTTCCGGTAGCTGAAGAAATACCAGTGCTGCTCATCGAATTCGAGGTAGATCGTAATGATGTCGCCGCTCGCTTTCCGGTTCAGCTCTACCAGCGCCGTAGCCTGCTTGTTCACCTGCTCGCCGTTCAGCACCATTACGCCTACCGTGCCGTTGTGCAGGAGCGAACGGTCGGTCTTGTCCCATACCAGGTGCAGATCGGTAAGCACAAGGGTCTTGTTCAGCTCTTTCGGCAGCCGCTTGAACTTGCCTTCGGCCGTAAGATCGTTGTAGATCTTATCTGCCTTACCGCTGTCGAGCAGATCGGTAATGGCTCTGCGGTTCTTATCTTCCGTAATATCGGCGCCTGTTTCGGGCACTGCTTTTACTTTATCTTCTATGAATTTCATCATGCTCTGCTCGAGCTTGAAGTTCATCGTCAGCACGATATCCATCGAAATGTTATTCTCCTTCGGTTCGTGCATAACGGAGCCTGCGCATTTCAGGTCCACCTGGCCCAGCTTCGATCCCAGCTCCATCTGTCCTTCTCCGTACGCCGAGCAGGTGCTGGTATTGAAGGCAAGATAGTTGCCGGGAAGGTCGCGGTCTGTAAGCTTTTCCTTGCGCGATATCCGGAACTCCTGCGTTTTCTTGTCGAACGAAAGGTAACCGAACACATTCAGCACCTCGTAATCGCTGTACCTGATCTTCGGGCTGAACATGGCGGGATAGATCCCGGTAGAGTCGGACGCGAACAGGAAGCCGTTGAAGGTTTTGTTCTGCTGGTCGTTTTCCGGCTCTTTCGGCACGGGTATCATGATGTTGTTCGGATCGATCTCGGTATTGAATTTAACCCAGTCGTGCTTCATGTTCGGGCAGAGATGCGCCACCTTGAAATAACCGTCGAAAGTAAGAAAACGGTTCTTTCCGTACAGGTTCACTTTTCCCTTGAAGCCGAAGTTCGGGCTTAGTGTAAAATCTACAACCTGCTCGATGATCCCTTCCGCTATGGTCACATCCTTCTCGTCTACATCTACTTTGTTGAAGCGGATCACCTGCGCCTTACCCACTTCGTCCACGAAGTTATAGTCGGCAGTGCCGGAGTATTTATGGCTGGTAAATACGGTTACATTGGCGTTCTCAAGGATATGTATCTTATCGTCTTTTCCCACCCATATCTTCGCATTGATGAACGGATCGATCTTGGCGGCTTTACGGATGATCACCGTTTCGTCCACCGGGAAGATGCGGCTGTCCGCCACTTCCAGGTACTTCACGCCCGTACAGTTGATCTCTTTGCCTTCGAGTACGAACTTCGCCTGCGGCGCTACGAACGACAGCGAGTCCAGCCGCGGGTCCGTCGATACGAAAAGAGCTCCTTTCAGCCCGATCTCGTCTACCTTCCGGCTGTTGAGGTCCACTTCCTGCTTGTCCATGTACCACTCCATTTCTTCCATGTACGCCTTGAACTTGTTGATGGGAAATTCCACGTACGAATCGGGGCGGTTCGACTTGAAGCTGCCTTTCCGGCCGGTAAAGGTAACGTCGGCTTTTACGTTGTCGGTCTTGAAGGCTACCTGCGAAGTATCTCCCTCGCCGGAAGCAGACACGATGTCCTTTAACTGGAAGGATGATGTATCTGATTTGAAATCGTCGCTTTTGTAGCGGAACTGGTTCGAGTTCAGCTCGGCGTTACCGAAGCTCATCAGCCCGTCGCCCTCCAGTCCCAAAGATGTGAGCGTCAGCGTACCTGTCATGAGGCTTTGCTTATCGTACATCTCGAAAGGGCTGCCGGATTCCTTCACACGGAACTTATCGTTGTCAGGCTCCCAGTGTACCTGCACGTTGGTGGCTTTCACATCGGGAGTTTCAATTTTTCCTTTTGTTTTTTTAATGCCGAACCGGTGCGCATGCGCGTTCATCGAGTCGGGATAGAATATGAAATCTCTTGACCAGGCCTGCGAGGTGAGATACTCTATCTGCCCGGCCCCCCTCAGTCCACGGTTGCTCAGCGTAAGTGTATCGTAGTATGTCCCTTTTCCGCTGTAAGCCGGTAATCCCGTGCTTTCCGTCACTTTGAAGAATCCGAGCGCGTAGTCGGGCATGATGATCAGCTTTTCGCGCAGATCGGGGAAGATGCCGTCCGAAACGAACGTGCCGTCGAAGTTGAGCGAGCTTGTATGGAATTCATCAAGTGTATCTTTCTTGAACGGATCCAGCATGAAGAAGAACCTGTTCCGCTTATATACGCCTTTTTCTATGTAAGGCGCATCGTAATACACATAAGATTTTTTATTGCTGATGAGCGATGGGAATTCCGGGAAAGATTTGAGCCCTGATTTGTTGTTCGGATGATCGATCAGCAGCTCTCCGTTCAGATCTTCGATCACGCTGTTGAGAATGGTGTCGGCGTAGAGGCCATACATGTTCTTCTCGTACGTGGAAGCGATGATCTTGACCGAATCTACGTCCTGCAGCACGAATTTGAAGTCTTTGTAGAAGAAATCGAAGCTGGTGCCGTACACGCCGAAACGACCGGCGAAGATCCTTCCGTTGAATGAAAAATCCATTCCCTTTTTCAAAGTCAGCTGATCGGCGTAAGGATAGATCTCAACTTTCTGGCTGTCGCTGATCACCACGTTGTCCACGCCTTTGATATCGAGCCGGTAGTCGACCAGGCTCAGCAGCGCGTTCGGTTTTCCCCGCGGCATTTCGGAGTATATTTCTATCACGTCGTAATCGGTGGTCCTGCGCGCGGAATTCAGCGTATGAAAGAACTTTTCGGTAACGGTGGCAAGCTCGGTGTCGATGTTGTATGTGATAAGTCCCGCAATGGAAAAGTTCATCAGCATCTGCCGCGTTTGCGAAAGGTCCAGCCTGATGTATTTTGCAAAGTCGACCGCCTTGAACGAAGCTGCGTTGTTGTTTTTGTCGCGCAGGAAATTGCCGAGCCGCACCACGGGATGTATATCGTCCATTCCCTGTATCTTCTGGTATTCCACTTCATTGAAGAACCGCTCCGACCGGAAGCGCGCCTGGTTGCGCTCGCTTCCCTTGCTTGATGAAACGCGCATCAGCTTTTCTTTCCTTTGCCATGTCAGCGCTTCGAAGTACAGCTCGATCTGGTGATAGGAATCGAGGAAAGGCGTTTCAACCGTGCCTTCGCCCACACGGAGGAAGGAGATCTCGTTGGTATCATTCAGGAACTTGAACTCAAGCCCCGGATGGTAAATGCTGTCTTCTGCCATGTAAATGGTAACAGCCGCACGGGCCGACGTCAGCTTCGCTTCCTCGATGCTGAAATTTTTTGAAGCGGCTTTAATGAATACCTGCCCGTCGCGGTACACCCTCACATACGCAAGGTTGGCGCTGTCGCCCTTGGCCAGGAACCGGTTCCCGTAATACGAGAACCCGCCTTCGTACGTGATGTCCTCGAACACGTTCTTGATCTCGAAACGTTTGGTGTATGAATCGAACTTCGGATAGCTCGAAACGCGGTGCTCCATCTGGTCGGTAAGCTTGTCTTCCAGGTGGCCTTTCAGCGGAGCCTTGAAGTATTTTACATGATAAAAATCCACCGAATCGGCTTCGAATGTAGCGCGCTTGATGTTGATCTGGTAGTTGTTGAGGTTGGCGTACACCTCGTTGCGCGGGTGCTTTACGCGGTCCCAGTACACGGAGCCTTTGCTGCCCACGAACTTTTCTTCCAGCGGATAATAAACGCCCGACGTGCTCTCGATGGCGGTAGAGTCGTCCTTCCCCTCGCATTTCAGCGTGGTGTTGGGATAAAGGATCTGTATTTCGTTATTGTCTTTGAATGTGATCTTGTAATCGGCGTTTTCGCTGTACCACATGTGCCCCGCAGTCTTATACAATGCGTTGTACGTAAAGAGATCGGACGAAAGCCCCAGGTATTCCACAAGATAGGAGCTGCTTTTTTTCTTCAGCATCCATTCCAGGCCTTTCATCCACTCGTCGAAATTCGATTTCGGCTGCCCTGATTTATGGAAATCCATCACTGCGCGGATGTAGGCCTTGAAATGCGGGTTGGCGCGGAGGCGCTTCTTCTGCAGCTCGTTGCTGTAGCTGATCACCTGGTCGTGGTAAATTCCGAAAGGCCCGTCATTCCATACCAGCTCGAACTCTTCAAGGAAATCTTTCATTTCCTTGCTTTCGCCTTCCTGCATGAATTTTTTGAACACAGGAAAGAACTCGTCCGGGTTAGAGGGAAAATCTGCCGACTGCCCGATCGCAAAAAAAGGCAGCAAAAGAAGTGTAAGGAAAGTGAATTTTTTAAGCATACGTTATTTGATGAACTTCATCATGATCCATCCGTTCAAGCCCTTAAAATAATCAAATTTTAATCCGGTCGCATCCGCCGTCGAAATTAAATCTTTCCGGTCTTCATCATGTATCCCGCTCACCAGCAGCGTTCCCGCGTTATTGAGTTGCTCGCTGTAAAACTCCATCTGGTCGAGCAGCACGTTGCGCTGGATGTTTGCCAGGATCACATCGAATACCGGTAATACCTCATGCCTTCCGGCAAGATAGATATGTTCTGCGGGTGTGTCATTCTCGGTAAAGTTCTCACGGGTATTGATGATACACTGCGGATCATTATCGATCGCATATACTTCGGCGGCTCCCAGCTTCGAGGCCAGTATCGCCAGGATGCCTGTGCCGCAGCCCATGTCCAGCACTTTTTTATCTTTCCAGTCAAGGGTGAACATTTCTTCGATCATCAGCCGGGTAGTGGCGTGGTGGCCTGTCCCGAACGACATCTTCGGAGTGATGATTATCTCTAACGGATAAGATGGGTCTGTAGTATGGAAATCCGCGCGGATCCTGCAAAGTCCCGGTATTTCAATCGGTTCGAAATTCGATTCCCACACCGCGTTCCAGTTCTGTCCGCCGATGGTCCGGGAGGTAACAGACGAGATCATGTTCAGCTTCGCCAGTTCCGTTTCGGTTGCGGGAGTAATTTCATCTTCGCGGATGTAGGCCAGCACCGTGTCCTCTTCTTCCACAAAGCTTTCAAAGCCAAGATCGGAAAGCTCCGCGATGAGTATGGACGCAGCATCCTCCGTTTCTTTGTTCAGTGTAAAGCTGTATTCCCTGTAATCGGGATAGGCGTTTGTTTCCATCAGTTGGCGGCGTTGATGATGGCTGCGAATTCGTCCGCCTGCAGGGAAGCGCCTCCTACAAGGGCTCCGTCGATGTCGGCCTGTACGAAAAGGCTTGCGGCGTTCGATGCTTTTACGCTTCCTCCGTAAAGGATCGGAATTCCTGCGGCGACATTTTCTCCGTATTTTTCGTTCAGCAGCGAACGGATGTACTGGTGTATTTCCTGCGCCTGTTCCGGCGAAGCGGTTTTCCCGGTTCCGATGGCCCATACGGGCTCATAAGCCAGCACGATCGTTTCCGCCTGCTCCGGCGAAAGATGGAAAACAGAATCTTCAAGCTGTTTTTTTACAGTATCGAAATGCCGTCCGGCCTCGCGCTCCTCCAGCGTTTCTCCGCAGCAGAATACCGGTATCATTCCATTGGCGAGCACCAGGTTGGTCTTGGTACGCAGCGTGGCGTGATCTTCTCCGTAAATGCTTCTCCTTTCGGAATGGCCTACCAGCACATACTTCACACCGAGCGAAGGAAGCATGAATGCCGCTACTTCTCCGGTATACGCGCCTTTTTCAAATGCTGCGCAGTTTTGCGCTCCTGTATAAAATCCCGGCTGAGAACTTACAAATGCAAGAGAGGCCAGGTGAGTGAAAGGCGGTATGAAGAGCACTTCCGTATTTCCGGGCAGCGATGAAATTTTTTCTGTTATATCTTTAACAAGCTGAACGCCTTCCTCCGGCGTCGTGTGCATTTTCCAGTTCCCTGCTATTATCTTTTTTCTCATGTGTGTTTTTTAATCGCCCACAAGTATAGAAAAAAAAGGGATGCTCGGGGCTGGACGTTAGACACTGGACACTGGACACTGGAAGCTGGAGACTGGACGTCGGATGGTCACCTTCGCTATCGCTTCGGCGGATGAAAGCGGGTAAAACGGTATTAAGCTCCGACAGGAGCGACATTTTGATAGCTCCGGAGGAGCGGCAGCCTGGAAAAAAATGTATAGGGAACTTCTATTCAAGCCCTGTAGGGGCGGCACTTTATTGGAAGCCGGATGTTGGACATGGGACAAAAGGACGATGGATATAAAAGGACCTTAGACTTTCAGACTCTAGACTTTTAGATTTTAGACTTTCAGGCTTCCAGACTTAGAACTGACATGGTAACTTACAAAATAATTTTCTATCGATCTTAGGACTGACTACTCAGGACTCAGGACCCCTCCTACGCCTGCCAGCTTCGGCAGACGAGCTTGGTAACCGAAAATGATCCCATAACCGATCTCAGGACTCCCTACTCAGGACTGACTACTGGTTTATAACAACTAAGTACTGACTAAAAACTTTTTATCTATTTTCGTACAAAGAACAGATGTATGGCCCGGATCAAACTGGAAGTACCCAGGCAGTTCCATTTTCACACCAACGTAGATGTGCGCATTACAGACCTGAACTATGGCGGGCATCTCGGCAACGATGCGCTGCTCGGGCTGATGCACGAGGCCAGGAGCCGCTTCCTGAAAGACCGTGGCTACACCGAAATGGATCTTGAGGGCATCAGCCTCATCATGGCAGACGTGGCGATACAATACAAAGCAGAGGCATTTGCGGGTGACCAACTTAAATTTGAAATGACTGCCTACGATTTTTCGGTCACCTCGTTCGATCTGTTCTACTACATCACCCGGCCTGCCGACGGAAAAGTGATCGCTCTCGCAAAAACAAATATGGTCTGCTTCGATTACCGCGAAAGGAAAATGAAAGAAGTTCCGGAAAAATTCTCAATGCTTTTCACCTGATGCCCGGCACCAAAAAAATATTGCCCGGAACAATAGCAGCTTTAGCTATGGCGCTGGGTTCCTGTACCACCGCGCCGCCTCCCGCCGTACAGACAAAAAAGCAGGATACGGTTACCACCCGGTTACCACAGGAAGAGCACGGCTACGAAAAAAAAATGAAAGACGCAGGCCTGGTAAATATACAGGAAGCTGATCCCACTATAATCGTTGATCTCAAATATTCTACCGCCGATAATTTTCTCGGATTCGATATTTACGGCACGCTTGATAAATGTTATCTGCAGCCGGACGTAGCGCAGAAACTGGTGCAGGCGAACCGGTATCTCAAAGAGACGGATTCGTCGTATACACTGCTGGTGTACGATGGCGCGAGGCCCCGCAGCATACAGCAGAAAATGTGGGACACAGTAAAAACAATGCCGGTAAAGCAGGCGACATACGTAAGTAATCCCAGGCGCGGATCATTGCACAATTTCGGAGCGGCGGTAGATCTTACCATTGCCGGTGCAGACGGAACACCGCTCGATATGGGAACGCCGTACGATTTTTTCGGCGACCTTGCGCATACCGACAAGGATCAGTATTTTCTTTCGACCGGCCAGCTGAGCGAAGAGCAGATAAGCAACAGGAAGCTGCTGCGGACCGTAATGTACAGGGCCGGGTTCTTCGGCATCCAGTCGGAATGGTGGCACTTCAATTCCTGCACACGCGACGTTGCGGCCACGAAATACAAGATCATCGAATGACGGGCGCAGTACACATGCTTTTTCTTCTCGCCGCACCGGCGCTCATCCAATGGTTGTCGGCCAGGCACCAGCCATTCCGTTTCATGGGAGCGACCATCACATGCTTTCTTGCGGGAATGCTGTATTCCGCCGCGCTCACGCCGGTTCATTGGGAACATTCCGCTCTTACGCGGCAGATCTACGAACCGCTGGTGCCACTCGGTATAGCCGTTATGTTGTTTTCCACCGACATCCGCCGCTGGCTTAAGGTCTCTCCGAAGATCGCGGGAGCTTACCTGCTCGGCGCCTTCTCGGTAATGGCGATGGCCGTGCTTGCATTCCTTCTGCTGAAGGATAAGGCTGGTTCCCCCGCGCTGTTTTCCGCCATGCTCACCGCTTCGTATGTCGGCGGCACTGCGAATATGTCGGCGGTTCAGCTTGCCTTCGGCATCGACGAGGAACTGTTCGGGCAGGCATTCCTCTGTGATGTTGCAGCCAGCTCGGTATATCTCATAGTAGTGATGGTATTCGGCCGCAGCCTGCTTTCGCTTTTTTTACGGCCATACAAAAGCAGCGGGAACGCGACGGAAGAAGTTGCGCTTCATTCGCGGTTCAGGGAGCTGCCTTTTCTGAAAAGATCCCGCAATGTAGTTATCGGCCTGCTTTGCGCCGCGCTCGTGGTAGCCGTATCCATCGGATCGGGCATTGCGCTGTACGGCGATATGAAATCGATCGACATGGCGTACCTGATGGTTATGGTGACGGCATTGAGCGTTACGCTTTCCTTTTTACCAAAGCTGCGCAACATGCCCGGCAATTACGAAACAGGCGATTACCTTTTCTGCGTGTTCTTCCTCGCGCTCGGATCGCTTACCGACTTCAACGAGCTGATCGCCATCAACGGATACTACCTGCTGTTCACTGTTATCATACTGTTCGGCTCGTTCACGCTGCACATCATCCTGGCGCGTATTTTCAGGATCGACCGGGATACGCTGATCGTCACTTCCGCCGCGGGCATCATGAGCCCTCCTTTCATTCCGGCCATCACAAGCGCCATACGCAATAAAGAGCTTCTGGTTCCGGGAATTGCCGTAGGTATTCTCGGGCTGGCCGCAGGAAATCTTGCCGGCATTTTCATCGGAAAATTATTGTTGCAATGGTAACGCTCGACGAATCATACTGGACAGGACGATATGGCAACAGGGATACCGGATGGGATATCGGCTATCCGTCGACGCCGCTGAAAGAATATATCGATCAGCTTACTGACCATTCTGCGCGGATCCTTGTACCGGGAGCGGGTAATGCCTACGAGGTGGAATACCTGTGGCGGAACGGTTTCCGCAATACATTCCTGCTGGATATATCTCCGGTCCCGATCGCGGAGTTCCACAATCGCGTGCCGGGTTTTCCGGAAACGCAGCTGATCTGCGAAGATTTTTTTTCACACAATTCTGCTTACGATCTCATACTGGAGCAAACATTTTTCTGTGCGCTTCACCCTGATCAACGCTCTGAGTACGCCCGGAAGATGCACGGGCTGCTCGTTCCCCGAGGCCGGCTGGCGGGCGTGCTGTTCGGCGTTCCGATGAATGCGGATCGTCCTCCTTTCGGCGGATCACGGGAAGAATACCTGCAGTACTTCCTGCCATATTTCGATGTGCAGGTGCTTGGGCCCTGCTACAACAGCATCGCTCCGAGGCAAGGTAACGAGCTCTTTATGATCTTGCAGAAAAAATGAGAAGCGCAGGGCTGTATATTATGGCTGTGCTGTACTTCGCTGCGGGGATCAATCATTTTATCATGCCGGAATTTTACATGCGGATGATCCCGCCTTATGTTCCCTTCGCGCATGCGGCCGTTGTCATGAGCGGGATAGCCGAGATCGCGCTTGCTATCTTTTTGTGCATGCCGCAATACAGGCGATGGGCTGCGTGGGGGATTATTTTTCTGCTTGTTGCCGTATTCCCGGCGAACCTTTACATGGCGCTTCACTACGAAAAATTCAGTATTCCCGCTCTTGCGGCGTACGCAAGGCTTCCGCTTCAGCTTGTACTGATCGGGTGGGCATATGTATACACGCGGAAGCAAACGCCGTTATAATTTTCTTTTCCTGCGGCAATTGATATTCCAGCCCAGCCCGCCTGTGATCTTCAGCTCTTCGAGCCGGACCGGAGCCGGTACTTCTCCCGTCATCTGTCCCGAAACAAAGCGGAGCTTGAAATAAAAGTGAAAGATCGATCCCACGTACCAGTTGCATCCGGCCGTGATGGAAATAAGCGGCGCTGCGGTAATGTTCGTCTCCCGTATGGTGCCCTGGTCGTCGTAACCTGATGATACGAATGCCGCGCCCGGGCTGAAGCCTACATACGGGTCCCAGTGCTCGTTGCGCAGAATGTGATAGCTGAGCCCGCCGAACAGCGAATGGTTCTTTTGAAGCCCGGTTTCTTCCCCACTGGTGGTAAATGAGTACCATCCTTCGCCCGTTACCGACACGCGCGGACTTACATAATAATTAAGATCTGCAGAGATATAGGCTGTATATTCCTTCTGGGCGAAAAGATATCCGCCGGCGAGATTGGCCTGCGTACGCAATGTGCCCGTACGGTCGAAAGGAAGCTGCTGTGCCTGCGCAATTCCCCAACTGCAGAAAAGCGTGGCGAGGATCATTTTTTTGATCTCCATAAACGGGCGATTTTATAATTGGCGCTGATGCTTACAAGAAAATGACCTTCCCATCCGGCATTGCTGTGCTCTTCGATGTGTACCCCTCCATCGTCTTCCACGTGCGCGTGCAGCTCATTGCCGAGATGCAGCATGTACTGGCAGGTAATGGAAATATCGAATTTCGGCGTAATGTTGAAGTGCGTTCCCGCTCCCATCTGCACTGCGGAGCTCCATCGCGTTCTGCGCTCATCCGGGCGGCCGTTGGGCGCGATCTGTGTGTGATCGAAGCAATGCCCGGTAACCACGTAAGGAGTTACCAGCCGCGTAAATCCTTTTGGCTTCAGAATATAGAACATAACAGACCAGCCGATATGATAATCCATGCGGTGCGCCTTCTGTCGGATGTCGGTAGATAGTACATCGAGGTACCATTCGGTATTGATCCGGTCGATGATCTGCAGGCGAAAGTGTCCCCCGGCTCCATAGCCGGTCTCGTCAAAAGAGCCGTGGCTGAAAAGGCTTACCGTGCTGCGGACTCCAACGCTGAACATCCCGTTCTGCCTGGGATGAACATAGGTGGTATCACTGGCGAAACCGGCCAGGGGGAGGCAAAGAAAAATACAACAGATCCCGGTTTTGCAGTTCATGGATGATGACATAAGACACTAGACATTAGATGCTAGACATTAGACATGGACGCTGGATACTGGATGTTGGACAGTGCGTGAAATAGCAGGTGTCTGCTAATGAAACTTGTTGCGTGGAAAAATTATTGTCCGGGTTCCTGAAAAAATTCGATGAAAGATTTTTTCGCGGAAGGATATAAAACATCCGGTACGATAAGAAAAGGAGTGCTTTCGGAATACAATGCCGTGTATGCTTCCGTCTGGTAAGGAACTTCGAGATAGTAAGCATTTGCCGTTTTATCTTTCAGCTTTTCGAGTGTGGATTCGATATAGGAAATGATCTCTTCTTTTTTCTGCAGCATTCTGAAATCGCCGGTGATCACATTTCCCGCGGGCTTTTGTAACAGTACAAGAGAATATCCGTCATACCATGCGTGAAAATGCCCATGCTGAACTTTGAGGAACAGCAATACTTCGGTATCCACCATTTTCTCCAGGGGATAACCGCCAAGTGTTTCCAGCCGCGAAGTGAAACGGATCGAAGTGGTGTTGACGCTTCCTTTCAGAATAGAAGTAATGGAAAGTCTGTTCTCACACTGGTAATCGGTGAGCGGATCGGCATTTTTATTGTGCGCGGTGGAAGTAAGTCTGCCCGTAACGATCAGGTCGGCATCATAACATAACCAGTCGAGGCTGGTGCCGATGTCGGTCCCACCCGGCCGGCGCGCGTACGATGTAAAAACGGTGAGAAGCAAAAGGCATAACACAGCCTTGATCTTCAGATATGCAAAATCAGTCATGCGTTTGCAAAAAAAAAGAAAGAGGATTGCTCCCCTTTCAATTCAGAATCAGTTCGATGTCTCCCAGTTCGTGGCTTTTTACAACCCTGAGGGCTGCCGAGTATCCTAACACGATCTTCATCGAGTATCGGCTCGGGAGGCTTACGTTCAGGCTTTTACGTTTACCGGTATGTAAGGGAGAAGGAGTAGATGTATGCGTCATAGGCGATTATTGATTTATGCCAATATAACGCATCCGTTTTATATGTATTGCATCTCTGCCTGAAAAATTTACTCGATCAGGTGCAGCTTATGCTTATCGATCAGCTTTCGCAGGTTTATCAAGGCATACCGCATTCTTCCGAGGGCGGTATTGATGCTTACGTTGGTCTGCTCGGCTATCTCGTTGAAGCTCATATCTGCATAATGACGCATGAATAACACTTCTTTCTGCTCTTTGGGAAGCTGCTCGATCAGTTTCCGGACATCCACGTGGATCTGATCACGAATGATCATATCCTCAGCGCTTTTGTCAGGGATCCGGATCACGTCGAAGATATCGAACTCTTCGTCGTTGCTTTCGAAGGACGGCATCCGCTTGGCTTTACGGAAGTGATCGATGATCAGGTTATGCGCAATTCGCATCACCCAGGGCAGGAATTTTCCTTCTTCGGTATATTTTCCGGATTTCAGCGTTTTGATCACTTTAATAAAGGTATCCTGGAAAATATCCTCCGAGATCGTCTGATCCTTCACCATAAGTAAAATGTAGGAGTAGACCTTGGCACGGTGGCGGCTGATCAGCGTTTCAAAACTGGATTCACTGCCTTGTATGTAGGCATTGACCAGTTCCTGGTCATCTAAAAGGTGGTGCTTACGCATACGCAAAGGGGTTTTTAAAGTACTTAACTTTCTCTCTTTGTGGTTTTTTGGCGTATACGTATGTCTATAAGCGAATCAGTTTAGTTTAGTAGATGTCGTTAGGGTGGCTTTGGTTGCTTTTACGTTATGTTTTTTTAAGAGTTTCAAATGTAGACAATTATTTTCGCTTTTGCAACACAAAGATCGTTCCACCGGCAAATTTGAGAAAATGTTTTTGCCATTATATCTGATCTCCTTGTATCTTCGTTTCAGGAGAAAGAATGGGATCATCGTTAACAGACAAGGAAATCGAAGCGCTCATCCGCCTATTGGACGATTCGGATGAAGAAGTATATACTCACGTAAAGCACAGGATCATCGATTTGGGCGAGCCCGTTATTCCGCAGCTGGAAGAGGCATGGGAACATTCGTTCAACCATATCCTGCAGACGCGGATCGAGAACATCATCCATAAGATACAGTTTGACAGCCTGCTTTCCAGGCTTCGCAACTGGCGTGACAACGGCGCCGCCAACCTGCTCGAAGGAGCGTTGCTTGTAGCCCGTTACCAGTATCCCGACCTGGACGAGGAACCTTACCGCCGGCAACTGGAACAGATCCGCAAGGATATCGTGGCAGAAATGAAGGAGGAAATGACGCCGATGCAACAGGTAAAAGTGATCAACCACGTGCTGTTTGAAGTATATAAGTTCTCCGGGAACAAATCTTCGTTCCATGCGCCGCCGAATAACTACATCAACCAGGTGATCGACAGCCGCAAAGGGAATCCGCTTACGCTCTCTGTTATATACATGATCGTGGCGGCAATGGCGCAGGTGCCGGTGGCGGGCATCAACCTTCCGGAGCACTTTATTCTCGGTTACATGTCGCCCGGCCGCGAGCGGAGCGGTTCTGCCGCCGGACAGGAGGTAGCGTTCTATATCAATCCTTTCAGCAGGGGAGCTATTTTCGGCAAAAGAGAGATCGATACGTTCCTCAACCAGCTGCGCATTGCCCGGAGGGACGAGTTCTACCAGCCCTGCTCTCACCTCGAAATAATTCATCGCCTGCTCAACAACCTGATATTCGCTTACGAAGGTATGGGATACAAGTATAAGGCCGACGATCTGAAGAAGTTACGGCAAATTGTATCTTAGCGCCTAATTTTTGTTTATGAGAAGATTTTTCCTGCTTATTTCCATCCTTCTGCCTGCAGCGCTTCACGCACAAACAGCCGCCGATTGCATGGGCGCCGTTTCGGTGTGCAGCGCCACCTTTAACCTTCAGTATCTTCCGCAGGAAGCCAACCAGGTGCCGAACGAGATCAATCCTGCCATTTCGTGCCTGAACGGCGAAACAAAAGGCCGCTGGTATAAGTTCGCGGCGATCAGTCCCGGAACGCTCAGCTTTACTATCATTCCTGCCGACAGCACCTACGATTTCGACTGGGCGCTCTTTCAGACCGGTAATTGCCAGGATATCTACGGCGATACATCGCTGCGCGTGAGCTGCGATTTCAGCGGAACCAACGGAACGGACGGCAGCACCGGCGCCGACGGAGGACCGGGCCTCGGTCATCAGCCTGCAGTGAATGTAAATTCAACGGGAACATTTTACCTGTATATATCTTCGGCTGCTGTGGACAGCACCGACACGCTGGGCTACACCATCGATTTTACCGCGTCTACCATTACGCTCGAAGCCTGTGGAGAAATAGGAGTGGAAGAAACAGAGCTGCCTGGGGACTTCAATATCTTTCCTAATCCTGCTCACGGCAGCGTTACGGTAGATCTTGCGTGCAGCAACTGCACATCGGCTTTGCTCACTCTGCTCGACGCCGACGGAAGAACAGTGTATTCCTGCACGGTTTCTTCGGGCGTACAGCAGATACCATTGGATCATCTTCAGCCGGGAATTTATTTTTACCGCGTCCTGGGATCCGACGGAAGAGCTTCGGGGAAAAAGCTGGTGATCTACTGAGATCAGGAATTCTTCAGCGTTTCCAGTATCTGCCCCGCGTGATCTTTTGCGTCCACCTTGTCGATCACAGCCAGTATCTTTCCTTTTTCATCTATCACGAACGTAGTGCGGAGAGTACCCATGTACTTGCGGCCGTACAACATTTTTTCGCCCCAGGTGCCGTATAGGTTGTTCACTGTTTTTTCCGTATCCGCCAGCAGGGGATACGGCAGAGTGAATTTTTCAATGAACTTGCGGTGCTTCTTTTCGTTGTCGGGACTGATGCCCAGCACCACGAAGCCTTCTTTTTTCAGAAGCGCGTAGTTGTCTCTCAGGTTGCAGGATTCTTCCGTACACGTAGGGGTGTCATCCTTCGGATAGAAGAACAGGATCACCTTTTTTCCTTTGAAATCAGAAAGTGAAAGGGGATTTCCGTCCTGGTCGTTCACTGTAAAATCGGGGGCTTTGTCGCCCTTTTTCAATGTTGTCATGTTATTGTTTTTAATCGAGTCCTTCAGGCACCAGCTCATCAAGGCATTTACCCATCTTCGCTTCCATAGAGTCTGAAAAAGCGATCTGATCCGCGTACTCATACCGGACGCGGGCCAGGTATTTGTTCATTCGTTTGCGGATCTTTGCTTTTTGTTCAGGTGTTTCCGCGTTCGCGTACTTTTCCACCATCCGGCAATATTTCTCCGCTACGGAATCGGCATCGGGCTTTCCGCAGGAAAAAAGAAAAAGAAAGCACAAAAGCGGAAAGAATTTTTTCACAGGTCCAGCAGATATTGTTTGGTTTGATAGTAGTGGCAATACGGGCGCAGTCCGCAGATCTCACATTTCGGTTTGCGCGCGATGCAGATGTACCTGCCGTGCAGGATGAGCCAGTGGTGCGCTTTGTGTATTTCCTTTTCGGGAATGTTCTTTACAAGTTCCTTCTCTACTAGCAACGGGGTTTTGGCGGTTTTCGGCACAAGGCCGATCCTGTGCGACACGCGGAATACATGCGTATCTACAGCCATCGCAGGCTTTTCGTATACCACGCTGGCGATCACGTTAGCTGTTTTTCTTCCTACACCGGGAAGCTTCTGCAGCGCATCGACCGTGTCGGGAACCGTTCCTCCGAAATCATTCACAAGCATCTGCGCCATTCCTACAAGATGCTTCGCTTTATTGTTGGGATAGCTGATGCTTCTGATGTACTCGTATACTTCTTCGGGAGTAGACGCGGCAAGAGATTGCGGATCGGGAAAACGCCTGAACAGCGCGGGCGTCGTCATGTTCACACGCTTGTCGGTACACTGTGCAGACAAGATCACCGCTACCAGGAGCTCATAGGGATTTCCGTATTCTAGCTCGGTCTCGGCAACCGGCATCTGCTGGCGGAACCATCCGAGCACTTTTTCATAACGTTCCTTGCGTGTCATCAAAGACAAAAGTACACCTTTCCGGAAAACCCGGAAAAGTGTACTCGTGTGCATACCTGATCAGGCTGTTTTCGGCTGCTGGCCGTACCAGTCAAACTTCCTTGAAAGGTACATGATGGCGGAAAGGATCACGAACAACCCGATGCTGCCGAACAGCAGAGCGCCTTCCTGCATCCGGATAAGCACGTAAATGAAAATATGAAGCAGCCCGAGAAACGCCCCGAAGCTGATCCCTGTCCTTACCGAGCGGAATACCCCCGACGTGTACACCGTGATAATGCTGACCGTGGCGGCCGCAGCTATGAGGTAGGCGTACACGAATGGCAGGTACTCCGAAATGGAAAGCACCAGAAGGTAAAAAATACACAAAGCAAAGCCGACAAGCACGTACTGGATGGGGTGCACATTTTTTTTCTGGAATACTTCCACGAAAAAATAAACTGTAAAGGTGAGCAGAATGACCAGGATCGCGTACTTCACTGTGCGGATCGTCTGTGCGTATGAATCAACGGGGTCCAGCAGGCTCACTCCGAAAGCGGAGTCGCTGAGAGTATAATACTGGTCTTTCCAGAACTGCGGGAAGTTGCGGTTGAGATGAAGCACGTTCCACCGGGCGGTAAAGCCGTTCTTATCGACCGTCCGTTCTGTCGGTAAAAAGCTCCCTGAAAAATTAGGATCAGGCCAGGCCGAGCTCAGGTTCACCGTGGTGGTCTTTCCTGTGGGAACAAAACGAAGCGTCTGGGAGCCCTTGATGCGCAAGGGAAACGAAAAGGAATAGGCATGAGAAGCCGAATCGATCTGTATCGGGGCGCCCAGTCCGTTGGAGATAACGTCGTTGGGTATGATACCGGGATTCATTTCATGTTTTGCGTCATCCCAGTCGAGCGGGATCTGGTCGCTGATGCCGCGGAAATCCGACAGGCCCATCACTAGCTGTGCCTCGTGCAGCATAAGCTGGCCCGGCTCCAGCCCGAGCTTATCGAAGGGCATTTCCGCGAAGCTTCCGCGCACCTGGAGATCCGCGTTGTACACAGCGATCTTGTAAATGCTGCGGTACCGTATTTCGGGAGATACGCTGCCGCTGATGTCGAGCGCGTCGGGAAGAATGTAGCAAAGCTTTTTCGTAATGGTCTGCTGCCCGTCAGGCGAGGTCAGTGACTCGAGATAGGGGATCAGCAGGAGAGGCCCCTCTATCGTCTGCTCACCCGACCATTTTGCGCTCACTTCCTGTTTCACTTCCTCGAGCAGTGTTTTGCGTTCCTGCACAAGCTCCACGATAAGAAATGTTGGGATCATAAGCCCGATCACCAGGATGCTGATGATGGCGGCTTTTATCATGTACCGGTTCCTGCTTAAAAATGCCCAGAGGCCTGACTGTTGATTTTCCATTGTGAATTTGATTAATTGGTTATTGTTGTTAAAAGTGCTTTGTATTTCAAAGTAAAGGGATAAAAAAAATCAGTTCATTGATCGTATCATTTTTTCAAGCGCATCCAGGTGTTCACGGAATGCTTTTTCGCCAGTCCTGGTCACCGCGTACGTCGTATTTGTCTTTCGCCCGATGAAGCCTTTGTGCACGCGTACGTACCCGTTTTCCTCCAGGCTTTTCAGATGCGAGGCCAGGTTGCCGTCCGTGATGTCGAGTATTTCCTTCAGCTGGTTGAAGCTGACCTGGTCGTTTACCATCAGGGCGCTCATGATCCCCAGCCGGATCCGGCTGTCGAAGACCTTGTTCAGATTATGGATCGGACTGTTCAAATTCTTTCTGTTATTGGGTTACAGTATTTCGTTCGTAACGCCACCACATGGCGCCGCCGTAGAGGATGTGAAGAACACCGAAGCCGAAGGCCCAGAAATAAAGCCCGTAGCCGACAAACCACAGGTTAATGATGCCGAGGACGATCTGCAGATATCCCAGGTAGCGGATCTCGCCCATTGTATATTTACTGGCGTTTACCAGCGCAAGTCCGTAAAAGATGAGGCAACCGGGAGCAATGAGGCCGTAAGAACCTTCGCTCATGAGGCGGAGAAGAAAAATGCCTCCGGCAAGCATCGGGATGCCGGCGTTTATAAGCAGGCGCCTGGAGCTTGTTCCCCAGATAGGGATACGCTCTCTGCGGCTCCGTATGTACGTAAAAAGGAAAGCGGATACAAATGCTGCCACAAATGTGCACGCGCCGATCCATAGCAGGCTTGTTTCCGTACTTTCTGCCACCCGCAGCGCACCGGTATATGAAGGATATTCTCTTCCAGCCGCGCCGTTCCTTAACAGATTGTTACTGCCTAGCACTCCGTACGCCGCCGCCGCTCCTGCCAATGCGCAGATGCCTGCCGCCACTCCGCTCAGCCCGCTCAGGCTGATGAACCGGCTGCTTTTCTCCATCATGTTCTTTATATCATGGAGCGTCTTTAATTCTTCGTGTGCGTTACCCATAAAAAAGCACTTTGAAGTACAAAGTAATAAGATGTTCCGGTAATTTCCAAAAATAATTTTGTGTTTTTGAAGTGCCTCAAAAGAATTACCTTCGATAAAAATCGCCGGTATGTACATTCCATCCTATTTCCGCCAGGACGACCGCAGTACGCTGTTGCGGTATATGCAGCAATATCCTTTTGGCATCCTGGTCACATCGGAGAATGATATACCGCTTGCCACGCATGTTCCGTTCGTAACGGGACAGGAAGGCGATGACCTGGTGATATGGTCGCACATTTCCGCTGCCAATCCGCAGTCGCTGCACCTGGGCAAAAAAGAGGCGCTGGCTGTTTTCCGCGAGCCGCACGCTTATATCTCGCCATCGCTTTACGAGCGTGAGCAGAACGTTCCCACCTGGAATTACGTGGCAGTACACGCTTACGGCGTGGCGGAGATCATTACCGGGAGGGAAGAGCTCATCGCGCTGCAGGAAAAAATGATCCTGATGCTGGAGCCTTCGTATATGGAGCAATGGAAAAAGCTTCCTGAAAAGTATATTGGCGGCCTGCTGGAGGGGATCACAGGATTCAGAATGAAGGTGACCCGGTTGTTCGGGAAAGAGAAGCTGAGCCAGAACAAAACGGCCGGCGAGCGGGAAAATATTTCGGGCTCCCTGCTGGATGCACCCGATACCCATATAAAAGAAGTCGGCCGGCTGATGCGCGGCAAGAGCCGGGAGTAAACGTTTGTGAACGTTTAACAGATTAATACATAGTCAGTTATTTCTTATTTTTTCTTTCTTCCTCCATATCCTTATTTTTGCACGTATTGGAAATTGAAAACAGAGCAGGTATGGATGAAATGTTAGCGACATCGGCACTGGATACGACCAGGATATCTTTTGACGAATTCAGGAAAGAAGTGCTGAATGATTACCGCATTGCAAATGAAAGCCGCGAAGCAAGCCTTACGGGACGCCGCGAAGTACTGACGGGAAAGGCCAAATTCGGGATCTTCGGCGACGGAAAAGAACTTGCCCAGATCGCTATGGCAAAAGTATTCCGCGAAGGAGACTGGCGCTCGGGATATTACCGCGACCAGACCTTTATGATGGCAGCCGGCCTTATGACCGTACGCCAGTTCTTCGCCCAGTTGTACGCTCACGCCGACCTTACGTGCGAGCCTATGACCGGGGGACGCTGTATGAACGGGCATTACGCCACACGCTGGGTGGATACGGACGGCAACTGGATAGACCAGGCATCGATGAAAAACTCGAGCGCCGATATTTCTCCCACCGCCGGGCAGATGCCGCGTTTGCTGGGACTCGCGCTGGCCTCTAAATTTTACCGCAATAACAAGGAGCTGCACAGCTTCACACAATATTCCAACCATGGTAACGAGGTTGCCTTCGGTACCATCGGCGACGCTTCCACTTCGGAAGGATTGTTCTGGGAAACCATGAACGCCGCTTCGGTGATGCAGGTTCCCATGGCCGTATCGGTATGGGACGATGGTTACGGTATCTCCGTTCCGAAAGAGCACCAGACGGTAAAAGGAAGCATTTCGAAAGCGCTGAGCGGATTTGAAAAGAACGAGGACGGTCCCGGGCTTCTTATTTTCACAGCGCGCGCATGGGATTATGTGGAGCTGATCGAAACCTACCAGAAAGGTATCGCCATCTGCCGCAGGGAACATATTCCCGTGCTTTTCCACATTGAAGAATGTACGCAGCCGCAGGGACATTCCACTTCCGGTTCGCACGAACGGTACAAGACCAAGCGCCGCCTGCAGTGGGAGGAGAAGTTCGACTGCATCCGCCAGTTCCGCCAGTGGATCGAGAAAAAAGGGATCGCCACGCCTGAAGAGCTGAACGAGATCGAGCAGCAGGCAAAAGAGCATGTAAAAACGGAACGCAAAGCTGCGTGGGAAACATTCCAGGCTTCCATCAAAACAGATGTGAACGAAGTGCATTCCATCCTCATGGACCTTGGGCAGATCGATCTTGCAAACGAGCTGAAATCTTCGTTGGAAGTGCAGCGCCGCGATGTAATGTCGGCAGCCCGCCGCGGACTGATGGCCGCGCGTTATTCCGACAGTTCCGACCGCAGTCGCCTTGCCGAATGGCTGAAAAATGCCGACGAGCAGAACTACGACCGGTATAATTCGCACCTCTACAGCGAATCGCCTTTCTCCGCGCTTAAAGTGCAGCCGGTGGCACCCGTTTACAACAATGAGGAACCCGTGGACGGGCGGATCATCCTGCGTGATAACTTCGATAAGATACTGGAGACCGAGCCCCGCTTTATCGCGTTCGGCGAGGACGTGGGAGAGATCGGCGGAGTGAACCAGACCTTCGAAGGACTGCAGAAAAAATACGGCGAGGGACGTGTGTTCGATACCGGGATCCGGGAGATGACCATTGCAGGGCAGGGGATCGGTATGGCGATGAGAGGCCTTCGTCCGCATGCGGAGATCCAGTATCTCGATTACCTGCTGTATTGCATCCAGATCCTGAGCGACGATCTGGCAACGCTCAGCTACCGCACCAAAGCCGGCCAGAAAGCCCCGGTGATAATAAGCACCCGTGGTCACAGGCTGGAAGGCATCTGGCATTCCGGTTCGCCCATGGGGATGATCATCAATTCTATCCGGGGAATGTACGTGTGCGTGCCGCGCAACATGACGCAGGCAGCAGGAATGTACAACACGTTGCTGAAATCCGACGACGCGGCACTGGTCATCGAACCGCTGAACGGCTACCGCATCAAGGAAAAATATCCCGCCAACATCGGCGAGTACAGGATCCCGCTCGGAGTTCCCGAAATATTGCAGGAAGGAACCGACGTTACCGTGGTGACGTACGGATCTACCTGCCGTATCGCTATGGAAGCGGCAGCGCTGCTGGAAGAGCTCGGCATTTCCTGCGAGGTGATCGACGTGCAGACATTGCTGCCGTTCGACATCAGCGGAATGATCGCGAAGTCCGTGGAAAAAACAAACAAGATATTGTTCGTCGACGAGGATGGCGAGGGTGGCGCTACCGGTTTCATGGTACAGCAGGTAATGGAGAAGCAGCAGGCATTCCGTTTTCTCGATGTGGCTCCGCGCACGCTTACCGGAAAAGATCATCGCCCCGCCTACGCCAGCGACGGAGATTATTTTTCCAAGCCCGGCACCGAAGATATCGTGGAAGCCGTTTACTCCATCATGCACGAAGTAAGCCCCGAAACGTATCCGAAAATACGCTGAGAAAGAGATGTGATGTTAGACACCAGACATGAGACTTTAAGATTTGAAGACCTAAGGACTTTGAGACCTCTCAGCAGTTATCTGAAACATTACCTATGATATTTCCCCATCTCATATCTAACGTCTCATATAATGTCGCACATCTAATGTCTTCAATTCTAGTCCTGGTGTCCAATGTCTAGTATCTAGTATCTAATGTCTAATGTCTAGTATCTCATGTCTAACAGAACCACCGAATCCGATTCACTCTACCACAACCTGGAGAGTCTTTCCACGCGGGAGCTGCTGCAAGGCATCAACCGGGAAGATTACCATGTGCCCGAAGTGGTAAACGGTTGTATTCCTGCAATTGAAGCTTTGGTGGAAGCGGTGGTGGAAAGAATGCAGAGAGGCGGGCGGCTGTTCTATCTCGGCGCCGGCACCAGCGGAAGACTGGGAATTGTAGACGCGTCCGAGCTTCCGCCGACCTATGGCGTGGAGCATGGCCGTGTGATCGGATTGATCGCAGGTGGAGATACCGCGATACGCAAGGCCGTGGAATTTGCCGAAGACGATTGGGAGAGCGGCTGGAACGATCTCGGCAAACACAATATTTCGGCAGACGATGTAGTGATCGGTATCGCGGCTTCCGGAACCACTCCCTACGTGATCGGCGCGCTGAAGCGTTGCCGCGAAGAAGGAATTGTTACCGGCTGTATTACCTGCAACGATGAAGCTCCGCTGATCTTGCACAGCGACCATCCTATTGTTGCCGTAGTAGGTCCCGAGTTCGTTACGGGCAGCACGCGTATGAAAGCGGGCACGGCACAGAAGCTTATCCTGAACATGATCTCCACGGCCACCATGATACGGCTGGGACGCGTGAAAGGCAATAAAATGGTGGACATGCAGCTCAGCAATCACAAGCTGGTAGACCGCGGCACAAGAATGATCATGGAAAAGACCGCCCTACAGTACGACGAAGCAAAAGAGCTGCTGCTCCGTTCCGGCAGCGTGCGAAAAGCGATCGAAGCATACGAAGCTAAACGGTAATTTGTTTCACTTCTCCAACTTTATACTTTATTAAAACGCCCTCATTTCGCGGCGGATTTTTTCTTCTTATCTTGCTGTTAGATGCACACGATAGAGCCATATTATAACTGGAGAGAGATCTACCAGGCCGAGGATGACCCGCTGTCGCCCTTTTACGGAAGGCAGTACAGCGAGTTTGAGTATTCCAACACGATCTATAATTATTACATTCATCCGCAGTGGGACGAGATCGGATCGCCAACGCTTTTCATAAAACTTTTGTATGCCGACTATTCCGGGGGCCATGCTATCATCGAGCTTCTCGGCGAATGGAACGATTGTATCAACAATGACATTATGTATCTGAAGCGCGATATCGTGGATGTGCTGATCGCGAACGGCGTCAATAAGTTCATCCTGCTTGGCGAGAATGTACTGAACTTTCATTATTCCGACGAATCGTACTACGAAGAATGGTTCGACGATATTGACGACGGCTGGATCGTAATGCTGAATTTCCGCGATCATATTCTCAAAGAAATGAAGCGCGCAAGGATCGACTATTACATGGTTGCGGGCGGCGGCTTCAACGAGTTCAGCTGGCGCAAATATACTCCCGAGCGCCTTGTCGAAGCTGTTTCCGGCATGGTGGTAAAGCGTTTGGGGTCATGAAAATACCGTCGTGTATTTTACTACCTTCGTGATACAACACGGACCTCATGAAAAAAATATTTACTCTTCTTTTTGCCTGCTGGGCACTTCAGAACATTTCCGCGCAGAGCTTTTCCAGTCCCGAAAGCGTAGACTACGACGCTGTGCGCTACCGCTGGATAGTCGGACAGAACGGCTCGGGCCAGATCCACAGCTATGATCCGCAGAACGGGCTTACCGGGCTGGTGTCTTCTATTTCTTCCGGCCCGCACGGCATCGAGTGCGTAGGCGATACGGTCTTCTGCTGCGACGGAAGTTTTATCAGGGGTTACAGCCTTATTGACGGAACCCCAGTGTTCAACCTGAACCTCGGCGCTTCGTTCCTCAACGGGCTTACGTGGGATGGCGGAAATTATCTTTACACAACCGATTTCTCCGGCAAGAAGATCTACCGCGTAGATATTGCAAACGCTACTTTCGGGCTGCTCGCCACCACTGTTAAAACACCGAACGGCATCATTTACGACGGAGCGAACAACCGCTGCGTGTTCGTCTGCTGGGGTTCCAACGCGGCGGTACAGTCAATCAGCCTGGCGGATTCCAGCGTTACCACGCTGAAGAATACTTCGCTTGGAAATTTTGACGGGATCACGCGCGACCTGGCCGGCAACTGGTATGTTACCGCGTGGACGCCCGGCAGCCTTCAGCTGTTCGATTCTGCATTCACGGCTGCTCCGGTGCAGGTAATGTCATCCTTGTCAAGCCCTGCAGATATCGACATCAATGCCGCGGGAGATTCGATCGGAATTCCCAATTCAGGCGCTGCGAACAATGTGGTGTTTTACACAATTCCCGGAGAACAGGATACCACCGATACTTCCAGCCAGCTTGGCGCTCCTGTGTACGGAGACAAAATGCTGGCGCTCTATCCCAATCCTTCGGCAGACCGTATCACGATTGTGCTGCAGAAGCCGCTTACCGGCATCATACGCCTGCGCGATGGGGAAGGAAAAATACTTGTTGAGCAGAAGATCACCGGCCCGGTATTATTCCTGGATCGCGGAAATCTTGCCGCGGGAATTTATTTTATGGAAATGCTGGTAACGGAAAGACCGGAGCCGCTTATCCGCAGGATCATTTTTGCCGATTAGCCTTTTCTGCTTTAAGCAGTACGGCTACATGCCGGTCGATAGGGAAAGAAAATATTTCCGGATCCAGCTCGTCAAACGGTATCCATTCAAAAAAATGTGTGCCCTGGTCGTGCAGTCGTTCTGCCGATACCGGCACGGATGCCGCGTCGGTTACAGACACTTCGTAATAAATGCTCATGACCTGCGTCTTTTCGTGAAAAGCGGAAGCGACAAAAAAATCGGTGGTATAATAATGCCGTACGATCTCCACTTCCAGGTCCATCTCTTCGAGGAACTCCCGCCGTATGCAATCCACAGTGCTTTCCCCGTATTCCAGCCCGCCGCCGGGAAACTTCACCATCGGCCGTCCGTTATATACTTCGCGCGCAATAAGGATACGGTCGTCGCTGATCAGGAGGCCGTACACACGGAGAGTAAAAGAGCTGTTCATGGTGTAAAAATAAAAAAGGAGGATCAGATCCTCCTTTTCGCGTTCATCATTTTTTATCGTCCTGCTATGTATGTTCGCAGCTCGTCGGAGTTGCTGCTGAACGAAAAGGTGTTGTTCACCAGGAAGTAGTTCGATTTATCGGTCACGTAATCGTAGGCGTATTTGGCGTACTCCAGGCGGTTGTCGTCGAAGGAGAACAGCTTGCACAGCTCTGCCACCTGCGAAGATTTTAGCCGGTGCGTACGGCTCGACTCTTTGGCTGCGCTTAGCTTGTTGCTGTCGAACGATTGCTTCGATACGTAATCTTTCAGCTGGCGGAAAGTGCTTTCGTCGGTGCCGTTGTTCCAGTTGCTGCTGTTATTGCTGTTCCAGTTACTGTTGCTGCCGCCGTTATTGTAGCTCCAGCTGTTGCCGCTGTAGGTATCGCCGTAGCCGGTTCCCCAGCCGGAACCATAGCCTCCGTACTGGCCGTTGTAATTGTTATTGTTGTTCCAGCCGATGCCGTTGCCATAGCCGATTCCGTTGTTCCCGTAGTTGGGGTAATCGTCCAGATACCACGCGGTCTGGCGGATCTGTATGTTTTGTATCACGCGGATGGTACCGTAGTTATCAAGTTCGGCCACGGTGCGGTAACCATCGCTCAGGGTTACGCTCCCGCTGTAGACGATACGCTGGGTATAATCGTCGGTTACCTGCACGTTGCACACGCCGGCCATCAGATCATGAAAGCGAAACTGGTTGGAAGGCGTGAACTGCCGTTGGTCCGCGAACTGCACGGTGTAGCGGCCGGAGCGGTTTATCTTAAGGTAGAATTCAGCAATAGCGTGCGCGGGAAGCAGGTGCAGGATCAATGCTGCGGTCAGGAGTAGGGTAATCTTTTTCATGGCCTTTAAATTTGGAGTGGGGAATTCAATTTGTGTGCCAAAGTGGATATTGGAGGCTGGAGGCTGGAAGCTGGATGCTGGATGCTGGATGCTGGATGCTGGATGCTGGATGCTGGATGCTGGATGCTGGACATTGGACGCGGGATAAAAGGACTCTCGCCTACGCCTCCGGCTTCGGCGGATAAAAAATGATCTCGTACTTGTCTCAGGACTCAATACTCACTACTCAGGACTGAATACCATGGATAAAAACTAAAATTTGACTTTTTAATTCTTTTCCTTATTTTTGCCCCCACTTTAGACGAAAGTCCCTGCCGAAGTGGCGAAATTGGTAGACGCACACGTTTCAGGGGCGTGCGCCGCAAGGCGTGCCGGTTCGAGTCCGGCCTTCGGCACAGGATCCCGGTATATCACCGGGATTTTTTATTTCCGGGCAGAGCCCAGCCGCCCGTTCAGTACTTCATATTCACAATATCCGCGGCTCAGCAGAAAATACTTGTCATCTTTCCGGTAGATCACAGCCGGGAAGCCTGTAATACCGAACGCCGCCGCCTGGCGGAAATCGTCGTCCGCCCGCTGTATATAAGCCGGGTCCTTTATCTTTTCCACGAATTGCGCCTCGTCCGATCCGAACGACGCTGCGATCTTTCCATAGGTTTCCGGATCGTTCAGATCTTCGCCATACACGAAATTTGCCTTTTGCACGGCTATTATGAACGGAACCACCGATTGCGGATGCTCTTCCCTGAATACCGCCAGCGCAATGGCGGGAGGGACGGAATCGGATATCCGGTCACCTTCGTCCAGCACTTTTTTATAGGCTTCGCCTATTTTTACGCCGGTCATCTGCTCGAGATGCGGTATAGCTTTCCGTATATAGCCGGCCATGCCGCGGACAGGCGCTACACGCTCGCCGGTAACCAGTCCGCCGCTGATCACGGAGAACATCATCTGCTCCCTGTTTTCGTTGTACATGCGCTCTATCACCGGGCTGAAGCCATAGCACCATCCGCACAGCGCGTCGTAGACGTATATGAATTCTTCGTTCCGTATCATTTTTATTCCCCGTTAAATTCTTCGATCAGGATCCCCATTTTTCCCATCTGGTAGTCGCGGATCGCCTGCAGCACCTGCGTCTGATCGTTCATCACGAACGGACCGTACATCGCCAGCGGCTCATTCATCGGCGGAGCTGCCAGCAGGATGAAGCGTGTATTTTCAAGCGCACGGAATGCGATCACTTCGCCGTCGTTATGGAATTGCACGGCATTCAGACCTTCCACCATCCCAAAGCCTTCCACCTGCATTTTCCCGTCAAGCAGGTAAATGAACGCATTGTAGTTTTCCGGCAGTTCAATGCTGTCCGAAGCGTCTTTCTGCCATTCGCATTTCATGGCTATGATGGGCCATCCGGGCTGTACGGGAGCTTCTATTCCACGGAATTCGCCGCTTACCAGCGAGGTGGTCCCTTCGCCTTGCGCCGTTTTCAGCGCGGGCATATCATCTGCGTGCACCGCCTGGTAGCGGGGCTGCTTCATTTTATCTTTCGCAGGCGTATTGATCCAGAGCTGGATGATCTCCTGCACGCCGCCTTTTTCCGCGAGCTCTTTCGACGGCCGTTCGCTGTGCTGAATTCCCATTCCGGCGTCCATCCACTGCACGCCGCCGGCTTTTACAATGCTGTCGTTGCCGCGGCTGTCGCGGTGGTGCACATCGCCCTGGTAAATAAATGTGACAGGAGAGAAGCCGCGGTGCGGATGCGGGCCTACGCCTGTGCGTCGCAGATCGGCGCCTTCCCGGATACGTGATGTGTGGTGATGCAGCAGCAGGAACGGATCGATCTGTTCTACATTCCGCGCAGGGAATGGCTGGCGTACGGGAATTCCGCCCATATCCACGAGCTCTGCGAAGAGGATTTGTTTTACGGTTCTTGTTTTCATAGTTCAGCCTTTTGGAACAGCACAAAGTTACCGGGAAAGATGGCAGGAAAACAGGTAAAAATACAAGATAGAGGAGTAAAAAACAGGGTTAACTAACGGAACCATAAAAAATTATAAATTGAAAAAAATTACTTTTCGCAGGTAACTGATTTGGGACAAGCATTGTATCTTACCGCAAAATCGCAGACACGCTTATGATCCATCTGCCGCAGTTTATTGTTGATCTGGCATTGATCTTAGGTGCAGCAGGAGTTGTTACCGTATTGTTCAGGAAGCTGAAGCAGCCCCTCGTTCTGGGATATATTGTTGCAGGCTTTCTCGTCGGGCCGAACTTTGCGCTTTTTCCTACCATTACCGAAACGGAGAATATCGAAGTATGGTCGGAGATCGGCGTGATATTCCTTCTGTTCGCGCTGGGCCTGGAATTCAGCTTTAAGAAGCTTCTCAAGGTCGGCACCACGGCATCCGTCACGGCGCTTGTCAAGATCCTCGCCATGCTGGTCGTAGGATATCTTACGGGCCAGGCGCTCGGCTGGTCGAACATGGACAGTATCTTTCTCGGCGGTATTCTTTCGATATCTTCCACAACCATTACCATACGCGCCTTTGATGAGCTGGGCATCAAGGGGCAGAAATTCGCGGGCCTCGTTTTCGGGATACTTATTATCGAAGACCTGGTCGCTATCGTGCTGCTGGTATTGCTTTCCACCATTTCCATCAGCCGCCAGTTTTCCGGCGCGGACATGCTTATTTCCGTCAGCAAGCTGGTGTTTTTCCTGGTATTGTGCTTCACAGCGGGAATTTTCTTTTTGCCTACCGTTCTCAAGCGTACCAAAAAGCTGATGAACGACGAGATGCTGCTCATCGTTTCCCTGGCGCTTTGCCTCATGATGGTATTCATTGCATCGGCGGCCGGTTTTTCTCCCGCGCTCGGGGCTTTTATGATGGGCTCGATCCTGGCGGAAACCACATTTGCTGAAAAGATAGAACATCTGATCCGATCGGTAAAAGACCTTTTTGGCGCCATCTTTTTCGTATCGGTAGGAATGCTGATCATGCCGGACATGCTTGTGCCGTACGCTGTTCCGATACTTGTGATCTCTGCGGTGACGATCGTAGGAAAATTTTTCAGCTCTGTCATCGGAGCATTGTTGTCGGGCCAGCCGTTAAAGCCGTCCGTGCAAGTAGGAATGAGCCTTGCGCAGATCGGTGAATTCTCGTTCATCATTGCATCGCTCGGCCTTACATTGAAAGTGACGAGCGATTTTCTTTACCCGATAGCCGTTGCTGTTTCCGCCATTACCACACTGGCCACTCCGTACATGATCAAATGGTCGGAGCCGGTCTACCTGCGGATACACCGGATGCTTCCCGCCCGCACACTGAAAGCTATAACCCGCTACAGCTCCGGCGCACAAAGCCTCCGCGTGGTAAGCGACTGGAAGAAGCTGTTGCGTACTTCCATTGTGAACATGGTCATTTTTTCTGTGCTGGTCATCGCGGTGATATTGCTTTCCAGCCAGTATATCGTCCCGTTCATAAACGAGCGCACCATGGGCGCATTGTGGGGAAGAGTGCTGGCGGAGATAGTTACCGTGCTGCTGATGGCACCTTTTCTCTGGGCGCTGGCTTTCCGCAAGGTACGCACTCCTGCCGCCTTTCATATATGGCAGCAGCAGAAGTACCGCGGGCCGTTGCTCATGCTGAGGCTTTCGCGCATGCTGCTCGCGCTTTTTTACGTAGGCTACTGGCTCAGCCATTCTTTCTCCTACACGCTTGCGCTGGGCATCATCCTGTTTGTCGTCGTGTTCCTCGGTATTTTTTCCAAAAGGATCCAGCGGTTTTACAACCGGCTGGAGCGCAGGTTCCTTTCCAATTATTACGAACGCGATAAGGAAGACAAGACCGCTACGATCGTAGACCAGGATCAGCTCGCACCCTGGGACGCTCACCTTGCCAACTTTGAAGTGTATCCCGAGTGGCAGCATAACGGAAAGACACTGGCGGAGCTCAGCCTGAGAGAAAAGCTGGGGATCAATATCGCTATGATACGCAGGGGAAGCCTTGTGATAACCGCTCCGGGAAGGGAAGAGCGCGTGTATCCCGGCGACCGGCTCTATGTGATCGGTACCGACAAGCAGATCGAGCGGTTCACAAATTTCCTGCGGAAGGAAGACGACCGCGCGAAGGAGGCCGATGAACGGGAGATCGTTCTTCAGCAGCTGCTGGTGGAAGAGGATTCCGCACTGCACGGCATCAGCATCCGCGAATCGGGTGTGCGCGAAAAAACCGAAGGGCTCATCATCGGTGTGGAGCGGAAGGGGAGGCGCATTCTCAATCCCGATTCCACGCTGGTATTCGAAACGGGAGATGTGGTCTGGATCGTAGGGAATAAAGAGCTGATCTCAGCGCTTCGCTGATCCGTTACTTCGGATGATAAATTTTTACCGCTTTTTTTATTACCGAATCTTTATCAAGCGTCATCGATTTGGGCTGCTGTAGCGAAAACCTTTCCATCTGCGAAGTATAGTGTTCCGTTCCGGGCTTGCTCGACGAGCCGAAAGGCACCAGGGTCTCTATCTTTTCCGGTCCCTCCGGTCCGAATACTACAAACTGTGTGTACGCATCGGTGATCATCGCTTTTTCGCGTCCGTCCTTGTACGGCTCGGTATAGCTGGCGGAGAGCACATCGGGATAACCGGGCAGGATCACCTGCTTATCGCCGCGTACGAGGAACTGGGTCTCTCCGAGCTTTACATCCAGCCTGCCGTATTTTTCGAGGAAGAACAGCTTTGCTTCCCACATGCATGTATCCACAAGGCCTTCGGAAATCTTTATTCCCTGGAAGAACTGGTCGTACCCGTAGCCTTTTTTATGGAACAGTATTTCCAGTGTTTTCTTGAACAATGCTGCGCCTACGCTTGTCGAGTCCGCTGTCTTGTCCCAGCGGTGTATATAGTTGATCATGTCTACCACGCGCTGGTGCGTGTAATGATCGATAGTGAAGATCATTTTCGCCGACTCCAGGAACGTGCTCGTTTGCGGAAGCTTTTTATCGAACTTGATCTGCCTGAACTCGCTGAACGAAAATTTCTGCTTGCTGCCGATGATCTCCATGAACCGGTTGCTCCGGTTGTTGTCGTAGATGCCGTAGCCCATGTCTGAAGGGTACCGCAGCCGGTTGGACCTCCTGGGAGAAAATTCTGCGCACGATGTGTTGAAAGGAGTATTGTTGGTGTTAAACACGTAACCGCAGCCCGGATCTTCAACCTGCGGAAGGCTGTCGATAGGATGAAATTGTGTCCACAATGTTTTGCTTGTATTTCCCGGGAGGATGCCATTCCATTTGAAAGAGCTGTCGCGCACCGGCACCATTCCGTTGTCGATATAAAAAATATGGTCGTAGCGGTCGGCGTACACAATATTGAACCTTGGCAACGCCTGTATCCGCAGAGCTTCCTTGAACTCGTCCAGGTTTTTGGAATGGTTCATCCGGTACAGCTGTTCGCCGATACGGATGGACATATTTGCGCCGTACCGTACGCTGAAATATTTTTTGTTCTTTGTGCGATAGGTTGCACCGTAACGGCTCCAGTAGCTTTTCAGCTTTACGGGCAGCTTTGCTTTTCCCAGCTTCACCGTGATCCAGAATGGTCTTTTCTCAAGCTTTTCCCACTTGCCGTCGAACTCGTACAGGTTCTTTTTCTTCGGGTGCATCTTCAGCTCGTATACATCCGTAAGGTCCCAGTTATCGTAGGTCATTCCCCAGCCGATGTACTCGTTCGTAGCCATGAACAGAGAAGGGCAGGAGTGGAATGTGGCGCCGTGAATGTTCAGCCCTTCCCCGCTTACCAGGTGCGCTTCGTAGAACGAAAGCGGGCCTTCCACGTAAAAGTGCGGGTTGATGCAGAGATATGTTTTTCCATCTGCAGTGCGCGTGGAGTTGAAGGCGAACGCGTTCGATCCCACGGGCGGCTGATTGTAGATCGTAGTATCGTTGTACTTTCCCTTCATGATCTTCTCGATCTCGCGGTGTGAGAACGACAGCGCGGTAAGCGAGATCACGAAGCCCTGTATCACATCGTTGGGAATAACGGGAAATGCTTTCTTCACCCACACTTCTTCGGGATGCGCTTCGGCGTAGGCATTGAGGCCCTGGCAATATCCTTCAAGATATTTGCGGTAGCCTTCGGAAATATCGGTATCGTACCTTTCGTTTACGAGCTGTTTTGCACCGATCGAGTTCATGACGAAATCCACCGCGGCTCCCTCTTTCCCTTTGTGCCTTCCCATCATTCCTTTTCCGGTAAGGATAACTTCCTGCATCACGTTGAAAGCATCTTCGGCGTTTGCCCAGGCCAGGCCGTAAGCGACATCAGCGTCGGTCTTGCCGAAAATGTGCGGCACGCCGAACTCGTCGCGCGCGATCGTTACGTTCGCCGGATCGATGCTTACATGCCATTCATAGCGTTGTGCGGTTGTGGTAAGAACAATAAAAAAGCCGAAGGCGGAGCAGAAAAATGATCTCATAGTGGAATGTTATCTGAAATAATTTAGTGCCCCGCTATACTACGCGTTCGTCATACTGACCGCCCATGCTGCCGGACGTGTGTAACCGGGCGATCATTTCTTTTTTGATCACGTTGAAGATGATCATGTGCACGTCTTCGGCGATCTCCATATCCATTGCTTCCGAATGAATATGGATGTCGGCCAGTTCCTTGATCTTTCCTCCGCGGAACCCGCAGAAGGCAAGGGTCTGTACCTTATGGATCTTGGCGTATTCCATGGCTTTCACAACATTTTTGCTGTTGCCGCTGCCGGAAATACCGATGACAAGATCGTTGGGCGAAAGAAAATTTTTCATTTGCTCCACGAAAATATCGTCCCACGAAATATCGTTGGCGATAGCCATCATGGCAGGCATGTTATCGTTGAGGCAGATCACGCGGAAACGCTGATCCAGTCCATAGGACGCACCTTTCAGAAAGTCGCCCGTGGCATGCGACGCGGTGGCTCCGCTTCCGCCGTTGCCGAAAATAAAGATGGTGCCTTTGTCCTGGTATACGCGCATGAATGCTTCAATTGCCTTGTCCACCTGTTCCTTGCTTATAGCGTCCAGCGTGTTCTTCAATAAGGAGATATAGTCGTCGAAAATCTTGCTCATAGCGTGGTTTATTCAATCAGAAATTTACTCAAAACTCTTCCTGTCCGTAATAGATCAGCTTGCTTCCTTCATTGTCGAAGCGGAAATCAAATTTACGGAGTTTATTCAAGGCCCGGCATAGCTGCGGTTGTTTTTCTTTTTCGCAGTAGAACAGCATGAAGCCCCCGCCGCCTGCGCCCAGCAGCTTTCCTCCGGTAGCACCGTTTGCCAGCGCGACATCGTATATTTCGTTCATCTCGTTATTGGAGATAGACGAAGCGAGCTGCTGCTTCAGGATCCAGTTCTCGTGCAGGATCTTTCCGAAATCGCCGAGCCGTCCGGCATACAGGCAATCTCTTAGCTCATCCACCAGTCCTACCATCTGCTTGAGGCTATTGAACTTATCGTCAGACGAAGAAGTATTTTTCTTTTGCTCGGAGAGAATGTCCGATGCCTTTCGCTGGCTTCCCAGGTAGAACATTACCAGGTTATTTTCGAGCGTGCTGTATATTTCCTTCTGCAGGTACAGCGGCTCTACGGCCACATTGCCATTGGCGTGGAACCGGAAGATATTGAGTCCGCCGAAGGCTGCGGCATACTGGTCCTGCTTGCCGATAGGCTCCTTCAGCAGGTCGATCTCGATATGGCAGGCTTCATCGGCCAGCTGCTCTTTGGAAACGAACTTTCCGTTCACCACGTACAGGTTGTGCAGCAGCCCTACGGTAAACGAAGATGAAGAGCCCATGCCTGTACCGCCCGGTATATCGGAGATAGAGCTTACCTCGATCCCGTTCATCCCGAACTTTTCGAGCACCACGCGAAGGATCGGATGCTGCAGCTCCGACACATGATCTACCGTTTCCGTCTGCGAGTACTTGACGCGCACCTTGTCCGGCTCGAAGTACCGGTGCGACGAAATGTACATGTACCGGTTGATGGACGTGCTCAGCACAGCGCCGGGGTGACGGGAATAAAAAGCTTCGAGGTCGGAGCCGCCCCCTACAAAGCTGATCCGGAACGGAGTTTTGGTAATGATCATGCCATAAAAATAGGAATTTTATGAAGTTCAGGGAATTGCCCGGCACGGTTAATTTTTTGTGAAAACAATGGCCGGCCGGTAAACGGGAATATCTGCGCCGCTTCTTACTTTTGAAAAAACTGACGTATGCACCGACTTACCGACAAGATCAGCAAGGTAGCCGAATTCCACGAGGCATTCCGTATCGGGAACAACGAGGAACCGGCCCATCTCAGCGAGCGGGAAATGGAGCTCCGCTACAACCTGATGAAAGAAGAGAACGAAGAGTACCTGGAAGCCGCCCGCCGCGGCGACCTGGTGGAAGTAGCCGATGCGCTCGGCGACCAGCTTTACATCCTGCTCGGCACTGTGTTGCGCCACGGACTGCAGCATAAGATCGCAGAAGTGTTCGACGAGATACACCGCAGCAACATGAGCAAGCTCGACGAGAACGGTCAGCCGATCTACCGGGAGGACGGAAAAGTGCTGAAGAGCGCGCTGTACTTCAGGCCGGACATCCGCGCCATTCTTGAGTTATAACCGGTGCAGAATAATGTGGGAATATTGATGGCAAAGTTACGGGCCGGTGAACTGAAAAATTTTCTCGACGAAAAAGCTGCGGAGTATAATAACCCCGGTTTCATCGGCACCGATCCTATTTCCATTCCTCACCTTTTTTCGAAAAAAGAAGACATCGAGATCACCGGTTTTCTCGCGGCCACCATTGCCTGGGGACAGCGGCCCACTATCCTGAAGAACGCGCGGCAGCTGGCTCTGTGGATGGACGATGCCCCGCACAGCTTCATCCTCGATTTTACAAAGGCGGACCTGAAGCCCTTCCGGAAATTCGTGCATCGTACTTTCAACGGCGAGGATGCCGTATATTTTTTACAAGCGCTGCAACATATTTACAGGAGCCATGGCGGGCTGGAAGCTGTTTTTGCGGAAGGCTTAAAAAACGGCGGTCTCCAGGATGCGATCACGTACTTCCGCTCTGCCTTTTTCGAACCGGAGCATCCTGCGCGCACACGCAAGCATGTGGCCGATCCGTCGCGGAACGCTTCTGCCAAGCGCATCTGCATGTACCTCCGGTGGATGGTGAGAAAAGACGACCGCGGCGTTGATTTCGGGATCTGGAGAACGATATTGCCGTCTGTTCTGTACGCCCCGCTGGATCTGCATTCCGGCGCTACCGCACGAAAGCTCGGATTGCTCACCCGCAGGCAGGACGATTGGAAATCTGTAGCGGAGCTCACCGCAAATCTCCGTCTTCTCGATTCCTCCGATCCTGTGAAATATGATTTTGCGCTGTATGGTCTTGGGGTATTCGAAGGATTTAATAAGACTTAGAACTTAGTCTTTAGTTCTTAGATGGAAGCCAGATCATTGTGGTTGCTGAGATGAGTATCGAGTCCTGAGTATTGAGTCCTGAGATCGGTTGCGAGATCATTTTTTATCCGCCGAGGCCGGAGGCGTAGGCGAGAGTCCTTTTATTCCATCGTCCTTCATCCCGCGTCCAGCTTCCAGCCTCCGATTACCTACTTATCAGTATTCCACGCTCCCCTCACACACTTTACATTTGCCATAACCAAAATTCATTGTATGAAAACCAAATTGCATCTGCTGACCGCTGTTCTTTTTGCCGGGATGATCGCCGGTTGTACGCCCGAACCGGACCCCGGTCCCACGTCCAACAACTCCGCTCCTTCGCCGGTGATCGGAGACGGCGACGGAACGCTTGTAGCCATTAAGAACAACACCACCACAGAAACCCCGATCGGACCGATATCCGTTACGCTCGGGCTCGGATCTGCTTTCTTTTACAACACCGGTGATTATACCAATTTTATTCCCGCCGGAAATGTAACGCTGAATGGCTCCGGCCTCGAGGCGCAGGACAACAACGCTTACGTGTTCGTACCGGATGAAACCGATTACGAAGGCATCAGCTTCAGCAGCGGAGTGAGCTGGAATGTGACCGGCGCAGGCAATATTCCATCGTTCTCTCACACCGTTGCGAACAGCTTTCCCTCTGCCAGCGAGATCACTTCCGGCGAAACGGTGACGCGCTCTGCAGGATATACATTAACGGTAAACTCTGTAAGCGGAGCAGACAGCGTGCTCTTCATCGTAGGCGAAGTTTCGAAAACGCTTCCAGGCACTGCCACCTCTTACACTTTCACCGCTTCTGAGCTGAGCAGTTTGGCTGCAGGTACCAGCGTGGTAATGGTAGCGCCCTACAACTACGAAGGCGCGGTGTACGGCGGACGCACATTCTATTTCGTAAATGAAATGGTGGAATCGAAGACGGTAACCATCGAATGATATTACAGGGCGGATCTCCGGGGCAGCCTGCTCCGGGGATCAGTTCGAAACAAACTTCAGCCCTGCAATAGAGCCTACAAGTGTGGTGATAAAAAATAACCTCCAGAAATCCGCAGGCTCTTTGAAAAAGATAATTCCCACAATAACGGTTCCCGCGGCGCCGATGCCCGTCCATACCGCGTACGCTGTACCGATGGGCAATACCTGCGTGGCTTTGTAGAGCAGGAACATGCTTATGGCAAGGCATACGAAAAATCCCGCCATCCACAGCGCAGCGGCGGTTCCTGTTGCTTCTTTTGCTTTTCCGAGGCAGGTTGCAAATCCTGTTTCGAAAAGACCGGCAATGATCAGAAGTATCCAGTTCATAGAAAGAATTTTTTAGTGGATCCGGCAGCGTTACATTCTGTTCGGAGCGTCTATTCCCAGTAAATATAAGCCGTTGCGGATCACATTCCCGACAGCAACGGAAAGGCTCAGCCTGAAATTTCTCGCAGCTTCGTTCTCTTCGCGCAGCACTTTATGGTCGTGATAGAATGCGCTGAAATCCGCCGCAAGCTGGTACACATAATTCGCGATCAGCGCGGGGCTGTATTTTTCTCCCGCCTCTTTCACCACTTCAGGAAACTCCATCAGCCAGCGGAGGAGCTTCTGTTCCTTGTCGTTGGGAGAGTAGGAGGAGAGCAGCGCCGCGTCCGGCGTTTCGGACAGGCCCATCGTGCGTGCATTCCTGCGCAGCGATTGCGTGCGCGCGTACATGTATTGTATAAAAGGCGCAGTGTTGCCGTTGAAGTCGATCGATTCCTGCGGATTGAAGATGATCTTTTTGGCGGGGTCCACTTTCAGGATAAAATACCGTAACGCCCCGATCCCGATCATCTTATATATTTCCTCTTTTGCGTCGTCGTCCACTTCCGACAGCTTGCCCTGCTCGTCTGCTTTTTCGCGCGCCACATATATCACTTCTTCTATCAGGTCGTCGCCTTCCACTATGGTGCCCTCGCGCGTTTTCATCTTTCCCGTCGGCAGCTCTACCATGCCGTACGACAGGTGGAACAGGTGGTCCGAAGCTTTCATCTTCAGCCGGCGCAGAATTTCGAACAATACTTTGAAATGGTAATCCTGCTCATTTCCCACCACGTATACCGATCGCTCGAAATCAAAATCTTTCTGCTTCTGGTACGCGAGGGCCATATCCTGCGTTATGTACACCGTAGTGCCGTTGCTCCGCAGCACCACTTTCTGGTCGAGCCCGATATCGGTAAGGTCGATCCACACGGAGCCGTCGTCCTTCCGGAAGAAAATTCCTTTTTCCAGTCCTTCTTCTACTGTTTCCCGGCCTTTATTATAAATGTCCGATTCGTAGTATTCTTTCTCGAATGTGAGCCGCAGCATTTCGTAAGTACGGTGCACGCCGCTGTAGAACCAGCCGTTCATCGTCTTCCACAGCCCGCGCACTTCAGCATCGCCCTGTTCCCAGCGTATGGTCAGGTCCGCCACTTCTTTTTCCAGCACGGAGTATTTTTTCGCTTCCGCCTTCCGTTTGTCTTTATCGGGAAACGCCGCTTCCAGGTCCTTCTCGCGGATGATCTCCGCCAGCTCTTTTTCCAGCGCCTGGTTGTATTGCACATAGTAGTCGCCTACAAGCTTATCTCCTTTGATGCCGCTGGTTTCCGGCGTAAGCTTGTTGTCGCTCTTCAGGTACATCAGCATCGACTTAGATATGTTGGTGCCGCGGTCGTTGTACAGGCACACCTGCACTACCTTGTAGCCGTTGGCTTCCAGTATCCGCGACAGCGAGTAGCCCAGGAATACGTTCCGCAGATGCCCGAGGTGAAGCGGCTTGTTCGTGTTGGGCGACGGATATTCCATCATCACGGTACCTTTCGCGGCATCCGAATGGCCCCATTTTTCGCGGCCCGATACGGTAAGCAAAGCTTCTCTCCAGTATTCTGCGCCGATCGCCAGGTTCAGAAAGCCTTTCACGATATTGAACGACCGCACAGCGGCGGCTTTTTCCTGCAGTTGCGCGCCCAGCCATTCTCCCAGCTCGTTGGGATTCATTCCCAGCTTCTTTACAAACGGGAAGAGCACCACCGTATAATCTCCCTCAAAGTCTGAAGGCGTATGGTTGATCAGTACCTCTTCAGGCAGGATGATGATGGATCTTTCCTTTGCTTTTCCATTGAGTATCCCGGCTACGACCGGCGCCAACTCTTCTTTTATATTCATCGCGTTGTAAAATAGGATGCAAGTTTACTGAGAAAATGTCAGACGGACTTAGTTTTGGTTCAGAAGCCTGTGAAGAACAGGGCGGACGGACGGGCACTCCACTGTATCTTTGCCGCCGCAGCTGCGGTGTTTCATTATTCTTTTCGCCGTCGTTATGCTTTTGTACTGCCAAAGCCCGCCTGCGTTGAATCTACGGCGGGCAAAGGATGCCGTTCCGTTCCCTGCCGCATTTGTGCAGATCACCGGCGTTCGTCGTTGGTTCAGCGCGCGGTGGAGATCCGTTTCTTCACGGTCTTTTTCTTTGCGGCCACTTTGGTAGGCAGCGCTATCTTCTTTGCAATAGAAGCGGGCCTGGCAGCTTCACGCGCGGCTTTTTCCGCTTTCTTCTGCTCCTTGTGCGCTTTTTTCTTTTGCTTTTCTATCGTGTTCACCGCCTGCCGGAAGATGGGGAATATCCGCTTTGCCGTCTGGTTCTCGTCATCCAGCAGTGGGTTTATCTCTGTTATTTCGAAGCAGGCCAGCCGCGGATCCTTCGTCAGTATCGTCAGCATCTTGGTCATTTCGCGCAGGGTAAATCCTCCCGGTACAGGAGTTCCCGTTCCTTTTACCACCGAGCTGTCGAGCGAATCTATGTCAAATGAAATGTACAATACCTCGCAGTCGCCGAGATATTCTTCCAGCACCTCCTTACAGATGTCCTTGATCTTTCCTTTGCGCACCTGGTCCACCCGGACCACCTTCACATTGTTTTTCTTGATGAAATCCTTCTCCTCTTTTTCCATATCGCGGAGACCTATAAAAACAAGATGCTCGGGATGGAGCTTGGGGGAGATGCTGCCCACGTTCTTCAATATATCCCAGAATGGCACCGTATCGTCGGTCACATCGTTTTTCGACTGGGAAAGATTATCGATGCCGAGAGCTGCAGCAAGCGGCATACCGTGTATGTTGCCCGACGGGGTGGTGTAGGGCGTGTGCAGATCGGCATGCGCGTCAATCCAGATCACTCCCATTTTCTTGTTCGGGTAAGCCATTTTTACCCCGGATATCGTTCCGCCCGCGCTGCTATGGTCGCCGGAGATCACCACAGGAAACCGTCCCGCTTTTATCTCTTTGCTCACCGTATTGGCCAGCCGGTTGAAGATCTTTATCACCCCTTTGATCCGTTTTGCATAGGCCCGGATGGGATTTTTATATAGAAGCCGGGAAGTATCCCGGATCTCAACACTCTTGAACTTTCCAAAATAGTATGAACCATAGTCCAGCGATGCGAGTTTTAATGCATCGCTACCCAAGCTGGAGCCGCGCGTTCCGGCTCCTAGTTCCGACCGGACTTCAATCAGTTTAATTCCTTTCATAAATCCAACTCACTTAGTTTATCTAAAAATTGTCTATCTGGCTAAGACGGATTGTTAATTTTATGGTAATTTAATACGATCATCCGTAAATAATTCAGATATTTGCTTGTTTTTGTGCAATTGTATAAACCATTAAACAACTTCACCTCACAGGATGAAAACCCATTATACTGACCTTATCAACCAGACATTTGAATTTCCGCAGGAAAGTTTCCGCGTGGAAGAAGGCGAATTGTACTTCCACGATATTCCGCTGATGGAGATCATCAAGCAGTACGGAACGCCACTCAAGATCACGTACTTACCGAAAATTACGTCACAGATCCAGAAAGCAAAGATACTATTTAAAGTTGCAATGGCAAAGGCCGATTATAAAGGCTCCTATACCTATTGCTATTGCACCAAAAGCTCGCATTTTTCCTTCGTGCTGGAGGAGGCTCTTAAGAACGAGGTTCATATCGAAACCTCATCCACTTACGACATGGAGATACTGAAAGAGCTGTATAACAAGGAGCTGCTCGATAAGAACAAGTTCATTATCTGCAACGGCTTCAAGCGGGATGTATACCAGGAGCATATTGTTGACTTCGTTAACCAGGGATTTGAGAACATTATACCGGTGCTTGATAATAAGAACGAGCTTGATTACTATGAGAAGAACGCTAAGGGAAAGATGAAGATAGGCATCCGGATCGCGAGTGAAGAAGAACCCAACTTTGAGTTCTATACTTCGCGGCTCGGGATCCGTTACAAGGACATCGTGCCTTTCTATAAGGAACGCCTGAAAGGAAATAAGAACCTGGAGCTGAAAATGCTGCACTTCTTCATTAATACCGGTATCCGCGATAACGTGTATTACTGGAGCGAGCTGGCCAAGTGCCTCGGAGTGTATTGCGAGCTGAAGAAAGTGTGTCCCGAGCTGGATTCCCTCAACATTGGCGGCGGGCTTCCGATCAAGAACTCGCTGGCATTCGAGTTTGATTATGAATATATTATCAACGAGATCATCCTGCAGATCAAAAATTTCTGCAACGAGAACGGCGTGGATGAGCCAAATATCTTTACCGAATTCGGATCGTTCACTGTGGGCGAAAGCGGCGCTACTCTTTATTCCGTATTGGATGCCAAGCAGCAGAACGATACCGAGATCTGGTATATGATCGACAGCTCGTTCATCACTACGCTTCCGGATACCTGGGGATTGAAACAGCGGTTCATCCTGCTGTCCATCAACAACTGGAACAAGGATTACCAGCGGGTAAACCTGGGAGGGCTTACCTGCGACAGCCTGGATTATTATAATGCAGAAGCTCATATCGGGCAGGTGTTCCTGCCGAAGTACGATAAGGATGAAACGCTTTACCTGGGCTTCTTCCATACCGGCGCCTACCAGGAATCGCTCGGCGGATACGGCGGCATACAGCATTGCCTTGTGCCGGCGCCCAAGCACGTGATCATCGACCATGATGAGAACGGGGAGTACTACACCAAACTTTTCAGTAAAGAGCAGAGTTATAAATCTATGCTGAAAATATTGGGATACTAGGCCTGTTATCAACACCAGCCTATTGAAATCCTTTGCGAAGCCCGGCAGTTTTAGCCATTGAGGCGTATTAGTTTTGCCTGATATTAACGTTATTGGGTAAGGTACGTCTGAATGGCAGGAAAAAAAAATAAGGAAGAGCTCCCCCGCAATACGCTGAAACGCAACGGCAGCGATGATCCTGTAAAAGATCTGCCGCGCGCGAAGACGGAAAAGCGGAAGGAAAAAAAGACCACTGAAACTAAGGAAAGCGCTTTCGGCCGGGTAATGGAATTTATCCGCGATGAGCGTACCCGCAAGGTTTCCGGCCTTATTCTCATCCTGTTCTCCCTGTTTCTCCTGGCTGCCTTCATCTCTTATTTTTTTAGCTGGAAGACCGATCAGAGCATTGCCGAAGGCGGTGGAGCGGATGTAGCCAGCCCGCCCAAGAATGTAATGGGTTACCTGGGCGCCCGGCTTGCACATATCTTTATTCATCGCTGGTTTGGGATCCCGTCCTTTCTTCTTATTCCATTGTTCTTCCTTTTTGGCATACGTATGCTATACCAGCGCTCGCTTGTAAGCCTCAACCGTGCTATTGGCATCCTGGGGTTCCTGACTGTATGGGCCTCCGGACTGCTGGGCTTTGTATTTCCGGAGCTGGAAGGAGGCATCCTGGGTGGACAATTTGGTGCCAGGCTAAGTACTTTGCTCATGACTTTTGCGGGACCAGTAGGCGCTTCTCTTGTATTTCTTTTTTCTTTCCTGATATTCATGGTCATCGCGTTTAATTCCGGTTTGCATCTTCCGCGTTTCAGTTTCTTTCGGAAAAAAGAGAAGAGAATTCCGGATGAAAACGAGAAACTGGATCTGGATGAAGAAGATCAGCCACTGGCAAACGTATACACGCACAGAAGCGAGATCACACCCGAGTCAGTAACTGCGGAAGATGAAGATCTCGACATAGATATAAGCGATATTCCCGACTTTGAGATAAAAGAGGTCGTCCCGGAAACAGAACCGGAGCCGGAACCACTTTCACTGGAATTAGAAACCCCCGGGCCGGAAGAGCTGGAAGTTACCCCGGTTATCGAACCGGTCAAAAGGCCTTCTGAGGCAGAAAAGCATCTGCCCGAGGTAGAGTTTTCACTGGAAACCCAGATAGAAGAACCTCCCGTTTCGGCGGAAGATGAGCCTAAACCCGCGTTGACCGGTTCGGAAGAGCTGCTGCGTAAGTATGGCGAATATGATCCGACACTGGACCTCCCGCATTTCAAAATGCCGGACCTTAACCTGCTGGTAGATTACGGCGATAGCGAAATAAAGATCAATAAGGAAGAGCTGGAAGACAACAAGAACCGCATTGTCGAAACACTCCGGAACTATAATATTGACATAGCCAAGATCAAGGCGACGGTTGGTCCTACGGTCACTCTGTATGAAATCGTTCCCGCTGCCGGGGTACGGATCTCGAAGATCAAGAATCTTGAAGATGATATCGCATTGAGCCTCGCTGCTTTAGGTATACGCATCATTGCGCCGATACCGGGTAAAGGTACCATTGGTATCGAGGTTCCCAACCAGAACCCCGAGATCGTTTCAATGCACTCTCTCCTTAAACATGAGAGGTTCGTCAACACGAAGTTCGATCTTCCGATCGCTTTGGGTAAGACCATTTCGAACGAAGTATTCATCACGGATCTGGCTAAAATGCCTCACCTGCTGATGGCGGGCGCCACGGGGCAGGGAAAATCCGTTGGGCTCAACGCGATCCTTGTGTCGTTGCTGTACAAGAAGCACCCCTCCGAGATCAAATTCGTAATGGTGGATCCGAAGAAGGTAGAGTTAACCCTGTACAACCGGATCGAAAAGCATTACCTGGCCAAGCTGCCTAATGAAGGCGAATCCATCATCACCGATACGAAAAAGGTGATCAATACGCTGAATTCGCTTTGCATCGAAATGGATTCCCGGTATGAGCTGCTTAAGAATGCCCAGGTACGTAACCTTAAAGAATACAATGCCAAGTTCGTGGCGCGGAAGCTGAACCCGAACGAGGGACATAAGTTCCTTCCGTACATCGTGCTGGTGATCGACGAGTTTGCCGACCTTATCATGACGGCGGGTAAAGAGGTGGAGATGCCGATCGCACGCCTGGCGCAGCTTGCACGGGCCATCGGTATTCACCTGATCATCGCTACACAGCGCCCCTCCGTAAATATCATTACCGGTACCATCAAGGCAAACTTTCCCGCGCGGATCGCTTTCCGCGTCACTTCCAAGATAGATTCGCGGACCATTCTCGACAGCGGCGGCGCCGATCAGCTTATCGGGCGCGGCGACATGCTGCTGAGTACGGGTAACGATCTTATCCGCCTGCAATGCCCGTTTGTGGATACGCCTGAAGTAGAAAAGATCACCGAGCGCATCGGCACGCAGCAGGGATACGGCGAGGCCTTCAACCTGCCGGAATATTACGGGGAGGAAGGCGACCTGGCGAAAGACAAGCTGGATATTTCAGAAGTAGACGATCTTTTCGAAGAAGCGGCGCGGATCATCGTGCAGCACCAGCAGGGCTCGGCCTCGCTGCTGCAACGCCGCCTCAATCTGGGCTATAACCGGGCAGGCAGGCTTATCGACCAGATGGAAGCCGCAGGGATCGTCGGTCCCAACCAGGGTAGCAAGGCCCGGCAGGTGCTGATACCCGACGAACTGACATTGGAACAGTTTTTGAAAGATTTGCGTTAGATTTGTCACCCTTAATCAAATGATAATATGAAGAAATTAATGTTTATGCTATTCGCCTTCGCAGGCGCTCTTTCGCTGCAGGCCCAGGGACACGATGAAGAATCCAAGAAGATACTGGACCAGCTCAGCGCGAAAACGAAGGCATACAAAACCGTAGAGCTCAGCTTTACCTTCATCGTAAAGAACGATGAGCAGGGAATACGCGATACCACCAAAGGCACGCTGAAGATGAAGGACGAGAAATACCGCCTGACGCTGGCCGACCAGGAAATATTCTGCGACGGTAACAAAGTGTACACCTATAACAAAGAGCTGAATGAAGCCCAGGTAGTGGAAGTAAGCGAGCTGGATGCCGACGCGGTAATGCCGAAGAACATGTTTACCATCTACGAAAGCGATTTCAAAAGCAAAATCAAGGAAAAGAAAGGCAATATAACCGTGATCGACCTGTACCCGATGAATCCGAAGGACAAGGATTATTCTATCGTGCGGATCGATGTGGATATGACCAGGCTGCAGGTGAACCGCGCCATGGTGCTTGCCAAGAACGGAACGCATTATACCTACCGGATCGACAAGCTTACACCGGATAAGACCTTCGACGATTCGATCTTTGTTTTCGACAAGACCAAATACCCGAAAGTGAAGGTCATCGAATAATTTTCATTCATTCACCAAAGACAAGAGGCTGCCTGTGAGAACAGGCGGCTTTTTTTTGGGAATCTGGAATCTGGAATCTGGATGCTGGATGCTGGATGCTGGATGCTGGATGCTGGACGATGGACGATGGACGATGGACGATGGACGATGGACACCCGCCTTCGCCTCCGGCTTCGGCGGGATAAAACTGTATCAAGCCTGGTAAAAAAACATATAGGCAATTTCTATCAAGCCCCGCAGGGGCGGAACTTTGGGAGGTCGGACATCCGCCTACGTACTGCTTCGACGGATAACCCGCCTTCGCCTATCGGCTTCGACGGATAACCCGCCTTCGCCTATCGGCTTCGGCGGATAAAATTGTATCAAGCTCCGGAGGAGCGATATTTTGGTAGAAAACGGACAGGATGATTTGATTGGAGCCCTGTAGGGGCGGCACTTTTATTGGAAGCCGGACATTGGACAAAGGATAAAAGGACCCGCTTCGCCTGCTGGCTTCGGCGGGTAACCCTCCTACGCTTACAGCTTCGGCGGATAAACTTGGTAACCAAAAATAATCTCGCAACCGATCTCAGGACTCAATACTCAGGACTCACTACTAAAAAAAAGGGGCAAGTTACTTACATCGCACCGCTACAACCTCTTACCCTTGCTTCGTTCCCGACCTGGGGGAGTTTAGAGGGAGCTGGTCGTGCAAGACTTACCCCGCCGCAAAAGTAAGATTAAATTTTTAATAAGGAATCTATTTTGCAGATGAAATGAAATCCGGCCGGGAATCCGGAATTGCATATATCTTTACGGCATGATCCAATTGCTCAAAATTCCTTTTAACGCCGGCACACTCGCCGGCCTGGGAATGTTCGCGCTTTTTCTTATCCTGTATTATATCGGGTTCCATCCTTTGCTGCTGGGACAGCTTTTTCTCGTGCCAATGCCGGCCATAGCCATGGTGATGGCCTGCCTGCGCATCCGCCAGCAGGTGCTGAAAGGCAAGATCACTTTCCGCAGGGCTTTTTATACTTCGGTCATAACGGCGTTCGTGTCCATTTCATGTTGCTGCCTGCTGGTGTATATTTTCATGGTGCTGGTGGATCATAACGTTCTGGAAAGCTATTTTACCCAGCTTGAGCAGATGATCGAAATGTATAAGGCAAGAGGCGTTGAAATCCCGATGCCTGCCGAAGATATGCAGGAGCTCCGCAAAATGACCACGCCTGCGGTAGCCACGCAGAGCCTTTTCTTCAATTTATTTTTCCTGCTTTCGCTGGCTGCGCTGATCATCGCCCTGGCCATACGGAACCAGAAATGGAAGCCCGGCGTGGAAGAGAACGGAGAGTAAAAAAAAACTGTAAAAATTCTTGTCCGGCTAATTTAAACCGGAATTGCGCGTTGAAGCATGGTCATAATCATATAATTGATAGTTTTGTACAACCATGAGCCGGGAACTCGATATATCCATTGTAGTGCCGTTGTATAACGAAGAGGAATCGCTGCCGGAACTGGCGGACTGGATCCATCGTGTGATGAACGAGAACGGCTTTACCTACGAAGTGTGGATGGTGGATGACGGCAGCACGGACAGCTCGTGGAAAGTCATTCAGCAGATCAACCAGGCCAATCCGAACGTGAAAGGCGTCAGCTTTCGCCGAAATTACGGTAAATCCGCCGCGCTGAATGTAGGGTTCGAGCATGTGGAGGGCAACGTGGTGATCACCATGGATGCCGACCTGCAGGACAGCCCGGAGGAATTGCCGGACCTGTACAAAATGATCATGCAGGAGGGATTCGACCTGGTGAGCGGATGGAAGAAAAAACGCTTCGATAACGCGCTGACAAAAAATTTACCTTCGAAATTATACAACTGGGCCACGGGCCGCCTGAGCGGAGTAAAGCTGCACGATATGAACTGCGGCCTGAAAGCGTACAAGCGCGACGTGGTAAAAAGCATTGAAGTATACGGCGAGATGCACCGTTTCATACCGGTGATCGCAAAATGGGCCGGTTTCCGGAAGATAGGCGAGAAGGTAGTGCAGCATCAGCCGCGGAAATACGGTAAAAGCAAATTCGGGCTGGAGCGCTTTATCAACGGCTTTCTCGATCTGCTTTCCATTACGTTCGTTTCGCGCTTCGGCAAAAAACCGATGCATCTTTTCGGCCTGCTGGGCACGGTAATGTTCCTGCTGGGTTTCCTGTTCACGCTGTGGATGGGCCTGCATAAGCTCTGGGCCAGCTATCATGGCGTACGCTTGCGGCTCATCACCGAAGATCCCTTATTTTACATTGCGCTTGTGGTGGTGGTTATCGGCACGCAGCTGTTCCTTGCCGGCTTCATTGCCGAACTGATATCGAGGAACGGCCCGGACCGCAATCTTTACCGGATCCGGCAAAAGCTGGGAGCGCAGGAGTAAGCAGTGGAAAATCCCGTAAAATATTCGCTGATCGTACCCACATTCGGGCGCCCGGACGAGGTGGACGAGTTCCTGGAAAGCCTTACGCACCAGCAATACCGCAATTTTGAAGTGATCATCGCCGACGGCACTCCGCGCACAAGCCTTGGGGAAGTGGTGCTGCCATACGGCGAAAAGCTGCCCGTGCAGTTCCTTTACCAGGAATATCTTCCCGTGAGCGATGCACGAAACCTCGGCGCTCTGGAGGCCAGGGGGGAATATTTTATCTTCCTGGATTCCGACTGTATCATTCCGCCGCAATATTTACAGGAGATCGATAAGGCCATACAACAGCATCATTACGATCTTTTCGGCGGGCCTGATGCCGCACACGATTCATTCACGCCGGTGCAGAAAGCCATCAGCTATTCGATGACCTCGCTGTTCACCACCGGCGGCATCCGCGGACAAAAGCGGCATGTGGGCACATTCCATCCGCGCGGGTTCAATATGGGCATTTCGCGCAAAGCATTCGAGGCGGTCCGGGGTTATGATACAACTTTCAAGTGCGGTGAAGATATCGATCTCAGCATCCGCATCATCAAAGCGGGATTCCGCAGCGGGCTGATCCCTGATGCGCATGTGTACCATAAGCGCAGAACGGATTTCCGCAAGTTCTTCCGGCAGGTTTTCCGGTTCGGCGCAGCGCGCATCAACCTGTTCACACGCCATAAAGAAGAGCTGAAGGTCACTCACCTTTTTCCTTTTGTTTTTCTCTGTTACTGGTCGCTCGGCTGGTTCACCGTACTTATCCATCCTTACATATTCTTCGCGTGGCTCGGAAGCCTCGCGCTGTACAGCCTGGCCATTCTCGCCGATTCATCGGTGAAGAATAAAAGCCTGTACGTGGGCCTGCTGAGCGTGCGCGCGGCGTTCACACAGCTTACCGGCTATGGCTGGGGCTTTTTCCGCAACGGCGCCGAAGTTTTTATAAAGGGAAATAAGCGCGGAATGAAATTGTAAATAAATCCTCTACATTCGGAACGTTAATCAACCTTATCAGACTATGGATCTTCTCGTCCTGCATGGAGCGCTCGGATCGGCATCGCAGCTGGAACCGCTGAAAGCCGCCCTGGACAAGCATTTTAACGTAAGCCTGCTGAACTTTGCGGGACATGGCGGAAAAGATATCCCCGACAGTTTTTCCATCGAAGCTTTTGCCGGTGATGTGCTCGCGTATCTGCAGCAGTATTCAGTCACAAAGATCGACATCCTCGGATACAGTATGGGTGGATATGTCGGACTGTATCTTTGCCGGCATTACCCGGAAAAGGTGAACCGGCTGATGACCGTGGCCACCAAGCTCGACTGGAATCCCGAAGGCGCGAAGAACGAAGTGAAAATGCTCGATCCGGAAGTGATAGAGCAGAAAGTTCCGGCCTTCGCAAAGCAGCTTGCAGAGCGGCATTCGCCCGCGGACTGGAAAGCGCAGATGCAACGCACTGCCGCCATGATGCTGGAAATGGGAGCTGTCCCTGCGCTCACGGACGAAGATTATGCGCAGATACAGCATCCTGTACTTTTATCGGTAGGCGACCGCGATAAAATGGTAAGCATCGAAGAAACCATTGGGGTGTACAGGCAGCTTCCGGCCGGAAATTTCTGGTGCATTCCCGGTACCGCGCACCCGGTGGAGAAAATGCCGCTCGAAAAACTGGCTGCCGCGGCGAAAAGCTTTTTTACCGGGACGCTCTAGTTTTGTGTATTGCTTGTTCCCAGCAGCAGACGCGCGTGCGACAGCTTCATAAGCGCTCTGTATATTTCTCCCACGTCCGCGATCTTATCAGCCGGCACTTCATCCGTTTTTATTTTGTACGACACCTCTATCATCAGGAAATCTTTTTCCGGTTGCGAAATATGTGTGCGCAGATCGGCGAAGCTGTTGCGGATAAGATAAACATAGTCCGCACTGTTGAGCAGCGCCACCTTTTGCGAAAAGCGGATACCAAGCGAAAAATGATCTTCGCCTTCGAAGTCGGAGAAGAATGAAGCGTGGTAATATTTCGGATCGAACTCTTCATGAAAAACAGGATTGATCCAGCCGGAAATATCGAGCAGGTAAGTAGTGTCGCTTGCGCGCGAAATCAGCGAAGGCGAATGATACACCGCGGCGATGGAGCAGCTGAACGGGTATTCTTTCGAAAGGGAAAGCAGCTTCACTTCGTCGAGGCCGGCGTCTTTGACCTGGTATATAAGCTGGTTGTATTTACGGTTCACCGTGCTGTCGCGGTAGCCGTAGAGATAGGCTCCGCGGGTCATGGTGGAGAACTGCCCCGCAAGATCGACCCGCCCGGAAAGCCTTACCATGCCGGAATCCAGCTCTACCCGCGCATAGGTATAGGTCGTCCGCCGGTTGTCCCACGGTTTGTACGCCGGGGTGTACACCAGCGGATAAGTGATATCGTCCGGCGTCCGGTTGAACATCCGTTCGCTCACCATCTGCGGTACCAGGTAAGTAGGCACGCCGCTGCAATAAAAAGGCATTTCGTCCATGTAATATCCGAACCGGTGATGCTTGGGCATCACGAAATGAAATTCATTTCCGTCGCGGATCACGAAATACCGGTGTACTCCCAGCAACGGGCGGTATTCTTTTTCGCTGAGCAGGGTGATGCGGCGGTCGGGTATGTACGCGCAGTAATATTCTTTATCCCACCGGTACAGCATTTCGGTATACGTTTTAAGCCGGTACCTCTGGCGGATCACGCGTTTGCCGAGGTTTGCCTTCACCGTTTCCAGGTCGTCGTGCTCGCGCGTGTAGTAGCTCCAGTCGTCCGCATACGCAAAAGAATCAGTAAAGATCTCCTGCATGTGTTGCAGTTGCCAGGTGAGCGACGAGTCTTTCATGGGGCTGAATATTTCATCGAACACCTGGTTGTAGGTTTGCGTGGAACCGTCTGTTTTGCTGACGTGGTATCCGTAGTCGTCCGGGCGGAAGCCGGCCAGCGTGTACAATACATTTTTCCACCGGAGGGGAAGCGTAGGTGCGGAACCCTGCACGATAGAGCTGCTGCCGATATAATATTTATCGATGAAAAATTCGACATACGGAAGGCCGGTATATGATTGCTGATTGAACCGCGGATCTGCAGGCCATATATTTTCCAGCACACAGCCGTACGAGATATAACCCGGCGTGCGTACCGTGTCGAACTCCAGCGGAAGGTTCGCTGCTTTTATGGTGTACAGAGTGGACCAGGGCGTAAGTATGCTTACTCTGCATTCCTGCTTAGGCAGGCGGTCCTGGAAAAAATAACGCGTTACCGGCGGCAGCTTATGCGAATAAGAAACTTCGAGCTCGTCGCCGGGCTGAAGGTTCCGCACATGATACCGGAAAGCGTGATAGTTGAGCACATTGTATCCTTCGTGGATGGGATACGTATAGATCTTTTCGTCGAGCACGGCCTTTACCAGCTCTCCGTTGCGGATAATGCGCGCGTCGAAATAGTTGATCTCCTCGTCCTTCAGCAGCGGATAATAGCCTGTATCCTGCTTTTCCTGCGGATAGGAATACCGGAAGAGATAAGGATCGACGGAGTTCGGCAGCACAAAATCATTGAAGGCCAGTATGGATTCCTTGGTCCTGAACTTTATGCGGAAATAACGCTTGAAGGTGGGATTGATAAGGGAGATAAGCACTTCATCGTAAAGGATCACCGCGTCGTATTCTGCGAAAACCGGACTTACCGGTACGTCTATGGGCAGGTGATCGTGCCAGTTATGCCTATACTGCCGGTGTGTAAAGCGCTGCGCGGATAACGCCGCGATACACATCGATAAGAAAAGGATACTCATTCCCGCTGCCCGGATCCCTGAAATCATATGCAACCCGTTCTTAAAATCCTTATTTTTGATACAAATCACCCTTAAAGATGAAAAAAAGACGCGTTTTTTTCTTTCTTTCCTTGCTCGTAGCGTTGCCGGCAGCCGTTTATCCGGCCACGCTTCCCCGTTATTTTACGTTCACCAACCTGGACGAATTTCCCGGTTATACATTCCACTACCGCTATCAAACGTATCCTTATCATAATAGTTTCCAGAAGGGGCCGCTCGAGCGTGTGCCGGTCTTCCAGGATTCTCTGTACAAAGGCGGGGATTATTACGACGCCGTTTATCTTGAAGCGGAAGCCGGCGACGGGTCAAAATTCCGCAGCAATATCCTGGTCGGCGGCCGGTATTACAGCGACGATCCTTCGGTAACATCGGTGTACGACCGGTTCGAGATCCGGAAGATCGATCAGGGGATCATCAGCCTGAATTGCAGGAAGGAGATCGTTTCGCGGCACGACGGTACGCTGGATGAGCGGCTGGGGCTGCTGTTCTCCGGGGAGATCATTTCGCCGGGAGCGGCGGGAAGAATGGGACTGATGGCGGCCCCGCTGATCTTCGGCCTGCTGGTGGCGTTATTCTTTTCTATCCGTTCGGCAATGGCTCACCGGATGAAATAGCTACGGCGCGGGCAGCGTCCGGCAGAAAGAATATTTTATCAGCTCACCTTTTACTCCCATTACGGGACTGAGCCGGTAGCCGTGAAATGTAATGCATATCTCGTTCCCGCCATTATCTTCCACATCCACGATGCCCCATTGCGAGGTGAGCGGCGGGTTGGGAAAAGTGCCGCCTTCGCTGAACGTGCCTCCTTTGTCCGATCCCACATTATTGAGCGCCGCCGCCTGGAATATCGGGTAGCGGCTTACATTGGTGCGGCCCGTGGAGAAGTCGCTGTTATCCCCGTTGTCGATGGCCAGCATATGCGCGTCGCCCGAGAGGATGAACATATTGGTGATCATGCTGTCGCGGAAGAAGTTCGCCATTTCTTCGCGGGTGGAAGTGAATCCTCCCCAGTTATCTTTACCGCTTCCGGAGAAGGATACGGAGCTTACCCATGCGATGATCTGCCCGTTATCGCGGGCCTGCAGCATTTCGCTCTTCAGCCATTCTATCTGCTCCCTGCTCATGATGTCGCCGGTGATCCGCTCGGAACGCAGGTCGGACATGATAAAGCGGATACGGCCCGCGGAGAAGGCCTGGTAAATGGAATTGGCTCCCGCCGGGGCTGAGAGCGGATAATGCGGAATGTATTCGGTGTAGGCCTGCTTTGCGGCGGCTCCGCAACCATCGGAACCGACATTGTTATCTCCGCAGAAATCATGATCGTCCCACACGTATGCAAACGGGGTGACCTGGAAGAACCGGGATTCTTTATCATGGCTGAGCACGCGGTTCTCGTACGCGTCGCGGTGCATCTGCACCTGGGTGGATGAAGGATTGGCGTAATGCAGGTCGCCGGTTACGACGAGGAACAGGGGCGATGCATTCCGCATTTCGTCGTAGACGGGATTGTTGGGAAAAAAAGAGCAGGAACCGACCGCAAAGCGGAATGAGAAAGGACCTTCTTTCAGCGTGGTGAACTGCCCGATATCGTCCGGCGAAAGATCCGGCTTACCATCCGCTTCGATGGTATAGTAATAGGTCTGCCCGGGCGAAAGTCCCGAAACTTCCAGCGAAACGGCATGACCCGTCTCGATCGGCGCTTTCCTGTATTCCGAGTATACAGGGTTCTGCATATCCCCGGAAACGGAAATCATCAGCCTGACCTTGTCGGAAGGCTTTTGCAAAACGGCGTTCACTTTTATGGAGGAAGTGGTAAGCGCGCCGGACCAGTAGTACAGTACCTCGTTGGCCTGCACGGTTGGGAAAATGATGAGCCATCCCAATACAAACAGCAATCGTTTCATGAAGCCAAAGATAAGGGAGTGAATTAAAAAAGCTCAAGAACCTGAGCCCGTTCTTTTATGAGCGCGCGGTAGGCTTCGCGGGTTTCTTCTATAGGAGGCTGATTGTATTTCAGGTTCTATATTATCAATATCGTCATGCGGAATGCTGATCAGCAAAGAATCATCTTTTGAATAAGTATAGATATGTGAGAGTCCCTTTCTGAGAAAGGTCCACGTCCATTTTTCCCCTATGGAAGAGGAACTGCCCATGATGGAACCCGCAATGACGGATTTATCCTTCAGTGTGATCAGGACCGGCAGGCTCATATAGTGATTGAGAATGGTATGCGGGTCAATTCCCCTGGCTGCCCGGAGCCGGTAGCCGAACAGATCGAGGACCTGGTTGACCTTATCCATGCGAAGGGAAGATTTGCCCTGCTCCAGGTCGCGGATAAAGCGGAGGCCTACACCGGCTTTTTCTGCCAGCTCTTCCTGGGTAAAACCCAGGCGTAACCGGTGGTTCTTTATAAAATCGCTTATATTATTATCTTGCATATACTGCCAAGTTATACCCGATCGGGTATAAAAGAAATAATTTTTAGTTAAATTATACCCGACCGGGTATAAAAACATATAAAAAGGGTCAGATTATACCCGATCGGGTATAATTATATGTCTAGATACAGGTCAATCAGCCCTTCGGGGGTATCCAGGAAAAGCTTCTTTTCGTTCCGGTCTATTTTTTCAAGGAATTCATCCACCAGGGGGATCAGTACTTCTTTTTCACCCTGCATTATTTCGAGAACAGGCTGGTGCAGGTTGTCCTGTATTCCTTTGAGAATTCCTACGGCGCCTTTGGTCTTGTCCACCACTTCGAAGCCGATCACTTCATGATAGTAGAACTGCTTTTTACCTTTCAGCGGGGGCAGCTCGCTCAGCGGGAGGTAAACCGGGCTGCCGATCAGCGGCTCGAATTCCTGGGGCGTGTTGATGTTCCGGAATTTGATGAATGCCGATTGCCGGCGGATCTGGAGAGTTTCAACGAAAAAAGGAATCAGGTTATTTTTTACTTCCAATAACACAGATTCCTTTTTTCGGTATTTTGACGGATCGTCGACATCGAGCAGGATCTCCAGCTCTCCGTCCAGTCCATGCGCTTTCTTTACATAGCCGATGTAAAAACACTCATCGGTGGTCAGCATGCGCTATTATTCTGCAGAAGTTTCTTCGGTAGTTTCAGCAGCGGGAGCCTCTTCTGTAGTTTCGGCTGCAGGAGCTTCAGCCTGGGCATTAGCCGCAGCGGTGGCTTCTTCAGCCGCTTTTCTGCGTTTTTCCTTCACTTCTTTTTCAGCTTCGAGCGCCTTTTTGCGGGCTTCTGCTTTTGCTTTAGCGATGCTGTCGGTGTGGCCGGAAACTTTTGTAGCTTTCTCGTCCATCCACTTCTGGAATTTCGCTTCCACATCTTCCGCTTTTACGGCGCCTTTATGCACACCGTTCAGCAGGTGATTCTTGTAAGCGGCTCCTTTGTATTTCAGGATCGCTTTTACGGTATTGGTAGCTTCTGCGCCTTTCTGCATCCAGTCCACAGCCTTGTCCAGATCGAGGTCGATCGTGGCGGGAACGGTGGTAGGATCATAGGTTCCGATCTTTTCGATGAAACGTCCGTCGCGTGGGGAACGTTGATCGGCAGCTACTACATGAAAAAAGGGTCTTCCTTTTTTTCCGTGACGTTGTAAACGAAGTCTTACAGCCATGGTCTCTTAGAATTAAGTTATTACTGTATTGTTAAATAATTAAGGGTGCAAATGTACGCTTTTTTCTTAATAACCAGACCAAAGGTAATAAAAAAAGGCCCTCCGTGGGGAAGGGCCTTTCATGGAACCAATAGATGCTATTTACGTAATATCTTCGTGATCAAAGGCTTATCCAAGCCATGGACATGCATAATGTTCACGCCCGGAGCCAGGTTCTGCGCGCGCACTTCTATGCGGTTGCTTCCTGCGGTAGTATTGCCGTTCTGCTGGTAGAGCAGCCTGCCGGACACATCGTAGATACGGATAGCGATCTCATGTTCCGAAGCGTCGGTAAGCTCAAGCCAGAGTGTGGCGTTGGCTTCGCTGACCACGGTCGGGTACACTCTGTAGTTTTCGTTCGCTATATCATCCGATCCGAGTGTGTTCTCTTCTGTCTGGTCGTTCCCGGAGTTCGGCTGGAAGAATGTAGTGCACTTATAGTAGTTAGGCATGTACGATGTATAACCGTTCATTGCCACCCGGCTCGTCGGGTCCTGATACAGGTGCGTGATGCGGTCTACGCGTTCTACATCTGCGCAGTAGTATTCCACCGGGTAATGTTCTTCGTAACATTCGTTATGGAAGAAGTTGTTATTCTGCGTCACGGTCGGATGGTATCCGCCGAACATATACGACACTCTTGCGGAGGCAAGCACGTTGTTCTGGTACCGGTCTATCACGGCCATTTGTGGTGTGTAACCGATGCTGGAGGGAATGTTCAGAACCGGATTGGTGCTGGCGAACATCTCGTTGCTGAAATCGAAGAAGCGATAACCCGAATTATCGATGTCGTATACTACGAACGGAGGCTGGTTGTTCTGGCAGTTGAGCAGGTCAGGTATCTTGATCTCGGTGGTGAACAGCGGCATGTGATTCGGATCGTACACTCCGTTGTCCGGAATATATCCTGAAATGAAAAGCTCGTCGGGGCGGTTCTGGTTGTCCTTGGTGAGGCAGAGACCATAAATATTGTACAGCAGCCCTGTCTGGTCTTTGAATTCCAGGCCCGGCCTGATCGCGCTGCAGTCGTTAGGATCGACCACATATACGGCCATAGTGCGGCTGTTGACCTTATAGGTGAGAATGTAGATGAGCTTATATACCGGATCGTAGTAGTTGTATTGCCCGATCTCCGCATCCTGCGTCGACTTATCCATAAAGGAGTTCTCACATACAAAGTTGCCGTTGTAGTCGAGGAAGGCGCTGAATACCGCCTCCTGTTTCCCGGGCGTGTTGCTCAGGCACGACCCTGTCAGGTGCAGCCATCCTACGTTCGGTACATCGGTGATGCTGAGCGGCACCTCGTAGTAGTTAGGCCACGTGCCCATGTGGTCGAAAAGAGTAACGCTCCCTACAGGCGTCAGGTTGCTGTTAAAGCGCGCGAGGAACATTTCATTGGTCTGCCCGGGAGCGTTCTGGCCGGTCGGAGGCGCTTTGGTAGCCACGCCGCACACGGCTATCATGTTCTGGTTGTATGTGGTAATGCTAAGTCCATGGAAATTAAAGCCGGTGAATGTCCCTCCGGCTACGTAGAACGCTCCCGTCACAACCCCGGTGTTCGCATTCACCCGGCCGATGTACAGCCGGTTCAGGTTTCCCTGCATTACATAACCGGTGAACAGGTAAGAGTTAGTTGTTGGATCAGGGCAGATGTCAAATGCGTGGATGTTCGGAAGGTTGGTGTACAACCGCTCCATTCCTGGTATAGGTATGCCATTGAGATCTACTACCGTTACACGCACTCCGTTGGTAGGTGATATAGTGCCTGTGTTCCGGTAGGAAGTGCTCACTACAATGTAGCCTTCCTGCCCGGCAGAGTTGCGGTAGTTCTCGATAACGTACCCCGAGGTGTTCTGGCTGACCTGGAATTGATACGTGTTACTGAACTGTGCCTGCGCGGCCGTTCCGAACCCGAGGAACGTCGCCGCCAAAAGTAATGATCTTGTTTTCATAGAACTGATTTAAATGGTTATGAGAAAATGGAGAAATAAAGAGCTCTCCCCGGAAGGAGAGCTCTGATGGATGCAAAATTATTTCCGGACGATCTTGGTAATGACCGGTTTTTCCAGGCCGGAAACATGCATGATGTTAACGCCCGGTGCCAGGTTCTGCGCGCGCACCTCGATGCGGTTGCTTCCTGCGGTAGTATTGCCGTTCTGCTGGTAGAGCAGCTTGCCGGACACGTCGTAGATGCGGATAGCGATCTCATGCGCTGCGGCGTCTGTCAGCTCCAGGATCAGGGTAGCATTGGCTTCGCTCACGAGCGTAGGATAAACTTTGAAGCGGCTGTCTGCTGCGTCATCCGATCCGAGCGTATTCTCTTCTGCCTGGTCGTTTCCGGAATTCGGCTCGAAGAAGGTTCCGCACTTGTAATAGCTCGCGCTGTACGAAGTGAAACCGCTTAAGGTAACGCGGCTGGTCGGATCGCGGTACAGGTGCGTGATGCGGTCAACGTAATCGAAATGGCAGCAGTTGTATTCCACGGGATACTGGTCGCCATAGCAGTCGTTGAAGAAGAAGCCTACATTCTGTGTAACGGTCGGATGGTACCCGCCGAACATATACGATACCCGTGGGGATGCCAGCACGTTATTGCGGTTACGGTCGATAACGGCCATCTGCGGTGTGTAACCGATGCTGGATGGAATGGTCAGAACAGGATTGCTGTTGGCGAACATTTCATTGCTGAAGTCGAAGCCGCGGTAGCCCGAGTTATCTATGTCGTACACAAAGAACGGAGGCTGGTTGCTCTGGCAGTTGATCAGATCCGGTATTTTGATCTCTGTGGTGAACAGCGGCATGTGGTTTGGATCGTACACTCCGTTATCCGGCACATATCCCGAAATGAAGATCTCATCCGGCGCGTTGGTATTGTCTTTGGTAATGCAAAGGCCGTGGATGTTGTACAGCTTTCCGCTCTGGTCTTTAAAGTCCACACCGGCTTTTACCATGCTGCAGTTGGTCGGATCTACCACGTACACTCCCATCGAACGGCTGTTAGGTTTGTAGGTAAGAATGTAGATGAGCTTATAAACAGGATCGTAGTAATTGTACTGCCCGATCTCCGCATCCTGTGTGCTCATGTCCATGAAGGAGCTTTCGCATACATAATTTCCGCTGTAATCGAAGAAGATGCTGAGCACGGCTTCCTGCTTTCCGGGTGTGTTGCTCAGGCACGATCCGGTAAGATGCAGCCATCCTACATTCGGCACATCGGTGATGCTGATCGGCACTTCGTAGTAGTTCGGCCATACGCCCATGTGGTCGAAAAGGGTGACAGGATTTACCTGAGGTGTAAGATTTGAATTGAACCGCGCCAGGAACATTTCATTCGTCTGGCCCGGAGCATTGGCCCAGGTCGGGGGCGCTTTGGTAGCTACGCCGCATACCGCGATCTGGTTCTGGTTATACGTGGTGATGCTGAGTCCATGGAAATTATAACCGGCAAATGTTCCCCCGGCTACGTAAAATGCTCCCGTTACAGCTCCGGTGTTTGCATTCACTCTTCCTATGTACAGCCGGTTTATGCCTCCCTGGAACACATACCCAGTGAAGAGATACGAGTTGGTTGTGCGGTCAGGGCAGACGTCAAAACTGTGAATGTTGGGCAGGTTGGTGTACAGCCTTTCCCAGATAGGCAGGCCGGACAGGTTAACAACGGTAATGCGTATACCGTTCGTCGGCGATAAGGTACCCGAGTTAGAGTACGAGGTGCTTACCACAATGTAGCCCTCCTGTCCGGTGATCTGGTTTTGATAATTCTCGATCACGTAGCCCGAGGTGCTCCGGCTGTTGCCGAACTGGTACGTGTTACTGAACTGTGCCTGCGTGGCCATCCCGAACCCGAGAAACGCCGCCGCAAAAAGTAATGATCGTGTTTTCATAAATGGTGTTTATAATTTGAAAATGGTTAACATGAGGAAAAGAGCTCTTCCTTTCGGAAGAGCCCTTCTGATGGATTATTTGCGAAGTATTTTGGTGATCACAGGTTTTTCCAGGCCCGAAACATGCATAATGTTCACGCCCGGCGCAAGGTTCTGCGCACGCACTTCGATGCGGTTGCTTCCCGCAGTTGTATTTCCGTTCTGCTGATACAGCAGCTTGCCGGATACATCGAAGATGCGGATAGCGATCTCATGCGCAGCAGCATCTGTCAGCTCCAGCCAGAGTGTGGCATTCGCTTCGCTTACCACAGTCGGATATACATTGTGGCGGCTATTCGCTGCATCGTCAGATCCCAGCGTGTTCCCTTCGTTCTGGTCGTTTTCAGAATTCGGCTGGAAGAAGCTTCCGCACTTGTAGTAATCCGGGAAGTACGAAGTATATCCGTTCAGGTTGATGCGGCTCTGCGGCTCGAAATAGAGATTTGAGATGCGGTCCAGGCGATCAAAATGACAGCAATGGTATTCCATCTCGAAGCGCTCCTGGTAGCAGTCGTTTTCATAGTAGTTTAAATTCTGGGTAACGGTCGGATGGAAACCGGCGAACATATACGACCACCGCGCGGATGCCAGCACATTATTCCTGTATGGATCGATAACGGCCATCTGCGGCGTATAGCCGATGCTGGATGGCATGGGCAGAACGGGATTGGAGTTGGCAAACATGTTATTGCTGAAATCAAAGAAGCGGTAACCGGAATTGTCTATGTCGTACACAAAGAATGGCGGCTGGTTGCTTTTGCAGTCGCGCAGGTCATCCACCTTAACTTCGGTAGTAAATAATGGCATATGATTGGGATCATAGACGCCATTGTCCGGTATATAACCCGAAATAAAGATCTGGTCGGGAGAGAATGTATTGTCTTTGGTGATGCAAAGGCCCTGTATGTTATAAAGTACACCGTTGGGATCCTTGAATTCCAACCCCGTTTGTATATTGCTGCAATCGTTGGGATCCAGCATATATATACCCATGGAGCGGCTGTTTGCTTTGTAGGTAAGAATGTAAATGAGCTTATGGACCGGATCGAAATAGTTGTACTGGCCGATCTCGGAATCCTGCGTGCTCATATCCATGAATGAGCTTTCGCACATATAATTCCCGGCGTAGTCGAAGAATATGCTCAGCACGCCTGTAGGTCGGCCGGGAATATTGGTCTGGCACGATCCGGTGATATGGTACCATCCCATATTCGGCACATCTGTAATGCTGAGCGGTACTTCCTCATAATTGTTGGCATCGCCTATATGATCAAACAGTGTAGTGGTCATATGTGCGAACGTAGGCGTAAGAAGTGTCAGGAACATTTCATTTGTCTGGGCCCCGGCATTGGGCGGAGTCGGTGCAAACCTGGTAGCAGCTCCCGTGATGGCGATCTGTCCCTGGCTGTTAGTTGTAATGCTAAGCCCATGGAAATTGTATGTGTTGAACTGGCCGGTGGCTACGTAAAATGCCCCTGTTACCGCGCCGGTAGCGGCATTCACCCGGCCCACATACATCCGGTTGTTGTTTGCCTGCCTGAAGTACCCGGTGAACAGGTACGCGTTGTTGTTCGGATCCGGGCAGATGTCGAACCCGTGAATATCCGGCATGTTGGTGTACAGCCTTTCCCACATCGGCGTGCCGCTCATATCCACCACAGTTATCCGCACGCCGTTGGTCGGCGCCAGGGTGCCCGTGTTCTGATAAGAAGTGCTCACCACGATGTAGCCTTCGCGCCCGGATGACTGGTCGCGGAAATACTCGATCGCATACCCGGAGGTATTCTGGCTGTTCTGAAACTGATATGATGTGCTGAACTGCGCCTGCGTGGCCGTTCCGAACCCGAGGAACGCCATCGCAAAAAGTAACGATTTTGTTTTCATGTGAAATGGTTTTGAATTATAATTAGAAATGAGAGTACAGGATTAAAAGAGCTTTCCCTGTGAGGAGAGCTCTGGCTGTATAGAATACCTTACTTGCGGGGTATCTTCGCGATCACCGGTTTTTCGAGCCCGGAAACATGAAGGATGTTCGTGCCGGGAGCAGGATTCTCCGCGTGGACCGCGGTACGGTTATCGCTGGCAAACGTGCTGCCTGTAAAATCCTGGTAAGAGCTGCTGAACTGTGCATGCGCAAACGTTCCGAACCCGGGGAACATTATTGCAAAGATGGATGGTCTTGTTTTCATGTGGAATCGGTTTCTTGTTATTCATAAGCGACAGCCGATGGAAGCGAATCGCTTTTTAAAAAGAGCCCTCCCTCGCGGGAGAGCCCTTATCATAAAAAAGCAAGCTGGATCAGTTTCTCAGGATCTTCGTTACAAGCGGCTTGTCAAGCCCTGTCACATGCAGGATGTTCAGGCCTTTTGCAAGGTTTTCCGCTTTTACCGTGATCCGGTTATCTCCCGCAAACGTGGTCGCATTCTGCTGGAATATCCTCCTGCCTGCGGCGTCGTAAATGGTAATTGTAAGCTCATGTTCCGACACGTCGGTAAGCTCAAGCATAAGATCGGCGCTGGACTCGTTCACTACCGTCGGGTAAACCCTGAAGCCGGTTACGGACGGATCTTCGGTGCCGAGGATATTCTCCGTATCTTCATTGTTCTCAATTTCCTCATTGGTTCCGTCGTTTTCGCCGTTCGGAGCGAAGAACTGGAAGCATGGATAAACTCCTGTGGGCAGGTTGGTTGCGCCGGGCAGGTTTAACGCTGTCTGAGAAGAGTAATTAAGATTGGAGATACGGGATATGTAATTATAGGAGCTACGCTGGTACTGCACGGTGAGAATATCGTTTGTGCAGGCCTGCCAGTAATAGTAGATATTCTGGCTCACGTTCGGATGATAGCCGTCAAACATCTGTGATAACCGTGGCGAAGCCATTACGATATTCAGCGAATTGTCCAGGATCGCCATCTGCGGGCTGAACCCGAGATGCGTCGGAATATCCAGTACCGGGTTGCTGCTCGAGAACATATTATCGCTGAAATTAAAGAACCGGTATCCTGAGTTATCCGGATCAGGATATGCGAAGAGCACAGGGAATCCTGTATTTCCGCCAATAAGATCCGGTATGGACATGGATACGGTGAACATCGGCATGGTATTCGGATCGTACAATCTGTTGTCCGGAATATAACCCGAAATGAAAAGCTCCTGCGGCGAATTGATGTTATCCTTGTTCAGGCTCAGGCCGTACATAGTGGCGATAAGCCCGTTCGGATCGAGGAATTCCGATGCGGCCACCACGCTCCCGCTGTACGGATCTACCGCGTATACGCCTGTCATGCCCGAGTTCACTTTATAGCTCAGGAGGAATATCAGGTCGTAGAAAGGATCGTAATACGAGTATTGCCCGATCTCCGCGCGTTGTGAGCTCAGGTCCATAAAAGACAATTCATTCACGAAATTCCCGGAGTAATCGAAATACATGTTCATCACAGCTTCCCGCCGTCCGGGCAGGTTGCTTTGCGCAGCGCCTGTTATGAACAATTGCGATACACGGGGCAGATCGATGATATGCAGCGGCACGTCCTGGTAGTTGTTGAGTGACAGCGACTGGTGAGCAAAGAAGGTCGTGTTTATGTGACCGAGCGTCGGGGTGAGAATAGCAAGGAACATCTGGTTGGTCTGAAACGGTATGTTGCCCGATGTCGGAGGCAGAGCGGTAGCCACGCCGGTCACAGCCACATTTCCTCCATTAAAGGCCACAACACTGGTGCCATGCAGATGGTAGTTATTGAATGTCCCGGTATTCACATAGTACATTCCCGTGACGGCGCCGTTGGAGGTAACCCTGGCCACGAACAGCCTGTTCAGCGCGCCCAGCTTTACGTAACCAGTTATGAGGAAAGTTCCGTTGAACGGATCGAGCGTAATATCCAGCGCATGGATATCGGAAAGATTGGTATACCTGCGGTCCCATACCGGGTTCCCGAAGTAATCCAGGCCGGTGATCCGTATCCCGTTCGTTGGCGAAAGCATACCGGTGTTGGCATACGAAGTGCTTACGGCAATGTAGTTGACCAGCACGTCAGAAGAATTTCCGACCTGCTCGATCAGGAAATTGGAGTGGTTTTGCGACGTGCCCGAGTGATACGTGTTGCTGAACTGCGCCCGCAACAGGGTACCGGTGAAGAAGAAAGCGACTGCTAAGAGTAAGGGTTTGGTTTTCATACTATTTAATTGGTTGGTTTGAAAGACAGTGTAGCAGCGGCAGATACGGCCCCGGGGAACAGAGCCTTTCCTGCAAAGGCTCTGTTTTTCCGGAAGCACGTTTCAGTTAGTTCCTGAGAAGCTTGGTCACCAGCGGTTTTTCAAGTCCTGTCACGTGCAGTATGTTCAGGCCTTTTGCCAGGTTTTCCGCTTTGATGATGATGCGGTTGTTTCCGGCAACGCTGTTTGCGTTCTGCTGGAAGATCTTCCTTCCGGCAGCATCGTAAATGCTGATGGTAAGGTTATGATCTGCCACGTCGGTAAGCTCCAGTGTGAGATCTGCGCTCGCTTCGTTCACCACGGTCGGGTACACTTTGTACACCGTCATGATCTGCTCTTCGTTATCCAGCGTATTTTCGCCGTTTTCGTCGTTCTGGCTGTTCGGCGCGAAGAAGGTCATCGAGCAGTCATAAGTGGTCCAGTTAAGCGGCGTAGCGCCCGGTGTGGTAATGCGCGACTGTGTTGCCTGCGGTACAAGGTTGCTGATCCTTGGCACGATGGCGAACGGCCAGCGGTCGTACTGTACGCTGTAGATATCGGACGTGCACTGGTGCCAGTAGTAGAACGCATTCTGGTTGATGGTAGGATGGTAACCTCCGAACATCTGCGAGAAACGCGGCGTAGCCATTACAATGTTCATATTGTTGTCCAGCACGGTCATATCGGAAGTGTATCCCAGGTTGGTTGGCATGTTCAGCACAGGGTTGCTGTTGGCAAACATGTTGTTGCTGAAATCGAAGAACCTGTAACCTGAGTTATCCGGATCGGGATAAGCGAAAAGCGCGGGGAATCCTGTGGTTCCGGACAGCAGGTCGGGGATATAGAGCGATACGGTAAATGTCGGCATCGTGTTCGGATTGTAGATGGCATTATCCGGAATATAACCGCTGATGAAGAGCTCGTCGGGCGAGTTCACATTGTCTTTTGTAAGCGTCAGTCCGTACATCGTATAGATGTTGAAGCTCGGATCGCTGAAGCGTGAGGCTACGATCACACCCCCGCCCGGAGCCGGGTTTACGGCATACACTGTGACCATACGCGATGATACTGCGTATGAAAGGATGTAGATCAGGTTGTACACATTATCATAGTATGCAAACTGGCCGATCTCGCCGAATTCCGCCGGGTCCATAATGCACTGCTCCCACTGGTACTGTGCGTTGTAATCGAAGAACATGTTCATGGTGGCTTCCTGCGTGCCTGGCATGTTGCTTTCCACAGCGCCGGTCACGTGCAGGAACCCTGCGGTACCGGCGGTTGGCACATCCATGATGTGCAGCGGAACTTCGTGATAGTTGTTGGGACCCGCGCTTTGGTGAGCCGTATAAGAAGTGTTCACATGAACGAGCGCAGGGGTAAGCACGGTTACAAACAGCTGGTTGGACTGACCGGGTACGTTGGCCGCGGTAGGCAGCAGGCGGGTTGCGACTCCGGCTACAGCTACTCTTCCGCCCGCGTATGTGGTGATGCTCATACCGTGATGGTGATAGTTGTTGAATGGTCCCACGGCGAGATACATGAATCCCGTTACAACGCCCGCTTGTGTTATCCGCGCTATGAACAGGCGGTTGAACGCTCCCTGCAGCACGTAACCCGTGATGAGATAAGTACCGCTGGAAGGGTCCTGGCAGATATCCATTGCATGGATGTCGGGAAAGTTGGTGTACTTCCTGTCCCATTGCACACTGCCCGCAGCATCGACCGAAGTGATACGGATACCGTTGGTGGGAGAGAACGGATTGGGATTGACGTACATCGTACTTACGATGATGTAGCCACCCGCCGCCGTCAGCGATTTTTCCATGATGAAGCCGGAATGATTCTGAGCGATCCCGGTCTGGTACGTGTAGCTGAAAGGTGGCTGGGCCTGTATCACGGTACAATAACCGAGGAAGGCCATTGCAAAGAGTAAAAGTCTTGTTTTCATGGGGTATTTATTTGGTTTATAAACTAGTTACGAAGAATTTTGGTTGTTAAAGGTTCTTCCAGCCCTGTCACATGGATAATGTTCATGCCTTTGGCCAGGTTTTCCGCACGGATAATGATCCTGTTCTCACCAGCATTGCTGCCGGCATGCTGCTGAAATATTTTTCTTCCCGCGGCGTCGTAAATGCTGATGGTGAGATTGTGGCTGGCGGCATCGGTAAATTCGAATGTGATATCAGCGCTTGCTTCATTTACAACTGTCGGGTACAATTTATACCCCGTCATGGTTTGATCTTCATCACTCAGAGTGTTTTCATTGTTGGGAGCCAGGAAGTCATAACAATCATAAATAATAGTAGGAAGACCCGTCGAGCCCAAAAGGCTGCTTCGCGAAAAGATTGTTTGAATAAGAGGATTAAGGTCGGTAACTTCTATGAACGGTCGTGGATCAAACTGTACGCTGGATATAAGGGATGTACATGCATGCCAGTAGTAGAACGAATTCTGACTGATGGTAGGATGGTAACCTCCGAACATCTGCGAGAAGCGCGGAGTTGCCATGACGATGTTCATGTTGTTGTCCATTACTGCCATTTGCGAAGTATATCCCAGGTTCGTTGGCATATTCAATACAGGATTGCTGTTCGCAAACATATCGTTGCTGAAGTTAAAGAATCTGTAACCTGAATTGTCGGGATTGGGGTATGTGTAAAAGGGTGATGATCCCGGGATTATGTTAAGTAAGTCAGGAATGTAGAGGGATGTGGTAAATGCCGGCATTGTAGTGGGATAATATATCGGGTTGTCTGGAAGATAACCGGAAATGAAAAGCTCATTCGGAGAATTTACATTGTCTTTTGTAAGCGTAAGGCCGTAAATAGTTGCGATGGCACCGCTGGGGTCATTATAGCGTGAAACAGCAAGCACTCCTACACCCGGAGTAGGGGCTACGGCATAAACCTTTGCCATATTGGAAGGTGTTGCGTAAGAAAGAATAAAAATCAGGTCATAAAAATCGTCATAGTATGCATATTGACCGATCTCTCCGGATTCAGCAGGATCTATAATACTTTGCTCCCATACATAATTACCATTATAGTTAAAGAAGATGTTCATTGTGGCAGACAGGGTACCGGGAATATTGCTTTTCGATGATCCCGTAACATGAAGGTAGCCCGTTGAAGGGACGTCCATAATATGCAGCGGAATATCTTGATAGCCTGGCGTAGCATGATTATGGTAGGTTAGGTTGACGGGAGTAAGCGCTGGTGTAAATGTCGCTACGAAGATCACATTAGATTGTGCAGACGCATTGTTTGGAACAGGCGATAACGAAGTGGCTACACCCGTAACCGCGACAGATCCTCCATTAAAGGTGGTAATGCTCATGCCATGGTGATGGTAACTACTGAACATTCCGACAGGATAATAGATGAAACCTGTAACGCCTCCTGCCGGACCGATCTGTGCTATAAAGAGTCGGTTTATTGCTGCCTGACCTACATAGCCGGTAATAAGATATGTCCCGTTTGCCGGATGCCGGCAGATGTCTAATACACGTACATGGGGAAAGCTGGTGTATTTCCTATCCCAAAGTACGCTTCCAAAATTATCCACCTCCATTATCCGAATTCCGTTAGTTGGAGACAAGGGTCCTGTATTTGCATACGTGGTGTTGACAATAATATAGCCACCTGATGTGCTAAGCGACTTTTCAATGAGAAAGCCCGAATTATTTTGCGCCACAGTACTCCGGGGAGTAATACTGAATTGCGCCTTCGCATTACAGTAACCCAGGATGGCAATTGCAATTAATAAAACCTTTGTCTTCATGATGTCGCGTTTTATATCCGGTGAACCGCCCGGAGCAGGCCCTTCCTGCAAAGGCCCGCCCACGGAAGCGCGTTCGTTTTCTTAGTTGCGAAGTATCTTCGTCACCAATGGCTTTTCAAGTCCCGTTACATGCAGTATGTTCAGGCCTTTTGCAAGATTTTCCGCCTTTATAATGATACGGTTGTCGCCTGCAAAGCTGTTCGCGTTCTGCTGGAATATCCTTCTTCCCGCAGCGTCATATATGCTGACCGTGAGCTTATGCTCTGCCACGTCGGTAAGCTCCAGCGTGAGATCTGCGCTCGCTTCGTTCACCACGGTCGGGTACACTTTATGAGTTACCGGCGCAACGCTGTTTTCCGTCTCTGCGGATTTCGTTTCATCCACGCTGCCCGCAGGTTCCCTGAAGAGCATCGAGCAACTGTACACATTTGTGAAAAGCGTGGTTAGCCCCGGCAGGCCAAGGCGTACCTGCGTGGTGCGGGCAGGCGGTTGTATCGGCGTTATGTAATCCCAGCCGCAGCGATCATACTGCACGGGAAAAATATCCGATGTGCACGCATGCCAGTAATACAGGAAATTCTGGCTTACCGTGGGATGGTAACCTCCCAGCGACAGTGAGTACCGCGGGGAGACCGTTACCAGGTTGGTGTTGTCCATCACAGCCATCTGCCCCGTGTACCCCAGGCTGGTCGGAATATTCAGCACAGGGCTGGAGCTGGAGAACATATCTTTCGAAAAATCGAAATTGCGGTAGTTCTGGTTGTCGATCGGGTATGCGAACAGGGCCGGGAACCCGGAAGATCCGCTGAGCAGATCGGGTATGTACATCGACACGGTGAATACGGGCATAGTAGAGTTAGGATAGATGCCCGTATGCGAAGTGTAACCGGAAATGAACAGTTCGTTCGGCGAGTTCACATCGTCTTTGGTGATCACCAGGCCGTAGATCGAATCCAGCTGCAGGCTCGGATCATAATAATCGGATCCTGCGAGGACGGTCCCGGTGTACGGATCGACTGCATACATTCCCATGGTATGCGATGTGGCTTTATAAGTAAGCAGGAAGATGAGGTCGTATACGTTGTCGTAATACGAATACTGTCCTATTTCCGCCGTTTCTGTTGCCATATCCATGAAGGATTGCTCGAACATATAATTTCCGGCGTAATCGAAATAAATATTCAGAACTCCTTCCTGCCTGCGGCGCATGTTGGTCTCTGCGGCGCCTGTTATATGAAGCATCCGCGCATTGGGCAGATCGGTAATGTGCAGCGGCACATCGCGGAAATTGTTAAATGAAAAGTTCTGGTGCGAAAAGAATGTCGTGCTCACATGGTTCAGCGACGCGTCAAGAATGGTAAGGAACATCTGGTTCGACTGGGAAGAGACATTACCGCTGTTAGGCGGCTGTGACGTAGCTACGCCAGTAACGGCGACCGAGCCCCCTCCGAAAGTCGTAATGTTTATACCATGCATATAATAGTCGGTGAATGTGCCGGTATTGATATAGTACACTCCCGAAACGTTGCCGGCGGAAGTAATGCGCGCTACGAACATCCGGTTGAGCCCGCCCAGGTAAATGTACCCGGTGATAAGGAATGTCCCGTTATTCGGATCCAGGCTGAGGTCCAGGCAATGGATGCCCTGCAGGTTGGTGTACTTTTTATCCCACACGGGGTTTCCGGCATTGTCTACCGCAGTTATCCGTACGCCGTTCGTATTAAGGCTGGAGCCGCTGTAGACGTACGAAGTGCTCACAACCAGGTAGCTGGCATTGACAAGCGAGTTTCCGAACTTTTCGATAAGGAAGCCGGAATGGGTCTGGGAAAATCCTGTCTGGTACGTGTTGCTGAACTGTGCAGGCAGCATACCGAAACAGACAAGGAAAACAACTGAAAATAGTAAAGCTTTAGTTTTCATGGGTATGGTTTGTTGGTTTTTGAAAACTGAAACAAAAAAGCAGTTGTAGAAAAACTGCTGCGTTCATAAGGTAGTAGTCGTGGTCGGCTGATAGCGAAATTGACGCTTTTTTCGATACGGGGGGTATCCGTAAATTCCCGTAAAACCATCCGTAAAATCCCGGATGTTTCGTAGGGCGGGCAATAAATTCTACTGTTTCCCGATGTCCGGAAGCGAGCTTTCGCGTATAATGTAGTTAGGCCTTCCTTTGGCCTGCAGGAACAGCTTCCCGAGGTATTCGCCCAGTACTCCCATGAATAACAGTTGCATACCTCCCATGAACAATCCCGTGACAACAGTAGACGCCCATCCGGGAACCGCCTGGTCGGTGAACAGGCTGATGTAGATGGCGTAAAGGATATAGCAGAAGGCCAGCAGGGAAATAACTGTACCTACAATAATAGAAAAACGCAACGGCTTTATGCTGAAGGATGTGATCCCATGAAGCGCAAAGCTGAACATCTTCCGGAACGAATATTTGGTGCTGCCCGAAAACCGCGGGTTGGCGGAATATATGAGCTTGTACTGCCGGAATCCCATCCACGAGATAAATCCCCGTACGAAAAGATTCGATTCTTTGACTGAGCGGAGCACATCGGCGACAGAACGGTCCACCAGCCGGAAATCTGCCGTGCCCGGCTCGATCCTCACATCCGAGAGCCAGTTCATCATCCGGTAGAACAGGGAAGAGGTCATCTTCTTGCGGATCGAAATACCTTTTTCCTCTATCCGCTGCGTGTACACCACGTCGTAACCTTCTTTCCATTTTTCGATCATTTCCGGTATCATTTCCACCGGGTGCTGCAGGTCGGCGTCCAGCGAAATGATGCAGTTGCCCGTAGCGTGATCGATGCCCGAGCGCAATGCGTTCTGATGCCCGAAGTTGCGCGAAAAGGAAAGGTAATGGAACTGCGGATATTCCTGGTGCAGAAGCTTCAGCACCTGGAGCGTATTGTCGCGGCTGCCGTCGTCCACCAGTATCACTTCGTATTCTCCCAGGTTTTCCATCACATGGCGGATACGTTCGGAAAGCCGGAGGATATTGCCTTCCTCGTTGTATGCCGGGATCACCAGGGAGATCTTCATAAAACGAAGGTAACAATTTTCGCAGGTTTGGAATTTTGCCTCCCGGATTTTGAGCCGGAAGCGGAAATACGGCTTATTTTTGTATATGATCAACAACCTGCATCCCCTGTTGCAACTCATTGCCCAAGGTGAGCACCAGCAGCAGGACTTCAAGTTCGAAGTAAATGATCCGAAGAAGCTGGCCATTACTTTATCTGCTTTTGCCAATACCGACGGCGGCCGCCTGCTCATCGGCGTAAAGGATAACGGCACGGTGCGGGGTGTAAACCCGGAAGAGGAATTTCATGTGATGCAATCTGCCGCGGGCCGCTATTGTGATCCGCCGGTAGCCGTCATCAGCCAGATATGGAAGATAAAAGACAGGCAGGTGCTCGAAGTGGAAGTAAAAAAAGCTGAGTACCGGCCGGTAAAAGCGCTGGATGAAAAACGCAAAGGTTGGGCCTACGTGCGGGTGGGCGACCGGAATATTCTCGCGCACCCGGTCATGCTGGAGCTATGGAAACAGGAGCGATCGTCGCGCGAATTCTGGATGCAGTACAAGGACGGTTCGGAGATGCTGCTGAAGCTTCTTGCAGATAATACACCTGTCAGCTCGGATGAAATAAGCTTACGGACAGGACTTTCCAAAAGAATTATAACTTTGCAGCTGGCCTATCTTGTCCGGTGGGGACTCGCCCGGTTCGTCCCGCAGCATGATAGTTTCCTGTTTCAATCTGTGAAAATATAAACACTATATGAACCCAACACCGCAACAGCCTGCCGGGCAGGCACAAGGTTCCGGCTGCATCCCGCTCGTGATGATGGGCATCGGCATCCTGCTCGCCATTGTTTCCGTTCTCGGCTTCATCGCCGGGTTATTCGATTACCGGCTCGTGATCAACAGGGCGGAATTGCCCCTCATCAACCTGGAAGTGCTTCTGCCGCTGCTGGTAGTGGCGATATTTTTCTTCGCCATCGGCTACGGTATAGATGTGCTGGCCGCGCGGATGAGAAGAAGAAAGGCTCAACGCAAACAACAGAACTAGGATATCCGTATCGCTTCCACAATTTTTTTGAGCTCTTCGCTGCGGAGCGCAAGGTTCTCCTTTTTCCGTTTTTCCGACCGGTAATACCGTTTCAGGTGCGGATACCTGTCCCAGAAATGCTCTTCTTCCGGAAGCGCTTGTCCGGGATGGAAAAGCGCTTCGGTTATTTGGTGATGATCTTTATTATTCCTTATGCGCCTGAAAGATTCCTGTACGGTGAGCGCGTCCATGTCGCCGGTAAACAGCACGCCCATAAAATGCCTGTTGCATTCCACGGTTTCCGGAAGACGAAGAAGCGCCCTGTGGCTCAGGTTATTCAGCAGAGCCACTTTCACCGCGTTCATGCCCGTGGTCTGCCGAAACATCCGAGCAGAACGGAAGGAAACAAAATAGTTTTCTTTTGGTATGCGAATGTATGAAATGTTCAACTCAGCGGCGAGCGATACCAGCGCATCGAAAAAAAGCGGGATCATGTGCACATGCTGGTGGCTGTCGGCGCGCAGCGCTGCGCCCGGCTTTAATCCCGAATCGATCTTCAGGAGCTGGGCTTTCATCTCGTTGCGTATCCCTTCAATCGCCTGCCTGCGCTTTGTTTCCGAAAGCCGGTTGCTCATCAGCAGCAGCGAGGCGAACGAGCGGTTGAAGAACCCCTCCTTATCGCACAGGAAAGGAACCGCGCCCGAAACCAGCGGCCGGCCTTCTACAAAGTTCAGGTGCACGGACAGCAGCAGGTTTTCTCTCCGCCGGTACTCGTCCATCGCTTCGTCTACCGCGTAGCCGTTGGGAATGATGCTGGCAGAGTTGAGCAGTCCCCGGTCGTATGTTTCGAGAATGCTTTGATTGATGCCGGAAGTCAGCCCCAGATCGTCTGCGTGCAGCAATAGCTTCATACGGCGAAGGTAGGAATTGGAACGAAAACACGCAGGTATCGGGGGAACGTTAAAATTTTCGAACATTTCCTTTCACAACCGCGTTTTTTGATACGTTTGTTCTAATACTTAACCTATGGACAAGTTCGAAAGCATCCTGCAGAAGGCGCGCTCATCTGCATTCTATCTGTGGCTGCTCAATACCGGGATGTGGAAAAAGATACCGTTCAACAAACCGCATCGTTTCCGCATTACGGATATTACCGACGAGGGTTTCGAGATCACTATGCCGTACATAAAAAAGAATATGAATCACCTGAAAGGGATGCATGCCTGTGGGCTGGCCACCGTTTCGGAATATGTGGCGGGGCTTACGCTGCTCCGCAAGGTGGGAGCGGTAAACTACCGGCTTATCATGGAAACGCTTTCGATGAAATATCATTACCAGGCCAAGCAGGAAGTGGTGGCTAAGTTCGGGCTCTCCGACGAATGGATCGGCGAGCATGTAAAGCGCCCGCTCGAAGCTTCCGACGCTGTGTTTGTAGAATTGTCCGTCGATCTGTACGACCGCTCGGGAAATCACATCAGCACGGGCACCACGCGCTGGCAGGTGAAAAAATGGGATAAGGTGCGCACAAAAGTCTGATCTATGAATACAATATATTTTCTCGTAGCCTATTCGCTGGCTTCTTTCCTGGTCGATCTGTACCTGTACCTGCGGCTGCGTACTCTTTTCCGCCGGTCGGCAAGGCCGCGTACCGTGTTTACCATCCTATGGTGGTCGGTGCCGGTCATCATCATTACCCTGTTCCTTTTGTATTCTTCCATGCCGCGCGGGTGGCAGATACTCACGCGGAATGCAATGGTGATCATTTTCTTTTCGAAGCTGATCGCCACATTGGTAATGCTGGTCACCGAAGGAGTTTCGGCTCTGCGCGGGTTCTTCAGCAAAAAAGAAAATGCTCCTTCCAGCGGCTTGTCGCGGCGGCAGTTCGTGGCCCGCGTGGGAGCTGTAACGGCGTTCGTCCCGTTCTTTACGATGGGTTACGGAATCAAGGCCGCCTCCGATTTCAGGATCCACCGTGTGAAGCTTGCCTTCCCGAATCTTCCAAAGGCATTCAGCGGGTTCCGCATTGTTCAGGTATCCGATATCCATACCGGCAGCTGGGTGCGCACTTCGGCCATGAACGACGCTATCGATATTATTCTCGCCCAGAAGCCCGACATTATCGTATTTACCGGCGACTTGGTGAACAGCCGCACAGACGAAGCTTTTCCTTTTATAAATATGCTGTCGCGCCTCAATGCGCCGCATGGCGTGTATTCGGTGCTGGGCAACCACGATTACGGCGATTACGAAAAATGGCCCGACGAAATTTCGCAGAAAGCCAACTTCGACGCAATGCTCGATCTTCACCGCCGGCTGAACTGGGACCTGCTGAGGAACGAGCACCGCGTGCTGGAAAAGAACGGCGAGCAGATCGTATTGCTGGGCGTGGAGAACTGGGGACATTCCAAACGTTTTCCCAAATACGGAAAGATAGATGCGGCTTATTCCGGCGTTGAAAATATACCCTTCAAGGTGCTGCTCTCGCACGATCCGTCGCATTGGGATGCGCAGGTAACGCCATCTTACGGCGATATAGATCTCACGCTTTCCGGCCATACGCACGGCTTCCAGTTCGGCATCGAGATACCCGGCTTCAGGTGGAGCCCGAGCCAGTGGATCTACAAGCACTGGGCAGGCCTCTACCAGCGCGGCGCGCAATATCTTTATGTAAACCGCGGAACCGGCTGCCTGGGCTATTCCGGCCGTATCGGGATCCGTCCCGAGATCACCGTCATTGAGCTGAACGCTTAATTTTATCAAAGCATTCCCTGCGCGATCTTTAAAAATGATTGTACAGCCTTTTGCCGGCTTGGAATTTGAAGCTTTCCTCACTAAACTTGCACAGGAATCACCATATGAAAAAGATAGACAGCATTGCAGTATTCACATCGGGCGGCGATTCTCCCGGTATGAATGCCTGCATCCGTGCGGTGGTGCGGACGGGCCTTTTCAACGGTTTCAGCGTATACGGCATTCATCACGGCTATAACGGCATGATCAGCGGGGAGATCGAAAAAATGGAGGCGTCGTCGGTAGCCAACATTATACAGCGCGGCGGCACCATTCTCAAGACCGCCCGCAGCAATGCTTTCCTCACACCCGAAGGAAGGGCCACAGCTTATGAGAACCTGAAAAAACACAATATAGACGCCATCGTGGCCATCGGCGGAGACGGCACATTTACCGGGGCGTCCGTATTCATGGAAGAGCATCCGGATATCAGCATTGTCGGTTGTCCCGGAACCATCGATAATGACCTTTCGGGAACCGATTTTACGATCGGTTTCGACACAGCGATCAATACCGTGATCGATGCGGTGGACAAGATCCGGGATACGGCTGCTTCGCACGACCGGCTTTTCTTCATCGAAGTGATGGGGCGCGACTCGGGCCTCATTGCTTTGCATACGGGAATCGGCGCAGGTTCCGAGGCTATCCTCATACCCGAGACCAAAACCTATGTGGACCGGCTCATTGAAAAGCTGGAAAGAGGGAACCGGAGGCAGAAGACCAGCCATATCGTTATCGTAGCCGAAGGCGACGATTCGGGCGGGGCGTATAAGCTCGCCGATCTGGTTAAAGAAAAATTTCCGCAATTCGATATCCGCGTTTCCGTCCTGGGGCATGTTCAGCGCGGGGGAAATCCCTCGTGCGCAGACCGTGTGCTCGCCAGCAGGCTCGGTTACGAGGCGGTAGAAGCTTTGTCCAGGGGAAGAAAGGGGATCATGATAGGGCAGGTGAACGGAGAGATCGTATATACTCCTTTCGAAAATGCCGTGCGCGACGAAGATAAAATGAATATGCAATTGGTGAAGATGGCCGAAATACTATCGCTCTAAAATTGACTGATCTGACCGTATCCGGAAACCCGACGTATGTAGATGTCATACTGCCGCTGGCATTACCGCGCATCCTTACGTATTTTCTTCCGCCGGAAGCGCAGGAAAATATGCGGCCCGGAATGCGCGTGGTGGTGCAGGTAGGAAAGAACAAGCTTTACACCGGCATCGTTCAGCGCCTGCATACGGTGCGGCCCGAAGCGTACCAGCCAAAGCCCATACTGACCACAGTCGACAGCCAGCCCGTTGTAAATCCGGTACAGCTGCGGTTCTGGGACTGGATGGCTTCGTATTACCTCTGCACTGTGGGCGAAGTAATGAGCGCAGCCTTGCCTTCGGGACTGAAGCTCAGCAGCGAATCGAAAATACTGCGCAGGGAAGATGCAGAGCCCGATTATTCCACGCTGAGCGAGCGCGAGCATCTCATTATGGAAGCGCTGGAAATGCAGCCTTATCTAACTATGGATGATGTGACGCGCATCGTGGGCATCAAGACCATACAACCATACCTGCGCCTGCTGATGGAGAAAGGGCTCATCATCGTGGAGCAGGAAGTAAAAGACCGGTTCCGCCCGCGGACAGAGACTTATATACATCTTACCGCCGAAGCGGAAAACGAGGAAAATCTAAAAAAAATATTCGACGAGCTGGTGAAAGCGCCGAAACAGCTGCAAACCCTGATGCTGTACATTCATCTCTCCTCGCGGTATTCAGGCGCTGTGCGTGCAGTAAAAAAAGCAGACCTGCTGAAGGATGAGCGCGCATCGGCACAGGCTGTGAAAGAGCTCGTAAAAAAGGGAGTGCTGCGCGAAGAAAAGAAAGAAGTGGGTCGCTTCGGGAAAGAAACCGGCGACGCGGACGCGGTGAAGGAGCTGAGCGACGAGCAGCAGCATGCGCTGGAAAAGATCCGCGAAATCCACGCTGAAAAAGAGGTGGCCCTGCTGCACGGCGTTACCAGCAGCGGCAAAACGGAGATATACGTGCAGCTGATCCGCGAGCGCCTCGAAAAAGGCGAGCAGGTGCTGTACCTGTTGCCGGAAATTGCGCTTACCACGCAGCTCATCGAACGCATACGGTATTATTTTCCCGGGAAGGTGGGAATATATCATTCGCGGTTCAGCGAGAACGAGCGGGTAGAAGTGTGGAACCACGTGCTGAACTTCGACCCGGAAAAGGATAACCGATTCCAGCTCATCCTCGGCGCGCGTTCTTCCGTGTTCCTTCCGTTTTCCAGGCTGGGACTGGCGATCGTGGATGAAGAGCACGAAACTTCCTTCAAGCAATACGATCCCGATCCGCGCTACAACGGCCGCGACGCCGCTATATATCTCGCCTCGCTGCACGGCGCCAAAGTCGTGCTGGGATCAGCCACACCTTCGGTGGAAAGTTATTATAACGCGCTGCAGGGAAAGTACGGGCTGGTGGAGCTTACGCGCCGTTACGGAAACGTGATGCTGCCGGAAGTGCTCACCGCCGACGTAAGCTACGAATACAAGCACCGCAGGATGCAGGGCCATTATACCACCATGCTGGTGGAACACATCGCAAAAGCGCTGGAGCAACGCGAGCAGGTGATCCTGTTCCAGAACCGGCGCGGCTACTCGCTCGTGCTGCAGTGCAATACATGCGGATGGACGCCGCAATGCCGCAACTGTGATATTTCGCTGATCTACCATAAATCGACCGAGCAACTGCGCTGCCACTACTGCGGCTATTCGGTGCCGATGGTGGTAAAGTGCGGCGCCTGCGGCCATACCGATCTGTCAACGAAAGGTTTTGGAACGGAGAAAGTGGAAGCGGAGTTACAGGAAATTTTTCCAAAGGCGAAGATCGCGCGGCTGGATATGGACACTACGCGCAGGAAGAATGCGTACCAGGAAATACTGCAGGACTTTGCAGACGGCGCCATCGACATTCTTGTCGGCACGCAGATGGTGACCAAGGGGCTGGACTTCGACAATGTCTCCTTGGTGGGAATACTGAATGCCGACAACATGCTGCACTTTCCCGATTTCCGTGCACATGAGCGCGCGTTCCAGCTTATGGCGCAGGTAAGCGGCCGGGCGGGGCGCAGGAAAAAACGCGGCACGGTGGTGATACAGACCATGAACCCGTATCATAACGTGGTACAGCAGGTGATCCGCAACGACTACGGATCGATGTACCGGCAGGAAATACTGGAACGCAGGAATTTCAAATATCCGCCGTTCTACCGCACTATCCAGATAAGCTTGCGCAATAAAGAATTCCGCGAGGTGAAGGAAGTGGCGGAGCAATATGGTAAAATGCTGAAGAAATATCTCGGCAATCGTGTACTGGGGCCTGAAGTGCCTTCGATATCCCGCGTCCGGAACGAATTTATATTTACCATTCTTCTCAAGCTCGAAAAAGGGATCCCGCTGCCCGAAGTAAAAAAGCGCCTCCTGGATGATATGCATGAGCTTCGCAAGGACGCGGTGGCGAGGCGGACGAGGTTTGTATTCGACGTAGACCCGTATTAGTATTGAGTCCCGAGTATTGAGTCCTGAGACAAGTAAGATCATTTTCGGTTACCAAGTTAGTCCTCAGTCGTGAGTATTGAGTCCTGAGATCGTGAGCGAGATCATTTTAGGTTACCAGTCTCATCCGCCGAAGCCGCAGGCGAAGGTGCATGTCTAATGTTCAATATCCAGCTCCGGAGGAGCGGCATTATGATAGAAAATAAGATCAGATATTCATTAAAGCCCTGTAGGGGCGACATTATAGTTCTCAGTCCTGAGTAATGAGTATTGAGTCCTGAGACAAGTGTAAGATCATTTTCGGTTACCAAATTTATCCGCCGGGGCTGTAAGTTAGGAGGGTCCGCCGAAGCCGGTAGGCGAAGAAAGGGTCCTCAGTCCTGAGTAGAGAGTCCTGAGACAACGTGAAAGATTAGTCTGGAAGTCTAAAAGTCTAGAGTCTAGAGTCTAAAGTCTAGAGTCTAAAGTCTAAAGTCTGCCGGAGGTGGTCCTTTTATCCCAATGTCCTTTTATCCTTTGTTCGGTATCCAGCCTCCAGCGTCTCCGGCCAATAGCTTTTTAATTTTAAATTTTTACTTTTGAATTAACATGCAAGATAACCCACGCCTTCTTAAATCCTTTGGCCTGAATATGGCCATTGTTCTCGTAGTAAGTAATATTATCGGTTCCGGTGTATTCAAAAAAGTAGCGCCCATGTCGGAGCTGCTGTTGTCGCCGTGGCTTGTGATCCTTGCCTGGGTGCTTGCCGGCATTATCACGCTGTTCGGTGTGCTTACAGTGGCGGAGGCAGGCGTTATGTTCCCGCAATCGGGGGGCGCTTATTCCTGGCTCGAAAAAATGTACGGGCGCACCATTTCGTTTTTTTACGGATGGTCCTGCTTTACGGTGATCCAGTCCGCGGCCATTGCATCCATCGCGTATGTGTTTGCCGGCGCGGCCAACAGCTTTGTGCAGCTGCCGCACCTGGGGCCTGAAGCGGAAGCTGTAAACATTGGAGGAGTTATTTATCCGTTTGCCAATATCGGGGCCAAGATCGTTGCCTCGCTGCTCATCATTATTCTTACGTTTATCAACATTCGCGGCGCGCGGCACGGCGGCACGGTGAGCCAGATCTTTACCTGGATCATCATTAGCTGCATCGTGCTGATCATAGCTGCGGGCCTCAGCAGCGCGATGGGCTCGTTCACCAACTTTTCGACGCCATCGGCATCCTATCCTCCTTCAGGCTTCGGCACCACGCTGGGCTTTATTGGCGCTATGGTGATCGCCATGCGTCACGCCTTCTGGGGGTATGAAGGCTGGATCAGCCTGGGATTTGTAGGCGAGGAGATACGCCAGCCCGAGCGGAACATTCCCCGCGCGCTCATCATCGGCATTCTTATCGTTATCGCTTCCTATGTGCTGCTCAACTTCACCTATCTTTTTGTGATGCCGGTAGACGCCCTGCTGGCGGAGGTAAATCTCGACGCCAACAATATCGCGGCGGTGGTGGTGATCAAAAGGATATTCGGCAGCGGCGGCGCCTGGATCGTCAGCGCAATGATCCTCGTTTCTACGCTGGGCTGCACCAATACGACCATACTTACAGCTTCACGCATCTATTATGCCATGGCGCAGCGCGGGCTGTTCTTCAAACAGGCGTCTTACTGCCATCCGAAGAATAACACACCATCGAAGGCGCTGATCTTTCAATGCGCGTGGGCCTGTGTGCTGGTATTTTCAGGATCGTTCGATATGCTTACCGATCTGCTGATCTTCGCCGCATTTATTTTTTACGGTCTCATCGTGGCCGGGGTGATCGTGCTGCGGTATAAAATGAAAGACCATCCGCGGCCGTATAAGACCATCGGTTACCCGGTAGTTCCGGTCCTGTTTGTATTGTTCTGCATCGTACTGGTTGGAATTTCCATTTACGAAACGCCGGAACAATCGCTTATCGGGCTGGTGCTGATCCTGTCGGGATTGCCGTTCTACCTGTTCTGGAGAAAGAAGGCACGGCCGGTACAACAGGCAGAGTGATACTGCTTTATAGCACCTTTTAAAGTTTATTGGCAAACCCCGCATCCGGATTTTTGTACATTTACAAAAAACAAAAGCGTATGAAAAAGTATGTACTTTTTTTCATCTCTGTTCTTTTCACTACTCTCTCCGATGCGCAGGTCATCAGCCTGACTCCTTACGCAAGCGGGTTCAACAACCCGATAGACATCGAGTACGCTCCGGGCGACAGCCGCATGTATGTGGTACAGCAGCGCGGCCGGATACGGATCGTTAACAGCAACGGTACGATCGCTCCTACCGATTTCCTGAATATATCGTCCCTGGTATCTGCATCCGGAAGCGAGCGTGGATTGCTGGGTTTGGCCTTTCATCCGGATTATGTGAACAACGGATATTTTTTTGTCAATTATACCCGGGCTTCCGACGGAGCGACACGTGTTTCACTATTCCGCCGGGATAGTGGAAATCCTGATATCGCAGATCCTACGTCGGAAGTAGTTCTTCTTGAAACGGCGCAGCCATTTTCGAACCACAACGGCGGATGCTTAAAATTCGGTCACGACGGATATCTCTATATTGGCATGGGTGACGGCGGCGATGCGGGCGATCCGGGAAACCGATCGCAGAACCCGCTGCTGCTGCTGGGCAAAATGCTGCGTGTGGGCGTTGACCTGGGCGCGATAGAAATTCCTTCGTCCAACCCGTACTTCGGGCAGACGGATACCATGCCGTACATCTGGTCGATGGGGCTTCGTAACCCCTGGCGGTTCTCGTTCGACCGGCTTACCGGCGACATGTGGATCGGAGACGTAGGGCAAGGTGCCTGGGAGGAAGTGAACTTCCAGCCGGCTTCGTCCACAGGAGGAGAAAATTACGGATGGCGCTGCTATGAGGGCAACGTTGCATTCAATACTTCAGGCTGCCAGCCTCAGAGCTATTATGACGGTCCCGTGGCCGTGTACTCTCACGGCGGAGGCAACTGCTCGGTTACGGGAGGATATGTTTACCGCGGAGCGGAAGAAGGAGATCTCTATGGTAAATACCTGTATGTGGATTACTGCAGCGGAGATTTCCGGCTGACATATCCCAACGGTTCCGGCGGATGGATCACCAATGCGCTTAATTCGCCGAACAACTTCTTTGTGACTTTCGGCGAAAATCATGATGGCGAGCTGTTCATCGCAGATATCAATAATGGTATCGTTTACCGTATCAGCACTACGGTCTGCCAGCCTACTGCCGCTGTATGGGCAAACGGGCAAACGGGGCTCTGCGGCGGCGACAGCATAGAGCTTTCCACACCCCAGGGACCGGGCTTTACATATCAATGGCAATTCAACGGGTCGGATATTCCCGGCGCTACCGGCAGCACGTATTATGCAGGCGCTACCGGCGATTACCTGGTGGTGGTGACCGATTCCAACGGGTGTATCGGCACTGCGCAGCCGTATACCATCGGCACGCTTAGCGTTTCTGTGCAGGCCGATACTTCTGTCTGCCTTAACTCCGGCCTTGTTTCGTTTACCGGTTCACCGGGTGGAGGAACATTTTCCGGTCCGGGCATAAGCAATAATGTTTTCGATCCGGCTGCGGCCGGTGCAGGCTCGCATACCATTGTGTACCTGTACGAGGAGCACCCCGGCTGTTCGGCTACGGATTCGATGGTCGTATCCGTGCTGACGCCATCTCCGGTCAGCATTACAGGCCTGCCATCCGAGTATTGCCTCGACGATCCGTCCTTTACACTGACGGGAAATCCGGCAGGAGGAAATTTTTCAGGGCCCGGAATGACAGGCAGCACGTTCGATCCGCTTTCGGCAGGCACCGGCATGCATTCGATTGTTTACACATACACCGATATGACCGGCTGCGATAATTCCGATACGGCAATTGTTACTATCTCCGACTGCGATCTCGGCGTGGACGGCAACAGCAGCATCAGCCAGTGGAATATTTATCCGAATCCGGCTACCTCACAGGTCAATATGAATATCACGATTGTTGAGGCAAAAGATATCCTGATCCGGCTGATCTCTGCGGACGGCAAAGTTCTCCTGCAGTTCAACCGGTCGTTATCGCCCGGAGAGAATATCATTCAGATGCAGCTCGACGGTGTGGCGCAAGGTATGTATCAACTGCAATTAGTAGCAGAAAAGACATGGGTCCGGCCATTGGTGATCATTAAATAAGCCTGCTTAGGGGAATGGAAAATAAGTTCATACAGATCGCAGGCGAGGGGCGTACCAACGCCATGACCTATCTCGCCACATTCTTCCTGGTGGTGGGAATGTTCTTCCTGGGGCAGTTCCCCTTCACCTTCCTGATACTGGCCGCCGGCCAGCGCACGGTCGATTATAGCCCGGAGATAGCGGCCCGGGTACCGTTCGCGGTTTATTTCCTGCTGCTGATGTTCCAGTTCATCACCGGGCTGGCGGGGTTATGGCTTTGCGTGAAATATATTCACCAGAGACCATTTGTTACCGTCATCAGCGCGGAGCGAAAATTCAGGACCGGTAATTTCCTGTATGGCATTTTCATTACGCTGCTGGTGGTGGGAGGCACGGACCTGGTCCATTACCTGATCGACCCGTCCGAATTTATCTGGCAGTTCAACGCTTCGGCCTTTTTCCCGTTTTTACTCGTTGCTATCCTGGTGTTTCCGCTGCAGGTAGGATTCGAGGAGCTGGTCTTCCGCGGGTATATGATGCCTTCCGCCGGATACCATTCCCGCTCCGCCTGGGTGGGGCTGCTGGTGAGCTCGGTCACTTTCGGGCTGTTGCATATCTTCAATAACGAGGTTTCTGAGTTCGGCGCTTTGAGGATGATGGCGATCTACATTTCGCTCGGGCTGGTGCTGGGACTTACCACGCTTGTTTCCGAAGGAGTGGAGATCGCCTGGGGCATTCATCTTGTGAATAACCTCTATGTTGCTCTGGTCAAGACCTTTCCGGGAAGCTCGCTGCAGACTCCGGCATTATTTACCACTCCACCGCCCGATATACGCACGATGGTGATAGAATCGGTGGTGCTTTGCGTGGTGCTGCTGTTCTTCGTGTGGCTGCGTTTCCGGAAGAAAAGCCTGTCTAAACTTTTCGCATGATTTTGCGTTGAAGCAACTAAAATCCCTTATTTTACGTCTATACGTTTGAAATCTCCCGCAGAATGGTGAAAAAGCTGATATATTTCCTGCTGTCAGGTATGCTTGCGCTGCCCGCCGCCGCCCAGTATGATTCGAATGTGGAGGAGGATGACGGAGCGCCCCCGAAAAGAGGATACCGGTACAATCTTACGTTTGATGTAGCAGCACCGCATATATTCTTTAACCCGGCCAATGCCAGGGCTTTCGATGGGATCGCACTTGTAAATGCGAATTTTAATTTCAAGATCGTAAAGGGATTTTCGATAGGCCCGTATCTCCGGTATGTCGGCTTTAACGTGTATAATCCTACCATGGGTCTTTCCAACCCGTTGAGCACGACGCTCAGCGCCGGTCTCAACATGAGCTACGTGGTTCCCCTGGGCGAGCGGTTCGCCTATATTCCTTCTGTAAATGCAGGAGTAGGATGGATCATGTACCAGAACGTAAACAAGCCGCCGAAAGATGTGAACGACAGCCCGCGCAACACGATTTACGACTGGGGCGTGACCGTGCAGCAGAACAACGGCTTTTATTATTACGTAAAGCGGAACCAGCGCATCGGTATCGGGCTTATCGTGGGGCTGAACTATTTTTCGCACGAGTTCAACCTGCGCGATACGGGGCTGGATAAGGACGAGCAGCTGTACACCCGTTCCGACAAGGGCCCTACCATTCATTTCAATTTCGGGCTGGGCTTTATCACCAACATTTCCCGCATTCACGGAATGTAATTTTCATTATTTTGATCCAAAATCTTGTATGGAGGATCTGTCATTTATTCTCAATCAGCTGGGAGAAGAAAGGAGCAGCTATTTCGATGCGGTTGCGCCTCCTGTTATCCAAAGCAGCATATTCTGCATGCCGGATGTGGCCGCGCTGAGAGAACGGCTGGGCAAGGAGTATGAAGCCCCGTTTTATACCCGTGGTTATAATCCGACCGTGGCCATCCTTCGCAAAAAGATGGCGGCGCTGGAACGGGCTGAAGACGCCCTCATCTTTGCCAGCGGCAGCGCTGCTACAGCCACCGGCGTTATGTCGCTTCTTCGCGCCGGCGATCACGTGGTATGCGTGCAAAAGCCTTACAACTGGACGCACGCGCTGCTGAACAGGCTCCTGGAACGTTACGGAGTTACTGCTACAATGGTGGACGGCACAGATCCTGAAAATTACCGGAAAGCCATCACACCGAATACCCGCCTGCTGTATATGGAAACCCCCAACTCGATGACCTTCGAGCTGCAGGACATCCGCAGAGTGGTGGAAATTGCAAAGGAGCACGGTTGCTACACAATGATCGACAACAGCTATTCATCGCCTTTATACCAGCAGCCGCTTACCCTGGGCGTGGACCTGGTGATGCATTCGGCCAGCAAATATCTTTCGGGCCACAGCGATGTGGTAGCGGGCGTGCTTTGCGGCTCCGGCGAGCTGATCGGCCGTATCTTCTCGTCCGAGTTCATGACGCTGGGCGGAATAATAAGCCCTCATGACGCATGGCTGATCCTGCGCGGGCTTCGCACACTGCCGCTCAGGATGGAGCGAGGCGCCGATACCGCAGCAAGAGTTACATCCTTTCTTGCCTCGCATCCGAAAGTGGAAAAGCTGTTGTACCCGTTCCATAGCTCACATCCACAATACGAGCTGGCGCGGAAGCAGATGAAGAATTGCGGTGGCCTGTTCTCTGTGCAACTGAAGACGGACGAAGCGGGGGCCGAGCGGTTCTGCAACAGATTAAAGCATTTCCTGCTAGCATGTTCGTGGGGAGGATATGAATCGCTGGCCTTGCCGGTATGCGCATTTCCGCAACAGGAAGCCAAACCGGGCGGGCTGCCGCGTAACCTGGTGCGCCTGTATGTGGGGCTGGAAGATGCAGACCTGCTTATCGCGGATATTTCGCAGGCGCTGGATGCGGTATAGATCAAAGTTGCGCGATCCGGCCTTCGAGCGATCCTGTCCATGCGCCGGGAACGCCGCTTTTCCCGGTAAAGCTGCTGTAATCTTCGGTGAAAGTGATCTGGTAGCTGTCGAGCGCGATCACGTTAAACGGATCATCGCGATGGATACCGGTGAAGTTCATTTTTGATCCGGCTACGCTGCCGGAAATAAATTCCACCGCCGACATGCCGATCTGGAAATCGGAATAGCCGGAATTACCGGTGGGGATCTTTTCGAGCGTCCATCCGAAATAACCTTCCACCGAGCGGCCGCTCACATCTATATCGAGCACAAACCGGTACTGAAATCCATCGGGAGACCTCCATTTGCCTTCATACAGCCCGCCGGTAAACGGCGCCGCGAACAGCCGCAGGGCAGGGGAGATCAGAAGGAAAGCGGTTAGCAGGTATTTCATAAAATGTAGGGGTGAGAATTACTGCAGGCAGTCGCCCGAGATGCCGGCAACATAATTCCGGATCACATCCAGCGGACCGGCCGTGCCGGAACCTTTGAAACCCGTGATCATCGAAGGCTGCACCTTTTCCTGGTAAAGTTTCGTCAGTTTGGAGGACACCGGCATGTAGCTCCAGTGCCATTTTTCCTCCTCGTATCCTGCGGGGCGCTTTTCGCCCTTGGGAGAATAAGGCTGGCAGAAGCCGTATTCAGGAGCGTGCTTCACCAGCCACTCGTATTCTTTTTTTCCCTGCCCGGTGGTGAAATAAGAATCGTTCAGATCGTTGATGTCGATATCGGTGCCCCAGTGATGGCGCGATGTGCCGGGCATGGAGCTGTAGTGAAGAATGATCCGCGCGCGCTCCACGGAATCTTTCACGTCTTTCGCCAGGTTCTTGCCTTCCACGATACGCTCGCCGGTCCACTTGGCTTCCCAGATGGACTTCTGGCTGCTGAAATTGCGGGTGGCCGAAATTATCTTAAGTGTGATACCGTCTTTCCGCGCAGCTTCGTACATCTTCCTGAAGGAATCATAAGCGTCCTTGCGGAGATAGATGCCCGATTTGGTGGTATGTTCCGGTTGAATGAGAGTGAAATCGGGATGTTTGGAAGGTTCAAATTTCCCCAGGAGATAATTTACGTCGAAACTATCGGCCGGTGCGGAAATATTTTCAGAGACCACAGAAGTCTTTATGCTGTCCCTTTTCACATCAGGAGCGGAAGGTGCAGGCTCGCGATGGCCGCAATGGATAAAATAAAGCGGCAAAAACAACGATATCATCTGATTTGTTCTCATTTTTGGGGGAATTTTTACGAAAGTAGGAAACGAAAGGTTTGCGATGAAAAGCGATATTCTGAAATTATCAACAGCGCTTCCGGTTATCCTGTGCCTCATGTTCGCTTTGCAGCGGTGCAGCAACAGGCCGGAAGTAGTTGCGAGGCCCGAGCTGGATACTTCCCTTTATTCGAAATACATTGTAAAAGGCCCCGATACTAACCTGTATCCTCAGCATCAGTGGGTGAGCTCGCAGCGTTTTCCCCTGGATAAGTATGGTTTGCAGCACGCGTTCGACGGTGACCCGAAAACCTGGTGGTGCAGCCAGGCCGGCCTGAATTATGGCGAAGGGCTGGCGCTGAGTTTTGAGCCGCTGGACATTTCCGCCGTTCAGATCGATATCGCCAATGATTTTACCGTAGCAAAAGTGAGCGCCGTAAAGGTTTTCATCAACGATTCACTTTACGGGATCTTTCCTTCCGGCACACGCGTGGCCGTTAACGAAAAGCTGCAAAAGCTGACATTGATCGCCGCCGATGCCGAAGGCCTGAATGAGGTGAAACTGCCGATAGAGAACGATTCCACAACGGCATTTAAAACGGTTTACAGCATTCTTAAAACACGATACAACAGCCGCTCGTTCGGAATTGCGGAAGTATCGTTGTATGGCCCGGAAGGAAGAAAGCTTCCGTTGCAGCCTATCCCGTACCGGAATGCTACGGTAATACCGGCGCAGATCAGCTATCCTGCCGACAGGTACTACCTGTTCGACGGCGATCCCGCCACGGGCGCCGTATGGACCGAAGCGAACGGCCAGGGAAAATGTATACTGAACTTCGACGATTACGCACCTGTGACACGGCTCCGCATCGTAGCCGGAATAACCGGTTTTGAGAGCGTGCAGCCCATAGCGCGCATGGGAATTTCGATCAGCGGCAAGGACGAGTTCATGTTTACACTGAAGCCGGGCGAGAATACGATCGATCTTCCCGAGCCGATGGTGGCCAAGCTTTTTACATTTACCGTGCATGAATTTGCTCCGGGCGCTGCTCTTGGCTCAGTGGCCGAGCTATATGCCTGGGACGGGGCCAAATGGTACTCAGTGGTGGCAGATTCCACAGCAGAGCGGATACCTGTCCTTACCGACACGATGGCCGCTACGCCGCTGCATTTTGTGCTGGATAACCGGGTGTATTATTCCGCGCGAAAGCTCGAGCTGATCACCGATACCTTCCGGCTTCCCAACTACGAGAATGTTTCGCCCGACCATATGCGTACCGACGAGACGGTAGATAACGATGTGCTCTTCCGCACAAACCAGACGATGGAATTCAATAGTCGCAGGATGCTGATGACATACGGCGCCCGGCCATCTGCACGCCTCGAAACGCATAGCCTCTACGGTTACTGGCGGTTGGTGCTACGAAGTCCCGAAAAAGTAAAGCTGGAGATCAGGGGCTGGGATCACAGCAGCGTTTCTATCGACGGGAAGCCCGGCCGGCAAATGAAACAACCATTTCTCCGCGAGATCACGCTCGAGGGAAATTACCTGGACATGGGAGAAGGATACGGCAGAATGCTGATCACGTATTAACAACCGGGGAGCCAGTTGGTGGATAATTAAAATGGATTGATAACGAGTGAGTTGGAGAGGTATGTTATGATCGCATGGTAAATCCGGAAAGAGCGCGATATTTTTGGGGAAAGAAGAAGATTATGAGGGGAGATTCGCAAAGCTGCCTGGCAAGCAAAATGATCTGGTTCTACTTTACGCTTTTCGGAGCGGCCATTCCGGTGCTTATGCGCGTTCTTATATGGAGCGGCAGCACAGAAAACGATTACTTCAAAGACCTGCTGTTTTTATCGTTCGCTCTTTCACTTTCCAACCTGACGCTTGTTGGCCACAAAGAATTTGACGAACGTTCCGGGATCATTCTTATTTCAGTTTTTATGATCACCATAATGGCTTTTGGAATAGGAGCGTTTTCTTACCAGGAAGCGATAGATGACCGCAACCCTGTTATGCTTATGCCGCTCAAGATGACCGTCGGAATTTTCATTGTTCTGTCAGCCCTTCTGAGTTACAAAACAAACAAATACATAATCGCAACACTTAATCCATAATTACGTTTAATATATCATGAGCTTTCTTGCCGTAAATATAATTGCCATTGTCCTGTTTTCTCTCGGAAGCGTGGTTGCATTGCTTTTTTCGATCCGGCTTTCCCGAAAAACCAACCTGATCCGCCGCCAAAAGCAAAAGTCTTTTAAGCCGTACAAAAGGATCGTAAACCCGGGATAAAATTTAAAAAGGGAAAATTAAAAAATAAAAAGGGTTGCCAACCCGGTGAGGATATTATCAGATCCGTAATTTTTCCAGCCCCGAAGATTATCCGAAGAAACCAACCGGCTGAACCGTATAAAGATTACTGTTATTGAACGATCATCTATACCGGGTTGATGTCTTTGCCTATGCTCCAATGTCCATCTCCCATTTCCAACCAACTTCAAACATTCATTTCACAACAGGTAGCCGTAACGAAAGTGCATTATCCAGATGAAATAGTTGCATTACACTTCCAACATTGATCAAAGGGAGAAGACTGTCAGTATTGTTACGAATCTAGCGCCGAAATACATTCTCGAAGCGGGGAGGATAAGATAATGAGCAGAAGTTATACCGCTTAAATTGTAGCGTCAGAGAACAAGGATAACCAATATCATTAGTAGCTGTTAAATTCCCGTTTGTTGAGCCGCAGCGAAAACGGATGTCGCCAGATCTATATCGAAGGTCGATGAGGATGCCTGGCGCTCAGCTTCCATTGTCCATCGCCCAACATACATCGTCCACATTCCAACATCCTTTCTTACTTCTTCCCCTTCCCTTTATTCTTCTGTTGGCGCACCTGATCCTCGCGAAGTTTCTGCATGTCTTCGAGACGTTGCTGCCATTTCGATTTTTTTACGGGACGCTTTTTGTTCTCTTCGATAACCGCATGAAGCTTTTTCTCGTCGATCAGGAACTTGCGGATGATGAGCATCAGCAGGATGCTGACGAGGTTAGACAGGAAATAATAGTAGCTCAGCGCAGCGCTGTAGTTGTTAAGCACGCCCAGGAACACGATCGGCATCACGTACATCATGATCTTCATCTGGCGGGCCTGCGCTCCGGAACCTGCAGCCATCTGGCCGCTGCTCATCCAGGTATAGATCAGTGTAGTGGCCGTCATCAGAAGCGTGAACAGGCTGACGTGACTTCCGTAGAACGGAATCTTGAACGGTAACTGCAGAATGGAATCATACGTTGAAAAATCTTCCGCCCAGAGGAAACCTTCCTGCCGCAATTCCACTGCCGCCGGGAAGAAGCTGAACATGGCCAGAAGGATCGGCATCTGGAGCAGGGCAGGGATACAGCCGGACAGCGGGCTTACGCCGGCCCTTTTGTACAGTTGCATTACAGCCTGCTGTTTTTGCAGCTCTTCTCCCGGTTTGTATTTTTTGCTCAGCTCATCGATGTCCGGCTTCAGCAGGCGCATTTTAGAGGAAGAAACAAAGGTTTTGTAGGTAACGGGAGAAGTGATCAGCTTAATGATGAGAGTAAGCAGCAGGATGATGAGGCCGTAGCTCAGGTCCAGCTTCTGGAAGAAATTAAAGACGGCGATCACACCTTTGTTGATAATGCTGATGACCCATACCGGTCCGAGATCGATCTGGTCTTCGAGACCGATATCGAACTTTTTCATCGTATTGTAATGGTTCGGCCCAAGGTACATCTGCATACCGAAGGTTTCGGAAGCATCGTAGTCGTATGGTATCGCAAGCTCGCTGAGGTAGAAGGAATTCCGTTCCGTCTCGCTATCGTCGTACTTCGCGATCTCCATATCGAACGGTACTTTCTTAAAACCTTCCTTAGCGATCAGCACAGCGGAAAAGAACTGCTGCTTGTACGATACCCACTGCACTTCGGTCTCCACCTTCTTTTTCTTGGAGCCAAAGCGCTTCAGGTCGCCATCCATTGTGCGGTAAAAGATCTTGCTGCGCTCGCGTTCGGTGGTTACCGTTTTTTCCTGCGAGGGAGCAGTGAGAAGCCAGGTAAGCGGCAGCGCATCCTGGTTCGGGTCGATAACCTTTTCCAGGCCGCGGAACGTTACGTCGAAATCCAGCATATACTGGTTGCCGGTAAAGGTATAGGCGAACTCGATGTACTGCTCGGGGTTATTATTTGCATACGCGCGGAACTCGAGGCGTTTCGTCTCTTTTCCGGTAGCCTCGATATTTTTCTGGTTCGCGGTAAAATACAGATCACCGGTATTGATCTCCTTGCCGCCTGCATATAACGTGATATTATATCCGGATTCCTTGCCGATCATGAGGTCGAGGGTATCGGTCACTTTTTCGATATAACGCTTATCGTAGGTCTGGTATCCCTTCAGCTTGGCTGAATGGAGCTGCCCGCCGCGGTTCAGGAAGGTGAGCACGAATTTTTCTGTCTCCACCGTGATGAATTCTGTATTGCCGGTGCCGTGTGAGCGAAAAGGACCGAAAGTATCGCCCATCTGCGCATCACGCAAGGAGTCGAGCTTATGCTGCTGAATACTGTCGGGAAGCTGGCTGAAGGTCGAATCTTTTTCAAGAAGGGCAAGCGTATCTATTGTTTTCTCCTGTCCGGCTTTCAGCTGTTCAAGTGAATCGAGCTCTCTTTTCTGCTTTTCGACCAGCGCTACGGAATCCTGGTAATGTTTCGCCTGAAGCTTTTGCTTCTCACGTTCGGCTTTCGAAGGCATCATAAAAATGCCCCAGCCGATCATAATAACAACAATGAGTGCAATGCCGATGACCGTTTTCCTGTCCATTCTGCTGGAATAAAATCGTTAATTGGACGGCAAAGATAACAGTTGAGGCTCAACTACAAAAAGAAAAAGGGAGCATTCGTGCCCCCTTTTTCCACCATATATGTTTTACAGCTTATTGTACTACGAGCTTGCGCAGGAACTGGCTGTTGCCTGCGGTAAAGCGCAGCATGTAAGTGCCTGCTGAAACGCCTTCTATCCTGGTGGTCTGCGCCACGAGGGTGCTGTTCACCTGTATAGTACGGGTATATACAACCCGGCCGCTCACGTCCACGATGTCGATCACAGCGGCGCCACTGTACGGAATGTTCGTCTCAAGCATGAAAGAACCGTCATTCGGGTTCGGGTAGATACGAACATCGTCGTTGGCTGAAGGATCCTCAACTCCCGCGGTAGAACCTACAGTTACGGTAGCCGTAGTGGTGCAACCGTTGTTGTCGGTTACGGTAACAGTGTAGTTTCCTGCAGCCAGCCCGGAGGCGGTAGCGCCTGTGCCGCCGGAAGGAGACCAGGAGTAAGTATAGCCGGTGGTGCCTCCGTTTGCGGTAACGGTAGCGGAGCCGTCGTTACATCCCACGCAGGTTTCCGGAGTCGATGCCGTAACCGATGCGGTAAGCTGTGTCGGCTCTGTAATGGCAAGGCTTGTAATGGTAACGCAGTTGGCCGCATCTGTAACGGTAACGGTATAGCTGCCCGCAGCCAGGTTGCTGGCAGAAGCACCTGTGCCGCCTGACGGAGCCCATGAATAGGTGTACGATGGAGTTCCGCCGGTGGTGTTGATCGTCGCAGCTCCGTTGTTCAGCCCGAAGCAGGTTACGTCATCCACTGATGTTACAGTTGCCGAAGGCGCGCCCGGGTTGGTCACGCTCACGCTGATGGTTTCGGAGCACCCGGAGTTAATGTGCGTAACGGTTACGGTATAGCTGCCTGCAGCCAGCCCGGTTTCTGTAGCGGAGCTGCCGCCGGTGCTCCAGTGATATTCAAACGGACCTAAGCCAACTGTATTGACTGTAGCTGTTCCGTCAGCCATATTACAGGATGCCGACGTTACGGCTGAATCCTGGATGATCTGGGCGGGGCAGGTTTCCTTGATGATAGGCCGGATCATGTAGCTCTTGGCGAAGTTAGGGCCAATGTCCTCATTATTTGTCCATGCCTGTGTAGACCAGCTAACCCAGGTACGGTTCGGGGTAAAGATATCGTTGGTAAGTCCTATCGCCAGGGTGGAATCGAATTCGACCATGGTGAAGGCGTATCTTCCGGGGTTAAGGTTCACTGGCCCGTTATGCATAGGCATTACATAAAAACGTGCGGAATCATCCGGATATAATAATGTATCAGTACCGGCAAGAATAGTTGTCGGCACGGTAGCAGACATATTCCACACAACCAGAGCGTAACGGCGGCCGGTATATCCCTGGGCCAGGAAGGTTTCCACTCCGGTAAGGCGGCAGGGGTTGGTGATCAGGAATTCCTGTCCGAGGTAACCGTTGCCGGCGCCGATGCCAACGCTTCCGTTCGGGATACGGCTGTCGCGGCTGTAGATGGTATCCGAAATGGTTACAGTGGTGTACAGCGTATCGTTGCCTGGCAGCTGATCGCCTTCGGTAGCCGAAATATAATACTGAACGGTATATGTTCCTGCCGTTGTGGGCGGAGTCCATGTTCCCGCAGTTACATTCGCGGTTTGTCCCGCCGTCAGCGTCATCGGCGTGCTTCCCGAAGAGTGGATCTGGGTCATGGTACCGTCGAATATCCTTACGTTCAGAACGGCGTTCGTAAGGCTCAGAAGCCCGTTGTTCCGGATCTGTCCACCCAGCGGCAGAGGACTCACCTGGGAAACGGGGATATTCGTGTATTCTGTGATGGTATCCAGGGAAACCACCTGGCCTTCGTAGTTGAGGATCACTTCCAGCTTGATATCATCGATGAGCAGGAGGAACTTGTCGTTCGAATTATTGCGGAAGCCGATCCATACGGATTGTCCGGCATAGGCGTTAAGATTCACGTTATGCGGTGTCCAGGCACTGTTCTCAGCAGCTATTGTAGAAAGCACCGTGGAATTGGTGATCTGGTTACCGATGGTTCCTGCACCGCCGGTCGGTCCTGTCGGAGTGCTGCTTTGCGTCATGATACGCACTTCGTACCCATCGCGGAAATTCGGATCATAGGCCACTCCGTTCCAGCTGAGGCGGACGTTTGCCGGCAGCGGCCCGATCAGCGGGGTCCACATCCAGTCGTTTGCCACCCCGGGGGGAGCGTACCAAGAGGTAGAGAAGGCCGCGCTGTCGATAACGCTGAAATTGAAATCCTCACGACGTTCCCAGGCGTCGTTTACATATGTCGGCCCGTTCGGATCAACAGTCTGGTTGTCAACATTGCGGAGCAGCCATCCCGAGGGAAAAACATACGTGCCGGGTCCTCCCGCCGTAGGGCCGGGGATCTGGTCGAAATCTTCGTAAAAGAGCACCTGTCCCTGAAGGCTGCCGCCAAACAGAACAGATGATAAACTGAATAAGAGTAGTGTTCTTCTCATAATACTTTGAATGAATTGCGCAAATCTAACAAATCGTTCGGGATTCATGTATGCCACCCAAGCATTTATGCACATCCAAAACCCCTTGATAAGCCGGTAAAAATGTTCTTTGCATATTCGGTTGTAAATCTATCTTTGTTCCCGAAATCATCTGAAATGCACCAAAAGAAGCTGTTTACCATAGTGGCGGGGCTTTTATGCCTCGTGCAGGCTTTGGCCCAGGCACCCAATAAATATGGAAGTATAAAAGGGTTTGTGTACGACCAGTCTACCGGTGAACCTGCTCCCTATATTAATATCGTGGTGGATAAGGCTGCGGGAATCGGCGTGTCAACCGATAACAGCGGATTTTTCAGCATCACGCGCATTCCCGTAGGAACCTACCAGGTGGAAGCGTCAGGCGTGGGGTTTGTAAATGTGACCCGCAAAGTACAGATAGAAGACGGTAAAACGCGCAACGAAAGCTTTTACCTGCCGCGCTCCGCATACGAGCTCACCGGCGTGGAAATCGAAACAAACCAGGAGCTGGACCAGCGGGAGAATGTAAATATCTCTACCATCAGCCTTAGCACTGAAGATATCAAAAAAGTACCGACCGTAGGCGGAGAACCCGAACTGATGCAGGCCCTGATGGTGCTGCCGGGCGTGGTTTCGTCGGGTGACCAGGGCGGGCAGCTGTATATCCGCGGAGGCCCCCCCATTCAGAACAAAGTGCTTATGGATGGCGCTGTGATCTTCAACCCGTTCCATTCCATCGGTCTTTTCTCCGTATTTGATGCCGACATCATCCGTAATGCCGATGTATACACCGGTGGATTTGGTGCCCAGTATGGCGGAAGGATATCGTCGATCATGGATATCACCACCCGCGACGGGAACAAGAAACGGTTTTCGGGAAAGCTCGGGATAAATCCCTTCTCCGCAAAAGTGATCCTGGAAGGACCTTTTAAAAAGCTCAGGGAAGAAGGCGGAAGCAGCGCATCGTACCTGCTGAGCGCCCGTGGTTCGTTCCTCGAGTATTCATCCAAAATATTCTATCCGTATGCCAGAGACACCAACGGATTACCGTACAATTTCTGGGATATATACGGAAAGATCAGCGTGAATACAGGCAACCAGGGCAGCAAGGTAAACCTGTTCGGATTCAGCCATAACGATTTCGTGAACTACAACGAGATCACGCAGATGAAATGGCGGTCGTTCGGCGGAGGCCTCAACTTTATCATCGTTCCCGGAAGCGCCAACGTGCGTATCGACGGTGTGGTGGCTTACTCGAACTACAAGGTCACCATGACAGAGCAGAATGAACAGCAGCTGGAGCGTTTCAGCGTTGTCAATAACTTCAATTTCGGGCTGAACTTTCACCAGTTCCTCGGCTCCGACAGGATCACCTACGGGCTGGAAGCCATCACCACCGCTACTGACCTGCAATATGACAACCCGTATTCGGTACGCGTAGAAAACCAGGAAAACACCACCGAGCTCGCAGCGTTCGTCCGCGGTAAATTTACCCGCTGGGGATTTGTTTTCGATCCGAGCTTCCGTCTCCACTATTACGCGTCGCTGGGAGAGATCTCGGCTGAGCCCCGCCTCGGGATAAAATATAACGCAACATCCTGGTTCCGCCTGAAGCTGGCGGGGGGACTATATTCGCAGAATCTTGTGGCCGCCAACTCCGACCGCGATGTCGTGAACCTGTTCTACGGGTTCCTGGTAGGGGAGGACGATATCGTGGATACGTACAAAGGAGATAAAGTGACCAGCAAATTGTCCAAAGCGCAGCATGCCATCTTCGGAATGGAATTCGATATCACCAAATATATCGATCTGAATATTGAAGGTTATTACATGAATTTCAGTCAGTTGCTGAATGTAAACCGTAACCTGCAGCTTGAGCCGGACGATGTTGGCCCGGATTACCTGAAGAAGGAAGTGATCGTGGAAACAGGTTATGCCACCGGTCTGGATGTATCCGTAAAGTTTGAATGGAAAAACCTTTATTTCTGGTTTGTGTATTCCCTGATGAAGACCGAGCGCACCGACGAGTTTGTAACGTATTCTCCGCACTTCGACCGTACACATAATATCAACGTCGTGGGCAATTACCAGTTCGGCAAGAAAAAGGACTGGGAAGTGAGCGCGCGCTGGAACCTGGGCTCGGGATTTCCATTTACGCAGACACAAGGTTTTTATGAGTTCCTGGATTTCCAGGGAGGAATTTCAACCGATTATACTACCGGAAACGGTACGCTGGGAATTATATATGCTGATGTAAATACCGGCCGGCTGCCCTGGTATCACCGGATGGACGTGAACATCAAAAAGACCTTCCGGTTCAAGAAGAACATGAAGCTTGAGATAAACGCAGGCGCAACGAATATTTACAACCGCGAGAATATATTTTACATCGACCGGGTAAGCTTCAAGCGTATCAACCAGCTGCCTGTGATGTATCACGTAGGCCTTAACTTCGAGTTTTAATTTCCGCGGGTCAGGGAACTATCGTATATTCGGGAAGAATTGCGTACGAATGAACCCTAGATACCTGGTTTGGTTATTCTGGCTTGTTTCCGCAGGAAGCTTTGCCCAGCAGCCGTCCGGTTTTCCGGACAATTTTCATCCTGAGTACTTTCAATTCCCGGACTACCAGGAAGGCACGGACTGTCTTCCGAAAACAGTTATCATCAAGCTGAAGCCCGGCTACCGCAACGCGCTGGAGCCCGCTTCGGACAATGCGTTGCTGAGATTTATCCGTTCTGCCGGAATTGCAGCGCTTCAAAAGAAATTTCCTTTGCACAAACCGCCCGTCCGGGCAACCAATTCTATCGGGCAGGAGCTTACCGATCTTTCTCTGATCTACGAACTGGTGTACACATCGGATATGAAACTGCCGCGCGTGGTGAATGAAGTGATCGCTACCGGCATGGTGGAATATGCGCAGCCGCATTTTATCGACCGGCCGATGGAAGATCCGCTGAGAACATTATGGACGCCGAACGACACAAGCATCGGCCTGCAATGGTACCTGGGGAAAATGGGAGTTCTGTCCGCCTGGGATCTCGATACGGGAAACGCTTCGGTGATCATAGCCGTAGTGGATGGCGGAACGAACTTCGCGCACCCGGACCTTACGCAGAACATATATTACAACACAGCAGATCCGGTAGACGGAACGGATAACGATAACGACGGGTACATCGATAATTACCAGGGATGGGATGTCGGCGACGGAGATAATATTCCGCAGTTCATCGGGCCCTTCAACAGTGCGCACGGCACTGCCATGTGCGGACTGGCGGGAGGGAGCAGCAATAACGTGGCCGGTATTGCCGGAGTAAGCTACAAGTGCAGATACATGCCGGTAAAGATCGTGAACTCGTCCTTAGGATGGTCCGCCGGGTACGACGGCATTGTGTATGCAGCCGATCATGGCGCGGCGGTGATAAGCTGCTCGTGGGGAGGCAATGCGCCGCAGCCTTACGCGTACGATGTAGTGCGCTACGCAATGGTGAACCGGGGCGCGCAGATCATTGCCGCGGCGGGAAACTCCAACAATACCGTTCCGTTCTATCCGGCCAGCTACGAAGGAGTGATCGCGATCGGCGGAACGACCTCTACCGATCAGAAATCGGCTAACTCTTCCTATTACGAATATGTGGACGTAATGGCGCCGGGGCAGATGATATACGAAACGTACGCCACCGGCTACACATACGGGCACGGCACTTCGGATGCCACGGCTATCGCGTCCGGCGGGTTCGGGCTGGTGCAGTCGCGTTTCCCTTCATACACGCCGCACCAGGTGGGCGCGCTGCTTGTGCAGTCGGCTTACCGCGTGGATACAATTCCCGTAAATGCTCCGTATGCCGGGAAAATGGGCAGCGGCCGCCTCGATATATTCAATGCGTTCACAATGGCGCAGAAGCCGTTCATTTATTTTTACAGCCGCACCTATACCGACGGAGCAGACAATATCGTATCGGCGGGCGATACGGTAACGCTCACCGGCAATTACCTGAATTATCTCGCCGCTTCTACAGGCGCGCTTTCGGCCACTATATCTACAACTTCGCCACACCTGCAGATACTCGATTCCACATCCGGCCTTGGTGTATTATCTACACTAAGCTCCCTGCAGTCGCATCCGGATGGGTTCCGCTTCCTGATACTGCCGTCCTGCCCGGCCAACCAGGATATTCTCTTCAGAATTACATTTTCAGACGGAGCCCGGCTCAACACACAATACTTTACGATTACGGTAAATCCGCAGTTCTACAATGTGCGGGTCAACGGCCTTCATACAACCATTACCAACACCGGCAGGCTCGGCTTTTTCAACAGCCTGAGCACGCAGGGCGTCGGGTACCGGCTCAACGGTGGCGACAACCAGCTGCTGGGAGTATATTATCACCCGATGGGGTTCTGGGCCGGCGCGGGAGGAAAAGTTTCCAACCAGACGATCACAAGCCCCATCACGTCGTGCTGCCCTTTCGAGAGCGACAATCATTTCGTGCAGGTTTCACCCATCCGCAGAGTGCTGCCTCCCGTGGTAGCGGATCTGGAGCTTGTCAGCAACTATAACGACAATGGGGCGGGAGCGAACCGGCTTGATCTCGAAGTGCTGCAAAAAACGTACGCGTGGGGCGGTTCGGCGGCAGATTCCAACTTCATCCTGCTCGAGTACCAGCTGCTGAATACCGGCGCATCCGGCCTGAGCGATGTGTACGCCGGGATCTTCAGCGATTTCGATATGCCCGATTCGCTTTATTCGCTTTTATACAACAAGGCTTATTACGATACGGCGCATACAATGGGCGTCACTTACAATCCTGGGGGAGAAGTGCTGACGGGGGTAAAAGTGGTATCATCGCAACCCGTGTCCTATTATGCATTCAATTCAGACGGTACAGGAGGAAGCTTCACGTTATACGACGGATTTTCGCAACCCGAAAAGTGGAGTGCGATGTCCGGCGGCATCCAGCGGCCCGCGTCGGGGATCACGGATGTAGCGCAGTTCATCGGAGTTAAGATCGATTCCATCGCGCCCGGCGGTTGCGCTACGGTTGTTTTTGCTTTGCTCATCGGCACGGATACCGCTTCGCTGCATGCTTCGTCACTGGCGGCTTACAACAGGTACCAGGCTACATACAATATGTGGACGGGCAACGGAGGAAATTCCGACTGGCACAATGCAGCCAACTGGAGCAAAGGCGCAGTGCCCACCTACAGCGATCATGTGATCGTACCGGATACGCGCAGCACCGGCGGGCTCAGTCCTGTGATAAGCGGCGCCGACGCGGTGGCCGGCAATATGGAGATCCGCTGCGGCGGCGATGTGCAGTTGATCAACAACCGCAAACTATTCGTCGGAAATTGATTGTTAACAAAATACAACAACTATTTCTCCCGCTGTAGTCTTCCGGAGAGCGGAATATTTAAAAACTTTATTTATACATTTGCACAAATTGAAATTGCATGGAGTTTGAAAAATTGATTTCGATCAGCGGCCAGGGATCCTTGTTCATGATCGTGAGCCGTACCGGATTCGGGCTGATCGCTGAATCACTGGAGGACAAAAAACGCATTCCTGTTTACCAGCACCACCAGGTAAGCACACTCGAAGATATCAGCATTTACACCAAAGAAGGCGATGTGCCGCTGAGAGAAGTGTTTCTCCGCATTTTCGAGAAAGAAGGCGGAAAGGAATGTATCGATCCGAAAGAAGGAAATGATAAGCTGAAAAAATATTTTGAGACCGTTCTCCCGGACTATGACGACGAGCGCGTGTATGTTTCGGATATGAAGAAGGTCTTCAAATGGTATAATCAACTGGTGCAGGGCAACCACATCGATGCGGAAAGCCTGAAGCCGAGAGAAGAAGAGCCGGCGGCCGGAGAAGCGGACGAGGAAAAGACAGAAAAGAAAAAGACGACGAAGAAAACCGCCGCTAAAAAAGACAAGGAAGAAGCAGCAGAGCCCGCGGCTGAAGGAAAGAAAAAAGAAACGAAGAAGGCTGAGCCCAAGAAAACGGCAACCAAGAAAAAGACCGCTGCTCCGAAAGTGTCTAAAGCCGGACCCGTTAAGAATGCTCCCGCCAAGAAGGTGCAGGGCGTTCGCAAGGCTGGAGGAAGTTAAAAAAGCAGGTTATAACGTTACTGAAAAGCCCGTCCGTCTGGATGGGCTTTCTTATTTCCGGGAGCCTTACAGGTTTACTTCGGAATCTTTCACTTCGCGCCTTTCTACCGAGATCACGCGCTGGGTGAATACCACAGCTCCCTGTGTATTCTTCGCGGTAATGTCCAGCGGCACCCCTTTAATGCTGTTTTCCTGCAGCGCTTTCCATATTCCTTTTACGGAAAATACCGGAGGCATGGAAAGAGTCAGTTGCTCGGTTATATACAGATCAACGGAACCCGTGGTGCCTTTTGCGGTATACAGCTTCCCGGAATATCCCGCCACATCGCGCGTTTCCTGGCGCGGATTTATCACCAGTATATTTTCCAGGTAAGGGCTGATCTGCATGGTTGCGGCGTCCACCACAATTTTGTTCCCATCCGATACAACGGTAAGCGAGCCGGAATTCGGCTGCATATACAATTGCATGTTCACGCTTCCCTGTGCGGTGGTCATGGCATAATCCATTCGTTGCTGGTCGCCCCTGATGTACCAGGTGATGCGGCTCTTCTCGCCGGCTTCGGTATTTTCCGCTTCAAGAGTGATCACTCCCTCGAATGCCTGCGCATGCAAAACATGCAATGAGCAAATGGCCGCAAGGCAAAAGAAAACGGATCGGATACTGTTTTTCATATGAAGATTCTTAAGGTCCTACCTGTCCTTTCAGGAAAGATGTATTATAAAAATTGTCGGGAATCGAAGATGAGAAACCGTTGCGCTTAATGGCATACCCTGCCGTTCCGGGCGCGGGAGTAGGTATCGGTGCGGGGATCGGTATATTGTTCACCACCGGAATGGTCACCGTTCCTATAAACGGGATATTGATCGTGATGCTGGCGCTTACCGTAAGGCTGAAATAGCCCTGCGTTCCGGGATAACCATAACCGCCGCCGTTTCCGCCCACCGCATCGGGGTTCAGTGTCATGGTCACCGGGCCGAGCGTAACGGGAATAGGGAAGTTGAGCACGCCGCCGTTCCCGCCGACGCCGAACTGCCCGTTCGTTCCGTTCACTCCGGGAGAGTAATACGAAATGCCCACCACGCCGCCGGGCTGTGTGCCCCCGAGGCCGCCGCCTGCAGCTCCGCCGCCGCCGCTGCCGAGGAAGATCCCCAACGTAACCACGTTGGCCGGTGGAGGAGGAGTCCAGCCGATCTGGAAGGCCATAGCGCTTCCGCCGCCACCGCCGCCGTATATATTGAAATTGTTTTGTATCACGGCATCTACGGTAAGGTTAACGGCATTTCCGCCGCCGAAGCCCGCTCCGCTGGTTCCGGCCGTCGGGCTGTAGGCTGTTCCGCCGTTGCCGCCTTTACCGATGATGTTCCCGTTGTTTATAATGGCCACAAGCGATCCCGCGGGAATATTTCCTGTGGTGAATGCCGGCTGGTTGGTGGCATTGCTGCTCACTGTCACGCCCGGATGCACGGTGGTTACCACGCAGACCGGCTGGTTCGAAGGCGCAGAAGGATATGTTGAATACAGATGGGTGGCCATGTTGTAATTGACGGTACTGTTCACCACATTCAGAACATAACAGGGCTCTACGGTAACCGTGTAGACCACGTTCTGTACAGTGGTGCCGCAGAGGAACTGCAGGATAATGGGATACGTGCCGGCCGGCGTGAACGGATCGGCGTGAACCGTAAAATCAACCGTGCCCGGCGAAGATGTTATCGGATTCGGATTAACGGTATATGTCATGCCCTGCGGAAGCGGGTTCATTACCGTCACCGGTATGATCTGCGATGTGCCGGAGGTCTGGTTCACGGTAAGATGTATCTGCACAGAATCGGCCACTACGCGGTCGATGGTATCGGTAAGCCCGGAAGCCGTAACGGTAAACAGGCAGTCGCTGCAGCTTTTGGCCCATACATTCAGCCAGCATACGCCATTCCAATATTGAATGGTGCTGTCCTGCATATTGTAGATAGTAAGCCCGGTAGCGGGGCCTGGGATCGCATTCCGCTGCGGCGTGGTCATCCGCGGCCACAGGAATCCCATATCGGTAGCTTCGAGATGAAGCAGGGCGGAGCTATCGGGAGTATTCGTTCCGATACCTACGTTCTGGCCGTATATGGTATGCATGCATACTATACAGATCAGCCATAAAAAAATCCCTCGGCGGGTAAAAGTAATTTTCGGCATGGCAGGGTTTGTAATGCATTCAAATGTAAAAAAAGGCCGGAACATCTCCAACGGCGAAAGGATAAGTTTTATTGCTCATCGCTCTTCCGCAGCTGCTTCAGTATCTTCGTACCCCTGGAGCGGATAGCGGGCGAGCCGCCGGGCAGCAGGTCTTCTATCACCAGCCGGAGCTCCTTGCGCAGCCCGGGCTCTTCTTCGCTGATGTTGAACAATACCGTCATGGCAAATGCTTTCACGGCCACAGGCTCCTTCGCCGACATCAGCAGGCGGAAGCATGCTTCCACCGCCCTTCCCTGCAGCTCTTCCGGAATTCTGCGAAACTGCAGCAGACGAAGCACGTTGCGTTTTACCGCGTTATGTACCGGCTTGTTCAGTTGTGCGATCAGCAGCGGAAGATAAGGTTCCGCCAGCGAAGGATGCATTTCCGCGCACGCATCCACGATCCATGCCGCTCTTTGGGTTATACGGACATCGTCTCCGGTAAAAAGGCTTATGAGCGCCACAAATTTCTTTTCGTCCCCGCCGATATATTCAGCAAGGAACCTTGTATGTTTTTTCGAATGCTTCTTAAGTATCTCTTCGCGGAAATCCAATTGCTTTTCTTTCATAACCGAAACGGCCTGCCGGCGCCTTTGCTTTTTAACAATATATTACTTTTTGAGCATTGTATTACAGTACTTTACTTTAGCCTTTACGTATATTTGAAAAAACAAGGAGTTGCCATGACAGGATTAATGCAGCACATGCTGAAGTTCGGCCTATCCGTGAGCCTTATGGACCGTGAGCTTTTCGTGAAGAAGGTTTCGGAGTTCCTTGAACAGTACAGGAACGATCCTGAACAGATGGAGAAAGTGGCAAGCGGTTTATACCATTACCTGGAAGAGATAAAATCGAAGATGGATATGAAGGATGCGGTAAGCAGCGCTGTTGCAGGAAGCAATCTTCCCGGCAGCGATGATATTCATCAACTGACCGTGGCTATCGAAAACCTTACCCGCGAAATTCAACAACAAAAACAGAGCAAATCCTGATGCTGCGAATTTTTCGTTTACGACTGTACTATCTTCAGATCATCCGCGCCCTTACCATTCTTTTTATCCTTATGCGGCACGGGCTTATCAATTGGATGAGCGGCAAAAGAATGCTGAGAGGCTTCGTACCCCGGCGGTATAAGCGCGCCGGAGTGATCTATACCGGGTCGGAACGCATTCGCATGGTGATAGAAGAGCTGGGGCCGACGTTCATCAAGTTCGGGCAGATACTGGCCGACCGGCCGGATATGGTGTCCGAGAAGCTGCGCTTCGAGCTTAAAAAATTACAGACAAGCGCCACTCCGTTCGACGACGACGTAGCCATCCAGCTGATAGAACGGGAGCTCGGCGGGCCTATCGACAGCTTTTTCGAATTCTTCGATACCACCTGCATCGGTTCAGCTTCTATCGGGCAGGTGTACAAGGGCGTGCTCATCAACGGCGAAGAGGTTATCATAAAAATACAGCGGCCATACATCGAGACCAAGATAAAGCTCGACCTGTACCTGCTGAAGTTCATCGCGCGCCGCGCGGTAAAGGAATATCCCGGCCTTGCGGCTATGGATATTGTCGGTTTCGTGGAAGAGTTCGAGGTAACGCTGATGCAGGAGCTCGATTATTACAACGAAGCGAGCAACGCCGTACGTTTTGCGGAAATGTTCCGCGATGTGCCGCACTGCAAGATCCCGCGCGTGTACCTGGAGCTTTCCACCCGCAAGCTTATGATCATGGAGTACGTGTACGGCATCTCTCCCGACGATATCGACCGGATAGACGGGGAGGGGCTGAACCGCAAAGAGATCGCCGAAAACGGCACTCATATCCTTCTGAAGATGATCCTGAAGCATGGGTTCTTTCATGCCGATCCGCACGCGGGGAACCTTTTTGTGCAGTATGGCAACCGCATCGCCATTATCGACTTTGGTATGGTAGGCTCGCTGAAGCCCGCGCATATGAACTTTCTCGCCAGCTTTACTCTGGGCATGGCCTTTATGAATGCACGGATGGTGTCCGAGGCGCTGCTCACATTATGCGGCAAGAAGTTCTTTCCCGAGCGGGAAGACCTGGAGTTTTCCGTGCAGGAAATGATGAACAGGCACGGTCATCTTCCGTACGATAAAATGAATTTTTCGGCGATACTGAACGATTGCATCCAGATCATGCTGCGGTACCAGCTGCGCCTGCCGAGCAGCATTTATCTTTTGCTCAAAGCGCTGGCCACCATCGAAAAGTTCGGGTATAACCTCGATCCCAATATTTCCCTTCCCACCATTCTGCGGCCGTATGCGGAAGAGCTGGTACAGCAGAAATTCTCGCTCAAGAATGTGGCCGGCGATATTTACGACGTGGTGAAAGATTACATGGCGCTTATCCGCGATTTCCCGGCCGAAGTGAACGAGATCCTTTACCGTATCAAGGAAGGTAAGCTGGTGCACGACATCCAGATAAAGGACTCTACCCCGTTCGTGAAATCGGCGCGCGAGTTCGGGCGGATCGTTTCCATCGCGCTGATCCTCGGGTTCATGCTGGCCGGTTCCGCTATTATGATCGTGTGGGGCAAGCAGGTGTGGATCGGCAATATCATGTTTGCCGTCTCGTCGGTCTTTGCCCTGTGGGTACTGTTAAGGCTTTTCTTTAAAACGCGGTTCTAGGCCAGCACATCGCTGTATTCCTGCACCCGCTTGAAAACGCTTTTTGCATACGAGCAGACCGGTACGATCTTGTAATTATTTTCACGCGCATAAGCTACCGCCGCCGCTACGAGTTGCCGGCCTACGCCTTTTCCTTCCAGTGATTCGTCCACTTCGGTATGGTCCAGCGAAAGCGTTGTACCGTCGCGCCAGCTATATGCCAGCTCCGCTACGCGCTCGCCCTTTTCCTCGATATAAAATTCTCCGTAATCGGTATTGTTTTCCTGTTGAATATCCATGTTGTCAAGATAAAAAGGAAAAATGATTTTTTCTTTTTTTAGCACTTAGTTTTTAGTTCTTAGAATATTGGACCAAAGGATACCGGACAATCCACCTTTGCTGCGGCTACGGCGGATGAAAAAAGGACACTGGACTAAAGGACAACTGGATATACACTGGACAAAGCCACTGGACGATCCATCTTCGGACTAAACCGATAGAGCTATTTCTGAGTCCGGTGCGCTTTGGCCCGGCGTCTTTTAGCCCTCAGTCCTCTCCAGGTCTACTTTCCAACATCCAATATAATATTCCTTCCCACTCTTTTTTTTTCAAAAAAAAATCCCCTACATTTACATTCCGGTTGCCAAAGCACTGGCACCAGACCCATAAACACAACCAGGAGAAAGAATTAAAAGGACAGGAGTTAGCGGCTAACGTAAGCTAACAGCGGTAGCCTTGCAGGGTCCCGGTCAGCAACGCCGGGACTTTTTTATTTTCACAATAGACACGGGACGCTGGACGCGCCGGCAAGCATTCTGCATTATTTTCAGTGAAAATTTTTCATTTTTCCGGTCATTTTTTCGCCGGAAATGCCATGATTGCAGCCGACGGACATGTGGCAGGTAATTTGCATTTCATTGCCTGACAATGACCATGAAAAGACCTATGTTTAACCACTCTTAAAACCTTGAAGTTATGAACGCAATGACGAAATCAAACGGAAGTCTCTTGCCTGAATTACCTTCATTGTTCGATGAGTTCTTCACAAGAGATTGGTTCAACCTGCCCAAAGTGGGCGATGGGGGAACATTACCGGCGGTAAACGTGAAGGAGACCGACAACAGCTATGAGCTGGAGGTTGCCGCGCCGGGAATGACAAAAAATGATTTTAAGATCGAGCTGGATAACAACATGCTTGTGATCTGGGCTCAGAAAGAGAATTCGGAAGAAGAAAAAGATCCAAAGGGAAAATTCACCCGCAGGGAATTCAGCTACCGCTCGTTCCGAAGGTCGTTTAGTCTGCCCGAACGCCTGGTGGACGGTGAAAACATCTCTGCGCGATATGCCGACGGTATCCTGTACGTGAGCGTACCGAAAACGGAAGCCGCAAGGGTAAAGCCGGCGCGCCGGATCGAAATATCCTGACAAAGGCGGGCTCTGGCCCGCTTTTTTTATGCGTTATGCTGCCGGATGATCTCCTGGAGCTGATGCGCAGGCACCACGCCGCTCTGCCGCCACTTCATCTCTCCGTTGAGGAACAGCATCAGCGTAGGTACGCCCTGTATGCCCAGTTGTGCAGCCGCTTCCGGGTTCCGGTCCACATCTATCTTGATGATCTTCAGCTGATCGCCCATTTTTGATTTCAGCTCCTGCAGGATGGGATTCATCATTTTGCAGGGCCCGCACCATTCGGCCGAAAAATCGACCAGCACAGGCGTATCGCCCTTTATTAAGTCTGAAAACAGCGCCATAATCGTTCATTTAAAATAGGGTATACGGTTCCGCGCAGGCGGGGTTACTTCCGGATTTCCTTATTTTTGTGAGCCGGGTGCTGCTGAAGGCCTGCATGTTCAAAGGCTCCGGGTGTTACAATGGCAGAAAAAGGTTCCATAAAGCTGTATGATCCCCGATCTTTTACGGCTACGTTCATGCAGCCGAAGCAGGAGCTGGACGACCTCCTGAAATTCGATTTCGGGAAATTCTTCGTGGTGCGGCTGGAAGATATGTACCGGCTGGTGAGCCGCCCGGTGCCTCCCTCGCGCTCCTCCACGCATATCTGCATTTATGTAACGGAAGGACAAGCCGAAATGAAGATAGGAAGCCAGATCTGCCAGACCTCGAACGACGGAATGCTCTTCGTGCCGGCCGGGCAGGTGCTGTCCTTTCTTCCGGGCCTGGACAGCAAAGGCTTCCTCTGCATATTCCACGATGATATGCTCATCAGCAAAGTGGGAATGAAAGATCCTCTCCGCGAGTTCGAATTCCTGCGTGTATGGGGCAATCCCGTGGTGAAACTGGATAAGCAGGTTTCTGGGTTCGTGCGCCAGTTGTTCGATCGCATCTTTCTCGAATATTCCCGCAGCGGCACCGAGCATCTCGATCTTATCCGGCCGTACCTCATCACGCTTCTCACCGAAGTGAACAAGGTTTACCGGCCCTTATCCGCAAGCGGGCGGGCAGCAGCGGTGCAGCTTACCAACCGTTTCAAGGAATTGCTTTTCACACATATCCGCACCGTGCACCAGGTGTCGGACTATGCAGCTCTCCTTCATATCACGCCCAATCATCTCAACAAGACCGTAAAATCCATTACCGGCAAAACGCCAGCCAGGTGGATCGGCGAGGCCATCGTGCTGGAGGCAAAAGTGCTGCTGGGCCAGAGCGATCTTTCCATCAGCGAAGTGGCGGTAGCTGTGGGTTTCGAGGATCAGTCGTACTTTGCGCGGCTGTTCCGGAGGCACGAGGGCATTTCTCCCACGGCCTTCCGCAAAATGATTGAAATGTCCTGAAATCCGCTTTTTTTATCCTAATTTTTATGCTGCATCCGGCGGACTTTTGCGGTATCTAAATCCCGTTCCATGGAAACACATGTCGTCCCTCAATTCACTTTCGTCAATGCGATAGCTGCAGTAGCCGTCGCCTGCATTTTCATTATGCTGCTATCCCTGGTAAAGGAGCCGAACCGGCAGAAGCTGAGCGCCATCATCGTAGCGGGCGCCGGTGCCGCTTATCTCAGCTCCGGGCTGGGCGGCTGGGAGCTCGTCTTTTGCGCCGTGATTACTTTCCTGGCGTATCGCGGCCTCTCGGCTTATCCGTTCATCGGCGTGGCCTGGCTTCTGCATACATGTTGGGATGTGGCGCATCATCTCTACGCCGATCCCATCGTACCGTTCAGCGCGTCGTCGTCCGCAGGGTGCGCGGTGTGCGATAGCATCATTGCACTCTGGTACTTTTTCGGCGCGCCGGATATTCTCAGCATTTTTCGTAAAAAAATTCCGGGACTTAACACTGCATCGAATGGATAGTTTCTGGCTGCCCGCTCACTCATTCTTCCGCTGGATCGTTTCATTCAGCCTGCTGTACGCGGTGTACCGTGCGTACCGCGGTTACACTGCGGGAAGATCGTTTACCCGCACGGACAATCTCGTACGGCACTGGACCGCCACATTTGTGCATATCCAGATGACGCTTGGTTTTATCCTGTATTTCACCAGCCCGCTCATCCGTTTCTTTTTTTCGCATACCGGCGAAGCGACGGAACATCCGGAAGCGCTGTTCTTTGGCCTTGTTCATATTGTGCTTATGCTTACGGCTGTGGTGATCATCACTATCGGCTCGGCACTGGCCAAACGCGAAACGGAGGCGCGCCGTAAGTTCAGGTATATGCTGGTATGGTTCGGGCTTGGACTTATCATCATCCTGGCGGCTGTTCCATGGCCGTTCTCTCCATTGGCCGCGCGGCCGTGGATAAGGTAGGCTAGAGATTCTGCGGCAGGAAGCCTTTCTTGCGGCTGATGGTCTTGCCCGATAGCATGAACTCGCCCTGGCCGCGGTAATGCACGGTGGCCGGGTATTTGGGCGAGACGGTCCTGAGCGCCTTCACCACTTCGAAAATGAAGAAGTTATATTTGTTGAGCAAACCGGCGTCGTGAATGCGGCACTCGAAATGCGCGTAACATTCTTTGATCATCGGCGCCTTCACCTTTTTAGCAGGGACCGCGGTAAGATTGAATCTTTCGAACTTATTCACTTCTGCGCCGGTGCAATTGCCGATGCCCGTCACCGTATCGAGCATATCCACGGTGGGAATATTGATCACGCATTCCTTGCTTTTGCGGATCATCTCGTAGCTATGGTTGGCGCCGCTGATGATGCAGCCGATGAGCGAAGGAGAGAATTCCATCACCGTGTACCATCCCATCGTCATGATATTCTGCTCGCCTTTGTACTGCGAGCTTACCAGCACGATGGGACCGGGCTCGAGCAGCTGGCGTATCTTGTAAACCGGAAAATCCCTTTTCATAATTAAAAAGTAAGAATGAAAAATTAAAAATAAACCCTCGCCCACACAACGCGTGTTGACAGTTTTTTTAATTTTTATTTTTTCATTTTTAATTCAGCGCTATCGCGTCTTTGTTATACTTATTCCGGTATTCGATAGGCGAGAGGCCGGTTATCTTCCGGAAGGTAGTGCGGAAAGCCTTGGTATCGGAGTAACCCACGTCGTACATCACTTCGTTCACGCTTTTGCGTCCTGTTTCCAGATTCTTTTTGGCGGCTTCTATTTTTACCCGCTGCAGGTATTCTGTCACAGTATTGGCAGTAGCGCTTTTGAAGCGGCGCTCCAGGTTGCGGCGGCTCAGCGCCAGTTGCGAGGCCAGCCCTTCTACCGTTATCTTTTCGTGGAAGTTCTTTTCGATATGCTCCTGCGCTTTTTTCACCACTTCGTCCTCGTGCTGCTTTTGTCCCTGGAAGATGGCGAAAGCCGACTGGCTGCGCCGGTCTATCTCGATCTGGAAGGCCTTTGACATGAACACCGCGATATCCCGTCCCGCATATTTTTCGATCAGGTGGAGAATGAGATTCAGATACGAGAATGCGCCGCCGCTTGTATAAATTCCCTGTTCGTCGGTAATGATCTTGTCCTCCACCAGGTCCACCTGCGGGAACATCCGGCGGAAATCGTTGGCCGCCATCCAGTGCGTAGCGCACTTCTTCCCGTTTATAAGCCCGGTGGAAGCCAGCAGGAATGCGCCCACGCAGAGGCTGGCCACTTCGGCGCCCTGCTTGTATTGCTGCACGATCCACGGAATGAAATCCTTGTTCGCTTCCACCACTTTTGCCAGGTCGCCGTCGAGCGCGGGAATAATAATGAGATCTGTTTTCTTCACATCGCTTGTCACCGTGTCGGTATTCACTGTATACCGCCCGCCGCACATCGGCACTTCGGGCGCCAGGCCCACCAGCTGGATACGGCATAGCGGCGTACCGCCCGAGTTCTGTATAAGCTTGTTGGCCTCCGTCAGCACCTGCCGCGGGCCCTCGATGCTTCCCAGCACTGCGCTGCTGGGCACAAGTATGGATATATGTTTCATACGGACAAATGTAAATCATTTGCCTGTCGCAATCAACCCCTGAGGTTGGCGTATTTACCCCCTTTGCTTTTCATTTTGCCGTTGTAGGTTTGCGGTGTTGAACTTGTAAGCGATCCTTACGATCTTAGTAAAAAAACAACTGATTATGAAAAACAGGATTTTATCTCCTCAGCCGCTCCACACAGATTTAGGGATTCTGATGCTCCGTCTTTTTTTCGGTGGCATGTTCATTTATTTCGGGTATAATAAGCTTAAGAACTACGACGCCATTCTGCCGAACTTCGGCGATATTATAGGTATCGGTTCCGGGCTGTCTTTCCACCTGGTCATTTTTGCCGAGTTCTTTTGCGGCATATTTGTAGCCGTGGGGCTTCTCACACGTCTTTCCGTCATTCCCATCTTCATTACGATGATAGTGGCGTATTTCATCGCGCATGCCGCCGATCCGTTCCAGCAGAAAATGCCGGCTTTTATTTTCCTGGTACTTTCCCTCGTGATCTTCGTGCTGGGCAGCGGACGCTTCTCGGCAGACAGGCTAATCTTCCGGCAGAACAGAAACAAATAAACACTATGAATACCGCAGACACAATGATCCGCACGCAGATCAACCCGTACCTGGTGTTCGACGGGAACTGCGCGGATGCCATGACCTTTTACCACGAGTGCCTCGGGGGGGAGCTTACCCTGCAGACCGTAGGCGAATCGCCGATGGCGGGCCAGTTCCCGCCGGAGATGCACGAGCGCATATTGCATTCCAGCCTGGTAAAGGACGGCCTTATATTGCTTGCCTCCGACATGGCTGGCTCCGAAGGCGTGTGGCAGGGCAATTCCATAGCCCTTTCGCTGCTCTGCAGTACAGAAGAAGAGATCTATACTTTTTTCGCTAATCTTTCGCGCGGAGCTAACGTCACCCGCCCGCTGCACCCGTTTTTCGCAGGCACTATCGGCGCGCTTACCGACAGGTACGGCATAGACTGGATCATCAAGCTATAATTATAAACCGTTAAATTAAATAATATGAAACCGAAAACTATCCGCATTCTCTACTGGACACTCACCGCAATTTTCGCGCTCCTGATGCTTATGGACGGGCTTGGCGGCGTAATGCATACCGAAGACGGGCGCAAGGTCATGATCCTGCTTGGTTATCCTGAATATTTCCTTACTATTGCAGGTGTATCCAAGATACTTGGCGCAATAGCGATCCTGCAGAACCGCTTTGCCGCCATCAAAGAATGGGCGTTTGCCGGTTTTGCGATCAACTTTATCTGCGCAGCAGTTTCGTGGGCATATGCGGGCGACGAGCCGGCCTTTATGCTCCTGCCGCTGATCGTTCTGGGATATATGCTGCTTACATATTATTTTTGGAAGCGGTATCAGCGCACAAGCGGAATTACACGTCAGAACGCACTCTTAGCACAGGTTTAAATCAACCAATATTATGGATATTTTAATGCTTATTCTCATTGCAGCCGGCTCGCTGGTGGTTGTGGCCTGCCTCTCAGCCGCCATGTTGCCTGCCAGGTATATTGTGGCGCGCGACATTATTGTGAACCGCCCGAGGGCCCAGGTGTTCGGGTATCTCCGCCTGCTGCGCAACCAGGATAACTTCAACAAATGGATCATGTCTGCTACGGACATGAAAAGAGAGTTTCGCGGCACCGACGGAACCGTCGGCTTTGTATATGCGTGGGAAGGCAAGCGCGCGGGTAAAGGCGAGCAGGAGATCGTGCGCATAGAAGAAGGCGATACCGTAGAGACAGAACTCCGTTTCGTGAAGCCATTCCGAGATGTGGCGCAGGTGCAGCTCATCACCGAGTTCATTTCCCCGGAGGAGACCCGCGTGGTGTGGACATTTTCAGGTAAGCGGAATTTCGGCATGAAGCTCATGCACCGCATCCTCAACATGCGTAAAATGATGAGCCGCGACCTGGATACAGGGCTTATAACATTAAAAAAAGAGCTCGAAAATCAATAGGATGGCAAAGAAAAAGCTCAGCGACGAAGAGCAGGTGGCGCAGTATATGGAAGCGTTGCAGCATCCGCTGCTGGCCGAGATAAAAGCTGTGCGCGAAATCCTGCGCAGATCGGCGGGCGGCAGGCTTAGCGAGCGGATCAAGTGGAACGCCCCGAGTTATTATTACCAGCAGGATCTCGTCACGTTCAATTCGCGCGCTGAGCAGCATGTGCACCTGGTATTCCATCATCCGTATATCGTGGAGATCGTTTCGCCCATCCTGGAAGGAGATTATAAGGACCGCCGCATGGCCTACTTCCGCACGATGGACGAAGTGAACGCGAATGAAGCGGAACTGGAAAGAATTATGAGCGAGCTCGCAGAGCGCATAGACTCTTAAACGTATAGACTCTTAGACTTTCAGACTCCAGACGCGCAGACTTGTCTCACATCTGAAATCTCATATCTCACATCTCACATCTCACATCTCAAATCTATCATACATGAAAACAATCCAAAAGAACATTCACATCAATGCCACGCCCCCCAAGGTATGGGACGTGCTTACACAGGATCATTATACCCGCCGGTGGTTGTCCGCGTTCAGCGAAGGCTCGTATGCCACCTCCGACTGGAAAGAAGGCAGCAAGATCACCTTCACCGATACACGCGGCAACGGTATGGTCGCATTCATCGCGGAAAGCCGTCCCGGCAAATCGCTGATCTTTGAATATACCGGCCACATTGTGGACGGGAAAGAAGATTACGACAGCAAGCAGGCGCAAACTATCAAGGGCGGGCAGGAAAGGTACAATATCACAGAAAAGGAGAACGGCTCCGGGCTGGAGATCAACAGCGACATGACCGAAGAATATTACGACATGATGTCCGAAAGCTGGGAGAAAGCGCTGCAGCTGATAAAGCAGGAGGCGGAGAGAGTTTAGACTTCAAGACTTTTAGAACTTAGACTTCCAGACTTGGAAGTACGTGTGGTAATAAAATGATCAGCTCAACGTCTCAACCGCTTCCAAATCTCATATCTCATATCTCACATCTAATGTCTCATATCTCACATCTGAAATCTCAAATCTATCATATATGAAAACCATCCAAAAAACAATCCTCATCCAGGCCGCTCCCGCCAAAATATGGGACGTGCTCACACAGGACCAGTACACCCGCGAATGGTACACGGCATTCAGCGAAGGCACGCATGCCACCTCCGACTGGAAAGAAGGCAGCAGGATCACATTCACCGACGGCAGTGGCGACGGAATGATCGGCTTCATCGCCGAAAGCCGTCCCGGCAAGTCGCTCGTGTTCGAATTCACGGGGCAGATCGTGAACGGTAAGGAAGATACCGAAAGCGAGCAGGTGCAGGCCTTCAAGGGCGGGCAGGAGCGCTACCGCATCACCGAAAAGGACAACGGCGCCGAGCTGGAGATCCACAGCGATATGACCGAAGAATATTACGACATGATGTCTGCCAAGTGGGACGAAGGCCTGCAGATCATAAAGAACCTGGCCGAGAGTAACTAGGCTTTCGCCAGCTCGATGATGTCCTTCACTTCCAGCACCCGTTTGGAATAGCCGCGCTGCGCCGCATGTATCATGGCCTGTCCTACCTCCGTCAGGGTACATGCGATGCCCAGCTTGCGCACGGCCGGGTACATCCAGGCGAACCACCGGTAATATTTCTGCGTGTTGAGCGCGCCGGGAGCAGCTTTCATGAATCCCGGCCGGAACATATACGCGTCTTTGAACGGCATCCGCAGCAGTTGATTTTCCGTGCGGCCTTTCACCCGCGCCCAGGCCATGCGGCCTTTCTCCGAGCTGTCGGTACCGGCTCCGGTTACATAGCAGAAGGTCATGTCCGGGTTGAGGCTTTGCAGCGTTTCCGCCACATGTATCGTCATGTCGTAGGTGATGTGCGCGTATTCTGCCTTCTTCATTCCCACCGACGATACGCCCAGGCAGTAGAAGCATGCGTTGTATCCCGCCAGTTGCGAAGTAATGGGCGAGAGGTCGCAGAAGTTGGAGTGGATGATCTCCTTCAGCTTTGGATGCGAATGTCCGCACGGCCGCCGGCCTATCACCAGCACCTGCCCCACATCCGGGCGCCGCAGCGCTTCCAGCAGCACGCCTTCGCCCACCATGCCGCTGGCTCCTGTAATGATTACGCGTAGTTTCATGAGAATAAAAGTAGGACTTAGTTTTTAAAACTTAGAACTTAGACTGTCAGAACTCAGAGTTCTCTATGATTTAAGCATTAAAAACCAAGTTCTAAAGTACATTGGTCTTTTTCGCTGGGCAGTCTCTATGATAGCGTGCGTTTGTTTGTCCGTATAGGCATTGTCACCAAGTCTAAAAAACTGGAAATATCTTTTGAGAGTGTCTCGATATTCCGCTCAGTCTCATCTGATCTTCGCTGGTAATGATCGAGAAAGTAATTTTTTCTTTTGTAGTATAGCCAGTAGGGAACAAGTGAAACCGACATCACGAGGCTCATTATTACAACTTTTACCATTTCCAGGCGGGTTGACGGAATAATATCCGCAATTGGCCGATTCTGCAAATCAAAATACAGCAGCTGATATTTGTCTATGTGCGGGCTTATGATGAACGACAGGACTGTAGCGGATATGCATATCATAACAAATGCCTTGACGAAGGTTTGTGTTCCGATCTTTTGTATAAAGCCCCATCGGGTCTTTTCATTTTTTGCATGCTTCGATAATACAAACCATGTGATCAGGTGATAAAGCAAGGCGATGGCGGATAAGAATGCAATCGTGAAATATTCTGTAATAGTATTCAGCACCGTATGAAATCCGCAAAGGATAATAAAGTAAAGATATAGGGCTCCGGTCAGGTAGAACATAACACGGAACTTTGTTCCGTCATATATGCCCAGTCGCTCCCTGTCTATAGCTTCCCAGTCCTCTATGGCATTTTCTGCGCTTGCTGCTTTGGCCTGGTAATGCTCAAATGCATTGGTTCCTTTAAAAACAACTAATCTGGAACGGATAGTTTTTAGATTCTCTATATGATTTTTTATGCGCTGCGAATCGAAATCCCGCGAGGAGATTTTATTAAAATATTCCCGGAAGCCTTCCAGGCCGCTGTATGCAAATGTGAATGCAACCAGTAACTCAAAAAAAGAATTGAAATCACAAATAAAAAATTCGCGCATAAGAGAACCGTAGGGTTAGGTTGTTTATCAGATATAAACTTAGAGAGCGTGGTCAGGACTCTCTGTAAAATGATGATCGAATAATTTTATAAGCATTTCTGCAGATACGGGATGGTTAAAGCTGCAGAAAGGTGCAATATGATTTTTGTTATCGGATTCGAGCCTTACCATGCGCTCATCTCCCACAGCAAAATGATATAATGTCGTACGATCAATGGCGATCTCCTTCATTGCAGATCTGAATGTATCGGTGGCTGTTTTGAACTGCACTTTCCGTCCGTCGGAAAAGTTCTTTAGGTACTGAACTGACTGTGATCCCTCCGAAGGCTCACCGTCAAACATTATTTTCAGTGATGAATTGTCTTTTTCAAGGAAGTTTTTCAATGCTTGTTGGTAATCCTGCTTGTTCGAAATATCACCGTTCATGTCATTAGCATAAATTCTGACTTCGGTACAATACTCAAAGAAGAGCGACATAACGGCGGCGGCGTGATCCGCGCCTTTATTATCAAAAATGAAAGGATCATTTTTCAGTGCAAGGTTCCTGAGAGCGTCTTTATATTCTTCGAGAGAGACCGGCATGAGCGGATGTGTTAAGTTACTGCTGGCGCTCAGATCATGTGAAGGTTGGTTTGCTGTGTTCTTCATGTTAATTTACAAAAGATGAAACAACTGTGATCAGGCTCCCTATTAAAAGATCCAAACAAAGATAAAGCAGATTCCTTTCTTACCGGTAGGTATTTTCCCGCATTGTTCGTTTATATCCGTTTGTAGTCGTTTAATTTTAGTGAACAGGTTAAGCTTTAAACCTCTCCCTCCCGTGATACTCCAAAAACTCCCTCTCCGGCAGAAATCTCTCCGGCAGCCGGATCTTCTGGTTATGATAGCGCAGAAAATATTCCTGCACTTCCGGCGATTTATGCTGCTTGTGCAGGATAGGAGAGACCAGCACAGTATAACCCGGCGTAATGGTGATAAGTCCTGCCTCGAAGGCCCGGTCGTGAAGGCTGTTCAGAGCAATTCCGTTGTGCGGGTTCAGGCGGTTGTCCGCATCCAGCTTCCACGGACGGATATGTCCCGCCACCAGCAGCTCGCGTTGCCGGATGCCGGTAATGCAGCAGGTATCGTTGTACGATGCAAGCACCATCTTCCGAAAGAAAGCCTGGTTTACCCGCACCTTTACGATGCGCTCGCGTTCCCTGCCTTCTCTGGGCAGTAACTCTTCGGGAATATGGTTGAGGTCTTCTACCGTGGTGTGCTGCGACCGGGCCAGCAGCTTTTCGCTTTCGTACGGCAGTTGTTCCCAGTTGCCGTAGAATTCGTTCCATACGGCTTCGTCGAGCTTGCTGGCGTTGGTCGCGCCTTTTATGCCGCGCGCGCGAAGTGCGGGATCGAGGCTGGCAAGGTTTACGAGCTTATAGGCTACCGAGCCGGGCGTGCGGCTCAGCAATTGTGCCAGCTCGATTACATCCGGGTTGCGGCTGTGCAGCTTGCCGAACGGCAGCTTGCAATACAGGTTCATGGCTAGTATCAGCTCTTCCCGTGTCCACAACGACTGGCCCTTTTTCATGAGATATGCTAAGGATTCTATACGAATTTAGCATAATCTACTTTTGAATAAACTCAATCAACCTACTACCCGCATCGCCAAACTGCGACCTCGCACCAGAAAACATGCAATAACCGTTGGCAAAGTGCGACCCCTCACCGGAAAACATGTAACAGCCGTTGGAAAGTTGCAACCTCACGCCGGAAAACATGCAACAGGCGTTGGCAAACAGCGACCTTCCACCCGAAAAGCTGCAACAGCCGTTGGAAAGTTGCGACTCCTCACCGGAAAAGCTGCAACAACCGTTGGCAAACTACAACCTCGCGCCGGCAAACTACGACCTTGCAGCTGCCAGCTGCGATCCTTCAACTGCCGCATGCAACCTGCCGCCTGCCAAAGTGGAACTTGCAACTGCCGGACGGAAGGACGGTGGATCAAAGGATGTAGAATGCTATAATCTCGTGAGCCGGACAATTATTGGAAGTTGGACAATCGCGGCTTCGGCGGATATCCACCTTCGCCTGCGCTTTGGGCGGATGAGACTGGTAACCCAAATGCTCTTCGCCTACGATCTCAGGATTCACCCCATAGCAAATTATGCTGCCGGGCTCAATACTCACGACTCACTATTATTCCTGCATCACCCAATGCCCGCCCGCGTTTTCGCAGGCATTCTTCCTCGTTCCCGTTTCTACGGAAAAGAAGCTGTCGGCCGGATCGTAGCAGTAATCCTGGTTGGTGGTAACGACCTCCGCATTGTAAGAATAGATGCGCGAGCAGCGGTAGCAAACTTCTGTATAGTCGCGGCAGCCTGAAAGCAGGACCGTCACTGTGATTGCCGAAAATATCAGAAAATTTTTCATATAGCACTTGAAAACGGGTGCAATATTACGATGTTTTTGCGTAAATATTATTCGTATAACGGATGTTTTTTATGATAATTGCCATATTCTTATGTTAAAGGCTTACCGCACTAAAAAATCTGCGTGGCCGTTGTTTTCCTGTACGTAAATATTTCCCCTTCCTGAAAAAGGCGCTGCTGGCCCCTTTCCTGTCTGCCGTGGTTCCCGCTGGTGTGCTCAGGAGAATCCTGCATGGCAGAACGCTTGTCGGCAACAATGAAGATTCCCGGCAGCTTACCGTGTGGCGTTCGTATGACCGGAGCTGCATGCAGCGCACGGAAAACGGCCGGAATATTTTTTATCTTCATTTTATGATAAGAACATCCCTGTTATCCATTCTCTCCATTATTCTTTTAGCCGGGTACTCCGGCCGGAGCCCGCGCCTGCAAAACACGAAAGAGAAGCCTCAGCAGGAAACCTCCGTGGTAAAGGACACGGTCGTCGATCCCGACCAGATGCGGAAGCTCCGCAAGCTGTGGATCGCCGGTGAATTTGACGGTAAGCCCGGCCACGACACCATCGTGCAGAGAATATACTCGTACCGTACCGATTCGGAAATGGAATCCGGCCCCGATCCGCTGCAGTTCGATGCGGATGTAATGAAAAAATGGCACGAGGAGCAGCAGGTGAGCTCGACGCTGATATTTCGCCAGGGGGAAGGCGGTACACTGAATGTCGGAAGGCGCCCCATGTTTTATTGCCTGCTGAATGTGGGCGATAACAACCGCGATGGAAAGGACGAAATAGCCCTCTCGGTGAACCGTTTCGATGAAAGTCCGGAGAACCGGTGCTTCATTTATACCATTTGCGACTATCGCTGGGTGATTGTGCAGGATATCGGTGTGCACGAGGATGCGTTCAGCTTTACGGGTGAAGGATCGCCCGTTTTCGGAGAGATAAAAGGTTACCTGAAAAAGCGCAACGGACGCTGGGTATACCGTGATTATGATAAGTACGGATATTACACGCAGGGAAATGAAAATGAGTTTCAGGCATTGGATCCGCAAACATGCGATTAATCCGATAGTCAGTAAATACCATCCTTACTGCGCATATCAGGCGGTAAATTCGCGCTGCGCGGCATTTATCGGAATATTATAATATCTTCATAGTTTAAACCATCACCTTATGAAGATCTTTTATTTATTACCGCTGCTTGTGCTCGCCTCATGCGCCAACGATAAGCAAAAAACGGGCACCGACCGCCCGGACAGTCTCTCCATCCCCGATATGACCGTAAATAACCAGCAAATGCTAAAGCTCAGGAAATTGTGGGTACAGGGTGAGTTCGACGGAGATCCGGGGAAAGACACCATCCGCCAGCATACCTTTTCCGGCGTCAGCGGGCGGGAGATCGACGCAGGTCCTGATCCGAAGCAGGTGGACCAGCCTGTGATTGAAAATTGGTATGCCAATCAGAAATCCGACGTGTATCTTTCTTTTAAAGAAAAGGGCAAGGATACCTTGCACTTTGACGGCGCGCAGGGCTTATACTGCCTGCTGAATGTGGGAGACAACAACGGCGACGGTAAGGACGAAATTGCGCTGGTAGTGAATGGTACCGGTCAGAACCGGGTGAACCGCTGCTTCATTTATACGCTATGCGACCGCGAATGGACGATCATAAAGGATTTTGGGGTACACGAGGATGCTTTCAGCTTCGAAGGCGCGGAGGCGCCTGTTTTCACAGAGATCAAAGATCACCTGGAGCAGCACGATGGCAAGTGGGTGTACAAAGGTTACCCGGAGAACGCAGGAATAATGACCGCGTTGCTTACGGATAAATGCATACAGCGCTAGAAAGGCAAAAAGCAGATCCTCGCCGCCATGTGGCGCTGACAGCACGCCTGCCGCTGATCGCGTTCCCGCTGCAGGACATAACAACGTAATGTGAGCTATGACAATAACTATTTATAAACGGCTAAGCCTGCTTTCCGGGATGCTGCTGCCCATGCTTTACCTGGTTTCCTGCGGGTCCGGCGCAGGCGATTCGGGTTTTAAGAAAAGCCTTAAAGAGCAGCCGGTGGGAGAGACCGGCCATTTTATTTCGTTGCCGGTGGGGTATAAGCTTCGCTCCACGCAGGGACCGGATTTTACGGTATATTATTTCCTGCCGGCAGATTCGCTTCAGAGCCCGGAATATTCCGGCGGCATGTACTTTGGCTGGCATCCTTCGCTGTTCGGGCCGCAATACGAACCCTGCGATCACGATTCACTCACCAGCCCCGCACTGGGAGCCGACCGCCAATGGCAGGCCTACCAATGCAACGATACGCTCTTTTTCATTGAAACGATCGTAAATGCCGGAGAAGATATGCAGATACACCTGTTCGGCCACGCCCTGCACGAGAAAAACAGGAATAAGCTGCTGGATATTTATTCCACATTCCGGGAGAAATGAGTTAGTTATCGGAATTCAGTTTTTAGAACCTGGTTATTAGATCTTGGTCCACGCCACCGGTAAGACAAAGACGACTATCCAATGTCCAACTTTAATTTCTACCTTCCGCCTCGTTTTTAAATCCTCCGCCAAATGCACCAGGAAGACCAGTATACGCGTAACGAAACTTACGAAAAATGCGATTTTACCGCGCAACCTTTGTCGGGAACTGAATTCGAAGAATGCACATTTACCAGCTGCGATCTTTCCGGCGCCAACCTTTCCGGCTATAAATTCATAGGCTGCACATTCGATGGCTGCAACCTCAGCCTGGCAAAGCTCGGCGCTACCGCTTTCCGCGACGTCAGCTTTAAGGATTGCAAGATGCTCGGCCTTCGTTTCGACCAATGCAATGCATTCGGGCTTTCGTTCAGTTTCGAAAACTGCCAGCTGAATCATTCTTCCTTCTACGGTATAAAAATGCCGAAGACCATATTCAGCCATGTGCAGCTGGTGGAAACCGATCTGACAGGATGCGATCTCGCCGGTTCTGTTTTTGATAACTGCGATCTGTCGGGAGCTGTGTTTGAAAGTACGATCCTCGAAAAAGCCGATCTGCGGACAGCTTATAACTATACCATCGATGCGGAAAAGAACCGCCTGAAGAAAGCAAAGTTCGCACAATCCGGCCTGGCGGGATTGCTGCACAAATACGATATAGAAATAGATCCAGCAAACTGATGGAATCGAGAATAGAAACGTTACGCGAAAAGAAGCTCGTTGGTATGCACTTATCGATGACGCTTGCTGCCAACCGTACCACTGAGCTGTGGAAAAGCTTTATGGCGCGGCGGAAGGAAATCATGAATGCTGCCGGCGCCGATCTCTTTTCGTTGCAGGTGTACGATCCTTCGCTTGAAATGCAGGATTTCGGGCTGGGCACGCCATTTGAAAAATGGGCGACTACGGAAGTGGCGGACTTTGAAAATATTCCTGATGGAATGGAGCCATTTACGTTGCCCGGCGGATTATATGCCGTGTTCGTGCATAAAGGCGGTCCGGCAAAAGGCGGCGAAACGTTCCGTTATATATTCGGCGCCTGGGTTCCGCAGTCGGGATATTCTGTCGATAATTCCCGCCCGCATTTCGAAATTATCGGAGAGAAATATAAGGGCGATGATCCGGAGTCGGAGGAGGAGATATGGGTGCCGGTGCAGGTAATTAAAAATTAAAAATTTAAAATTAAAAAAGGATTCAAACGGATCCCGTAGTATATGCTGCGGGGGAACTGTGTTATTTGCGATCGGTTATGCTGTGGCTACGGCGGTGAGCGGCCCGGATGGAAGCGGCCGCCCAAATAAATTAAAAATTCAAAATGAAAAATTAAAAAGGAGATGAAAAAATGGACGATATTATATGCCGTTGTTTTCCTGTTGCAGGCGGCTTGTGCGGTTGGCAGCATTGCGCAGGCGCAGGAGGTAAGGCAAGACTTTAAGAAGTACTATGATCGTTATAGCGTATCGGGATCGTTCATCGTGTATGATGAGAATAACGATAGCTATACCGTTTACAACCCGGCGCAGACGGAGCAGGCATTCATTCCCGCTTCTACTTTTAAGATATGTAACTCGCTGATCGGTCTGGAAACGGGAGTGATACCCGATGAGAATTTTATGATCCGCTGGGATGGAGTGGTACGGCAGGTCGAAGCCTGGAACGCCGATCACGATATGAGAACGGCTTTCCGCAATTCCACCGTATGGTATTACCAGGAGCTGGCGCGACGTGTAGGCGGCGAACGAATGAAGTACTGGCTCGACAAGGCGCAGTACGGCAATGCCGATACGTCCGGCGGCATCGGCAGGTTCTGGCTTACGGGTGGGTTACGCATTACGCCCCGGCAGCAGATCGCTTTTCTGAAACGGCTGCACGATAATGATCTTCCCTTTGCGCAGCGCACGATGGACATTGTGAAACGGATCATGATCATGGACGAAAAGCCGGGATACGTCATCCGCGGCAAGACCGGATGGGCGGAACTTACCGGCGGCGACATCGGCTGGTATGTGGGTTACGTGGAAACGAAAGGGAACGTGTACTACTTTGCCAATTGTGTACATTCGGACGGAGCGCCCCGAAAGGATTTCGGGCCCGGCAGGATCGAAATGGTGTACCTGATGCTGGAAGAGCTGAAGCTAATCAGCCGTGGCTGAAGCAACTACCTTATATGCGTCAGGATATCGGGTACTGCGATCCGGCCGAAAACAAAAATCCCGGCTATACGAATACGACCGGGACTTACATGAACAGCTATATTTTATGGGTTAACTGTCTTGAACACATCCATTCTTGACTGAACGTCTGTCTTGCCTTTCAACTGCTTGTTCATGTCCTTAAGAATGTCTTTGCCCTTACCGGATACGAGCAGGTGCTTATATTCCTTGCTCCACTGTTCCAGTAACGCAAGAGCTTTTGCCTTGTCCGTTTCGTTTGTTATCTCGTTCTTCCGCGCGTCGGAGATCATCTGCATGGATTCCGAAATATTCGGATAATTCTCAGAGGTGCCCACCATCGGTATGGAAGTGACAAATTTCTTTATGGCTGCAATCTCGTCGGACACGGCTTTTGTTACGGAAGCAAGGCTCATCTGGCCATCCATCGATGCGTAACCGGCTACGATCAGTCTTCTGTGCTTTTCGCTTACTAAGGTGCCGGGGGTCATCTCGAACCTGATAAGAGGCGAGCCCGGCTTGCTTATAGTTTCGCGCTTGGAGTAAATATTCCTTTCGCGAAAGACACCGTCGTCGTACACATCCTCCGTTCCCGTAATGTACGAGGCGCCCAGCAACATTATATAGTTGAGCAGGGCATCGTCGTAAGTCACTTTCGGCTTGGTCAGGTACAGGTTATAGTTGTCCGCCGTTACATCCGGGGTGCCGAAAAGATACACTTTAAGCGTTTTTACGCTCGCGTATTTTTTCAGGTTCAACTGTGAATCGAATACAAAGTCTACATAATACAATTGCCTGAGGGACCCGTCACTCTCCTTTACGCAGAAGGTTGGAGCTATCAGATCATATTTATGAGCTGTGCGGAACGCTTTTACATCGATTTCCATCAACACGTTTGCCAGGGGCGCGTTGTTGTCATCAAGCGGGATAGTTACGCTTTCGCCTTCTTTGAGCGGAGTTTTGCTACCGTTCTGTACCTTGTAATAGCTGAACTGGGAATGGCCTGCCACCGCAAGCAAGAAAAGGGCTGCGGTAAAAAGGAGTTTTGTTTTCATAATTTTTTTAGCTGTTAAATGATGGCGGCAAAAATAGGTATCCCTGTCTGGTCCGGCCTGTAAAATGTATAAGCGCGGCGTTTGGGTAGAGAAACGCAGGGTTTGGGTTAATATGTGTCTTTGGGGATAAACATGCCATTGAATCTTTACCACCTTTTTGCCTGGTTATGAATTCTATACCCGCCGTGGGCTCCATACTTCGGCAGAGCGTCTGAACCATTTCCTGCGGGCAGTCTACAATCCGGGGACCACCGTGCATAAAAAAATTCCGACGGGTTCTGACTGGTGTCCATCTGCTTTCATCACTTTATTGTGACGATCTGTATGTCAATATGTTTTTCGAAAAGGCGCGCAACCATTTTGTCCGTGCACCGCTCTAATGCGTAATGTTGATTCCATTTTTTACAATACGATGCATAAATTTGGGTAAATCAATAACCTTGTCAGCATGAATCTGCCGGCACAGATAGCCAAACATTTCAGAGAAGTTCATTTCGGCGGGAACTGGACCAGTTCCGATCTCAGGACGAACCTGGAGGATGTAACCTGGCAGCAGGCGATCACGAAGGTTCATTCTTTCAATACCATCGCCACGCTTGTGTCTCATATGAACTATTACGTTCGCGCCGTGATGAGAGTACTACAGGGCGGGCCGCTCGATGCGCATGACAAGCTCAGCTTCGGGCATCCGCCGATCGCTTCGCAGCAGGATTGGGAAGATATGCTGGAGGCAGTGTGGAGCGACGCCGAAAGCTTTGCCGCGCTGGTTGAGCGATTGCCTGAAGACCGCCTGGGGCAGAACCTGGCAGACGAAAAGTATGGAATTTATTACCGCAATCTTCACGGCATCATAGAGCATACGCATTATCACCTGGGACAGATAGCGCTGATAAAGAAACTGGTGCGGGAGGAAATGCAATGAAAAGAATATTAGCGCTGTTATTTTGCTTGGTCATTAGCCAATGTGCTTTTGCAACCGAGTGGTTCTGGTATTATGTATATGTACAGACCGAGTATCCTCAAGGTCCGTGGACCCGTACAGATATTCTTGGCAAATATGACAGTTATGAATATCTGCATCCGCTGCAGTTTAATGGGTTGTTTGGGACCTCAGATAGCAGAGAAGATATCGCAAACGAGATATTCAGGCATTAAAGGAAGAAAATCCGGAACGATACAGCTTCGGCAGCACAGTATCCGTCTCGGGCGATACGGCAGTCTCCTGCGGCGAAGAAAGGGTAATGGCCGGTCCATAATTTAGCAGGATAAAATGACGCGATCATTCGAGTGCTGAGAAAATTCATTGACCACTGAAATAGTATGCTGCCGAGTTCTTATAGTTATTTCAATAAGTTTAGCGCGACTGATAAAAAAGAGAGTTGGCCTATACAACCCTGAATTACGCAGATCGATAATTGCCACTTTCCTGCCGTCTTCCGCAAGGACGCGGAATATCTATTAATAACATGATTTATTCTTCCGGTCAGCCGGCTTGTTTCTCCGGAACATTAAAGATAAATCCCACCCCGAACACATTCTCAATATTTACGTTCGGATCATCCTTCAGGTACTTGCGGATCTTGGTAATAAATACATCCAGGCTTCTGCCTAAGAAGTAATCGTTCTTTCCCCAAAGGTCTTTCAGCATTTCTTCCCGCTTTATCAGGTTATTCCTCCGGTCGGACAAGTATTTCAGGATATCGCTCTCCTTCCCGGTGATCCGCCTTGTTTTACCTTCTATTGTAAGGGATTGATTAGTGAAGTTGAATATATATTTTCCTATCGAAGTAAGGTCAGCTCTGCCTTCGTCTTTATTCTCCCGTAGCCTTCGCATAACGGCTCTGATCTTCCAGAGCAACTCTTCTTCGTCGAACGGCTTGATGATGTAATCGTCAGCGCCGAGCCCATATCCCTTTAGCTTATCTTCCTTTAACGACTTGGCCGTGATAAAAATGAAAGGCACTTTTTCATTCTCCATCCTGATCCCTTTTGCCACAGAAAAGCCGTCCATTTTCGGCATCATTACATCCAGCAGGCATAAGTCGAAACGGTTGTCAAGAAACGTTCTTAACGCCAGCTCCCCATCCTTGCAAAGCTTTACATCAAAGCCCTCCGATTCCAGGTAATCGGTCAGCAGGATCCCTAAATTGAGATCATCTTCCGCAAGTAATATCCTGGGCCTTTGCTCAGACATAGGGTAGGGTAATGGTGAATGCTGTTCCTTTTCCTTTTTCGCTCTGAAGTGTAATGGATCCTTCGTGCAGCTCAACGATCGTTTTTATATACGCCAGCCCGAGGCCGAATCCCTTTACATTGTGTACGTCGCCGGTCGGAACCCTGTAAAATTTATTGAATACTTCCTTTTGATATTCCTTTTCTATGCCGATGCCGTTATCGGAGATCACAACGATCAGATCCGGGCCGTTGTTGGAGGTCCGGATGGATAATTCAGGTCTTTCCGGCGAGTATTTGATAGCATTATCGAGCAGGTTGCACAAAGCATTTGTCAGATGTGTTCTATCGCCCGTTACCATAAACCGGTCAGCTTCCAGGAGCAATGTTACATTCCCCTGCCTGTTCTCGATCTGTATGCTTATCTGCTTTAAAGCGTCGTGGATGAGCTGATGGAAATCCAGTTCAATTTTCCGCAAGGGAACTTCCCCTCTTTCGAGCGCCGTCATGCTCAATACCTGCTCCACCTGGCGGCTTAGCTTTTCGTTCTCTTCGAGTATTATTCCTGAGTAATGCTTTACTTTATCTTCCTGCCTGATATTCGAATCCTTTGTCATCATCTTACCGGCCAGGGAAATGTTGGTCAGGGGCGTTTTGAATTCATGGGTCATATTATTTAAAAAATCCGTGGTGCGTTCGGATATTTTTTTCTCTTTCGTGAGAGACAGGATGGTTTGCCAGAACATAACCAGCACAACTAATATAAGGATGACGGAAGTAATGAAGGGCGTTCGCATCTCCGCTATGATGAACTGCTCTTTTTCCGGGAATACCAGTTTTAGTTCCAGCTCAGTTTTACTGTCTTCCTCTTTCAGGCAGGTTTTATAGCTGCCCGGTTGCTCCGGGTAATATTTGCTCAAAAGGCCGGTTTCGTTCTTAGCCGTTGCAGGCGCCTGCTTTACTTCGAAAAAATAGTCGATATGGATATTGTACGACTTCATGTAATAGTTCAGCAGGGAGTCTATCGTATGAACCTCATTACTGTCGATACAAACCTGCAGATTCTTAAACGTGGCCGTATCGGAATAAAGCGCTTCAGCTGTTTTCGAGAGTACCATGTTCGCCTTTTCATTGAACAGTTCCTCTTTTATCTTGGCCGTTTGCACGATCCAGCTCACCTGTATGATCAGCACAATGAACAATGCGACCGAGGAAACGGCGATAAAGAGATAAGTCCGGTTCAGCTTCATGGAGTGCATCGAAATTAGGCATTTTTACGGTGCATTAGTGGGATTAACAAGTCATTAACTACCTGTAAGTCTCAGGCATGGGCAGATTTTGATCTCGGGGTTGGGCATACAGGGTAGGAAGGAACATTTGGCCTTCCCCGATATATTAAAGGTACGGAAGTAGAGCTATTATTTCACAAATCCAGGCCATTACCGACAGAGCAAAAAGAATCTTGCGCATAATTTAAAATATAGCGATTTATAGAATTTCGCTAAATTAAGTGCCACGTCAAAAAAGAACGGCCTAAAATATAAATGGTGTATTTGGGAACAGGAACGGCAGGGTAGAACCACTACGGTCAGCCCGTATTCTCCCCGCGTCTCCTTCAAGGACGCGCGGATTGCATAATCGTTTCCCATTTGCCATAATCAGCGTATATTTAAACAAACTTCCGTATGCAGCTCCTTAAAAAACTGGCCTGGCTCTTTATTATTCCCATTATACAGTTAAATGCACAAACAGAATATATTGATGTACGGTGCGACCAGTTCCAGGATACAAGCACTGCTTTTATGCAGGGGTTTATCAATGGCGGTGCAGGCTATAATATTCAGCTCACGCAACAGCTCAAACCGGAATTCTGGGGATTTGGCTGGGACGTAGTTGCCGATTATGACTATGCTGTGCCCAACATGAACCTGGTAAAAATGATCAGCATCTATTCCGCTTACCTGAGCTATTTCGGGATCGGCGATCCGATGCTTTTACAGCCGTGGACCAGCGGTTATGTGCAATGGGATGCTTTTGTAGCGGGGCTTGTTAATCAATCCATTTCCACAGGCCGGCCGGTGGATTACTGGTCGGTATGGGGCGAGCCCGACGCCAGCTTTAGCGGAACGCCGGCCCAATATATCGAGCTCTTCCGCCGTACCGACAGCATAGTTCATTCCATCGATCCTGCGGCCAAAATGGTAGGACCTGATTTTATCACTTTCGGGATACCAAAGCTGATGTTCTTTATCGATACCCTGGATCAGCTCGGAATTCATCCTGCTGCACTTTCCTGGCATGAGTTCGGCAGCAATCCGGCGGATGTATATGATCATGTCAGCCAGTTCAGGGATTCGCTGGCGGCGCGTCCGCAAATGGGGAACCCGGAGATCCATGTGCAGGAATACGGCGATCCGGGTAACCGGCTGATACCCGGCTGGTGCCTCGGCTGGTTGTATTATTTCGAAAAATCAAAAATTGACTGGGCTTCACGTGCGTGTTTCAATGAATCTGACGGGACAAGCACCTGGGATGATTGCTGGGACGGATTAAGCGGAATGTACATGCAGGATGGAGAAACCACTCAACCCATATACTGGCTGTACCGGGCTTATGCCGGGCTGAACCGGTCCGGCAGGCTGATGGTGGATCCCTCGCAGTCTAATACCGTAGCGCTGGCCGGCAGAAATGATGCAAGCCAGGAGGTAATGATCGTAGCGGGGCGGTTTTATTCCCAGCTGCAGGGATCGCCAAATGCCCCCGCCAACGTAGAGATCAGGATACATGACTATCCATACGCGAATAACGGATCACTGCCTGTTCTTATTCAGAAGATCCCTGCGCAGACAGTCAGTTATTCCGTTCCCTTATCAGCGCCGGTCAACGTATCCGGCGGAATGCTTAACATTGCCGGTGATTCGGCGCTTATTACCCTTAATTCATTTGCAGACGGGGATGCTTATATTATTTACATCAACCCCGATCCGGGAACTGTCCTCTCCGTTGAATCTTCTGCGAAAGAAAGCGGGCTGCAGGTCTACCCGAACCCTGCTGCTTCGTTTGTGCGGCTGGTCGCACCGGATGCGGGGATCAGGAGTGTCAGTATCATAAATTCCCAGGGAAAGATAGTCGCCCGGGATATTCCATCACCCGGCGCTGAAGTGATCATTTCAACGGAAAAATATGCCAACGGTATTTATTTCGTGAATGTAGCGGATGACGAGGGAAGGTATTTCAGCAGAAAAATAGTAGTGGCGCATTAGGATATATTTGATTTCGACAGATCATTGCAACTTCCCCGCGCGTCTCCTGTAAGGGACGCGCGGGGAACCAGCTAAATACGACAGCCTGAAAAAAGATTCAATTTATATCCTGGTTACAGAAATGATTACGAAACCGGTATTTACCGATCAATATGTTACATGTTTTGCAGGCAATATTACCATACGCCTTCAGTTAATAAATACCGGGCTCAGCATTAAATATAGTTCTGTAGGTGAATGGACGACGATATCTGAAAATACTGAAAAACTATGTAAATTTTAAACAGGAAAGCGCTTCCCGTAAATAAATGATAAGGCAGTTGCGCGACAGTTCATCAATCTCAACGGTCCTGTCAACCGGCCGGATTTTTTAGAAGGCTTTGATTCATTTACGGAATTACCAGTTTTTTCACCACATGAAAGTCCTTTCCGGAAATTTTAGCTACGTAATTTCCTGCTTCCAGGTGACTGAGATCTATATGCTGAATGTTTTCTTTTGCCTGTTTTTCAACGATGCGGCCTTGCATATCCATAATGATAACTTCGGTCACGGTGCGGTTTTCCGTTTGAATGTAAACATCTCCCTGAACCGGGTTCGGATATATGCGCACCTCAACCGCAGTATAGTTTGCTGCGGAGGTTATATTGCTCAGCTCATATTGGCTGAAAAACCGCCAGATCTCTTTGCTGGCGCTAAAGTCCATGCAGGTATGGCCCAATAGCGTGAAAATGTAATATCCCGGCCAGGTATGGCCGCCGCCGGAAACTTTAAACAGTTCTACCGTATGTCCGTCAGTTCCGCCGGAATACAGGTAGCGTTCGGCTGCAGCGTCGTCAGTTGTGTCTGTATCTGCTACAGGCATGATGATGGGAGTTGTATCGCAACTGTTTTGGTTTACCCAGAAATGCGTAACATCTTCTATGGCCTTCATTGTTGAGGTCCCTGTGTAAGGATTAACAGGATCGTCCGTGCCATGAATATGAATGGTCGGAGTCGGCCTTACCGGATCACAGGCATCGTACATATCCACAGACATAGACCCGGTTACGCCACCGACTGCGGCAAAGCGATCGCTCTGGCAGGCTAAATAATAAGACATAAAGCTGCCGTTTGACATTCCGACGCTGTAAATGCGGTGCGGATTTATGGTGTACTCCGCAGATATGGTATCTATAAGAGCTTCCAGGAATCCAACATCATCAACGGTAGATCCCATTATACTTCCGTAGTTCCAGAAACGCTGATTGAGATTAGGTTCAATTGTTCCGTCGGGATGCACCACGATAAAATCAGCGGTATCGGCTATTGGTCTGAAGTCGCGGTGTTGTTCCTGGTAAGCTCCGTCAGTCCCCGTTCCGTGCAGGTTTAATACCAGAGGAACCGGTTGGCCCGGAACATACGAAGCGGGAACGTAAAATGAATAAGTGCGGGTAATGCCGTCATGTACAAACGAACCGTTGATCGTGGTTTGGCCGTGGACAGATACCAGGACAAAGAACAGTAGTACTGAGAATAAATTTCTGATGGCAAATGAATTTATTTTAGAATTAAAATGTTTTCGGTCCATATCCGGCAATTTGATCATAGCGTTGTAACGGCAGGTATTGCCGAAGCGCGAATTTCGGCGTTACAGTTTATAAAGTTACAACTTTTACAATTACTCTTTTTACCGTCTAAGGCCTCATGCAGAGCTTTTTTTCTATTTTTATCGTTACATCCACATACCAACCAGAAATGAATTATGCCTATCCATCCGGTTACCTCGTTTCGCTTATCAGCAAAAAATTGAAGCGTAGCTTGCTTTCGGTTGTCAGGCTGCAGATCGGAGCCGCGATCAGGACTGATATTAATTCCGTATGTTTATCATATAACAAAAGCAAATGAAGAATATAAGCCTGTTGGTTTTTGCAGCGATCTTTTCTTCCGGTCTTATGTCCGGCCAATCCGACGAGATCAGGATAAAGTTCATCGGCAATTGCGGTCTGTATATGACCGATGGAAGGCTAAACGTTTACGTCGACTTTCCATATAAGTCGGGGGCTTATAACTATATGGAATACGATATTGCTCAACTGGACAGTATAAAAGACAATTCGATTTTCCTGTTTACGCACCGGCATGCAGACCACTATTCCAAAAAACTGGTGAGCAGGCTTAAAGGAAAGGTATATGGTCCGTGGAAGGTTCCGGAAAAAACAAGACTGGACCCGGACCGGCTAAGCGATTCGATCCGGTATTTTTCCGTTCAGGCCTTCAAAACGAAACATCGGTTCTGTTTTGGGCATTATTCTTACCTGATAACCTGGCACAATAAAAAGATCTTCATTTCCGGAGATACGGAGAATGCAGACGTTATCGGGCAGATAAGCGGTATCGACTGGGCGTTCGTTCCCTCCTGGTTCCTGATAGACGCCCGGGAAAAAAATATGAAGCCCGATGTGGATAAAGTCGCGCTATATCATATGTATCCCAAAGAAAAGATCAATGTACAAACGCCGGATATCATCTTGCTGCAAAAGCAGAACGAAGTGATCTCAATCCCGTATTGAAAAGTCCGCCTGGCTTTTTCGCCGTGCGTCCCCATAGCCTGTTACGGGTTGACCCATAGCAAATACGTAGTCAGCTTAGGATGCTTCTGATTATAAAAGAAATTTATATTTCTAAATTATCGATATATTAGAGAACGTGCAAGGAGCTGTTTCGCCCTAATAAATAATCAATTAAAGCTTATAATAAGTGTTGTAAATTCCGGTGATCAATGAAAACTTACGTCCAGAGATCAACAAAGAGCGCTCTGTAATGCAGGAGGAAATACTGCTAAAAAGGCGTCGCTTGCCGGGGCGGTCTTTAAAGATAATCGTTCCGAAACTATTGCACAACGGAAAATAATTCAACTGGTAAAAGGGAAATCCGGTGGCATGTTTAGCTGATTTTTCCCCTGGTGCTGCTCAGGTGATAATGAGGAAGGCCAGGAACATACGCCGCTGATAGGTGGAAACACTAATAACGATCCGGAACACATTTATACAATGCCTACAACGGATGAAGAGTTTTACGGCACTTCAACAGAAAGCATCAAGGACGGTAAACATGTAGTAAATGGTAATGGTAGCGAAGTCTGGATTTTAAAAGGTTCAATGTCAGCTAATGCTTATGACGATAGAAAAAATATCGTTGGGAATTCGCAATATCAAATTGACGGGGATATGATATCCATTGGTGGTATTAATGCCAGTACAAAGTACCGGGGACTTGGATCACTGATCATAAAAGAGATATTGGAATAGTATCCGGACAAAAAAGTTGTTCAAATAAAAAATATTTCAGGCTCTTATGGATACTGGAAAAAATTGGGTTTGGATATCGATGATAAATATATTTTTGATACGACAGGTATGACGCCGGAAGAAGTGCGAAAAAATAACTCGACGTACAACTCAGTCGTGGGAAGCAGGCAAATTGATTTTAATACCTTTAGGATGAACGTTTTAAATGAGGTGAAAAAGAAGGGATGGGGTGAGCTATAAAGCAAAATTATCTGTTTCAAAAGAAACGATAGTTGTATTTCAAGTTTAAGCTTCTCCGAACCGTTGTGTGCAATTGGAAAACAAAAAAATGAATCATGAAGCTCTCTTCCAAAGCAGAAAATATATATGCCCGGATCAGTAATAAAAACACTAAACTGGGAGACCTGCGGAAAATTGCAAAGGACATTAAAAAGGATCACCAATTAGCTATGGAACTGTGGGGCACCGGCGAGTACCTGCCCCGGCAGTTGGCCATACTGATCATGGATCCAAAGCTCCTTTCGCAAGAAGTAATTGATAAGCTTGATAACGAAATACAGGATCACGTCATTGAGGAAAGACATCAGTTAATAGATTGGCTGATGGCTAACCAGCTCTCTAAAGACAAGAAGACCATTGCGCTTATGCAATCGTGGGAAAACAGCCCTTCTGCACTTCAGAGGCGAATTTTTTGGTATTACCAGGGTCGCCTGCGATGGGTAGGTCAGGCACCTCCTCCCAATACTGAGGACCTGCTTACTTCCATTGAAGAAAAAATAGAAAGTGAAAAGCCGGAAGTGCAATGGGCTATGAACTTCACTGCAGGTCAGATCGGGATATTTCAGCCGGAATATCGCTCCAGGTGTATCGCTCTTGGAGAGCGAACGGGTCTGTACAAGGATGAAGTGGTATCCAAAAACTGTACTCCCAATTATTTGCCAAAATTTATATCGATACAGGTTGCCAAGCTGAAGAAGTAAAGACTATCCAATTACCTGGTATCATGTAGTTTGTACTCCTAATAACTTATCAATGGTCAGTATCTGGAAATGAAAAGCCTTCGCTTCACTGCGTTTCGTTCTGTCTTTTTTATTTTCCGCCTCGCTCAAATCTCCTGTTGTCGATTTGGAAGCAAGCGCTGCCTGTAGCATTTGGTACAGGCTAATTGCCCGGAAGTTTTACTTCCGCTTCAGTAGATTGGATTACCTCCGGTGATCCTTTTTTTTCCCGCACGTCTCCTGCAAGGGACGCGCGGGAGTTTGTTATCCAATGGATTTATGGTGATGTGGTAGTAACCTCAGGATTACGTCGCTTCGCTCCGTGATCCTCCGATGGGCGACTTCCGAATGAAAAGCCTCGCTTCACTGCGTTTCGCGCCTGGTCTTTTGTTTTCCGCCTCGCTCAAATCTCCTGTTGTCGATTTGGAAGCAAGCGCTGCCTGTAGGATTTGCTACAGGCAAATTGTCCGGAAGTTTACTTCCGCTTCAGTGGACTGGATTACCTTCGGTGATCCTCAATAAGCGACTTCCGAATGAAAAGCCTCGCTTCACTGCGTTTCGCGTCTGGTCTTTTGTTTTCCGCCTCGCTCAAATCTCCTGTTGTCGATTTGGAAGCAAGCGCTGCCTGTAGGATTTGCTACAGGCTAATTGTCCGGAAGTTTTACTTCCGCTTCAGTGGATTGGATTACCTTCGGTGATCCTCAATAAGCGACTTCCGAATGAAAAGCCTCGCTTCACTGCGTTTCGCGCCTGGTCTTTTTTGTTTTCCTGCTCACTCAAGCCTCCTGGCGTCGGCTTGGTTCGCGGAAAACAAAAAAGCCCGGCCGCCATTGGCGGACAGGCTTTTCATTCGTCGGGGTGAGAGGATTCGAACCTCCGGCCTCCACGTCCCGAACGTGGCGCGCTAACCGGGCTGCGCTACACCCCGTAGGTTGCATCCCGAATGAATGGGCAAAATTAAAAAAAATCTTTATTTCCATAAAAACACGGCAAAAAATGAACGGTCCGCTGAAGCGGTTACTTGTCCTCTGTATGTAGGTGATTTTCCTCTGGTTGCGTATATAATTACCCACGCCTCCGTGCAGCGTTCCCGGCAATTATCCCTGTGTGAAACGAATAGCGGCATATCCGGCGAACCGGTACGGTTTTTACCGTATCACAGGCAATAAATCATACGGCTATGAACAGGTTAATGGGAAAAGTAGCAATCGTTACCGGCGGCGCAACCGGGATAGGAGAGGCGATCTGCAAGAAATTCGCGAAAGAAGGCGCTTATGTGATCGTGAACGGCTTTCCGGAAGATCCTGTGCAGGATGTGGTCCGGGAGATCGAGCAGACCGGCGGTAAGGCGAAGGCCTTCATCGCGGATATTTCTGTAGAGGAGAACGCCGAAGCCTGTGTCGCTTTTGCCGTGGACAACTTCGGCAAGCTCGATATCCTTATCAACAACGCCGGTGTATTCCCGGTAATGGAAGAAATGAGCAACTATCCTGTCGATGCGTTCGATTACATGATCCGTAATAACATCCGCAGCGCTTTCCTGATGACGCGCTTTGCTATTCCGGAACTTAAAAAGACCAAAGGCTGCATCGTATCCGCCGGTTCTGAATCAGGTGTGATGGGCCTCGCCGAGAATGCTCCGTACGGAGGGACGAAAGGCTTTATGCATGCTTTCATGAAGGGCGTGGCGACCGAGCAGGCTAAGCATGGCATCCGCGTAAACTGTGTATGCCCGGGCCCGATCGATACAGCCTGGACACATAAGGAGACCGGACCGATGACGAAAAAGAACGAAAAAATGATGGTGGCCGGTACCCCGCTCGGCCGAAGAGGAACGCCTGAAGAGGTTGCCAATGTTTATCTCTTCCTGGCTTCAGATGAAGCATCGTACGTAACCGGCGGTCTCTTCCCCGTAGACGGAGGCATCACCATCTCGAAAGGACCGGTGGGAGAAGAAGCGGCAACCGATGTTGCCACTCCGCCCGAAGGCGAGCTCGATCTGCTGCATAGCATGGAAGGAGCTACCGATATGAAACGTGGAAACCATATATGATCGTTATGAACAATGAATTCACCCTGGAACCGGGTCCCAGCGATATGACGGGATTTGTTTCCGTAAAGATGGCAGCCAATCGCAACCTTGATGATTTCTGTAAACAATATGTTCCGGGTTACGATGCGGAGCGTTTTGAAGCGGTAGCGATCCGGTTGTTTGCAGGAAAAGAAACCGTGATCACCGTATATGCGCATGATAAGCAAAGCAACAGTGATTCAGGCAAGCTTCCCGTAAAGAAGTTCAAGATAACAAGGGCGCCCTTCGAGGCGTACCAGTTCATCGAGTCGTTCAACATGACACTATCCTCCGGCAAGTACGATATAAACAACATGGAAGTCACCAATAAGTAATTCATTCCGGGGCTTCGTAGCTTCGCATTTCTTCCGCAAGCTTTGCTTTAAATCTTACAGGAATTTCTATGCGAAGTGAAACAGATGTTTCGTCTGACGATAAGGTATGGAATTTAAGATCGTACTTTTTCAGCAATGTAATAAAGCCGGAATAGCGTTCGTGCGATACCTTGACTGTGATGATCTCCGTAATTTCCTTTTCGACGGTTCCGGCGTGAGCTAAGGCTTCGCGCGCAGCATTGCGGTAAGCCTGTATCAATCCGCCGGTGCCGAGCAGCACTCCGCCGAAATAGCGTACCACTATCACCAGCGCATTGGTAACACCAAAACTTGTAAGCTGGCCAAGTATCGGTTTTCCCGCGGTACCGGAAGGCTCGCCGGCGTCGTTCGCACGGCTCAGTTCTCTTCCCGGACCGATCACAAAAGCATAACAATAATGACGCGCCGCTTTATATTCGCTTTTTACCTGCCTGAGCGCCTGCTTCACATCGTCTTCGCCGGCAACGGGAAAAGCCAGGCCGATAAACTTGCTTCCTTTATCTGTATAGATCCCCTCTCCGGGGCGTTCGATGGTGATGTAGGTGTGCGGACCGGGCATCGGTTACGTCAGGATTCGCGGGGGCTGAAGTTAGCCGCATTCCGGAATATCCGGATGATCTGCCCGTCCAGCCGGAAGCTGTCGTAAATGGATGATTCGGGGATCTTCGGCGCGGGAATTCCGTCGCGAAGGTATAGCGCGGTATTGGTAATGACCCGCATTTCGTCCCATAACCCGGCTTGAATGAACTGCGTGATGGTAAAGCTTCCGCCTTCCACATAAATGGAGTTCCAGCCGTTCTGGTGAGCAAAGTCACAAACCTGTTGCAGCAGGTCTCCGCCGGTAAGCGGCACATACGTTACATTTTCTTTCGAATGGCCTTCACCGAAAATATAGGTGGGAGCTTCGCCGCCGAAAATGCGGTACGGCCCGCTGATGAGCATGTCGGGATCGAGAATGACGCGTACCGGATTTTTACCGGTAACATGGCGTACGGTGAGCTTGGGATTGTCGAGCAGCACGGTGCGGGCGCCTACCAGTATCACCGCTTCCTGGCTGCGCCAGCGGTGCGCGATGGTATCCACCACCTCGTCGGTGATCTTTGCCGGACGATGGTGGATATGGTCGCGGAGCAGATCCATAAATCCGTCCTGCGACTGGGCCCACTTCAGGATAATATAAGGTCTTTTCTTTTCGTGAAAGGTAAAAAAGCGCTTATTCAGCTCGCGGCCCGCGCCGGGCAGAATGTCTTCGATCACCTCCACGCCTGCGGCACGCAGTATTTCCACGCCGCGCCCGTTCACCTTTTCGAAAGGATCACGGTTGCTGATGACCACGCGTTTTATTTTTTTCTCCAGGATAAGATCGGTGCAGGGAGGAGTTTTGCCATGATGGCAGCAGGGCTCCAGGTTTATGTACAATGTGGAAGAGCGCAGCAGGTCGCTGTGTATCACCGAATCGATGGCATTTACTTCCGCATGCTCTTTCCCATATTCGGCGTGGTACCCTTCGCCGATGATGCTTCCGTCGTTAACAACCACAGCACCCACCATGGGATTGGGCGCTACGTGCCCCAGTCCCATCTGCGCCAGCTCGAAGCAGCGCTGCATAAAGTACTCGTGTGTATGTGCTGGCATAAGGCGTACAAAGATGGAAATAATTGATAAAATCGGAAGGCGCAAAGGGACATTTAAACATTTATTTGTTGAAAGTAGGTGGCGGGCAGGGCCATATCCGGGAAACCCAGGCCATACCTTTGCCTCAAACCTATACGGATATGAAACAGAAATTTTTTACCCTTGTTGCGCTGGTTATGATGTCGGGCACGGTACTGCACGCACAGCTGGATACAGCGGGCCAGAAAAGAGACTCACTGATCGTGAAATATATGCTCAGCTCCGACTTTACTTTTACTGCAGGTAACCTCCTTAGCTTCACGACGATAAATAAGGGACAGCTCGAGCTGGAAAAACGGGTTATCGGCTGGAAGCTCCTGGCGGCCTATCGCTATGGTACGCTCGATTCTGTGACCAACAGCAATGAATTGAACATTTCTACCATGATCTCGCTGTTCCCGAGAAATATCATCTACGGTTTTGTGAACGGCGGTGTGGAAACCTCTTTCCTGCGGGGTATCACTCTCCGGGCATACGGCGGTATCGGCGCCGGTTTTCGTGTGATAAAAACCGAAACCAACGAGTTTGAACCGTTTGTGAACGGATTATACGAATATAACCGCTATAAGGATCCGCTGCCTACGGATACGATAAGTCCTTACGAGCTACAGACTTTCCGCGGTGTGGTAGGCTGGACGGGGCTGCACAAGGTATTTAAGAAAAAGCTCATCATCATGCACAACTTCAAATACACTCAGTCGCTGACCATCGCCAACAACTACCGGATAGAAGGAAACCTGAATCTTGCCCTTCCCATCATCAAGATCTTCTCGCTGAAGGCGGGCTTCTCCGCCACATACGAAAACGTGGTGCCGGTGGACAGGAAACAGGCGGATTTTATATGGACGATAGGAGCGATATTGACGAACATGTAAGAGGACGCTGGAGGCCGGATACCGGAAGCCGGATCGGTTGTCCATTGTCCTTTTGTCCAACGTCCTTCAGTCCTTTTGTCGATTGCTCAGAATCCAGAATCCAGCCTCCAGCATCCAGCATCCAATGAAACAACACTTCGACAACGGCCGCATTCCCATTCCCCAAAATACCACCGGGGCGGTGAATGCCTTTATCATGGCGGAGCTGGCACCTTTGTTCGGTGCGGAAGAAAGCCGGGCAATGAGCTTAGTGTTATTTGAACACTATGCCGGGATCGGTCGTAGGGAGCTGCTTACAGGCCGGGAGACGCGCATCAACCAGTCGGAGCTTATACGGATATACAATGCGGTGCTGCGGCTGAAAGCGCACGAGCCTCTTCAGTATATTACCGGTGAGACGGAGTTCTACGGCTTGAAATTTTCCGTAAATCCTTCGGTGCTGATACCACGGCCGGAAACCGAAGAGCTGGTGGAAATGATACTGGCGGAAAACCGCGGGCGGCCTTCGCTCACCGTGCTGGATGTGGGAACCGGCAGCGGCTGCATTCCCGTTTCGCTGGCGCGGCACCTGCGGGATGCGCACGTGTATGCCTGCGATATTTCTGCGGAAGCATTGCAGACGGCAAAACAGAACGCGGAACGGAATGAAGCGGTCATTGTTTTTTTACGCGCTGATTTTCTTCAGCCGGGGAATTGGGATCAATTTCCTCCGGTCGACATCCTGGTATCCAACCCGCCGTATATAAAGCGTTCCGAAGAAAGAACAATGGCCGCGCATGTGTTGCAGCACGAGCCTTCGCAGGCGCTGTTCGTTCCGGATGAGGACGCGCTGGTGTTCTACCGGGCGATCGCGCGTTTCGGCAGGGAAAAATTAAACCCCGGCGGGAAAGTTTATGTTGAGATCAATGAGGCGCTGGGAAATGAAACTGCCGGAGAATTCCTGCGGGGAGGATATAACGACGCAGAAGTGCTGAAGGACCTGAGCGGAAAGGACCGGTTCGTGCGCGCCTTCCGGCCATAGCGCAATGCAACGAAAAGACCGGGCACTGTATCTCCGCCGCCGTTCTTTTTGTATTTTTCGGCCGATAAAACATATTTATGTCACCCGAACAGGCAAAAGCGCGCGTCGAAGCGCTCACCCAGCAGATCAACTATCATAACTACAAATACTACGTCGAGTCCAGCCCGGAGATAGACGATTATACCTTCGATCAGCTGCTCAACGAGCTGACTGCGCTCGAAAAAGATTTCCCGGAACTTGCGTACGAAGATTCTCCAACAAAACGTGTGGGCGGCGATATCACCAAAAAGTTCAGGACCGTGCGCCACAAGGTGCGCATGATGTCGCTCGATAATACCTATACACTCGAAGAGCTGGAAGATTTCGACGAGCGGGTGCGCAAGGCCATCGGCGACACGTTCGAATATGTGTGCGAGCTGAAGATCGACGGCGTAGCGATCAGCATCACGTATCACAACGGCCGGCTGAAAGAGGCCGTAACCCGCGGCGACGGTGTACAGGGCGACGAAGTGACGGCCAATGTGCGCACGATCCGCGCGGTTCCGCTGCGCCTGCAGGGTGAAGATCATCCTGAAGACCTTACCATCCGCGGGGAAATTTACATGCCGCGGAAAGTGTTCGATGCGCTTAACCACGAGATACGAAAAGACTGCGAAGAAAAAGGAATGAGCGAAGAGGAAACCTTCGAGCTGCAGCTGAAGAATCCGCGCAACGCGGCTTCCGGAACGCTGAAGATGCAGGATTCCAGGATCGTTTCGGGCCGTAAGCTCAGCGCGTTTTTATACGGGGTGCTGGGCGAAGGTCTTGGTATCGACACACATTATGAAGCCGTAATGAAAGCTAAAAGCTGGGGCTTCCGCATCTCGGAGCACATCCGCAGATGCGCTACGCTCGACGATGTGAAAGAGTACATCGCTCACTGGGAAAAGCACCGCTACGAGCTGGATTTCGACATAGACGGCATAGTACTGAAAGTAAACAGCTACCGGCAGCAGAATGTGCTGGGATATACCGCCAAATCGCCCCGGTGGGCCATAGCTTTCAAATATCCGCCGGACCGCGCGGTTACGGTTCTTCAGACCATTTCGTACCAGGTGGGGCGCACCGGAGCCATCACACCCGTAGCCAACCTGCGCCCGGTGCAGCTTGCAGGCACCACGGTGAAGCGCGCTTCGCTGCACAACGCCGACATTATCGCTGAAATGGACCTTCGCATCGGCGATACCGTATACGTGGAAAAAGGAGGGGAGATCATACCGAAGATCGTAGGCATCGATCTCGCCAAACGCCCGGAAAACGCAGCGCCGACCGTATTCATACACCGGTGCCCGGAATGCGATACGCCGCTGGTGCGTAAGGAAGGCGAAGCGAACCATTACTGCCCGAACGATACAGGCTGCCCGCCGCAGATCATCGGCAAGCTGACGCACTTCATCTCCCGCAAAGCCATGAACATCGAAAGCCTGGGCGAAAAGACGATAGAGCTGTTCTACGAAAAAGGAATGGTGCAATCGGTAGCGGATTTTTACGAGCTGAAATACGACGATATCATCGGGCTGGAAGGCTTTAAGGATAAGTCGACGCGCAACATCCTCGACGGCATCGAAACATCGAAGCAGGTACCTTTTCCGCGGGTGCTGTATGCGCTGGGAATACGGTATGTGGGCGAAACGGTGGCGCGCAAGCTGGCTTATCATTTCAAAAACATAGAAGCGCTGGAGAACGCCACATTCGAAGATCTGTGCGAGGTAGGGGAGATCGGCGGAAAGATAGCCGAAAGCGTGGTGGCGCACTTCAGCAACACATCGCACCGGGAGCTGACAGAGCGGCTGAAAAAGTACGGCCTGCAGTTCGCCATCGACGAAGCTGAGCTGGCGGACCGCACCGACAAGCTGCAGGGCAAGACATTCGTGATATCGGGAGTATTTACCCGCGTATCGCGCGACGAGCTGAAAGATATCATTACGAAAAACGGCGGCAAAAATACCGGCTCCGTTTCGAAGAGCACCGATTACCTGGTGGCCGGAGACAACATGGGCCCGGAAAAGCGGAAGAAGGCAGAGCAGCTGGGGGTGAAGATCATAACGGAGGATGAGTTTTTGGGAATGGTTAGTTAGAACTTATATCCTAGTATTTAGTTTAGAAGCGAGAGACTCGAATAGTAGTGAGTCCTGAGTATTGAGTCCTGAGACAGGTACGAGATCATTTTCTATTACCAAGCCTTGCCGCCGAAGCCGAAGGCGGTCCAATGTCCTTTTCTCCAGTGTCCAGCATCCAGCATCCAGCATCCATTTTCCAGCGTCCAACCCCGCATAAGGGACAGAAGCGGCACCCCGCAGCGGCGGACGGCGCAATTGTACGGAATGTGAAAACAGGAAAACATAATTGTAATTAACGCGGATGCTGCGCCGGACGATGCGAGGAGTACAGCGGATGGCCCGGCCCCGGGCAGAATGCTGTCGGCGCCGCACAAAGATCTTCCGGGGACATGCCCTGATAAAACTCAGCGCTTTCACTCTCAGCGTCGACGTAGAATTACTGAAACATACCGATAGATTTGCCGTACAATAAAAGCTCTCCCTGAAACAACGTTTTTTGAAAAACAAAAACGTTATGAAAACCGCTCTCTTTCTTGTTGCGATGGTTTCCGGCCTGATGCTGGCGGGCTGCGATACGTACTTCCGGGTGTATTCCGATTACGATCGCAGCGTGAATTTCCACCTTTACCGCACATTTGCGTGGCTGCCGGATAAGGACACGTCGAAAACGCAGATGAACAACCAGATCGTGCGCAATAACACGCGTAACTACATCAGCCGCGCCTTTGGCGACCGCGGATACCATCTGGATGTGGACAGCCCGGACATTCTGCTCGATCTTGTAATAGAAAACGTGAAACGGCAGGAAACGGTAACGGAGCCTGTGTATGACGGCTGGGTTTACAATCCGTACTATTATCCCTACCCGGGACCATGGTTTTACCGCTATCCGTACTACTACGACTATGGTATGACCTACGTGGTGCGCAAGCGCGAATACATCGAAAATTCCATTACGCTGAACGTGATAGACCGGAAAAAAAACCAGCTGGTGTGGACGGGAACCGCAACCGGCGACCTGTACGATACCGACTACGCGCAGGACAACCTGCACCCGGCGGTGTACGAGATCATGGACCGGTACCCGGTAAAGAGAAGATAAATTAAAAGGTAAAAATGAAAAATTAAAAGCAGGTACGGTAACTCGAAATAAATCCCGTTGCGTATGAGAATATTAGAACGGACCGGTTGCGGCTTATCGCGAAGCTGTAAGGAAGACGGATGTTCCAGCGTCCTTGTCTCCACCGCAGCCGAAGGTTGAATTGTCCATAGTCCTTTCCTCCATCGTCCATCGTCCAATTTCCAGCTTCCATCTTCCATCTTCTCACACATAAATCTCCCTCACATAGCTCTTCAGATTATCGATCAGGTAATGCAGCACGGTATGTACCGGTTGCGAGGCGTCGAGCTGTATGGTGAGATGCAGATGCCTGTTCTCCGGCAGGTCCAGTCCGGCTTTCAGGTGCGCCTTCGACAGCACGGATACGGCATGTAAAGGAAAAAGATTTTCTATATTCAGATCGAAGAGGATATCGAAGGGTTCTTCCATGAAATTCTTAGCTACCGTAGCCGTGGGAAGCATTTTGCCGTCCAGCGACCTGCGGCAGAAGTAATCGAAGCCCAGGCGGGTGGCCGGAAGCTGCTTTTGGTCGTTGATGTGCATGTATCCCAGCGTATACGGCTGCTTGCCTTCCTGCTGCAGGAAACGGAAAAACTCCTGAGCTTCTTCGGCGATTTTCGGGTCTGCGGCATTGTACAAGACGCCTACTTTTTTTACCTGCTCCCAGTTTACCTGTTTTACCGGCTGGTGCCTGTCGCGCAACCGGTGCAGTTCTTTCATGCCCCGTTTCCGGCGCAATGTTTCCATTAAGCCCATATCCCCCTTTTTATTCAAAAGTAGTAAATTTTGATGATGGATGATGGACACCGGACGATCCACCTTAGCCTTCGGCTATGGCGCGCTGGGCAGATTTGTTCTAGTTATTCACATATACTACGGAATTTATTTCAAGTTGCCGGATGATCTTTCGCGACGGTCTAAGGACCCGGACTTTTTTTACTTTTTACTTTTTAATTTCCCTGCGTTACTTACTTCTCAGTATTTTTACACAATTCTGACAGGGGTCATTTTACAGACGGATTTTTTTATATTCCTTTGTACAAAGATTGGCATAAATGTTTCCCTCCAAAGGCACCGGTATAGCAATTATCACTCCGTTCAAAGCAGACGGCAGCATTGATTTCGCCGCGCTCGAAAAGCTCGTGGAGCACTGGATAAACGGTAAAGCGGAATACCTGGTGGTGCTGGGCACAACGGGTGAATCGGTAACGCTGGACAAGCGGGAAAAAACAGAGATATTCGACTTTGTGACTGCCCGGGTGGACGGCAGAGTGCCGGTAGTGCTCGGCGTGGGAGGCAATAACACGGCGGAAGTTACCCGCTCGCTCGGCGATTTCGATCTTCGCAAAGCATCGGCTATTCTTTCCGTAAGCCCGTACTACAACAAACCGACGCAGGAAGGCATTTACCAGCACTTTAAATATTTTGCGCAGAATTGCCCGCTGCCGGTGATCCTGTACAACGTACCGGGACGGACCAGTTCCAACATGCTGCCCGAAACTACGCTGCGGCTCGCCAGCGACGTGGAGAATATCGTTGCCGTAAAAGAAGCTTCGGGAAACCTGGAACAGATCATGTACCTGGTGCAGCATAAGCCGAAGGACTTCCTGGTGATCTCCGGTGACGACTCTATTACGCTTCCGCTGGTAGCGGCAGGCGTGGATGGGGTGATCTCCGTGGTGGCGAACGCTTACCCTAACGAGTTCTCGGAAATGGTGAGGCTGACAGCGGCCAGTAAGCTGTCTGAAGCGAGAGAGCTCCACTATAAGCTGATGAACGTGATACAATACCTGTTCCTGGAAGGAAACCCCGCGGGAATAAAAGCGGTGATGAAACACCTGGGGCTGTGTGAAGACCATGTGCGCCTTCCGCTGGTAGCGGTATCTCCCGGACTGGACGAAAAGATCCGGAACGCGGCGAAGCTTTAAGAATTTGTTGACGATTAAAATCAAATAACTCCTTATCCTGAAATTATGAACCCATTTGCTCTGGCCAGGAAAACCTGTATCCTGGGAATTACAGTCCTGATGACTGCCTCTGCTGCCATGGCGCAATATGCAGAGCCGCTCTACACCGTATCCGCGTCCGATGAAGCTTCCAGCCTCCGCGAAGCAGTTTTTACAAAAGACGGCAAATACGTGATATCCGCGGGATACGATTTTGAAATGAAAAAATTCGATTACGCCACCGGCCAGCTGGCGGGTACGTATCCGGGCTACACTGGCTACCTGAACTGCCTTGCCCTCAATCCTGCCGGAACCCTTGTGGCCGGCGCGGGAGGATATGGAAGCGAAACTGGAGACGGAGATTATGTAGTGCGCGTATTCGATGTGAAAACATACCAGAAGCGCTTCGACCTGGTGGGACATACCAACGAGATCTACGCGATCGTGTTCTCACCCGATGGAAAAACGATATATACCGGATCGACCGACCTCACGATAAAATCGTGGGATGCACTGACCGGAAAGCTGCTGAAAACCTACGAAGGCCATACCCAGTGGATATGGAGCCTGGCCCTGGACAAATCCGGAAGATACCTGGCCAGCGCCGCAAGCGATAATGAACTTTTCTTATGGGACCTGAGCACCGGAACGATCGTTCGTAAGCTGATCGGCCATACCAGCAGCGTCTGGGGCGTTGACTTTCATCCTGCCGGAACCGAATTTGTGAGCGGATGCTGGGATAATACGATCAAGGTATGGGAATCGCCCGGAGGATACATGCGCCTTACCATCACCAACGGGCCCGAATGGGTGTACAGCGTGCGTTACAGCCCGGATGGAAAATATATTCTTTCCGGAGACAACGCCGGTGCGCTGCGCGTATGGAATGCCACCGACGGAACGCTGAACAGCGCGGTGCAGGCTCATAACGGGGTGCTGGAAGATATCCGCTTCAGCCCGGACGGAAAATATGTTGTGACCGCGGGAACCGATGGCAAGCTGATGATCTGGGACTACCAGGCCCTGCTGACGCCGACCGAAGACGTGATAACAACGGAGGCTCATACAGATGAATATTACGATGGTGAAGATTATGTGGAAGACGATTCTTACAGCAGCAATCCTGTATATACCGGCGTATACCTTACTCCCGAGAAAAGCATCTACGCATACAGCGGAGCAGTGCAGGAGATCGCGTTCACCAAATCCGGCGACGAGATACTGAGCGCGGAATATGACCAGGGACTTGTGCTGTATAACTTCAATACCTCCGAGCAGACGCGCCAGTATTTCGGTTTTGAGCAGCCGATGGCGTCCTGCGATATTAACCCGGCAGGCACTCTGGTGGCCGGTACGGGCGGCGATCAGCTGGTACGCGTATTCGATATCAACGACGGAACCGAAAAATACCAGCTGCTCGGCCATGAGCACTGGATCTATTCCGTGGTGTTCACTCCGAACGGAAAGTCGCTCGTGACCGGATCTACCGATACATCCGTAAGAATATGGGACGCCGACAACGGCTCGATGACCAAAAAGCTGGAAGGCCATACCGACTGGATCTGGGATGTGGCCGTGGATCCAAAAAGCAAGTATATTGCCAGCGCGGCAAGCAGCGGCGAATGTTTCCTGTGGGATATCAAGAGCGGCAAGCTGGTAAGGAAATTCGAAGGGCACAGCAGCAGCGTATGGGCCGTGGATTTCAGCAATGACGGAAAAGAGCTGGTAAGCGCATGCTGGGACGGAACCGTACGCACCTGGAACGTAGGCAACGGAAACAACAATAAAACATTCACCAGCGAAGGCGGTGCGTGGATGTACTCCGTAAGCTACAGCCCCGACGGCAAATATGTGCTCGGCGGAGACCAGTACGGCAACCTGTATGTATGGAACAACGGTACGGGCGCCCTGGTAAAGATCATTTACGCTCACGACAGCACACTGGAAGATATCGAGTTCAGCCCGGATGGAAAATCTGTGGTAACCTGCGGTGACGATAACACCATAAAATCCTGGAATTACAGCGAGGTGATAAGCATGCCGTAAGCCAGTAAAAACATATCGGAAACAGCAGGTGGCCCGTTCGCCTGCTGTTTCTTTTTTTACAGGCCATTCTATCTCCTGGCGTATTGCACGGAAAGCCGTGCCCCCGCATAGAAATTTACAGGCGCTGCAGCATTGTAATACCGGTTGCCCGCGGCATTCAGATCATTGCCGAGACTGTATTTCTGGTTCAGGAGATTATCCACACCGGCAAAAAGCTCCCATTTCATGCCTTTTCCTGCGCGCGATCTCCAGCCGGCCTTGATGCGCACGAGATGATAATCGTTTGCGTAAGCCGTGTTCGCATCATTCAGCGGAAGCGAGGAAGTGTAGTTGTGCTCCGCGAAAAAATAAAATCCCGCAGCGAAATGCAGCGTGGCGTCTGTAATAACGATATGCCGTGGAACGCCGGTAAGATCGTTGCCCGAGTAGCTTATGGTATCGTTGCTGTAATCCCTGAATGTAAAAAAGCTCAACGTATAACTGTTGTGCAGCTGCAGGCCGCGGACGATTCCTTTACCAGACGGCCGGATGATCCAGAAAGCCATCTGCGATTCCAGCCCGGTCTGGTCTGTGCCGCCCGCATTTACAAAGTATTCGGTACCGTTGTCGTTCAGCCGGCGTACAATGGCGTTTTCCATCCGGTAATGGAATGCGGAAACATCAGCGGTGAATCTTGAAGCAAGATCGATCCTCACGCCGCCTTCGTAATTCCAGCCCGTTTCCGGCTGGAGGCCGGCATAGATCTGGTTGTCCGACGGACGCACTTCGGCCGTGGCAGGAGGAGAGTAGCCCCTGCTCACGGAAGCGCGCAGCGAAAGATAACGCGTAACGAGCCAGCTCGCGGCTATACGCGGCATCGGCTGCAGATCGAAGCGGCGCGAAACTGCCGAATCGCCGGGGAAAACATAACCATATTGGTTAAGGCTCACGGCCGACTCCAGCGTAAGCTTTTTGAAGAACAGCACGGAGAAACGGGTAAAGAAAAAGTACTGCATGGTGAGCAGGCGGCTGGCTGCCTGCAGCTCGCCGGGAGCGCCCGCTTCGTTGTCATAATTGCGGATGCCGGAGTGCGTGTTCTGCCATTCCGCGCCGAGGTGGAATTTCCATTCTGTTCGCTTTACGGGTTTGCTTCCCAGCTCGAAATACGTTCGAAGCCCGTACGTGAACTCTTCACGCATTTCATAGTTGGTGATGAACGGGTTCTGAAAGCTGGTATATGATCCCGACAGGGCGACTACGTGGCGCATCCTGCGCAGGAATCCCGCTTCGTGCGATATGCCCGCGAACAGGGTCTTGTTAAAGACGCCGGCCTTTTGCTCTGTCGCGCCCGGCAATGTAGCTGTTGGCGGTCTTGCCTGCCGCGGATCTTCCGTAAATTGTTCGAGAGTGAGCCCTCCGGGAGTACGATAGCTGAGATCCGAGTAAAATACAAGGGCACGCAGGCGGTTTACCGGTGAATAGCTCCAGTCGTTCCCCGCTTGTATGTACAAGCGCTGCAGGCCGCTGTTCTCGCGATATCCCGAAGACCGTTGGTAGGCTTCCGTAAGATGAAAAACATTTTTTGCGGTTACCAGTTTCACTTCCGCTTTTTGCCGGAACAGGCCGTACATGCCGCCTTCCGCTTCTACCTTGACATGACCTGAAGTGTCGGGCTGCATTGTGCGCAGCAGCACCACGCCTCCTGAGTTCGCTCCGAACAGGCTGCCATCCGGGCCTTTCAGGATCTCAATCTCGCGGATGCTTCCCACATCCAGCAGGTTGAGATAGGTGTTTCCGCCGGCGTCAGTGAGCGGGAAATCGTCTATGTAGATCTTCACGTTCCGTATCCCGAAGGGCGAACGCAGCAGGCTTCCCCGAATGGAAAGGCGATAGCTGCCCGGCGAGCGCTCTTCCATCCGCACTCCCGGAACCGTATTCATTACCGGCAGCAGCGAATTTCCCGGCTGGTAATACATTTGTTCCGACCCGATCACGCTTACCGATGAAGGTGTGCGAAGCAGCGGCTGCTCCTGCAGGTAAGCTCTTACGGTAACTTCTTTCAATCCGTGTGTACGTACGGAATCAGGCACGGTCTGCCCGGCCGCTGTAAAAGCAAACAATAGAAAAACAGGGAAAAGAAGTAAGCGTTGCTGCATGCGTTCCATTCAGCCGCAACTTAGCTAAAAGCAGCCGCCCGCGCAAGGTGCGGAAGGAAGAGCGACAGCGGCTTTTAGCTTTTTTAGCAATAGAAAGCCCGCAACGGTTTACGATGCGGGCCTGCAAAAAATTCAAAGAGCATTTATTGCTTCACAATACGTTGTATATGCTTGCCCGATTCACTTTCGAGCGTGGCACAGTACACACCGGGCGACAGATGTGAAAGATCGAAAGAGCCGGAAGGCTGCGGAACCGCGAGGCGGAACACCACGCGGCCCTGCATATCGGTAATGGACAGTGTCCAGTTATCTGTAACAGCGGTAATGGCCGATATATTCAGCACATCGGCGACAGGCACGGGATACAGGCTGAACAGTTCGGGCTTCAGCTCATCATTTCCGGCGAGCGAAATGTTTACGAATACCGAGTCGCGATCATAGCAGCCCTGCGCATTTACAGCGACCACGGTGTATGTTCCCGTTTGCGTGGCGGTATAAGTGGACTGTGTAGCGCCTGTTAACGGCATGCCGTTGAAGTACCATTGAAACAGCACACCGGTGCCGGGTATCGCTTCCAGATCCGTTGTATCTGTAACTGCAATGCTGATGTCGGGAGTATTCAGCGCGTTCACGGTCACCATGGCGCAGCTGTCTGCAGCAAAGACACAGCGGCCGTCGCTTTCCACGTAATACGTGATGGTATCGCTGATGAGCGTGGGCAGGCTGTTGCCTGTTCCGGCTATTGTGCCTTTGCAGCTTCCCGTGTACCATGTCCATTGTGTGTCGTTATTGAGGTTTCCGGCTACAGTAAGCGTGGCGCTGTCGCCTTCGCATACCGAAGCTGGGGCGTTGATGAGCGGTGTGCCGGGGGTGCACAGCTGATACTTCATTACGGAGGTGCGGTTGCCGTTGCTGCCGTCCACAAATGTTACATACAGCGTACTGTTGCCGTCGATGGCGCTGTTGAGATAACCGGGACCGCTGCCCGAAAAGCCCTGTGCGCCTATGTAATTCCATGTACCCGATCCCGCATCATATCCGAGAGAGGAAGCGGCGCTGCCCGGTGTGGAAAAATCCATATAGGAGATGTACGGCTTTCCGTCGGCATCTATCACGATAGAAGTAAAGTTGGATTGTCCGGCCGAAATTCCGGGTGTGCCTACCGTATCCCAGGTAATGCCGTTGAATTTTTTTACGCCGGCTTTCAGCCCGTTCAGTGGGTTCCAGAAAACGACGTAAGGAACATCGGTGCCGTCGAGCGCGAGATCCACGTTCAGCACACCGCTCAGCGAACCGGTAAATCCGCGCACGCCAACGGTATCCCATGCAGTTCCGTTGTATTTCATAACGGTTGCATTGTTAGATACGGATGCATCGGAGAATGCCACCCACGGAAATCCCTGGCTGTCGAGCTCCAGGCTGACATAAGACGAGCCGCCCATAGAAATCCCGCCCGGTGCGCCTACGGACACCCAGCCGGAACCGTCGAACCGTTTTACCACGACCTTTGTGCCTGTGCCGGCATCCGTAAAGGCCAGGTAAGGAGTGCCCGAATTATCCACCGCCATTGAATTATAGGTAGCAGATCCCGCAGAAATTCCCGTGCCGATGGGGACCCATGCCGTTCCGTTGAATTTCATGACGGTGGCCGTACCGCCGCCGCCATCCTGGTAGGCGAAGTACAGCGTGTCGCCGGGACCGATGGCAAGGCTGCCGTTTTCAGCCAGGCCGGCCGTGAAACCGAGCGGCCCAACAGGCGCCCAGGATGTGCCGTCATATTTCATCACTACGCCGCGGCCTCCGTTGACGCCCTGGTCGCAGTATGCTACGTAAACGCTCCCGTCGGAACCGACCTCGATGCTCTGGTATGTGCCCACGGCAGTTGAGAATCCCGGCGAGCCTACATAGGCCCACTGCGCCGATGCTAAGGATGGAATTACGAATGCAATCGAAAAAAGCACCCGTTTGCCTGCAGAGTAAAGTTTCTTCATAAGTTAAGTTATTGAACTTTATAAAGATGGTATAAAAAGAGATTCGTTGCACTGGATGGGGGATTTTAACAGTTGGAATCTGGCCCGCCTACGCTGTCGCTTCGGCGGATAACCCTCCTACGCCTCCGGCTTCGGCGGGTAAATCTGGTAGCCGAAATGATCTTCTAACGATCTCAGTACTGACTACTCAGGACTTACTACTAATTTACGTCTTCTCCTCCGATATCCACTTCGGGACGGGCGGCGCTTTATATTCCGACATCCGGTCGAGGAGGCGGGGAACAGTGCTTTCTACCAAAAGCATATCCCGATGAGTTGTCTTGAGAAAGCCGTTCGCGGTCATATTTCCGATGAGCTGCAGCATGTCGTTGTAGAAGCCGGCCACGTTGAGCAGACCGACAGGTTTGCCGTGCAATCCTAGCTGCGCCCAGGTAAGTATCTCGAATAATTCTTCCAGCGTGCCGAAGCCGCCCGGCATAGCGATAAAGCCATCGGAAAGATCGTGCATCGTCAACTTCCGCTCATGCATGCTGTCTACCAGTAGCAGCTCAGTAAGTCCGTCGTGCGCGATCTCGCGGCTGCCCAGGAAACGCGGAAGCACCCCGGTCGCTTTTCCTCCGGCCTGCAGCACCGCATCTGCTATGGTTCCCATAAGCCCTACGCGCGCTCCGCCGTAAACAAGCTCAGTACCACGGCGTGCCAGCTCTGTGCCCAGTGTCACGGCGTATTCGGAGTAAACAGGATCGGAACCTGCGGAAGATCCGCAGAAAACGGCAATTCTTTTCATGGTTCGGATGTTGGTTCGGTGGGATGAGCGGGCGTCGCGAGGATAAGCTGCATGAAGATAAGATTTCGCCAGCGGCCGAACTTAAATGCAACCTCAGGCATGTAAGCGGTCTGCTTAAAGCCCATGTCCGAATGTAATTTTATACTTACTTCATTCTCTGCATCGATACCGGCCACAAGCGTATGGTACTCTTCATGCGCGGCGCGTGCCACAAGCGCCTGCAGCATCCGTTTTCCCGCGCCTTTTCCCCTGTGTTCGGGGTGGATGTACAATGAATGTTCAACCGTATATCTGTATCCCGGAAATATGCGGAAAGGCCCGTAAGTGCCGAAGCCCACCACTATATTGTTGCTTTCGGCCACCAGCACGGGAAATTTTTCTTCCTGTTTTTTGTCAAACCATGCCTTTCGCATTTCGAGAGTATGCGGGCGGTACTGATAGAGGGAACTGGTGTTGAAAATGGCGTCGTTGTATATTTCCAGGATGGCCGGAAGATCGGAGGGAAGCGCTTCGCGGATGATTATGGTTTCGGCGGGCATCTGATATTACTTTTTGAAAAGTCTTTCGTCAAAGGTAAACGGTTCCGTGGAGACGATCTTTATTTCAACGGCGTCTTCGTGCCGGGGATTGATAAGGAAATTATATTCTCCCTGCACTACGGCGGAAGGAACTTTCATAACAGGCGATTTTCCTCCGGCGACGAACCGGTCACCGGGTTTCTGCGTTGAACCGGGATGAGGGAATAACTTCCAGTCGGGGGGCAACTTCTTTATTTCGGAAATGCGAAGGTCGTCAGGAATTTCGATAGTGACCAGCACATAATCCGACGGAATATTTCCCAGCGGCGTGTGCACGGCTATTTCCGCGGTGCAAAGCGCCCGCGATATGCTGGTGTAAACCATCGCCGTGCCTTTGCTGTTCCACCGGCCGCCGCTTTTTTCAACGCCGCTGCCCGAAAGATCATTGCCGTATTTCGCCTTGCTCAGCCGGAATACGATCATGACAGTATACCTTGTTCGATCCTGCTCAGCTCATCTTTCAGCATGCCTATGCCGAACGAGCTGTCAAGAAGCTCTTTTGGCTTTATATTGCCCAGGGCAACGTTGACAGCCTCGAGCCAGCTGCTGAATTTTTCGTTGTTTCCAAACACTTCGGCGCCGTACCGGATAAGCATTGTGATCTGGAGGATCCGTTCGGAATGAATGGCGTCGAATGTTTTTTTCTCGCGTTGGTAACGCTGCATGGTCCTTTCGGAGATATACAGGAAGCGGCACCATTCATTAATGGTGAAAGGGCTGTTGTGCGCAATATCTGAAAATGCCGGGTACCTGATACCTTTCCGGACCATATCAATGAGCAGCAATACGTCTTTGTCGTCGGTCGCGCCGTATGTGACATGAATTTTCATACCCAAATATAGACATTTGTCGTTTAATTTACGACATCTGTCACATTTTTTCACAAATGCTTCAAAAAAAAGAGCAGGCTGTTCTGATACAACCTGCTCTGCCGGATCTTGTTTTATGGCTGAACTTACGCCTGCGGCACGGCTTCGGCGTACCTTTCACGGTCGTACACGCCTTCTGCCAGCTTATGCGCCACATCGGCAAAAGCGTTTACAGTATATTTTACGTCTTCCATCGAGTGCACCGCCGTAGGGATAAGACGAAGGATGATAACGCCCTTGGGCACTACCGGGTAGAGCACTACAGAACAGAAGATGCCATATTTCTCGCGGATGTCGTACACCACGTGTGAAGCTTCCTGCGGGTTTCCGCTCAGGTACACCGGGGTTACAGGCGATGTTGTATTTCCGATGTTGATGCCTACTTCGCGGAGCCCGTTCTGGAGCGCGTGTACCACTTTCCAGAGGTTCTCCTTCAGCTCGGGGCGTGTACGCATCAGCTCGAGGCGTTTCAGAGCGCCGATCACCAGAGGCATGGGCAGCGATTTTGCAAAGATCTGCGAGCGGGTATTATATTTCAGGAAATTGATCACGGCAGGCTCGGCGGCAATGAACGCGCCGATGCTCGCGAACGATTTTGCAAACGTTCCGAAGTAAACATCGATCTCATCCTGCACGCCTTGTTCCTGGCCGGTGCCGCCCAGTCTTGGGCCCATGGTTCCCACGCCATGCGCGTCGTCTACCAGCAGGCGGAAATTATATTTTTTCTTGAGTTCCACGATGCCTTTCAGGTTTCCCTGGGCTCCGCTCATTCCGAATACGCCTTCGGTCACCACAAGGATGCCGCCCCCGGTCTGGTCTGTCACGTGCTTGGCGTGGAGCAGTTGCTTCTCGAGGCTTTCCATATCGTTATGCTTGTACACGAAACGTTTTCCTGTGTGCAGGCGCGCTCCGTCCACGAGGCAGGCATGCGATTCGGCGTCGTACACGATCACATCGTGGCGTCCCAGCAGCGCGTCGATGGCCGACATTACGCCCTGGTAACCATAGTTGAGCAGCATTCCGGCGGGCTTGTCCACAAATTCAGCAAGCTCCTGCTCCAGTTGCTCGTGGTATTTCGATTCTCCGGTCATCATACGGGCGCCCATGGGGTAGGCCATTCCCCATTCGGCAGAGGCATCGGCGTCGGCCTTGCGCACTTCCGGATGATTAGCCAGTCCGAGATAGTTGTTGAGACTCCATACCAGCACTTCGCGGTCTTTGAACATCATTCGCGGTCCCAGTTCCCCGGAAAGCTTGGGGAAAGCATAATATCCATGCGCAACTTTTGCGTACTGTCCCAGCGGGCCGGGATTTTTCAGGATCTTATCAAATACGTCACCCATATGCTAATAACTATGATTAAAGTAAATTCGTTGTTATGAAGAATTTATATTTTTGCGCAAAGTTAAAAGATTTTGATTGGGGCGCCGGATAATTTACCGGGCATTATCAACAATCCCCGTGCAATTTCTACGTTATCAGGCAACATTTATTTGTATATCATGACCGAAATCAGAAGGTTGGCGTTTTTATTTCTTACCGTTTGCTTAGTCGCATCCTGCAGCAAGTACAAGAAAGTGATGAAGGAACCGGACTACGGGGCGAAGGAAAAGCTGGCGATGGAGCTGTACCAGAAGAAGAAATATTCCAGGGCGCTGCCGCTGTTCGAGGAGCTTATCACCATATACCGCGGCACCCGCAAGGCCGAGGATTATTATTACTACTACGCTTACTGCAACTTCGGCGTAGGCGATTTCCTGCTGGCCAACTACTGGTTCGAGTACTTTGTCGGCACCTATCCCTTCAGTCCGCGCGTGGAGGAATGCCGCTACATGGCGGCGTACTGCTTCTACAAGGACTCGCCGCGGGAGCCGCTGGAGCAGACCAATACCATCAAGGCGATACGCGAGCTGCAGTCGTTCATCGACTCGTATCCGCAAAGCCCCAAGGTGGCCGATTGCAACGCGCTGATCGACGAGTTGCGTAAAAAGCTGGAAAACAAGGACTACCGCATCGCCGTGCAGTATTTCAACATGGAATATTACACCGCTTCCATCGTTTCTTTCGAGAACATCCTGAAAGATTATCCCGAAACAGAACGTCGTCCCGAAGCTTCGTATATGATCGTAAAAGCTTCTTACCAGTATGCAACGCTGAGTGTGAGAGCCAAAAAGAAAGAGCGGTTACAGGCTGCCAAAGCGTATTACGAAAAATATTGTCAGAAGTCCGGTACGGCCAGCGAAAACAAATACCTGCGCGACGCGGCCAGCATTTCGGAAAAGATCAACCGGGAGCTGGCGGCTATAGAAGCCGAAGAAGCAGCTATGCGCAAGATCGAGAACAGCGTATACGAATCTGCGGTGACCCTGTACAATTCCAAAAACTACAAGGAAGCGCTCAGCAGCTTTCAGCACCTGCTGAGGGAATTTCCCCGTACCGAGCATATCACGCACGTATCGTGGTACATGATCAGCGGCTCTTACGAGCTTGCCGGCATGACTCCCGAATCGAAAAAGAAGGTGAAACTCGTGGATGCTAAGAATAATTATACTAAATTTGCCCACTATTTGAAAGGCACTTCCTACGAAAAGGATGCCGATGCGATCCTCACAGGCATAGAAAACGAGCTGGCCAGGCTGGAACGCAGAAATAGCAACTGAAATAAAGATTGACGATATGACCTATAAAAAAACAACGGCAGAAGTGACTACGGTAACCCGGGATATTACCCGCCTGGAAGAGCATACCGGCAATATTTATGAAACTCTCATCGTTATTTCCCGCCGTGCCAACCAGGTACAGGGCAAGATGAAGGAAGAGCTTCAGCATAAGCTGGAAGAGTTTGCTTCGCATACCGACAATCTGGAAGAGGTTTTCGAAAACCGCGAGCAGATCGAGATCTCCCGTTATTACGAGCGGCTTCCGAAGCCGACGGCTATCGCTTACCAGGAGTGGCTCGACAGCCAGATCTATTTCCGCAACCCGGACGAAGTAAAAGTAGAATAATCCTGCATGCTATCCGGTAAAAAGATCCTGGTAGGGGTTTCCGGTGGAATCGCAGCCTACAAGATACCTCATTTCATACGACTGCTGGTAAAGGAAGGCGCAGAAGTAAAGGTGATCGTCACTCCTTCAGCGCGTGACTTCGTTACCCCGCTGGTCTTATCCACAATTTCCCGCAATCCCGTTACCGATGGCTTTTTCGATCCGGCCGACGGCTCATGGCATAATCATGTGGAGCTTGGCCTCTGGGCCGATCTCATGATCGTAGCGCCCGCCACGGCCAACACGCTCGCGAAAATGGCGAACGGCGGGGCCGACAACATGCTTGTGGCCACGTATCTTTCCGCGCGCTGCCCGGTATTTTTCGCGCCGGCAATGGATCTCGACATGTACGCGCATCCTTCTACACGACATAATATCGAACGGCTTATCTCTTACGGAAATCATCTTATCCCCGCATCTTCGGGCGAGCTGGCCAGCGGCCTCAGCGGCGAAGGCAGGATGGAGGAGCCGGAGAACATGGTGGCCGTGCTGTCTTCTTTTTTTCGCCGTTCCGGACGGTTTACCGGTAAAAAAGTGATCGTAACCGCCGGACCTACGTACGAAGCTATTGATCCCGTGAGATTTATCGGGAACCACAGCTCGGGCAAAATGGGCATCGAAATAGCCGATTGCCTGGCAGACCAGGGAGCGGACGTGGTGCTGATCTGCGGCCCGTCGTCCATAAAGCATCGCAACGGCAAGGTAAAGCGGCTGAATGTGACCAGCGCGCAGGAAATGTTCGAAGCCTCTACGCGCGAGTACAGCGAAGCCCAGGCCGCCATCCTGGCCGCGGCAGTAGCCGATTACCGCCCGCGCGAGACCGCCGATAAAAAGATAAAGAAAAGCTCCGACGAAATGGTGGTGGAGCTGGTGAAAAACCCCGACATCCTTGCCACGCTCGGATCATCCAAAAAACAGGGCCAGGTGCTGGTAGGGTTTGCACTGGAGACCGACAACGAGATGGAGAATGCCCAGACCAAGCTGGAGAAGAAGAACCTCGACTTCATCGTGCTGAACTCGCTGAAAGACGAGGGAGCCGGCTTCCGGCACGGCACCAATAAGATCGCCATTCTGCACCGCAACAATAAAATCGATAATTTTGAGTTAAAGTCCAAATCGGAAGTCGCCAGGGATATCGTGGACACGCTGGCGGAAACGATGGGAATCGGAATATGAAAAAGCTGATAACATTGATCATCGCATTTACAGCTATGCTGTCGCTTCGCGCGCAGGAGCTGAAATGCAACGTTACGGTGAACAGTACGCAGATCGCGCAGGTAGAGCAATCGATCTTCGACGCGCTCGAGAAAGGCATATACGAGTTCATGAACAATACCGTGTGGACCGACGAGGTGTACAAGGAAGAAGAACGGATCGAGTGCGGCATCTTCATCAACGTTACCGAACAGGTGAAAGACAATAACAACCAGGTGATAGCCGACCAGTACAAAGGCACGATCACGGTGCAGGCGCGCCGGCCCGTGTACGGCACTTCGTATTTTACCACGCTTTTCAACTACCAGGACCAGAATTTTGTATTCAGTTATATCCCTTTCCAGCAGTTTTATTATTCAGAAAATACATCGCTTTCCAATCTCACGGCGGTGCTTGCGTTTTATGCTTACTACATTATCGGCCTCGATTACGACAGTTTTTCGCCCGAAGGAGGAGAAAAGTACCTCATAAAGGCGCAGAATGTCGTGAACAATTCCCAAAACCTGGGATCTCCCGGGTGGCAGGCTATGGAAGGTAACTCCAACCGTTATTATCTTATCTACGATTATCTGAATCCCGCATTTTCTCCGCTCCGCGACCTGATGTATAACTATCACCGCCAGGGGTTTGATGTAATGGCCTCGAACCTCGAAGCCGGCCGCGGCAAGATTCTCGAATCGCTCAAAACGCTCGACAAGATCTGGAATCAGCGCCCCAATGCATTCCTGCTGCAGGTATTCTTCAGCACCAAACGCAACGAGATCATCGATCTGCTGAAAGAGACCCCGGCCAATACCAAGGCCGATCTTATTCCCGTGCTTCGCAAGGTGGATCCCGCACACGGATCGAAATACGAAGAGTTGCAGAATTAGACTGTCAATAACTCCTTTTCTCTTTTTCTCCGCGATTCCCCTAAGTATGTATTTTTGCAGGGGATGTTGCAACGCCTCTATATAAAGAATTACGCGCTGATCGACGAGCTGGAGATCCGCTTTTCGGGGCATTTCACCATCATCACCGGTGAAACGGGAGCGGGAAAATCCATTCTTCTCGGAGCTCTGGGGCTTGTAGCCGGCAACCGCGCCGATACGCAGGTGCTGCAGGACAGCGAAGCCAAATGCGTGGTGGAAGGGGAGTTTGTGATCAAAGGGCTGAACCTGCAGGCTTTTTTCGAAGAGCAGGATCTCGATTACGACGACACCTGCCTCATACGCCGCGAAATACTTCCCAATGGAAAATCCCGCGCTTTTGTAAACGATACTCCCGTCAACATTTCAGTGCTGAAAGCGATCGGGGAGAAGCTCATCGACATTCACTCACAGCACGAGACATTATTGCTGAAAGATTCCCTTTTTCAGCTGGACGTAGTAGATGCGTACGCCGGCACGCAATCCGCGCTGCGGTCGTACCGCGTGGCTTTTACAGGCTACAGAAGCTCGCTCCGTGAGCTGGCGCGCCTGAAGGAAGAAGAAAGCCGGATGAAGTCCGAGCTCGATTTTTTCCGTTTCCAGTTCGATGAATTGGAAAAAGCGGCGCTGCGCCCGAATGAGAAGGAAGAGCTGGAAACCGAACTGAATAAAATAACCCATGCTGAAGAGCTGAAATCCGCGCTGAGCCAGGCGCTCGGTGAAATGGAATCGGATGAGTCCGGGCTGGTGAGCCGGCTGGTCATGATCCGGAACCTGCTGTCGAAAGTTGCGGGCATTTCTCCCGGGCTGGCGTCTCTTTCCGATCGGGTACAGGCAGCTCACATCGAAATGAAAGATATTGCTTCCACGCTGGAAGAGCAGGCTGAGCAGGCAGAGTTCGACCCGCAGCGGCAGCGCGAAGTGGAAGAGCGGCTCGATATCATCTACACGCTCGAAAAGAAGCATCGCGTGCACGGCACTGCGGAGCTGCTGCGCATGAAGGACGAATTTGAAACGAAGATACAGGAAGCCGGTTCGGTAGACGAAGCCATCTTCCGTCTGGAATCGGGGATACAGCTGGAGCTCGGCAAGCTGCAATCGCTGGCGGACGAGCTTCACCGGGAACGCGAAAAAGCTGCCGCGCCGCTGCAGAAAGATATCCTTGCCACGCTGCGCGTATTGGGCATGCCCGACGCTTCGGTAGAAATACGGCCGGAGCTGAAGGCCGATTTCGGAGACTATGGCAAAGATGAGATACGTTTTCTTTTCTCGGCCAATAAAGGCGTACCGCCGCAGGAGCTCGGAAAGATCGCGTCGGGCGGGGAGATATCGCGCTTCATGCTCGCGGTAAAGGCCATCACTTCCGAGAGGAAAAACCTGCCGACCATCATTTTCGACGAGATCGATACGGGAGTTTCGGGAAATATCGCAGACAAGCTTGGCGTGGTGTTGCGCAAAATGGGCGCACATCAGCAGGTGATCGCCATCACGCATCTTCCGCAGATCGCCAGCAAGGGCGACGAGCACTGGAAAGTGGCGAAAAAAGAGAAAAAAGGGAAAGTGGTTTCGGCTATCGTTCAGCTTACCAGCGAACAGCGCGTGCAGGAGCTGGCCATGATGCTGAGCGGGGAGGAAGTGACGCGGGAAGCGATGGAGAATGCGAGGGTGTTGCTGGGGATGTGACATTGGACGATGGACGCTGGACGCTGGACGCTGGACGCTGGACGCTGGACGCTGGACGATGGACACTGGACTAAGGACTAAGACCAAGAACTAAAGACGAACAACTAAAACAAAACAATATGCTTCTCAACGGAAAACGCGGGATCATTACAGGGGCGCTGGACGAAAATTCTATCGCCTGGAAAGTAGCTGAAAAAGTATTTGAGCAGGGCGGACGCTTCACCTTGTCGAATGCGCCGGTAGCGCTGCGAATGGGCAAGATCAACGAGCTGGCCGCCAAATGCGAAACAGAGGTGATCGGCGCTGACGCCACGCTGGTGGAAGACTGGGAAAAGCTTTTTAACCAGTCGATGGACAAGCTCGGCGGCAAGATCGATTTCGTGCTGCATTCTATCGGAATGTCTCCCAACGTCCGCAAAGGGAAACATTATACCGATCTCAATTACGATTGGTATTCCAAATCCATCGATATTTCTGCTCTTTCGTTCCATAAAATGTTGCAGACGGCGCTCAAGCTCGACGCCATCAGCGAATGGGGCAGCGTGGTAGGTCTTTCCTACATTGCCGCGCAGCGCACGTTTCCCGATTATAACGATATGGCCGAGGCCAAAGCCGTGCTCGAATCGATCGCGCGCAGCTTCGGTTACCATTATGGCGCCGCCAAAAAAGTCCGTGTCAATACTGTTTCACAATCGCCCACCAAAACCACTGCCGGTACAGGCGTTGGCGGTTTCGACGCGTTCTTCGATTATGCCGATAACATGTCGCCGCTCGGCAATGCTTCCGCGGAAGACTGCGCCAACTTCTGCGTGGCCATGTTCTCCGACCTCACGCGCATGATTACCATGCAAAATCTCTACCACGACGGCGGATTCAGTAATATGGGTATCAGTGGCGCAGTGATGGAGAAGTTTGCGGGGAAGTAATGTAACTTACTATAGTTGATAAAGAGCCGCAGATTTTTCTACGGCTCTTTTTTTACCAGTCATTTTTGATTCCTTTCTTGGAAAATCAGCGGTTAAGATTTATATTCGGGTAAACCTAAACCCTTTTTATCATGAAACGCCAACCTTATTTCCGGCGGTTGCTGCTTTTTGCAACCTGTTTACCTTTAATTTTTCTGTATTCCTGTTCTGCCGAAGACGATTTTCTTAAGTCCGGAGGCTGTCCTGAACCTGACTCCGAGCTACAAGAACAGATTAACGCGGCTGGGATCACATTTCCGCAGATCCATGACGGGCGCCTGTATTTTGAATCGCACCAGGATTTCGGCTCATTTATGAACAAATTTGTGAAGATCGACATGGACTATGTTGTTGAATACACCCGCTCCAACTGCTTTACTTCACTACAGGATGTATATGAAGGCATGACAGAAGAAGAAGAGGTACTTGTTACCGTTAATAATTCCGAAAATGTAGAAGTCTGCGATCCCTATTTTGCATCAGTACTGAACGTCGAGAAAGAAATAGAGATCGGGCAAAATGTAATATACCGCGTAACAAACCGGTATGTAATCGCTTATATAAAGGGACACCAGAATGAGGTGGACAGTATCATAATAAAACAGCCTTCAATGGGAAGTGAGCAGTCGGGACAATTTAGCAAACATGCTTATGTGTTTGAGCGGGATTCAACCAGCTACAGCAAGATTGCCTTCGGGCGTAGTAACAAATGGAGCCCTAACGCTAGTTTTTTCTATTTCGGAAATGATTACCGTTTTCGTTGTAATCAATGGCAGGAAAATTGGTTCTTTTATAAGTCGAATGGCTGCAAAACAGAAATGCAGCGTTATTCCGGTTGGTGGATATTTAAGTCGTGGAAACTTGAAAAAACACATTTTATTAAAACGACGTGGACTAATGTTAATTTTGTATTGGGCGGGGCGTATGTGGCAAACGCGAACGGATCTATTGCAGGATACAACAAATCACGCGTGGGAAAGGTGTTTTTTGAAGCCGTGGGCGGAGGCGTCTCTTATAACTTTTCCAGTGGGGTTTTTAGTCCGGTGGCAGTAGTAGACGTTCCTGAACTGTTCGGTTATGTTAAAACAGATCACGAAGTCCAACGGGCAGCTACCTCAGGTTATATTCATAAAACTTATACAATGAATATAGACTGGAGTTTTTGAACGATTCCAAATCAATCTATGATTATACAGTTAACGAGCTGAATACATGCGGGGGCTTATAATATGGTTTCTTTTATGTCTGTGCATTTGCAACGCTAATGCACAGACCTTTTATCATAACTCCGGACCGGATAACCGATCTGCTCGCAGAGAGAGGCAGCTTCGTGAGTTTGTCTCACACCCATATATATTCGCAGGTATATCAGGCGGAATCACATTCAGCGTTCCTGTTCAGCAGATTACTTCAGTGCCGGAATATACCAGGAAGTATCGTTTTAATACGGATGAAATAATACAGCCTCGTTTGCAAGCCTTTCTCGGACTTCATTGGAAAAGGAACATTTTTACATTTTCATTTGAAAATCTGCAGTACTTACATGTTATATCAGTCATAAGCAGAGAAAATGTCGTTGCGGCGGGATGGGTAAATAATATTCCGGTCAATTATTTTTCCCTGGGTTATAATTTTGATGTATTCCCTAAAATTCCGAGGTTCCGCTTTCAGCCGGGACTGCATTTGGGCTTCACGACATCGGGCGGATATCTCCAAAAACAATTTTATACGGTTCAGAACCAAGAGAATGGAGTCACGCTATTCTCTGCCGGAATTACTCAATCGCTGCTGCAAAAGAATGTTTTTGTATTTGGTCCCGACCTTAACCTGGAAGTAAATATAGCAAGGTGGTTCTCCATTAGCCTGAATCAGCGTTTGGCGTATGGTGTGGGCTGGATCATGGCTTCCGATATTACGTACCAATTTAAGGATGAAGAGCAGCGGACAGGTTCTGCCAGGACCAGGCTGTTAAACTACGGCGCATCTGTCTCATTGCGCTTCAAAATGTACAAACCCGGGACACGGGAGATCGTTGACCGTAAAATGGATCAGCTCTTTTAGCCTTTTTTCAGTCTTTATAAAAGTAATTGTACAACATTAAGCCCGCCCCCGAGTAAAAGAAGCTTAAATACAAAAGCTTATGCGTACTCTATTAATAACGGCCGCGGCAGGACTGCTGGCCATTTTATCCGGTTGCGAGGCGCTCAATTCACTCACCAAGTTCCGGATGGATTACGACAAAGAGTTCATGATCCCCGCAGGAGTGCCGGCTGATATTCCATACGATGTTCCATCGCCGTATTTCCCCACCAATTCCGCGCAATTCTTCGAAGATAACAATACCAGTCCCGACCTGGTGGAAAGCTGCAAGCTCGAACAGATGTACGCAGTGATCACCAGCCCGGCGGGCGAAGATTTCTCATTTGTTCAAACCATTAGCATTTATTTGGGAGCCAAGCAATTGCCGGAAATCAAAGTGGCTTATAAAGAAAATGTCAATGCGACAGATACATTGTTCCTCGAAACCGGCAACGACGAGCTGAAACAATACATTCTCCAGGATTCGATCCGCCTGCGCGTACAGCTGCTTACCGACGAGGAAACCCAGCAGGAACTGAATACCAAAGTACACGGCCGTTTCCTGGTAGACGCTAAAATACTGGGTATATAAAAAACGCCGGACAGGATGTTGTTCCTGCCCGGCGCTTCTGTATTGAGTTACTGAAGGATCACGCCTATCCTGACAGAGTCCACATTTTCACTATGATCGGATGCGATCACGATCACGTGTGCGCTGCCGGGGACCATCGAACCTTCTACCGGAAAGCGGGCATCGATCCCAAAACTTTGCAGCCCGTGAACTTCCGGAGTTTCACTGTAAACTACCGTTCCGCCCATCCGGAGCTGGATCAGCAGCTCATGCAGATCTTCATTATCGGAAACGGTTCCCTGCACACGGATCGTGTCGCCCGCCGCATAAACCGCATCTTCTACCGGCGAAGCAATGGAAATAACAGGAGCTTCATGATCATTGTGCAAATGCTCGTCCTTACATGAAAAAAGAAGCGAAGCAGCGGCCATACAGCCGGAAATAAAAAGAATATTCTTCATAATGAATTGTTTTTTGAATGTTTAAAATAGGAACATGACTTGTGTGTTTATTTTCGGATAAGCATATACATATCCATCCGAAAGGTCCTGCCAGACCGGCGCCTGCACATTTATCCCCACAGAGAACCGGTTCCAGTAAAGATCGGCTCCGGCCTGCACGGAAAGCACATTTCCGCCGGTATAGCTTACCCGGCTTCCCTGGTCTGCGTTGGTAAAAGCGTATTCATACATCGCTCCCGCGGCCGGTATCAGCGAAAGCTTTTTCCATTCTTTCACATAAAAAGCTTTGGTGGCTGCGGTAACGCGGTCGCCGAACTTGTAGCCGTGCGAATTTGCCGTATTCAGCCGGTATAAGGCTTCCGAGTGGATTCCCCAGGATTTCCACCGCACCGTATACGCGGTATTGAAGATCACGTCCCAGCTCCCGGTGCCGGGCTGCAGGTTGGGATTCAGCAACTCTCCGTCCGCTTTTATATCGTACCGCCCGGTGGGCATCTTTACGCTCAGGCCGCTCTGGAAATTATGCCGGGCCTTACGATCCGTACTATCGGGCGCTTTTATAAATATATAATTGGCCATGAGGGTAATATCGCCGATGGTATGAATATGATCGGAACGTTCCGGTGTGCGCTGGCTGTAAAAATGTACCGGCACAAAACCAAAGATCTGGAGCCGTTTGGCCGGGTAGAACCTGGCCCAGGCTTCGAGCGTATGAAAGTATTCATCCGAATGCTGTCCGGTAAGCCCGGGAATAATGCTGGGCGGATGGATCGTATGAAACTGGCGGTAGCTGTACCGCAAGCCCGCGAAGTTCTTGCCGAACTGCGGCAGAATACCGAGAGCGCTTCCTCCCGACGAACATCCGCACACTTCGCAGGCCATTGCCGGCATAGCCATACATGTGGCAAATACCAGCGTAAACAGGCTTTTACGCATAAATTAAAGATTACGTGTGAATTGAAAAATAAAGCGGAAGTATCAGGCGGTCGCCGGCGGATGGAATATATCATGAAGAGCGGCCGCAGATACGGGCTCGGTATACCGGATGAAGAAAAGCCCGGTTTCAGCCGATGTTACGGGAACGACCAAGGCTGTAGTTTCATTAAAGAGGATGTTTTCCTTTGCAGTCTTCAGTATGGGCGGGAGAGGAGCGGTCTTTTTCTCCGCTTCGCCGGTTTCCATCTTTTTGGCCAGCACGCAGCTTCCGTAGCACATCGTGACCGGGCGGATGCGGTTAACGCATTCCTTTTCCACAATGGCCTTCCGGAAGGAATAGAAATGCACCAGCACGGCGGTCTTGCCCCAGCTTTGCAGCAGGATGGCAAGGATCAGCAGGCTCGTGGTAAGCATTTTCACGGCTCAAAAATAGGGTGAATTGGTTTAATTCAAAATTATTGTTTGATTTGTACCGTTACTGGTGTTCCGGTGGTTGCCACCGCCGGGATGAAAAGGGAACCCCGTGTAATTCGGGGGCTTTGCCCGAAACTGTAAGTCCTTGTTTTCTTTTCCATTATCTCAGGCCACTGTCTCTTATCGGGATGGGAAGGCGGAAAAGAAGGATAAGCCAGGAGACCTGCCAGCAGCAAAACATACCGGCTTTCCGGGTACAGGAAGCCTTTATGATGCATAAGCTTGAAAACATCTGTTCAGAACACCGGCCGTATGGCCATGCCGTTTTTATTTTTCTTCCTTTCCGCATGCTGGTGCGGAGCACAGGAAGATTCGGGAAAGGTATTGAAGGAAGTGATCATCAATGATACGCGGCCCGAGACCTTTATGTACGGAGCCCGGCAGGAGTCTGTGGATACGGCGTTCCTGCAGACGCATTCATCGCAGTATCTAACCGACCTGATCCAGCAGAAAACTCCGGCCTATGTTCGTGGATACGGCAACGGGATGTTGTCGGCCATTTCATTCCGGGGTACGGGCGCAGAGCGTACAAATGTGCTGTGGAACGGCTTCAGCGTGAATTATGCGAGCCTTGGAACGGCAGATTATTCCGTTTACCCCGTCGGCGGTTTCAATTCGGTGCGGATCCAGCATGGCTCTTCTTCGGCCAATTACGGTAACTCGTCGCTGGGCGGCTCTATCATTCTTTCCTATGTTCCGTCATGGAAAAAGTCCTTCTCGCTGTCCGCCGGCCAGGAGTACGGCAGCTTCAATACCTGGCTTACCGATTTCAGAGCTACTTACGGGACGCGTCATTTCCAGGGCAACACTTTTTTCCAGAGAGGCTCGGCCAGCAATAACTTCGCGTACGCCGATCTTACCAGCGCCGGTTTTCCTGTACGGGAAACGGAAAACGCAGCTTATGAGCAATATACGTTGATCCAGGACCTTTTCTTCCGCTTCGGCCGGGTGGATGTGGACGTGCATGGATGGTGGAGTCATATGCAGCGGCAGATCCCGCCGGCCATGGGTACCGCCAATGCGCATGCCCGCGAGCTCGATCATTCCATACGCGTATCTGCAGGCGTAAGCATGAAGTGGAAATGGGGAAAGACCCGCCTGTCGGCAGCCTGGTTCCGCGATGAGATCAACTATACCGACGACGGCCTGACCGACAGCTCGCTCGTACATACGTACCAGGTACAACTGGAGCAGGATCTGTTATTTGCAAAAAAATGGGTCTTTAAGATAGGAGGACAGTTCCAGTATTTTACCGCCGACCAGGTCTTCTACGAGCAGTGGCGCGAAGAGCCCAGGGGCGCAGCTTTCCTGCTCGTCAATTATACGCCGCTGCCGCAGCTCCGGTTCTCCTACAACGTCCGGCAGCAATGGGTAAAGGGTTTCCATCCGCCGCTAACGGGCCGGGTGGGCATGGAATGGGACTTTCTCCGAAAAAAAACCGAAAAGAAAGAGCATAAGATCACCTGGCTGGTGAGCATTTCGAACGGTTACCGCGTGCCTACGCTCAACGACCGCTTCTGGGTGCCTGGCGGAAGCGATACGCTGCGACCTGAATTTTCGTGGAATTTCGAGACCGGGCTACGCTACGATCTTACGGGAACGCGGTCTGTGCATAGCTGGGAGGCGAACGGCTATTACGGCTGGGCCACCGACTGGATACAATGGCAGCCCACGCCGATGGGATACTGGGCGCCGAAGAATATCGGCACGGTGACCCTGGCGGGAATGGAAGCCAGCTACCGGTGGAACTGGAAAAAGAAGAGCTGGCTGGTGAAGGCGGAAGTCCTATACGCGCTTACATTCGCGCTCGACGCTACCGGCGGGCCGAACGACGGGAACCAGCTCATCTATGTGCCGCTGAACACGGTAAATTTCAACGCGGAAGCCTGGTTCAAAGGTTTTTATCTGCAGATAAGCAACCGGTTCACCGATGTGCGGTACGTGCGGACAGACCTCACCAAATCCATTGATCCTTATTTCCTTATGAATATCGCGGCCGGAAAGGATTTCCACTTTTCCTTTATGGATCTGAGCTTTTCATTCAAGATCAATAACGCGACATATTCCGGCTTCCAGACCATAGAGAACCGCCCGATGCCGGGCCTGAGCTACCTGGCGGGCATCCGGCTGGGATTTGGCTCCTCACATTGTACCAAACAACCAAATAATACGATCAAATGAAACGACAGTTTTTACACATCGCATCAGCCCTGGCTTTCACGGCGCTTTTTCTTACCGGCTGTAAGGACGATACCGGTTCCTCCGGCGGCGAATACGGCGCAGGGACTTACGTGATCAACGAAGGCGGGTTCAGCGCCAACAATGCATCCATATCGTATATCGACGCATCCGGTGAGGTGCATAACGATATTTATTCCCTGGAGAACGACGGCGTGCTGCTAGGCGACGTGGCCCAGTCCATGCTTGTTTATAATGGAAGCACATACATTGTAGTGAACAACAGCAGCAAAATTGTAAAGGTTAATTCAGAAACGTTTGAGCATCAGTCAGTTCTCGGTTCCCTGGAAATGCCCCGCCACATGGTTATTCACAACGGCAGCATCTATCTCACACAATGGGTGGGCTTTGGGGTGAGCGGGAAAGTATCGGTTATCGATCCGGCGTCCCTGACCATTATCGATGAAATACCGGCCGGGATTGCCCCCGAAAAAATGCTTGTGAAAGGGAACAGGCTGTTCGTGGTGAACTCTAACGACAGCAGCATGACAGTAATAAATACGTCTGGTAATGAAGTAGATACTACTGTTGCCGTGGGCGACTGGCCGGCCGGGATCTACGAAGGAGCCGACGGAAACCTCTGGATCCTCTGCATGGGCGTGCCCTCCTGGGCGGGAACAGCAACTTCCGGAGAGCTGGTAGTGATAGATCCGGACGATTACAGCGTGGTAAAGCAGATGGATTTCGGCTCCACGAGCGCCAACCCGAACTATTTTGCATCGGATGCGAACGGCGGAAATATGTTCTGTTACTTCAACGGGGGTGTTTACAGGATAGAGAATTCAGCTGCTGCGCTGCCTGCTCCCCTGTTCCAGGCGCCTGCCGGCATATACGGGCTGGGCGTGCACCCGGCTACGGGGAATATTTATGTTGCCGACGCGGGTAATTTTTCATCCAACGGTTGGGTGTATACATACTCGCAGGGCGGGCAAGCGATTGATTCTGTGCAGGTAGGGGTGGCTCCCAACGGCTTTTATTTCCACCAGTGATACTGTGGATTAAATGATGGAGTTTATACAAATGCCACTGTTTGAGATCTCATTTCATCTTATACATTTGTATAAACTCTATTACCATGAAACGACTATTCTACGGCCTGACCCTTCTCACCGCCGCCCTGTGGAGCTGCGATTATGAACCGGACTGGTCTGATGGCACCTACGGCCCGGGCATATATATAACCAACGAAGGCGCCGGTACTGCCAACGGTACGGTGAGCTTCATCGACCGCGAGTTCGGCGGGGTGGTCAACGATATCTACGACAAAGCCAACGACGGCTCGATCGGCGGCAAGGTCCAGTCTATGTATTTCACCCCGGGGATCTTTTTCCTGGTCTGCAGTGACAAGATCGAACTGGTGGATAATATCGAATTTCACCCGATCGGAACGATCAACGGCTTTATGCAGGCTCAGCGGTTCGTGGTGAACGATACGATCGCGTACGTTACGGAATGGCGCAATCCGGCCGACAGCGGCTGGGTGCGATCTATCAGCATGTTCACCAATCTTCCGGTGGATACGCTCAAAGTCGGAAAAGGCCCAAAGCATATGTATAAAGTAGGTAATTCGCTGTTCGTATCGAATAGCCTCGACAGCACCATTACAGTTATCAACACTACCAATTTCACGGTGCAGACCACCATTAACGTGGGCGACCGACCTGAAAACATGGAAATGGACCAGAACGGCCTTCTGTGGGTCCTGTGCAAGGGAAGGACTTCCGCCGATGCGGGAGGGCCTACTCCGGGCAGCATAGTGCGGTTCAATCCGTCCACTTTTGTTGTGGCAGACGAGATACCGTTCCCGGCATCTGGCAATCCGAATTTTCTCCGTGCAAAAAGAGAATGGGATGCTATGTATTATTATTATGATAACGGGATTTACCTGATGGATATCGATGCCGTTACGCTTCCAGCTACTCCTCTCATCGAAACAGTAGGCAATACCAACGCGCTGGGAATCGATCCTCATACTGGCTTCGTATACGTGGCAGATAAAAAGAACGGAACAACAAATGGCCGGCTTCGGTGGTACAATGGCGCCAGCGGGCTGGAAGTCGACTCCGGCGATGTAGGCATAGTACCAAATGATTTTTTCTTCGTCCAGCCTTAGTCCTGCAAGCTGCTTAGTTCTTAAGTTTTGAGAAGGCTAAAATAGATTCAGTTGATGTTTTACTTTATCTATTTTAGATAATTCATATAGGTTAAGCCAGTTAAGATATTTTATTTAATTGTTTAAAATAGATAATCTCTTTACATATCACTGAATCAATTTTTTGCACTTACTGCATTTGATTACTAAGTATTGAAAACTTCCGTAGGATATTCTTCCCGGTTCGGTTAAAAATCCGGATTTTTGAAGCTACTTATGCTGGAATACCGCCAGATACTTGCAGATCTTAAAGACCGTAAATACAAGCCCGTTTATATATTAATGGGCCAGGAGGCTTATTTTATCGACCTGATAAGCAATTATATAGCGGATACCGTATTGGATGATGCCGAGCGGGAATTCAACCAGACCATTATATATGGCAAAGATGCCACGGCTGAAAATGTGATCGCCACAGTCCGCAGCTATCCGATGATGGCTAGCCGCCGCGTCGTGATCCTTCGTGAAGCGCAGCAATTCAAAGACCTGGATAAGCTGGAGGCATATCTGCAAAAGCCGGTTGAAACGACTATCCTCGTTATCTGCCACAAGTACGGCTCTATCGATAAGAGAAAGAAATTTTTTAAGTCCATCGAAAAGAACCGGAACCTGCTTTTATACGAAGCCAAACCGATGAATACAGAAGATGTTATCGGCTGGATCGTGCAGAAATTCCGGCAACGCAAGATCCGGGTCGAGGAAAAAGCCGCTTATATTCTTACCGAGTTATTGGGCAATGATCTTCATAAGCTGGCCAACGAGATAGAGAAAATGGTGCTGCTTTTACCGGAAGGCAGCGAGGTCCGGGCGGAGGAAGTCACTTCCAACGTGGGCATGAGTCGCGACTACAATGTGTTTGAGTTACAGAGCGCTCTGGCCCATAAGAATGCCGTCCGAGCTTTCCGTATCGTCAACCACTTTGCTAAAAATCCCAATTCCATGCCGCTGCCAATGGTGATGGGAACTCTATACAGCTACTTTTCCAAGCTTCTCCTGGTACAACGGGAAAAGCCGAAATCCGAACGTGAGATCTATGGGATGGTTAAAGTGTTTGATATGAAAGAGTTCCAGGTAGCCCTAAAGAATTATTCTTTTAATAAGGTTGTGCGGGTAATGCAGCATCTGCACGAATACGATCTAAGGTCCAAAGGCGTCAATAACCAATCCTCGACCGACGGAGCGCTGCTCACAGAGTTGGTATATAAGATTTTGAACTAAATTTAATAATTAATCCTGATTATTAATTACTAGCTATATTGATAATATGAATTACTGGCTGATCAAGTCGGAACCGGTGAAATATTCCTGGGATCAATTCGAAAAAGACAAGAGGACTTCATGGGATGGCGTGCGCAACTATGCCGCCCGGAATAACCTGAAGGCGATGAAAAAAGGCGACCGTCTTTTATATTATCACAGTAATGAAGGATTGGAGATCGTCGGCATCGCCGAAGTGGTGAAGGAGCATTACCAGGATCCAACCACCGACGATACGAACTGGGTAGTGGTAGACATAAAGCCGGTGAAAAAACTGAAGAAGCCGGTTTCCCTGCAGCAGGTCAAAGCTGATCCCGCGCTTAAGGATATGCAGCTGGTCCGCCTGAGCCGTCTTTCAGTGAGTGCGGTCACCCCGGATGAGTTCGATCGCATACTCGATCTTTCCGCGTCGTGAGCATTCATTTTATTAAGTTTAACACCTTTAGCGGAGCGTATTCACCTTTTTTTCTAATTTTGCTCCCAAAGACCAACAGATTATGCAGGCAAGCAAAGAGGTAAAAGTAGAGGTAAGCAAGCTGAGAAAGTCTCTGGGGTTCTTTGCAAAAACATCCCCTTATATCATCATTCCCCTCGATCTTACTATCATTTCCCTACTTATCATATATGGTATCCGCATATACGGCAATAGCATGATATCCTACTGGTGGCTATATTTTGTGGGTATTTTTTCCTGGACGCTGATCGAATATGTGATGCACCGGTACGCCTTTCATTTCGAATCCGATTCAGCAACCGGTAAAAAAGGTATTTACCTTCTGCACGGTATTCATCATGATCATCCTACGGACGGAGATAAGCTTTACCAGCCGCCGCTTGTCAACCTGGTCATTATTGCGTTGCTCTGGGGCTTCTTTTACCTGGTGATGGGCCGCTTCGTGTACATGTTCCTTCCGGGTATCATTACCGGATACCTTCTGTACAGCACCATTCATTACATTATTCACAAGTTCAAGCCGCCGTTCGAATGGCTCAGGCCTCTCTGGAGACATCATAACCTGCACCATTACCGGTACCAGGACAAGGCTTTCGGAGTTTCATCCCCGTTCTGGGATTACATCTTCAGGACGCTGCCTCCCCGCGAGATCGAGAAGAAGTAAGAAGCCCGGGGGCTGATTGTGAATTAATCCCGGAGATCATTCTTTATAATTCACAATTAACTTCTACTTTTGCGCCACATTCCATCTCGTTATGTCCGAACAATTGACCACGGTAGAAACCGCCCGTAAACTGGGCATCCTTCCCGAAGAATTTGATAAGATAACCGAAGTGCTGGGCCGCGTGCCCAACTTTACGGAGCTCTGCGCTTACTCCGGTATGTGGAGCGAGCATTGTTCGTACAAGAACTCCATCAAATGGCTGAAAACCCTTCCGAAACAAGGGCCGAGAATGCTGGCAGAAGCCGGCGAGGAAAACGCGGGGCTCGTAGAGATCGGCGACGGCCTGGCCTGCGCGTTCAAGATCGAATCACATAATCACCCTTCCGCCATCGAGCCATACCAGGGTGCGGCAACCGGCGTAGGGGGCATCAACCGCGATATTTTTACCATGGGCGCCCGTCCGGTGGCCCAGCTCAATTCTCTGCGATTCGGCGATCCTAAAAGCGCCCGCACGCAGTGGATCATGAAAGGAGTGGTAAAAGGGATCAGCAATTACGGCAACTCGTTCGGTATCCCTACCGTGGGCGGCGAAGTGTTCTTCGATGAATCCTTCCAGCAGAACCCATTGGTGAACGCCATGTCGGTGGGCATCGTAAAAGTGGGCGAAACCATCAGCGCCACGTCATATGGTGCCGGCAACCCGGTATATATCGTCGGCTCGGCCACCGGTAAAGACGGTATCGGCGGAGCTGCGTTCGCTTCCGGCGACCTTACCGAAGACAGCGCCAAGGATCTCCCGGCCGTGCAGGTAGGCGACCCTTTCCAGGAAAAGCTTCTGCTCGAGGCTACGCTGGAGGTGATCGCTTCCGGAGCCGTAGTAGGAATGCAGGATATGGGAGCCGCCGGAATTATCTGCTCCACAGCTGAAATGAGCGCCAAAGGCGAGCATGGAATGATCATTCACCTCGATAAAGTCCCCACCCGTCAGGCTGGTATGCAACCATACGAGCTGCTGCTTTCCGAATCGCAGGAGCGAATGCTGGTGGTTGTGAAAAAAGGACAGGAGAAGGTGATCGAAAAGATATTTGAAAAATGGGATCTGCCGTGCGCCAACATCGGCGAAGTGACCGAAGGCGGCCGGCTGAAATTCCATTATAATGGCGAGCAGGTGGCCGATCTGCCTGCCGAAAGCCTTGTGCTGGGCGGAGGTGCGCCGCAATATACCCGCGAGTACAGGGAGCCTGCCTATTATGCGGAAGCCCGCAAGTTCGATCCGGCCACCGTACCGCAGCCGGAAAATTACCGGGAAGTGGCCCGCGCCCTGATCTCGCATCCCAATATCGCCAGCAAGCGCTGGGTGTACAATCAATATGACTCGATGGTGGGCACGGTGAACATGAGCACCAACGATCCGTCGGATGCCGCCGTCGTGAACCTGAAAGGTACCGGCAAAGCCCTTGCGCTTACGGTAGACTGCAACTCGCGCTACGTGCACGCCGATCCGGAAACCGGAACGATGATCGCCGTGAGCGAAGCGGCCCGCAATATTATTTGCTCCGGCGGTGAACCTACCGCCATCACCAACTGCCTCAATTTCGGAAATCCTTACAACCCGGAAGCGTACTGGCAGTTCGTAGGCGCCATCAAAGGCATGAGCAGGGCCTGCGAGCGATTCAGCACGCCGGTAACAGGAGGCAACGTGAGCTTCTACAACCAGAGCAAGATCGGCGACCAGACCATCCCCGTATTCCCTACGCCGACCATCGGTATGCTGGGCATCCTCGACGATAAGAAATGGAAGACCGGCCTGTCGTTCCGCAAACCTGGCGACATTATTCTTCTTGCCGGCGAGATCACGGACGATATCAACAGTTCCGAATACCTTTATTCATACGTAGGGCAAAAGCTTTCTCCCGCGCCGTATTTCGACCTGGAAAAAGAATACAGCCTCCACCGGGCGATCGGCGAAGTGATCCGCAGCCGGTCGGTGCAATCCGTGCACGACGTATCCGACGGCGGGCTGATCTGTTGCCTGCTGGAAAGCGGGTTCCGCAATAAGCTGGGCTTCCGTATATCCACGCCTGCGGGTATCCGTAAGGATGCTTTCCTCTTCGGCGAAGGCCAGGGCCGCGCGGTATTTTCGGCAGACGCTGCACAGGCGGAGCAGATCCGGAAGATATTTGCAGCGGCGGGAATTCCATGCCTGGAGATAGGCGAGGTGACCGGCAGCAACGCATTTGTGGACGGAGAAGACTGGGGACCGGTAACTGAATTTGCCGGGGCTTACGAAACATCGATCGAAAAGATCCTGGCTAATTAATTTAGCAGCTATACGAGATCTGTCGTTTTAGGTAAAATATGCCCGGACCGGGTATTCGCCCTAAACAAATTTATACGTAAAAATACGTACCTTTTTTTCTGTAAGATTTTGATTGTAAAGCGGTACGAATTTTTAGAAAAAAAGTGGCGTTTGTCGATTCGAAATGCATCCTCTATATTCGGGCTATTAACTCCTAAATCATTAACAATATGCCATTTACTGGAAATGAAGATTTTTTGGTGAGCATCACGGATGCTGCTGCGATGAACCGGAACTACCGTAAGGCCTGCGTGAACCACCCGAAGGGCGTATATATCAGCGAATGGACGCTGAACCAGATTCTCAGCCAGGAGGATTGCGTTGGTATCCGCTTTTACTTCGCTATGGACGACGACGGCAAGATGCGGCTTACCTATGCCGGCGTAAAGGCAAACGAGGACGATATTCTCGGCCTGGTAGGAAACATGGGCGTACTCTGCCCTCCGTCGTGCGGTGTGAGCAACGCGCTTAACTCATAAACTAACCCCTTTTAATTATATGATAAAGACAACTGGAGCACTATCAATTTTCTTGCTTGCTTCGGTTGTCTTTACATTTTTTTACAGGAAGCAATCCGTACGTTTCCATCTCAGCCTCCTGGTCTTCCTTATGGATATCCTGGTGTATGAGACCGCGGTGATCATCACTGCTTTTTTCAGCATTCACAACCATTTTATCGCCAACTTCAATCTTATCATTTATTATACTGCCATGATGTGGCTCCTCTATGAGCTATGGAAGCACCTGATCGGCAAAAGAACACGGCCGCTGATCATTTTCGGGCTTTCCGTCACGGTATTCTGTATCGGCTGGATTGTAGAGAATCTCTTCGTGCGCGAGCTGTTGTTCTTCAACATGTACACACCCGCCGTAGCTTCTTTTTTCAGCATACTGGTCATCATCTATCTTCTTAACCAGCTACTCTTTGTAAAAAATACAAGCATCTTCCGCGACCCGGAAGGGCTTATCCTGCTGGGCCTGCTCATCCGCAACTTTCCTCCCTGCGTTATCCTCATATTCTTTAACTTCAGTTCCGGCTACAGCGAAGCATTTTATTCCAATATTTTATTTTTAGCTAACTTGGTCGCCACGATTTCCACCATTTTCTTTTTAATGGCAGTATTATGGTTACCGGAGAGAAAGAAGTATACCTGGCCGTTTTAATCGCAGTTTCCTTTCTTGCTGTCATTCTCATCTTTTCTATTTTAAACCTGCTGATCGTACATCGCAAGATCCGCCGCCTGCAGAAAAACCTTATTTCCGCCGAGATCATTACGCTCGAAAATGAGCGCAAGCGTTTTTCGTCCGACATACACGACGAGATAGCTCCGACATTGTCAGTTGCCATGAGCCTGGTGGATTCGCTCAACGTAGCTCAGGAGGATACCGAGCGGCAGCAGATGGCCGTGCAGGTGCTGAAGGACTCGGTGCAGCAGATCCGGCATATTTCGCGCAACATCATACCGCGGCACATCCAGGAAATGGGATTGCATCGCTCTCTCGAAAAGCTGGTATGGGGCGTTCGCCAGTCGCAGCATAACAAGATCGATGTCCGCCTGTATGCCGACGCGATCTACGATGCCATGACCGAAGAAAAGATGGTCAATATTTACCGCATCGTGCAGGAAGGTCTCACCAATGCTATCAAACATTCCGGCGCCACACAGATACAGGTGCATCTTTCCAGGATGGAAGATCACCTCGCAGTAACTATTTCCGACAACGGTTCGGGTTTTGATTTTTCGCTGCTGCAGCTTACCCAGCAGCCGCAGGATAAAGGCATCGGCTTAAAGAATATTCATAACCGTGTGCTGTTGCTGGGTGGAAAATTATATATAAATTCCAAAATTAATTTCGGGACCCAGATCATAGCCGAAATTCCCTTATAAACGGTAGCGTATGAAAGACAAAGTTTGTAATATCATTATTGCGGACGATCATAAAATATTCCGCGATGGGCTGAAGCTGCTGATCACAACGATAGACGGAGTACAGGTAGTGGGAGAGGCTGAGAACGGAAAAGCGCTGCGCAAGCTCCTCAACACGGTAGTGCCCGACATCATCGTAATGGACATCAACATGCCGGCCGAAGATGGAATTTCCGTCAGCCATTATATCGTACGGAAATATCCCACCGTGCGGATCATAGCTATGACGGTATACAACGACAGCTATACCATCGAAAAAATGTTCGATGCAGGCGCGCAGGGATACCTTACCAAAGATGTGACCCGCAAGGAATTTGAAAAAGCAATACACGAAGTGATGGCCGGCCGGAGATACATTACGCCCGAAGCCGAAAACGTATACGAAAGCAACAAGAACCTGCTGGGCGATAATGATAAGTTCGGCAATAACTCGCCGATACGCCTCGATGATCTTACCAACCGCGAGCTCGAGATTCTGAAGCTGATCGCAAACGGGTACACAAACAAAGCGATCGCGCTCAAGCTCAACATCAGCCAGCGAACTGTGGAAACGCACCGCTCGCGGCTGCTGCAAAAACTGAAAGTGAACAACACGTCCGAGCTTTTTTACAAGCTTTCGAAGTATAACATCATCTGAAATCTACGTACTTTCCACTACGTATTTCTACTATGTCAAGTGCGGCTTTTACGTAATATGTGCCGGTATTTGCGTATGAAATTGCTGGCCTTTCCTAAAAATACGTTGGTAAGCCACTGAGTATGATTAGCTTATTTTAGGAAAAATTTTCTTCGCAGCGTTTCAGATTCTATCCGGCAACAAGTATTTTTACCTACTGACAGAAAGGAGAAAAAATCGTGTTTCCAAAGTTATCTTGTTCTTAGCGGCAATACCGCGAAAGGTTGTATAATCATTTGATTATTACTATTTAGTTTGTAAATTGGAAGAACTCAAATTTAACCCTACATCATTGAATACACATCAGACATCCGGTTCCGGTTACCCGGGAAAAAGAAAGATCAGCGTTTTGCTGGTCGATGATCACGAAATGTTCCGTGAAGGACTCGGCATCCTTCTTTCCACCATCAAGGAATTCGAGCTGCTGGGCACTGCGCCCAACGGAAAGGAGATGAAGCGTATATTAAAGGCATCCAGGCCGGATGTGATACTGATGGATGTAAAATTTCCGGCTGAGGACGGGATTGAGCTGACCGAATACGTAAAGGAGCATTATCCCGACATCCATGTTCTCGCGCTTTCCATGACGGACGATCCCTCCACGATCCTGAAGATGCTCTCGGCGGGCGCGTCGGGTTATGTGCTGAAGAACGCCAGCAAAAGCGACCTCAGCGACGCCATCAATACCGTGCTGAAAGGCGAGGAGTATTATAGTCCCGAAGCAGCATTCCAGGTGATCAACAAGATATCCAAGCGCGAGAAGCAGACCATCGCAGGCATAGAGCTGAATGGTTTTTCTCTGCGCGAGGTACAGATCGTCCGGCTCATCTGCGACGGCAAAACCAACACGGAAATTTCCGATATGTTATCGCTCAGCGTGCGTACGGTAGAAAAGCACCGTTTCAACATCATGAAAAAAATGAATGTGAAAAGCGCTGCTGAAATGGCTGTATACGCAATAAAAAACAATTTACTGGATATATAATAAGCGAACCCATTAACTAAAAACAGGCAAAGTTAACACCCAGATCCACTCACCAAAAATGTTTCAGACGTTCATGGAAAATACCATGGACCTGGTACTGCTGGCAGACAAGGAAGGAACCGTGCGTTACGTAAGTCCGTCGGTTACCGGGTTCCTTAATTTTCCGGCAGAAGAGGTCGTTGGTAAAAAATATTGGGAATTTATTCACCCGGATGACCGGAAGAGCGTCCTGGAAGGAATACCGGAAATAATTGCCGGCAACAGGAGATCGCTGTCGCTGCGCAGCCGGCTTATGCCGTCGTCAGGAGAGCCGGTCTGGACGGAATGCAAGGTGGTGTACTGGAAAGGGGAGGCCGGCGACGGAACGCTCGTGTTCGGCTTCCATAATATTGCAGAAGATATCAGTTACAGGGAATATGTGCGGCACCTGGAAAGGGCGTCGCAGCTCCTGCTTGAAAATACGGACCAGTCGATCGTGCTCATCGATACGCTGTACCGGATCATCACCTTCAACCGGCGCGCCTACCTGGAAGCGCAGCGCAACCGCGGCGTTCATCTCCGCCAGGGCGATAATATCCTCGATCTGACGGATCCTGAAAAACGGCCGGTCCTCGAATCCTATATCCGGGAGATATTGTCCGGGCGCAGCAAGGTGCTTACCCTTCAATATTCCGGCGAAGCCGAAGAAAACAAGCGCTATTACCAGCTTAAATTCATTCCCGCTTACGACGGGCAGGGAATTATGGCGGGCGTAAGCCTGATCTCCACCGACATTACCGAGACCCGGCTCGCGCAGGACCGTATCGCGGCGAACGAGCAAAGGTTCCGTTCCATTATCGAGCAGTTCCCGCATCCTGTCGTAACATATTCTCCCGACGGCTCCTGCACGGGAGCAAATGCCGCATGGGAAAAGTTATGGGAAGCCGGAAAGGAGAACCTGGAAGGATATAACTTACTCGTCGATGCGCAGCTCATGATGCCTGAAGCATTAGAGGCGATAACGAAGGCTTTCGGCGGCGAAGTGGCCGTATCGCGGCCTTTCCTGTACGATCCTGCGCTGGAGAACAAAAAAGGCAGAAAGCGCTGGATACAGCTGGTGCTTTACCCGCTGAAGAACACCGCCGGCGACCTGCTGGAAGTGATCCTTACCCAACTGGATATAACGCCTTTCAAGGAAGCGGAAGATAAGATAAAGGCCAGCGAGATGCGGTTCCGCTCCATCATAGAGAACAGTCTCGACGGCATCATCCTGCTCGATGCCGAAAGAAAGCCGCTGTATTATTCTTCATCTATCCGTACCATGCTCGAGTACGAACCTGATGAGCTGATGACGATAGATCCGCTGGAGCTGATACATCCCGACGACCGCCCTTATGTAGAGACGATAATAGAAAAGCTGCAGCCGCACCCCGGCGAAACGGAAAGCGCCACCTACCGGGTAAAGCATCGGAACGGCTCGTGGCGGTGGATGTTCTCTCACATCACCAATCGCCTGAAGGAACCGTACATCGCCGGTATCGTGTTCAACTACCGCGATGTTACCGACCAGCTGGAGTCCGAGAACAAGCTCGACATCAGCAGGCTTCATCTTTCTGCGTTGCAGGCTGTATCGGGCGTAGGCAGCTGGGAGCTGGAGCTGGCGGATCCTGATCCGGCCAAAAATACTCTTACCTGGTCGGACGAAACATATCGCATTTTCGGCTTCGAGCCGGGAGGCGTAGAGGTGAGCTACGATCTCTTTATGAGCATGGTGCTGCCCGAAGACCGCGCGGCTATTGAGAATACGCTGGAAACGGCCATAGCAAAGCAAACGATATACGGTGTGGAGCACCGCATCATAAGAAAGGACGGATCGGAACGTTTCCTTTTTGAAAGAGGGGAAATGATCTGTGATGATAAAACAGGAAAACCAATACGCATGATCGGGACCTGCCAGGACATCACCGAGCAGAAAATAACGAATCTGCGCCTCATCAGCCTTAATGAAAGCCTTGCCCGGAGGGCGATTGAACTGTCGCTGTCGAACGCGGAGCTTGAAAAGTTCGCGTATGTGGCCTCTCACGATCTGCAGGAACCGCTGCGGATGGTGAGCAGCTTCCTGCAGCTGCTGAAGAAAAAGTATAAGGATAATCTCGACGACACAGCGAACCAGTACATCGATTTCGCGGTGGAAGGAGCGGAGCGTATGAAGATGCTTATCCTCGATCTGCTGCAGTATTCGAGGATCAACAACAGTAAGGAAGATGTTGCAGAAGTGCCGTTGAACGATGTGTTTGCCGACATCAAACGGGTATTCAGCCTTGAAGTGGCCGCTACCGGCGCCACCATCACTACCGACGATCTTCCGGCGGTAATGGCCGTGCGCTCGCACATGCTTCAGCTTTTCCAGAACCTGGTGGGCAACGCTCTCAAATACCGCTCGGACGTTCCTCCAGCAATTCATGTAGGCGTAGAGGACAAAGGCGACCATTGGCTGTTTTCTGTGTCGGACAACGGTATCGGCATCGATCCGAAATACGCCGAAAAGATCTTCGTGATCTTTCAGCGGCTGCACAACCGCCACAAGTATTCCGGTACGGGGATCGGACTGGCGATCTGCAAAAAAATTGCGGAAAAATACGGCGGCAGGATCTGGATCGAGCCTAATGAACCGAAAGGAAGTGTATTTTACGTGAGGCTTAAAAAGTAATGCTATGAGGGACATTGACATCCTGCTGGTGGAAGATAACGAGGGCGATATTGTGCTTACGAGCGAGGCTCTCAGCTCCGGGAAGGTAGCGAACAAGATCAGAGTGGCCCGCGACGGCGAAGAGGCGCTGCGCCTGCTGGGCGAGGGTGTGCTGAACAATACGCTTCCCGATCTCATCCTGCTCGATATCAACCTTCCGAAGATCGACGGCAAGGAGCTGCTCCGGATCATCAAGAGCGACGACAATCTCAGGCGGATCCCCGTAGTGATGCTTACGACGTCCTCTCACGAGAAGGACATCATTGAAGCGTACAACGAAAATGCTAATTGTTATATCACCAAGCCGGTGGATTATGACAAATTTATCGCACTGGTAAAAGTGATCGAAAATTTCTGGATCAACATCGTTACACTGCCACCGGTTAAATAGAAAGCAATGCAGGTCAAACACATTCTCATCATAGAAGACAATCCCGGAGACACCCTTATCTTCAGGGAGATCGTACTCCGCAGCAGGCTGCAATATTCCGAAGTGTATGAAGCCGTTTCGCTGGCCGAAGGGCTGAAGCTGCTGCAGGAAGTTCCGGTGGAAATTGTATTTCTCGATCTTGGCCTGCCCGATAACGTAGGGCTGGAAGCCATACTGAAGATCAGGGAGACAAAATCTTCCGTTCCTGTGATCGTGATGACGGGCAACGACGATCTCAACCTGTCGATGGAAGCGCTGAACCTCGGCGCGCAGGATTACCTGGTAAAAAATGATTTTGACGAAAAGATGCTCGAGCGTTCGGTCATCTACTCGATACAACGGAAAAAATACGACGAGCAGATCACCGCATCGGAAGAAAAATACCGTTTCCTGTTTCAGAACAATCCTGTGCCGATGTACATGTTCGACGAGGCGACGTTGAAGATCATCAAGGTGAACGATGCTGCAGTAGATCTGTACCAGTTCACGGAAGCTGAATTCACGGGCCTCAACATCTCCGATCTTCGCCCGCAGGAAGATCTGCAGAGACTTAAAGAAGCATTGAAGGTGCACCGTGACAGGCAGAGCACGTATTACGAAGTCGGAATATGGCGCCACCGCCGGAAGGACGGGACCGTGCTCTTCGTTGACCTGTTCATCAACCCGATCGTGTACGATGGAAAAAATGTGAAGCTTGTGGCGGTGTACGATGTTACGGAGCGGCAGGTCGCGCGAAAGCAGCGCGACAGCTTTTTCGAGCTGAGCATCGATCTTATGTACGTAGGCGACATGGAAGGAAATCTGGTGCAGCTGAACCCGCGCTGGGCCGAAGTGCTCGGCTACAGCCTGGAGGAGATCAGATCGGCCACGGTGCTTCACTTCACACATCCCGACGATCACCAGAGGATCATCGAAAGATTTGCGCACGCCATACAGAACCGCGAAAGAATGTTGTCGACAGACAGCAGGCTGATCGCCAAGGACGGCAGGGAAGTATACATGAACTGGAACACGAGCATCGATATCGAGAACAATATCATGTTCTCCATTGGGCGCGATGTTACTGAAAAACGCGCGGAAGAAGAACAGTTGCGGTTGCTGCAGTCCGCAGTAGAGAATACGACCGAAGCGGTGATGATGACCGAGATAATGCCTTCGGCAGAAGACGGGCAGCGTATCATTTACGCGAACGGAGCACTCTCCAGGCTCACCGGTTACAGCAGGGAAGAGATCATCGGCAACTCGCCGTGGATGTTCCAGGGCGCCAAAACGAACAGGAAGCAACTGGAAAGGATCAAGAAATTTATGGAACGGTTCGAGCCCGTGGAAGCCGAGCTGATAAATTATACCAGGGACGGCCGCGAGTTCTGGATGCACATGAACATGATGCCGGTCGCCGATAACTCGGGAAAATATCGCAATTGGGTCTCGATACAGCGCGACATCACCGAATGGAAGAATACGGAGCTGGAACGCAAAAAGCAGAATGAGCTGCTCGAAAGGCTTGTGCTGAACCGTACCACGGAGCTCGAAGCGGTGAACAAGGACCTGGAAGCGTTCAACTATTCTGTATCGCACGATCTGCGCACACCGCTGCGCGCGATCGATATTTACGCCGGGCTTCTCAACGAAGAGCTCACCGGAACGGAATGCCACGGCTACGTGCACCAGATCAACAAGTGCGTAGATGAAATGCGAAACCTTATCGATGATCTGCTCGAGTTTTCGAAGATGGGAAAAACGCCGCTGGAGAAGGAGTGGGTGGAGATGAAGGACATGATCGAAGAAGTTTTTTTCAATCAGTCCGTAAGCGAAAATGTACCCAACGCGCAGCTCGTGATACAGAACAGCCCGCAGGTATACGGCGACAAAAAACTGCTCCGGATCGTGCTGAACAATCTTCTGTCAAATGCTGTTAAATATTCATCGCACAGGGAAAGCCCTGTCATCAAAGTAAGCGGCTGGCCCGAAGATACGGGGATCGTGTACTGCATTGAGGATAATGGAATTGGATTCGATCCGAAACATTCCGCAAAACTATTTAAACCGTTTTCGAGACTCCATTCGGGAGAGACTTACAAAGGCAACGGCGCCGGCCTGGCTATCGTGGATAAAATAATTAACAGACACGGTGGAGAAATTTGGGCTGAATCTGTTCCGGATGTCGGCGCAAGTTTTTATCTTCGTCTTCCTGTTCCCCCAAAACAGGCTTAACAGCACTTGAACACATAGTATGGAACCTCAAAAACTTGTGGTCCTTGACGACCATAAGATCATGAGGGATGGATTAAAGGCTCTCTTCAGGCGGAATCCGTCGTTCATGATCGTAGCCGACTTTGATAATGGCGATGACCTGTTCGGTTATCTCCGGCAGAATCCTGTTGACATTATTCTCATGGATATACATTTGCCTGCTTCAAACGGGCTGGACCTTGCAGAGCGGGTAAAAGAGAGCTTCCCGGACGTAAAAGTGATCATGCACACTATGTCTGAAGATAACCTGAACAAAGAAAAAGCAAAAGTGATAGGCGCGGAAGGATACGTTCTGAAAAACTACGGGCAGAAAGAGCTCGAGAAAGCGCTGGAAATGGTGTCGGAAGGCAGCTCGTATTACAGCATATAAAAAAGAAGGATCACGGAAAGCTGTGACGCCTCGCCGTGATCCATCTTTGATTTTCCCGGTCCCCAAACCGGTAAAAGGAATGCAGCAAAAAGCTACAGATATTTTTCCCTTACAACAGATTCGTCATACCATTCTTCTGCTGTTCGTGCTGACTTTCCGGTAAAAGGTATTTTCTTTCCTGCGGGCAGCTCTTTTTGCGCCGGCTCCGGAAGCGTGAGAACAAGGATCAGCAGGTTCAGATTGATAAGAATAACGCCCAGCATTATAATGGCGAGCGCAGTAGCATTCGCGGAATTGTAGGCATTGAAGAATACATACACTTCCGGCACGATCGGCATTACCGTCAGCAGCGGCAAGAACCGGTTCAGTTTCTGTTTCATTAAGGATATAAGGTTCATTTTTATATTTTGATGATTCATTTGTCGAAAAATTCATTAATTAAAAAAGCAGCTTACCGGTGAGCGCTTCCTGTTCTTGCTGAGATCGATCCCGATCATCAGCTCGTGTGTTCCCCACTGGTTGAAGGCCATAGCATTGATAGGAAAATCGTACGCGTATCCCAGGTACATGCTCTTGCCCATACGCAGGCTGAAGTTGGCGCCCACCGATTCGTTGAAGCGGTAGTAAGTTCCGAGCCACCATCTGTCGCCAAGTTTTACGTTCACGTTCACGTCAAAAGTAACCGGCGCATCGAACACCATTTTTACCAGTACCGACGGGCGGATCTGCACCTGCGGCGATACCTGGAACGTGTAACCTCCGGTGAGGTACAGGTGCTGATCGTGCAGCGAAAGCGGTTTGTGATTTACAGAATCGCGGAACGAGAACGCGCTTCCGAACACACGCGGTACGGATACTCCTGCAAAGAAATTTTCGCCGTAGTAATACATTCCGAAACCTACGTTGGGGCTGTACACGCGGTCAGCCACACGGAACGGATCGTTCTGGTCTTCCAGGTTCACATAGAGCCCGGTGAAGTTCACATGCAGGATGTCTACACCTCCGCTCAGGCCGAATGCGAGGCGGTGTTTTTTGTAGTTCAGCTTTACGGCGTAAGCGATATTGGCGTAGATGCCCTGGTTCACGCGGGCGCCTATCACGTCGTTGATCACATGCAGCCCGAAGCCTATCTTTTGTTTTTTGAAGCCGGTGTTGAAAGAAAGGTATTGCGTCATCGGCGCGCCTTTGATCCCAACCCACTGGAAGCGGGTGCCCATCATCACGCTGGTGTACGGGTTAGTGCCGGCATAAGCAGGATTGAAAAGCATAGGGTTGTAGAGGTACAGGGAGGTCTGTGTTTCCTGCTGTGCAAGTACCCGCGATGTGAAGAGCAGAAGAATTGCTGCGTAAAAAAGTTTTTTCATGGTTGGTTTCAATTAATATTGGAGTTCAAGGTAGCCTGTGTATTCACCGCCTTCCTGACCCAGGTCGATGATGTAGAAATAAGTTCCGGACGGGAGGAGGCCGGCGCCGAGAGAAGTTCCTGTATTCGATTCTCCGTGGAAAGAGTGCGTGTAGGGCGATTCCTGGTAAACCACATTTCCCCAGCGGTTCAGGATCTTTACACTGTTGGAAGGATAGAGACGGTCGAGGTCGTGTATGGTCCACTTATCGTTGTAGCCGTCGTAGTTCGGCGTTACCAGCTCGGGAATATTCAGCTGATCCACACAATTCAGCTCAGCCGTCAGCGAAGCGATACAACCGTTTGCATCGGTTACGGTCACGGTATGAGTGCCGGGCAGACCGTTGTCGAGATCTTCCTGCTGGTTTCCGTTCGACCAGGAAAATCCGTATACGGGTGTTCCGCCGCGTACGCTGATGTCTGCAAATCCTTCGGGCGTATTACATTTTCCCGGAAGCACCGATACCAGTTCCACTTCCAGCAGTTCCGGTTCGCTCAGCGTTACGGAAGCGGTATCGCTGCAGCCTTTTGCGTCTGTGAGTATCATGACGTGCGTGCCTGCTCCGGCAGAGATCGTCTGGCCGCCGGCGTTGGTTGGCCACCAGGCCGAAGCGTATCCTGAATTTCCCCCGGTAGCTACAGCGGTAAGCACAGCGTCGTTATTTCCATGGCATTGTACCGGGCGTGTGATCTCGATCGCAGCAGACAGTGGTTCCGGCTGAACAAGCGCGACGGTATCGGTAGCAGTACAATTGTTCGCGTCGGTTACTGTAAGCGCGTAGGAGCTTGCTGCCAGTCCTGACGCTGCGGGATTGACAGATCCGTCGTGCGCCCAGGAATAAGCGTAAGGAGCAGTTCCGCCTGTTACTGCCGATCCCACTGTTCCGTCGGAAAATCCGTAGCAGGAAGGCGCGTTCACAACTGTTGCGGTAACGTTCAGCTTCGCAGGCCCGCCGACGTAAACGGTATCTTTCACGATGCATCCGTGATCGTCTTTGGTCACGATCAGGTAAGCGCCTGCAGCAAGACCGGTGAACTGGTTCGATGCGGTCTGTGTTCCCAGCGGGTTCTGCAAAGTGTCTTCGAGCGAATACGTGTAAGGAGAGAATCCGCCGCTCACGTTTATTTCGGCAAGACCGGTGCTGGTGCCGTAGCAAGTGGCGCCTGTAACCGATACTGCTGTCTGCGGACGGTTCAGTTCGCCGATGGTATAATTGTGTTCGATACGGCAATGGTTGCTGTCTTCTACAGTCACGGTATAGTTTCCGCCGCGCAGATCGTTCAGCTGCGTTGCAGTCTGAAGGCTGTCGTGCGACCAGGTAACTACATAAGGAGCAGTTCCGCCTGCAGGTTGTACAAGAGCGGTTCCATCGGCCAGTCCGCAGTTTGCATCGGTAGCTGTAAAGGTCATTTCAAGTAAAGCCGGTTCGGTAATGTCGGCTGCAACCGTAGCGATACATCCGTTGGCGTCGGTCACTTCGGCGCCGTAGGTTCCGGGTGCGAGCTGCGAAGCAATGCTGTCGGTAAGCGAGCTGTTGGAAGGCCAGTTGAAGGTGTATCCGCCAGTTCCTCCGTTCACATGCAAGCTGATCGCTCCGTCATCGTTCCCGTTGCAGGTAACCGGTTGCACGGCTGCGCTTACGGTAAGCCTTGTCGGTTCTGCTACGGTATAGCTCTGAGCGGTGAAGCAGATATTTTCAAATCCTGTCTGGGCAATGTTCATTGTATAGGTTCCTGCGGACAGATGGTGAGCGCTGCTGTCATTGGCAAGCTGGTTCTGCGCTACATTGTTCCAGGTATAGCTGTAGTGGCCGTTTCCGCCGGAAGCGCTTACGTCAAGCGTTCCGAGTGTGTCGCCGAAGCATGGCTCGGAAGTGATCTGTGCTGTGGCAGAAAGTGTATTTTGTACACGAACAATGCGTGTATCCTGTACCTGGCAGATGGGAGAGTACACTACGAGCGCCATTACTGTGTCGTTGCCCATCGCGGTATAGGTCGGTTGCTGGCTTCCGTTGTCCCAGGTAATGGTCTGGTAGGTTCCGAAGCCGGCAGAAGAGATCACGAACGGAAGCGAATGGCAGCCGGCAAGCGTATCGTTGCCCAGCCCGTTGATCGGGTTGCCCGGAACAAATCCCCAGTTCTGGTTGTTGCCCATATCTTCTCCCCCTACATTCACGATATAATTGTTGGCGCCGCATCCGTTCAGCAGGCCTTCGAGGTCGCGGACGCGCGCATGTTCGATAACGATATTGCAGGAAGGATGTGTAATGAAAGCTCTTACCCCAGGGGTCGTGGAGGTAATGGTAGTTCGGTAGCAAGGTGACCCCCGGGATATAAGAGCTTGTAAGATGATCTGTGTGTAAGTGCTTCCCAGCTGGTATTCTCTGCCCTCGGCAAATACCAGCGTGTCGAAGTTGTTGTTGCCGTTGATGATCCCGTTACCCGAAAATTTTACATTACGGAATGTAACAGGATAAGTGCTGGAAGCGGAATTGATGATGCCTGTTCCCGGCGACAGGAAATCGACATCGTTCACTGCAACCTGCGGATGGTTCCCGAGAAAGCCCATCGAGCTGTTCACTCCGGTGAACACGGTTGTAGTGCTGTCTGCGAGGAACACGCTCTTGCCCTGGTACAGGTAGTTGTTCCAGGAATTGATGATCGTAAGCAGCGAGCCTTCGAGGTTTACGACATTGTTGTTGTTATAGGGAGCGAAAGTATGGTTCACTACGAAATTTTTCAGCTCCATAGTGTAAGCGTTGGAGTAGAAGCTTCCCGAAAGCACTTCCAGCTTGTTTCCGTAGCATTCCAGGTCGTCCGCCAGGTGGTAGCTTCCGGAGCATTTGAAGTGAACTGTTCCCGGGATGGAAACTCCGTCTGTAAAAATGCTGCGGGATTCGTGCGACCGGAAATAATTCGGTCCGGTGTAGTAGATGGCCAGTCCGGCGGCGTATTGCAGCGCACCGTAGTTATTGTTGCTGTAGGAAGCGGAACCGTTTATCACGCGTCCTGTTCCGGTCCCTGTCATCCACTGCATTCCATTATAGTTGCAGGGCTGGTCGATGGTAACGGTATCCTTCAGCGGAAAAGAGTTTACGTGAAATACCACGCTGTCCAGGAATCCCGGGATACATCCCTGCGGATTGGAAATATTCGGCAGATCGTTGGCTGCGCCGTTTACAGGAGCGATGTCGATGTTCCAGTTACGCGCATTTCCCCATTGCGCGGTATTGGCTTCGCCGTTCCAGTAGTAAATGTGCGGGGCAACGGAAGTGCTGAAAACAAAGTTCGTATTGCCCGATCCGTCGTACCCGTTCTGCACGGTTGCAGGAGCGCCGGCCGATCTGTGGTTTTCCACCATTACCTGTTTCAGCGTGAGCGGTTGCGTATGGTAAATGTTCGCCTGGTTCGAAAAATCGGTAGTGGTAAAGAGAGCAACGTGATCGCAGCTGTCCACGCGGGTTTCAACGGTTCCTGTAATAGCGATATAACCGTTCTGCTCGAATTCGTAGCGGTAACCGGTCGTTACAACCAGCGTGTCCGCGCCCGACATCTGCGGCTGTACGGAAGCTGAAGTTCCGAGCAGCGAACCGTTCCCCATAAAGCTGATCTTCCTGAAGCTGCTTTTCTGGTTGTAGATCAGAACGGGCGCAGCAGTTCTGTTTTCGAATGTAAGAGAGGAAAACTGCAGGTGCTGCGCGCCCAGTATCTGAAATATCGAAATATCGTCGCCGAGATAACCGAAGCGGAACTCGGATGTTCCGGCGGAAAGTGTAAGGTTCTGCGAGTTGATGGTTACCAATCCTGCCATCTGCTGCGGATGCCCGATGTATATTTTTGAGCTTCCGAGCTGAAGCCCGCGGTTGCTGTAAGGAAGCTTAATGCTGTTGCTGATGAACGCTCCCGCGCGTATCTCATGCCCGTTGGTGATCAGGGTTCCGTTCATGTGGTTGACAGGGCGTGTGCCTTCGCGGCAGATCAGCGCATCCTGTAAGGTCCATGTTCCGGGAGTGAGGAATGAAATGGTGTTCTGGAATGAATGTCCTGCCATGCGAATCGTGTGGAAACCGCCGCCCCAGAAGTTGGTGGGGCTGTCGAACATGAACATGCGGAAACCTGAAAGATCCATGCTGCCGGAAACGTTCAGCGTTTGGTTATTATAGAATTTAGAGCAGAGCATCGGCTTGTTTGCAGCGGCAGCGTCTGAGAGCAGGTCATTGCAGAAGGCATGATGATCTACGAAAACAGAATCGCTTGCGCCGAATCCCGACTGGCTGTCGAAGCGCACATGATCGTGCATCTTAGGCAAGCATCCGGAAGGCGCGCCGCCGCTGGTAAGCGACCAGTGACCGCCGTCGCTCCACTCGCCCTGTCCGCCTACCCAGTAGTAGGTCTGCGGTGCAGTTAGGAAGAACTGCACACCGTTCGTATTCCCCAGTTGTGTACCGTTCGTTACTACCAGCGATCCGGGCGCTGTGCTGATATTGGCGAAAGCTGCGCCGTTGAGCTGCTCGGGCACGAGCATGTTCATCTGCACCCGGTTGGCATTTACCTCGGACCCGTCGGTGAAGAGCACCTGTCCCTGGCATGGAGCGGGGATGGTGATGTTTGCAAAATTGTATGCCGTTACATACGGGCTTACCGTCATCTGTACAATGGCGGGTGCCCTCAGCACGTTCAGGTTTTGAATGGAGTAAACCTGGCCTGTGGCGTTTTTCGATCCGGTGATAAAAATATCGCCGTTCGCGTTCAGGTTCTTAATGTTCACGGAGCTGTTAGGCTCTTCCTGCAGGATAACCACTCCGGTATTACAGTTCAGCGTGGTGAAGAGGCAGCTTCCTGCGATGGTCACCGATGTAGTAACGTTGATCACCGCCTGCTGTCCCGCGAAAGTTCCGCCGGGATTAAGGTAAAGATACATGCGTCCTACATTCACATCGGATTGCGCTACGTTGAGCGAGCGGTTCAGTCCTCCGGGCATGATGAAAATGTTGATGAACCCGATATCGAAACCGTTCGCGAGAAAGTCGCCGGAATAGATCTTGAGGAAACCGTAGGGAAGAGAAAGCTCGTTGGTAAGGTTTACCGCTCCGCCGCTTTTTACTTCAATTCCCTGGATGGAGAATGTGACAGAGTCGGAGTAGTTCAGCGATACTGCAGTGGGCGATGCCAGCTCCATGATGCCGGGACCGGTAAAGTTCGTGTTACCGGAAAGATTGAGATCGCCGGAAAGGATAAGCTTCCAGCCGGCCAGCAGGCGCAGATCGAATCCGCTGCCCTGGTAAGTGAATGCGCGGCAGGAGGCGTTAGCTCCGTCGATGATGATCTCGTTCGTCCATGTTGCAGGTATCACAACGTCGTCCGTGTTGGTCGGAACGCTTTGCGGGTTCCAGTTCTGCGGCTGGTTCCACTGATTGCTGACAGATCCCGTCCACGTATGGAGGGCATTTGCAGGAAGAATGAAGAGGAACGCGAGAAGCGCGCATACAACGATTTCCTTCACTGCGTGGATGGGCTCATCCACGTAAATAAATCTGTATACACTTCTTTTCGGCCCTGATGAATTCAGGTTGTAAATTTGATTCATAAAAGAGTTTGTCTTGCTACCGGGAACAAAACTACGGCGGGGCCAGCACTCTCTCTTTCACAGATTTTACGTGATCATCTACGTAGTTTGGCGGTATGGGGTATCGTAGTTTCCGTTTAGGTAGTAGAACTACTTAGCCGCGGCGTAGAAGATTGTATCATGGGTATACAGACCAATCTATTGTTAATGAATGCAAACACGCTGCTAATTACTGTTAAGCACAGTATACCAACCGGGTTATTCTCCGTAACTTCTGGATATAAAAACAAATTGTTATGAATACCTCTGAAAATAAACCGGATAAAAGTAAAGACATTCTCAGCCCTGATCCCCGCGAGCAGAAACCTTACAAAGGGCCTGTCGTACGCGGTGATGAAGCTGTGGAGAACAAAGAGGAAGAAGAGTATTTTGACCAGGAGAACGGCGGCAAAAAAGGCAAGCCCCAGCCGCAGCAGGAACAGCAAACAACAGGCGCCGACGATAAGGACGATAATCTGAAGGATAGTGAATACTCCGACAGAGGCAAAGGCAAAACCGGAGTCTGATAGCCGTTTCATTTCTGTGTTCCCGTACGGTATCGTGCGGGAACACAGTTTTTTATTACCTGATGATCATCTTGCGGTACATATCCTGGAGTTTCAGCAGGTATACGCCTCCCGGCAATCCTGAAATATCGATCGTGTTGATCCCTTTTTTCAAGATACACGTTCCCGCTTTCGCTCCCGTAATGGTATATATATCGGCAGTTCCTCCCGTTTCGCATTCCACGGAGAGAACATCCTCCGCAGGGTTAGGATAGATATTAAAGTTCTTGCCGGGAAATTCAGCCGTTCCGGAGATCGTGCCCATCATTCCCATTTTCATTCCGTTACCAAAGCTCGTCACCCACATTTCGCTCAAGTCAAACGGGTTGAAGAATACGCGCTCCGGCTGACGGAAAGGATATGTTGTAACCGGTGTAAATACAGGCGTTCCGGCGTTTATATCCGCGCTCATCCATAAGCCCTGCGTTTCGGTGGTAATATACACTTCTCCTGTGCTTCCGGGACGGAAAGTGCAGGAGGTGACCCTGTCGAGCGTATTTCCTGTCAGCTTTGTCCACGACGATCCGCGGTTGGTCGTTTTGTACAGCCCGCCCAGCCCGTTCGGCGGTCCGCCCCAGCCGCTGAAAACTCCCGCGTACCAGGTATTCTGTGCTGCATCATTCGGATCGATCACTACGTCTTTTGTCCAGTAATACATTCCCTGGCCGGAAGCGTCAGTCCACGAATTCGCGACCGGATCATAGATGAATATGCCGGAGCTTGCCGTAAAGGTACCGCTCCCGTTCCTTCTTCCGGAGTAGGTTGCCACCAGCTTTCCGTCGTTCAGCACTACAAGGCAGGCAGGATGTTTTTCGGTCCTGGGAGGATCGGGCAGAAGCGTCCAGGTGGAAGACGAAAGCGCGCTCAGGTTATCGCAGCGGTATACTCCGCCTATGCCTGATCCGCCGCCGTAGTGGATCACGCTGGCGTAGGCCCTGTCGGGATTTCCCGGATCGGACGCGATCCAGAATACCGGATGATTGAACTGATGCACCAGCTGCCAGCTTGCCCCGTTGTCCGTGGAATATACGATCTTTCCGTTGGCGTCATTGGCGTCAAGTATTGCGTCTTGCAGCCGTGTGCTCTGGTACATGTCGTGAATATTGGAAGTTCCCGCGAACAGGTTGCCGTTCGGATGCTGCGCTACTCTGTACATGGAATTGGCCGTATGCCCGGTATAGTTGAACGACCATGAATCTCCCCCGTCGGCCGAGCGTATTCCGCGGATATCGGAATAGCATGCCCACATGGTGTTTGCGTTGCTCCAGTGCACCTGCCAGCAGGTCGTATTTTCAATTCCCGCTGAATGGTACCAGTCTCCCGGGGGTGTTTCCGCACCGGGCGCATGTTCGTCCGACTGGAATACATACGCCTGCCGCCAGGAGCTTCCTCCGTTCGTGCTCACATGCGGAAAGCCATAATCGCCGAACACGATGTAGTTCGGGTCAGCCGGGCTCACTGCTACGCCAAACGGGCATTCGCCGTAGCTCCAGCCGCGGTCGCCGCCATCTCCGCTCCATCCGGTGGTAATGTTCTGGTTATTTGCCGTAAGAAATGTATGGTTCCAGTCCTCCCCGCCGTTCACCGTTTTCATGATCACCGGCTCCGAAGCGTCGTTGCTGCCGGCCAGGTAAGCCACATCGATGTTGTTCTCCGCCATCGCCACAAACATCGGGAAGTCTGTTCCGGCCGTGATCCCGGTCATCCTCGGCATCCAGCCGGTAGAGCCGTAATCGCAGGAATATACGCCCTGCATGAAGTTCCAGTAATCGGAACCCTGCAGCCCTACGTACACGTCTCCCGCGTTGCCGGTAAGGCAGAAGAAACGGGTTGTAGATCCTGATCTTGCCGCTGCGAAGCTCCATATCTGCTCTCCGGAAGGAATCCCGCTGATCGCCGCTACCGACCAGCCGGAGCCGCCATTCGTCGATACCAGCACTCCGTCGTTGGTCCCGATGTAAATATTATTCGAGTCGAAGAACACTCCGCCCACCACATTACCATTGCCGCCCGCAGCTGTATGAATGAGAGAAAAGCTGCTGCCTCCGTTGGTGGAATAATGTATCTCGTTGTAATACGAAATGATCACACGTCCGGAATTATTATAGTCCGCATGTACGGTGTACACATTTTCCGACGGGTCGGGATTTCCGTTCAGCACGGACCAGGTAATTCCTCCGTCCGTGCTTTTCACAGGCGTTCCCGTATCGTTTATATAGCTTACTGAATACAGCAGCCCGGGAGTGGAAGTAAAGCAGACCTTTGAATTATGGCCGCCGCAGAACTCACCGAAATGCACCTGCGAGTACGAGCTCCCGAAATCGGTGGTGTGAAACAGTTCCGTCATGTCGCACGAAATGTAAAATTCCAACGGGTTGACCGGGTTGATGGAAGGAGAGAACAATGCGCCGCCGCCGCCGATGCCGCGCGGCTGGAAAGATACGGGTTGAGCTATGGCAAGCGGGCCGCACAGCGCAAGCAGAAGGAATGGACTTTTCATAAGCAGTGCTGGTTTTCATTCAAATATACTAATTATCGAACGGCATTAACAGCCTAAAACGTATCTTTGAAAGCGCGGAAAAAAAACTTCGCGGATCATGAAAACATACATCGCCCTTTTACGAGGCATCAATGTGAGCGGCCGGAATATGATCGCCATGAGCGATCTGAAGGAATTGTTTGGAAAGCTGAAATGCAGCGATGTTTCCACGTACATTCAGAGCGGCAATATCGTGTTCCGTTACAGCGGAAGCGAAAAGGATCTCCCTGCGCTGATCGCTGCAGCCATTGAAAAGAAGTATGGCTTCGACGTCCCGGTCGTCATCCGCACAGCCGCTGAAATGAAAAAGATAGCGGGAGCGAATCCTTTCCTGGCTGCAAAAGATACAGATGCTGAAAAGCTGCACGTTACTTTCCTGGCTTCAGCGCCGGCTGCCGGGCAGATCGCTGCGTTGTCATCATATAATTACGAGCCGGACCGGTTTATTCTTTCCGGCGGGGAAGTGTACCTGTATTGTCCAGGCGGATATGGAAACACGAAACTGAACAATACCTTTTTCGAAAGCAAGCTGAAGGTGCGCGCCACTACCCGCAACTGGAAAACCGTGAACAAGCTGGCCGGGATGAGCGCTTCTCTCACCTGATATTTACAGAAATGAATCGCATCGACAGATTATTCGGCATACTTACCTTATTACAGTCGCGTAGGTATGTTACCGCCGAAAAAATAGCGGCAAAGTATGGCATCAGCATTCGTACGGTTTACCGTGATATCCGGGCGATAGGCGAGCAGGGCGTGCCGGTAAGCTTCGAGCCGAATAAGGGATATTTTATCGTAGCGGGTTATTTTCTGCCTCCCGTATCTTTCACCACTGAGGAAGCCAATGCGCTTTTGCTGATGGAGACCGTGGCGTACGGCTTTGCCGATAAGTCGATCCGCAGGCAATACTCTGGCGCTCTTGGCAAGATAAAATCTGTGCTGCGCTCCGGCCAGAAAGAAACGCTGGAACAGCTCAGCGGGCACATCCGCATCCAGGTGCCGGCGGGCGACCGTCATAACTTCGAATATCTTTCCGTTCTGCAGCAGGCCATTGCCACCCGCCATATCGTAGAGCTGGAGTATACCAACAGCAGCAGCGAGACCACCATCAGGCAGACGGAGCCGGTAGGCCTCATTTACTACGCGTTCCACTGGCATCTCATCGCCTGGTGCCACCTTCGCGAAGAGTACCGCGATTTCAGGCTGTCGCGCGTTTCCCGCGCGTGCGATACAGGACTTCCTTTCCGCAAGACCGATCATATTGCGTTGAACGATTATATGAAGCAGCTGCCGGTAGCGTATTAGATAATAGTCTTTAGTTCTGAGTAGTGAGTAGTTAGTAGTGAGTCCTGAGACCGGAAGCAAGATCATTTTTTCATCCGCCGAAGCTGCAGGCGAAGGCGGATATCCGCTTAGCATAAGCCCCATAGGGGCGGCATTATGATAGCCCCGCAGGAGCCTTTGGCCCTGCGGGGGAAAGAGATAATTCGAGCCCTGTAGGGGCGACATTATCCAGTCGTGAGTAGTGAGTATTGAGCCCTGAGACCGGAAGAAGATCATTTGATTACCAGTTCATCCGCCGTAGCAGGCGAAGGTGGATTCTCCACCGTCCATCCTCCAATTAAAAAAAACCACTGCCATAGGGTTGACAGTCGCCCCTCTTTCCTTTGTACCATAAAAACCAAATATTATGGAACTGATACCGATGCTTACAAAGGAAATGGAGCAGGAAGCTCAAACCACTCGCAAAATGCTGTCGATCGTGCCCGACGATAAGTACGACTGGAAACCGCATGAGAAAAGTATGACCATTAAGCAGCTTGCCACGCATATTGCCGAGCTGCCTTCGTGGGTACCGATGGCGATCCATACCAGCGAGCTGGATTTTGCCGCCAGCCCGTATCAACCCGAAGAGATCGCGAACACAGCGCAGCTGATGGAGTATTTCGAAAAGACCGTGGCTGACGCAAAAGCGCAGCTGGCCGCAGCTACAGAAAAGCAGCTTGAAGCGGACTGGACCCTGCGTAACGGCGAACAGATCTATTTTACCTCTTCGAAGTATGAAATGATCCGGATTGCCTTTTCCCAGATCGTTCACCACCGCGCACAGCTCGGAGTATACCTCCGCCTGCTCAATGTTCCCATTCCCGGCAGCTACGGACCAAGCGCCGATGAAATGAATTTCTGATTTGTTTTTCAGTTAGCTGCGGCCTCCGGGCCGTGGCTGCTTTTTTTTTCAGGGCGGCCTCCCGCGTTATCATTTGTGGTTACCACCGGCATCCGGGGCGGGCAAGACGGGCTATCCGCTGTATTCTTACCGCCAGATTCAGGCAGGTGCATCCATCTCCCGGTCAGAATGCAGCGCTGCATATCTTTTTTCTTTTTCCAGGCGGGTAAGAATGCCGCTGCTATCCCTGCCGCAGCTTTGTACCCAAAATTACTACCGGAATCCCCTAAACGGGGTATTGCTTTCCCCGATCTGTAGGTATATGTTTGCGGCTAATTAGAATCAGTCTAAATAATTACACCTATGAAAAGAATTTACTTCGTGCTGGCAGTGGCCCTGACTGCCTTCCTCGCATCCTGCTCCAAAGAGGATGACGGCGCCATCCAGGAGATCAAACAAACCTATGCAAAGATCGTTCATGAAAATTATAAGGATGCCCACCAGGGAGCGGTTAACGTGCAGCAAAAAGTAAATGTATTCCTCGCCGATCCTACCGAAGCCAACTTCACCGCGATAAAGACCGCGTGGCTCGATGCCCGCGTAGCTTACGGACAAACCGAAGCTTACCGTTTTTACGGCGGCCCCATCGACGATGAGGACGGGCCCGAAGGCCTGATCAACGCGTGGCCGCTCGACGAAGTATATATCGATGATATCATCGATGATTCCGTAAACTATCCTACTCTCGACGTAGCTCTCATTACCTCTCTGAACGAGCAGGGCGGCGAAGCCAATATCAGCACCGGCTGGCATGCAATCGAATATCTGCTCTGGGGACAGGATTTCAATGCTTCCGGTCCCGGAGCGCGTCCTTACACCGACTACACGACCAACGGCCTTTACGAAAGAAGAGCGGCTTACCTTTCCGCGGCTTCTTCGCTCCTGGTAACCAATCTCCAGTCTATGTTAGACGAGTGGGACCCGAACGGAGTTTCCAATTACCGTTCCGCCTTCCTCGCCATGGACGATAATACCGCGCTTTCCTATATGCTGCAGGGCATCGGCTTCCTGGCAAAAGGCGAGCTGGCCGGCGAGCGTCTTTCCGTAGCTTACGATTCGCAGCTCCAGGAGGACGAACATTCCTGCTTCAGCGACAATACGCATGTTGATATCCGGCAGAATATGCAGGGCATTATGAACGTGTACACGGGAACATACGAAACCGCCAACGGTTCTATCGTTTCAGGAGCTTCCATCAATGACCTTGTTCACGAAAAGGACGCTGCGCTGGCGGATGAGATCCACGCGCTTATGGACGAATGCAGAACTGCCTGCAACGCGATCCAGGCTCCGTTCGACCAGGAGATACTTGCCGGTAACACGGCAGGGCGCGAGCGTGTGAACCTTACTATTACGAAGCTCCGCGAGCTCGGCGATAAATTATCGGAAGCTGCCGGCGTACTGGGCGTAAGCATCACGATAGAATAAGCGGAGCTTTTTGTACGGTTACTCTCATAAGCGGAATATATGGCCTGCCAGGATCTTTGTCCTGGCAGTGCTCGTTTTATTTTCATGCTCCAACGATCCTTACAGCGATAATTACGAGCAGGGAGAAGAGTATTCCGGAGGAACCGCCGCCACCGTATTTGATTTCGGGACGAACGCCTTCAGCCACCAGGTTCCGGGCCTTAGCGGTGAGGAGGAAACATGGTTCGCGGTCGGCAATTCGTTCTTCAAGCAGAACTGGGTCACCGCGCCTTCGTCTACAGCCGGGCGCGACGGCCTCGGCCCGCTGATGAATGCCTTTTCCTGTTCCGGCTGCCATCTCAGGGACGGGCGCGGACAGCCCGAAACGTTCGTCGGTCCTTCCACATCGGCTCTGCTTTTCCGCCTGAGCATTCCAGGAACCGATATACATGGCGGACCATTGTCCGATCCGGTTTACGGCGGGCAGTTCCAGAACATGTCCATCGAAGGTGTGCAGAGCGAGGGCACCGTAACCGTAGCTTACGATCAGATTTCCGGCCAGTATGCCGACGGCGGAACGTACCAGTTGCGTAAGCCCGTTTACATCATCAGCGGCAGCTCCGGCGGCTACAGCGGAATGGTATCTCCGCGCATTGCGCAGCAGGTGATGGGCCTCGGGCTGCTGGAAGCGATCGCTAACGACGACATCCTTGCAAACGAAGATCCTTCCGATGCGGACGGAAACGGTATTTCCGGCCGCGCGAACTATGTATGGGATCGTGTAAATAATACACTAAGCATCGGTCGCTTCGGATGGAAAGCGAACCAGCCATCCATTATTCAGCAGGTGGCGGCTGCATTCGCCGGCGATATCGGCATCACATCGTCTCTGTTTACCGTGGAAAGCTGCACATCTTCACAGCTCGACTGCCAGGGCGCTCCCAACGGCAACGACGCGCCTTCGGCTTACGAGCTCAGCGATTACCAGCTCGGCCGCGTGGCCTTTTACATGGCTTCGCTCGCAGTGCCCGGCAGGAGGAATGCAACCGATCAGCAGGTGCTTCGCGGCAAGGAGATCTTCCTTTCCATAGGCTGCGCAGGTTGCCACACGCCGTCTTATACTACCGGGGCTTACTCTCTTGTTTCCTCGCTTGGTTATCAGAAAATATATCCTTACACCGATCTTCTGCTGCACGATATGGGCGAAGGCCTGGCCGATGGCGCGCCGGATTACCTGGCAACGGGCAATGAATGGCGTACGCCCCCGCTATGGGGGATCGGCCTGGTGGAAACGGTGAACGGCCATACCACTTTCCTGCACGACGGCCGCGCGCGCAATCTCGAAGAAGCCATATTATGGCACGGAGGTGAAGCCCAGCCCAGCAACGATCTTTTCCACCAGCTTTCGAAAGACGAACGCACAGCCGTGCTTAAATTCCTGGAATCATTATGAAGCTCTACCGAATATTTACCGCCTGTATCCTGAGCGTGGCGCTGCTTTCCTGCGACGGTGGCTCCGGCAATCCCGGAGCGGCTTACAACAGGGCGGCCATGCTGCAGAACGAAGCGGAATCCGTGATACTTCCGGGTTACGAAGATGCAGTGGCATGGAGCACGCACCTACAGAATTGCGCAGCTCATTTTACCGCAGATGTGAATAGCGCCACGCTGCACAACCTGCAGGATACCTTCAGCCTCACTTTTCTTTCGTGGAAGAAAGCAGAGTTCTTTTACGTAGGACCTGCCGAGACGACGATGCTGGCAAGGCAGGTCGATTCCTGGCCCACTAACACATCGGTAATAGAATCGGAAATAGGCGGCGCCAATACCATTGACGACGCGTATATTCTTGCCACCGGAACTACGCGCAAAGGTTTTCCCGCCATTGAATACCTGGTATGGCCTTACGGCAGCAACGATGAAACGGCGATCCTCAATTCTTTTACTGTAGATGCAAATGCCGCCCGCCGTAAAATATATCTCACCTCGCTCTGCAATGTCATCCGCCAGCAGACCGGCGATTGTTACGGGCAGTGGCAGTCTGCGGGAAATTATCTCGCTGAGTTCATTGCTGCCGACGGTACAGATGTGGCCGGTTCAGCCACGCAGCTGATGAATGCGCTGATCCAGAACCTTGAAGTCGTGATCAACTACAAGATCGCGGTTCCGCTGGGCCTTATGTCCGGAGGAAGCATCCTGCCCGAAAAAGCGGAATCGTTTCGCGCGGGGCTTTCATCCGAAGCGATCGTACTAAATCTCGAAGTGCTGAAAGATATATACACCGGCGGCGAAGGCGAAGGCTTTGACGATTACCTCGACTTCGTGGAAGCGGAGTACGAGCCGGGGTTGCCGCTGTCGCAGAAGATCGCGCAGCAGTTCGATCTTTGCAAAGATAAAGCGTCGCAGCTCAGCGGGCCTGTGCACGAGCTGGTAACCACTGATCCTGCCAGCCTGAACGACCTTTATCTTTCGCTCAAGCAACTGCTGGTGCTGATTAAATCAGACATGAGCAGCCGTCTCGGCCTCCTCATTACCTTTAGCGACAATGACGGCGATTGAAAAGATCCGGGACCGCCTCAACCAGCCGGTCTCCATATTTCCGCTCATTACATTCCGGATCTTTTTCGGGCTGCTGATGGCGATAGCAACCGTACGTTTTCTTGCTAACGGGTGGGTGAGTGAGCTCTACGTCAGGCCCCGCTATCACTTTCCTTTTTTTGGATGGCAATGGATCAAAGTGTACGGCGAATTTTTTATTTACTTACTGTTTGCGCTGCTCCTGATATTTTCGCTTTTTATTCTCGCAGGTTTTCTTTACCGTTTCGCGGCCGCAGGATTTTTCCTGGTGTTCTCATACATCGAGCTCATCGACAAAACATATTACCTCAATCATTATTACTTCATCATCCTCGTCAGTTTCCTGATGATCTTTCTTCCCGCTAACCGTTATTGCGCGCTGGATCTGTTTGTGTTCCGCCGGAGGCAACCGGTGAAAAAAGTGCCTGCATGGGCAGTGCTTGCGCCCCGCCTGCAAATATTCATTCTATATTTTTTCGCCGGCCTGGCCAAGATCAACAGCGACTGGCTTCTGCACGCGCTTCCGCTTAAGCTGTGGCTTCCCCCGCTGAGCCATGTACCGGTGCTGGGCTACTGGTTCGGGCAGGCGTGGGTGGCTTATCTCCTGAGCTGGGGCGGCTGTATCTTCGACCTGTCGGTAGGTTTTTTGCTTTTCAGCAAAAGCTTCCGCCTTCCCGCTTATATTGCGCTTACTGCTTTTCATCTCGTCACCGGTTTCCTGTTTCCTATTGGCATGTTCCCTTACGTGATGATCGTGCTTGCCGCCGTTTTCTTTTCGGACGAGTGGCACAAAAAAGTTCTGCTTCGTTTTCAATCCCTTCCGTTCTATAAAATGATAAACTGGCCGAAGGAATTCGCGCGTGAATTGCCGCAGCTCCGGAGCCCGGTACGGTATCTTTTCCTGCTGTTCTTCTTTCTCCAGGTTATTATTCCCCTGCGTTATCTTTTATATCCGGGCAAGCTGTTCTGGACGGAAGAAGGCTTCCGTTTCTCGTGGCGGGTAATGCTGATAGAAAAGGCGGGGACTATTTTTTTTACCGTGAAAGATCCGTCCACACAAAGAACATATTCCATCGTGAACCGAGATTACCTTACTCCGCTGCAGGAAAAGATGGTGGCTACGCAACCGGACATGATCGTAGATATGGCGCATCTTCTCGAAAGCGATTTCAGGCGGAGAGGAATTTCCGCCCCGACGGTATACGCCGAAAGTTATGTAACGCTGAACGGAAGGCCCAGCCGGTTGCTTACCGATCCCGCGTACGATCTTGTACAGGCCAGGAACAATTTCCGGCACAAAAAATTCATCACACTCGGGCCCGCTGATCTATGGTAAATAAATGCTTCACCGGGTTGCTCATGATCCTTCCGGTCCTCTGGACAGGCAGGGCGGGAGCGCAATTGCCCAAAGTGATCGATCTGAATTCGGTGGATGTGAAGGACAGCGCAGGTTCTTTTTCCGGCGAGCGGCTCAGGGATGTGGAAGGAGTATCGCTGCATGCCGGAAAGAAAACGGAAAAAATATTGCTGGACAATATCATCATGGATCGCGGCAGCAACAACCCGCGGCAGGTTTTCTCCCGCGTACCGGGCTTCAATATTGTAGACAATGATGTGGCTGGAATGCAGTATGGCGTGGGCGCGCGCGGGCTGCACCCATCAAAGATGGCTAACTTCAACGTACGTCAGAATGGCTACGAGATAAGCGCGGATGCGCTGGGATATCCCGAAAATTATTACCTGCCGCCGACAGAGGCTGTGGAATCCATCCAGGTGATACGGGGAGCGTCGGGCCTGCAATATGGTCCGCAGTTCGGCGGATACATCAATTACCAGTTCTACCAGCCGGAAGTAACTCCGCACCGTTCGTTCCGTTTTCGCAACCAGGTGGGCATGTACGGTTACTACAACCTGTTTGCCGATATTAACTACGCCCGCAAAAAATGGGGTGTTTATTCTTTTTACCAGTACAAGATGGCGGCAGGCTGGCGGCCGGATTCCGAGGTAAGGCAGCATACATTTCACATTGCGCTCCGGTTTGCGCCATCGCCCAAAACAGATCTCACAGCCGAGTACACGTATTGCGGAAACCTGGTACATCAGCCGGGCGGGCTTACCGATGCGCAGTTCCAGCAAGATCCGTCGCAGAGCCTTCGCTCGCGCAACTGGGTAGGCATCGGCTGGCATCTTTTTTCACTGAGGCTCCGGTACACGCCGGCGCCGTCGTCGCGTATAGAAGTGCGCACATTCGGGCTTGCGGGCGCGCGGGACGCAGTAGGATTCTGGTCGCCGGTGAACATTGCGGATCCCGGTGAAAAAAGAGAGCTGCTTTCGGATACCTACCGCAATATCGGCGCAGAAGCACGCTACATACAGTACGCAAAAATTTTCAAAAGAACACAGGTATTCCTGGCGGGTGCCCGGTTCTACTACGGTCATACCCTTCGCCGGCAAGGCCTTGCGGACAGCCTGGACGGCCCGGATTTCCGGCTTATTAATCCCGCCGGGCCGGAGCAATCGAGCTATACTTTTCCGGGAATGAACGTTTCCGCTTTTACAGAAATGATATGGCAGCTTACCGACGGGCTGCGCGTAGTGCCGGGATTGCGGATGGAATACATTCGCACTTCGGCGGACGGCTACTATAACGAAGTGTACAAGGATTTTGCAGGTAACATCATCTACGAAGAAAAGAATGAAGTGCACCGCAACAACGAGCGGCTTTTCCTGCTTGGCGGGCTGGGAATTTCCTGGAGAAAAAAGGCGTTCGAAGTGTACGGCAACTTCAGCCGTAACTACCGGTCGGTGACCTTCTCGGATATACAGATCATCAACCCGAATTACCGCGTGGACCCCGGCCTGAAAGACGAAAAAGGATATACAGCCGATCTTGGTTTCCGGTGGCAGCCGGCGAAGAACTGGTACCTTGATGTGGGCGGATTTTACCTGTACTACGCAGACAGGATCGGAACGATATTGAAGACCGACACCACCACTTTTACGGTGTACCGCTATCGCACCAACCTTTCCGAAAGCCATAGCTGGGGCGTGGACGCTGTTATGGAAACCAATGTTCTCGGCTGGTTCCCGAACCTTCGCACAAAATATTCACTTACATGGCTGGTGAACATGAACTGTACCTTCGCACGGTATTATGACCGGCAGAACCTCGCCATCGATGGGAAAAATGTGGAATACACACCGCCGTTCCTGCTGCGCACATCGCTTTCGGTAAAGCATCCTTCGTGGGGACTTTCCTTTACGGGCTCGTACACGGCTTCGCAATACAGCGACGCCACCAACGCGAAGCAGAGCGGCAACGGAAATTACGGGATCATTCCCGCCAGCTTCCTCGTAGATGTTTCCGGCTATTGGCGGGTGAAAATGATGGAGTTCAGCCTTAGCGTAAAAAACGCGACAAACAGCTCGTACTTTACCCAGCGTTCCGAAGGATATTCCGGTCCGGGTATCATACCCGGCGCACCGCTGATGGTGACCGGGGGGCTGCAGGTGAAACTGTAAACTGATAAAGCGTATGTGCCAACCTAGAATATTACACGAAGACAGGCTCGGGTATATATCCCGCTGCCAGGAATGCGGGCGCCTGCAACTGGCTTTCGGAACTTCAGCGTTTGCCATGACGCCTGACGAGTTCCGCGAATTCAGCAAGCAGGCAAGACTGTATCATTCCGATCACTTCGACCGCATCGACCGGAACCGTAAGGACATTTACGTACCGGCGATGCAGCCCGGAATTTACCTTGTGCTAACGGCGCAGGAGCTGGAAGATCTGATCAACCTGCTTGACATGGGCCTGGCCGGTCTTGAAATAGACGAAGCTTTCCGCTTCATCTGAGAAAGATCTGCAGCTCAAAAGCAGGAAACATCTGTTTTTGCCCGAAAACTTTTACGTTCCCAACACCATGGCATTTCACATCCGAATGCGGCAAATACAGCAGCAGATGCTCTTTGCGCGGTATGGCGAAAAAACTTCGCTACCCCACTGTTATATAGTGTTATAGAGGATAACTTTTAGCGCTATCCGGAGTATATTTGTAAAAGCTCTGACTCATGTACGAAGTAGGTACTTCCCGGACTGAGATCTGCACAGATTGCGCAGGCATCGGTATGCTTGGATACGGCCGGGATTTCAATAAAGTAAAAGGAAAAATTTCTTCTCTCCACGTTCGTACGTTCTGCTTTAAAGAGAGCGGAAACGACGAGCGGTTCTTCTTTGTGAACTGCGAATTATGCTTTACCACCGCGGGTGTGAAGCGCGAAGTATTACGCCGGTTGAACGAACGCGATCCGGGTGGAAATTACCGCGATGAAAACATCATGCTTACTGCGCAGCATACGCACAGTGGTCCCGGAGGATTTACGCATCATCCGTTCTATAATTTTCCGGTACCGGGCTTTCGTCCGCAGGTCTTCAACTACGTTTGCGAAGCGATCGTGGAATCCATCCTGGAATCGGCGAAAAACCTGCAGCCTGCAAAGATCTATGTAAGCTCCGGAAAATTTGCGCCGGAAGAAGATGTGGCATTCAACCGCTCGCTGAAGGCGTACAACCAGAACCCGGAAGTGAAAAAACGAACGCCGTACGAAACGCATCTCGCGGTAGACCGCAATATGGACCTGCTGCGCATCGACGATATGAACGGCAACCCGATCGGCGAGATCAACTGGTTTGGCGTGCACACCACCAGCGTCGGCAACCGTGTAAATAAGATCTGCGGGGACAATAAAGGATTTGCTTCCGCATTTTTCGAAGAGGAAATAGGCGGAAACTTCAACGCGGTATTTGCGCAGCAATTCACCGGTGATGTTTCTCCCAACTTTCACGGTAAAGGAAAGAACTGGAAAAAAGGTCCCGAAAAAGATGAAGTTGAAAATGCCAAATTCAACGGACGGCTGCAGTTCAAAAAGGCGAAGCAGATCTGGGACGAGGCCGTGCGGACCGAGCCGCTTACATCCGGCAGCATCGAATGCGACCTGATCTATGTAGATTTTTCGAATGTAAAGGTAGATCCGGAATTTGCCGGTGGAAGGGAAGATGCTGAAACGGATTCCGCCTGCCACGGAGTTGCATTCTTCAGCGGAACGCCGGTGGACGGGCCCGGAATGTCGAAACCGGTAAAGCTGTTCGCGATCTTCTGCTCACAGGTGATCAAATACGGAGAGATATTCCTGTCGCAATTCCGCAACGAGAATTACAGGAACTGGATTCGGAAAAAATACAAAGTGCAGGGAGCCAAACGTATTATTTTCGAAACGGGCAGGGGAGTGGCTTTCGGCACACGGAGCATCAAGAATTTTTTCCTTCCGGGCTTCCTGGACGGCGGTATCCGCGAAATGAAGAGAGAGCACCGCAAAGGCGCGCTGCGCGAGCTTCCGTGGACCCCGCACATTCTTCCGCTGCAGTTGGTAAAACTAGGTAAGATCGTGCTGGCTGCATTTCCCGGCGAGATCACGACGGTGGCGGGCCAGCGGCTGCGCGATATGCTGGAACGGGAACTGGCTTCCAAAGGAATAGAAAAAGTAGTGCTCTGCACCTATGCCAATAATTATATGGGCTACTGCGTGACCAATGAAGAATACCAGGTGCAGTGCTACGAAGGCGGCCACACGGTATTTGGCCAGTGGACGCACGGTGCCTTCATGACAAAGTACAGGGAAATGGCCCGTGAGTTCCTGAAGGAATACAACCAGCGGTCGTTCGACAGAGCAGTGCAGTCGCACGTTTTCACCGAAAAGGAAATGGCGCTCAGAACCTACTGACCGGGTTCACTCAATCCGATCCCATGTGTACCGCGGTGTCTTTCTTGCGGTTGGTATGTTTCCCGATCTCCTGATCGATCAGGTAAAGCCCGTTTGCTTCCAGCCCGATAAGCTTGATCTTGTCCAGCAGGGTGCGCGCGAGGGTCTCTTCTTCGTGCTGTTCCTGCACATACCACTGGAGGAAGTTGAGCGTAGTATAGTCTTTTTCCTGGTTGGCGATATATACCAGCTTATTCACAGCTTCCGACACGCGTTTTTCGTGATCGTAAAAAGTCTGCACCACTTCGATGATATTCTTGTATTCCTGGCGCGTCTTCCCGATCGGCGGGGTGACGGCGTGGCCGCCTTTTTCATTGATATATTTGAAAAGCTTCAGCATGTGAACGCGCTCCTCGTCGGACTGCTTGTAAAAGAAGCTCGCGGAGCCTTCCATTCCGTTTGCCTCGCACCAGGAGGCCATAGCCAGGTAAGTATAGGACGAGCTGGATTCGACTTCGATCTGCTCGTTGAGTAATTTTTCGACTTTCTTGGAAGATGCCATAACGTGATTTTTTTAAACCGGTTGTTTTTACTGCAGGCAATAACCTGAGCTAAATGTACTAACTATCCGGGAGATAATAAATGCAGCTGGCCCGCGCTATCGGTTAAGGCTGCGGCTGTTTATACCGCCAGTGCAGTAATGATGCGTTGCCTGCGCCATGTTTGGAATCATTATAAATTCCGGAAGCCGATAATGAATGTTTTTCCTTCGAGCCCCAGCTCGGTTTCCGGAAATATTTTCCGGGCTTCTTCCAGCAATATTTCAGGGTCGTCGTACCGTACCGAATAATGCCCGAGCACAAGCTTGCGCACTCCTGCGCCCGCTGCGATCCGGGCCGCGTCGGATGCGGTGGAATGCAGGGTTTGTTTCGCCCGTTTTTTCATGTTTTCGGCGAAAGTCGATTCATGGTACAGCAGATCGGCATTGCGGATAACCTCGATAAGCGGCAGATGATACGCGGTATCGGTGCAGTATGCATAAGTCCGCGCAGGCCTGGGCGAAAGTGTAAGCCGGTCGTTCGTGATCCGCTCGCCGTCGGGCGTAACGTAATCCCCGCCTTCCTTGATCCGCACAATATCTTCCACGGGCAGGAGATATTTTTTCAGCACGTCTTTTCGGATATTCCTTTTTCTCGGCTTTTCGCGGAAGATAAATCCCGCGCAGGGCACGGAATGACGCAGGGGAACGGTTTCTACCGTAAGCTTTTCGTTATCGATCAGCACTTCGCGCTCATTGGGGCGTATAGCCTGGTACCGTACGGGAAAGCCGAACGCTGTCCCTGTAGCCTGGTGATAGCCTTCCATGAACGCGATGACGCCGGCAGGCGCGTATACGCAGAGCTCCGTCTGCCTTCCCAGCAGGTCCATGGTAGAGAGCAGGCCCGGGAGACCGAGAAAATGGTCGGCGTGGATATGGCTGATAAAGATGCAGGCGATCCGCTGCATGCTGAACTTATATCTTCTGAGCTGGATCTGTGCGCCTTCGCCGCAATCGAGCAGGTAATAGGTATCGTAGAAATTTACCATCTGAGACGTGGGGAACCGGTCTTTGGTAGGAATGGCCGAACTGCAGCCTAGTATGGTGACTTCAAAACGCATGGATCAAAAATAAAAAAACCGTACCGGAAGCGGTACGGTTCCCAACGAAATGAACAAGTTATTATTTGCTGATGATCAGTTTCTTCGACTGTACTTTGTTGTTATACTTCACATTGTACATGTAAATTCCCGATCGAAGCGAAGATGTTTCGAGCACATACGTGTTCACACCCGGCTTGGAGGTGAAGCTTACGCTTTTCACCTGGCGGCCGACTGCGTCGAACACAGTGATTTCCACCTGGCCTGCAGAAGGCGTGGAGAAATGAATATTAGTGAATCCCTGTGCAGGGTTCGGATAGTTGTTGTAAACGCCGAAGGTGTTAGGATCCATTTCGTCGTCGATGCTGGCGAATACAGCGTCTTTTACAGGGAGCTTAACCACGAAGGTATCGCGGCCTGTAGTACCCAGTCCTGTGCAGGCACCGAGGTTCAGATAAGCTTCAACAATTACGGTGATCGGAACAGAGTCGACAAGCGGATCGATGGTAGGACCGGGAGGCGTGAGGTTGCTCAGACGCAGGCAGGCACGGGTAAGACCGGAGTTCTGGTTGATGCCGATCGTATCGGGCGTTCCACCGTTTCCGTCGATAACCTGGCGTGCAGCGCCGGTACCGCCTGTTTTTGCCCATACATCGTAGCTGTAACCTGAGGGAAGACCTGTAACGCTAACGATTCCGATAGCGCAAAGAGACAGGGAATCGCCGGGAGCAGGAGAAAGAGTATTATCCACTTTGCCGGGAAGAACGATCGTTACTACCTCGTCATAAGCAACTCCTTCGGTGGAGCCTACGATAGGGTTGGGAACAAAGCCAAGGGTCATGGCTGTATCCAGGATATCAGGAACACAGTTCTGAGCCATCATATTGCCGGAGACCACAGCTCCCAGAGCAAAGAGTAAGAGTTTTTTCATATTCTAGCGTATTAAGATTTAGAACATTCCAAATATAAAAATAATCTGAAACAAGTCGTCATGCAGACAATTTTTAAAATAGTCCTGAGTAGTGAGCCCGGCAGCATAATTTGCTACCGGGTGAGTGCTGAGATCGGAAGCGGGATCATTTTTGGTTACCAGTCTCATCCGCCGAAGCGATAGCGAAGGCGGATCGTCCTTTCCTCCTCAGTCCTTTTTTCATCCGCCATAGCGATAGCGAAGGCGGATCGTCCATAATCCATTCTTCCAATATCCAGCTCCGCAGGAGCGACATTTTGGTAGCCCCGCAGGAGCCTTTGGTCCTGCGGGGAAAGAGATAAATTCATTCGAGCCCTGCAGGGGCGACATTATATACGATCTGAAGGACCGGAAATATATATAATAACCCGTTTTTGCTGTGGCAACGGCGGCAGGCGGCCGCGATGGAAGCGGCATCCTCCTGCGCGCGCTTCGCCGCAGGAGATACAGCGGACAGCGCGAAATGCCGCCCAAAAACAAGTAAAAATTAAAAATTAAAAAGTAAAAAAGATGTAAGGAGCTATCCGGCAAATTGGCTACCGGATTGTCCTCGTCCAGCTTCCAATATCCAGCATCCACTATCCCTTTAAAATAAAAAAGGGCCGGAAAAAACTTCCAACCCTATTCCTGAAAATATTTTCTGAAAGATTATTCTTCGCTTTCGCCGGTAAGATCTTTTTCGATGTTCTCCATCATGATAAAATCATCGATCTCGCGGGGATTCTGGATGATATTGAGAATGGTATCCAGTTGCGAGATGGTGATGAGCTTCATTACGGAATCCTGCACCCCGGTAATGACCAGCACTCCCTGGCAGGACTTGCACAGGCGGTTAGCCACAAGGATAGCGCTGAGGCCGGAGGAATCGACATATTTTACATCGGCCAGATCCAGCACGAGATTTTTTTCTCCTTTCCCGTTCTGGAAAACGATCTCCGCTTTCAGGTCGGGAGATACCGTACTATCCAGCTTTTCAGCCTGCGTCCTGATGATCACATAATTGTCTTTCTTCTCTACACTAAAACTCATGACCGTGTGGTTTGATGCAAAAATACCAAAAAAAACATAACGGGGAAGGACAGAGGCTTAATTCAGCTTGCCGGCGAGCAGATAAAGTATGGCCATCCGCACGGCAACGCCATTCTCCACCTGCTCCAGGATGATGGAATGTTCCGAATCGGCCACATCGCTGGTGATCTCTACGCCGCGGTTGATCGGCCCGGGATGCATGATGGTGACCGGCTTCGATAATTTATCGAGGGTTTCTTTGTCGAGGCCGAACTGCATGCTGTACTCGCGAAGCGACGGGAAATATTTTAGCTGCTGGCGTTCCAGCTGTATCCTTAACATATTGGCAACGTCGCACCATTCGAGCGCTTTGAGCAGGTTATGCTCCACTTTCACTCCCAGCTTTTCGATATGCCTGGGGATCAGGGTAGTGGGGCCGCAAACCATTACTTCCGCTCCAAGGAGCTGCAGGCAGAAAATATTGGATAAAGCTACCCGCGAATGCATGATGTCGCCCACGATGACCACTTTTTTACCTTCGAGGCTGCCCAGCTTTTCCTGTATCGAAAATGCATCGAGAAGGGCCTGGGTGGGATGCTCGTGCGTGCCGTCGCCGGCATTGATGATCTGCGCATGCGAGCTTTTGGGATATTCTTTCAGCTGCCTGGCAAGGAATACGGCGGCTCCGGGGTTGGGATGCCGCATAACGATCATATCCACCTTCATGGCCAGGATGTTGTTGGCAGTATCGATAAGGGTTTCGCCTTTGCTTACGGAAGAGCCGGAGGACGAGAAATTGATGACATCGGCGGAAAGGCGCTTTTCGGCGAGCTCGAACGATAAGCGGGTGCGCGTGGAATTTTCGAAGAACATGTTCGCGATGGTGACGTCGCGGAGGGAAGGTACTTTCTTGATGGGACGATTGATCACGTCCTTGAAATTCCTGGCCCAGGAAAGGATCAGCTCCACGTCTCCGCGGGTCAGTCCTTTTATGCCCAGTAAGTGCCGTACGCTTAAACTCTCCATTCGCTGATCGGTTCGAACTATTATTGTTTATACTATTCCCGGTGTGTACAGGATCACTTCATCCTTTCCGTCCAGGTGTTCCCATTTCACTTTTACTTTCTGGCTGGTGATGGCATCTACCGAAGCGCCTATATAATCGGCCTGCACGGGAAGCTGCCGGCTGAATTTACGGTCGATGAGCACCAGGAGCTCCACATTCCGCGGCCTTCCGAAGGCGAGTATGGCGTCCATTGCGGCGCGGATGGTCCGCCCGGTATACAGCACATCGTCTACGAGGATCACATTCCTGTCTTCGATGATAAAATCTACTCTTGTGCTGCTTGGTGCGGGTATCTCTTCCCGGCGGCGGAAATCGTCGCGGTGGAAGGTTATATCCAGCAACCCGTGCTTGATGGTGCTTTTGCCGAGGATCTCGCCGAGCCGCTTATGAATGCGTTCGGACAGGTAGATCCCGCGCGGTTGTACGCCTATCAGTACGGCCTGGTCAAATTCGTTATGGTTTTCGATGAGCTCGTAACAAAGCCGGTCGATCATGATGTTCAACAGGGGCGTATCCAGCAGGACTTTGTTTTCCATGGGAATGAGTTAGGCAAAGATAAAATTTTTCCTGAATGCGGTTACCGAAGCGCAAATTTGACGGGAATCTGCATGGTTACGCGGACAGGGTTCCCATTCACCTTTCCGGGCTCCCACGGAGGCATTCTTTTTATGACGCGCAGCACTTCCTCATCGCAGCCGCTGCCAAGACCTTTCACAATCCTGGGATCCGTAACCGTGCCGTCCTTTTCTATCACAAACCTTACATATACGCTTCCTTGTATACCCATCTCCATTGCCATCGAAGGATACTTTATTTCACGGAGCAGGAACTCGAACAATGCTTTCTGACCGCCTGGAAATTCCGGCGATTCTTCGGGCATTGTCAAAATTTCCTCAGGGGCTGCTACCGGCTCTGGCGGCGGCGGAGGGAACATAGACACTTCGGTCAACTCCTCCATTTCCTGTGGCAGCTTGTATTTTGCCAGGAAAGCTTCTTTCCCGATCTCTTTTCCATTCACATTGTAATACCAGATCCGCGGCATCTCTGCTCCGGCATGCAGTTCGGCAGATCTTTTTCCGTTGGGGTGATAGGAGATGAAAATTACCGAATCGGGGGTTTCCGTTTTAATGTAGCGGAGGCTTCCGTTTTCGGTATATTCCTTCAATATCTGCTTCTGGTACTCCGACCCTTCGTATTCTGCCTGCCTGATCTTTCCCCCGGGCCAGAACACGGTTGATTTTTCCAGATCGCCTTCATTGTACAGCAATATCCTGGAAACTTTTCCATTCTCATCATATTCGGTGCAGGTATTATGCTGGCTGTTATTCTTATAAAAGCCTGTTTCCCGGATACTACCATCCCGGTAGTACGATGTGTACGGCCCTTGTTTCATGCCGTTCTCTTCGTTGAAAGTGGCCATAAGGACATTATCAGCAGTATAAAGGCTCACTTCTCCCTGCCGGAACCCGTCCACGTATTTTCCTTTCACAATGGTCTGAAGCAGCCCATCCCTGTCATAATTGTAAATTGTATAGGGGCCGTCGGGAATGCCATTCCGGTACTGGCTGATATTTACCGGCTTTCTGGCGGCGCTGTAAGTTGTGCAAGGTCCATCGGCAACATCGTCGCGGTAGGTCACTTCGTATATAGATCCTCCTTCGCGGCTGATCCAGAGACCTCTTTTTTTTCCGTTGAAATACTGGCCTGCTTCTTCAGGTTTGCCTTGCTGGTCATACTCCGTATAAGGGCCGTGCAAATCTCCGTTCCGGAATGTTGATGAACGCAATGGAACACCGCTGGCATAAAATTCATTCAACGGCCCGTCCAGCGTGTCGTTCCTGTAGGTGGCGGAACGGTACATGTACCCGCGGTAGTTATAATATTCGAATATCCCGTTCTTCCTGCCGTGGTCATAGGTTCCGCGTTCCATGATGTAACCTGTGGAATCGGCGTCCTGGTATTTAAGATAGTGGCTCCTGTATAGTTTGGCATTAAATACGGTTATAATAGCTTCATCGAAATATTTTGCATATTCTCCATGAAGCGTTCCGTCAAGGTAATTTTCTTCCAGGATGGTGATGCCTTTGATGTTCCGGTATATCCACCGTCCCGACTTTGCGCCGTTCTGAATTACACCTTCGGCGGACCGTAATTTTTTATACGAATAGGTTACGGTGTATCCTTCCTGTTTCGCATTACGCTGCGCAGGCAGTAACAAAATGCTGCAGGCTATAGTAAGAATAAAAAGACATACGTTTTTCATCATCCTGTTTCTTCATTATCATCGTCGGCAAAATATTTCTTCCGCGCCTTTTGCTGATTGAAATATCCCACGGCCACCAATGATAAAGGAAAGGACAGTACGATCAGCAGAAAGCGTACGGACAGGTATAGAAACCGGCCGGTCTTCCGTAATATAGAATTATGATCATCCTGCGGATCCTCCATCGTTGTCGCGTTATGCAAAGTAAATCAATCTGCCACTGAACAGAGTGCCCGCAGAATGAATTTTATGCCGGTTAATTGAAGATCGTGATCATGCCACTCTCCTTGATATTTTCCGAACCTTCCAGTACGTAGAAGTAGGTTCCGGGAGAAAGCGCTTCGCCGGTCTCCGTTCTTCCCCGGAAGCAGCTCGAACAATTTATGTCCGGATTTGCGGGATCGTTATCGACGGAGTACACTTTTGTTCCCCAACGGTTGAATACCGAGAATGTGTATGAGATACAGGTGTTGAAGCCGGGAGCGAATACTTCGAAATCAAATTTATCGTTCCCGTTTGTGCTGCTGAGCACAAGCACATTCGGCATGTGAGGCTTGTCGGCTCCGCCTTTCACATCCACCAGTTGGGTGAGGGAAGAGATACAGCCGTTACCATCGGTCACAATAAGCGTTACCATCTGATCATTGGAGTCAGCGAATGTATAGCTGAAATCGGGCAGGGTAATATCGGTCACTCCGTCTCCATCCATATCCCATTGCAGGTTCAGATCGCCGCCGCCTGTGGATGTGCTCTGGAATGAATTGGTCATGAAGCAGCCGGTGCTGTATTCGAATCCAGTAACAGGTGCCGCATATATTGTCACGGCTACGCTGTCGGAATTCTGGCAACCGTTCGCATCGGTGGCGTTCACATAGTACCATCCTGTCTGGTCTCCGGTTACGTTATTGATCACAGGTGCGGGCGAAGAATCCGTAAAGGAAGACGGTCCCGTCCAGGAATAAGAGGTTCCGCCGGATGCGCTGAGATACAGATCGTCGCCGGCGCAGAGCGGTCCGCTGGCCGTGGCGCTTATCACCGGTAAGGCATTGAAAACTGCTGATGTGGAAGCGGTGGAAGTACAACCGTTCGCACCGGTCACCGTTACTGTATATGTACCGGAAGAGCTGCCGGGAGCAAGCACGGGATTAGCGCCGGTGGAGCTGTATCCGCCCGGACCAGACCATTGGTAGGTGCCGCCGCCACCGCCGGTAAGCGTAATGCTGCTGCCCTGGCACACAGGCCCGGTATTGATCGCGACCGCGTTCGGCCTGGCATTGACGGTTACGTTCACCGATGATGTTCCCGTACATCCGTTCGCGTCGGTCATGGTTACGGTATATGTGCCGGATGCCGCTACGTCTGCAGGCGAAACCACTGGATTTTGTGAAGTGGAAGAAAACGCTGCGGGGCCTGCCCAGCTATATGTATTGCCGGCAACGTTACAGGTGAGGATGAGCGCATCGCCTTCGCATAGCGGGCTGTTGCTGCCTGCGGTCAGGCTGAGCGCGTTGTTCACGGTCACCGAAGTGGTAGAGCTTCCTGTGCATCCGTTCGCATCGGTCACAGTAACGGTATATGTTCCCGAATGCGCAGGGTTGGCGTTGGATATGGATGGATTTTGCGCGGCTGATGAAAAGCTTCCCGGGCCGCTCCACGAATAGCTGTTGCCTCCGCCGGCAGTAAGATCTAACTGTACGCCGCTGCACAACGGACCGTTGTTGCCTGAGGTAGCGGGCGGCAATGCGTTTATCACGAGGCTTGTAGTAGCTGTATTTGTACATCCGTTCGCGTCAGTCACGGTTACCGTATATGTGCCGGAAGAGCCTGTCCCCGGGCTGGAGATCGTCGGATCCTGCTGGGATGACCCATATGCGCCCGGCCCTGACCAGGAATAACCGGTTCCGGTACCCGACGTAAGAGTTACCGGCGTTCCTGCGCATACCGGCCCGTTGTTGCCTGCGGTAGCGGTCGGGGAGGGATTTATGGTCACCGTGGTGGTGGACGAAGCGGTACATCCGGCCGGAGTGGAAACCGTAACGGTATATACACCGGTGTTCGAAGTATCGCCTACAGCGATGACAGGATTTTGCGTTGCGTCAGAATAAGATCCGGGGCCTGTCCACGAGTACGAGCTGCCTCCGCCGGAAGTAAGGTTGAGCGGCTGGCCCTGGCATACAGGACCGTTATTGCCGGCTGTGGCGACCGGTGTAGGGTTCACGGCCAATGTAACGCTGGCGCTTCCGGTACACCCGTTGGCATCGGTTACAGTTACCGTATAGGTTCCCGAATCTGCGGGGGTAATGGAGTCGATCAGCGGGTATTGCGTGAGATCGGTGTAACCGTTGGGGCCGCTCCAGGAATACGAGCTTCCTCCGCCGCCATTCAGTATGAGCGGCTGGCCTTCGCACACGGCCGATGAAGTACCGGCGGTGGCGACAGGCAGATCGTTTATTTGCACATTGATCGTAGAGCTCGACGTACATCCGTTCGCGTCTGTAAGAGTAACGGTATATGTTCCCGATGCTGAGACAGGGGCGACGCCGAGGCTCGGGTTCTGCGCCGCGGAGCTGAAGCCGCCCGGCCCCGACCAGGAGTAGGAAGTACCTCCGGCGGTAGCATTGAGATTTACAGTTTGTCCCAGGCATACCGGCGCATTGCTGCTTGCTGTTACCGGCGTTCCTGTCGAGTTTACATTAACGTTCACGTTATCCGTAACCGTTATCGTGGCGCCGTCGCAATTGGTATAAATAGCTTCTGCCGTATAAGTGGTAGAGGTGGTGGGACATACCAGCACGCTGTTACCTGTACCTACGAGCGTAGATCCGTCATACCAGTTTATTGTATAATTTGGCGGTCCGCTGGGCGTAAAGCGCCAGGATTCAAAACCGGCAGACCAGTTGCCGACGTTCCTTCCGGGAGCGGTGTAGGCAACGGTTCCCGAAGCATTCTGTATGCCGAGTACGGCCAGCCCATTGTTCCAGCTGTTACAGGTAGGCTTGCTCTCTACATATACCTCGATAACATTTGTCGTTTCATATATCACGATCATCGAAGATGACCGCAGGTTGGTACAATCGTAATGGCATACATTATTAAAGCTCACCACGAACATGCGGCAGGGCGCTGATCCTACGATGGCATAACGGGCATTGCCGCATTCCGAAGGATCGATATCGTGATATACGCCGAAAATGGCATTGCGGGGAAACTGCTCCCCGTAAGAATTGGTCCCGTTATAAGGAATACCAGGCGCGGTAATTTCCCATGGGCATGTGCCGCCGGCATAAGCCATGTTGAACGAAAGCAGCCCGTTCGATCCTACCACCGCCTGGTTGTAAGTATTTCCGAAAAAGCAGAAAGTAAAAGGAAGGTTTATCGCTCCCGTGTACACATCATCCGTACCTACTGAGAACGGTGTTCCCGTGCTGAAAGGGTAGGGCGGGTTATACGGAACGGAGGAGACCGAATAAGTTCCCGTGCTGCCGGTTACGAACGGCATTGCGGTAAGCGTTGCGCAACTCGAACCGCAGTTCAGCGCCTGGTCAGGACCGGCGTCCACACTTGGACATCCGGGTTGGGCATAGGAAATGGGGATCAGACAAACTGATACAAGGAGTAGTAGAATTACTCTTTTCATAGCAAGTAGTGGTTATGATTGGGGTTCTAGATCCAGCTCACCGGTCGGCATTGCTGAATTAATATATAAAATTAACTTTTTTTTAATATAATGAAAAAAAAGCTGATCTTTTTTTATAGGGATAGGAGGAATGGCCAAAAAAAAAGCCCCCCGGCGGACCGGGAGGCTTCATATCTGTTAACAGAAGAGATTATTTGTTCTTCTCTTTCTCTTCCATTTCCTGTTTCAGGTTGCTCAGGGCATCAAGGTCGCCAAGCGTGGTCCTTTCCACATTCTTGTTGATCTGCTTGATGGTATCCTTGGTAGCTTTTTTCACCTTTTTGTCCTCGGTCTTCTCTCTTTCGTCCTTTGCCTCTTCCCATGTGCGGGTGTGTGATACGAGGATCTTCTTATCTTCTTTGGAGAACTCCAGGATCGAGAACGGAAGTTTTTCTTCCAGGCCTGCCTGGCTTCCGTCTTCTTTTCTCAGGTGCTTTTTCGGAGCAAAACCTTCGATTCCGTATGCCAGGGCAACGATGGCGCCTTTATCGTTGATCTCGATGATTGTACCTTCGTGGTTAGAGTTCGGATCGAATACAGAGGAGAATGTTTCCCATGGATCCTCTTCCAGCTGCTTGTGTCCGAGGCTGAGCTTACGGTTATCCTTGTCGATGTCCAGCACTTTCACGTCGATCTTCTCGTCCAGCTTGCAGAACTCGGAAGGATGCTTGATCTTCTTGGTCCAGCTCAGGTCGGAGATGTGGATCAGCCCGTCTACGCCTTCTTCCAGCTCCACGAAGATTCCGTAGTTGGTAAAGTTCTTCACCAGTGCGGAATGCTGTGAGCCTACCGGGTATTTCACCTCGATATCGGCCCATGGATCAGGCTTCAGTTGTTTCAGGCCGAGCGACATTTTGCGCTCTTCGCGGTCGAGTGTAAGCACTACAGCTTCCACTTCGTCGCCCACACGGAGGAAATCCTGTGCGGAACGCAGGTGGGAGCTCCAGCTCATTTCGGAAACGTGGATCAGGCCTTCCACACCCGGTGCGATCTCGATGAACGCGCCGTAGTCGGCCAGGACAACCACTTTTCCTTTTACTTTATCACCGGGCTTCAGCTCAGCATCCAGCGCATCCCACGGATGAGCGTTCAGCTGCTTCAGGCCAAGTGCAATACGTTTTTTCTCTTCATCGTAATCCAGTACCACGACCTTGATCTTCTCGTCAAGCTGAACCACTTCTTCCGGATGGTTGATGCGGCCCCAGCTCAGGTCGGTGATGTGGATCAGACCGTCTACGCCGCCCAGGTCGATAAATACACCGTAGGAAGTGATGTTCTTAACCACACCTTCGAGCACCTGGCCTTTTTCAAGCTGCGACATGATCTGCTTCTTCTGCTCTTCGAGCTCTTCTTCGAGCAGAACTTTGTGGGAAACCACAATATTCTTGAATTCGTGGTTGATCTTCACAACCTTGAATTCCATGTTCTTGTTCACATAGATATCGTAATCGCGGATCGGCTTCACATCGATCTGTGAGCCTGGCAGGAACGCCTCGATTCCGAATACGTCGGCGATCAGACCGCCTTTTGTACGGCATTTGATCAGGCCGGTGATCACTTCGTCTTTCGCGTAAGCGTCGTTCACACGATCCCATGCGCGGATGGCGCGGGCTTTCTTGTGCGAAAGAAGTAACTGTCCGTTGCTGTCTTCCAGCTTGTCGATGTACACTTCCACAGAGTCTCCGATCTTCAGGTCGGAATTGTAGCGGAACTCAGCGCGGGGAACGATCCCTTCCGATTTGTACCCGATGTTCACCACCACGTCTTTGTTGGTGAGACCTACTACGCGGCCATCGAGGATCTCGTGCTCGGCTACGCTGTGCAGGGTCTGTTCATACATTTTGGAGTACTCTTCGCGTTCGGACGCTTTGTAGGTAGTACCCTTTTTGCCCATCTGATCCCAGTCGAAGGTCTCGGGCTGAACGTTTGCTGCAAGAATTTCAGCTACGTCTTCTCTTTCTTCCATGCGGTAATTTATTACTGGCGACTTGCTGGGAGCGGCTTCCCCTCGGAATGTTCGTGAAACCTGCTTCCGGCTTACGCCTTTGGTTTAACATTAATTGTTCGGTTGAACATTCCTCAAACGGGCCGCAAAGATACGATTTGTTTTCCTGAATGCAAAATGCGTGGAAACTAGATCTGCAGACTGTTAGACTCTAGACTTATAGACTCTACTCGTACTGTAGTATTTTGCACCGATATAATCCGTAACAAATCATCTGCCGTTGGTATTTAATTACCTGGTATATAGTATATAGCATCTAATGTCTAATGTCTAGCGTCTAAGTTCTAATAAAAAAAGCTGTCCGCCGGGCGGCAGACAGCTTTTTGAGAATACTAGGGTGAATTGGTTTCTCAGGCAACTTCCTCCAATTCTCCGATTCCCTGCCTGATCATCACCACCTCGCTGCCGGTGCAATCCAGCACTGTCGAGGGTTCGTTGTGGCCAAAACCTCCGTCCACCACCATATCCACTTCGCTTTCCCATCGGTCCGCTATCTGTTCGGGATCTGTGGTGTACTCGAGGATGGCATCGTCGTCATAGACGGATGTGGTCAGCAGGGGAACGCCTAGGGCCTTCACCAATTCTCTGGGTACATGATTGTCCGGTACTCGTATACCGATCGTTTTTTTTCCGGGGATGATCCGTCCTACGTGGCTGCTCGCATTCAGGATGAATGTGAACGGACCGGGCAGCAGCCGGTTCATCAGTTTATATGCATCGTTGCTTAGTTGTTTCGAAAAGCTTGCTAACATCGAAAGATCAGAAAAGACAAAAGAGAAATTTGCTTTTTCTACTGAGATGCCTTTCAGCCCGGCCAGCTTTTTTATAGCATCTGGATGGTCGGAAGAGCAGGCAAAAGAATAGACGCTATCGGTTGGCAGTACAACAATACCGCCTGCTTTCAACACTTCGCATATCTGCTCGATATGCCGTGGAGCAGGGGCTTTAGGATACACTTTTAGCTTCATGGTATATAAATTTTTATAAAACATTCAACAACTAAAGAACAATGCGGCTACCATGAAGCGATCCGTCAGGAGTTGCTTTTCCGGTAGTCGGCCAGGAACTTTTCCAGTCCCGCGTCTGTCAGCGGATGATTCAGCAACGCGGTGATCGCGTTGAGCGGACAGGTCACCACATCGGCGCCGGCCTCGGCGCATTGTACGATGTGCAGCGGGTGGCGGACAGAGGCGGCCAGCACTTCGGTCTCGTACAGGTAGTTGCTGTATATCGAAACGATCTGCCGTATAAGACCGATGCCTTCCAGGGAGATGTCGTCCAGCCGCCCGATGAACGGCGAAACGTAAGTCGCTCCCGCTTTGGCAGCCAGGATAGCTTGTCCCGGGGAGAACACCAGCGTGCAATTGGTGCGGATGCCGTTGTCTGAAAAATATTTAAGTGCTTTTACGCCGTCTCTGATCATCGGCACTTTTACCACGATCTGCGGATGCAGGCCTGCAAGGCGCTCGCCTTCTGCGATCATTCCCTTAAGGTCGGTAGAGATCACTTCCGCGCTCACATCGCCGTCCACAATTTCGCAGATCTTTACATAATGTTCCAGGATACTTTTTTCGCCGGCGATGCCTTCTTTCGCCATCAGCGAAGGATTGGTCGTTACGCCGTCCAGTACTCCCAGTTCCTGTGCTTCCCGGATCTGGTCAAGATTTGCCGTGTCAATGAAAAACTTCATAATTGATGCTGATTTTTAAGAATTAAATTCTTTTACCAGCAACGTCTTGAGATTATTCATAAATCTAGGAAAAGAATTAAAGAATCCCAACCCGCCGCAGGTAAAAAAACGCTCAAAAATAGCCATGAAAACGGTATCTTGCTGAGGTAGCGGGAATAAAAGTTATCTTTAAGATTTGAACAGGCCGCTAACTCTGCATAAGCCACTGCCAGGCTTTTTCTTCGTCGTCAAATTCGTTGTACAGAACGCCCCTGTTACCGGCAAAAATTTCCACAAAACTGTTCGAGCTGTCGTTCTTTGCTACCAGGAAGGCAGTGCGCGCCACCTTCATTTCCTTACTTTCGGCAAGGCTTTGCCCGAACTGGTACGCATCATACGGCTGCAGCATCAGCGAAGCTTCCCGAAGGTCCACCAGCACTCTTCTGTAACCCATAGCGCGGAGCACCTTAAGTCCTTCTGTCAGCGCTTCCATACGGTTTTCCAGGTCCACAGCATCGTGGTACCGCACGATCAGCGCTTTTTCTTCATCCCGTATGATCAGCTCGTATGCCATAGTTCAAGATAGCAAATATAGGGAATGGTTGGACGCTGGGCGCTAGATACCAGATACTGCACGTTGTCCATCTTCCACCTTTCCCATCGCATGCTGCGCAACCAGCTAACGGAATGATCTTATATATTTTTTAATTTTTATTTTTTACTTTTTACTTGTTTTTGGGCGGCATTTCGCGCTGTCCGCTGTATCTCCTGCGGCGAAGCGCGCGCAGGAGGATGCCGCTTCCATCGCGGCCGCCTGCCGCCGTTGCCACAGCAAAAACGGGTTATTATATATATTTCCGGTCCTTCAGATCGTATATAATGTCGCCCCTGCAGGGCTCGAATGAATTTATCTCTTTCCCCGCAGGACCAAAGGCTCCTGCGGGGCTACCAAAATGTCGCTCCTGCGGAGCTGGATATTGGAAGAATGGACTATGGACGATCCGCCTGCGCTATCGCTATGGCGGATGAAAAAAGGACTGAGGAGGAAAGGACGATCCGCCTTCGCTATCGCTTCGGCGGATGAGACTGGTAACCAAAAATGATCCCGCTTTCCGATCTCAGCACTCACCCGGTAGCAAATTATGCTGCCGGCTCACTACTCAGGACTGAAAGACTAAAAACTATTTTTAATACCTTTGCTCCCCCAATGCGCGCTGCCTTTTATACACTCGGTTGCAAGCTGAACTTCGCGGAGACGTCTACCATCGCCCGGCAGTTCACCGATGCCGGCTTTCAAAAAGTAAACTTTGAAGATGGCGCGGATGTGTATGTCATCAATACCTGCTCCGTTACCGATCATGCCGATCGCAAGTGCAAAAAGGTAGTTGCGGAAGCGCTGCGCAAAAATGCCGAAGCGCGCGTGATCATCATCGGCTGTTATGCCCAGCTGAAGCCGAAAGAGATCGCAGAGATCCCGGGCGTGGACCTGGTGCTTGGAGCTAACGAAAAATTCAACATCCTTGAGTTCCTTCCCGCGGTAAAGGTTTCCAAAGCCGTGGTCGAGAATAAAAAGATAAAGGAGACCACTTTTTTCATTCCGTCATATTCCATCGGCGACCGTACACGCACATTCCTCAAAGTGCAGGACGGCTGCGATTATTTCTGCTCATTCTGTACCATTCCGCTGGCCCGCGGCCGCAGCCGTAACGAGTCCATCGAAAAGACCGTGAACGTAGCCCGCGAGATAGCGCAGACGGAAGTAAAAGAAGTCGTGCTCACGGGTGTGAACATCGGCGACTTCGGAAAATCGACCGGCGAAGATTTCCTTTCGCTGGTAAAAGCGCTCGACGAAGTGGAAGGTATCGACCGCCTGCGCATTTCGTCCATCGAGCCGAACCTGCTCACCAACGAGATCATCGACTTCGTTGCCGCGTCAAAACGTTTTGTACCTCATTTTCATATCCCGCTTCAGTCCGGTTCCGACAAGCTGCTGGAGCTGATGCGCCGCCGCTACCGCCGCGATGTGTACACGGACCGGGTACGGCACATCCGCTCAGTAATGCCCGATGCCTGTATCGGCGTGGATGTGATCGTAGGCTTTCCCGGCGAGACCGAAGAGGATTTTCTCGAAACATACAATTACCTCAATGACCTTGCGGTAAATTATCTCCACGTGTTCACATACTCCGAACGCGCCCGCACCACGGCGCTGCGGCTGGAAGGCAAAGTGCCCGTGGCGGTGAGAAAGAAGCGCACCAGCATGCTGCGGATACTTTCCGAAAAAAAACGCCATCGCTTTTACGAAGAGCAGCTCGGCAAAACATTCTCCGTGCTGTTCGAAGCAGAGAACGACGGGCACGAAATGTACGGTTTTACCGAAAACTACGTGAAGGTAAAAGCGCCTTACGATCCGGTAATGGTGAACGAGCTGCAGGATGTAAAGCTGATGTCGGTAGATTCCGACGGGCTTGTAACCGTACGGCCCGATTACACTTCCGTGGTTCCTGAAAAACTGAAGCACCGGCTTGCCGCCGGCTAGCATTTCTCCGCTCCTCGATTTTTATATTACCTTTATGCGGTGGTAAGCCTATAAGTTATTTACCTACAGGCGGTAAATGCTGCTTACCCGGAAAAAAACAAAAAAACGGCTAAGCATGTTTCCAACGCTCAACTATCTCGTCAACTATCTTTTCGGTACCCATTTTACATTCAATTTCCCGCCTACTTTCGGCACGCTGGTGGCTATCGCATTTCTTTCGGCTGCATGGGTGCTGTCGCGGGAGCTTAAAAGAAAAGAAGGGCTCGGGCTGCTGAAACCGGTGCAGCGCAAAATTAAAGTAGGAGAGCCGGCATCGGCGTCCGATCTGCTGCTGAACGCTGTGCTCGGGTTCGTGCTTGGATTCAAGATACTCGGCATCATCCTCGATCGCGAAGCATTCCAGGTCAACCCGCAGGGATATCTGCTTTCGTCGCAGGGCAGTCTTATCGGCGGACTGATAGTGGGAGCTCTGGCTGCGTACTGGAAATATTACGAAAAAAAGAAAAAGCAATTACCGCAACCGAAGGAACAGATCGTCCTGGTGCGCCCGTACCAGATGGTGGGCAATATCACGCTCATAGCGGCCCTTTCCGGAATTATCGGTGCTAAGATATTTCACCAGCTCGAATACTGGGACCAGTTCATACAGGATCCTGTCGGCAACCTGGTCTCGGCCAGCGGGCTTACTTTTTACGGCGGCCTTATCGGCGGCTTCCTGGGTGTGTGGTGGTACGTACGGAAGAACGGCTTTCCGCTGGTGCACGTTGCCGATGCCGTGGCTCCGGGCCTCATTCTTGCTTACGGCGTGGGCCGGATCGGATGCATGCTTGCCGGCGACGGCGACTGGGGGATCATAAACAGCGCGTACCGCATTACCGACGATAGGAAATATGAAGTAGTAGGACCCGACGCGATCCGCGAAGACCTGCTGCAGCCGGTTGCCGGCATTCCCGCTTACCGGGCTTATGGCAACAGCGTGCAGGAAGCGCGTTACGCTTATTTCAAAAAACCCGCGGCACTTGCGTTCCTTCCCAACTGGATGTTCGCTTTCGACTTTCCGCACAATGTAAATGAAGAAGGCGTGCCGCTGCCGGGATGCCAGGGACAATACTGCAATCATCTTCCGCTTCCTGTATTCCCCACGGCATTCTACGAGACTCTCATGGGACTGCTGATCTTCGGCATTCTCTGGCTGCTGCGAAAACGGATAGCCGTGCCGGGAATGATCTTCTCGCTATACCTTGTGCTCAACGGGCTGGAGCGGTTCTTCATCGAAAAGATCCGCGTGAACAGCGTTTACCATATCGCCGGGATTCAGATCACCCAGGCAGAGATGATCGCCTTGGGACTGATCCTCGTCGGGATACTTGGTGTAATTTTTACACCAAGGCTGAAAGATAAAACAGTAAAGCTCTGATGAAACTTTCTTCCGTACAGCTCGAAACAAGCCTGCTGGTAAATTACGTCGGTAGCTATATCCGCGAGGAGCGGCGCAGCTTTACGCGCGAAAAGGCAGAGCAGAAAGCGCTCAACGATATGGTTTCGTACGTGGATAAAACGGCCGAAGAAAAGCTGATGGAAGGTTGCAGCAGGATCATTCCCGGCAGCAGCTTCCTGGCCGAAGAGCACGGGAAACGACAGGAAGATTCGGAGTTCACCTGGATCATCGATCCGCTGGACGGAACCACGAATTTTGTGCACGGTGTTCCGCATTACTGCATCAGCCTTGCGCTGCAGCGCGACGGAGAAACGACGATGGGCTGGGTATACGAAGTGAGCGCGGACGAAATGTTCCATTCCGTGAAAGGTATCGGCTCATTCCTTAACGATAAGCAGATCCGCGTATCGCAGGCGCCGGAGCTGAAGCAGGCGCTGATCGCCACCGGATTTCCGGTCAATAAGTTTGCGCGCCTCGACGGATATCTCCGCCTGCTGGAACAATTCATCAGGCATTCGCACGGCGTACGAAGGCTCGGTGCGGCTGCGCTCGATCTCTGTTATGTGGCCTGCGGAAGAGTGGACGCTTTCTACGAGTACGGGCTGAACCCCTGGGATGTGGCCGCCGGCGCGCTCATCGTGGAAGAAGCGGGCGGAAAGGTCACCGATTTCAGGGGGAAAGAAAATTATATCTACGGCGAAGAAATTGTAGCATCCAATACGTATCTTCATCCGGAGCTGATGAAGCATATTACGGCCTGCATGTAATGGGAAAAAATATCAAGATCACCGGTAAAGCAGCGGCGTTAATTCTTTTCGCCTGCTGGACATTCATTTCCGGTTACGCGCAATCCGGCGAAAGAAAAAAAGTGTACCAGTTCTCGATACACGAAGACATCATGCCGCCGGCGGAAAAGACCACCCGCGACGCGTTGAAAATGGCCGATTCGCTGAACGCGGACCTCATCGTCCTTTCGCTCGATACATACGGCGGAATGGTGGATGTGGCCGATAACATCCGTACGGCGCTGCTGAATTCGCCGATACCCGTCTGGGTCTTCATTGAAAACAACGCGGCATCGGCCGGGGCATTTATTTCCATCGCGTGCGACAGCATCTACATGCGGCCGGGAGCAACCATCGGCGCCAGCACCGTGGTAGATGAGACCGGCGCAAAGGTGGGAGAGAAGTACCAGGCCTTCATGCGCAGCCGGATGCGGTCCACAGCGGAACAGAACGGCCGGAATCCGGATATCGCGGAAGCTATGGTGGAAGGCACTCACACGCTGCCCGGCATCATCGACTCGGGGCAGGTGGTATCGCTTACCGTAAAGGAAGCGCTCAAATATGATTTCTGCGACGGCGAATACGAAAGCATCGAAGCCATGCTGGAAGGCGAAGGTTTTGCCGGTTATGAGCTGATCAAACATAAGGAAACCGCCATAAGCAGCATCGTTAAGTTCTTCATGCGGCCCGGCGTAAGCGGCCTGCTGATCTCCATTATCGTGCTGGCCATATTCTTCGAGCTGAAAACCCCCGGCATCGGTATCGGCACCATAGTTGCCGTCAGCGCGGCAGTGCTGTACTTTGTACCGCATTACCTCGAGGGGCTCGCCGCTTACTGGGAAATTGCCCTGTTCGTTATCGGGGTGATCCTGCTGCTCGTGGAGCTCCTGATAATACCGGGATTCGGCCTTACGGGAGTTCTCGGGGCTTCATTCATCTTCTTTTCACTCGTGCTGGCAATGGTCAAGGCTGTTCCCAACAGCGGACCAGTGCCGCTGCCTGATACCGAAAGCCTGCTGGCAGCCATACTTACCGTGATCCTGTCCATTTTCGTTTCGTTTGCCATTATTCTCATCTTCGGGCGGTCCGTTCTCAGCTCGCGGATGTTCCGCAAAGTGGAGGTAGCCTCTGTGCAAAACAAGCACGAAGGGTATGTAGCTACAGAAATCCTCTCTTCCGGACTGATCGGACTGCAGGGCATCAGTCTCACGCCGCTGAAGCCTTCTGGCAAGGTGGAGATCGGCGGAAAGGAATACGATGCCGCGATCTCTTTCGGCTACGTGGAAAAAGGGGAGACCGTACAGGTAACAGGCATCGACAATTTTGTACTGGTAGTACGGAAGGTCTGAGGGAAGGAATTTGGAGGGGACGCTGGATATTTGGATATTGAACACGGGACGTTGGATAATAGCCGCTGATAACAGACAGTAGGCGTTTTTTCGTGAATTATCATCCTGACGGCAAGCATCTTGGCTGTTTTTTAATTATCCCTGCAACGCTTCATCAACAATTGCTGTCTCATTATTGTCCCATGGAAACACTTGCAGTAAATGCTAAAACGGTTTAACTTTGAAAAATACAGAACCCCGATCATGAACTTACGTCTACTTATATTTTTCACCTGCGCGTTTTTCATATCGCGATACGGTCACGCCCAGCTTTGTCCCGGCTACACGCTCGGCCCGGACACGATCATTCCGTGCGGCAGCTCCGTTACCCTGCAGGCTCCGGCCGGCTGGGGTAATTACGTGTGGAGTACAGGATCCACATCATCTTCCATCACTACATCGAACACCGGTAATTACTGGTGCCGCAGCGTAGATACGCTTTCGAACGTAGTGGTGAACGGTGATTTCTCGCAGGGGCAGACCGGTTTCCAGAGCGATTATATTCCCGGTACCGGCGGAAGCTGGGGCCTGCTATCCAATCCGGGGACTTACGCGGTTACCACCAACTCCAATCTTGTTCACTCTAATTTCCCGTTCTGTTACGACCATACCACATCCAACGGAGCCAACAGCATGCTGGTAGTGAACGGCGCATCCGTCCCCAACCAGCGCGCATGGTACCAGACCGTGGCCGTGCAGCCGAATACCACGTACATCTTTTCCGTATGGTTCACTTCCGTCGATCCGGGAAGCCCGGCCATCCTGCAGTTCTCCGTTAACAGCACCACGCTCGGCAGCCCATTCTCGCTTTCCACCGCTACCTGCTACTGGCAGAACTTTTTCGGTACATGGAACTCGGGCCCGAGCACTACCGCTACCATCAGCATTCTTAACCAGAATACGACCGGCGGCGGGAACGATTTTGCCATTGACGACATTCTTTTCGCACCGATCTGCGTGATGCGCGATACCGTTGCGGTTACGCGCCCGCCTGCACCCGTGATCACTGTAACGGGTGGAGACACCATCTGCGCGGGAGATTCCATCACGCTTACCGTTTCTTCCGATACTCCCGGAAGCTCGTTCCAGTGGCAGCCCGGTGGATTCACTACTCCATCTATCACCGTAGGCCCGGCTAGCGATACTTATTATTCCGCGCGCGCCGGTTATATGAACTGCTGGTCTGCGTATGATTCCACAGAAGTTACGCTTGCCGCCCCGCTGAATACTTCCGTGACCGGTCCTGCGGCCATCTGTCCCGGCGGAACCGCGCAATTAACGGCCACTCTCACCGGCGGCTGGGGAACAGTGAGTACGCAATGGGATCCCGGTGCGGTCTATGGCACCACGATCAATGTTTCACCGGCGGCTACACAGACATACACTTTCGTTGCCACTGACAACTGCGAAAGCGATACGCTCACGCATCTGCTCACCGTGCATCCGGACATTGATCCGCAGGTGAGCGTTTCGGACAACCTGCAGTGCATTCCCCTCTACACAACGTTCGATCTTACCACGTATACCAATGCACAGAACATTACCTGGCACTTCGGCGACGGCCTGACGGGAAATGCCGATCCGCAGCAGCATTGTTACACTGCGGCAGGGTTGTACGATGTTTCCGTGGCGGTGCAGGATGTGAACGGTTGCCGCGACAGCCTTTTCCTGCCGGGTATGGTGGAAGCCTATCCTTTGCCCGTAGCCGATTTTACGAGCGATCCTTTCATGGTGACCTCGCTCGATCCTGTGGTGGATTTCACCAATGAATCGATCGGCGGAACCTTGTTCTCCTGGTCTTTCGGCGACGGCGAATTTTCTTCTGACGAAAACCCGACGCATACGTACGTTCCGGCGTGGATCATCGAAGACGAAATTAGCGTGCAGCTTATCGTAACCAATGCTTACGGTTGCAGCGATACCGTGAGCAAGCCGATGGCCGTGCAAAATCTCGTTACATTTTACATTCCGAATGCCTTTACGCCAAACAACGACGGCACGAACGACCTGTTCTTCCCCAAAGGCGACGGCATCAGCCGGATGCGCACGCAGATATTCAACCGCTGGGGACACCTGGTGTACGAGAACTACAACCTGTTCGCGGCGTGGGACGGTACCGACCAGGATTCGGGCGAGCCTTGCCAGCAGGGCGTTTACACTTACGTAGTCGACCTGCTGGATCAGTATGGCAAGGAATACCGCTACACTGAGCGCATCAGCCTTATCCGGTAATTACCGCTTCACGATCCGTTGTGTTCCGATAAGTGTATTACCCGTTTGCAAACGGATAAGGTATTCCGTCTCCCGGTTCCTGAAAGCAGGATATGCAAAGAATTCAATTTCCCGGTCCCAACACTACCTTTGATCTTCCTATTCTGAAAATAGTATGGACAACATCAGCTTTGCCGATCTTGAAAAAGTAATGATCGTAGCCGGAACTATCCTTGAAGCAAAAGAATTTCCCGAAGCGCGCAAACCGGCTTACCGGCTGAAGGTCGATCTGGGGCCTTATGGCATCCGGCATTCGAGCGCGCAGATCACGCAGTTGTATTCTCCGGAGGATCTTTCCGGTAAGCGGGTGATCTGCGTCATCAACTTCCCGCCGAAAAAGATCGCGGGGTTCACTTCGGAGATACTTGTGACCGGCTTCTATAATGCCGAAGGGCATGTGGCGCTGGCCACCATCGACAAAGATGTGCCCGACGGCGCACGGCTCTGCTGAGTTTGGCGAAGCCGCACCGAACAGGTACTTTTGCACTGCATCTGAAATGTTTTGATCTTAAACCAGCCATATCCCACACGGAATTCTCCCCGGCGTAAAGTGATCTACGCACTGGCGTTCGGCCCGTTCGTATTCCTGTTCCTCGCCCTGCTGCAGCCGTTCGGCATCGCTTCCTGGCAGGTGGAGGGCAAGGTGCTCATCCTGGCAAGTTACGGCGCCATCACTACGGTGGTGATGCTGGTAAACTTTTTTTTATTCCCGGCGCTTTTCCCGGCATGGTTCAGGGACGAGAACTGGAAAGTATGGAAGGAAATGGCCTGGGCGCTCTGGAATATCTTCAGCATCGGCATGGTGAACCTGCTGTACAGTCATCAGATCGGCATTACAAAGCTCGACTGGGAACATTTCTGGACTTACCAGGCGCTTACCCTCCTTGTAGGAGTGTTTCCGGTAACCATTATCACGCTTTTGAACTATAGTTATTTATTAAAGAACAATCTCAAAAATGCCCACCGGCTGACCGGTATTATAGAATCGGATGTTTCTGCCTTAAAGGAGAAGCCCGGATACCTGCATCTTCCGGCAGAAAACGGCAAAGACTTCGTTCGCGTGCCGCTTTCCGGCCTTCTTTACATCGAGTCCGCAGATAATTATGTGGAGATATTCTGGCTTGAAGGCGACGAGCCGCGGCGTGAACTATTACGCAATACGCTGAAAAATCTTGCTGCACAATTGGCGGACGACAAACGGCTTTTCCGCTGTCACCGCTCCTACATGGTGAACCTGGAGAATGTAATAAAGGTGTCGGGCAATTCGCAGGGATACAAGCTTCATCTCCGCGAAACGGATCAGCTTATTCCCGTGTCGAGAAATCTCAATAACATCATTCACGACCGGATCAGCCTGCTGCATTCGGGATCATAACCGTTCACCCCGCCATCTCATCCGTTCGCCCCTCAGGCTTACCGTTTACCCCAAACCCTTGTACTACAGCCCTTTCATTTGGAGCCTGTTGCTGTCACGGATAGCTTTGCCGCTATCCAAAACCGCAAACTATGGCTACGCAAACCCTCTTTTACATTCTCCTGGCGATACACATTGCCGCTGGCACTGTCAATCTGCTTACCGGCATTATGGTGATCGTTCTCCGCAAAGGCGGCCGCACACATAAAAGGCTGGGGAAGGTGTTTTTTTACGCAATGCTTGTGGTTGCAGCTTCCGCTACGGCTATGGCGCTCATTCATCCAAACAGCTTCCTGCTGTCGATCGGGCTTTTCAGCGCTTACCTGGCATATACAGGTTACATCCATGTGCTGCCGCGGTATTACCGCCTGCGGTGGACCGTCTGGCCTGCAGCGCTGCTGGGAGCGGGCACGGGAATATTCATGGTCACGTCGGGGTCGATCGTGCTTATAGTGTTCGGCAGCATCCAGCTGATACAGGTTGTAATGGACGTTATGGCAATGCTGAAGAAGCAGTTGCCAGCGAAAAGCATCCTCGGCGCGCACATCGGCAAGATGATGGGAGCGTTCACCGCCACCTGCACGGCTTTCCTCATCGTGGCGGCGCAGCAGGGCGAATGGTACATGTGGCTGCTGCCCACCGTTGTGATAACGCCGCTGAGCATATACTGGCAGGTGAGGAACGGCCGCAGGAAACGGCCGGTGATGCAGGAAGAAGCGGCTTAACCCAAATTAACAGCGATTGTGCAGGGCGCCCGACGGAATTATGGCGAAATGATTAGTTTTGTGTCTCTAAACAAACTATCTGCATGTTCTATATCATTTTCGGGCTGCTGCTCATCCCTTTTCACGTGGGTTTATGGAAACTGTTTGAAAAGGCCGGAAGAAAAGGCTGGGAGTCGGTGATCCCGTTCTACGATCTCTATATATGGTGCAAGATCACCAACCGCCCGTGGTGGTGGGTGTTGCTGTTCCTGTTCCCGGGCATTAACCTCATTATGTTCGCATGCCTGCTGCTGGCGCTGGCCAAGGCATTCGGCAAGTACAAGACCTCCGAGCATCTCCAGGCCATTTTCCTGTTCTTCTACTATTTCCCGAAGATCGCCATGGAGCCGGAGACGAAATACGTACCGAAGGAACAACGTCCCAAGCCGAAAAAATCTGCCGTGCGCGAATGGGGCGAAGCCCTGATCTTCGCTATTGTTGCAGCTACGCTCATCAAAGGATTTTTCGTGGAGCTGTATAAGATCCCCACTTCTTCGATGGAGCAGGATCTGCTGGTGGGCGATTTCCTGTTCGTAAGCAAAGTGAACTACGGCACACGCCTGCCGAATACGCCGCTTACATTTCCCTTTACGCACAACAGCTTTTACGATCTGCCCGGACCGTTCTGGCCATTTAAAAAGTCATATGTTACCTGGTGGGAAATACCGTACATACGGATGCCGGGATTCCAGAAGATAAAGCGCAACGATATCGTGGTATTTAATTTCCCTGCGAACGATACCACCATCAATACGCTGCAGCTAGCCGCCCACAATTATTACCAGGTGGTGGATGGCGAAGCAGCCAGGCTGATGCAGACGGATGCGGAGAACCGCGCGCCTGTGCGCCCATGGTCCTACTACCAGAATGCGGCGCGCCAGATGATCCTGAAGAATACGCCGGTGGTAACGCATCCGGTGGACAAACGATCGAACTACATCAAGCGCTGCGTGGGAATACCCGGCGACAAGCTACAGGTAAAGGACGGTATCCTGTATATAAACGATGAGGTGTCCAGGCGCCCTGAGAATGTGCAGTACTCGTACATGATCTATGTGAACAAGATGTTCAGCAATAAAGAGATCAAGGATTTCCAGAAGAAAGGCATCACGAAGGAAGACCGCGATCCGCGCAACAGGGGCATCGGCGGGCTGCCGTCCACGATGCTGAACTGGACCCTTACCGACGCCCAGTACGATGCGCTGAAAAGCAACCCGGCCGTGGATTCCATCCGCCTGCAGCTCGATACGGACGAAGGCTTCGATTACCAGATCTTCCCCAACGATACCGGCTATAGCTGGACGAAGGACAATTTCGGCCCGATCGTGGTACCGAAAAAAGGAGCGACGGTAGAGCTCACCCCGAAAACGCTTCCCCTGTACAAGCGCATCATCACCGCGTTCGAGCATCACAAGCTCGAGGTAAAAGGCGGACAGATCTATATCGACGGCGCTGTGGCTACGTCGTACACCTTCGGTCAGAATTACTATTTCATGATGGGAGACAACCGTCACGGTTCCGCTGATTCGCGGTTCTGGGGCTTTGTGCCGAACGATCACGTGGTAGGTAAGGCCTCGATGATATTCATGTCGACCGACGACGCCGGCGATAGCGGGTTCCCGAACAACATCCGCTGGAACCGCCTGTTCAAGATCGTTCACTGATCTGCGCAGAGTGGACGTATTTTCCACAGCTTTCCTGCCGCCGCCGGTATTCGTATCGGCACTGCTGCGCGCGGAAGAGGCGGTGATCGATATTCACGAGCGTTTCGTAAAGCAGACGCATCGCAACCGCTGCCGCATTCTTACGTCCAACGGTCCGCTGGCGCTGGTGATCCCCGTGCAGCATTCGGAAACGAAGATCGTAAAGGACATCCGAATCAGCTACGCGGAGAACTGGAGAAGAAAATATACGCAGGCGATCGTGTCGGCGTACCGGAACTCGCCGTACTACGAGCATTACGAAGAAGATTTTATGGCTGTGTTTAACCGGGAGCAAACGTTTTTATACGATTACAACGAATCGCTCTGGCAATGGATATGGAAGGTGCTGGATGTGCAGCCGGTCTATAAATTTTCGGGATCGTACATGGAGAATTCCGCCACCGGCCACCGAGGCACCGATTATTGCAACGATGAAACGCTGCCGCCCGCAAAGCCATATAAGCAGGTGTTTTCATACAAATCCGGCTTCGTGCCGCACATGAGCATCATCGATCTTGTATTTAACAAAGGTCCTGAAGCAGGAGGAATCCAATTCAAAATGAAAAATTAAAAAGGTTTCATTACCGGAAATCGGTTTTTAATTTTTCATTTTGAATTTTTAATTTGTCTTGGGCGGCTCCCGCGTATTCATCCTCTTTTTTCACAACATTCTGCGCGGGCCGGGTGCTCCGCTGTATCCCGGAAGGAGGTGTCCTTCCGGGGATGCCGCTGCGCCCCCTGCCGCGTACCAGGCTGCCGCTCCTCCGGAGCTGTCCATTGTAGTATCCTTCCTAAGACACAAACTTTATCCTCCCTGCCGCGAACGCGCACATCCGCAACAGCAGGAAACCATGCTTGAAACGTGAGATATTGGTGCTGCCATACACGCGTTCTTTGTAGCGGATCGGCAGGTCGATGATCTTGAGATTAAGCTTGTACGCTCCGAAGAGCATATCGAAATCACCGAAGGGATCGAAGTCTCCGAAGGTTTTGCGGTTGCCCACCAGCTTGATGTAGTCGGTGCGCAGCATCACCTTGGTGCCGCAGAGCGTATCTTTGATCGGCTGCTCCATAAGCCAGGAGAACAACATTCCGAAAAATTTATTTCCGAGCATGTTCAGGAAGCGCATCGCGTTCTTTTCCATCGGGTACACGAGTCGCGAACCATTGATGAACTCGCCCTTTCCGGAGTTGATGGCGTGGTAGAATTTCGGAAGATCTTCCGGCGGAACAGTGAGATCGGCGTCGAGGATCATCAGCACATCGCCTTCAGCCATGGCAAATCCCTTACGGCAGGCATCGCCTTTTCCTTTTCCTTCCTGCTGCCCGATCCTGATGCGGTGCGTGTCCTTATATTTTTCGGCTACCTGCTGTATCGTCTGCCATGTATCGTCAGTGGAATTTCCTTCGATGAAGATGATCTCCTGGAACCTGCCGAACTGGGGAAGGCGGAGGATAGCATTTTCGATGTTGCCGCTTTCGTTACGCGCCGGTATCACGATGCTCACCGAGTAATTGTGGTCGGTGTTCGCTTTCGGCGAGGGTCGCGCGTTCACATATTTGTTTATGGAGAACGCGTTCCAGAAGGGCAGGTGCGCAATGTACTTGTTCACGAACCACGATATGCCCGGAATATTCACCGGCAGCAGCATCCTCTTGGTGTACCTGAAAGCGTCGAACCCTGCAAGGTACAGCACGTTCCGGATGTCCTGCGTGGAGAGCCAGCTTTGCTGCGGAGTTTTCTTTTTCAGCCCGATCTTTTCAGAAAACTTGAGAAGCGGTTCCCACAGATGATTGTAATAGCTGATGATGATGCGTGTGTGCGAATGCGAAACCTTGTGCAATTGCTCGAAAGCGGTCTGCACATCGTCGAGCCAGCCTACCAGGTTGGAGATCACGATCACATCGTATTTTTCGTCCAGCGACAGGTTGTGAGCGTCCATCACTTCAAAATGGATGTCCTGATGATGTGTGCGCGCTTCGGCTATCATGGCGGGACTGAAATCGATGCCCGTCTTTTTCCGGCCTTTCAGTTTTGCCAGCACATCGCCTGTGCCGCAGCCGATCTCCAGTACGGTATCGTCTTCGTGGATAAAGAAGTTACAGTAGTTCACGCTGTCGTTCCAGTAATATCTCCTGCGTTTGCGATAGGAGCGCATGCCGGGGGCCAGCTTGTTAAAATATTCCAGTTTGTTCATCTCGTGCTCAGAACTTGTTATTCGTAATTTACCTTGTAGAGGTAAGCCGGCTCTTTGGTACCTTCGGTGTGCACCAGTGTAAATGTTTGCGGCCGTTTCTGCGATGTATAATATAATACCGAACGGATCGTCGTAATGATCTGGCCCGTGTTCTTGTACGGATTTCTGCGAAGGCTCGCATCCATTACATAATCCACCTTATTGTCTGCCAGCCATTGGTAGCAGCTGTCCGGATCGGTTGACGGCACCACGTACAATCCTACGAACTGCCTTCCGTTGGCAAACAGCTTCGACATGCTGGGCTTACGGCAGATCACCACTTCACTGTCGGGAATATTCTTGCCGATCCAGCTGCTCATGTTCGCGTAGTTGATCCAGTCGTCGGTGTAGCCGTAATAAATGTCGCCTTTAAGATTGTGCGAAAGTATCCTTGTATTCTTCGGCGCTTCTACCATCGTTCTTCCAAAGCTGATGAGGAGGAGCAAAGGTATCAGCAGCATTACAACCGGCTGCAGCGCCCGCAACGCTGTGCCTTTGGTAATGCTGTAGAGCCCGAAGAAGATCAGCAGCGAAAGTGGGGCAAGCACCACGAGGATAAGGCGAAGCTGATCCCACCTGGCCTGTATGGCGAAGAAGGTGAGTAGCGCCGTAGACAGGGCATAGATTCCCGCGAAGAACACGTAGCGGTTGCGCTTATACGAACGGACCAGTCCGAGCACTGCCAGCACATAAATGAAAAAAGCCACGGCCGCGTTCTTTTTGATGTTGGTCTCCTCTTTGAAGTTGAGGATCTGCATCAGGCGCTTGGAGAAGTATAAATTGGAGTTGTCTGAAAAACGTTTGAAATATCCGCTTACGGTTTCGTTGCCGAGCTCCGGCTTGTACGGATCTTTAAGCAATAATGCCTTTCCCTGCGATTCGAACTGGATGTCGCTGCTTACGAAAGCGCTCTTGAGTACCATGTACACGCCCATCAGTACAATAAAGGCGGCCAGCGAAAACGCAAGCGATTTCCACCTGCGGTAAACGAGAAAATAGAGGAACACGCTGCCTGCGGCTACCACGCCCACGGTGCGCGACAGGAACATGGCTGTAAGCAGCAACGCAAGCAGCACATAAGGTTTCCAGTGCGTGCCTATCGATACGTCGGTATCGTTTTCGGGAATGCGGGTATTGAAGAACCAGAACAGGACGGCCTGCAGGAACATGAAAAATGCTTCGGAATAGGTGAGACTGCCGTACGACAGCACATAATAATTGGTGGCTACCAGCAGGATGCTCATTACGGTAACGAATGCAGGTGCATGCCTGCGGAACGCTTTCCACAGGAAATATACCTGGCCGACAGTGAACAGTACCGACAGCATTTTGAGCAGAAGGATGTTAATTCCGAACAACGCTACAAAAGGCGCCAGCACGAAAGGATACAGCGGTCCCTGGAAGCTGGGGAACCTGCCGCTCTTTATCAGCTCGTATGTACGGTCGATGTATGAAGCGTCGTCTCCGCCTATATCGAGGCGCGTGTTGAACAATACCAATGCCAGTATGGTGGAAGCGGCGATCGATATCCAGAAGAAAGCTTTATAGTTCTTTTCCATCCAGGCGTTCACCCGGTCGAAAAGGTCCTGGCCTGTGGGTACGATTGGTTTTTTTGCTTCCTGCTTTGCAACAGGGGGAGTTTTTCTGGTTGGATTTTTTTTGCCGGAGGCCATAGGAGTTTAGCTTGAAAGCCACAAAGTAAGCGTATTTTGATCTTTTTGCAAACTGTGCGCCGGGCAATAAAAAAGAGGCCGCAGCCTCCTGATGTTTTTCCCGAATGTCCCTGCCAGCCTTATGTCTGGCGGGTATCCATGCTTAAAGCCCGGTAAGTGTTCACAGGCAGGGGATCTTTTACCTTCTCGCGGCTCAGGGCGTAGCGCAGCACTTCTTTCATTTCCGTAACATAGAAGAAGCGCATCCCGCGTATGTACGACGCGTTGATCTCTTCCACATCCTTCCGGTTGCCTTCGCTCAGTATCACGTCTTTGATATTGGCGCGCTTGGCCGCCAGTATTTTTTCCTTGATCCCGCCTACAGGCAATACCTGTCCGCGCAGGGTTATTTCGCCGGTCATGGCCAGCTTTGCACGGATCTTGCGTTGCGTAAAGGCTGAAGCCAGCGCGCTCAGCATGGTAATTCCCGCCGAAGGCCCGTCTTTGGGCGTTGCGCCTTCCGGTACGTGTATGTGCACATTCCAGTTGTCGAATGCTTCCGGGCGGATGCCGTATTCTTTCGCGTGTGTTTTCAGGTATTCGAGCGCGAGCACAGCTGATTCTTTCATCACTTCTCCCAGGTTACCGGTCAGCGTGAGCTTTCCTTTTCCGGGACTGAGGCTCGTTTCGATATACAGGATATCGCCGCCTACAGCCGTCCATGCCAGGCCTATCACCACTCCGGCGTAATCGTTGGATTCGTATTTGTCCTTAGGATGCGCAGGTCCTAATATCGAGATCAGGTCGTCGGTGTCGAGCTCTTTCTTCACGTGCTTTTCTTCCATGGCGATCGATTTGGCCACGTTGCGCACGATCTTGGCTATGTGCCGCTCAAGGCTCCGCACGCCCGACTCGCGGGTATAATTTTCTATCAGGTATTCCATTACTTTGCGCGACAGCACCACATCGCCTTTTTTCAGACCATGCTCTCCCAATTGCTTGTCGATAAGATGCTTACGTGCGATCTCCAACTTTTCTTCGATGGAATAACCGGTCAGCTCGATGATCTCCATCCGGTCGCGCAACGCGGGCTGGATAGCAGCGAGGTTATTGGCCGTTGCGATGAACATTACCTTGCTCAGGTCGAAGTCCAGGTCGAGGTAATTATCGTGGAATGTATCGTTCTGTTCGGGATCGAGCACTTCGAGCAATGCCGATGAAGGATCGCCGTGGAAGTCATTTCCTACCTTGTCGATCTCGTCCAGGATGAACACGGGATTGGACGATCCCGATTTTTTAATATTGTGCAGAACGCGGCCCGCCATGGCGCCGATGTATGTTTTGCGATGCCCGCGGATCTCGGATTCATCCTTGAGCCCGCCGAGCGACATGCGGATATATTTTCGCCCCAGCGCTTCGGCTATGGATTTGCCCAGGGAAGTCTTTCCCACGCCGGGAGGGCCCGCCAGGCAAATGATAGGAGCTTTCATATCGCCTTTCAGCTTCAGCACGGCCAGGTGCTCCAGTATCCGCTCCTTGATCTTATCCAGCCCCGCATGGTCGCGGTCCAGTACTTTTTTGGCGTATTTCAGGTCGAAATTATCGGAAGTGTACTCGTTCCAGGGCAGCTCGGTCATGAACTCGAGGTAATTGAGCTGTACGGAATATTCGGCTACCATAGGGTTCATCCGCTCCAGCTTGCTCATTTCCTTTTCGAACACCTGCCGGGTCTTGTCGTCCCATTTTTTGGCCAGCGCCTTTTCTTTCAGCTCTTTCACTTCCTGGTTCTCGCCGGCGCCCAGCTCTTCCTGGATCATTTTTATCTGCTGGTGCAGGAAATATTCGCGCTGCTGGCGGTCAATATCGGTGCGTACCTTGCTCTGTATCTGGTTTTTGATCTCTAGTATCTCGTATTCCTTGTTCAGGTTCTTCAGCACCATGGTGGCCCGTTCCTTCAGGTCGATCTCTTCGAGCATTTTCTGCTTTTCAGACACATCGGTATTGAGGTTGGACGAGATGAAATTGATAAGAAATGAGGGACTTTCAATGTTCCGGATGGCAAAAGCCGCTTCTGACGGGATGTTGGGCGACTGCTGGATGATCTGCAACGAAAGATCCTTGATATTGGACACCAGCGCGGAAAATTCTTTATCCGATTCTCCCGGCCGCTGCTCGTTGAATATGTCGACCTGCGCCTTCAGGTACGGGTCGGTGTGGATCACCTTGCGCACGGCAAAGCGTTTTTTTCCCTGGATGATGGCGGTAGTGCTGCCGTCGGGCATGCGCAGCATCTTGATGATGTAAGCTACCGTACCCACGGTGTTGAGGTCTTCGTACGACGGATCCTCGATATTTCCGTCCTTTTGGGACACTACGCCGATGATCTTGGATCCCTGGTAGGATTCGCGGATGAGGCGTATGGATTTATCGCGCCCTACGGTAATAGGTATCACCACTCCCGGGAAAAGCACGGTATTCCGGAGCGGGAGTATGGGCAGCTCCTGCGGGATATCTTCATTTTTGATGTTGTCCTCATCTTCATTGGTGATCAGCGGAATAAAATCCGCTTCTTCCGAAAGCATTTTGGCGTATGACAAATTGTCTATATCAAACCACATATTTTCTGTCGTTTAGTACGATTTACTATAAAGTTGTCAGTCATGCCGGTATCTTCCCCACAAAAATCCTTCAGGCTGTACTATTGTCAATCGCTATGCCAAGAGAATTAAAAAGGGAAAAGGAAAAATTAAAAAGGTACTTAGTCCTGAGTATTGAGCCCGGCAGCATAATTTGCTACCGGGTGAGTTCTGAGATCGTTACGAGATCATTTTCGGTTACCAAATTAGTCCTCAGTCCTGAGTAGTGAGTCCTAGATCGGAAGCAAGATCATTTTGGTTACCAGTCTCATCCGCCGAAGCCGCAGGCGAAGGAGGATATCCGCTTAGGCATAAGCCCCATAGGGGCGGCATTATGATAGAAACAAGATCAGATATTCATTAAAGCCCTGTAGGGGCGACATTATAGTTCTCAGTTCTCAGTTCTCAGTTCTCAGTCCTGAGTCCTGAGACGTGAGTCCTCAGTCCTGAGATTCGGTACTAAGAGCATTTGCGGTTTCCAGGCATGCTGTGCTCCGATATGAGCGCAGTAGGGATAGAAGCGGCATGCGCCGGAGCGCAGTGGAGACGCATGGTAGCGGATAGCATTGGCTTCGCGTAGCCGCTCCGGCGAAGCAAGGCCCGGAGCCCGCGCAGGATGCCCTGGAAACCGGGATGTTTACGCGGGCACTGCCCTGAGGCAATTAAAAAAGTCAAAATGAAAAAGTAAAAAGCCTTAAACACAGCGAATAGTCCTGAGTAGTGAGTCCTTAGTCGGTTGAAAGATCATTTGGCGTTACCAATGATATTATGGGAGTAAAGTAGCGGTCCTGCAGATGTCCGCCGCAGCCGGCGGGCGAGGATGGGACCCGCCATCGTCCATCGTCCGGTGTCGAGCTTCCGGCATCCATTAAATTACTACTTTCCCCGCATGAAAAAGATTCTCATCACCGGCACCAATGGCCTGCTGGGGCAAAAGCTCGTGTACCGGCTCTGCGACAGGCCTGATATAGACGTTATCGCCACGGCCCGGGGCGGCAACCGGCTGGTCCGCCTGGACGGCTACCGCTATTTTCCCGCCGATGTTACGGACTATGCCGCTATAAACGCCGTGCTGGAAGCAGAACGGCCGGACGTGGTGATACATACCGCAGCCATGACCAACGTGGACGCCTGCGAAACGCAGCGGGACGAATGCCGCCGCATAAACGTGGAAGCGGTGGTAAACCTCTGCGGCCAGTGCCGGCATTACGGCATACACCTGGTACATCTCAGCACCGATTTCATTTTCGACGGAGCTGCCGGACCGTATGATGAAACTGCCGAGCCCGCGCCGCTGAGCTTTTACGGGCAGAGCAAGCTGGACGCCGAAAAGGTGGTAATGCTGCAGGAAACTCCGTGGACCATTCTCCGTACCGTGCTGGTATACGGGCTTACTGATAATATGAGCCGTTCAAACATTGTGCTGTGGGTGAAAAATAACCTGGAGACGGGCAAGACCATCCGCGTGGTGGACGACCAGTTCCGTACGCCGACATTTGCCGAAGACCTGGCGCAGGGCTGCGAGCTGGCCGCCATGAAAGGCGCTGCCGGCATTTATAATATTTCCGGGCCGGACTTTATGAGCATATACGAGCTGGCATGCCGTGTAGCGGATCATTACGGGCTCGACCGCGCACTGGTAGAGCGGGTCTCTTCGGATACGCTGGCCCAGCCGGCACAACGCCCGCCGCGCACGGGGTTCATTATCGGGAAGGCGAAAAAAAACCTGGGATATTCGCCGCATTCGTTTGAGGAAAGCCTGAAAATAATGGATGAACAAATGAAAAATTAAAAAGGTGTCTCTTAGTCCTGAGTATTGAGCCCAGCAGCATAATTTGCTACCGGGTGAATCCTGAGATCGTTACGAGATCATTTTCGGTTACCAAATTAGTCCTCAGTCCTGAGTAGTGAGTCCTGAGACCGGAAGTTCATCCGCCGTAGCCGAAGGCGCAGAAAGATTGTCCAGTGTCCTTTTTCATCCACCATAGCCGCAGGCGAAGGTGGATTACCCTCGTCCGGTTTCCGGTGTCCATCTTCCAATTTCCTTCTACCGGTAATACGCCGCCACAACATCCTTCAATTCGCTTATTATCATTGCCGTTGCGCCCCATACGGCGTGGCCGTCCACGCGGAAGTACGGCGCACGGATGCTCCAGGTTCCTGAGCTGCCTTTGAAATCTTCTTCGCCTATTATGGAATCGTCCAGCAGGTGCGGGAGCGGAGGCGTGATGATCGATTCTACTTCGCGCGGATCGGGCAACCAGTCCGGCTGCCGGCTCGTAAAGCCCAGCACAGGAGTAACAAGAAAATTGCTCGGCGGAATATAGAGCGTGGAAAGATGCCCGAGCACAGTAACTTCCGCTGGATCGATGCCTGTTTCTTCGCGGGCTTCGCGCAATGCGGTATCGTCTATGGTAAGGTCCTGCTCCTCGGACTTACCACCGGGAAAAGCGATCTGCCCGCTGTGCACACCTTCATACGGGGGGCGTTTTATAAGCACGGTATGGATCTCCCTTTCGCCGGGAAAGAACAGGATCAGCACGGCACTCGGACGGGGCTTCACCTTCAGCTTCGAGAGGTATTCGCTGGTGGCGGTGCGTCCGGCGGGAGCCATGCGGAGATGCGCAGCTTCGCCGGGAAGGCCGGAGCTCAGCCGTTGCTTCAGGAATTCGGCAAATGTATCGAGCATGGAACAAAGGTAAGCAGCCGCAATATTTTCTGCCCCGCGAAGGCGGCGAATTACCAACAATGGGTTGGCAGGTGAAACGGATGTGCTTATTTTGCAGCGATATGAAGAAAACACTTCGCGCCATATCCTTTTGCCTGATCCTGCTTTCTGTATGGGGCTGCGGCAGGCACAGTACGTCCGGCACGAAGATGATCTTCCGCTATAACGAAGCTTCGGGCATCACCTCGCTGGATCCGCTCAAAGCGAACAGCCTGGCGAACATCTGGGCCGTGCAGCAACTGTACAACGGGCTGGTGCAGCTGGATTCGGCAATGAACGTGCAGCCCTGCATCGCACGCGAATGGGAGGTGCTCGACAGCGGAAAGCTGTACGTGTTCCACCTGCGGACGGATATCAGCTTTCATCCTGACGCCTCTTTCGCTTCGGCACAGAGAACCGTAAAAGCTTCGGATGTGGTCTTTTCGTTTGCGCGTATTGTATCGCAGAACGGGCCGCAGTGGGTGCTGCAGCAGGTGAGCGACCGGGCCGGCGGCACCAAGGCTATCGAAGCCGTGAACGACAGCACCGTTCATATCATGCTGGACGAGCCGTTTGCGCAGTTCCTGCAGGTGCTTACGATGCCGTATTGCTTCATTGTTCCGCAAAAGGCGGCGGAGTTTTACGGCGACGATTTTGGCCGCCACCCGGTGGGCACAGGGCCATTTTGCCTGCGCCGGTGGCACGATGGTGAAAAGCTGGTGCTGAACCGCAATGAAGAATATTTTGAACACGATGTTGGGGGCAACCGCCTGCCGTATCTCGACGGTGTATCGGTCACTTTTGTGAAGGATCGGCAGACTGCTTTTCTCGAATTCGTAGAAGGACGGATCGATATGATGTCCGGGCTGGACGCAGCATACAAGGACGAGCTGCTGACGCCATACGGAACGCTGAATCCGTATTACAGCACGAAGGCGTACCTGCAGAAAATACCGTACCTCAATACAGAATACCTGGGAATAAATCTCGATGCGGCAACGGGCGGGCCGCTTGCCGACCGGCATGTGCGGATGGCGCTTTCCGCCGCGCTAGACCGGAAGCAGCTGATCGCGTATATACGCAATGGCATCGGCATGCCGGCAAGCGGTTTTGTGCCTCCCGCGCTGCTGGACATGAAGCCCGCCGAAGCCGAAACGGACGACGATGTAAACAAACATCTTCTCAACTCATCTTATAAGAATGTGCGCAATGTGCCGCCGTTCGTACTGTACACGGATGTGGCGTATGTCGACCTCTGCACGGCGATACTCAGCCAGTGGAAACGATATGGCTTCCGCGTAAGCCTCGAAGTGCTGGACAGGCCGACGCTCAAGAGCCAGGTGGCGAAAGGCCAGCTTATTTTCTTCAGGGGATCGTGGATCGCGGACTATCCGGACGCTGAAAATTATCTTTCTCTTTTTTACACTCCGAACTTCAGTCCCGCCGGGCCTAACTATACGCATTTCAGTAAAGAAAAATTTGATGCGATGTACAGGAATTGTCTAGCCGAAACCAATGATTCGCTGCGCCGGATCTTTTACAGGCAGATGGATAGCCTCGTAATGTCGGAAGCGCCGGTAATTCCTTTATTTTTCGATGAAGTGACGCGCTTTGTACGCACAGAAGTGACAGGGCTTCCGCCGCATCCCATGAACCATCTTGATCTGAAAAGAGTAAGAAAAAGCAATAAATAGAAACAAGCAGATCAGTTAACGAGCCACTTATAGGCCTCGTCGCGGTCGTTGAATGTGCGGTGCTCGATCTGCCTGAGCCCGAGCTGGTTTATATACACGCCGATCATTTCGAGCGATACCTGCACCAGGAGATGATGATTGTAAACCTGCGCGATCCGCTGCAGCGGAGGGGCTGTCCATATCTTTCCAAGGGTATCTGCAAACCATTCCTGCAGATCGGGCGGTACCTGGTAGCCGAAATGTGTGTTGTCAAGGAGAATGAATCGTGGCTTATATCTTTTGATGATGTCCGACTGGATCACGCACTCGGCTTTAAAGCCCGCCTCAGTGAGCTGCGGCGACGGTTTCCAGGTGGTGAGAAAAAGCGCTTCGCGGGAACTGTAATAATAGTTGCAGAAAGAAGTTTCCACTAAAGGAACGGTTGTGGTAATGCCGGTGTTTCCTCTTGTCATTTCGCTGCGATCTTTTGCGAAAGTATTATTTTTTACAGCCGCCGGTATATCGCCGGGAAGATTATTTGCGCAATTATTTTTTCAGCCAGTGAATGGCCCTTTCGATATCATCGAAAAACAGCGATTCCACAGGAAGGTTTCCGTAGGAAAGCCGTACCGATTCGGCGAGGTTTTCGAGCTGTATATAGTTGAGCAGGCTATCGTTGCCTACGATCGCGATCTTTTTCACCCCTGTGTTCTGCAGCACCGGTATGAGGTTCTGCAGGTACCATTGATTATTTTCTTCGGATAGTATATAGTTGAAATCTTCCTGGTTGGTGAGAATGACTGCCGGCCGGAAATCCAGTACCGTTTCCACAAAGAGTCCTGCTTCGGTCCTGAAAGCATCGTAATCCATTGTGAGGCTTTCGCTTTTCCACTCCTGGTACAGCAAGGCATCGGGCATGGAATAGTATAATTTTTTATAGAAAGTTTCGGCTATCAGTTTCAGTTCGGGAAGTCTTAAATGGGCCTTATTTTTGGAAGTCATACATGAAAGTAGTTTTTTTACAACGATAATTCAGACCATAAAGAGTAATCGTTCCAGCTAAATGAGTAATTCTTTAATCCGGTTTAGAATTATTCGGAACACAAACAATAAATACTGATCATGAATTTATATTCGGTAAATACGGGACATTTCAAGCTGGACGGCGGAGCCATGTTCGGCGTGGTGCCGAAAAGCATCTGGAACAAGCTCAACCCTGCCGACGGGAACAACATGTGCCCGTGGGCGATGCGCTGCCTGCTGATCGAAGACGGGAACCGTCTTATCCTTATCGATACCGGCATCGGCAACAAGCAGGACGACAAGTTCTTTTCGTTCTATTACCTGCACGGCAACGATACGCTCGACAAATCGCTGAATGCGCTCGGGTTTCACCGGTCGGACATCACAGATGTATTTCTTACACACCTGCATTTCGATCATTGCGGCGGCTGTATCGAATATGATGAAAACCGCTCCGGGTTCCGGCCCGCTTTTCCCAACGCCGTGTTCTGGAGCAACCCGCTGCACTGGGAAGCTGCCGTACATCCCAATCCGCGCGAAAAAGCTTCTTTCCTTAAGGAAAACATTCTACCGATACAGGAGAGCGGCCAGCTGAAATGGATAGATAAAGAAGGCGAATGGATCCCTGGCATCAGCCTGTCGTTCGTGAACGGTCACACCGACGCGATGATGGTGCCGCGCATTAAGTATAAAGACACAGAAGTGATCTTCATGGCCGATCTGGTAGCGTCCTATCATCATATAAAAGTTCCGTACGTAATGGGATACGATAGCCGTCCACTCGAAGCCATGAAGGAAAAGCAGCAGATACTTTCGTACGCTGCGGAGAACAATGCGGTGCTGTTCTTCGAGCACGATCCGGTGATAGAATGTACAAGGGTGGTGAATACGGAGAGGGGAATAGCAGGCGGGGAAAAGTTTAAGCTAACGGAAGTTTAAATTAAAAGGAAAAATTTAAAAAACCCGTATTTTTACGGATGGCAGGTTTCGGGAAAAAGTTCTTTATTTGAATAACCAATTTTAATACCTTGAAAATCTCTTCACCGATATCTGCTGTTTCCGATGCCCGGCCGGCTGCTTCGGTTAATACTTCAGGTACGGCACAGTTTACAGATAACCGTCCGGAGGTCGCAGGCCAGGCGGCACAGATGCGCGCCATCCAGAAAAGAGCTGCAGGCGGCCAAACGAACATGCACCCGGTACAGCGTGTAGAAGTTACCACCGGCGATAAAGTATCCGGATTTTTTAAATGGGTAGCGTCGAAGTTTGTGCAGTCGCGCAACAGCACCTACACATTAAAACCGGCTGCAGAAGAAAAATTCCTGAGAGACATAGGAGCGCACGATGAAAAAGCCGCAAGCTATAAAAGCGGCGGGGCAAAATCAAAGGTACAGAAGTCAGAAAGCTCTTCAGATGATGACAGTTCGGGTATTGGCGTGGGGCTGGATTCTGTCTCCAGATCGAATAGCCGCGGCGAAGATTCTGATGAGTTCATTATCGACGTGAGTGAAGAAAAGGAATCTACGAATCCTGAGATTCGCATTCCGCGCCCGCTTACTTTCAGCACACGTGCTTTTGTACGGCCTCCGAAGGGCGAAGATGTGGGGAATATACACGTTACCGGCTGGTACAATGATCCTAAGATAGAAAAACTGGCAAAATCCAAACGGGGTGATATGAATGAGCTGGATGGAGAAATCTATTCCAGCGGCCCGGATGCAAACGTCCTTGTGGTGAATACCACATATTCTTTCCCTATTGGTATGGCGGTAGGCAGCATATTGATGTACGAAGGATTCTACCAGGCATCGAATCAGGGTAAAAACGTAGTGCGCGAAGGTTTGGGAGAAGGCACGGCAGCTAAGCACTGGGACAAGCAGCGCGAGCTGATACATGGTCCGGAAAAGGACGACGAGACAAAGCCGCTTCTTGATGAAAAGCCGAAAAAGAAAGATACAAGCGTGCTGGATGGAATAATATATACACAGGCGGCCTGGAAGCAGTACTGGTCGTAACTGTCCCGGACGCCTGCGGCTTCGGGGTTCATCCACCTTCGCCTGCGGCTTCGGGGTTCATCCACCTTCGCCTGCGGCTTCGAGGACCATCCACCTTTGCCTGCGGCTTCGGGGTTCATCCACCTTCGCCTGCGGCTTCGGCGGTTCATCCACCTTTGCCTGCGGCTTCGGGGTTCATCCACCTTCGCCTGCGGCTTCGAGGACCATCCACCTTTGCCTGCGGCTTCGGGGTTCATCCACCTTCGCCTGCGGCTTCGGCGGATAAACTGGATCGGTTACCAATGGCTTCTTGTTAATACCGGATGGAGTCCAGCGTCTGATACCTACTTTCCAATTTCCACTTTCCACTTTCCAATATCCTTCATGGCTCAGCTCCGGAGGAGCGACATTATATACCATTTTACAGTGACCATAAACATTAAATCGCTACCATGAAGCTCAGGCTAAACCGAGCGGCCGCGATGGAAGCGGTATGCACCGTAGCAATCGCGAGGCGCGATACTACGGTGCATAGTAGCGGACAGCGCGAAAATGCCGCCCAAAACCAATTAAAATTAAAAATCTTTGAAGCTGTTGGAATGGCGGGGATCATTGCCAGTATATTCCCAGTATCGCCCGTCTAAATCTCTAAGTTCTAAAAACCAAGTTCTGATCACTGCTGCTGGTTGCGCAGCGTGGAAATGATCTTCAGTCCACGGTGAATAAGGCTGAACTCGAAAGGGGAGTGGCCCATCGATTCGCCGTCGGTCTCGAGGTACACGGGCGGCGTGGAGTCGATGCGGATTTTGCTGCCGGTATGGACGCTCACAAAGTCCTTTTTCACAAAGCTGCCATCGTAAAGGTTTTTTGTATTGCGGATCACGTCCATCTTTGTCAGCTTGTGAAACAGCGTTACGTCCAGTATACCGTCGTCGGGCACGGCGAACGGGACCTGCATCATGCCGTTCCCGTTGAAGCGGCATACGCCTACATTCATCGAGAACATCGTATCTTTTATCGGTTCCCGGCCGTCGATGGCGACGGTTGCTTCGGTCATCCTGTACTTCATCAGGCAGCGGAACAGTTGTATGAGATAGGTGCTTTTGCTCATTTTTCTTCCGCCGTGGGTCTTCTTGTTGGCGGCTGCCGTAACCATGGCGTCGTATCCCATGCCGGCGATGTTCACGAAGAAGCGTTCCTTGCGGACATCTCCTTCGTAATAGCTTACCTTGCCTACATCCTGGAAAAAATAATTCCCTGTTTTAATGGTCTTCGCCGCTCCCAGGTAATCATCCGGAATGCCTACGGTGCGGACCCAGTCGTTGCCTGTGCCGACGGGTATGAAGGAAAAAACGATGTCGGTGGTGTGTATCTTATCCTGGGTAAAAATTCCATTCACGATCTCGTTCACCGTTCCGTCGCCGCCTATCCCCATGATCTTGGTATGCCCGCCGGTAACGGCCGAGCGCGACAGTTCCACCGCATGCCCGGGTCCTTCGGTTTGTGCGATAGTATACCGGATCTTCAGATCGTCCAGTATCCTTAAAATTTTATCCTTGTCTTTTCTGGCTCTTCCTCCACCTGATATAGGGTTGTAAATCACCAGCCAGTCCTGATCGTTGATGCTCATTGTCTATGCTAAGGGTAGGCGAAGGTACGCTTTTCGCAGCCAAAAATAATAAGCGGAAGGCGGATATTATAAACGGTGCGGAAGGATCTGATATGAATTATAATTTTATGACCTTCAGATTCTTGACAAAATTACCTGTGAAAATTCTCAACAGGTAAATGCCCGGCGGGCAGGACGAGATATCGAGATCGGCTGTCGTGAGAGCCCCGGGAATACAGCTTACAGACCGGTTCATCAGCGTTCTTCCGCCCAGGTCGAGAACGGAAATGCTTACTTCCTGATCTTCGGACGAAAAATTAAGATGAATAATATCAGAAGCAGGGTTGGGATAAACGCCTGCGACCAGCAGCGGAGCCGGTTCCACGGAAAGGGTGCTGATGGTTTTGTTCACTGATAATCCGCGGAACGATCCGACCCATATCCGGTTGCTGTCGTCCTGGGCCACGGCATACGTGCGGTTGCTGAGAATGCCGGAGGTAAATTCACCGAACGCGGTAAAGGCGGTATCGTTATACAGGAGTAATCCGTGCTCCGTCTGGTTGGAGGCGATCCATTTGCGGTTATCGCTGTCGATAAAAATGTCCCATACGTTCTGCTGGATATATCCGTTCGGATCGGGGCTTCCGTAATGCCGCACGGTTCCCGTATTGATGTTGTAAGCGGCCAGGGCGCTGTCGCCTCCGGTGCTCGCCATCCCGATCCATGCCAGCGAATCTCCCTGCAGGGCGATCTTACGCACATGATTATAGCGGAACCCGCTGTCCTGCCCGAACTTCCAATAAGTTCCCAGCACGTTCCTGCGTACGGCGCCGGATTGCGAAGTGCCAAACCATACGCGGTTCTGCGCATCGGCGGTAACAGAATATACCTGGTCGATCTGCCAGGCAAAGGGATGATTGCCGGAATGAAAATGGTTCCAGCCGGAATTATACAGCAGGAACAACCCTTCGCCATCCGTACCGATCCAGGTGGAGTCGCCGTCGCAATGCAGCGAAAGTATCTGGTCGGTGGTAAGCTGCCCGGATGTGGTGACGGTATTGTACGGAACATAATTTCCCGGCCCCAGCCGCCTGAAGCAGCCGTTCCCCGCAGTGCCGATCCATAATGCGCCGGCGTCGTCGGTCGCCAGCGCGGTAATATAGTGAAGCGGGAATTCCGTTTCGGTGGCAACAGTGCTGTCCTTCAGGTACGCCAGGCCGGAAGCCGTGCCGATCCAGAGTGTGTCCTCGCTGGTATATGCAAGCGAAGTTACCAGGTCGTCCGGCAGCCCGGAATTGCCAGTGGTAAAGGTAGACCACGAATACGTGAACTGCCCGAACGAAAATACAGGCAGCAGGATGGCTATGACCGGCAAAAGAATTCTGCGCATGCTCAAATATAAGGATCGTTACCAGTTTTGTACAAATGCTCCGTCGTTCCGGATGGAATGACAGGGCTGGCCGAGGCTGTCGCAGACCCTGATCCAGTGATCCTCGTTCCGGCGCGAAAGCCGCGGATCGAGGATCACAACATCCGGCGAAAGGCAGGAAAGAAGCGAAGCGCGATCCCGCTTGCCACGCCCGGTTACCCACAGATAATTTACATGCAGCGGATCATGATAATCGTACTGCGCCGCCAGGTTGTCGTACACAAATACCGAACGACCGCCGAGGCTGTGTACCGGACCGCGATGATATGCTTTTCCGGCGGATGGAACAGCGCCTCTCTGCAATCCCCGGTGTTTGTGGAACGGCCTTACCGATTGCATGTACAGAGATTCGGGGAGCGTATCGGAAGCATACACGGTTTTGCCATCGATCATTTCCATGTAGCCCGTCTTGCGAAGGCTGTAGATCACAAAATACTGCTGCCGCAGCAATGTGAACTGGCGAAAACCGGTAAGCGCAAGGAATACGGCGACCATAAGCAAAGCCAATTTAAGATAACGCGGCCTGTGCGATTCAAAGAACAGGATGCCTGCCGCCATGAAAAGACAAAGTACGAGAGTCCGCGGCACATCCAGCGGAAGATTGTCGGCATACGAATAAGGGAGATGCTCGATGATGCGGATGATACGGTTCATCAGCAGAACGGAATATTTAAGCGCCATGCCGAGAAGCGGGGCCAGGTAAGGCACCCACGAAAAGGCGAGGGCGGCAACGCCTGCGTAGATGACAAAACCCGAAAGCGGAACAATAAGAAGATTGGCCGGCAGAAAATAGTTGGGGAACTGCCCGAAATAATATAACGTGAGCGGCGTGGTAAATGCCTGCGCGGCCAGCGAAACAGCTGTGGCGGACCATAACCAGCGAAGCGCGGCGTTGCGCGGTATCCACCAGTACCGCATCCTTCCGTACAGGTAAATAATGCCCAGCACGGCGAGATACGATAGCTGGAAGCCGATATCGAACAGCAGCAACGGCTCGGTAAGCAGGAGAAAAAAAGCGGAAAGCGCGATGGTGTTGTAAGTATTGGAAGAAAGATTCCAGATGGTGCCCGGCAGCAGGAAGCTGAACATTACCGTTGCCCGCAGAACGGAAGGCGAAAAACCGCTCAGAAAAGCGTAGAACCAGAGAAAGGCCAGTATGGTCAGGAACTTCAGCCAGCGTTGCCAGCCCGTCTTTTTCAGAAAGAACAGCAGCTTCCCGATCATAACGAACACAATGCCTACATGCAGCCCGGAAACGGAAAGGATATGCATGGCGCCGACGCGCGAGAAAGAAGTTTTTATTTCGGGGTCCAGCTCGTCCCGGTAGCCGATCAGCAGCGCGGAAGCCACGGCCAGTTCCTGCCCGTCGAGCGAAAGGTCGCGCAGCTTATTTACCAGCGAGCGCCGTACCGTATGGATCCATCGCGACAATGAAAAAGACGGAGTGGTATCGAGGACGCCGATGCGATCCCGTTCGATGTACGACTGGTAAAAAACATCCTGGCCCGCAAGATACCGGCTGTAGTCGAATTGCCGCGGATTGGCCGGGCCGGGAACGCGCTCCCATGTTCCGGGAAGGATCAGCACATCGCCGTAAAGCAGCCGTGTATGATGAAATGTAAGCGGGCTGTAAACGATGGCGCCTTTGTTGATGGAAATATGCTTTTCGCCGCTTATGGCTTCAAGGATTTCGACCGTCATTTTGTAGGAACGCAGGCCGGCAACAGGCTCCTGGCGCACTTCCGCGATGACGTAGCCGAAACCTGATATTTCGGGAAGCTCTGCTTTGGAACGAAGCGATAAGATGGCCGGACCGAGAAGAAAAAGGCAGCCGTTCAGAATGCAACCGAATATCCGGCGGCGGTAAGCGTGCATTTTATCAGGAATGCTCCACAAGATCACCGCAAGGAATGCCGCAGGAAACAGGAAAAAGAAACCCATCGAAAACGGAACGGCCTGGTGCAGGATGATCCCGCCGGCAAAGGGCAGCAGAAGCCGCACAAAAGGATATGCATGCCAGTTGAAAAACATAAAAAAACCCCGCTCCTGATGAAGAAGCGGGGTATAAAACGAAGATAGGAAAACTCACCTGTGAATTACAAATTTTCTGGTGTAAACATTATGCGATGTATTCATAGCAAACAAATATATTCCGCCATCAAGCTCCGACACGTCGATAATATTCTGTTCGCCTGAAAGGCCGAGCGCCGTATTATCAAGCTGCCTGACTATTCGTCCGGTGAGATCGGCGAGATAAATGCTGCCGATCTTTTCCGTGGTTTTAATATGGAAATTCAGTTGCGTTTCCACGGGATTGGGATAAAGCGAGAACAAGATATTCTCTTCATGCTTATCCAGTCCGAGTATGCAGGGCGAGGCGGCGTAACAATTACCTAAATGCCATGAAAGATCCAATGTGGCCGGATCCACAAATTCATAATCGCAGAACAGCGTGATCTTTCCCATATAGTAGAAATCGACGGGATTATCACCGCTGGAGACAATATCCATTACCACTATCGGAAGCGTATAGTCCGCGCCGTTCAGGTTTTGCAGCACCACCGGCGCCATGGCGGGAGTGTACATCCGGTCGCCGATCGATATTCCTTCTTCGGTCCGCTTGTAACAGGTCTTGAAGCCATCGGCGATCCTGTAACCGGCTACGCGCAGGTTGGGATTGGTGTTTTCCGTTACCGGCCCGGTGATCAGCGTATCGGTATCCGTCCACGAATAAAATATTACCGTGCCGTCAGCCGTTCGCGCTATCTGTGGAAAGTTGGAAGTTTCCACCGGTATGCCGCTTTGTATAATTGTGTTGTATGCGTTCAGCTGTGAAACGTAGTTTCCTCTCCAGGTAGTTCCGCCGTCGGTGGTAAAGATATCCCACGCGGCTTTCGGTAGACTCACATAGCCGCTGTACTGCCTGCTTCCGACCACGGTGTCCGCCAGGATATTTTCAGATTCCGCGGCAAGGATGCCGGTAAAAAAGTGCGGGTTTCCGCCGGCATCCACCGTAAGATCAAAATCAAAGCCGGTGGTAACAGAACTGGCGCGAAGCACTGCGCCCTGCGGGTTCAGGATCGTAGCGGTCATGGCGGAATCCAGAAGCCCCGGCACCGAGTTCGGATCCACTTCTGTCCACGGTCCCCAGCTCAGGCCGCCGTCGGTAGTACGGGAATAGACCACATTGAATATCGTATCGGCCGTACCGACATCGCCTACAAAAGCGACGTACCCGGTCTGCCCGTCGGGCGAAAATGCAACATTGGTCCCCGATGTATGGCGTGTAAGATCGTAAGTGACGCTGTAGTTTACCGGCAGCGCTTCACCAATGGCCCAGTCCACATTTTCCGTTCCGGAATTCCAAAGACCTTTGAGCAGGAAGACCGTATCGGTAGCTGTATCGTTCACCAGCGCGACTTCCGTAGACCAGAACTCACCCGGCACGCGCTCGGTAAGGCTTCCTGGTATCCCGGAATTGCTGTTCTGGAAAAGGTAATTTTCAGTAGAGACCGGAACGCCTGCGGTCAGTTGCGAGGTGCCGTTCACATGGCCGTCGAAATTATTTCCGCCGGACAGGGTAGCTGCCATCCATACCGTGTAGGCCTGCAGCGGATCGGTATTCCCGGGCGGATTGTAGATCGCTATATTCGGGTTCCTGGCGGTGCGCAGGTAGGCCGCATTCAGAGGGCCGGTTTCTGTGATCCAGGAATTTCCGCCGTCGGTCGACAGATCGCAACGCAGCTTTCCGCTGGTGGATGGCGCCTCGCCAAAAACAACGGGATCCTGCCGGTGAATGAAAACGATGGTATTGAGGTTCGGATCAGCGTAGACCTGTGTCTGCTGCGGGCGGAGCGTGCTGAAGGCATTCGCCGAGCCGCCCAGCGGTATGACCTGGGCCTGTACACATGCAGACAAACAAAATACTGCCGGAATGGCGATCAGGGTCTTTCTCATAATGCGCTGGCCTAACAGAAATGAGTTCTTCCTACCAAAGCTACTAAAAGTTTAACTTGTTACGGACAAAAATGTGGCAGGCCCGTTTCTCAAATAGATGTATTTTTTCTATTTTTGATGCGTAACCCGGACAATCAAATGAAAAATTTCTCCCTGCTGTGCATCTGCGCAGCGATCCTCCTTACTTCCTGCAAAGAAGACAAAGAACCACAGCTGGTATTCAAGTTCCGTTTCGACAGCACCCAGGTGCGACTGAACAACATTGGCCAGCCACAGTCTATCCCTTCGGATCATCGGGCTCAGAACCCGAAATTCAACAGCATCAGCGCTCATTATATCGAGCTGGCGCCTGACGCATGGACAGCGCTCGGATCGGGCGAAGTATTATATACGGCTCCGCAGACCTCAGCCGGCGGCAGCAGTGCTATCGACTTCAACCAGGCTGTGAAAGTGGCGGAAGGCGAGACATTCTTCTCTGTTCCGCTGAGCGATATCGCGCCGGGAACCTACGACTGGATCCGCGTGTCGCTGGCTTACCAGAATTATGATGTCCGCTACAAGATCAACACTCCTGCAGTATACCAGGGCACAGGAACGATCGCTTCATTCATCGGCTTCAATACGTATATCACTAACTATATGATCAATACCCAAAGCATGACGGTGAATGGAAACCGCCTGCAAGGCTATTGGGGATTCGAAACCACCGTACCCGGATTTTCTCCGGTGGTATTTGACGGCCAGGCGCCTCCCGGCGCAACTACGGTTCCTAACCCGCTCAGCGCAACTTCACCGATCCCGGCAGGTTCGTGCGTGGTTACGGGCCCGTTCACCAGCGCGCTTACCATTACAGGAAATGAGACCGAAGATATCGTCATCACGTTATCCCTTTCTACCAATGGCAGCTTTGAATGGAAAGAGAACGACGGGAATAATTATTACGAGCCGGCAGACGGGGACACGGTTGTCGATATGGGCATCCGGGGACTGATCCCGATTGTGGAATGATAGTTGTTAACACAATTAAACGTTTGGAAGCAACCTTTGTCACATTATTTGCATTCTCTGATTAAACAGGCAGTATATGAAAAAAGCATTACTCATTATCTTTTCAGGACTCCTTACGCTGAACGTGTTTTCGGTTCAGCATATCATTACCAATATCGGTAATGAGTTCTCTCCTGACGATATCACCATCAATCTCGGCGACACTGTCGTATTCCAGATAAACAGCCAGCATAACGTACAGGAAGTATCCCAGGCAACTTACAATTCCAATGGAAACACGCCGCTGGGCGGAGGTTTCTCGCTGCCAAACGGCGGTGGAATGATCATTCCCACTTCCGGCACACATTATTACGTATGCGTACCCCATTCCGGCATGGGAATGAAAGGGATCATCAACGTAGTAAGCACGATGGGAGTGGAGAACAGCCAGAGCATGGTGTTCAGCTTTTATCCGAACCCGGCCGTGGATGTGATCAACGTGAATTTTTCATCCGGCGATAATTCCGGCGTGACCTATAGCGTATTTAACCTGGCAGGCCAGAAAATGCGTTCTGCGAAGGTTCAGATGGGCGATCAGAATTCCATTTCGATCCCGGTGGCTGATCTGCCCCGCGGCATCTATATGGTGACCGTTTCCAACGGAAACGCGCAGCGCACCAAGCGGATCATCCTGCAATAAACGGCTTCTGAACAATATAAGGTCCCGGTTGTATTCGCTTGCAGCCGGGATTTTCTTTTAAAAATACTGTGCAGAAGTATGGAAATTCGCGGATATTTTATACCTTTGCTCCTGATTTTACAGCTTTTGTTTGGTATTTGACTTTAATTCCATACATTTGCAATCCTAAATTTTTAACGGCAGAACAATGGCTAAGAAAGGTAACAGGGTACAGGTAATTCTGGAATGCACAGAGCACAAGAACAGTGGTATGCCCGGCACTTCCCGTTATATCACTACCAAGAACAAGAAAAATACTACGGAGCGTATCGAACTGAAAAAGTACAATCGCGTTCTGAAAAAAGTAACCGTACACAAAGAAATTAAATAATTGAGTCATGGCTAAGAAGACAGTTGCAACACTGCGCACCGGACAGGGCAAAGATTTCACGAAAGTGATCAAAATGGTGAAATCCGAAAAGACCGGAGCCTACCAGTTCAGAGAAGAAATCGTTCACAAAGATCACATCAAAGATTTCTTTGCTGAGAAATAATTACCGGATTGCTTAATCTGGAAAGAGCTTCTTACTACGGAAGCTCTTTTTTTATTTTAATTTCGTACCATGGGAATTTTTGGAATATTCGGTAAAGAGAAGAAACAGGCCCTGGACCAGGGACTTGCGGCCACCAAAGAGAATATTTTCGGGAAACTGAAGCGCGCTGTGGTCGGCAAGTCGAAAGTGGACGAAGAAGTGCTCGACGATCTCGAAGAGATCCTGATCACCTCCGATGTCGGCGTACAAACCACCATCAAGATCATCAACCGTATAGAAGATCGCGTCGCCCGCGACAAATACGTCAATACCGACGAGCTCAATTCGATACTCAAAACAGAGATCGGCGCTCTTCTCTCCGAAAATAATACCGCCGATTATGAAGATTTTACCCTGCCTGCCGGCAAAAAGCCGTATGTGATCATGGTGGTGGGAGTGAACGGAGTGGGCAAGACAACTACTATCGGTAAATTATCCTACCAGTTCAGGAAAAGCGGCAAGTCCGTATTGCTCGGGGCAGCCGATACTTTTCGCGCGGCAGCCGTAGATCAGCTGAAGATATGGTCGCAGCGCGCGGATGTGCCTATCGTGGAAAAAGGCATGAACGCGGATCCGGGATCAGTGGCTTTCGATACGCTGAACTCCGCGATTTCGAAAGGATCCGACGTGGTGATCATCGATACGGCAGGACGCCTGCACAACAAGGTGAACCTGATGAACGAGCTTACGAAAATCCGCAACGTGATGAAAAAGGTGATTCCCGACGCTCCGCACGAAGTGCTGCTGGTGCTCGACGGATCTACCGGGCAGAATGCTTTCGAGCAGGCCAAGCAGTTTACCGCTGCCACCGATGTAAATGCTCTCGCCATTACCAAGCTCGACGGCACGGCAAAAGGCGGCGTGGTGATCGGCATCTCCGACCAGTTCAGGATCCCGGTAAAATATATCGGCGTCGGAGAAAAAATGGAAGACCTCCAGGTTTTCAATAAAAAGGAGTTTGTCGATTCTCTTTTCGGAGAATGATTAAACGACATGCATCGTTTATTGACAGGCATAATTCTTCAGCGCGGCTTCCTTCATGTTTTTGCGGCTACAAAATAAATATCCCTTTCGCCGAAATGTTTATAGCCGTTAAAAAGCGTTATAAACAGGCCTGGCAGGCTTTCACTTTCACCGACATCCACCCGATTTTGTTCTTCGCGCGTATCGCGTAGCTGTTAATTTTGTTACAGGTCACCGCGTATGAAGCATCTCAAAACAACCCTCGCCGTATTTGCCTGCGTATTGTCTGTAACTGCCGCCGCACAGGTGAGGAACCTGTTTTTCAACAGCTACGACGACATCGTGCGGATGGATTTTACGATCGTTCCTCCCGAACTTATTCCCACCGGCGTTGGGAACGGGTTTGAATCCATCGCGCATGCCGAGGACGCAGGCGGCAACATACTTTTCTTCGCCAACAGCAACGGTATTTACCGCGGCAATGGCACACTGATGTTCGGTTCTGCAGGTATTCTCATCAATCCTTCTTCCACCGAAGTTGCCGTTTGTCCCGTGCCCGGGCAGTCGCAGAAATATTACGTGATCTATAATTCCGAAGTCTGCTCGCCGCTTTATTACAGCATCGTCGATCTTTCGCTGATGGGAGGCGCGGGTGACGTTACCGCGCTCAATACGCAGATAGCCGCAGGAAGCTATTCCGAGGGAATGGAAGTGATAAAAAGGCCGTGCAGCGAAGACCTCGCGCTGCTGGTGTACGAATGCGACGCCGGCATCAAGCGGTTCGATATCCTGGCAAACGGGATCACCAACGAAACGTTGCTGGCCGCATTGCCGATCCCTCCGCCTGTGAATCCGCAATCGTCCATATACCAGGGCAGGGGCGAGCTCGACTATCACAACGGCCGCCTGGGGCTCGCGTTCACGTTCACTCCGTCCGTTTACTTCGCGGATTTCGATCCGTTCACATTCACGCTTTCCAACGGAAATCTCGTCAATTTTACGCCTGCGGGAAACTCCGGGATGTATGGCCTCGAGTTTTCGCCGGATGGCAGCAAAGCTTATGTGAGCCACTGGTACCAGAACTTTACCGATAATCTTTTCCAGTACGATTTCAGCACGGGAAACATCACAGGATTTCATTTGTATTCCAACGCGGGAGATCCTTTTTATCCTGAGACCGGTCCAGGGCAGATCGAGCTGGGCTCAGACGGAAACCTGTATGTGATCATGGATGGCGGAGACGAGATCGTGCGGATCAAAAATGCCGGAAGCCCCAACCCGCAGATCACCTATATTCCCGCAGGGACGACGCTTGCCATGGGCATTTCCGATCCCGTGCAATCCGAAATATTCGAGGCGCCGGCAGGGCACACCATCATCCTTTGCCAGGGCGATACGGCAGAGCTTTTCGCCCCGGCCATACCAAACAGCACATTCCTGTGGTCGACGGGAGCCACAGATTTTTCCATTTCCGTAACGGAGCCGGGCACTTACTGGGTGCAGGTTTCGGGAGCGTGCGAAGTGACCGACACCTTCCATGTGTATGACACAAATTTCGATCTCGGTCCGGAGCAATCGTTTTGCGAAGGCGATTCACTGCTGATAGGAGCTGAAATTCCCGGAGCGGATTATTTATGGAGCACGGACGAAACGACCTCACATATTTACCTGAGCGGAGGAGGCTCATACTGGCTTGAGATCAGCGTGCCCCAATGCCAGTCCACCATATCCGATACCGTTTTGGTAAAGATCAAGGGAAGCCCCGCGGAACTGGAAATGCCGAACGTTTTCACGCCCAACGGCGACCAGATCAACGACCGGTACATACCGGTAACGGCGCCGCTGACCGACCGCTTCCGCTTATATATTTACGATAGGTGGGGCGTGAAAATTGCGGAGACTGAGGATTATATGCTCGGATGGGACGGAAAGAACGGAGCAGGCGATACGTTCCCGGACGGAGTATATTACTGGATCGTGGAGCAGGTGTCCGAATGCGACGACAAAAAGGTGACCCAGCACGGCTTCTTCCATATTCTGGCTACAGGCCAATAACACGGACATTTGACGTATATTTGCACCGCGAAATGAATTAGCCGCGCGCCGCTATACGGATGAAAACAAAAACACTTCGGAAAAACAAGATCAATGTAGTAACGCTGGGTTGCTCCAAGAACCTCTACGATTCGGAAGTACTGCTCGGACAGCTGAAAGCCAACCAGCTCGATGCCGTGCACGAATCGGAAGCTGAGGATTTCAGCATCGTGATCATCAATACCTGCGGATTTATCGATAATGCAAAGCAGGAAAGCATCGATACCATTCTCCAGTACGTGGAAGCGAAAGAGGCCGGGTTGGTGAACAAAGTATATGTGACCGGCTGCCTGAGCGAGCGCTACCGCCCCGAGCTGGAAAAAGAGATACCGGAAGTGGACGCGTACTTCGGAACGCGCGAGCTGCCGAAGCTGCTGAAGACGCTGAAAGCCGATTACAAGCACGAGCTTGTGGGCGAACGGCTCATTACTACTCCCGGCCATTACGCGTATTTCAAGATATCCGAGGGCTGCGACCGCCCGTGCTCATTCTGCGCCATCCCGCTGATGCGCGGGAACCATATTTCCACGCCGGTGGAGCAGTTGGTAAAGAATGCGGAGAACCTCGCGAAGAACGGCACCAAAGAGCTTCTCATCATAGCGCAGGATTCCACCTATTACGGGCTCGACCTCTATAAGGAACGGAGGCTTGCCGGGCTGCTTAACGCACTTTCCGCGGTAGACGGCATCGAATGGATCAGGCTGCATTACGCCTTCCCGCACGGTTTCCCGGAAGATGTGCTGGAAGTGATCGCCACAAATCCCAGGCTTTGCAAGTACATCGACATACCGCTGCAGCACATCAGCGATCCCATGCTGAAGTCGATGCGCAGGGGAACAACAAAAGAAAAAACATATCGCCTGCTGGAGCAGTTCCGCCGCCAGGTTCCCGGCATGGCCATCCGCTCTACGCTGATCACAGGTTATCCCGGCGAAACGGAGCAGGATTTTGAGGAGATGAAGCAGTTCGTTTCCGACGTACGCTTCGACCGCCTGGGCGTATTTACCTACTCGCACGAAGAGAACACGCGCGCGTACAAGCTTACCGACGATGTGCCGCAACAGGTGAAGCAGGAGAGAGCCAATGCCATCATGGCCGTACAGCAGGATATTTCGGAAGAGCTGAACCGCGAAAAGATAGGAAAGACATTTAAAGTGCTCTTCGATAAAGCGGAGGGCGATTATTTCATAGGCCGCACGGAATTTGATTCACCGGAGGTGGACAACGAAGTGCTGGTAGACAAAAGCACCAACTATGTGCGGATCGGAGATTTTGCGCAGGTGGAGATACTTTCCGCCGACATGTACGATCTGAACGGGAAAGTAACAGGATAGGCCGCACAGCAACAGAATAAAACCTCAACTGTCCATTATCCATGAACATACCTTTTACGCAGGCAGGCATCGGCAGCAAACTTTTCCACGATTACCTCGCAGGGAAGCTGCCTGCTGATCTATTCTCTTACCCCGCATCTGCAGCCGGCATCAGCGAGGCGGTCAGGGAGCGGAGATCAAGACCCGTGGACAGGGAGCTGCTCGTAGCCCGGCTGTACAGCCAGTACGGCGATACGGAATTGCATGCCGCCGTAAAAGCGAACATCGAAACGTTGCGGAACCCCAATACATTTACGGTCACTACCGGCCATCAGCTTTGCATTTACACCGGCCCGCTTTACTTCATTTACAAGATCGTTTCCGCCATACGACTGGCGCGGCAGATCAGCGAGCAGGACGATGTGCACGTGGTGCCCGTGTACTGGATGAATTCTGAAGATCATGATTTCGAGGAGATCAGCCATTTCTATTTCCTGAACCGTAAATTTGAGTGGACGCCAGGCGAAGCCACCGGCGGACCGGTAGGCCGGATGAGCACGGCGGGACTGGCAGAAATACCTGATGAAATAAGGACCAGTTTCACCAACCTGGATCAGTATGCGGAAATATTTTCCGTTTTCCGCGAAGCATATTCCGGCAGTAAGAACCTGGCAGAAGCCACACGCAGGATCGCCAATCAGCTTTTCGGCGAGCATGGCCTGGTGATCATCGACCAGGACGATGCAGAGCTGAAGCGCTCTTTCCTGGACATTATCCGGAAAGACATTACAGGGCATGCTTCTCACAGGCTTGTATCGGAGACCATAACGCGCCTGGAAAGCGAAGGCTACACCGCGCAGGTGAAGCCCCGCGAGATCAATTTCTTTTATCTCGGGAAGGGCAGGAGAGAGCGCATTGTGCAAGAGAACGGCGGATATGCCACGGTAGAGAAAACGGTTACATGGACACCGGAAGAGCTCGAGCGCGAGCTGTCGGAAGATCCGGGCCGGTTCAGCACCAACGTGGTGACCCGCCCGCTTTACCAGGAGTTCATATTGCCGAACCTGGCCTATATCGGCGGCCCGGCGGAAGTGCATTACTGGCTGCAGTATAGAACCATGTTCAGCCATTACAATATTTTCTTCCCGGCGCTGATCATGCGCGATTCGTTCCTGCTGGTGCATCCGAAGACGATGGCGAAAGCGGCGAAGCTGAACCTGTCGCTGGATGATTTCTTTGCAGATGAGCAGGAGATCATCCGGAAATATCTTGCAGGTTCCGATCAGCCCGAAACAGCGCTGGACGATGAAGCCGCAAAGCTCGGCGAAATATTTGCGACGGTGCGCAGCAAAGCCTCCGCGGTGGATAAAACACTGGAAGGCATGGTAAATGCGGAAGAGCAGAAAATGTTGAACGCGCTGCGATCGGTAGAAGCAAGGATCCTAAAAGCGCTGCGGCAGAAAAACGATCAGCAGGTGCAATCCATCCGCGATATCCGTTCCAAAATATATCCCGACGGGGCTTTTCAGGAACGAAGGGATAACTTCCTTACCTATACTGCCAGGCCGGCGGAATTCATTTCCTCGCTGCTTTCCAAAGCCGATCCGCTGCAGCCGGTGGTCAAGATCGAAGAGCTTTAATAGTATGCATCATTGTTTACCTGTCCGCAGCGATAGATCTCTTTTCGCTTCGCGCGAATATTGATGCAAACTGTTCCCGCCTGCCTATACCGATTCCTAAATAAAAAGTTAAATTCGTAAAATAACCTTTAGCGTTTATGAAAAAACTTGTATTCTTTATTACTCCTTTCATCGTGTCCGGAACACTGGTGGCGCAGGCTCCGGTTTCCGGCCAGCTGCAAATGAGAAGCAACATCCCGCAGCCTTATTCGAAGTATCGCGCAGATCTTCACGTTTCAGGCCCGGGCAGCACCGGCGAGCCCATCGGTCAGCCGAAAAGCACTACCATTACTCCGGTGGGAATATCGACTTACCAGCTGCAAAGCAACTCGTCGGTACAAAACCGCATAGTGAACAACAGCGACGGAACCATCAGCCTTTCGTGGATACTGTCCACGCAAACCGCCAGCCTTACCTGGCCGGACCGCGGTACCGGCTATAATTATTATGACGGAAGCAACTGGCTGACAGCCCCTACAAGCCGTATAGAAACGGTGCGTACGGGATGGCCGTCGCTGATGGTGCTTGGTAATAACAGCGAAGTGGTGATCACGCACAATACCGCGTCGGAGAACCTGTATCTTTCGCGCCGCCCGGTTAAAGGAACCGGCACATGGACGCATAATTCCACGATCATCAACAGCGCCGCGCCGCTGGGCAACTTCTGGCCGCGCGCAATAAACGGCGGAAGCGATAACAATACCATTCACCTGATCTCCATATCAAACCCGGTGGACGCCGCCAATGGCAATGCTCCGGTCTTCTTCCGCGGGCAGCAGGGCGCCATTACCTACAGCCGTTCCACCGACGGAGGAACCACATGGCCGGTGCTTCACACCATCCCGGCAGAGCATGATTCTTCTCAGTATTATGGATTCGACGGCGATTCTTATGCTATCGATGCTTCCGGCAATACAGTGGCCTATGTGATCGGAGGCTTTACCAACGATCTTTTCCTGATGAAATCTACCGATAACGGCGACACCTGGACCAAGACCGTGATCATGCAGTTCCCGATCCCGTTCTTCCGCGATCAGATTACCGACGTGAACAGCGATATGATAGCCGATACGGTGGAGACCAACGACGGTGCGCTTGCCGTGCTCATAGACGACAACGATGATGTGCACGTATGGTTCGGAGCAATGCGCATACTTAACGAAGACAGCACGGATGAGCAGATATCCTATTTCCCCGGCACATCCGGGCTGATGTACTGGAATGAGAGCATGGGCGCAGCAGACCCGGTAACTATAGCCGGACTGGAAGATATAGATGAGGACGGAGCCCTGAACGTGGCAGCCGGCGCATGGGGAACGTACCAGGTATCGCTCAGCGGCCAGCCCAGTGCGGGAATCGATGCCAACGGCGTGATAAACCTTACCTATGCCGCCCTGGTAGAAGGTTCCAACGACGGAGGCGACAAATGTGTACGCAATATTTACCATATGAGCACTCCCGACGGTGGTGTAAACTGGACCACGCCGCGCCGGATAAACCCGGATGACTATACCGAGCAGGTTTATTGCTCGATGGTGCGTAATACCGAGACCGATTGCATCAGCATGGTGTACCAGAGCGATATTTCGGCCGGACATGGCGTTGGTACGGATAACGTGGACAACGCAAGCAACTTTTCCGAAACAACCGATCAGATGTACGTTTGCTTCGACCCGCTGTCATTTACCGGCACCGAGGTGATCGATCTTTCCGGCAACATCAGCCTGTACCCGAACCCGGCCGTGAATACGGTAAACCTGAGCTCGGTGAACGTGATCAACCGCGTGGAGATCTATACCCTGCAGGGAACGCTTGTACAATCTTTTACGCCGAACAGCAACCAGCCTGTGCTGGATGTGGAGCGCCTCAGCAGCGGAATGTACCTCGTGAGCGTATACTGCGGTAACAACAAAGTGACCAAACGGATGATCCGGAAATAACGGGTTTGATCTTACTGAGAGCCTTCCTTCGGGGAGGCTTTTTTTTTGGAAGGTGGAAGATGGACGATGTACACCGGATCGGTTACCAGTAGTTTTGATCGTTAGAATATCCATCTGGTTGTCAAAATGTATAGGTCGAGTAGCTTGATATCATCTTCCAATTTCCGCTGTCCGTTTCAGGATCAGTTCCCTAGGAGCGGCATTTTTTTATTGGACGATGGATGCCGGACCAATCCATCTTCGCTATCGCTTCGGCGGATGAACTGGATCGGTTACCAATAGCTTCCGGATATTAATATCGAATGGCACCCAGCGTCTGATACCTACCTTCCAATATCCCATTCGGCTCCGCAGGAGCGACATTTTGGTAGCCCCGCAGGAGCCTTTGGTCCTGCGGGGAAAGAGATAAATTCATTCGAGCCCTGCAGGGGCTACATTATATACCATCTGAATGGACCGGAATATATATAACAACCCGTTTTTGCTGTGGCAACGGCGGCAGGCGGCCGCGATGGAAGCGGCATCCTCCTGCGCGCGCTTCGCCGCGGGAGATACAGCGGACAGCGCGAAATGCCGCCCCTCTCCAAGAGTAAAATGTCGCCCCATAGGGTTTCAAAATAATGACACATCTTCGGTTTCTATCATATATCGCTCCTCCGGAGCTACCAGGCTGTCGCTCCTCCGGAGCTGATGTTGGAAGATGGAAGATGGCCACCTTCGCCTGCAAGATGCTTTGGTAGCTCTCAATGATCATTTCCCGTCTCAGGCTCCCGACTGATCTGGTAATCGCAACCGATCTCAGGACTTACCCGGTAGCAAATTATGCTGCCGGGCTCTATACTCAGTACTGTCTAAAAAAACATTTCCGCCGCCTTCTTCCCCATATTTGTACCGATAGCCACTCCCATTCCGCCCATGCGTACCGCACACCATACGCGCTCGCTGAGCTGCCGTATGATCGGCGATTTTTCCGGCCCCAGGCCCATGATGCCGCTCCACCGGTGCTCGATCGTATATTCCCTTCCGGGGATGATGACTTCGCGGAGCAGCTTTTCGAGATATTCCTGGATGCTTTCGGTCACGAGCATCTCCACGGTCTCTTCGCCGGGAAGGTCTCGGTGCCTGCCGCCGCCCAGCAGCACGCGGTCGCCCACATTGCGGAAATAATTATAACCCTGCTGATGATGGAAGGCCCCCCGCAGCGGAAGATCTTCTATGGGCGCGGTAACGAGTATCTGGCCCCGCGCCGGCAATACTTCCAGATCCGGGATAAGCTGCCGGGCAAAACCATTGTTGCACACCAGCAGCCGTTCGGCGCTCACCGTACCGTTGGTGGTGTCGAGCTGTACGCCTGCGTCCGTATTCTCAAAAGAATTCAGGCGCGTATTGTTCAGCAGCAGTACGCCTTCCTGCATGCATTTGGTTATCAGGCTTTGCATCAGCCTGCCGGAATGCAGTTGCCCTTCAAATGGATTGTAAAGCATCTGCTTCACACCTTTCAGGCCCATGCGGGCTATTTTATCCTGCCCCGCTTCCTGGAATACATCCTGGTCGAACCCGAGCTCTGTTCTCAGCAGCCGGTTTATGTTGCGCATTTCGCCCCTGCTGCTTTCCCATAGCTCATCATCCTCGCCGGTAAACAACTCATACCCGCCCATATTCCAGTAGTCGATCTCTCTTTTGTTGTGCAGCGACAGCAATGCCTGCAGGCCTTCCCAGCGCCAGCGCACCAGCTCTATCATCTTTTCCTCTCCATACAGGATCAGGTCGGCCACGATCTCACTCAGGCTGCCGAAGCAGGCGAACCCTGCGTTGCGGGTAGTGGCGCCATGAGGCAGGACGCCCGATTCCAGCACCAGCACTTTCCATTCCGGGTGCTTTCGCTTGATGAACCATGCGGACGATAAGCCGACGATACCGCTGCCGACAATGGCCAGGTCGATATCAGTGAACCAGGTATCCTTTTCCCAGTAGCTGAAATAATTTATATCCATGTTGTACACAAAAAACCCCGGCAGATGGCCGGGGTCGCATATTTTTTCAATGTAACTATCAGGCGGTGGCCGGCTTCAGCGAACGGCTGTTTACCCAGTAATACGTACCGAACAGCGCTCCGCAGAAGAACAAATCACCCATAACGCCGTTGAGGAAGAAGCTTCCGAAGATGATGCCGTAATCGTTGCTGTAGAACGGCAGAGCCATCGTCATGCATTTTACCCAGCCGTTAAAATTCTGGCTGTAGAAAGGATTATTGATAAAATCGATAGAGTTGCTAACTACGTAAAAAATGAGCGACGAAACGAGCGACGCCAGCACCACGTTCGAAAAACGGATATTGCGGCGCAGCACATTCCCTACCATCCAGATAAGGAAGAGGCTTGTGTAAACCCCCAACGCCGTATACGAGAAGAAATAATTGCCGGTTGGCAGGAAATGGGCCTGTACCAGCCAGTTCACCAGCAGGTCCGACACCATCCAGGCCAGGAACGGCACCAGGAAGCTGAAAAAGCGGTTCCCCAGGTAGCAGGCGCCCAGCAGGGTAATGCCCGTCATGGGAGTGAAATTCCACGGATGCGGCAACAGGCGCGAAACGGCTGCAACCGTAATGGCTATGATAACAAACCAGGTCTTATTTCCTTTCATGGATCAAATAATGTTATGGTGCAAATGTACAAATTCTGTGAAAACGGAAGAGCGCTGCCGATAATCATTCCGGAAGCTGCGCTACACAAAGAAACGCTGGTAAAAATCCATGGCGTTCTTCCGCAGTATCTTGTCCACGATCTCCTCGGGCTTATAGCCGTACCAGAGCGATTTTCCGTACTTGGTCTTATCGAGGAAAGTTACCAGGTCGCGGTACAGGTCAGGAATGGTGGAAGCTTTGTCGTAAAAGTCCACATGCGGAATAGCGCCGTCGTAATCCGAGCCGAGCGACACCAGGTCCCAGCCGCTCTTATCGCCTACGGCCTGCACGATCTGCAGAACATTGTCCATGAACACCTGCGCATACGCGTCGCGCAGTGATTCAGGATTCATAGCGGTAATGGAGCCAAAGAATTTCCCTCCTCCCAGCTTGTATTTATCCAGCATGATGCCGATAAGGCCGGATGTTTCGTGAATGATCCGGATCTCTTCGTCCGAAATATTGATGCTCCAGCGGTTGAACTGGTGCCGGCTGAGCTTTTTGGCGTTGTCGGGCTTTTGCAGCGAGCCGGACATGGTCTTGAAGCCATTCACCCCCGTATGGCTGCAGATGATTGGTATTTTATCGTGCTTCGACAGGTAATTGTAGCTGCGGATCCAGTTGTAGAATTCCTTCCTGCCGGCCAGGCTCATATGCTTGGTGTCGACCAGTATCCGGCTGCCGTTGTTGTTGCTGAGCAGTTCTTTCAGCGCTTTAATTCCCAGTCCCGTTAGCCCTGATTCCATGCCTTTTATCTGGTTCAGAAGACCGATGCCCAGGAATCCGGAAAAGCTCTTGCTATGTCCGCATAAGCCGTTGTAGAAGTGGTGGCATAAGTTGATGCTGAACGGCGGGGTTTCCCATTGCTTTACCTTCAGGATGTTGTCGGTCATGGCTTTTTTGAACTCTGAGCGCGAAAGCTTCCCCGACATCATTTTATCATCGAAGAACACGTGGGCGCCTTCGATGCTGAGGATTATAGCCAGCGTTTCCTCGCCTTTTTTTAACGTTTCATCCAGCTCGCGGTAGTTCTTCACCAGCCGGTACGAGTATGTTTTATCCGGAGAAAGCCCTTGGTTATCATATAAATACCTGTATTCGGCTTCAAGCTCTTCGAAATAGTCGACATGCCTGCGAAGATACCGGATCGTTTCGAGATCGTACCCTGTTATTACTTCCAGCATTTCGTCGCGCGCCACGCGGTTGGTCATGGCTTTGGATATGTTGCGCATCTCCAGGAAGCCTTTTTCTATCGGATACAGCGACACGCTGGCCACGCGCACCCGGCCTTTGGCAAGCTCATAAAAGCTCGATTGCGAGTACTTCGCGATCTCTGCCGAATTTTTATGGATGAAACGCGCCGGGTTGGATTTTCCTACTTGGTGCTCCACATTTTCCCATATATTCCTTCGCGGAGCCGGCCTTCCCGAATAAAACGCCTTCAGGGTGGAGTGCACATGGATATCTACAAAATAATCGTTTTCTTTGTGCATGGCTGTTATCTAATAGTATCTGCCATAAATATTTGAAAAATAATTGAAGTTAATTTCATACGAGAAAAATAATTTGTAATATTGCAGCCCATTTTAAAACGGGAAATCATGGAAGATTTGGTAAAATACATCGAAAATACGTTCAACGGAGGAAAAGAATTACCCGCATTTAAGGCAGGAGATACCGTAAACGTAAGTTACAAGATCGTGGAAGGAAACAAGGAACGTATCCAGTCTTTCCAGGGTGTAGTATTGCAGCGTAAAGGCGAAGGAGCAAGAGCTACCTTTACCGTTCGTAAAATATCCAACAGCATAGGCGTGGAAAGGGTTTTCCCGATCTCTTCCCCGTTCATCGAAAGCGTGGATGTGCTCAAGCGTGGTAAAGTGCGTCGTGCGCGCCTCTACTACCTGCGCAACGTTTCCGGTAAAGCGGCCCGTATCAAGGAAAGAATCGTAGCTACGGCTTAATTCCGATAACAAGCTTATTGAAGATGCCTCGTTTATACGGGGCATTTTTTTTGGACAGATGTGAGTATTGAGATGTTAGTATTTAGATGCCACAAGTGTCCGTTGTCTATCATTCATTGTCCATTTCCTCTGATGTCTCATATCTCACATCTGACATCTCATATCTGACATCTGATGTCAACCTGATTTCAAGTGCCGCCCCTACAGGGCTTCAAAATAACAATACATTTCCGGCTATCAAAATGCCGCTCCTCCGGAGCTACCAAACTGTCGCTCCTCCGGAGCTTGGCGGAATGATTCCTGAATTGTTCTACCAGGCTGCCGCTCCTCCGGAGCTGTCCTGTGGAATTTGGAAATGGGTCCTGGACGTTGGATAATAGCCGCTCCCGACGGAATTTGGCTACAATTTATGTTTTTGGAAACCGATCCAGTCTCATTCGCCCAAGCCGAGCCGAAAGGGGGATCATCCTTTCCTCCCTGGTCTTTTAGCCCGATATCTATCCTCCATCACCTCAAAGCATACCGTATTCCAAAAAACCCACGTATCCCCTGCAACGGCGCGTAGTTGTACGAAGTGTCGAAAGTATAACCGTTGGGGTTGCTCACCGGGTCGTTCGCGTACTTGTCGAACGGATCGAACGGCCGCATGAGCGGATCTTTCGGAAGGAAATTCAGCAGGTTCTTTAACCCCGCATATATCTCGATGCCGTTGTTGAATTTCCGGCTCACCTGTACATTCGTCAGGCAATGCCAAGGCGAATATTCCGGGCGGAAATCGTTTGGCAGGGTGGGCAGGCGCATCGGCCCGTTCCACTGGCCGGTAAGATCGATGCTCCAGCCGGTGCGCGGCAGCGCGTAGGTGATGGCAAACGTGCCCGACCACCCCGGCGCAAAATACTGTGCAGACCTGTGTAGCGCTCCTGTGCTGTCCTCCTGTATCTGGTACACATTCATGTAGGTAACGCCCGCGTGGATGCGGAGACCGAAGGTAAACGAGATATCGAGGTTCAGCGAGACGCCGGCAGAAACAGCATGTCCCCTGAGATTCCGGTAAATGATCTTATCCGGGTCGGTGGTGTAATCGCCGTTGATCTTATTGATGAAATACGTGTAAAAACCGGTGAGATCCATATTTACAAAACCGCTGCGATGCGTGAATGTGCCGTTGTAGTTGATGTTGCCGTTGTAGGAAGTTTCGGGACGCAGCGCTTCCAGGATCACCACTTCACGGGAGCCGGTCAGCGCGGCATGATCTTCTGTGAACAGGTTCACCACACGGTAGCCGTTGCCGAAGCTGAACCGGAAAACGTGGTCGTCATGCGGGTTCCATTTATAATTGACGCGCGGGGAAAAGATGCTGCCATGCACGAAGCTGTAATCGTACCGTACGCCGAACAGCAGCTTGTGCCTCCGGTGCGCCGCCCATTCGTCCTGCACGAATATGCCCGGAAGATGCGTATGCTGCGGCTTGTTCGAAGGCTGGAGCGTATCCGTGGAAGCCGTGCCCGGAGTATTGTCGTCGTAATACGTGTAGCGATAGGCAAGCCCGGAGAGCAGGCTGTTCTTTTTACCGATAGGCTTGTCCCAGTACAGCTGCGCAAAACCGATGTGCTGCTCCGCCATATAAGGGTTTTTACCGTACCACGAATCCTGGTTATGGTAATTGTAAGAGAACTGGAAGTAGATCTTTTCTTTCACGGGCAACTGGTACATCCCGATCAGCTCCACCCGGTGCGTATGTATGCTTTCGCCGTAGATGCTGTCGCTGCCGCGCCATTTTTCGCTCCATTCTATTTCGCCGCCCCAGCGGTTCTCGTACACATAGCGCGCTGCTAGCGTAGCGGTACGGTGGTCCTTCCGCGTAAGGCTCCATTTGTTGAATACCGACACGCGGTTCTGCAACGTGGCGTCGGTAAATCCGTCGTCGTTAATGTCCCACGGAGTGGTGAATGTATAGTAGCTGAGTCCGATCAGCGTCGAGAATTTCTTTCCCCCGGCTTTCACCGAGCCTTCCAGGTTCAGGTCGTTGTAAGTAGTTCCCATCAGGTCTACCGAAAGCAGCGGCGCGGTGGAAGGATTTTTGGTGATCACGTTGATGAGCCCGCCCATGGCTTCGGAGCCGTAGAGAGTAGAGGCGGGGCCTTTCACGATCTCGATGCGCTCCACGATCCCGTTGGGAATTCCCATCAGGCCGTACACCGACGAAAGGCTGCTCACGATCGGCATTCCATCTATCGTCACCATGGTGTATGGTCCTTCCATGCCATTGATGTGGATATCGCCTGTATTGCACACGTTGCAGTTGATCTGCGGCCGCACGCCGTTCACGATCTGCAGGCTCTCGAAAAAATTGGGCGTGGGGTTCTTCTGCAGGTATCCCGATGTGTACACTTCCACATTCACCGGGCTTTCCTTTTTATCGATCTCTTTCAACGTGCCGGAGATCACCACCTCTTTCAGGTCCTTGCCGTCTTTTTCCAGGAATACGGACAAGGTCGAATCTCCTGTCGTTGCTTTTATATCTGCGGGTAACCGGCCCAGCAGAGCAAACTCCAGCCGGTAACTTCCCGGCGATGCAAAGCACATCCTGAAACGCCCAAGTGAATCGGAGAAAGCGACTTCACCTGTTTCCCGGCAATACGCACGTACCCAGGGCAATGCGCCGTCTTCTCCGTAAATTTTCCCGCTTATACATTGGGCGTGAAGCGCTCCTGCAGACCTGAGACAAAAAATTAGGATAACTGTATACAGTGATTTTACAGGCATCAAATTAAAATTAGCCAAATATACAATATATTTTTAGGCTAATCTAAATGTCGAAGCAAAAAAAATCTTATTCGATAATGTTTACGTCGCGTGAGGCCACTGCAAAATTGTTGTTCATGTCGTAAACCGTGATTGTCAGAAGCGCGTCCACAGGCGGATTGTTTACTCCGCTGACGGCCCAGGTCTGGTAGAAATGGTAAACGGAGTCGCCCGCCAGCGACTGGTTGATCTCGTAATACAGATCACTATCGGGAGCGGGGCCGGTCACGCTCAGGTAAAGCGCGCCCAGCTCGTCATTATCGGTAAAGGTGGCCTGTATGCCTACCGTATCGCCGATATGCCATGTGGTATTCTGGCTGGGATAGCTGATAGAGATCGCGGGTTGCTCATGGTCGCCGTTACCTTCCGGCGTATTCCCGCAGGCAAACAATAAAGGGAGGAAGAGACAGGGGAGAAGGAATATCCTTTCCATCGGGCTTATTCCTGTACCTCTTCGCAATTATAACCCTGGTGGATCCACTCAACCTGGAAATCGTTCCGCTCTTCGATGCTGCGCGAACAGAATTCTTTCGTATCGGTGCCCTGGATCTGGGTGCAACGGATGCATTTTTCGCCATCACAGGAGCTGAGGATTGCCAGGCTAAACAGGGAAAATGCTGCGAAGAATACCTTTTTCATTCGGAATAATTTTAAACAAATATAAAATTTCATCTTGTTTCACGATAAAAACATATTTTTTATTTCGTCGGAAGATCCGGATCACTGGCGGATGATCCGCTTCACCGATCTGTGCCCGCCATTGTAAATGAATGCCAGGTAAATGCCTTGTGGCATTCCGCTCAGGTCGATGCTTACATTGCCTGCCGCATCGGGGCTCCAGCTCTGCAGGATACGCCCGTTGATGTCGGCTATTTCGATGCGGGTGATCTTCTTTCCTTCGGAAACGGATATATAGACCAGCCCGGTGGTAGGGTTGGGATAGACTGAAACCGCTGTTTCCTGCCCGTTTTCCGGAAGGCCGATCGTATTTATTTCCAGGCAGGCAGAAGTATCTGCGCAACCGTTGTTTGTAACAAGCACCGCGTAGCTGCTGTTTGTTTCAGGGATCAGCACAAAGCCGGTCTCCCCGGCCAGCGGAGCGAAACCGTTATCGCAATCCAGCCACTGGAACGATGCCATGGAAGGATTCGCCGCCAGGAGCTCTTCGCTCTGGTAAACCGATACGTCTACGGTGTTGATGGTGAGATCGAGAATAACGATGCTGTCGCAGCCGTGCACCGTGCTCATAGTATCCAGGTACATCCCGCTTTCGGTGAGCGTGCTTCCGTTAAATATGTATGAGTTGCACGCCGTTTCCGAAATAAGCTCCATCTCCGGGGCGTGAATAGTCAGATTGAGCGTAATAATGCTATCGCAGCCATATATGGTGGTCGCAGTGTCGCTATAGGCCCCGCTTGCGGTAAGCGTATTTCCGTTGAACAGGTACGATTCGCAGGCCGCGGCTGTAAAGGAGCCGGTCTGCGAATTATGGATGGTAAGAGCCAGCGTTATGATGCTGTCGCAACCGGCAGCCGAGATTAAAGTATCTGTATAAATACCTGTCGCAGCTATCACATTTCCACCGAATACAAACTGCCCGCATGCGCTTGCGGCAATTGAGCTTGTAACCGGATTGCTGATGGTGAGATCGAGGGCAAGGATGCTGTCGCAACCTGTTACCGCAGCCAGCGTGTCGTAGTACATTCCGCTTGCGGTAAGCGTATCGCCATCGAAAACATACCTGCCGCAGGCAGAAACGCTGAGCGGCGTATTGTAGACAGGATTCAGGGCGAGCGCCAGTGTTACAAGGCTGTCGCATCCGCCCACGGAAGTGAATGGTTCAATATAGGTGCCGGCGGTGGTTAGCATCTGCGAGCCGAAGGTGTATGAGCTTCCCTGGCAGATGGTGTCCGATGCGAAAGTTCTGTAAGACGGCTGGGAACCGAGAGATGTGATGCCCGCGCCGGATGTCGTCCAGTTGGATGTGGTGCCCGTGAGCGCGAAGTTGTTCAGGGTGCCGTTATATCCGCTTACCTGATCGGGGAGAATGGTAAATCCGGTGTTATTGCCGCCCGGCGTTCCACGGTTGAAGTCATAATAAGCGACAAGGTTGGCCTCGCTGCCGTCGGGCTCGCTATTCATCGTGCTCAGTATCTCGCAGGCTGTGCGTTCTACATCCCATATCCGCATTTCGTCGATCTGCCCAAGGAACAGCTGCGCGCCGTCCGTGCGGCTACCGATGGCAAACATGTTATTTACGCCTGAGCTCGAAGCTCCCGCGGGCGTATGCGCCTGCAGCACGCCGTTGATGTACAGCCGGGGCATCGCTATCGAAGCGTCCCATGTCAGGGCCATGTGGGTCCATTGTGATGCGGGTATCATGGGGATCATTGTGCCATAGGTGACATTGCTCACCTTTATATAACAGATCACGGAACCATTGTTCAACAGAATGGTTGCAAAGTTGCTGGCATCGAGCTGGGCATAGAATACCCTGCTGGCCCCAACGGTTTCCTGTTTGATCCACATCTCCACCGTAAAATCGTTTGCGCCAATATTGGTAAACACAGCAGGCAGGGGAGCGGACACATAATCGTCAACACCGTCGAAATGGAGAGAGTTCTGCGGCAACTGCGCGGTCAGCAGGAAGCCTGAAGAGATAAGGGCAATCAGAGAAGCGATCTTTTTCATAGTGTGCACCAAAAAGGGTGCGAATCTACTGAAAATGCGGAGTAAAAAAAACCGCTCCCGTCTGAGAGCGGCTTCATGTGTCTGTGATACAGCAACTTTTACTGCACCGTTACATCCAGATGCTTTGACGTGATGTTGCCGTCCATATCCGTAATGGTAAAGGTGTAATGCTCTTCGCCGGCCACGTTGCGCGTCATGATGTTCAGATCAGCCTCGTAATGCTCTTCCTCGGCTTCCGATAAAGTGTCCGTCCATAATGTGTTGCTTGTGGTGGCGGCGTCATACATTACCGAAACATTGAAGAGCTTGAGCTCGTCTTCGGTCTTGTCGGCGATCACCCCCACCATCAGCGAATCCTGGAGGCCCACCGTTACGTCGGACGACGTGTATCCCGTGCCCGTCCTGAATTCCATTGCCGGCGGCACATGCTCGTCCTTTTCGCAGGAGGTGAAGAATGAGCCCGCTGCCAGCAGGCCTGCGCTCAGTGTAAGCTTTGCGATTGTTCTCATGGTTCTATTGTGTGTTATTGGTTAACTGGTCTCTGCTGCCGTATGGTGAACGGTACCGCCACCGTAAAGCTGAAGTTCCTTCCCAAATTGTAAATACCGTAATATTTGAACCGGGAAAGATGGTCGTAATAGGTCGCGTTAAGGATATTGCGCGCTGACAAGCTTACTGTTACCGGGACGCGCTTTGTTCGGAATGTCGCGCCCAGTGAGGCGTTCAGAAGATAGTATCCCGGTGTGGACGCTTCGAACTGTCCCGGGTGATCCTGCGCGAAGTAATATTCGACGCCCGCTTTTACAAAGGCCTTTTGGATGGTCTTCGACAACGCGCCTTTGAATTCGATCTCGTTCGTCCATTTGTTTGCGGGTATGAACGGCAGGTACAACCCGTCGGTGGTCTGTCCCGTAACTGTTGAGAAAGCGGATGTAAACGAAAAAAAACGGACCGGCGAAATCGTCATGTCAGCCTCGCCTCCGTAAAGGAAAGCGTCTTTCTGCAGGAAGCGGTAAACGCTGAACCCGATATACTCCGTTCCGGTGGGCGAGAGGTAAATGTAGTTCAGGAAATAATTGGAAAAGGCCGCGGCATGCAGCTTCAGGTGCGGTGTTTCGTAGTTGATCCCCAGCTCGGGGTTAAAGTTCTGCTCGATCTTCATGTCCGGATCGCCGATCTCCCAGCGGTAAGTACCTTCGTGCAGCCCGTTGCTCGAAAGCTCCGCCAGGTTGGGCGCCCGGTAGCCGGTGCTCACATTCAGCTTTATGTTCACTTGCGGAACGGGGTTCCAGCTTACGCCGAAATTCCCGTTGCCGGAAGGCAGCCAAAGGTTCAGCGGGTAAATGGCGCCGCTTTCGTAATTCATTCCCTGGGTGTGGTAGCTGCGGATATTGTTTACGTGGATGCTGAGCCCGGCTTCCATGAAAAGCTTTTCGGTATGGTAGCTCAGGTACACGAGCGCGGAGGCCTGGAAGCAGTCGGCGTCCGGAATGATCACACGCGAGCCGTAATTCCTGTTGGTCTGGAACTGCAGCTCATGGCCGGCTACAAACTCCAAGCGCGGCCGGAGCTGCTTGAACCAGCGGACATTGTAGGTGGCCGTATTCAGTTGCATGTTCAGGCTGATCTTGTTGCCGCCCTCGTTCTCCAGCCGGATGTTATTGTGAAAGCCGCCGTTCACTTTCAGCAGCGAGCTCTTCAGCCGAATCTTGTTTTCGGTGGAAACGATGAGGAAGAAAACGGAATGGTTCGGGCCGTCCATCGTACGGCTGAAGCGCCCGTCCAATGGCTTTTTGTCCTGGTTGCTTTCTGTAATGAAGCCAAACTGGCTGAACGAAGCGAAGACATGGTTGAGATTTTCCCAGTTTTTCCTGCGGAAGCCGAGTGAAGCTTTTACATTGTACGAGTTGAAACGCGAATTGAGCACGCGCTGGTTGTTCCCGTCCGAGTAATCCGCGTGCGAATCGGCTCCTGCGTGTATCCGCCATACCGTACGGCCGTTGTTGCCGCGGAATCCCACCTGCGCGGAGCTGCCGAGCGTATTGCTGAAGAGCGTCGCGGATGCGTCTCCTGTGATGCTGCCCTCAGGCGCCGCCTTTTCTTCAATGATGTTGATCACGCCGCCCATTGCATCCGTGCCGTAGAGCAGGGAAGAAGGGCCTTTCAATATCTCGATATGATCGATTCCCGTAAGCGATAATCCCAGCCCGTGCTCGTCCTGCCACTGCTGGTTATCGAATTTGATGCCCATCACTACCGTCTGGATGCGGTTGCCGTACAATCCGCGGATCACCGGTTTTGAAATTCCGGGTCCCGAGGTGAGCTGCGAAACTCCGGGCATCTTCGACAAAGCGTCGGATACATTGTAATGAATATCGCGGTAGAGATCTTCGCGCGAAAAAACAGAAATATTGAATGGGGTCTCATTGCGGTTCACTCCCTGTATCCCGGTTATTACAACTTCATTAAGCTGCAGCCCCGCAGAATCGGGCACATGAGTTTGCGCCATCGTCTGCCCGGCCCGGAACAGGAGAAATACCAGCATTACCCCTGGAAAATGTTGCCGCATTTTTCAGGTTGTTCTGTGTGTGTAACAAAGATAATTTTTAAGCCGACAAAAAGAAACGGGTAAAACGGCCGGAAATAAAAAGATCCCGGTGGGCGCCGGGATCTTCTCTTATCTGATATAGGTTTGACTTATTCCTTCGGAGTGGTTTCCTCTCCTTCGGTTTCTGTCTTCTTTTTCTTCGGTTTGGAGATCTTGATCTTGATCTCGCTTTCCTGGAGCGTCAGCAGGATGCTGTCGCCTTCCACGAGCTTGGCGTTGATGATCTCTTCTGCCAGCGGATCCTCGATGTATTTCTGGATCGCACGTTTCAGCGGACGGGCGCCGAAGTTGGCATCGAATCCTTTTTCAGCGATGAAAGCTTTCGCCTCGTCGGTGATCTTGAGGAAGTAGCCGTTCTGCTCGATCCGGCGGATCAGGCCTTCCAGCTCCACATCTATGATCTTGTGAATGTCTTCCTGGCTCAGGCTGTTGAAGAGCACCACATCATCGATACGGTTGAGGAACTCAGGAGCGAACGCCCGCTTCAGCGCATTCTGGATCACGCTTTTCGCGTACTCGTCAGACTGCTTGGTCTTGGCGGTGGTCTTGAATCCCACGCCCTGGCCGAATTCCTTCAGGTCGCGGCTTCCGATATTGGAGGTCATGATGATCACCGTGTTCTTAAAGTCGATCTTGCGGCCGAGGCTGTCTGTAAGGATACCGTCGTCCAGCGCCTGCAGCAGCAGGTTGAATACATCCGGGTGAGCTTTCTCGATCTCGTCGAGCAGCACCACGCAGTAAGGCTTGCGGCGCACTTTTTCGGTAAGCTGTCCGCCTTCTTCGTAGCCTACATATCCGGGAGGCGCACCGATCAGCCGGGATACGGCGAATTTTTCCATGTATTCGCTCATGTCTATACGGATCAGCGAATCTTCATTATCGAACATGGTTTTCGCCAGGATCTTGGCAAGCTGTGTCTTTCCGACGCCGGTAGGGCCGAGGAAAATGAACGAACCGATCGGCTTGTTGGGATCTTTCAGCCCGGCGCGGTTCCGCTGGATGGCTTTCACCACCTTGCGTACAGCTTCGTCTTGCCCGATCACTTTGCCTTTTATCAGGTCGTACATTTTGGCGAGCTTGTTGGCTTCGCCCTGCGCTACTTTCTGTACAGGAATTCCGGTCATCATCGAAACCACTTCGGCAACGTTCTCTTCGGTTACGGTTTCGCGGTGCGTGCGGGTCTCTTCTTCCCATTCCTGCTTCACCTTGTCCAGCTTTTCGATGAGCTGGCGTTCCTTGTCGCGGAGGCGTGCAGCTTCTTCGTATTTCTGGCTTCGCACCACGCGGTTCTTTTCAACCTTTACCGCCTCGATCTCTTTCTCGATGTTCTCGATCTCTTTCGGCACTTTGATGTTGGTGATGTGCACGCGGGCGCCGGCTTCGTCGAGCGCGTCGATGGCCTTGTCCGGCAGGAAGCGGTCGGTAACGTAGCGGGTCGTGAGGCTTACGCAGGCTTTCAGCGCTTCGTCGGTATAGATCACGTTGTGGTGATCTTCGTATTTTTCCTTGATATTGTTAAGTATCTGGAGCGTTTCATCTTCGGTGGTCGGCTCTACCATTACCTTCTGGAAACGGCGGTCGAGCGCTCCGTCCTTCTCGATGTACTGGCGGTACTCGTCGAGCGTGGTGGCTCCGATGCACTGGATCTCACCGCGTGCGAGCGCGGGCTTGAACATGTTGGATGCGTCCAGCGAGCCGGAAGCTCCGCCTGCGCCGATGATGGTGTGTATCTCGTCGATGAAGAGGATCACGTCGGGCGATTTCTCAAGCTCGTTCATCAGCGCTTTCATCCGCTCCTCGAACTGTCCGCGGTATTTTGTACCGGCGACCAGCGAAGCGAGGTCGAGCGACACGATGCGCTTGTTGAACAGCACGCGCGATACTTTCTTCTGTGCGATACGCAGGGCGAGGCCTTCCGCAATGGCGGATTTACCTACGCCGGGCTCGCCGATCAGGATCGGGTTGTTCTTTTTCCGCCGGCTCAGGATCTGGCTTACGCGTTCGATCTCTTTGTCGCGGCCGATGATCGGATCGAGCTTGCCTTCTTCAGCGAGCTTGCTCAGGTCGCGGCCGAAATTATCGAGCACCGGTGTCTTCGATTTGCTGTCGGAAGGTTTTTTGGTGCTTCCGAAGCCACCGCCTTCTTCCGGATCGTCATCATTCGGATTGTTGGGGAACTCAGCCCTTGGATTTTCTGTCATCATGTATTCGATTTCTTCCTTCACTACATTGTAATCTACGTTGAAGCGCTTCAGGATACGCGTCACGATGCTGTCCTCGTCCTTGAGGATGGCCAGGAGCAGGTGCTCCGTGCCGATGATGGCGCTATTGAAAAGTTTCGCTTCGAGATAGGTAACCTTCAGGGCTTTTTCCGCCTGCTTTACCAGGGGGATATTGCCGAGGTTCACTGAATTCTTGGCATGCGGTCGGATAGTGGCCTCGATCTCTTTTCGCAGCTCTTCTGTAGAAGCGCCGAGCGAAGTGAGTATTTTAATCCCCATTCCTTCCCCCTCGCGGATCATACCAAGCAGGAGATGCTCCGTGCCGATATAATCGTGCCCCAGGCGTAAGGCTTCCTCACGACTGTAGGTAATTACGTCTTTTACCCGGGGCGAAAATCTTGCTTCCATTTTAATATTCCTTTCTGTGATTTTAACGTTAAAGATGCGAATTCGTTATGAATACTTTACTTCAATCAAATGTAAGGGTTAAAAAATTAACAGATTTTGGGTCAACCGGTTATTTTGAACAGAAATTTGTTCGTAAATCCGCCGTATTTGTTACTATTTTCCGGCGCTCCGAATGATCATATTTGCTTATTTTGATCCCTTGTTTCGCATTGACGTAACAAATAGTGTGCAAAATAAAATTTAAGACGAAATGGCAGATGAATTGAATGAAGGGACCGAACCGCTGGGAGACCGTATTATCCCGATAAATATTGAAGAGGAAATGAAGACCGCCTACATCGATTATTCGATGTCGGTGATCGTGTCGCGAGCCCTTCCGGATGTCCGCGACGGACTGAAGCCGGTACACCGCCGCGTGTTGTTCGGGATGCTCGAGCTCGGCGTATTCTCCAACCGGCCTTATAAAAAGTCTGCCCGTATCGTCGGCGAAGTGCTCGGCAAATATCACCCGCACGGCGACGGTTCGGTGTATGACGCGATGGTGCGGATGGCCCAGGACTGGTCGCTCCGCTACCCGCTGGTAGACGGGCAGGGGAACTACGGATCGATGGAAGGCGACAGCCCCGCAGCAATGCGTTATACAGAAGCAAGGCTGAGAAAATCAGCCGAAGAGCTGCTGGACGATATCGATAAGGATACCATCGACTGGAAGCTGAATTTCGACGACTCGCTGGAAGAACCGACCGTTCTGCCGGCCAAAATACCCAACCTGCTGGTGAACGGCGCCTCCGGTATTGCCGTAGGTATGGCTACGAACATGCCGCCGCACAACCTTTCGGAAGTGGTCGACGGCGTTATCGCTTTTATCGACAACAATGAGATCTCCATACAGGAGCTCATGAAATATGTAAAGGCTCCCGATTTCCCTACGGGCGGGATCATCTACGGATACGACGGCGTGCGCCAGGCTTATGAAACAGGACGCGGCAGGGTAGTGATCCGCGCCAAGTCGAACATCGAAGTGCTCGCCGGCGGAAGAGAGCAGATCGTTATTACCGAAGTTCCGTTCCAGGTCAACCCGGCCGAGATACAGGTACGCTCCGCCGAACTGGTGAATGAGAAAAAGATCGAAGGCATCAGCGACATCCGGATCGAGTCTGACCGGAACGGATTGCGCATCGTTTTCGAGCTGAAGCGCGACGCCGTGGCAAATGTGGTATTGAACCAATTGTTCAAATACACGTCTCTACAATCTTCATTCAGTGTAAATAATATTGCGTTGGTAAAGGGCCGCCCTCTGCTTCTTAACCTGAAGGACCTGATCCGCGAATTTGTGAGCCACCGCCACGAAGTGGTGACCCGCAGAACGCAATATGAGCTTAACCAGGCCGAAAAGCGAGCGCATATCCTCCAGGGATACCTGATCGCCCTGGATCACCTGGATGAAGTGATCGCTCTCATCCGTGCGTCCGCCACACCGGATGAAGCGAAAAACGGGCTGATGAGCAGCTTCGGGCTGAGCGAAGAACAGTCCAAGGCCATTCTTGAGCTTCGCCTGCAGCGCCTTACCGGCATGGAGCGCGACAAGATCCGCGAAGAATACGACGAGCTGATGAAGCGTATCGCCTGGCTGAAAGAAGTGCTGGCCAGCGAGCCGATGCGAATGAGCATCATTAAGGAGGAGCTCGGCGTGGTCCGTGAAAAATACGGAGACGAGCGCCGCACCGAGATCGTATACAGCGGCGAAGATCTTTCCATCGAAGACCTGATCGCCGACGAGCCGGTTGTGATCACCATTTCGCACCTGGGATACATCAAGCGTACGCAGCTTTCGGAATACAGGGCGCAGTCCCGCGGCGGCGTAGGCTCCAAAGGCAGCTCCACCCGCGACGAGGACTTCCTGGAGCATCTCTTTATATCGAGCACGCACAATTACCTGCTGCTCTTTACCGAAAGAGGAAAATGTTTCTGGCTGAAAGTTTACTCCATTCCCGAAGGCGCCAAGGCCTCGAAGGGACGGCCGATCCAGAACCTGATCAACATCGAGCAGGGCGATAAGGTGAAGGCTTATATTTCCGTGAAGAACTTCGCCAACGAAGAATACATCAACAGCAATTATATCCTGATGTGCACCCGTAAAGGGGTAATCAAGAAAACATTGCTCGAAGCTTATTCCCGTCCGAGAGCGAACGGCATCAACGCCATCAACGTGCGCGAAGGCGACGAGCTGCTGGAAGCCAAGCTGACCGACGGAAAGAGCGACGTGATCATCGCGAAGCGGTCGGGCAGGGCTATCCGTTTCCACGAAGCCGAGGTCCGCGATATGGGCCGGAATGCTTCGGGCGTGAAAGGCGTAACGCTGGAAAGCGATAAGGACGAAGTAGTGGGAATGGTAGTGGCTCCGGCAGACGGGCTGCAGACCACCAGCCTGCTCGTGGTTTCCCAGAAAGGTTACGGCAAGCGCTCGTTCATTGTCGATCCGGAGTCCGGCGAAGATGAATATCGCCTTACCGGCCGCGGAGGAAAAGGAGTGAAGACCATCAACGTGACCGATAAGACCGGCGATCTGATCGCAATCAAACCGGTAGCCGACGGCGACCACCTGATGATCATCACGCGCAAAGGTGTGCTGATCCGTATGCAGGTTTCAGATCTGCGTATTATGGGACGCGCCACACAAGGCGTGCGCCTCATCAACCTGAAAGGGGACGACGAGATCGCAGCAGTGGCCCGCGTACGTAAGGAAGCCGTGGAAGATGAAGGCGTGGAGATACCCGGAGAAACTGCGGAGAATGATATCATAACGGAAGCCACTGATAGCCCGCAAGAATAAATGTACAGAATGATAAAGCTTTTTCTCTCACTGGCTCTGTTCGTGGTTGTTATAACGGGACAGGCTCAAAATATCATACCTGTAGATAGTGTTGGTAACGGCGTTGCGATCTTCAGGACTTCCAGGGATGTTGACAATAGTATTTGTAAAGTATACCTGAAACAATATAAGGGCAGGTCATATAATACGGTTGCTGCAATGAAATATGATCTTGGGGAGAAGAATGAACAAATACTGGATTACAGAAGTACAAATGCATGGGGAATGATCGATGATAGCATCATATACCGGTTTTATCCCTCTTCACTGAAAAAGGAGCCCCGGGACGCAAAAAAATGGATATTGTATGAGGTTCATCATATTGGTTTTGAAATTGTGTTCTATACATGCGGAACAGACATATACAGCACTTATTTTAAACCTAAAGTCTTCACAGACGAAGAAACGGGTGAAGTAACAGCTTTCGATGCCGGATTCAGTTACTTCATGTTTTTCTCACGCGGATTAGATGGAAAAATATATAAATTGAACTGGGAAAATTTAGCCTTGTTAGTGAAGGAGGACAAAGATCTTTATGATCAGTTAATGGTCAGAGTCAACGAAAAGCGCGATAAGACAAGGACTTATGAGCAAAATGTACGGTTTGCCCTGGAAATTCTTTTTGCATATGATAATTCCTTCTATCAGTAGTCGTCTTTTCCGATAAATGCCTGAAATTTTTATTTTTGGCTATCTTTTTGATATTTAACTTTCGAAAAAACAAAAACATGAAGAAGATCCTTGTATTTGCCTTTGCTGTTGCACTTGCCCTGCCTGCATTCAGCCAGGAATCGGCCGTGCAGTCCGCATGGGAGTACTTACAGACCTACGACCGCGAAAGAGCCGCCGGCAACGAGTCCGCGTCGATCCAATCACTTCTCGACGCCAAAAAAGAGATAGACAACGCGGCCGTGCATCCGAACTCCTCGCAGAAATCGAAGACATGGAAATACCGCGGCGACGTTTACTACCAGATCGCTACGAATCCAAGCCCGCAGCTTATCCTGCAGAAGAACGGCGCGCTCGACACCGCTACCGCCAGCTTCCTGAAAGCGCTGGTAGTGGAGAAGAAAGAGAATGGCAAGCCGGTGATCCACGATAAGAACGACATCATTTATACCAAGCTCGCCAGCATCGGCAACAAGTATATGGATGACGGCGGAAAAGCCGCCGACGCCAAAGACTTTAAGAAGAGTGTGGCTATGTGGCTGAAAGCCCGTCAGATATATGATGAGATCGCGAAGAATATCGAAAAGAACGAGCAGTTTCTCAATGCTTCCAAGGGAGCGCTGTACAACATCTCGATCATGTATTCCAACATGAACGATGCCGACAACGCCATCAAAAGCAGCGAAGAGCTTCTCTCGCTCGGTTACGACAGCGTAGGAGTGTACCAGAACCTTCTTTATCTGTACATGCAAAAGGGCGACAACACCAAGACTGCCGAAGTTCTGTCCAAAGCGAAACAGAAATACCCGAACAACGCAGACCTCTTCATGACCGACCTGATGCTCGCGCTGGAAAATAAAGACGACGCCCGCGCGCGCCAGCTGATCGAAGAAGGCAAGACCCGTTTCCCCGATCGCAAGACCGACATTATCCTGCAGGAAGTGAACTTCCACTTAACCAAGAACGATAACGAAAAAGCGCTCCAGGCATTGGAAGAAGCGATCGGCATCTACTCGGCCAGCACAAAGCCGGACGACAAGAACATCCTGACCATTCTCTATTTCAACGCCGGCCTGATCTATGACAACCTGGCAGAGAAGATGCTTGAAACGAATAAGGACCAGTCAGGACAGTACATGACCAAGGCGCTGGAATATTATAACAAGACGCTTGAGCTCGATCCGAACTATGTGGCAGCATATAACCAGCTTGCCAACTATCACGTACGGATGGGCAACGATTATATCACAACGGCCAACAACCTGCCGCTCGATAAATCGAAAGAGTTCAACGAAATGAAAGGCAAAGCGGACAGCGAATACAAGACCGCTACCGAGCTGCTCGAAAAAGGATATGCTATCAAGCAGGACGAAACGATCAAGAAAAACCTGATCGAACTGTATAAAAAGACCCAGCAGCTGGACAAGCTGAAGGCGCTCCAGGGCGAATAGTATTACCCATATATTTCCAGCAAGGGATCCGGCTTCGGGTCCCTTTTTTATTTCCCGTAAAAAATTGCAATCCCCGGCAAAAATCTGTTGGTGAGGAGGTTAATTAACAGGAGCCGGTATATGATATCTGAAAGATTTCCGTAAATTACTCTACTCAAACCCTCCACTTATGAAACCACTTACTATGTATTTTCCTTTGCGGGCAGCAGCGCTTCTGCTCGCTTTTCTTTTTCCGGCCGCCGGTCATTCCCAGTTCAGCTACCAATGGGCGGCCTGCATTACAGGCTCCGGCGAAGCCTTCATCGATGATATGGATGAAGACGCCCAGGGCAATATTTATATCATCGGACGGATAAACGGAACGGTAGATTTTGATCCCGGTCCGGCGGCGGCGCCCCGCACTTCCACGGGCAATATGGATTTCTTCCTGGCCAAGTATGATGCAAACGGCGGCTTTATCTGGGCAAACGTCGCCCCCGGCGGTTTTAGCGGATGGGGCATGATGCCGTTCAACATCAGGGTTGCGCAAAATTCGGTCTATGTGGCCGGAACCTTTATCGGCAATTGCGATTTCGATCCCGGACCAGGCGTGGCCAGCCTTTCGGCCATAGGAAATCTCGGGCCGTTCTTCGGGCGGTACGATCTGAATGGGAATTATCAGTGGATAAATACCGTCGGCTCCCAGAATAACGATCATGCCACGGGCATAGATGTAGATGCGGCAGGCAATGTTTATGTATCATTCGTATCCGGAGGTACGGCGGTCGATTTCGATCCCGGGCCCGGAGTGGCTCCTCTCGCGGTGAACGTGAATGACGGCGTATTCGCCAAGTACGATAATGCCGGGAATTACATTTTCGCGAAATCATTTACCTCCACGGGCGGAGGCTGGCATCCCTGTATGGACATTGCCGTGGATAACGCAAGCAATATTTATGTGACCGGCCTGTTCGACGGGCCGGCAGATATGGATCCGAACGGCGGCACCGTAATGGTGAACCCGACGGGAGTAGACGGCTACATAGCAAAGTATGATGCAACGGGAGCATATCTCTGGCATGGCCAATATGCAGGAACAGCAGACGATATCGGCGCCACATTGCGCATGGACCAGGTGAACAATACCATATACAACGGCGGATATTTCAGCAGCCCGGTGCTTGATCTCGATCCCGGCGCAGGTACTGCGAATATCAATTCATCCGGCACCAACGGCTTCATTTCGAAATTCGATGCCGCCGGCGGTTATCTCTGGGGCGTAAATGTGGATGGAAACCAGACGGACGTGGTGCAGGATATCGACCTGGACAGCTGCCAGAACGTATATGTAGCCGGATATTTCAATTCATCTGCGCTGGATCTGGATCCCGGCCCCGCCACAACCGGGTTATCGGCGACAGGAGCAGAGGATGTGTTTTTCGCGAAGTACACCAGCGGCGGAACTTTTTTGTACGCCGGCAGCATCGGGGGACCGGCTACCGATGTCGCAGGTTGCTTGTCCGTAAACGCGGCCAACAGGAACCTTTCGGTGGGCGGATATTTTAACCAGATAATGGATACAGATCCCGGGCCGGGCGCGCAACCGCTTACCGCCGGGGGAGCTAACAACGGGTTTCTCTCATCATATTCCGAAAATCCCCCGCAGCCGGTAGACATAACGCCTCCGGCAAACCTGAGCATTTGCCCGGGCGACAGCACCTTGCTGATCGTTGCAGGCTCCGCGGCGGGCACGGTTTATTGGTATGACCTTTCTGGAAATCTTGTAGGCATCGGGGATTCACTGTTCACCGGGCCGATCGGCGGAACCGTAACATTTATATTCCAGGATAGCATAGCCTGTCTGCCGGCCAGCTTTCCCGACAGCATTACCGTAAACGTAGGGAACATCAACGTAAGCATCACCGCGAGCGACAGCACGCTTTGCGCCGGGGAAGCTACAACGCTCAACGGTTCGGGAGCGGTATCCTATCTATGGACGCCCGGCGGATCCGCCCAGGCTACGATCGTTGTGTCGCCCGCGGTTACCACAACGTATATGCTCACCGGCCAGGCGGGCAATTGCGCCGATTCCGCGTCCATTACCATTTTTGTGGATCCGTTGCCGGTTCTCGGCGTGCAGGGCGATACGGCCATCTGCAGCGGAAATACGGCGCAGCTTACGGCGTCCGGTGCAAGCTCGTATCTATGGTCGCCCGGCGGAGAAACTGCCGCCACCATAACCGTAACGCCGGCTGCAACGACCGTATACACCGTTGCCGGAACCAATGGCACCTGCACGGATTCCGTATCCGTAACGGTAAATGTGCTCAATAATCTCGTGGTATCGCTTGGTCCCGATACGCTCGTCTGCGATACATCCACGCTGCAGCTCAGCGGCGGCGCAGGGCAGAGCTACCAGTGGAATACGGGAGAGACCACACAGTCGGTCAGCGCTGATACCACCGGGCTTTACATAGAAGTGATCACCGATTCCACCGGCTGCTCCGGCGCCGATTCCATCTTCGTGCAATATGCGCTGCCGCCGCAGTTCGCGCTCGATACCGTGGTGATCTGCGAAGGCGATTCTGCGTTCTTTGCAGTCTCTTTCGATGAAGGCACTACATATTTATGGCAGAACGGAAGCGCCGATACATCCGCATGGACGGCAGATCCGGGACATTTCTGGCTACAGGAAACGAATATCTGCGGAACGGAGACCGACAGCGGTTTCGTGATCATTCAGCCCGCGCAGCCGGCCATTGTGCTGCCGGATATCTTTACGCCAGACGGCGACGGTACCAACGATCAGTATTATGTAAGCGGAGCCGTGCTCACAGAGTCGTTCCGCATGGATATTTACAACCGCTGGGGGAGGCTCATGTTCTCATCCGCCGATCCAGCGGCGAGCTGGGATGGAAGCGGCGACAACGGGACGGTGACGGCGGGAACATATTTTATCGTGTTCACGTACCGCAACTGCCAGAATGAAGAGAAAAAAACGCACGGGCTCATCGAGGTCATCGCCGGCAATTAGAAGCTGAATATTGGGGCGGCAATTTCCGGCTGTCCGCTACTATGCGGGGAAGGATACTGGTGTATTCCTTCCTCTACTATGCGGGGAAGGATACTCCGTATTCCTTCCCCGCATACCGCTTCCATCCGGGCCGCGCACGGCGTTGCCAGGGGGAGAGTTTTTATACGGCCGGGAGGTGGCCTTATCACTCGAAACACCCTAAGCAGTATCGAAAATTTAACGCGGCTGATATTTTTTTATATTAAATGAACGCTAGATTTGCCACCGAACAACTAACACACAAACAATATGAAATATAATCTTCTCGGCAATACGGGACTGAAAGTTTCCGAGCTGTGCCTCGGCACCATGACCTTCGGTGGAAAAGGATATTTTAAAGTGGTGGGCGAGCTGGATCAGCCCGCCATCGACACGCTGATGAAACGTTCCGTCGACGCGGGCATCAATTTTATCGATACCGCGAACGTATATTCCGAAGGTCTGTCCGAAGAGCTTACCGGCCGCGCCGTCCGCAATCTCGGCCTCAACCGCGACAGCCTCGTGATCGCCACGAAAGTGCGCGGCAAGATGGGCGAAGGTCCCAACGACAGCGGGCTTACGCGAAAGCACATCATGCAGCAGGCGGAAGCCAGCCTGAAGCGGCTGAATATCGATTATATCGACCTGTACCAGATCCACGGCTACGATCCGCTTACGCCGCTGGAAGAGACATTGCGCGCCCTCGACGACCTGGTGCGCAGCGGAAAGGTGCGGTACATCGGGTGCAGCAACCTGGCTGCATGGCAGCTCATGAAGGCGGTGGGATATTCCACGTATCATCATATTTCGCGGTTTGTTTCGCTGCAGGCATATTATACGGTGGCGGGCCGCGACCTGGAGCGCGAAATAGTACCGTTGCTGCAGGATCAGAAACTTGGCCTCATGGTGTGGAGCCCTCTGGCCGGAGGATTGCTGAGCGGCAAGTACAGCCGCAATATGGAAGCCGGCGAGGGCGGCCGCCGCCTGAATTTCGATTTCCCGCCAATCCATAAAGAACGCGCGTTCGATATCATCGACGTGCTGCAGGAAATGGCGAAGGAAAAAGGATCGAGCGTAGCCCAGCTAGCATTGGCATGGCTGTTGCATCAGCCGGCCGTTACCACGGTGATCATCGGCGCCAATAAGATGGAGCAGCTGGAAGATAATTTCAAGGCCACCGGGGTAAAATTCACTGCTGAAGAATTGGAGCGCATCGACGCCGTAAGCAAACTGGAACCGGAATATCCGGCCTGGATGCTGGCGCGGCAGGGCGCGGACAGGAAGATGGATTGACGGAATGATAATTCCTAAAAGGCTTAGAGGCGGGGGGTTATTTAAAATACTGATTTAACATAACATTAATTATAGGATAAATGCAATATAAATTGGGGGATTCTGAATGGCCCCGAATCGCTAGATCTACCATCTGAATTTCAGTCCCTGGCATTCGGATGAACCAACTTGTCTGCTCCGGATAAATCATTCAAAATAGCGGTGCATAATAGGAACGCTCAGATTCTGGCTCAGCCTTCATATGAAAAATAGGTATTTTAACGGATAAGATACGGTAATTCTACGGATGGTGTATCAGAATGTTTTGTTATAGCTTTCGCAAGCAAAAATGCAATTCAGCCTAAGCCCTACCAACACCCAAACTCTGTAATAGAATTCATGAAGCCATCAACATAAAATGCTTCCGTGAAATGCTCGGCATTAAGCAGGAAACCTTGCCTTTTGAGGTGGGCGAAGACTGAAACCAAAAAAGAATAGAAAGAAACCATCGAGCCTGAAATTTTTAAAACAAATATCTGCTGCCTTGAAAATTCTTATAAAAGCAATTCAGATATCAAGTTTTTAAAGCTTATAGTTAAACATTAACAAAAAAAAACAATGGGAGGCAATGCTGGAATAAGAGGATATATTATTCAAACAATAATTTGCGTTTTGGATTCTTTAGAAACAGATAACAATTGGACGTCTGTTACATTAGAACCGTTGGATGAATCAGAGAAAGTTGATATTAAGTGGACATATCCTGATAGTAGGGTGAAAGCCACACAAGTGAAATCTTCTGAAAATATTATCGGGTTTTCTGCTGCGAAAAAATGGTGCGAGGAACTTGAAAATAACTCACCAGGAATTGAGGAATATGAGCTGGTGCTGGTGGGCAATCCAGCAGCCAACCTCTTGAAGAAAAAAGTGATAGGAAAGGTAAAGATTAGCGATTGTAAATCGCTAAACATCCAAGCACTTATTGATCAATCTTCCACAAAAATTGATGCCTATTATGAAAAGAAAGGCAAAGCCAAAATATCTTCGAAAGTTAGAGAAATGATTGTGCAGGTCTTAACCATTCACTTTGGAACAAGTTCGGTTGTTGGTACTGAAATAAAGAGAGCAGAATTTGACGCAAAACTATTAGAATGGATAACCGCAATTGAAAAGCAAATGGAAACAAATCCATTTATCTCTTTAGCACCACCAGTTGAGAATCAAAATATTCCCTTCAATCAAAGAATTGCAAAGAAGATTTTAGAATTAATAGGTTGGAGTCAATTTGGGGAGAACCAAAGAGTTGAAGTTTTTAATGAACATACTTCAGAAAATGATGTGCACCAAGTCGAATTTATTGGAAGCTTTGAAAGTAAACTGAAAGAGAATACAGGTGATTTTGTGATGGTTTCTTCACTTCACAACCTTAAATATCCTGATAGCTCAAAAGCCGAAATAGTAAAGTATCTTAATGATACTGAAATGGTTTTAAGTGATTTTAAACGGAAAAATTCTATCCCACTTAAGCCGTATCAAAACACTGAATATTATAGTTTGCTTTTTTGGTTGACTACTGAATCCAGTGAACTTTCAAGTAATTTCATTCATCATGCAAAGGACAACTACAGAAGAAATTTATTGAATGAAAATGTGAACTATTTTTTCATAGATAATAGCAAAGCGAATTTTTTGATAAGTAGCATAGCGACAGCTAAAAACTACCGTGATGATGTTCCCGTTAAGTTTCTTTATCCAATTACAGAAGCAAATCAAAGTCCTGATAAAATTGGTCAAAGAGGCTTAAAACTACCCGTTCAATATATCAACTCATCAGTAATTCCAATTGCAAAAGAGGATAAATCAAAAATTAGTTTCCTGCTATTTTGCTCAGATCCATTTTCAACGGAATCGTTGAAAAAACTCATTTGGCTTACTATTCGCCTTACAAGTGGTTTTGGTAATGAGTATCGGTTGTATTTCCCCGACTATGATGAATCTAAACATGGTAATGATGCTAAAGAGGTTATTCGTTCCTTTAATGAAGAACTTCTTGACCAGAAAATAAAGATAGAGCGTTACATAGATGCTGATGCAAATGCCTTAGATTCTTTACCAAACACACAAGTTGTAGTTAGCAAGAATGAACAATATGATGAATCCAACCAAGAAGCATTAGATTCTGACAAACATATAAATGAAGCATTTATAAATATCTTACCATATGGCGACTTACTAAGACCATTCTTGAAAACAGAAGCAATTACTTCTAGTGACTTAATTTATTTCTTAGCCAAGAAAGGGATCTTCGTAAAAAGCGCGGATAAAACGAAACTTATTAATCTTATGTCAACTCTTCTATTCAGCCCGAATGAGTTAGAAGATTTCAAGTCATACATCAATGTTAAGAATAGAAATGTTCATACAAATAATGAGTTTTATAACATTAAACAAAATCAGACACTTGAATCTGTTTTTAATTTGGTAAGCCCGAATCTTGATAACTTGACTGAAGGACTAAATACTAAAATTGTTAACCATGATCGAATAAAGTTCATTCAAGACCCAAACAATAAGGATGAGTTCAAGATTACTCTGATCACAGAAGTCAAAGATCCAACAAGCAGTTTAGCCGTAAACACTAACTGGGGCAAATCAGAGGTTGTAGTAAGAAAACAAGACAATAAACTTATTGTTGTTTCTGAAAATACGGTCACTAGAGAGGATAAGCTAATAGCAAATAGAATAGTTAAGGAATTAGCAAGCGAATTCTTAAGAGTTAACTTTATTGAGGAAAAGAAAATAAAAGTCATGTTCAAAAACTTCAGATCCAATTTAGAAAGAGTGAATTTTCTTTTAGGTTTTAGTAATGTTGCATCTTCCTCAATTCTAAAAAACCCTGATATCCAATCCATAAAATTCAAGTTTGATGAAAAAACACCAATTCCTGAACTGTACAAGGATAAAGCGGATAAAGATTTGGTAATTAGCTATAGTGGAAAAGGACTAACAACACTGCAGGAATTGACTGAACAAAATGCAAAAGAATCAATCTTCTTGGAAGAAATATCTATATTCTACAAATTTGATTACCTCAATGTGAAAGACGGTTCTTATAGGGTAACGTATAGCTTTTCCAATGCCTTAAAAAACAAGCAGGGCTATGACGGTGTTTTTAAATCAGAACCCTATCTACCAATAAATCATCGTCAAGTCAAAGCATTGCAGAACATTGAGGGTTTGAAAAAGGAACTATCCAAAGAGATTGAGAGATTAAAACTTGAAAAATTTAAACAATTCAACATAATTGAATGATTGATTTTACCAGCGTTCAACTTGAACAGGTTGTTATACATCAGGTTGGAAATAGATTGCGTGATGAATATCTAAAAATATCATCAGGGGTTGTAGAGATTGAAGATACTGAAACAATAAATTATTTGTTGAAATATTTTCTTTCCTCCTTTAACGACAATGAAATTTACAACTTTACACATTCTTCTGAGATTGAATTAAATGAAATTTATTCTTTCTCAAAAAAGATATTTGCAAATCCAGATTCTTTCTTTGAGAAATCAGTTGACATTGCAAAACATCTCTACGAAAAATCCATACACCCTAAAGTAAGTGCAGGGGAATTATGTGTTTGTTATTTTAAGAAATGTTTCTTAGATGGAACCTCCACAGATGCAATAGGCCTTTTCAAATCAGAAGGCAAAGATGTTTTCTTGAAATTTGATTCTACTAAAAACTCTTTTAAGGTAAGGCATGAAAGAGGGATTGACATAAAGAAACTTGACAAAGGCTGTTTGATATTCAATGTTGGGAAATCAAGCAATTACAAGGTTTGCATAACTGACTCAAACAAATCAAATGAGACCCAATATTGGAAAAATGATTTTCTAAATATTAAAGCTGCATCCGACAATTATCACTTTACAAAAGATTTTCTCTCAATCACTAAAGTCTTTGTAACAAAGCAACTTGAAGAGGAGTTTGAAGTAAACAAAGCAGATAAAATCGACTTGCTTAATCGTTCGGTTGAATATTTCAAAACACACGATAGTTTTGAAAAGAAAAAGTTTGAAAAAGAGGTTTTTCAGGATTCGGAAATTATAAGATCATTCCGAAAATTTGACTCTAATTACAGGCAGGAAAACGAAATTGAGCTTGCTGATAACTTTGACATATCTCTGCAAGCGGTAAAAAAACAAGAACGGGTTTTTAAAAGTGTATTGAAGTTAGACAAGAATTTTCACATTTATATTCATGGCAACCGGGAAATGATAGAACAGGGAATTGACAAAGACGGACGTAAATATTATAAAATTTATTACGAACAGGAAAGTTAATCTACCTATACTCCATGCATTTTGCTCCATATCCTCCGGAAAAGAGCTTTTCGCTGAAAAAAGTAAAAAACAAATCGATGCCCCCGTTTATCTTTGGTATGGTTATAAAGCCGTCAGGCAAAAACGCGCCAAAAAACTCACCCGAGGCTATTTAATGTTTTCTTTAATCACTGAACTTGCGTTAAATCAAATTCTCTTTGGGCAAGTTATAGACGTCTTGAAAGGATCATAAGCGAAACTTTATAGATTTATTCTATGGAATTTTTAGCATACTTTGACTACTTAGGTTATGCCGACTTCATTGATCGCAATAAACCTGAACAACAAATCCAGGTTATAAATCGAAACCATCGTGATATAGAGAATGCACTGGCAAAGCAAAAAAAAGTGCCCAGTCCCTACGGTGGATTTATGGCGGATCTCCGCGAGGCCAAAGTAAACTGCACCGTTTTTTCAGATACGGTTATATTTTGGGTAAAGGATAACTCTATAGAAGCTTTAAAAGAACTTCTTGAAGTTTCTTATATCTACAATTGGAGTTGCATCGACTTTTTTTTCCCTGTTAGAGGTGCAATTGTATTCGGCGAATTCGAGGAATATAAACTTGATTATACTAATGATGTTGGTGCTACCTATGGGGTAAGCTCCATTTTCGGTAAAGGTCTTGTTAATGCATATAGGAAGGCAGAATCACAAGACTGGGCTGGAACGATAGTTGATTCCTCAATAGTTAATTTCTTAACGGAAAACCACATTGATCCCAATGAATTTTTAAGTCCTTTTGCAAAACAATATCAGGTTCCATATAAAAATGGATACGTTCATCCGAACACTGAATGGGTTCTCAATCTCGTAAAAGCAAATAGCTCGTTATCCGAAGAAGCATTTGTTTACTATAGTAAGAATATTACAGAGAATTTTGCTAAATATAATAAGCGAGTTGAGCATGAATCTGTTCAACTTAAAATAAAAAATACAATTGATTTTTTAGCAAGCTATAAATGATCCTCCCCTAAAAATTACTTCTTTTACTATTCTTTAAAAAAAAATGGTAGCTAGCCTCCTATTAGCCTCTTATTTTTTTATCCATCCCGCTCTGCCAAATCCCGCCATCGCTGACCATAAGAGATGAAAGATGTTACTAAACAAAAAAATATCGTATTTTAATTCCGATTACTGAACTGTCTACGGATAGTCAAGAACCTAGCCTGCTATTTGGATACCTAACAAATAAACCTCTAGTAAACTCACATGCGCCTCACCTTCCTCCTACTAACCATCCTCACCCTCCCACGCCCAAAAGCTCAACCAAACCTTCATCTCCACCGACATCCACAACTTCTGGACCGCCTACGACAAGATCATTTCAACCGGAGACAGCGTTGAAAAATACCGGTACTTAAAGGAGCTTTATCTCGATAAAGGAACGGACGGCTTACAAAGTCTCATTGAGGTCCGGAATTATACAGAGCAGGAATTCATTGACTGGATCAATAAATACCCGGAATTCTGGCGATCGATCCGGCCCAACACGTTAGGGGTAAGAAGCCTGTATCCCAAGATCAGTAAAGATCTTCAAAAGCTAAAAGATGCGTACCCGGAGCTGAAACCCGCCACGATATATTTTTCGGTCGGGGCATTCCGGACGAACGGGACCGTACAAGGCAATAAGGTTTTGATCGGGGCCGAGCTATCGCTGGCCGACAAGACAACGGATGTAAGCAGGTTCCCTGAATGGAGGCAGCAATTCTACAAGAACCAGGATCCACTGTCTGAGCTTGCCCTTTTGTGCACGCACGAATACATCCACACGCAGCAAAAGCAACTGGTCGAAAACCTTCTTTCGATGTGCCTGTACGAAGGCGTTGCGGAATTTATCTCCTGCAAAGTTACCGGCAAAAAGTCCGCTTCGCCGGCTATCGAGTTTGGAAAAGCGAATCAAAAGGCTGTCGTTGATCAATTCGTATCCGATATGTTCATCATGTCCAACAACTACAACTGGCTGTGGGGAGAAAACAGGAATGAATTCAGAGTAAGGGACCTGGGGTATTATATCGGCTACGAGATATCCGAACGCTACTACAACCGGTCGCAGGACAAGAAAAAGGCAATCAGAGAGCTCATAGAAATCGACTACACCAACGAAAAAGAAGTCGAACGCATTGTGGATCTGACCGGGTTATTTCCTAAAACATTCGAAGAGCTGTACAGCGATTACGAAAAGGAACGGCCATGTGTAATAAAAATAACTCCGTTTGAAAACGGCAGCCAGGCCGTAAAACCAGGTCTTACCAAAATTACAGTAACATTTTCCGAGCCGTTGTTCAGGTATAATACGGGAATCGATTTTGGTCCGCTCGGACCGGAACATTGTCCCACGATAATGCCCGAAAGGATTTTTAGCGATGACGGAACTTCCTGGACGTTTGAAGCCGATCTGAAACCTTGTAAGCATTACCAGATCCTGATCTCAAATAATTTCAGAAAGGAAAATGGCGTAAGGCTTAAACCTTACCTGATCGACTTTAAGACGGCTGAATAACGGCAAAATCCTCTGCCATGTTACTTAACACTCAGCCTGTGATAAACTACCTGCTGACCGTTCGTTATCCGGATGGTATATATACCAGCCGGTAATGACGGATCAAGCTGAATGGTGGTTTTTCCCATGCCTGTCTTTTCGAGGTTCCAGCTCTGCTGCAGGGTACCCTGCATGGAGTAAAGCTCTGCCGTGGCCGATTCGATTTCCGGCAGCTGCAGGTGAAGCATACTGCCTGCGTCAGCCGGGTTGGGATATACTCCCAGGCTGATCTGCGATTGGAAAGAAACGCTGACCGGGCCATAATAGGTTGCGGAGCCATCTACATCGACCTGCCTGAGCCGGTAATAATTGGTGCCGGGCGAAGGCGACTGATCATAGCTGCTATAGTTGATGATAGTATTAGAATTACCGGCGCAGGGCTGCTCGCGGATGAGCTCGTACTCGCCGGTACCGGTAGCATGCTCCAGCTCAAAATGGCTGCAGTTGATCTCTGAAGCTGTAACCCATTCTACAAGCACGGCATCATCCTGCTGAGTGGCTTTAAGAGAAAGCAGCTCCACCGGAAGCGGCCCGGACAGGTTCGTAATAATGCCGATATTGGTAGGTCCGCCGCCGTCGCCGGCCAGCGTGGTGCAAGCCGCCTGGTCGCAACCTCCCGAGCCGGGAAGCGTATAGACGATGGTATTGCTGGTAGGCATGGCCACGCTGAATACGATAATTCCCTGCCCGCCGCCGCCACCGCCGCCATGCGTGTCGGGAGCAACTGACGAGCCGCCGTCGCCTCCGTTGGACAAAATGCTGAGCGGACAGCCCGCGGCAATGGAGTAGCTGCCTACCTCTAATACAATGGAGCCGCCTGCACCGCCGCCGCCGCTGCCGTCGTTCCCCGCGTTGGAAGCGGAACTCCCGTTGGCCGTGATCATTCTGCCGCCACAGCCGCCGGTGGTTGCAATGGAACCTGCCTTGATAAGAACGATGCCTCCGCCGCTGGCGCCCGGGGAGCCCGCATCGTTGTTCTCATGGCCGCCGCCACCGCCGCCGCCCATAAATATCCGCGATGCATCGATGACTCCGCTCAATGCGACGCCACCGTAGCCCCCTACACCCGGTATGCATCCTGAGCCGGCAGTGATCCAGCCCATGCCTCCGTAACCGCCGAAAGTATAATTACTGCCGCCGCCACCACCGGAATTTACGTCGTTGGCACCGCCGCCGCCGCTCAATATCTTGGCCCTGCCTGCTGCGAATCCGGTGTCTGTGTTCCTGTAAATACCCTCGCCCTTGCCTGCATAGCGCATAGAAATTGGGGCGCGGAACGTAGTATCATCACAGCCGACATAGCCATTCAGGTTGTTCGTGAAACCGCCTGCAAAGCCCCGGCCGTTTGCAGTAATGTTGTGCGCCAGGGTAAGCGTGCCGGGAACTTCTATAGCCACTACACCGCCTCTATTCCCGTCCCACGGCAGCGCATCAATGTCGGCTACAGTGGTATAATTCGGCGAGCCCAGCCTGCGCAGCGTTATGATCTGCACACTGGAATGAGGACCTGTATTGTACGTATTGACCAGCGGCGAAGCCAGCGTAATGGTGGCGGGCACCGATGCAGTTTCCGTGTGGCTTAGTATCTGCCGGATCTCGTACCTGCCGGCATTACCGATCGCAGAAAGCTCGCCGAAGCTCATATTGTTTCCTGTATTGCTCCCGATCACGTCATCCTGCATCTGCATGATGACGATCCAGTTGCCGTCTTCAAATGTTTCGTATGTTTCGGAAACGTGAGTTAGCGTAAGGGTATTTCCGGCAATGGAATTGACCCTGGCATATCCGTTTACCGGCATCTGCGGATAGATCCGGGCGGCTTGCAAGCACAGAATAAGTACGGGCAGAAGTAAATGTCTTTTTTTCATAAGAAAGCAATTGGCACCAGTTTTTCCAAAATTGAGCCAAAGGTGCTGCGGGGACGGGAAACCGGCTGGTTTAGCTGGCCTTAAGAACGGCCTGTGATGCTGAGGCAGTGGATATAGCCTTTCGTTTTATTTTATTTGAGCACCTCAAACGCTGTGGTATCCCTGCTCTGGCGGGTGTGGCTTTCCTCCCCGGTTTTTCGTCCGGTGGCGTAAAAAAGCCACACCGGTGCCGGGCACAAGTTGTTTAACGGAGCATAATTTTTGATAATAACAGGTCTGACCTTGATCACTTTTTTGTATAAAAGCTCCTACGACAAGATCATTTCCACAAAAGACAGCGTTGAAAAATACCGTTTCATAAAGGAATTTTATCTCGACAAAGGGACGGATGGTCAAAAAAGCCTATTGAGGTCCGTAATTATACCCCTACTGGCAAATAATCCTTTGGCGAATCGCAAGCTCAACGACTGTTGACATTGGTTTGGTTTCTGCTGATTCCATAAAATGTTAACGCATAATACATTGTTAAGGAGATCATCTATATTCCATCTCTCTATGCAATGTTCTTCTGAACGCTTTCAGTCTGTGTTCGTATAATCGATTTCATATCCTGAGTTTCCGAAAAACGGTCGAAGGCATTGCAGGTAGATTTGCCAAATAGCAAAGTAGAGCTCGTAGGTTTTAGTATAGGCATCGTTTAAAGATGTGGCAGCTATAGGTTCAAAAAAATCGAATTCAGGAAAGCACTCCTGTACTTTACATCTGCAGTCAAAAAAACGAGCATATTTAGGTTCGGATTTTTTGTTGTAGATATACAGATCTTCTAACAGCGCTATTTTGAAGGTATAACGAAACACTTTTACTTCATTTCGGGTTCTAACTCCAGCCGATATTTCAAAAAACAAAGCTTTTCCTTCTGTGAAAAGCTTCCAGTATCTTGTCGTTCTTGCTTGTTTTTTGCAAAAAATCTTTACCTCTTGTTCTTTCTGCTCCGCATTCAATAAAGGCTTTGTATCAGTCAGATTGGGATCTTCCGGCAAAATGTCGTTTCTTGAATTAAGAACAAGTGATATTTCAGTGCCGTCATTAATTACAATCCGCTTTTTCGTCGTTTTATCATACAAGTTGCCAAATTTGTATATTACATTTATTGCCTCCATGGTACAAAATTATGACACTAAGAAAATCAATAAAACAAAAGACAAAACACATGGATCCTAAAATGATATGGGCCAACCTGGCCGTAGAGAATCTCGATCGGACTACCAAGTTTTATACGGAAATTGGATTTAAGCCCAACGGCGCTCCGAATGGAGATCTGACGAGCTTTGTTGCAGGTAAGAACGCATTCATCATTCACTTTTTCTTAAAAGATGTGCTCAAGCGGGCCATCATGGGCGAGCTGGCAGACACGCATACCGCAAATGAGATCATATTCACCATTTCCGCCGAAAGCAAAGGCGAGGTGGACGCCTGGGCTAAAGAAGTAGAACCGGCAGGCGGCAAACTGATCTCCCGACCGGAAACGTTTGGGAATAATTACTACGGATTTGTTTTTGCCGATCCGGACGGCCATAAGTTCAATGTTTTCTTCATGTAACCCGCTCCTTTTTATGCGCCAAAAGCTCATATTCCTTCCCGCCTGTCTCCTGCTTTTCGCGGGAAACCTGTCGGCCCAGATGATGCGAAAAGTGCTGTTCCTCGGCAACAGCTATACCGGGACAAACAACCTCCCCCAGATGATAAAGGATGTGGCGCTGTCTGCCGGCGATACGCTGGTCTTCGACAGCAACATGCCTGGCGGATATACGCTGGAGGGCCATAGCCTGAATCCTACCTCGCAAAACAAGATCATGGCGGGCGGCTGGCATTACGTGGTGATGCAGGGCCAGAGCCAGGAGCCTATCATGCAGAGCTCCGTCTTCTTCCAGGGCGGCCATGCATTGGTGGATATGATCACGACCTTCAATCCCTGCGCAGTGCCGATGCTGTATATGACCTGGGGAAGAAAGAACGGGGACGCGCCCAACTGTCCCATGTTCCCCGTGATGTGCACGTACGCCGGCATGGACAGTACGTTGCGGCACCGGTACCTGGACCTGGCCGCCGGTACGGATGCGGAAATTTCTCCTGTTTCCGTGGTGTGGAATTACCTGCGGCAGCATCATCCCGGTATCGAGTTATACCAGGGCGATGAAAGTCATCCATCGCTGGCCGGATCGTACGCAGCCGCATGCTGCTTTTATGCCGCTATTTTTAAAAAAGATCCGACGTTGATCACTCATAACGGCGGCGTGAATGCCACGGATGCCGCGATCATCCGGAATGCTGCCAGTATACAGGTTTTCGACCGCCTGGATGACTGGGACTACAAGCAATTGCCGCAATCCGTCTTTCATTATACCATAGGCGCCGGCGCGAACGAAGTGCTTTTCAGCCCCGTCAGCAACGGCGCTATTCAAACCTATCACTGGGATTTCGGCGACGGGCTTACCTCATCGCAAGCCAATCCTTCCCATTCCTACGCGGCGAACGGAACCTATACGGTCACGCTAACTACATCCAACTGCGACCTCGAAGGCCTTCATACGAGCGTTTCGGACACGGTGATCGAATTCTGCTCGCATACGCCGGTGATATCCTCCATGCATCCATGGCTGTGCGAGAACGATACGCTTTACACGCAGGCGGCGGACGCTTACCAGTGGTATAGCGGCGGAGCGCCGATCCCCGAAACGAACCAGTATCTCGCCGGCTACGGGCAGTACAATAGCATGAGCTTTTCGGTGCGCACCACAGTGGGCGGTTGCACTGAGCTGTCGCAGCAATATAATGCCACTCCTGAGTGGTCCGGCTATTATTTTGATGCTGCCATGGGAGGCGATCCCTGCGAAGGAGACACCGCCATTTTTGCCGTGCTTCACATCAACGGCTTCCTGAACGGCTCGGAGATCATCCGCTGGTATAAGGACGGCGTACTGCTCGCCGCGGCGAACGGCTCTGATACCTTGCTGATCACCGCAGAAGGCAGTTACCGGTGCGGCGTGATCAACCCGTTGTCGGATTGTCCGTCTGATACTACGTTTTCATCTGACGTAACATTTATTTGCAGCACGCTTGGTATGGAGCCCCCCTACCCGGCCGATATTCGCTGGAAGCTTTACCCTAACCCGGCGTCGGAATTTATGACGCTGGAACTGGATCACCCGATGGAACAGGAAGAGATCCGCATTTACAGCATAACCGGGAACCTGGTAAAGACGATGCCGGCAGCTTCGGTCACCATGTGGGATATTTCCGCGCTTCCATCAGGTACATACTATATCCGGTTGAAGAATGAGCCGCGGGCGGTGATACGGTTCATTAAACTGTAGAGACAAGGCTTGCTCTGCAAAAACAAGCGGAGACAATACCAGGTAATTTTCATCTTACCTTTGTCTCCCGATACCCACATGCCCCGGAACGCCCTCCAGCTTCCACCCCCTCTCAGGATAGGTTCTTTTAAACTCTGCAAGAGAATCGGAAATGGACTAAAGTCGACCGGTTATAGGTCAAAAGCGACCGGGCATAGGTTAGCCGTTTGCCGCCGCGGAGAAATACAGACAAATCCTTACTATTGCATTCCCAAACAATAAACAACATGAAAAGCGCCATGAAACTGACCTTCCTCCGCTTTACCCTGCTCCTGCTGATCTCGTTTAGCTATGCATACACATCTGCCCAAACCTGGCAACCCATTGGTACCGGCCTTGGCAGTACAGGAAGAACATTGTTGCAAGATACCGCCACCGGCAGCCTGCTGATCGGCGGCGACTTTGTACAGGCGGGAGGCATCCCCTCTTCTTTCGTTTCCCGGCTGACGCAAAGTACATATTCGGCTGTCGGCACGGGATTCAATGGCACTGTTCAGGACCTCATGTTTCATGATTCGGAACTATATGCCTCGGGAACATTTACAATGACAGGGGTGGATTCCACATATCATATTGCAAAATGGGATACTGTTGCAAACGCATGGGTGCCGATCCTGGACGACATGGACGGATATATCTACGACATGGAATCGTACGGAGGATATTTATACGTCTGCGGATCGTTTACACAGGTTAACGGTGTACCGATGAATCATACTGTCCGGTTCGACGGAGTGAACTGGAGCGCAACATCCATGTCGGTTAGCGCGGGCTCGGTATCCGTTTCTGATTTCGAGAAAGACGATGTGGGAGGACTTTATTTTATTCAAGACGAGGTTGCCGGCGATGTTGTAAAGTATTTCAACGGTTTTACCACCACTCCTCTTCCCGTGGGATCGGATAAATTTTTCAGCTTTCTGAAATATATCGGCGGTATCTTGTATATAGGCTGCCCAAGCGACAATACCGGCTTTTTGAACTACCTGTACAGCTGGGACGGCTCCGCATTTTCCGCTTCCAATTATCTGCCCGCCAATACCAACCAGGCTGTGAATAACGGCGTAGGGCTTTCGTTTCTGGGCGAAAAAGACGGACATCTGCTGGTAGGCACCAAGCCGATACTCGCCGGCTCTCCGGGACATCTGCTGGAAGCTGTAGGAAACAGCTTCGTTATGATCGCATCCTCGAGCAACGGCGGCTATTTCTTTGATGTGAAAAAATACGGCCCTTATTACTACACCGCGGGCGCATTTACCAGCGTGAACGGAGTTGCCGCCAACAATATAGCACGGCTCTACTTCCCGCCGCCGAATGCAAACTTCAACACTTCCGACCTGACTCCATGCAGCGGGCAGACCGTTAATTTTACCAATACGACCACAAGCGCTTCCACATATCAATGGCACTTCCCCGGCGGCACTCCGGCCACATCCACTTTTGCAAGCCCCATCGTGGTGTACAATACTCCCGGAGATTATGATGTAACCCTGGTTGCAACCAACACGTACGGCACTGATTCCATCACTATGGTGAATCATGTGCATGTACAGCCGTTGCCAGCTGCGCCTTCTATTACCTGGAGCTATCCTTACCTGTCGTCCGACTATGCTGCCGGCAACCAATGGTACCTGAACGGGACGGTCATTGCAGGAGCTACAGGTCAGCAGCACGTGCCGCTGGCAAATGGAAGCTACACGGTAGTGTATACCGACGCATCCGGTTGCTCAGCCACATCCGGTGCGTACTTCTTCAATATGCTTGGCAACGAAGAATGGAGCGAGACGGAAGTCATAACGATCTATCCGAATCCCGGAAGTTCTGTACTGAATATACAAACTGCGTTTACAGGCGAAATAAGTTATAAAATTACCGACATATCCGGAAAGACGATCGCCGCAGGCACGCTGGGCGGACCGATCAATATGACACACTGCAGTCCAGGTATTTATTTTGTCGAGATATCTGACGGAAAGAATTTCTACCAGAAAAGATGGATCAGGTACTAGTCCTTAAATCCCTGCTATCTGCGAATTCCTGCAATGAAAGAGGCCACTGAAAATATCAGCGGCATAAAAACCATACGGTAATTGTTTCACCGTAGTATGGCAAAACATAATTAATTTTGGTATTTCTGCATTCCAAATCATCGCACAATGGATAATGCAAGAGTATACCGGATCATCTTTGCCAGCGTGTACCCGCTGTATATACAAAAGGCGGAGAAAAAGGGCCGCACGAAAGCCGAAGTGGATACCGTGATCTGCTGGCTGACAGGATACGATGCTCAGACCCTGCAGGAGCAGATCGATAAAAAAAGCACCCTGGAAACATTTTTCGCGGAAGCTCCGCAGATGAATCCGAATGCATCAAAGATAACCGGTGTGATCTGCGGGTACCGGGTGGAAGAGATCGAAGACCCGCTGATGCAAAAGATCCGCTACATGGATAAGCTCGTCGACGAGCTGGCCAAAGGTAAGGCGATGGAGAAGATATTGCGGACTTGATTTATAGACTTTCAGACGCTAGACTGCCAGACCTGAAGACACCGGACATTGGTAACACCAAATGAGCAGGCTAACCTCTCAGGACTCACTACTCACTACTCAGGACTAAATAAGATCTTATTCGTCCTTCTCTTCTCCTCTGCGATACTGCTCGTACGACTGCAGGAACCATTTGTTGCCGGGCGCCACCACATGCGTGTGAGCGTAATATAACCCACCGAGATGAATAAAGCCCGTGGTAAGGCCTCCGTTGATATGGCTTTCGGCTATCTTCCGGATGTTGCCTTCCAGCCGCTCCGGTTGCTTTTTCGCCTTCTGATAGGCCGTTTCCAGCTCTGCTTTCACACTGTCATCGCCAAGCCGGTACAGGTTCGAAATGGCCCAGGATGAATGCCAGATATTAAAGGGGCTCTTCATGCCGTCGATATGCGCCAGGTAAAGCTCGCCGATAATGCGGGCCTGCTTTGCGGTTACCACCTGGTCGCGCAGCACCCATATCCCGAGCGATCCGCCCTCGCTTGTCTTCTTCATTTCATCGCGCGCTACTTTGAGCGTCTCGTCCACATTTATTTTCTTCACCAGCGCAGGCTCCTGCTCGGAGTATATAAAGCAGGAATTGAGGAACAGCAGGGGAAACAGGAAAACCAGTGCAAACGCTTTCATAGTTATTTACCTTACAGTTACTTGAATAGTGCCATGAATTTCGGGATTTCGCGTGGGATTACCGGGAAGGAAGGATGTAATTTACGTTAAGGGGGTTATTTCGGCCCCGCCCGCTCATCCGGTATTGCCTGCCGTTCATGTGCTCTCATTCACCGCAAATGGGTTTGTATGCACTGCACGGAAACATGAATTATTTTTGTCTATCCTGTAAGAACTAAATCTTTAAACCACGCTATACATTAATTCATGAGACCCGCATCAATCCTGTCGCTTTTGCTTTTTATCTTCAGCGGTACGCAACTCTCAGCCCAATTTCCGTCGTTGAACGCATCCGTTATCAATAGCCGCGTAGAGCCTTCCCTTAAAGGTCGTGACATATGGCTGAATGTGCTCACAGTTGATCCGAGGGGCAATTACCTTGTGGCGGGAACGATCTATTATGATGCAACAGAGCAGACCGGAGATTATTGGATCGGCTACGCAGATACGACCGGTAAGCTACTATGGGAAAAAACGCTGAAAGCCTCCGGTAACGACGAACTGGCGCAGGTCGTCATTACCGGCGACGGCGGATACCTGCTTGCGGGCACTTCCGATTCGCCAAAAGGCGGTGACAAGATTGCGGAAGCGTATGGTAAAAAGGATTACTGGCTCGTGAAGCTGAACAGCGCGGGAGAGGTGGAATGGCAGCAATCGCTGGGCGGCTCTGATGATGACGAGCTGATGCATGCTGCGATAGTTGACACAGGCTACAGCATAGGCGGATGGTCGCATTCTGAGAAATCGGGAAACACAACGATGGAAGCCGACTCTTTAGAAAAAATATGGAATTTCGGTTATCATGGTTTTTGGATAGCTGAGCTGGATAAGCAGGGAAAGCTGGTGGGACAGAAAGACATGAAAGAAATCTATTCCTCTTTAACAGGATTTTATTTCATGCTGGACGGAGGTTATCTGCTGACGGGTAATAAGGGGTCTGGTAATGAGTTCGACTGGCTCATCAGGCTGGATGCCCTGGGCAATATTCTGTGGGTAAAGACGTACACAGACCTGCCCTATCAGTTGCCGGGAGGGACTTTATTCACAGAAACCCCGAATGGCTGCTTTTATTTCGGGGATAACTTTGAGCACGATACATACCGGAGTAACAACAGCGACTATGCAGTTTTGTGTTTTACGCCGGCAGGAGAGCTGAAATGGCACAGGACTTATGGCGGCGATAACCGGGATGACCTGGAATATATATGCGCCGCCGGCAACGATGGATTGTTGCTTGCAGGAACTTCGAAGTCGGATAAGTCGGGCAGTAAAACGGAAAATACGCCCGGCGATAGATTTACCGATATGTGGGTGCTCAAAGTGGATGACATGGGAGAAATTACGTGGCAGATGACCTTGGGCGGATACGACAACGAGCTCATGGGACAGGTGGCGGAGCTGCATGACGGAAGCTGCATCATAGCCGGCTCATCCATCTCGGACAGCTCCTATCACAAGAAAGACAACTCATACGGAAAGAACGATTACTGGATCGTAAAGCGCAGCAAGGCGGGAACAATTGAGTGGCAAAGAACGCTTGGAACCGAAGCGGATGAAAGGCTGACGCATATGCAGCCTACACCGGATGGAGGATTTTTACTGGCCGGCACTTCAAAATCGGGCAGCGAATGGCAGACGGTCGAAGACATCTGGCTGGTAAAGCTCGACGCGTCAGGTAATACGGTATGGCAGAAAAATTACGATGCGAACTACGGATCTCTGGAGTTTCTGACGCAGAATGGCCGCGGAGAAATATACGTAACGCTGAACATGAGCGTGAACAACCTGGTAATAAGGCTGGCTCCGGATGGAGAAACATTGAATGAGATGGAAACGGGCCGCGAGCTGCTTTTATTCTGCCTGCCTGCACATTTTTATCGCCGCAATCAAATAGTTCTGGGGAAAAATGAAATAGTCATTCGTGAGATCACGTCTTATTTAGAGCTCGCTTTTAGAAACGCACCGCAGGTAGGCCAGATACTGGACATCTGCTTCAGTAATATAAAAATAATGGGGTCTTCCCGATGACCGGTTTCACCCCGGTTTATTTCTAAAATATGCTTATGAAACTCCTTTTCATCTTTCTCCCCGCCTGCCTCGCATTTGGCAATACGACCGTTTCTGCCCAGCGTTTTCCATTCATTGAAAATTCAATGACCAGGGTAAAGCCCATGTTGGGAGGCAGAGATATCGAGGTGCGCGTAGTTACAGCCAGTGCGAATGGAAATTACCTGGCCGCCGGTACTATCTTCCCCGACAGGATAATCCGCTACGGCGATTTCTGGATGGCCTGTACCGACAGCATAGGAAGGATACTATGGGAAAAAACACTGAAAGCCAAAGGCGACGACAGGCTCACGCTGGCCATTGTAACGGAAGAGGGCGGCTACCTGCTGGCCGGTAGCTCCACTTCGCCCAAAGGCGACGATAAAACTGTGGAAGCCTTCGGCATGAAAGATTACTGGCTGGTAAAGCTCAGCCGCACAGGAGAGGTGGAATGGCAGCAAAGCGCCGGGGGCTCCAGGGATGACCTGGTTACAACCCTCATCCCTACCGGAAACGGATACAGCGTGGGCGGCCAGTCGCAATCTGAAGATATAGGTAACCCCGAGCTGAAACCAGGTGCAGGCGGCAAAACGTTCGGAATGTTTTTCTATGGATTCTGGATAGTGGAAATAGCTAAGGACGGGCGCCTGCTCTCCCATAGAGATCTGTCGCAGGATTTTTCGCTGTTGAACACTTACCACTTGCGCGACGGCGGATATCTGCTCCAGCTGGAAAGCAAGAACATGCCCGACATCAGTAGGCAGGTCCGGCTCGTGAAACTGGATTCCGCGGGGCGCATTCTGTGGGAAAAAGATTGTTCGGCCCTGCCCCATCCTATAACGCACCTGTCCGCGTTTGCCGAAACGGAGAACGGCGATTTTTATTTCGGCGGCAATATAACCCGCGATGAGTACAATGAGGACTACACCGTAATGGGCTTCACGGCAAACGGAGAGATGAAGTGGCATAGATCATACGGGGGAGACGACCTGGAGAGCTTTTATTATATGCATCCGTCGGGCAATGGGCTGCTGCTCTCAGGCACTTCGAAGTCCGATGTTTCAGGACAAAAAACAGAGGCTTCGCCTGGCAACGGCTTTACCGATCTGTGGGTGCTCTGCATAGACGAGAACGGTAACATCGTATGGCAGATGACCGCAGGTGGATATGACAATGAACAGGCCGGGCAGGTAACCGGACTGAAAGACGGAAGCTGCATTATAGCCGGATCTTCGCTTTCAGACATCTCGGGCAATAAAAGCGAGAACAGCTTCGGAGGCTACGATTACTGGGTGCTGAAGCGCAGCGCCGCAGGATCGGTAGAATGGCAGAAAACGTTTGGCGGCAACCAGCAGGACCTGCTGGAATGGGTTCAGCCCACACCGGACGGCGGCTTTCTGCTCGCAGGCTGGTCAGAATCCGGACGATCGGGAAACAAGACCACAGCAGAAGCCGGCGTATGGCTGGTAAAGCTGGATGCCGCCGGAAATGCCGTATGGCAGAAAGGTTATGCGGGTGAATTCCTGGAGCTCGTCGCCCAGAATGACCGGGGAGAAATTTATATTATCTTCACCCCCCTTATGGATGGTGCGTATGTAAGAAAGCTGTCAGCAAATGGTACGCTTCTGGAGGATATGGTGATATCTGATAAGTTGTTTTTGTATTGTTTGCCCGTACGTATATATGATAACCAGCAAATGGTAATCGGAGAGAATGAAATATTTGTAGGGCGGTTCACACAAAATTATCCTGATCATGCAAATCCCCGGCTTGTATGCGATATCCTGGATGAGTGCTTTAAACATGTAAGGCGCCAGAGAGTTTCTGAAAAAGCCCGATGAAAAACGAAATACTACAGACCACCCCCGATCGCGAGATCGTAACCACACGCATATTCAACGCGCCGCGGCAGCTTGTCTATAAAGCCTGGACCGATCCCGATCATCTGAAGAACTGGTGGGGACCAAACGGCTTTACGAATACCTTCCATACGTTTGACCTGAGAGCCGGCGGCAAATGGAGCTTCACCATGCACGGCCCGGAAAAAGGGAATTACCAGAATGAATGCACTTTTACGGTCATCCGCGAGCCTGAGCTGCTGGTGTGGGACCGGCAATCCAAGCCTGTCTTCCAGGTGGAAGTGATCTTCGAGGAAATTTCTGAAAATGAAACGCGGGTGATCTTCAGGCAGAAATTCAAAACAGCGGAGGAATGTAATAAGCTGCGGCCTTATGTGCCCGAAAAGAACGAGGAGAATATGGACAAGCTGGAAGCCGAGCTGAAGAAGATGCGGTAAGAGCACCGGTAAAAGTTTGCGCGCTACCCGGCTAAGTTCAGCAGGCAGCGCGCAATAAATGCAAAATCCATATTCCGGCGGATCATTTGCCGGCGGAACGCGTCACAGATCGCATGTTCCCACATTCCCTTCGGCGCCCACGACAATCAGCCGGTAAGGCTTCTGCTGGAAGATGGCCGAGCTTATGGCCCAGTTGGAGTCGACACCGGCCATTTTTTTCGTACTCAGATCATAACTTCCCAGGTTCGTCTCAGCTCATACGCATAGTATCTGGCCGGGATTCTGGTCATCAAATGCGATCCAGTTCACCGACCATCCGTCCAGATTGCCCTGGTCCTGCAGCTGGTAGCCGTCCCATTTGCCTACGTTCCCATTCGCTCCTACCGCCCACAAGGTGTTATTATGGTCAAACGCTATCATTTCCAGAACCCAGCCGCCCAGATCATACTCATTGCTCCAGCTTCCGTTCTGCCATTTCCCCATGTTGCCGTCGGCGCCTACGCCAAACATATTGCCGTTCTTGTCGAAGGTCAGCATCTTCAGATTCCAGTTCCCGATATTTCCTTTATACTGGGGAGTAGGCAACGCGTGCTCATTGGTTATCGTGAATACGTTTCCTTCTGCGCCGACCATGTAAAAGCAATTTTGCTGATTTGCCCAGGCGAGGCTGCTTAAGTTCCATTTCTTGATCATGCCCTGATCAAAAAAGTTGTAAGTGGTCATTACTGATGTAATTGAGGTTTTCCTACTCGTAAGGCTTTTCGGTTCCGCCCTCCGCCATTACTGAGCGGAAACAGTCTGTTTATGTGTGGTGCAGCTCCACGACCAATGCATTTGATTTTACAAAAGTGAAATAATCTGCTAACTCCAGAATAAACATAATTGACTGATGATACAGGCATTAATAACCGTGTTGGGGGGTACACGACATGCGGTCACTGTGCAGAAATTCAGTGTAAGCTGATCTAAAAAAGAAGAGAACAGGCGGCAATTGACCGCGGCGGGACCGGGCTTTCCGAAAGCTTCAGAGCGGCCTACAGGTATTTTGCTATCTTCTCCGCATCGATTGCATTATGCGAAGTAGTCCATACTGCTTTCCTGTCTTTCACTACGATGATCTGCGGCGACTGGTGGATCACCTTCAGTTCCTTTGCCACCAGGTCGGAGACGGAGCGAAACTCCAGGACGCTCAGGTAATGAACATCCGCTTTCCCGTCGATGAGCGCATGCCCGGCTCTTAGCCGCTCCTTTGCAAAAGCGCTTACGCCGCAACGGGTACTGTCCTTGAAAATGATCTGCGGTTTCACCAGGGATTCTTCCATCAGCGTATAAAAATCCTCCCGGGATGCCAGCGTTTTCCATTCGGCCATATGGGCAAAGGTACGCAATCTGCCGTTTTGCAGCATCGGCAGGCACGGGCTTATGAGTTTTTCACAATACGGCAAAAATGATCATCGGTACGGATGAAAACTAAAATTGATACATTTGATTCGGTTGTTTTAAATGATCTGCAGCTATGAGCAAAACGAAATTAACGGCAGGAGAAACCGAAGCGCTTCTCGAAACATTAAAGGCACGCTTCGAAAAGAACATGAACCGCCACAAAGGCATTAAATGGGTCGATGCGGAGGCAAAGCTCAAGGCCGCTCCCGCAAAGCTGCGATCGATGCTCGAAATGGAAGAGACCGGCGGCGAGCCTGATGTGGTAGGCTACGATAAAAAGACCGGCGAATATATCTTCTTCGATTGCTCCGCCGAAAGTCCCAAAGGCCGCAGAAGCATCTGCTACGATGCGGAAGCGCTGGCATCGCGCAAGGAGAACAAGCCGAAAGACAGCGCGATCCACATGGCAGCGTCCATGGGCATTGATATCCTGACCGAAGAACAGTACAGGGAACTGCAGCAGCTGGGAGAATTCGACACCAAGACATCGAGCTGGATACTTACACCTCCCGCCGTGAGAAAGCTGGGTGGCGCATTATTTTGCGACCGCCGATACGATCATGTTTTCACTTATCACAACGGCGCTGAATCCTATTATGCAGCGAGAGGATTTCGCGGCTCGCTGAGAATTTGATCCGGTAAGGATCGAATGGCTCACGCTCGAGAACTATTTTAAGTTTGCCAGCGACCAGAACGAATGGAAAGACACCAGGGTCAGGTTCGAAATATCTCCGAAAGACGGTAAAACGGAGATCCGGTTCACGCACGCAGGCCTGGTTCCCGGGCAGGAATGTTACCAGATCTGCTCCAACGCGTGGACGGGTTATATACAGAACAGCCTGGCAGAGCTTATCGCTACCGGCAAAGGCAGGCCCAATCCCAAAGAGTAAAAAAGTCGTAAAAAAGATCAAAAAGACGGGGAGAATACGAATGTGATCATTGAAGCATTTTCTTCCTGCGCAGATGGAGATGTTTGACCCAGGCCCCGGTCTGCCAATCGCTGGTATACCAGGCCGTCCGGCAAACTTCTCCCTCTGCCTTTTATTGGGTACAGGATAAAACGAAGCTGCTTTTTTTCAGCCCTCGCCACCATTTTCAGAATTCAGGTGTCTACGGATTTCATTTGGCAATGTCTCCGTTTTATATTTACTTTGAAAAACAAAGTACTTTTTATTTATCCAATCGATCGGACGAAAACTGAATTAACGAAACAACTAAAATCTTTAAACATGCAAGCACAAAATCAATTACGGCAGCCGCTGCACGTCCCTTCCATGCTGAAATGGGCGCTCCTGGGCGGCGGCATTGCTTTAGCGCTCATTTCTCTTTTCCTGTTCAGCGCCGGCGAAGGTGATCCTTCATGGCCAAGATTCTGGTATATCCGCCCGCTTATTATTGTTCCGCTGGCAGGCGCAACGGGCGGCGTATTCAATTATTTCATCAACCGGATGCTCAACCAGGGTACGGCGCAAAAGATCGCCGCGGTCGTTATCGGTCTCATCGTTTACGTGGTGGGCTTGTGGCTGGGCACCGTGCTGGGCCTCGACGGAACCATGTGGAACTAAGCGCATTGAAAAAAAAACGGGATCCCCCCGAATCCCGTTTTTCGTCTTTGCTTAATGAAACTTATTTAGCTGCTTCCGCAAGCTCTTTGGCTGCTGAAACGGTTTGTTTCGCAGGCGTTACCGGCACATTTTCCACATGCACATTGGCGTAGTTGAATCCTCCGGTTCCTTTCCATGCGTAGTCGATGGCCATGTGCGCATCGAACTGGATCTCGATCGGCATCGGGCCGTCGGGATGAATGAATCCTTTCAGCGCTACCACCTGCGTGATGTTGCCGAGCCCGGTTGCATAGATCGTTCCGGTCACCGGGCCGCTGTAGTTGCCGCCTGGCGTAGCCTGCGTTATGTGCACGCTGCCGCTCACCTTGTGCTGGCCGGGCACTACCACCAGGCTGAAGCTTACTATGGGAGCTCCGGGTATTCCCACATTTCCGATTGTTCCTTTGGCGAGGTACGCGCCTGCCATTACATCATTGTTTTCCATAAAAAAGGTTGGTTTGATTTTCCCTACTCGTAGGCTTTTCGGGTTTCGCCGCCCCGTTACATCCAAACGGGTACATAGCAAATATGCGGCGCTCTCCTCTGTCCTGTAAGAGCATAAATGCTGTTTTTTACGCATGGGTATTTTTGCCGGTATCCGGAGCTTATATGGATGCGCGCGGGTACTTCTGGGTGCAATCTGGGCGTGCCTCCCGCAGGATGAACACATTCCTGCGGGCGTCGGGCTATCCGCTATTATGCCCCCCAAGGATGGACATATTCCTTCGGGGGCATACCGCTCCTATCCCTCACGCATCGTAAAATGTTCATTCATGTGAACGATCATTTTTACCGGAGGTATAATGCTCCCGCTTCTGCAGACCCACCGCGTACGGTAAGATTTTGCATCGTGGCGTCACCGGCAGCGGCGCGCAAACAGGATCACGGTCAGGAAACTTTCTTTACGAATTCCGATTTCAGCGCCATGGCTCCAAAGCCATCTATTTTGCAGCTAATGTTGTGGTCGCCGTCGGTCAGCCGGATATTCTTCACCTTCGTGCCGGCTTTCAGCGGCTTGGGCGCGCCTTTTACAGGAAGATCTTTTACGACGATCACCGTATCGCCGTCCTGCAACGGCTGCCCGTTCGCGTCTTTTATCACGTTTGCTTCTTCGCCGGTCGTTATGGCTGCGTTCCATTCATTCCCGCACTCCGGACAGATATATGCGTCCCCGCCGCTAGAATAAGCATAAGGCGACTGGCACACCGGGCAGGTTTTCAACTCTTCAGACATAACATAGTATTATCCGGTAAAACTAACAAAATTGCGCTTCATTTCCGGTCGGCGCTGTTGTAATCAAAGAAGTTCCGGGTGTTTATCTTCGTGTCCTTATACCTTGACCATGGAATCTGGCCATTGCCCATTGTCCAATCAGGAATTATTCACCGCGCGTCTCCTGCAAGGGACGCGCGGCAATCTCTTATATACTAAAAAACGGATAACAATTTTCGCTACCGTGTCGTAATTATTTATGGCAACTGAAAGCAGCAAGCACGGCTATTCAGGTTTTTGCTGAAATAAAGTCCAGATCGGAATATTGAATAGGAAATTTAAACGTCACTTATAGTCCGCGCGTCCCTTTACCCCTCTATCATTACCGCATAGTGCCCGTTCACCTCATCCGCAAAACCTACGACACCCACAAGCTTCTGCTCATTCGGCATAAACATGAAGTATCGCGCCCAGGGCCCGGGACCGGATACCATTTCTCCGGCTATCGCCCCCGTCAGGTGAAATAAAAACGCCTCCCATTTTTCCCCTTCGGTAAATGCGCTGCTGATATTTACTTCTGTGCAGAATGACTGTATTTCCTTACGCAGCTTCGCGGTAGAGAGCAGCGGGTTTTTTATCATAGCCATGGTCCCCGACTCCGGCGACGGCGCGGGCATCCGGTCACAGGCATTTAATGCGTCGCGGATCAGCCCTTCCAGCAGTTCCTGCGTCATTGGTATCAGCGGGTCACGTTCGCCGCGCACTATGCAATCGGCATACAGCCGCAGCGTGGGATATTCTCCCGAAGTTTCGCGGTCCAGCGTTTTACGCACCTGCACCATGATGTAAACTACCTGGCTGGGATCGGTAACAGATGTATTATCTTGAAGAAATTGCTCGAGTCTTCCGGATGACATAAGGTTTAAAATTAGATGTGAATATAGGCTTTTACTGATGCATTGTTACTTCTTTTTCATCAGCTTCGGGAACTAAGAAGTATTGTCGTTTATTCCGCGCGTCCCTTGCAGGAGACGCGCGGTGAAGCAGGTTTATATCTTAGATATCGATCCCATAGCATTTTTCCCGGCCAAATATCCTTGGTAACCAACACAAGCACTACTAACTAAGTACTAAACACTGCCTCCGTTAACTACTCATTAACAACCCGATAACTACCGGCTAACACGATCGTGCACCGGGCTTCGATACCTTTGTTCTATCAACAAATTAAAACCGTAAAAAGCTATGAAAGCACTTATTTCCGCTCTGCTGTTGATGGCTGCTTCTGCATTAGGTTATCAGCAGAGTGTATTAACAGACGAAGCAAAGCCAGTGGTCCCTGCAAAAGTTACAGCTCCTTCATCCGACATCATCATCAAAGGTAAAAAAGACACCATCGAGTACCGCATGCATTTCATGCCTTTCAGCATCGATTTTACCCCTCCGCAGATGTATTACCTGGGACCATTGGGCCGCACTGGTTGCTGAGAAGCAGGTCTTGGTTTATTAGCTTTTAGTTCTCAGACCTGGTACGCAAAAGCTTTACCTAAGCAACCGGCACGGTTTCCGGCCACGCGTTTGGAATAGTGCCGGTGCTTTTCATCTTATCGGTAAGTTCTTTGTATAGTTCTGCCTGCAGCTTCAGCGCCGCCGGACCGGCCTTTCCTCCCACCGGCAGCAGGTTGGTTATTTCGCCCGGATCGTTCTTCATATCGTATAGCTCGTACTGGAACGATGCCGGGATGACATTTGCCGTAGCAGGTTTACCGCTTTGCAGCACCGCATCCATGCTGAAGTACACGCCGAATTTATAGTCTTTCTTCACCAGCGTGCGGATGTGACCCACCTCCTGCAGCGCAATTTCGTCGTCGTATGTATACAGCATGCGCTCCTGCGTAGGCTTGCCGGTATCCAGCAGCACCGGGGAAAAATCCATGCCCCTGAAGTCGAAAGCTTTCTTTTGTTCGTCCGTCAGTCCCACAATGCTTGCCAGCGTAGGCAGCAGGTCTACGAGGCCCACCATCTGCTCTGCCGTTTGCGCCTGCGGAAAAAGCACCGGGTTGCTGAACACCAGCGGCACGTTGATGGTCTCCTGGTATGCGTTCAGGTCTTTGAAGCGCATGCCGCCGTGCGACATTCCCATTTCGCCGTGGTCGGCCAGGCGGATGATGATCGTATTATTGATGAGCTCCTGGCTCATGCTGCCCATCAGCTGCGCAAAAAGCTGGTCGGGCAGCGTTTGCAGGTAGGCGTAGAATTGCAGGTATTCCAGTTGGGTAAAATCGGCGGTGAACGGCTCGCTCTGGTTCGTGGCTGCCACAAAGGTCCGCTGTACCACGGGCTTTTGCAGCAGGCTGTCCGAAAAGGACGGCGGCAGTTCGAACCCGCTGTACGCCTGCCATACCGGGCGGTCGGCAAAGTATTCCATTCCTTCCACGAAGCTGGGAAATACATTTATATCATGCGGATTCACCAGCGACACGGCAAGGCAGAACGGCTGCGTGGACCCGGAAGACTGGTATTGACTCAGGAACTCGATGGCAGAGTGTTGCTCCTCCGTCGCGTTGGGCCCGATCACATACCGGTCGTCGTTTTTGATAAAGCTCCCGCCCAGCGCAAAGTAAGCGGAATTCTCCCCGGTAGATGGAATGGATGTTGGCTCCGGGTCGGTAATGTACGTGCCCCGGAAAGCGCCCGGTCCGGCGGTGCCCGCATCCGGCGGATTCCAGTGGCTGAGCTGGTAATTCTTCTCGAGCATTGCGCCGGCGGAGTTCGCCAGTTGAGGACTTACCGGCCTGTGCTCTGGTTCTGCGCCCCCGGATAAATGCCATTTTCCCTTATATACCATTTCATAACCGGCAGCGAGCATCAGCTTGCCGATAGTGGGAACCTCAGGCGACAATGTTCCGCCAACATCATACACCATCGTCTGCCAGGTATACTGGCCGGTGTACAGCACGCTGCGGCTGGGCGAGCAGCGTGAAGCATTGCAGATGGTGTTGGTAAAGGTAAGGCCGTTATTCTGCAGTTGCCGGAAATTGGGCAGGTTCTCGTCTATCCACGCTTCCGGGAAATAGCGGAAGGCGCGTTGCTGATCCGTCATCAGGATGATAATGTTGGGGGCTTGTGTAAAAGGTCCGAAAAATGCCATAGGAGTTGGTTTTGGTTAATGATACGAAAAAAAAGGAATGGATGGTGGAAGATGGAATTGGATATTGGCGAGGAGAATCCACCTTCGCCTGCGGCTATGGCGGATAAAAAAGGACACTGGACAATCCGCCTGCAGCTTCGACAGACATCCTCCTTCGCCTGGCTTCGGCAGGACTCACCCGGTAGCAAATTATGCTGCCGGGCTCACTACTCAGGACTGGATAATGCCGCCCCTACAGGGCTTTAATGAAATCTGATCTTGTTTCTATCATAATGCCGCCCCTACGGGGCTTATGCTAAGCGGATATCCTCCTACGCCTGCGGCTTCGGCGAATAACCCTCCTATGCCTGCGGATTCGGCGGATGAAACTGGTAACCAAAAATGATCTCGCTACGATCTCAGGACTCAGGACTGAAGACTCAGTACTATTCATTAATTTTGCTTTTAATTCTCATCCCATGAAATCTCGCTGCATCACCAATCTCCTGGTACTCTTCCTCCTTTCGTCGCTCGTCCGCCTTGCGCAGGCCCAGACGATCGATCTTACCATTACCAACCTCGAATCTTTCGACGGTGGGGTCGTGCTCGGCATATACAAAGATCAAAGCTCTTTCGACAAGGAAGAAGCTGCCATCATTAAGCATTTTCCGAAAGGCTCCAATGTTTCCGGCTCTACGATGAAGATAAGCTTCACGCTCGAGCCCGGCACCTACGGCCTTACCCTGCTCGACGACGCCAACTCCGACAAAAAAATGAATTACAACTGGATCGGCATGCCCAAAGAAGGCTTCGGCTTTTCCAACCTGTACCATACCGGCTTCAGTAAGCCAAGCTTCAGTTCTTTTAAGATCAGCCTCAGCAAAGGGCAGAGATTGCCGGTGACGATAAAGGTGAGGTATTTGTAGTTTTAGTTTTTAAAGTTTAGATAGAATAATAAGCATTTGTTAATCTCACCATTCCACAGACCGCTCCTCAATGCCTTCTTAATAATCCGATCTAACATCTGACTTTTAAACAAAGCTTCCCGCCTGCACGGTCACCAGCTTTTCCTTCACCACCGCGACCACCGTATCCTCCTTTTCCGGCTCAATAAAGTAACCGCCGGTAAAGTAACCGAAGCTGGGAAGAATCGCCTGCTGCCTGCCGAAGTAAAAGCACGGAAAGCGGAGCTGCTGGCGCGCCATTCCGGATATCAGCACCACCGGGTGAATATGGCCGGAGATCACATATTCATTCTCTCCGATCTCCCTGCGGGGATGGTGAGCCAGGATAAAAGGCCCCATCTGCAGCTCCTCGCGGTGCACTTCCAGGTTGGCACAATCATACATTCGCTTAGGAAGCCGGTCATGATTTCCAAGTACGACCTGCATATTAACCGAAGGATACTGATCCCGCCATGCGCAGAACATATCCCACTCCCTGTTAACGCTGCTGTGGAACAGGTCGCCGATGATGATCATTTTTTCCGGTTGCAGTTTTTCCATCAGCCGGTCGAGGCGGCGAAAATTCTCCTGCGATGCATGTTGCGGAAGCGCGATCCCCTCGTTGCGGAAATGAGCGATCTTACCGATATGCAGATCGCTCAGCAGAACGGCACTCTCTTCCTGCCAGAAGATCGCCCGCTCGGGAGTCAGCCGTAAAACGTTATTTTTTATCGTTATTTCCACCTGTCTGCCCCGACTGCCGGATCAGTTTATTCACCCGGTCTTCCAGCTTTTCCGAAGAAAGTTGCTCCCTCAGCCGGTCCACTAAGATAGGAAAGGCAAACGGAGTCGGGTAAGGTGTCCGGTGAATAATCACTTCCTGCAATTGTATCCGCATGAGCGCCTGGCGCAGCCTCTGCTCTTCCAACTGCTGATCGAGCGATTCCTGGTACGCCTGCCGGATCAGCAGGCTATCCGGCTCGTGCTCGCTGATCACCTCGAACAGCAGCGAAGCCGACGCCTGAAGATGGCTTGTCTTCACGGCCTTTCCCGGGTAACCCTGAAAAAGCAACCCGGAAATGGCAGCTATTTCGCGGAACTTCCGCCGGGCCATCTCGGTAGAGTTCACGCTCTGGTGAATGTCAGACAGAAGATCCTCCGCCGAGAACAGATCGACCTCCTCGAGCAATTCATCGATGTTCACCTGCTCGTCGGAAAGCAGCTCGAAACCATAATCGTTCATCGCCATCGAAAAAGTTATCGGCAGCACTTTGCTGATGCGCCACGCAAACAAAGAAGCCAGCCCCTCGTGCACCAGCCTTCCTTCAAACGGAAAAAAGAACAGGTGAAAGCCATCCTTTGTCTCGCATTGTTCAATAAGCAGCTGGCCGGAATGCGGAATGGCCGAAAGCTCTTCCTGCAGCTTCAGCAACGGCCGCAGCCGTATCATCTCCGGATCGTGCGGATCGCTGCTGAACGCCTGGTCGAGCCGGTGCCGTATAAAAATGGAAAGCCGCGGCGAAAGCGCTATTCTCCCGCCCATCCAGCTGGGCACCGGGCCTTTGGCCGAAGAGCTTTTGCGTACCTGCGCCACCAGGTCTTTCACGCGCACCAGCTCCAGGTTCAGCCCGGCAAATGAAAATACATCTCCCGGCTTAAGCCGCGAAATAAAGCTTTCTTCTATGGTCCCGAGCTGTTTCCCGGTCACATACCTTATCCGCATTGCAGCGTCTGATACGATGGTTCCCATGTTCAGCCGGTGACGCATGGCCACGCTTCGTTTTTTCACGACATACAATCCATCCTCCCGCTCTACTTTCCGAAACTCGTCGTAGTTCACGAGCGTAGGGCCTCCCGTGCTGATAAAACCGAGCAGCCATTCCCATTCCGCCCGGTTCAGGTACTGGTATGCGAAAGTGGTACGCACCTCACTGAAAAGCTTCTGCTCGTCAAAGCCGTCTCCCACCGCCAGCGTCACCATGTATTGCGCCAGCACATCGAAAGCCTGCACGATAGGCATCCGGTCTTCGAGGATGTTTTTTTCAAGTCCTTCACGGAGCGAAACCGCTTCGATCAGCTCCATGGCATGGGTCGGCACAAAATAGATCCTGCTGGTGGCGCCCGGCGTATGGCCGCTGCGGCCCGCGCGTTGCAGGAATCGCGCAATGCTTTTCGGGCTGCCCACTTGTATTACTGTTTCTACAGGTCTGAAGTCGACGCCGAGATCGAGGCTGGATGTGCAGATCACCAGTTTTAGCTTTTCCTTATGCAGATTCTCTTCCACCCAGTTGCGGATCTCCCTGTCCAGCGAACCGTGATGTAACGCTACCAGCCCGGCCAGTTCGGGATAACGCTCGGCGATGTACCGGTACCATATTTCCGTCTGCGAACGGGTGTTGGTAAACAGCAACGTGGTCTTGCTCTCCAGCACCACCGGCATTACCTTATCCAGGAGATTTATGCCGAGATAACCGGCCCATGGCAGCTTTTCGATACGATCCGGGAGGATCGATTCCACCCGGATATCCTTTCGAATATTCGATTGTATAATAACAGATTTTTCTTTCGGAAAATGCATTCCAAGCAGCACTTCCCGCGCCTGCTCCAGGTTGCCGATGGTGGCCGAAATGCCCCATGTGCGCAGCTGCGGCCGGATGCTTCTCAGGCGGGCAAGGCTCAGCTCGGTCTGCACGCCGCGCTTGGAGCCCAGCAGCTCATGCCATTCGTCCACAACCACTACTTCGAGCTTTGAGAATAACGACGCGTAGCTTTTTTGCGTAAACAGAAGCTGCAGGCTTTCGGGCGTAATGATCAGCACCTCGGGCATGACCTTTCTTTGCGTTGCTTTCTCCGCAGCTGTGGTGTCGCCCGTACGGATACCGATCTTCCACGGGATGGACATTTCATCGCATGCTTTCTGCATATTCCGCTGCAGATCTTTGGCCAGTGCGCGCAGCGGAGTTACCCATATCACGCGCAGCGCCGAAGGTTGCCGCGCCGTATGATCTCCGGTATGGTTGATATGATCTACCAGCACCGGAATAAACAAAGCATAGGTCTTGCCCGCCCCGGTAGGAGCGTTCAGCAGCCCGCTTTTCCCCGCCAGGTAAGCATCCATGGCGTCCCGCTGAAAGTCCGCGAGCTCCCACTCCTTATCCTTCAGCCACTGCGCCACTATTTGTTGTCCCTTTGTCTGCTTCAAAAAAAGCTATTGATAATGTTCCAGTATTTTTTTCAGGTTCTCCAGCGTATCGGCTTCGTTCACCGTTTTATCCTTCCGCCAGCGGAGAATGCGGGGAAAACGCACCGCAATACCTGATTTATGGCGGGAAGATGCATTGATGCCCTCGAAGCCGATCTCGAATACCAGGTTGGGAACAACAGTGCGCACCGGCCCGAATTTCTCCAGCGTATTCTGGCGGACATACTTATCTACTTCGCGTATCTCTGCATCGGTAAGACCCGAATATGCTTTCGCGAAAGAGATCAGCTGATCGCCGTTCCATACGGCAAAGGTATAATCAGTATAAAGCTCTGCCCTTCGTCCGCTTCCTTTCTGCGCATATACCAGCACGGCATCGATGCTGAGCGGATCGACTTTCCATTTCCACCAGTCGCCTTTTTTCCTGCCGGTGAGATAACGCGCCGATCTTCGTTTCATCATAAAACCTTCGGCCGCAAACTCGCGCGAGCGTAAATGCAATGCCTTCAGCTCGTCCCATTCGCTGAACTGTACCGTAGGCGAAAGCCGGAATACAGGCGTGCCGCCCGCCTGCTCATATATCTTTTCCAGTAGCTCGCGGCGTTGCTGCTGCGTTTGCGTCCGCACGTCTTCGCCTGCATACTCCATAATATCATAACCAATGAATGCCACCGGGGCTTCCGCCAGTATTTTCTTCGATAGATTTTTTCTTCCGATGCGCGTCTGCAACACATTAAATGGCAGCGGCTTATCTATACCAAAACATACCAGCTCGCCATCCAGCACGGTGCCTGGGGGCAGGAAGCCTGCCAGCACATGCAGCTCGGGAAATTTTTCGGTCACCAGCTCCTCGCCTCTCGACCAGATGTAGAGCTCGCCATCCCGGAAAATGATCTGCGAGCGGATGCCGTCCCATTTCCATTCCACCTGCCAGTCGTCCGGATCGCCGAGATCTTCCGGCTCTCCTTCCAGCGCATACGCCAGGTAAAACGGATAAGGCTTCGATAGCTGGTCGCTGATGTTTTCGGTATGGATAAGATCGCGGAAGGTTGTGGTAAATGGATCCCACTGGCCCATCACGCGATGCGAAATGACAGAAGCCGGCTGGTCCGTAACTTCGCCAATGGCCCGAATGACAAGCGTTTGCGATACGCCAATGCGAAAACTGCCCATCAGCAGCTTATTGAAAACAAATGTTTCGTATGGTGAAAGCTGCTTCCACGCCTCCGTGATCAATTCTTTTTTCTTTTCATCATCTGCATCGTTCATCTGCGATAAATAATTGAACCATCCGCTCAGTGAATATTCCGAAGACGAAGACGACGCCGGAAGGATGAGTGAAATGGTCTCTCCGAGATCGCCCACACTATGGTAGCTTTCGCGGAACAACCATTCGGGAATGCCGGCCTGCTCCATGGCCCATTCCTGTATCTGCGAGGTCTTGATCCTGCGGGGCGGGCGGCGGCCGGTGAATAATGCCAGCGCCCATATTTTATCCTCGTCCGGCGCCGAAAGGAAATAGGCTTTCAGCAGCTCCACTTTTTCGTTGGTCTTGTTGGTACGGTCCAGTTGCAGGAAAAGCTCCGTAAATCGCTTCATACCGCCGGCTCTTCTGTAAGTTGATCTTCTTCTTCCTCGTCGCCGTACATGGTTTCCACTTCCGCGGCGCGTATCCCGTTTTCGTTCAGCCAGCGGGCAAACACGTCGGTATACCCGTGCGTAACATATACATTTTCGGCGTCCGTGGCAGCAATGGCCATATTCAGCTCATCCCAGTCCGCATGATCGGAGAGTACGAAACCGCGATCTATCGGCATCCGGTTCTTCGCACCGCGGATGGCCATCCAGCCCGAGCAGTAACCGGTCGAATACGGCTCGAACCGTTTCAGCCACGGACTGCTCTGCACCGACGAAGGCGCCAGCACCAGCGATCCCGCAAAGCGTTTTTTATCGGTTTCCCGCGTGGCCAGTGGAATATACGGAAGATCAAAGCCGGCGGCGCGTAATTTTTCGTTGATGTTGTAGATAGCTCCGTGCGTATATACCGTATGCGGAAACGGCATCAGATTCTTTATCAACCGCTGCATTTTTCCCAGCGCATATCCCATCAGTATGCTCGTTTTTCCCTGCAGGCGGTTCTGCTCCCACCACTCCAGTATTTCGGCCATCACATCGTTCTGCGGCATCCATTTGTACACTGGCAGCCCGAAAGTGGATTCGGTGATGAATGTATGGCACTTTACCGGCTCGAAAGGCGGACAGAAATGATCGTCCTGAAGCTTGTAATCTCCGCTGGCTACCCATACTTCGCCCTGCCGCTCCACGCGCACTTGCGCGGAGCCGATAATGTGCCCGGCCGGATGCAGGGAGAACTGCACGCCATTTATCGTAAAAGCTTCACCGTATTCTACCGTCTGCAGGGATATGTCTTCACCCAGCCGCATCCGCAGGATCGTTTCCGAATCTTTATGCGCGAGGTAATGTTTGCATCCATAACGCGCATGATCGCTGTGCGCATGAGTGATAATAGCGAAGTCCGCCGGTTTCCACGGATCGATATGCACATTTGCATCCGGGCAGCAGATGCTGGTGCCGGTAAAACGAAGGAGCGGTTGTTTCTTCAGGCTCATATAACCACGGTGAACGGACGTTGTTCAAAAAGGTTCACCATTCCGTAAGATACCAAAAACAACTGCTTGCCTGTAAAGGCGTATCTTATAAAATGTTATCAGATCAATGCATCGAGAAAATCGTCGCGCCTGCGTTTGGAGACTTCCACCTGCGCTCCGTCGGACATTATGGCAATGCCGCCGTTCCCGCGGATGTATTCTTCGAGATGGTGCAGGTTGATGAGATGAGATTTATGCACGCGAAAGAAGAAGAACCGCTGCAACACTTCTTCCATTACGCTGATGTTGCGCGAAATTACCATGGAGCCATCCACCATATGGATCTTGGTATAAGCGCCGTCCGCCTCGCAGCGGATAATGTCGTCCGGATCGCAGAACACCAGTCCTTTCAGCGTCGGGAGCGATATTTTATGGAACGAGGCTGCCTGCGCTGAATTGCTTCGCGGTATCTCGCGCATTCTTTTGATGGCTTTTTTCAGCTCGGCCGGCAGCACCGGCTTCAGCAGGTAATCCACGGCATTGGCCCGGATGGCCAGGATGGCATATTGCTGGTGGGCGGTAGTAAAGATCACGTTGACGCCCGGGCTGCCCAGTTGCTCCAGCAGATCGAATCCGCTGCCTTCAGGCATTTCTACGTCCATAAACAACAGATCGGGCGCATGCGTATGCACTGCATGGATCGCTTCGGTGAACGTAGCACAACTGGCTGCAACTTCCACCTCCGGGCAGTATGTATTGAGAAGATCGGAAATATGGTCACGGCAGTGCCGCTCGTCATCGATAATAACCGCTTTTATGGGAATAGGTTTTGTCATATATGGTTGTCGTTAAGAGGGAATTCAAGCACTATCACTGTTCCGGGAAACCGTTCATCTTCCGCATTCAGCGGCCGGATGCTGATCTCGTACCGCTTTTTCTGCGTTCCCGAAATCCGTGCCCTTTCTTCATTTATCCTGAGTCCCAGCGATAAGTGCTTCTTTTTTCTTGCCTGCGTTCTCTGTATACCCGGACCATTGTCGGAAATCCGCGCCACCAGCCGGCCCCCATCACGCGCGAAGCTGATCCGCAGATCGCCTTTTCCGTCCCGGCGGGACATTATACCATACTTTAACGCATTTTCTACATAAGGTTGTATAGTCATGGACGGGATAAATATATTTTCGGGGTCAATTCCCTGCCCCATTTCTATTGTATGGCTAAACAGATGGCCGAACCGCAGTCTCTCCACTTCTATATAGGATTCCAGCAGATCCGCCTCCTGCACAAGATTTACTTCTTCGGTCCGAGAATGCTCCAGGATCTTTCTCATCAGCGCGGAAAAATTCAGCAGGTAATCTCCCGCTTCTCCGTGCTTTTTCTCGCGCAGCAACCCCAGCGCCGAGCTGATCGCATTGAAGATAAAATGCGGGTTGATCTGAGCCCGGAGCGCCTTCTGCTCCGACCGCACCACGAGCCGGTACAGCCGGTCCTCCTTCCTGATGAAACGGTAGCGCGTGCCGATGTATGCAAGCACCAGCGAAAGGATAAGCACTGCCACGAGCACCTGGAACCATGCAGTTTTCCACAGCGGCGGCCGGATGATGAAGCTCATCCGTACGATATCTCCGGGCGCCGCTCGATCCGGAAGCGTCGTGGTGGCTTCGAAAGTATATTTCCCCGGCCTGAGCGAAGAGAACGAAACGAAGTGATCGGTAGTGGAAAGCCAGTCGGACTGCAGCCCCGACATGCGGTAGTAATAACGTGCGGGATTGCGGTAACTTACTCCCGAAAAAATGATGCGGATGCTGTTGCCGTCATACGGCAGCCTGTATGCAGAGGCAAGCGTTGTGTCTCTTTCGTTTACGGATACGCGGATGATCTTCGCGGAAGGATCGGACGGCACCGGGGGGATCCAGTTCTTTCTGAAGACGGATATGCCTGACGCGGTGGCGAGCCATACCTTGCTGCTGTCGACCAGGATCGCATATACGGTGTTCGACAGGATTCCGTCATTCACGGTATAGTGTACCGTCCGCGGGTTTGTGAATGGATCTGTGATCCGGGTAACACCGGGGAAGCATGCGATCCACACGGTAGAATCGGGCTCGATGACCGTATTGGTGCAGTGCTCGCCGGGAAGCTCTATCAGCTTGCGGCATTTACGGCGGCGCGTATTCACCACGTAGGCTCCGTTATCGCGCGTCGTTATCAGGAGGTTTTCGTTGTCGAAATAATCCAGGTCGGCTATCTTTTTTCCGAAAGGCGCAAATCGGTCGCCCACAAACTCTGTATTTCCATCGCGATGATAGTACAGGCCCGAAATAGTTGCGATCCAGACCTCTTCTCCTGAAGGCGAAACAGCCACATTGCGAACAGTCTTCTTTCTCATCACAATGCTCATCACCCGGCGCCGGTCGTAATTTTTATGTATCGTGATGTTATTGGTGATGGAAGACCAGCAGTATTTCGACAGGCCGTCATTCTGTCTTACCGGCGGGATGCTGTCCGGCTTCAGCATCATTGTTTTTCCTTTAGCCACAAGTGAGTTGAACCCGTATGCGTACACAATATAATCGTTCCATTTGCCCGGCAGCGAATTTCCCCTGTTGAGAACAAACGGTTTTTCCACATTTCCGTCTTCGAAGAATGTGCTGTTCGCATCGGAGAAAGCATATACACCATCTTTTGTTTTTATGAATCCGTGTATCCTGTCCAGGCCTGTGTACTGCGACCCGACGGAAATAACTTCGAGCGTAGGCAGGTAATAAACTCCCGCGCCCAGCGTAGTGAACCAATATCCGCCCTCTTTATCCTGGAGGAATGAAGATACAGCGTGTCTCCTGAGAAATGTGTCGGGCGTGCTTTCAAGGTCCGAGCTCCGAAAGCGGTAGATGCCGTCGAATGTCCCCACCCAGAGGTTTCCTTCCAGGTCCTGGCGGATACAATCCGTAAATTCTTCCGGCATCACCACGGACTGTATCACGCGGTTCTGGTATATCTTAAAGAGAATACGGCCTCCCCCGAAGTACAGAATATTATCCGGCGCACGGTAAAAGTATCCCCTGAATGTATGTTTACTGCCGACGGGATGATCTACCGGGACGGAATAATTGTTCCCGGCTGCATTACGGTAATGTATCGTGAGCGGATACAGCGTCATCATACCGGAGAATATGAGGCCGTCTGCGTTTGTGCTATCGAGGTCCGTCGCATATCTCGTCTTGCGGAGAGATGGCTTGGGAATGCTTGCCACGGTATGCAGCTGCCCGTCCGTGCCGATCATTACTAAATGCAGGCCCAGAAACCCGAGCCACACACGATCCCACGCGTCCACATACATCGACGAAAGGATCAGGTTCCCCTCGTCTTCCATAAATCGTATGAGCTTCCGGTTGAATGCGGGTTCCGTGATCTTTCCGTCCTGATAATAAAAAACGCCGCCGGTGTGCGAATAGAACCAGAGCCGGTTCCTGCTGTCGAGATGAAAGCCGAATACCACCTCGTCGGGCATTCCATCCACGCGCGAGAAAGATTTGAACTCATAGCCATCGTAGCGGCTCACACCGCGGTCGGTGGCAAACCAGATATACCCTTCACGGTCCTGTATCACCTGGTACACTTCCATGCCGGGCAGCCCATTGTCTACGGTAAGGTTGCGAAAATTGAATGCACCGGCCGGAAGACAAGTCAAAACAAGAAATGAAAGCCAGGAGATAATGTTCTTCTTCACGCGGTTGTAGGAGAAAGGTATGCGAAGGTAAAGCTTTCGGAAAAACTATCCGGCCTGCACGCGATTAATCGTCGTGAAACACCTTGAAGTATTTTTCTTTCAGATATTCGTAAATAGCGGTCTGCGCTCTTACCGGTTCGGCCGGGCTTTCCTCCACCCGCAGGTTGTTCAGCTTCGAGTCGAGCAGACGGGCTTTTGTATTATCCCTCAGCTGCAGGTCGACGATGTCGAGCATTTCCTGCCGCAGTATAGGATCAGTAAGCGGGAACGCCAGCTCTATACGATGATACAGGTTGCGGCTCATCCAATCGGCGGATGAAAAATAGATATCCTGCCGGCCGCCGTTGTGAAACATCAATATCCGTGCATGCTCGAGATACATATCTACGATACGGCGCACGGTAATATTCCTGCTGAACGCCTTGTCGGGCACCAGGCAGCAAATGCTCCGAACGATGATGTCCACCTTCACCCCCGCCTGGCTGGCTTTGTACAGCTTATCGATCATCTTCGGATCTTCGAGATTATTCACCTTGACGAAAATATGCGCGGGCTTCCCTTTTTTAGCGGCTTTTATCTCGCGGCCGATCATCTTGTCGATGGTCTTCACCATATTGAACTTCGTCACCAGGATATTGCTGAATTCAATATCCTTTTTCTGGTTCTCGAGGAAACGGAAGAAATGGGTCAGATCGTCGCAGATCTCCGGCCGTGCGGTAAAGAAACCGTGGTCGGAATAAAGTTTTGCCGTTTTCTCATTGAAATTTCCCGTGCTAAGGTACGCGTACTGGCGCACGCCTTTGCGGTTGCCCGACCTGCGCGATACCAGGATCGCCTTGGCATGCACTTTTAATCCCGGCAGACTGTAGATCACTTTTACGCCCGCGGCAGCCATCTGCTGGGCAAAGCGCATATTCACTTCCTCGTCGAACCGCGCCTTCACTTCCACAAATACGGTTACGTCCTTACCGTTCCGCGCAGCGGTGATGAGCGCGGTAACGATCGCCGACTCGGAAGCCACGCGATATTGCGTTGCCTTTATTTCGAACACTTTCGGGTCGAAGGCCGCTTCGTTCAGGTAACGCAGCACATAGTCGTACGACTGGTACGGGAAATGCAGCAGCCAGTCGCGGGTCTTTATCGCTTCGAATACGGAAGGATACCCGTCGAACTCCGGCAGCCTCATGGGCGGCGGAATGAACGCTTCCAGCTGGGGCGATAACGGGTTCGGGAAACGGAAAAAGTCGAAGAAGTTATGATATTTTCCTCCGGGTATCAGCTCGTTCTTTTTCAGGTTGAAGGCCGATTTGGCAAAATCCACTACTCCGGGGGGCATAGCCTCGTCGTACAGGAACCGCGACGGAGCGCCGGTCTTGCGTTTGCTCAGGCTCTTTTTCACCTTCTCCACCAGGTTGCCCTGAAACTCGTCCTCGATGTGCAGATCCGCGTCGCGCGACAGCTTCACACTGTATGCCGCTTTTATCTCATATCCTCTGAAAACTTTGTCGAGGTTCATTTTAATGATATCGTCGAGGAACGCGATGCCGTAATTCTCTCCGTCTTTCGGCAGTTCAAGGAAACGCGATACGGTATCCGAGGGGATCCGCACCATGGCGTACTTCATCCGTTTCTTCTTCGCCTTATCCTGCCTGCGCGACTTGCTCATAAGGCAAACGATGAGGTAGATGGCGCCATTCTGCAGAAAAGGAGCAACCTTGTTCTTTACCAGCAATAGCGGCTGCAGCTGGTACATCAGCTCCTCTTCGAAGAACTGGCGGATATATTTTTCCTGTTCCCTGCTGAAATTGCCGTCGCGGATCAGGAAGATATGGTTCCGTTCGAGCTCAGGTATGATGCGCTCGCGGAAGATGGTGCCGAATTCCTGCTGCTGCAGGTTTACGACCTCGTATATCTCTCTCAGCAATTCCTCAGCCTGTTCGGCTTCTTCCAATACATCCAGCAGGCTGCGGATCGTTCCTACCCGTACCCGGAAAAATTCTTCCAGGTTAGAGCTGTAAATGGCCATGAACTTGATCCGCTCATACAGCGGCAGCCCGGGATCGAGCGCTTCCTGCAGCACCCGGTAGTTGAACGACAACCAGCTTATGTCGCGGTTTATGTATTTTTTTTCTGCCATGGCGTTTACGTTCACAAAATTAGAAAGCCCCGGCAATCTTTTTGCTTCCGCATGTTAAGTTTTTCAGGATTGCGTATCTTGTGAAGAGATAAATTCAGGCATATGATAAAAAGAATCTTCCTGCTGGGCTCCTTTTGCCTGTTGGGCTACACGGTCCGGGTACACGCCCAGGCCGATACTGTGAATACTGATACGGTTTTTGTGGACTTTGATGTTAACCGTCCCGTCGAGTTCAATAAAGGCCGGCATAAATACCTGTATTTAAGGAATATGATCCCTGACGACATTCCGGCCAAAGAGCTGAGCATACAGGTGATCTCGTCCAACAGCACCGAGCTGAACGTGAAAAAGATCACTATCCAGGGACTGGACGTTATCATCCCGATCTATCTTTTCGAGGAAAAGTATTACTCGCTGCATGTAAAAAAAGGCAGGGAAACACGGGTCACCAAGCGGATACTGGTCCGGTAAGAATTATTTGCAGAAGCATAAAAAAAAGCGGGTACCTGTTGAGATACCCGCTTTTTTATTTGGATAAGGTTTATTACCGCACCACCATCACGCGTTTTACCACGTCGTACTGGCTGTTCAGCAGGCGCACCAGGTATGTGCCCGGGGCGAGAGCCGACATATCTACGGTATGCAGAACGCCCGTTACCTGGCTGGTCCGGATCACACGGCCTGCGGCATCCATCAGGTACAGGGTATACGGATCGTTTTCCGCCAGCGGATTACGGAGCGTAAGCTGTTCCGAAACGGGGTTGGGATATACGGTTATCAGCTCTTCCTGCCCGTCTTCCAGGCCCATGCCGGAACCCGAACCCGAAATGTTGATATCGTCGATGTAGGTATTGTTTCCCCATCCGCTGCGAAGCTGGAAGCGGACACGTACTGCGCTTTGCGAAGCGTATGCGCTCAGGCTGATGGTCTTCGTGGCCCATTGCGACGCAGTGGGCGTGAATGGACTGGTAGCATCCGGAGCGGTTGCCAGCGGGCTTGCGCCGGTATTGCTACCGTAGGATGCAAGACGTGTCCATGTGCCTCCGCAATTGGTCGTGATCCATACGGTGAGCGAATCGTAGAACGATGCATTATACCGCGCATTGGCCACGCTGAAAGTAAGCACAGGATTGGAAGCAGAGCTCAGGTTGATGTATGGTGTAACGAGATTATCCACCTGCCCGGCCGTGGTGCTGCCGGGGCTTCCCTGGTCTATCTTGGCGCTGGCTGTGCTGTTGCCAAATCCCGAAGCCGTAGTGGTACGAACCCAGAGTGCGCTGCCCGCGTTGTTATCTGGGTTTTCGTTTGCCCAGCCCGACGGAGGGAAAGCTCCTTCAAAGCCTTCGGTGAACGGAAGGGCTGTTCCTGTTGCGCTTGCAACGGTAAAGCTGCTGCTGGAAGCGTCGTTCGCCGTATTCTGGTCGGCATTGCCATTGGGGCCCGAGGTTGAAGCTGCGTATGTATGCGGTCCGGCTGATAATGAGATCACCGGAAGGCTAACATTGGTGGAATTGCCCGATGCCAGGCTACCGGTCCAGTTATAGGCCTGGTTGGCGCCGCCGTCTACAGAATAGTTAATGGTGACTGAAGTAACCGTGTTGGTTCCATTGTTCTTCAGCACCACCACCGGGGTAACGTTGCCGCTGCATACGGTTCCCGCAGGTGTGGTTATGGACTGTATCAGCACATCCCAGGCGAGGGACGAAGCGTTGGGATCGTAACCGTTGTTGCTGGTAGCGCCGGTGCTGCACGCGTCGAGCCAGTTGCTGAGACGGCTGCTGTTGCTGCCGCCGCCAGTCCAGGAGGTGAAAAGCTTTCCGTAATAATCCACGCCGTTGGTCGCATTACCTTCCTGTGAGCAGGAGGACGGTCCGCCATACAGCTGGCCGATGATCTGGCCGCTGCTGTTGAAAAGCGGCGATCCGGAAGAGCCGGGCTCGGTCACCCCGTCGGTCCATGTGCCGGTTCTCCAGCAGGTAGCGCCTGCATAAGAAGCCGAAACGGTCGGCCCGGTAGTAAAGCTGATCTTTTTTATGTCTCCGCTTGGATGGTGGATTCCGTAAGCGTTGTTGGTCGTATTGTTCTGGCGGTCCCAGCCGGCATAGAAGACACCGTAACCTGCCAGTACCGTTTCGGCGTTGGCAGCGGTAATCTCTACGAGGCTCATATCAGAACCGGGATTGGCGGCGCGTTGCGTTCCGCCGGAAATGGAATTGGACGATGGACTGGACGGCGGGTCGGAGCATCCGGAAGATTCCCAGTTGAACCGGAAGATCCACGATCCGAAACCGCTGGAGCCGCAGTGATTCGCGGTAAGCACGTACGGAGTACCGTCGTTGCACGTATTATTGATAAGCGCGCCGGTGCAGAACTCGCTTCCGCCGCTCACCAGGCATACCACGGAACGGATCTGGTCGTCGTAGCCGGCATATGCCGGGCAGCGCACATTGTTCATACAGTTGTCCGAATCGCCGAAGCTGCGCTCCAGGAACGCGTCGATGCTGCGGTAGCGGTGCGTTACGCGGAATATTTCGAGGCTGGACTGCCCCACTCTTTCCGCGGGCTCATATAATTCAACAATGATAGCGTCTCCCTCCACCAGCTCGGTGCCGAAGGTATAGTCCGCCGAAATATGTTTCTGGGTAAATGCTCCCAGCGATACGGTATGCGAAGCGTTGTACACGAACAGTTTTGCGCCTTCGGGCAGCGATACGTACCGGAATGCCAGGTTGATGGACAATGCGCCGGGCGATGAAATGCCGAGCCTCCACACACGGCCGCCGTCCGGCAGGTCCATCCAGTAGCCGGAGTTCTGCAGGTTGAGCGTTACCATATGATTATAGCCGAACCGGAAAGGCATGGCCTTGTTATTATCATTCAGAGCGTCCTGCTGGCGGAGCGGCTCCACGTCGAAGGCAGGCATTTGCACAAAGGGGATTTCAGCTTCATATTCGCTATGCTTATATCCCCACGGAGTTCCTCCGTCGCTGTACTGGTTCACCGCCTGCTGTGCATACGCACCGGTAAGCGCCAAACCGCATAAAAGAAAGAAGGTGATTCTTTTTTTCACAGTGATTCAGATTTTAAGGTGAATCCCAAATGTACTATTTTTTCTAAAATGGTTTAATTGTTGGGAAAATGGATGGCGGACACTGGACAATCCACCTTCGCCGCGCGGCTACGGCGGATAAAGACGATGGACAGGTTTACCATTGGTTTCAGGAGTTAATTGCTGAATGACATCCAGCATCCAACATCCATTCGGGGATCAGCTCCGCAGGGCCAAGGCTCCTGCGGGGGGGGGGAAAGGAATAACGACCGGAACGGTAATTGCTGTAACGGGAAGCTCAGGCTAAAGCGAGCGGCAGCGATGGAAGTGGTATGCACCGTAGTAAATCGCGAGGCGCGATTACTACGGTGCATAGTAGCGGACAGCGCGACCCGAAGGGGGCCGCCCGGGCAATTAAAAATTAAAAAAACAAAAATTAAAAACGGTCACCATTTTGTTATAGTTTAGAATGAATGGTCCCGGCTTTTTAATTTCTCATTTTGAATTTTTACTTTTATCCCTTATGAAAAAAATCATCTTCCTCCTCCTCTTTTCCTGCTCCATGGCTTTCGGGCAGGTCAACGACTTTACCTTCGGCGAGCTGCCGGTAGAATTCAGCTATCCTGCGGACCTCAAGATCCGCCAGGATGGTAAACGCAGCTGGACCGTCTTTTCAGAAGAGGTCGGAACCGAATTTTACGTGAACCTTTATAAAGTAGGCATCCGCTTCAATGCCGACAGCCTGCGATACCTGATGATGGGCCTGTACGAGGGCGACGAGTCCGTAACCAACCTGCAGGTGAACGAAGTGGGCACCGGCAGCATGGGGCCGCATCCGGCCGAGCGTTTCGTGGTGTCGTTCGTATCCGGCGAAGGCAAGCTGTATACCAGCACCGCCTACCTGGTGCATTTCCATATCAACAGGAAATACAATTCGTTCCTGTTCTACTTCGAGATCGGTGAAAAGAACGTGATCTCCTATGCGCCTTTGCAGGAAAATATGATCTCTTCGCTGCGGTACAAGGAATTCAATTACATAAAATACGACTATAAAAAAGACAGCGTGCAGGTGGAGTATCCCGATTTCTGGACGATAGAGCCTGTGGAAAAGGACACCGCTTCTTATTTGCAGATAGACGACGGCCGCTGCCGCATTACCATAAGCTCGTACCAGCCGAAGGACAGCACGACCGTAGCCACATACTCCGGTGCGGAGCGCGATGTGTGGAAAAAGGACCTGGTCAATTACCCCGATCTGAAGATCAAATCGGGCACCGAAAAGATCAAGGAGACAGGCGATGTGATCGCGATAAATTCCGGTTCGTTCAACACCGAAGTGCAGACTGTGACGCGCCGCGTGGAATTTACCAAATACTTTATCCGCCGGCAGACCGGCAAGCGCGTAAAAGATTTCGTGATCTACTTCGAAGCGCCGGAGCTGTATCATGCGTACTACGAGCCGATCTTCAAGCGGATCTACGATTCCATAAAGCTGCCGGGCACGGTGATCGTGGAAGTGAAGCAGTAAAGAATTGCAGACCGGCGTTCACTTCGATCTTGCTCAGGCTCCAAGTCGCTCCAGTGATTTGTTAATCTGGAAGGGGCTTCCGATAGCCTTTTGTTCCGGCAGATCAATGGGGCGGTTCAGCAGCTGTTCCAGCTGAAACTTCAGGTTAAAATAATTGCCGGGATATGCCAGCGGATCTTTACTATCTATATCCACTACTACCATATCGATGTCGCTGTCTGAGCGCAGATGATCAGCTGCTGCGGAATCAAAAACAAATAAAGACCTCACATTGTACAGGCGGCTCAATTTCTTTATCTGATTGATATGGCTGTTCAGCTCCTCATTACAGTAAATAGTGATTTGTAATGAGGTATAAAAACTGCGAATGTCGCGGGTGACGGGTAATATTATAACAAATAACGGAACCCGGTTAATTTTCGCATTCCGTTATTGTAAATGAAGAAATCACTCAATTAATTTTCAGTGAAACTTACTTCGACAATAGCTCGTCCAGGTGCCCGAGCGTCATAGTCATTCCTTCCTGGAAGCCCATGGCCAGTATTTTATGCAGATCGTCTTCCGTGGCGAATTGTAGTTCGCTGGTGACCAATGTGCCGGTACCGTCGGGGGTAAAAGTATTCTTCCACCGCGTGCTGGGCTGAGCGCTGTCGGGATTACCGTTCTCGTCGGTAAACGTATCGAGCGCTTCGAAGCTCTGGCCTTCCCGTATGGCCAGGAAATTGACCTTTGCCCAATGCTTCTGGTTTTCGGGGCCTACCATGGCATACAGCCATTCGCCGCCTTCGCGGAAATCCATTTTTTTCGATTCGGCTTTCCAGGGTCTTGGGGCCCACCATTGCTCGAGCAGCTCGCGCTGCGTCCAGGCGTTCCATACCTTATCCGGCGGAGCGTCGAAGTGGCGGGTAAACGTAATTTTTTTGCTCTGCAGGTCTTTGTGGAAGTTGGGCTGATTTTGCGTTTCCATAAGCAATTATATTAGTTACTGGTTCCTAAAGATAAAAAAACCAACGCACAGACAAGCACCAGCTGTTACAGCGCTACTGTTCTTCCGTTTTTCCCAGCGCTTTGTCTGTCGACTGGAACAGCTGGTCCATAGCACGTCCGACAAACTCCCGGTATTGCGGCGATATACCGGCCAGTCCGTGATGTACCATCATACCGCCGGTGACTAATCCTATTATGCGCCCCCTGCGCAACGCGCTCATCATCATCAGTCCCCCGGACACCAGCGAAATGATCCGTTCGGCCTTTACGAGGTTATCTTGTGTTGCTTCCATAATATTGAATTTTAGAGCATGGTTACAAATACTGTTCCTCACCTCTAATGTCCGTAATTAGCATAGCTTGCAGAAAAAACCGGCTCAGAAAACCTGTGGAATATCATTCTCGATATGTAGACCGCCAGCGCCGGAATATTAACACAAATAAAGCAAGGTGGTCATTAAATCATCGCCCGGAGCGTGTTCAAGGCTGCTTCTGCGGTTTGCCGGACTGGCCGAAAAGTTTTTGAAGAAGCTCATGGGGCAGTAATTGGTGGTAAATACAACAGATGAAATACAGTCAAAACGATGATTAAAAGACGCGCATTCTTTGTATTGTATTATTCCAGTTAATAATAAGCTAGTAAAGACATATGCAGTGGCACGAACCGGTTCTGCATAACCCCAATCCCCTCACACTCCGGCACTAACTTTTTTACACATTATTTTTTCCGTGTCCGATGCTTTGTTTTTTGTACCATCGTCTTCATAGATCCGTCGTAATCAGTAATCTGCATAAGAAAGTGTCGTAAAATATTTTTTGAAGAAATGGCGCGAAGATTTGCAAAAAGGTAAATTATTATTTACCTTTGGGGTATTGATGCAGTTCACTTGTCTTACCGGATCATCAACCGATCCGTATGAAAACATCAGAATTGCTCAGAAAGCTTAGGTACGCAGGCTTCGAATTGCTGCGCCAGGGAAAGGGCAGCCACCAGATCTGGCACAATCCCGAAACAGGCGTACAGATAGTGGTCCCCGATCACGGCTCGAAAGAGGTGGGCAAAGGACTCGCCAGAAAGATCATGAAAGACGCAGGATTGAATTGAATCACCTAAACAGGAAAATATGAAAAGCATAATATTCACAGTCGAAAAAACGGATACGGGCTATTCGGCGTACGCAAAAGATTATCCCGTGTTCACCGTGGGCGCCTCTATGAAGGAGCTTAAACGTAACATGCTCGACGCCATCAACACCTGGATGGAACATAAAGAAAAACCCGCCGTAAAGATGTCGCAGATCGAAGTGCGGCTCGATCTGCCACAGCTGTTCCGTTATTACAAAGAGATCAACGCTAAAGCCATCGGCCACCGCATCGGCATGAACAATACCTTGTTGTCGCAATACATCAACGGTAAGAAAACACCCTCGCGCCGGCAGGCCGAAAAGATCGTGAGCGCCATCCGGGAGCTAGGGAATGAGCTGGCGGGGATTGAGTTGAGGTAGATACTGGAAGCTGGATGCTGGACGCTGGATCGTTGATTAATGTGGCGTGAATAAAGATGACAGAAGACCAAATCTATCCATCAAATGCTATTCATCGCCCCGTCTAAGTACTAAGAACTAAGTTCTAAATGCTAAGCTCTATTTCTTAATTCTCACCTCCATTACATACCTGTAAATCTCCTCCGCCATATTCTCCTCCAACTGGTAAGCCAGCGCCGGATGCTGCGGCAGCAGCACTTCGTAGACGATATACTCCTCGTACATCCCCAGATCCATCGCCTTCAGCAAGGCTTTCATATACGGCAGCTTTGCCGTTTTGGCGTCAGTGGAGTACGAAGTGAAATGGCATAACATGCACTCGGTCTCTTCTGTGCTCGAAGTTCCCGCGCCGGTTATACCCATGCTTTCGCGATAGCCCGGCTCGTACTGCCATATCGCTTTGCACAGCGCGTAGATCAGCCATTCATCCGTGTAACGCACCGATACTTCTTTTTCGTTCACTTTGTCTACTGTGTACTGCGGAACGAACTCCCATTTATCGTATTGCAGGCTGACGGCCGCCAGCATTTTGTCGAGCGATTGCTGTATGCGCGGATTGTTACGGTTCATCACCTTCGCCACGATCATTTCGCGCAGGGCATTTTCTGTTTCACCTTCCTGGAAGAACACATCCCCGAGAAACCAGTGCGCCATGTAGTCGATGTAGTTGTTTTGTATGGCCCGCTTGTACCACTCCTTTGCAAGCACCCAGTTCTTTTCGATGCCATAGCATTGCCCTATGTAGGTCATCACCTTGTAATACTGCGGATCGGTGCGCAGCACTTCCATATATTTCTTTTTCGCTCCGTCCGTGTCTCCCAGCTGGAAAAGCTTTTCCGCCTCTTCCTCCAGCTTTGCGCCTTCTTTCGAAAGACGGTAATCCATGGTAATGATCGTTCCTTCCGGCATTATCCGGCTACGATAAGAATCATTGATATTGAGCCGGTTTTCGAAATCGATGGTGACAGGCTGCTTCAGCCCCTTCTCTATCTGGTATGTTATCTGAGATTTCTCCGCTATTTTCAGCAGTTCCGCGGCGGTGTGGTATTTCTGTGCTGATGCCTGAGCGGCCGCACAAAGCAGTACGATGCAGAAGATGTTTTTCATGAAGGTCATTTGAGGCAAACGTAAGATAGTTTAATTTATTGGAATAGTCCTCAGTCCTGAGCCCGGCAGCATAATTTGCTACCGGGTGAGTCCTGAGAGTTGGAAACCTTCACATTTTCGGTTGCCAGATCATTCCGGAACGTCCGAACAATTGTTGAAATTTATCATAAGGTATATGGGATGAAATGCCTTTGGATACTGTCGGTTTGGGCGGCACCCTGCGGGTCGGGTCGTCCGCTATACTTCGTGCCGCTTCCACCCCTGCCGCGTAGTTTACACAACAGATTGCCGAAAGTCCATTTATATCCTGCCCACCTTCACATGGATAAGGGATGTTGAAAGATGGATGTTGCAAGTTGGACACTGGATTATGGACGATCCGCCTTTGCCTGCGGGCTACGGCGGATGAAACTGGTAACCAAAATGATCTCGTTACTATCTCAGGACTCACTACTCACTACTCAGGACTGGATAATGCCGCCCCTACAGGGCTCTAATGAATACCTGACCTTGTTTCTATCATAATGCCGCTCTTACGGAGCTCGGATGATGACGGAAGATGGACACTAAACATCCGCCTTCGCCTGCGGCTTGGGCGGATGAGACTGGTAACCTAAATGCTCTCGCTCCAAATCTCAGGACTCACCCGGTAGCAAATTATGCTGCCCTGCGCTCACTACTCAGGACTACTTACACCGTTTCCTTAAAGTCGCTGCTGGTGTGAAAAACCACATCCGGGTAATCCTGCTTTGCCATATTCAGCAGCCACTCCGAAGGAGCGAGGAACACGGGATTGTTATCCTTGTCCCACCCGATATTCTGCGCCTTGCGCTTTACGAACTCATCCAGCTTGTCGCGCTGCGGCGATGTAAGCCAGCAGGCCTTATAGAACGTCATAGAATGGAATAAGCAGGACGCCTTGTATTCATGCTCGAGGCGGTACTGGATCACGTCGAACTGCAGCTCGCCCACCACGCCCACTACTTTCCTGTTGCCCGGCTGCAGGTAGAAGAGCTGCGCCACGCCTTCGTCCGTAAGCTGCTCTATACCTTTTTCCAGCTGCTTGGTCTTCATCGGATCTTTATTGATCAGCTCGCGGAATATCTCCGGCGAGAAGCTCGGGATGCCCTTGTAGTACATCTTCTCCCCTTCCGTCAGCGTATCGCCGATCTTGAAGTTGCCCGCATCGTACAGTCCCACCACATCGCCCGGATACGCGTCGTCGATCACGTTCTTATCCTGCGCCATGAAGCTGGTGGGATTGCTGAAGCGGAGCTCCTTGTCGAGCCGCACATGATGGTAGAATTTATTCCGCTCGAACTTTCCCGACACAATGCGCAGGAACGCGATGCGGTCGCGATGCTTGGGATCGAGGTTAGCGTGTATTTTGAACACGAAGCCGGTGAATTTTTCCTCTTCGGGACTTACGAAGCGCGTTGTCGATTCGCGGCCTACCGGCGTGGGCGATACCTGTATGAATGCATCGAGAAGCTCTTTTACCCCGAAATTGTTGATGGCCGATCCGAAGAATACGGGAGCCACTTCGCCACGGCGGTAGCGCTCTATGTCGAAGGCATCGTATACGCCCTCTATCAGGTCGATGTCCTGGCGCAGCTTGCCGGCGTCGTCCTCTATTATTTCGTCGAGCTGCGGATCGGAAAGATCATCGAACGAGATGATGTCTTCCGATATTTTCGTTTTGTTGGCGGCAAAGAGATTGAGATTTTTCTCGTAGATATTGTACACGCCTTTAAACCGCGCTCCCATGTTGATGGGCCAGCTCAGCGGGCGCACGCGGATCTTCAGCGTCGATTCCAGCTCGTCCAGCAGGTCGAAAGGATCTTTTCCCTCGCGGTCCATTTTATTGATGAAGATGATGACGGGAGTATCGCGCATGCGGCACACTTCCATCAGGCGTTTGGTCTGCGCTTCCACGCCGTTGGCGGCGTCTATCACGAGTATTACACTGTCCACGGCCGTAAGCGTACGATACGTATCTTCTGCAAAATCCTTGTGGCCGGGCGTATCCAGCAGGTTGATCTTTACGTCCCGATATTCGAATCCCATTACGGAAGTGGCTACGGAGATGCCCCGCTGCCGTTCTATTTCCATGAAGTCGGAAGTAGCGGTTTTCTTGATCTTGTTCGATTTCACCGCGCCCGCTGTTTGTATCGCGCCTCCGAAGAGGAGCAGCTTTTCCGTCAGCGTGGTTTTACCGGCATCCGGGTGGCTGATGATGGCGAATGTCCTTCGCTTTCTGATTTCGTCGATAAGTGCCATGGGGCAAAGTAAAAAGTAAAAATTTAAAAGTAAAAATTTAAAGCCTGGTGGTGGATGCCGGATACTGAAGCTGGATGTTGGATATTGGACGTAATCCAATACAGCCTGGCAGAATTGAGTTAGTGACGGGATCAGATATTTCATTAAAGCCCCGAAGGGGCGACACTCGTTCGTAGTCCTGAGTAGTGAGCCCGGCAACATAATTCGCTACCGGGCGAGTCCTGAGATAGTAGCGAGAGCATTTTGGTTACCAATAACTGTGATCCAAGGTCTTCATGAGGAACACGCCTTGCCAGAAGCTCCTGCGGACGATGCGGCAGGGATAGCAGCGGCATGCCCCGTAGTTCCCGCCGGGGCGATACTACGGGGCATGGTAGCGGATAGCCCGGCCCGAAGGGGCCGCCACAATAATTAATTAAGTATAAAACGCGGGACAGATGCTGCGCCCAATGCTCGTGCAGACAGCTCAAAAGATATTCGTGTCCTGAAATTATTGAATCCAAAATGACCCTGCGCTTATCTAAGGTTTGTGCGCCGAAACATTATGCGCAGGCGTGACTAAGGAGTGATTCCGGTAGCCATAGATGATCTCGCAACTATGTCATGACTCGCCCGGTAGCAAAATTATGCTGCCGGGCTCACTACTGGGGACTATTTCTAACTTTGTTACATGAAGCTATCTCTCGTGATCGCCCTGATGAATGAGGAACAGAACATTCAGCCGCTGCTGGAGCGCGTCCGCACCGCTATGGCCGGGCACGACTACGAAGTGGTGCTCGTAGACGACGGCTCGTGGGACAGCACGGTGAAAATGATCCGCGCCCATGCCGATGAACGCACCACGCTGATCGTATTCCAGAAAAATTACGGGCAGACACAGGCATTATCCGCCGGCATCGATGCAGCCAAAGGCGAATACATCGTTACGCTCGACGGCGATCTGCAGAACGATCCGTCGGATATCCCTGCCATGCTGCACAAGATAGAATCGGAAGAATGGGACCTCGTGGCCGGCCGGAGAAAGAACCGCAAAGACGGCTTTATCCTGCGCAAGCTGCCGAGCAGGCTGGCCAATGCGCTCATACGCATGCTTACCGGAGTATACATTGCCGACTACGGCTGCTCGCTCAAGATATTCCGTGCGGATATCGCCAAGAACCTCGGGCTGTACGGTGAGCTGCACCGCTTTATCCCCGTGCTGGCCAAATTGCAGGGCGCGCGCATCACCGAAATGGACGTGAACCACCACCCGCGCACAGCCGGGAAATCGAAATACGGCATTGGCCGGACGTTTAAAGTCATCAGCGATCTTATGCTGATGCTGTTCTTCCAGAAATACATGCAAAAGCCAATGCACCTTTTCGGAACCGTGGGTTTTCTCACATTCCTCGCCGGCGTGGGCATCAACCTGTATATGCTGGTGGAAAAGATACTCGGCCGCGACATCTGGGGACGGCCACTGCTGCTGCTGGGAATTACCCTTGTGCTGGGCGGCATACAGCTTATTATGATCGGCTTTTTTGCCGAGATACAGATGCGTACGTATTTCGAATCGCAAAGTAAAAAGCCGTACCGTATCAAGAGCGTTTACCATGCTTCGCGGAGCGGAAATGTAATACCATAACCCCGTGCGGGAAATCTCCTGGAAAAATATCCTGAAGTGGATGCTGAAGCTGGGTCTGAGCATGGCCGCGCTATACCTTGTATTCCGCAGGATAGACATTCCACAGCTTACCGCGGCAGCGGCAGGCACGGACTGGACCTGGCTGGCTCCCGCCCTGCTCCTCTTCAACCTGTCGAAGCTGCTGAGCGCCGTACGCCTTAACATGCTTTTCGGAAATGCAGGCGTTACCCTGGGCCATACCGAAAACATAAAGCTGTATTATACCGGCATGTTCTATAACCTGTTCCTGCCGGGCGGTATCGGCGGCGACGGGTACAAAGTGTACCTGCTGAAACGATCTTACAGCACACCGCTAAAACAGCTTATTTCTGCCGTGCTGTACGACCGTATCAACGGAGTGGCCGCGCTGGGCTGCATGGCCGGCTTGCTGGGCGCTGCATTAGTGCCGAAGTACGGTCTCATCCTGCTGGCCGGCGGCATGCTTGCATTCCCGTTTTTGTGGATCCTTACGCGGCTGGTATTTTCCCGGTTCCTTCCCTCCTTCTTCCAGGGAAACTTATATTCGGCAGGCGTACAGGTTGCGCAGGTACTGTCGGTGATCTGCATATTGCAGGTCCTGCGGATGGATGTAACCGAATACATGCCTTACGTGCTGCTGTTCCTTGTTTCGTCTATCGCCGCTGCTCTGCCCATTTCAGTTGGAGGTATAGGCGCGCGCGAGCTTGTGTTCGTATACGGAGCGATGTACCTGGGCACCGAAATGGCCGCAGGCGTGGTTATAAGCATGATATTTTTCCTGATCACCGCGCTTTCCTCGTTCGCAGGCGTCTTTTTCCCGGCGGAGAGAATATTAAAAAAACAGGTCGCACAGTAGGCGCCGGTTATGCTACAGTTTCGGGAACCGCGGTACGCTCCGGAAGCAATTCCTTTTCAGCCGGCACAACGGATGAAGTTCCTGCCTTCCACCATTTGCGGGTAACCCAGAAAGCTACGATCCATACGATGACGGCCATTCCCAACGCCATGAGGAAGAGCCCGTCGTAACCCATCCTGTCGCCAATGCGGCCGGCAAACGGCGAAACGATCATTCCTGCGCCAAAGGAAATGGTAGCCTGAAGTGTATAATCTGTTCCTTCCGAGCCTTCGCGCACCTGGTCCATAAACAGCGTGGTGATGGTAGCCGTGCCCATTGCCGTGGCCGAACCGCCGAGCATGGTAAGCAGCGCAAGCAGCCCGAAGGACGGCTCCACGAACGCCGGGATAACGAGCAAAGCGCAGACAATGGTCTTATACCCCAGCACAGTAAGAAAACCCGCGCGGCGCGAAAATATCTTCATGATGTACCCGCCCAGCAGTCCGCCGAGCACTCCCGCCGACATACCGATGATTCCCGTAAGCAGACCGATCTCGTACGTTTCGAATCCCAGGTCCACCAGCATCGGGCGGTATTTATGATAAATGACATGGATCGGAAGCCCCGAAAGCACCAGCAATACCAGGCTGTACACCCACCGGCGGTTGCGGAAGTAGGTGCCCAGGTCCCGGAATTTTGTCTTACGCTCCACGGGCATCACCGGTTCCTTCGTAAATACCAGGGGGATAACAGACAGCATCAGCAATCCGCACATGAGCAGGATGGTTCCTTTCCAGCCGATACTATCGTACGAAAGCAGCAAAATGCCCCCGCCCACCAGATAACCGAAGCTTCCGCCCGCGGCCTGTATACCGTTGGCGATACCGCGCTGCCGTGGCGGGAACAGCCGCACCGAAAGCGCATCCACCGCTATATCCTGCGTAGCTATGAACAATATTGCCACGCTCAGCAGCAAAATGAGCGGCGTAAGCGAACCTTCGAACGACAGGAACATAGTGCCCATCACCGTAAGCGCGTACAGCGGGGTAAGCAGGAAGATCCACGATCGGTAATGCGAGCGGCCGGGGCTGTATGTATCGACCAGCGGCGACCAGAGAAATTTGAGAAGATAAGGAAGCCCGATGAGATGCAGCAGCCCGATCTGCTCCAGGTTATATCCCTGCTGACGCATAATGACGGGCAGTCCCATGCTGAAAAATGAGAAAGGCAGAAGCTGTGTGAAATATAATGAGCCTATAATACCGTATTTCCTTCCGGAGCGGATGGTGTTGTTCATATTCGCGGTGTGTGCGCCAAAAATACGCGCCGCGCTCCTCGGGCACAATCCCCTGAAAAGGTGATAATGCTTAAAAGATCGGGTATTATTTTACCTTGACGCGGAAATTCGACTCCTCTTCCAGGAAGCCTTCCAGCTGATCGCCGCGCTGCACGGGCCCCACTCCCGCAGGTGTTCCGGTAAAGATAAGGTCGCCGATCTTCAGCGTAAAGTATTGCGATACATACGAAATGATCCGGTCGATGGAGAAGATCATATCGCCTGAAAAGCCATGCTGCACCTCTTCACCATTGCGCAGCAGGCGGAACTCGATATTTTCGCTGTCGGTAAGGAACGAAACCGGGACAAATTTCCCAACCACGGCCGAACCGTCGAACGCCTTGGCCTTTTCCCATGGCAGGCCTTTCTCCTTCAACTGGCTTTGTATATCCCTGGCGGTAAAATCGATGCCAAGCGCTACCTGCTCATAGTACCGGTGCGCAAATTTTTCTTCAATATTTTTTCCCAGCCGGTTGATCTTTACCACGATCTCGCACTCGTAATGCACATCGCCCGAAAAATCGGGGTAAAAGAACGGCTGACCGCTCAGCACCACCGCTGTCTCCGGCTTGAGGAAAAGTACAGGCTCCGCAGGCACTTCATTCTTCAGCTCGCGGGCATGCTCCGCGTAATTTCTTCCTATACAGATGATCTTCATGAGGGCAAAGTAAAAATTCAAAATTGAAATGTGAAAATTAGTTTGGAGATGCGGGAGTTGAGACTTGAGACTTGAGACTTGAGACTTTGAGACTCTAGATTTTAGACTCCAGACTTCCAGACTCAGGACTTTAGTAACCTAAAATGACTTCGCAACCGATCTCAGGACTCACGACTCAGGACTGAGTACTAATTTGGCAACCGAAAATGATCTCGTAACGATCTCAGGACTCACCCGGTAGCAAATTATGCTGCCGGGCTCAATACTCAGGACTGAATACTCAGGACTAAAAATGAATGAGCCTGCTCTTCAAAAACAAAAACACCACGATAAATATCACCACCGCGAGCAGCACGACCCAGGAGCCTTTGTAGTACCGCCTGTGCTGGCGCAGATCTTTGCGGTACATCCAGAGAATAATGGCCAGAAAGAAGATCGCGAACAGGATCGCAAATACAATATGTCCTTTATTGATGTCCATTGCGGCGTAAAAATCAACAATAAGCGGCAGGAACCAAAATTAAAATCGGAAATCACAGCATCGCCTCTCCTGTTTTTAGCTTACTTTTCGTCCTTAATTTTCTACATGCGTATCATCAGCGGCATATATAAGGGCAAAGTATTGTACCCTCCGAAGAACCTGCCGGTGCGGCCTACCACGGATTTTGCACGCACAGGTCTGTTCAATATCTTACAGCACCGGTTCGACCTGGAAGAAGTTTCGGTGATCGATCTTTTCGCCGGAACAGGCTCTATCAGCCTCGAGCTGGCATCAAGGGGCTGCCGCGACATCGTGTCTGTAGACAAGTACCGCGGCTGCACGCAGTTCATACAGGACACGGCAAAAGCATGGAACATAAAAGGGCTGAAAGTGATCCGGGAAGACGTTTTTCGCTTCCTGCAGCAATGCCCATATAAAGCTGACATCATCTTTGCCGATCCGCCATACGATCTGGAAACGATCGCCGACATTCCCGTTATCGTCTTCCGGAAGGAATTGCTGCGTCCCGACGGCCTGCTCATTATCGAGCATGGGGACCGGACCGATCTTTCGGCGATATCACAATTTACCGGGCAGAGAAGATACGGAAGCGTGAACTTTTCGCTGTTCGGATCAGAATAGTATCCCTGATGCCCGGCATGGAATTTCTTTAATTCATTTATCTTTATGGCATGAAGCGTATTGCAGTATATCCCGGTACATTCGATCCCGTTACCAGAGGGCATGAGGCATTGGTATTGCGCGCCCTGCCGCTCTTCGATGAGATCATCGTAGCTATGGGCCATAACTCGAAGAAGCAGAGCTACTTCCCCCCCGAAAAACGGATCAGGTGGCTGGAAACGATCTTTGCCGCGTACCCGCAGATAAAGATCGATCGCTTCGACGGCCTTACCGTGGAATATTGCAAGAAAAAAAATGCCCGGTTCATTCTCAGGGGTCTCCGCTCCTCCACCGATTTCGAGTTCGAGCGTAACATTGCCCAGGCCAACAATACGCTTACGCCGGAAATAGAGACCATCTTCATCGTAAGCTCGCCCGGCCTTTCAGCCATTAACTCGTCGATCGTGCGCGACATTCACCGTCACGGAGGCGATGTTTCACACTTTATTCCGGATGGCATTGTCCTTGATTGACAATGAAACGTGGCTTCGGACGTTCTATCCATACCCCTTAACACGATAAATGCTATGATCAGGATCTTCCTCCTTTCCCTTGGTCTTCTTTCTTTTTTGTGTGCCGATGCGGCCGGTGTCGTTATCAGAGGAAGTGCGCCACAGCTGGCGGGCACTATGATACAGCTTACCATGCCGGGCGATTACATCACACAGACGGAAGTGCTTCTCGAACAAAAGCAGATCGGCAGCGACGGAAGCTTCGAGTTTACGGCGGAAGTGCAGCAGCCGGGCCAGTATTTTCTCAAGATCGGCTACAATATTCACCTGCTGTACCTGGAGCCCGGGCAGTCGTATGTGCTTGAAATTCCCGACGCGGCCGGCGAAGAGCTGTACTATCCTGCCAACACCGACAGCACACGGCTGTTCTATCTTGTGGGATCCATCAACTACGATTTCAATTATTTCAACATAAACAACTACGATAAATTCATCGCGGGAACGGTAAAAACGGACGCCTCCCGGTTTATCCTGGAAACCGGGAAGAAATATTCCTGGGTCACCGATCCGTTTGTAATTGCTTACAAAGACTACAAGATCGCCGGGCTGCAGTTCATCACGCGCCTCAAAGGAAACAAGGCTCTGTTCGAAATGTACCTTAAAGACCGGCCTGTGCTGTACCGTCATCCCGAGTACATGTACTTCTTCAACGAATTCTACGAAGGGTTGCTGCCGCAAATGCTCAACTCCGGCAAGAACGCCGTTCTCCGGCAGGTTATCAGGGATGGAACGCCGTACGATACGCTGCTGGCCCACGTACAGGCGCACGAATGGATACAGCGTGAAGACATTGCCGAGCTCTTTATCATCCGCGGATTGTACGAGCTGTACTATAAAACGGGCTACGACAAATACAAAATAGAGAACCTGCTGCTGGAAGAGGAAAAGAAAACGCGCTCGGCGGAAATAAAGATCATTATCGGGAACTTCAAAAAGCTGATCAATAAGCTGAAGCCCGGCAGCCCCATGATCGATTTTGAAGGAAGAAAGCCCGATGGAACGGTCGTGCAGCTGTCTGCGCAAGCTACGAAGCCGGTTTACCTGGTGTTCTTCTCTCCCGACGATCCCGCCAGCATCCAGGAGATCCCGGCGATCAACAATCTTTACGACAGGTATAAAAAGGATGTGTATTTCCTGGGTGTCTGCACACAGTGCACCTACAGCACGTTGCAGGATTTCGTAACAAAATATAAATTGAAATGGGACTGCGTGCTTACCGACGCCTCCGTGGAGACCGAATACGAGATCCTGCGCTATCCCTCTGCCTTCCTGATAGAAGCCGGCGGAACTTTTAAGGAATCTCCTGCCCTGCTGCCTTCGGAAGGCGCCGAAAAGCAGGTATACCTGGTAACCCGGAAAGGCCGCAAGGACGATAACAGGTAATATTTGTCACTTGGGCAGGCGGGCGCAAATTCGTACCTTGTAAAAAATTCACTCAATGAAGAAGCTCTTCCTTTTAGCCGCTATCCTGGCGCCGCTTTGCGCAGCCGCGCAGAACGGGCTTGCCGGCGGGTACGACTATCAGCTGTATTATACACCCAACGGTGATCCGTACATCGAAACATACTTCTGGCTGAACGGGAAAACGCTTACATATAAGCCGCAGGACGGCCGCAAGAAGGCTGCTGTGGAAGTGATCCTCATCATGAGCCAGAAAAAGGACGAAGTGACCTTCTACGATAAATATGTGATCGAAAGTAACGAATATGCATCCGGCGACAGTCTTTACGGCGATATTCTCGACATGCGCAGGTATGCTCTGCCGGAAGGCTCCACCGTGGTGGAACTTTACATCAAGGACCTTTACGCCGAAAAGGACCGTTCCATCGAGCGGACCGACACCATTAAGGCCAGCAAGATCACTTCGGACGAAAGCCTGGTGAGCGAGGTGCAGTTTGTGGAAATGTACCATCCTACCGAGCAAAAGAACAATTACAGTAAAGCGGGATTCGATATCATTCCATACATAGGCGCGCTGTACGAAGAATCCATCAAAAAGCTGGTTTTTTACGCGGAGCTTTATAATACCGACAAGCATTTCGGACCCAACGGCAAATTCCTGCTCACTTATTATCTCGAAAACAACGAATCGGGAAGGCAGCTCGAAGATTATACCGTAAGGAAACGCGAGACCTCTGCATCCGTAAAGCCCGTGCTGGCAGAGATGAATATCGCCAACCTCGGAGCCGGCAACTATAACCTTGTGGTAGAGATCCGTGACAGTCTTAACCGTTTCGTGACCAAATCTTCCAGGGTGTTCCGCAGGGAAAACACATTGTACACAATGACCGAGGAAGAATTTTCCACGCTTAATATCGCGAACACCTTCGTGTACGATCTACACGATCCCGATTCTATCAGGGAGTACATCCGCTCGCTGAAGCCGATCGCTTCCGAAGTGGAATACCAGTTCGGCAAGAACGTAATGAAGAACGGCGATCCCACGCTCATGAAGCGCTATCTTCTCTCCTTCTGGCTGAAGCGCGACGGGCTTAACCCCGGGCAGGCATTCCGCGACTACGCAAGGTTGTGCGCCGCTGTGGACGAGCAGTTCGGAACCGCCATCACCGAAGGATACAATACCGACCGCGGCCGTGTATACATCCAGTACGGCCCTCCGGCTGTAAGGAGCCAGCGCCCGGCCGAAGCGAACACTTACCCGTACGAGATCTGGCAGTATTACAAGCTGAAGGGCCAGACCAACATCCGCTTTGTATTCTACAACAAGGATATGGTATCCAACGATTACACATTGCTGCACTCCGATCTTCGCGGAGAGATCAACAACCGCCAGTGGGAGATGTTCCTGAAGCAGCGGAACAATATGTTCGACGTGGACAAAAATACCGACGACCGGTACGGCAACTGGTCGAGGGATCTGTACAACCAGCCGCGTTGACCGTTCCGTAGCCCAACGTAAAGGAATATTTCTATTTTTACGCGAAATACCTATTCCCTTGGTAAAAGTTGCTGTAGTGATCCTGAACTGGAACGGAAGAAAATTGCTCGCGCAGTTTCTGCCGTCGGTTATACAGCATTCATTGGAATTTGCCGAGGTGATCGTCGCCGATAATGCTTCTACAGACGACTCCGTAAGCTTTGTAAAAGAAAACTTTCCTTCCGTGCGCATTATTACGCTCGACCGCAACTGGGGATTTGCCGCGGGCTATAATAAAGCCCTCGAACAGGTAGATGCGGAATATTATATTCTTCTGAACTCCGATGTGGAAGTAACGGCAGATTGGATAAATCCCGTTGTGGCGCTGATGGATTCGGATGCCACCATTGCCGCCTGCCAGCCCAAGATCCGCTCGTACCGCAAAAAAGAAGAATTTGAATACGCAGGCGCTGCCGGCGGTTTCATCGATAAGTGGGGATATCCTTTCTGCAGGGGCAGGATCTTCCATGTGTTTGAGGAAGACAAGGGCCAGTACGATGACATTCGCGAAGTATTCTGGGCCAGCGGCGCGGCGCTGTTTGTCCGTGCGGAGCTATACCGTAAGGCCGGAGGGCTCGACGAGGATTTCTTCGCGCACATGGAAGAGATCGATCTTTGCTGGAGACTGAAGAACATGGGCTATTCCGTTTATTTTCATCCGCAATCGCTTGTATACCATGTAGGCGGAGGAACGCTGCTGATGGGCACGCCCCGCAAGACCTTCCTGAACTTCCGGAACAATCTTCAGCTCATGTCCAAGAATCTTCCGAAACGGAAATTCATTCCGCTGATCCTGCTCCGGCTTGTGCTGGACGGCATTGCGGCCATTTCTTTTCTGCCTAACCCGAACGGATGGGGAAATTTCCGCGCCGTTTTCCGGGCGCATTTCAGCTATTACTGGCTTTTCCCGCGGCTGATGAAAAAACGCAGGAATATCCCGCACCGCAAGGTTTCCTGCATTTACCGGCAAAGTGTGGTATATCTTTTCTTCGTCAAAAAAGTGCGGAGCTTTTCACAGCTGGGCGACTATTTTTCCTGATCCCTGTCTTCCTTTTTTCGTTTGTGCTTCCACCTCCGGTGCGACCATAGCCAGTAAGCCGGTTGTTCCTGTATAGCTTTTTCCAGACGGTGTGCGAACATCCTCACCAGCCTGCCGGATTCAAGATCACCGGCATTTTCTGCCATCGTCTCCAGCCTGATCGTATAATATCCCCGCTTTTTCTTTTTTACGATGGCCATCACTACAGGAAGCTGAAATTTCCGGGCGATCGCATCGTAACCTGTAAAGAATGGCGTGTCCTGGTGCAGGAATTCCGTCCATAGAGCCGTTTCCGGCGGTGGCGTCTGATCGGCAATGAACGTCGTGCACACGGGCTGTTCATTTCGTGCGATCATGTAGCGGACCGCCTGCTGCATTGGTATCATCTGCCCGCCCAGCCGGCTGCGGAACCGCAGAAAAAAACGGTTGAAAAAAGGATCTTTCAGCGGACGGTACAGCGCTCGCAGCTTGTGCCTGCCGGATACGCTCATCGAAAGCCCGCTCCACTCCCAGTTTCCCAGGTGCCCCATAATCACGATCACATCCCGTCCCTGCGCACAATGATCGTCAAGCGCTTCTATATTCTCAAATCTGCAACGCCTCTGTATTTGCCGTCCCGAAGCGGTCAGCGCCCATACGCCTTCCACCAGGAGATCGGTAAGATGACGGTAGTATTTTTTTTCGATGCTTATGATTTCCGGCAACGGTAAATCAGGGAACGAGCGGATGAGATTTTCGCGCACCACGCTGCGCCTGTATTTCACTACGTAACAGATCAGGTAAAAGATCGCCGATGAAGCCCCGTACAGCAATGGTAACGGCAGAAGAGAAATGAAATAGAGCATTCCTGCGAGAGGATAAAAAACAAGGCCCTTCAGGATGTGTTTCATCGGAACTAAGATAGCTCAAAAATCATATAGCGCCGGTAGTTGCCACCTAGCCGAACACGCCCAGGTGCATGGTGTCCTGTATCGGGTTCACGCACATCACCGCGATCTGCGCATCGTTGTTGATGATCTGCACTTCGTTCTTTCCAAGGATCAGATCGGCCATTCCCTGCTTGTCGTGCTCGGAAGAGATCACGATCATATCGGCTTCTATCTTCGAGGCGTACCTCACCAATTGCTTGATGAATGAGCCTTCGCCCGCTTTTTCGGTCACTACGGTGTATCGCACTCTGTTCTGATCGAGATATTGCCGGGCATGGTTCAGGTTCAGCTTTACATGGTTCGCAATGTATTCGTCCGTTTCCCTCGATTCGAAAATGTGCACCTCGCCGTCGAAGTATTTCGCGATGGAGATAGCGTACGCGGTTTTATTCTTTCCGTGCCGGTTATGGTCTATCGGGAGGATGATCTTTTTATAACCGTCCTTCGCTATTTTTTTGCTCTGCACGATGATCACCGGGACCTGTGACGAAGCGATCACCTTCATGGCAAAAGCTCCTACGATGTGCTGAATTCCTTTCACACCATGTGTTCCCATTACCACAAGGCTGGCATCCGAATCGCTGATGTACTCGCCTATGGTCGTGAAAATGCTTCCCTCTTCGGCATGATAGGAAGTGGTGACGCCTGTTTCGGCTTTATTTTCCTCCGCCCATTGCTTCAGCTCTTCGTATACTGTCTCCTCGCCGGCGTGAGCTTTTTTCAGCTTTGCGCGTGTTTCATTATTGATGATGTGCAACAGCCGCACCTCATCTTCTCCCTGCACCGCAATACGCGAAGCGTGGCTGATAGCTGTGCGCGCCTGTTCGGTAAAATCGCAGGGAACTATTATAAGATCTTTTTTGTCTCTGGTTAGCATAGGTGTGACGGGTTAATTTATTTTAGGTCAGGATCATTCGTTATATTCCGATACGATCTTCCGTATCATTTCCATGTGCTCAAGCTTTCTGCTCAGCCGGTACCGCAGGGCGTACCCGGTAAAGTACCGGTGGCCGGTAAGAAATTTCACCTGCAGCCGGTTCCAGTCTCTTTCATCCTTTACGATGCCATAGTGCAGGAACTCGCGGAACAGCTGGTCGCCTATCAGCAAAAAATCATCCGTACCAAGATAATCAAGATCGGCGTCGCAGAGAATCTCTTCGAGCTTGTTAGCGGCCGATTGCGGTATCTTTGTCCGCATGATCATGGCTTTCACCATCTCTATCTGCCGGGGCGTATAATCGTACTGCGGTAGCAACTGTTCGGCGATACGGCAGCCTTCCTCTTCATGATCGGCGTACGTATTCAGAAAACCCGCGTCGTGAAGCACTACTCCGGTAAGCAGCAGATCAAGTTCATCCCCTTTTATTCCCTCATATTCCGCAATGCGGAGAGCTGCTTCGTAAACATACTCGGTATGATGAAAGCCATGATAGGAAAGGGTTTCCGGAAGTTCTTCCTTCAGCTTTTGAAAAACAAATTCTTTCAATTCTTCAAAGCGCATAATCCAAAATAAACCATTATTTACCGGATTACAAAATTGCGTTATCCCCGTTTTTGCCCGGCAAATTTCTCTTACGGGATTTTTAGTTTAATTTGTCTCATCTTACATCCGCGTTGAACGATCACATTCATATTGTAGCATTCGACATACCCTACCCGGCAAGCTACGGAGGGGCGATCGATATGTATTGCAAGCTGAAAGCATTGGCTGCGCAGGGCGTGAGCATTCATCTCCATGCTTTCCTGTATCACCGCAAGCCTGCGCCGGAGCTCGAACGGTATTGTTCCTGGGTGCATTACTACGACCGGCATGTCAATAAAACTCTTCTGCTGCACCGGCTGCCGTACATTGTTGTTTCCCGCTTGAACGACGATCTGAAAAAGCAACTGATGAAAGATGACCGGCCCGTGCTGCTCGAAGGCCTTCATACAACTGCCCTTCTCGCCGACGCCGATCTTTCGGGACGAAAAATGGCGGTGCGTACGCACAACATAGAGCATGAGTATTACCGCGGACTTGCCCGGTACGAAAAGAACGTTTTCAAAAAATATTATTTCCGGCAGGAAGCGGCAAAGCTCGAAGCCTGGGAACCTGTGCTGGAAAAGGCGCACGGAATAGCAGCCATTTCGCCTGCCGATACGCTTCATTTCCGCGAGCTCAATCCCGCAACGACCTACATCCCCGCTTTTCATCCTTTCAGCGATATCACTTCGGCGCCGGGAATAGGAAATTTTGCATTGTATCACGGAAATCTTTCAGTGGCGGAGAATCACCAGGCGGCGCTGTTCCTCGTCGAAAATGTATTTTCAAAGCTTTCTTATCCGCTGGTCATTGCCGGAAATCATCCCGCAAAAGAGCTGCAGAACGCCGTAAAAGAGCATGCTCATATCACGCTGCAGGCAAACATAAGCACAGATGAAATGGAAAAGCTGATCCATGATGCACACATACACGTGCTGCCCACCTTCCAGGATACGGGCATCAAGCTGAAGCTCCTGTACGCGCTGTATTCCGGCAGGCACTGTGTAGTAAATACACTTATGGTGCGGCAGACGGGACTGGAAGAGCTTTGCTATATATGCGAAGATGACGCATCGTGGGTTGATACAATAAAAAGGCTGTCGGAACAGCCGTTCGCCGGAGAAGAAAAACAGAAAAGGGAAATTATCCTGTCCGGCTGGAACACCGCAGCCAACGCGGAAAAGCTGATCAGGATCCTGAAATGACCTCTGTTACTGCGCCATCGCTGCAATATAATCTCCGCGAAGGATACCGCTCGAGTATATAACGGTCGTGAGTGGCCATTACCACTGCCGTGCCGTTATTCCGGATCGACCATAACAACGCCATGATCTCGTCGGCCGTATCGGCATCGAGGTTTCCTGTCGGCTCATCAGCCAGGATCACTTCCGGCTCGTTGAGAAGCGACCGTGCAATAGCTACGCGCTGCTGCTCGCCTCCGGAAAGCTCGTGCGGAAACTTAAAACCTTTTGTGCGCAGGCCGACCTTGTCGAGCACATCCGTTACTCTCGCCTCCATTTCATGCTTGTTGTTCCATCCTGTGGCCTTCAGCACGAATGCGAGATTTTCTCCGATAGAGCGATCTGTGAGCAACTGGAAATCCTGGAAAATGATCCCGAGCTTCCGGCGCAGGAAAGGCACTTCCTTTTGTTTTATGGCAGCAAGATCGAATCCGCAGATCGACGCCTGCCCTTCTGCCAGCGGCAACTCGGCGTAGAGTATTTTGAGCAGGCTGCTCTTTCCGCTGCCCGTACGGCCCACCAGATACACGAACTCGCCCGCAGACACGGATACGTTCACGTTTCTTAACACCAATGCATTGCCTTGCATTACCGATACTCCGGTGAGTTGTATGACGGGTTCAGACATCTTGATTTTTCTCCAAAAATCAGGAATGCCTAAGCGCGGATGGGGCTCCGCAGATAATAATTATTAAAACCCTAACGTTAATAAGTTATCAATACCGTTCCGGATGCCGCGTTATCTACCCTTAAATTTGATCAACTATTTCGATTTGCATGTCAATAATAATGGGCATTTTCCGAAACAAACGGCTTCTGCTGCTGTTCCCGATATATACGTTTTTCCTGTTCTCTGTTTCATTTGCACAGCGTTCGCAATATTACCAGGATAACGAGCGGGCGCTGAAAGATGGGATCGATCTGTTCCAGAAGCAGAAGTACGGCGCTGCGCAAAGCAGGTTCTACGATCTGCTGCAGTCGGAAGGACAGCTTACCGAATACGCAAAAAGCGAAGCAACGTACTATTATGCCGCATCAGCGGTAGAGCTGTTCCACGATAACGCTGAATACCTGATGACGCGCTTCATCCAGGCGTACCCGGAAAGCCCGAAAGTGGTGCAGGCTCACTTCCAGCTCGGCAAGCTATACTTCCGCAAAAAAGATTATCCCAACGCTATCCGCGAATTCAAAGCGTCGGATGTTTTCCTTCTTTCCAGGAACGAGTATTTCGAATATCACTACAAGCTTGGCTACAGCCAGTTCATGACCGGAGACGAAGACGGCGCGCTGAAATCGCTGGCGGAAGTGAAAGACCGCAAGAACCCATACCAGGTTCCTGCAACGTACTACTACGGCCATATCTGCTACATCCAGAAAAAGTACGAAACGGCGCTGCAGCATTTCCTCGCCATTAAGGACGACAAGAATTTTTCGAAGATCGTTCCGTTCTACATTGCGCAGATCTACTTCGTTCAGAAAAAGTACGAGGAAACCGTGACCTACGCCGAACCGATCGCCGATACGCTGAAAGGAAAGAACAGCTCCATCATACGGCGGATACTGGCGGAGTCGCACTACGAGCTGAAGAATTACCCGAAGGCGACGGAGAACTACGAACAGTACCTCGCAACAGGCAACAGCCTCGATCGCAACGGCAACTACCGGCTGGGGCTTTGCTACTATAACGGCGCGAAGTATGAAAGCGCGGCTCTTTACCTGAAAAATACCACAACGGAGAACGACTCGATGAGCCAGAGCGCTTATTACTACATGGCCGACTGCCTCATCCGCACGAACAACAAGATGCTCGCGCTCGACGCGCTCAAGCTCACCTACTCTCTCGATTTTAACAAGAACCTGTCGAAGGAAGCTCTCTTCAACTTCGCGAAGCTATCGTACGAGCTGGGCTACAATCCGTACAATGAAGCCATAGACGCGCTGCAGCTCTACATCGAAAAATATCCCGATGCGGGCAACCTGGACGAAGTGTACGAGCTGCTTGTAAACATTTATATGACCGTGCACAACTACCGTGACGCGCTGGTATCGCTTGAAAAAATAAAGAACAAAAGCACGCGGCTGAAGATAGCAGAGCAGCGGATCTACCTGTTCCGCGGAATGGAGCTGTTCAACAACCTTGACTATGCCAACGCCATCGCCCATTTCGAAAAGGCCGTGGGCCGGAACTACGACCATAAACTTTCCAGCGAGGCAAAATTCTGGATGGCCGATGCCCATTACCGTACCCAGGATTACGGACAGGCGGTAAGCATGTTCGGAAACTTCCTGGTTTCCCCGTCTGCAAAAGATATCGGCTACTATAACGATGCTTACTACAATCTCGGCTACGCTTATTACAAACAGAAAAATTACAACTCCGCGCTTACCGAGTTCCGCAACTATACCGACGGATCGGACCGGGATCCGCGAAAGCTGAATGACGCGTATGTGCGTGTAGGCGACTGTTTTTTCGTGAGCAGGAACTTTCAGCGGGCGCTTGAATATTACAACAAGGCCATTGCGCTGAACAAGCTACAGAATGACTACGCTTATTTTCAGAAAGGTATCATCCTGGGACTTACAGGCGACCAGGCAGGCAAGGCAAAAACGCTGAACGAGGCGCTGTCGCTTTATCCCAATACTTCGTACAAAGAAGAGATCAGCTACGAGCTCGGACTTGCCAATCAAAGACTGGGAAACAACTCCGAAGCCATCCATAACTTCGAAACGATCGTGAACGCTCCGCAGCCCGGAAAGCTGCTGGTAAAATCGTACCTGCAGCTCGGCTCGCTGTACAACAATACGGCAAACTATTCCGTTTCGCTCGGCTGGTACAAGCGCGTGGTAGCCGAATTTCCCAACACCCGGGAAGCGCAGGAAGCCATCAAGTCGATCCAGAGCATTTACGTAAAGCAGGGTGATATTGAAGGTTACACGACCTACTTACAAACGCTTGACAACGTAATGATCGACCAGGGCGAGATCGATTCTGCCAGCTTCGAAGCTGCAGAAAATATATACAGTACGGGAGACTGCGTAAAATCTGCCGACGCAATGGGAAAATACATCAATAACTTCCCGCGCGGAGCTTTCCTGCTCGACGCTCACCATTACAAAGCAGAATGCCATTACGAGCTGAAAGAATACGACCAGGCGCTGATCAACCTGGAATACATTATCGGCCAGCGTAAAAACGATTACACAGAGAACGCTCTCACGAAGACCGCCTGGATCTATGAGCAGAAGAAAGATTCGGTAAATCTTGTAAGAATATATACGGCGATGGAAAGTGCAGCCGAGTCTCCTGCCCTGCTTCAGAAAGCAAGGATCGGGCTGATGCGGAACCATTTCAGGCTGCAGAATTACGAGCAGGCCATCCAGTATGCGAAGCAGGTGCAAACCTTCGACAAGCTGGATCCTGCCACGGACGAGCAGGCGTATTACATTGCCGCAAGCTCGTATTACCAGCTCGGCAGGACAGAAGAGGCTTATCCCGTTTATAAAAAGCTGCAGAGCAAAACCTCTTCCGAGCATTATCCCGAGGCCAGCTATCGCATGGCGGAATACCAGTACAACCGGCAGGACTATAAAACCGCTGAAAAAATACTGCGCAGCTCCGTGAAATACATGGGCGGGCAAAAGGACTGGCTGGCGCGCAGCTTCATACTGCTCAGCGATATTTACGTTTCCATGGGCAATTATATCGAGGCTAAGTCGGTGCTGCAAACGGTGATCGACAAACACGATGGCCAGGACCTTATCGATATGGCGCAGCAGAAGTATAACGCCATCCTGGATATGGAAAGAGGCAACAATGAAAAGCAGTTTGAAGAACAAATGGAATTTGATCTCCAGGATAACAAGCCACGGACAGGAAATACCGACGAGAACAACATTCAGAATTAATCGTGTGATTTATACACTATGAACGCATTGCTGAAATATACCATCCCGTTGCTCACCCCGCTCCTGCTCTGGATGGGCAGCGGCACAGCGCTTGCGCAGGGAACCGTTACCGAGATAGATGTGTACACCGGCTTTGAACCAAAGGTGGCGGATGTGGACAAGATCAATGACCAGCCGACGATCGCCGACACATTCCAGGTGAACCAGAAATTTGATTATCCTGTAAATTCGCACGAGGTAAGCGCGCCTTACAACCCCGATACGATCTCCCCCGCGAAGATGAAATCCGAGCCGCTGGCAAAGCTGCACCGGTTTTACCTGAAGGCAGGATTCGGGAATTATCTTACGCCCTACGTCGATTTTTACGTGAACAGCCTCCGGCACAAAAAAGATTCGTACGTTTTCCGCTACAAACATCTCTCCTCCGGGGGAACGATAAGCCAGAAGGGTTATCCCGGGCTGAGCGACAACGAATTTTTCGGGAACTATTCCCATATTTTCAAAAATCACACGATAACGCTCGACGCGGAATATCACAGGAACGTGGTACGTTACTATAATTATGATCCGGGCGTTGACACGCTTGTGGACCGCGACAGCACACGCCAGCGGTACTCCCGTATCAATTTCAATGCGAACTTTTACAGCAACTATCGTACGGATTCGATCAAGTGGAATCATCGCGTGAACGTCGATTTTTATCACATGGCCGACCTTTACGGCACATCCGAGAACCACTTCCTGCTGAAAGGCGAGCTGAACAAGTTCACCGATCTTTTTGCGAAAGAGTTCTTTGGTGGCTCCATGACCTTCGAGTACTACAATTACCGGAATGACAGCGCAGGCTCGCAGAACGGTTACTTTTTTACATTAAGCCCCTACATGCGGCTTGGCGGAAAAAAATGGGGACTGAAGCTGGGGCTGAACCTGACGCTGGCTACCGATGATTCGACCGAGTTCAACGTGTACCCGAACGTAAACTTCCATTGGAATATCTTCCGCAAGTACATTATTTTTTATGCCGACGTAACCGGCAAATACGAGCGGCAGAGCTTCCTGCGCCTGAGCCAGCAGAACCCGTTCGTGATGTCGACCATACCGCTGGCCAACATGAACGAGTACCTGCGGCTGTCCACGGGGGTAAGAGGTTCCTTTACCGACAACATATCATATAACGCAGGGATTACTCTCAGCCTGGCAGATAACATGCCCTACTTCGTGAACGATACGCTGAACTTTTACCGTCGCGGCTTTACCGTTCTTTACGACCGCACCACGTTGTTCCAGGTGTTCGGAGAGCTTTCGTATATCCTGGGAGAAAAGCTGTTCGTAACGGCAAAAGCGCATTACAACCTGTATAATCCTTACAATCTTACCGAAGCCTGGCACAGGCCATACATAGACGGTACGATCTCGGCACGGTACAATCTCCGCGATAAGCTGATCTTTACGGCGGATTTTTATTTTATCGGTCCGCAACAGGCGCGCGTATATGCTCCCGACCCTGTAAATCCTGGCCAGGTGACGGCGCAGACCTTAACGCTGAACGGAATGGTAGACCTTAATCTGGGTGCCGAGTACAGGCTCACCAAAATGCTGTCATTCTGGGTCAACTTCAACAATTTCGCCGCGTGGCGCTATAACCGCTGGTACGGCTATCCCACACAGCAGTTCAATGTGATCGGCGGACTTACCTTCGCCTTATGATCCCGTATCCCCCGCTGAATCTCCCGGAATTTCCCGCCCGTACACGGGTATCCGTTACCGGAACCGAAATATGGGACCTGCAGCGCCAGCAGTTCGTGCTGCTTACGCCTGAAGAATGGGTCCGGCAGCACATGATCAATTATCTTGTTGCCGTTCTTCAATATCCGTCGGGGCTTATCGCCGTGGAGAAGCAGATCCGCGTGCTCAGAACATTGAAACGCTTCGATATAGTAGTATATGACACTGCGTTAAAACCCTGGATGATAATAGAATGCAAGGCTTATGACCTGGCCCTGAACCAGCTGATGATCGACCAGGCGGCACGGTACAATATGACCCTGCAGGCGCCGTATCTTGTTGTGACCAACGGAATGCAATATATCGTGACCCGGATAGACCGCGAAACCGCTGTCTGCACGTTTTTAAAGGAATTTCCTCCTTTGGGGCCATAAATCTGCGGATAAAATGGCTGTATCCAACAGAGCTTCCCGGGCTTCCCGGAAATGGTTAACAACCCTTAAGCAACTTGATCGCGAGGATTATAACATTTCTCCTAATTTTGCGGGAGAACGGAAGAGCATCTTCACCCGTCCAGGGGACAAAATAATATTCTTCCGCCTTCGTTAAAAAGTACTTGTCATTTTTGCTATGAAGAAAGGAATTGCATTAGCAGTTGGTTTTATTTGCTTGCTATTATCGGGCTCCGCCCAATCCAATAAAGATTATTTTTCTGTGGAAGGTATCATCCAGGCCGAAGGCGGCTCGGGCGCCAGCGCCACCATCGTGGTATCGCGCGGCGGAAAAGGGAAAAAGACCTTTACTCCCAAGCCCGACGGAAAATACAGCTTCGAGCTCGACTTCCAGAGCACATACGACCTGGAATTCATGATGGACGGATATATAACCCGCACAATCAACATCAATACACAGGTACCTAAAGAAGTGCTTGAAGATGGTGTGATGCCGTTCTTTATGGACATACTGCTTTATAAGGCCTTTGACGGGATGAAAAATGAGACTGCCAGCGTCTCATTCAACGAGCGGGATTATGGTTTTCGTTTCGACAAATCGTATATGCAGACGCTGAAATCTCAGAAGAAAGAGATCGACCAGCTTAAGGCCGGAACCGACCTGGAACTGCAGGCAAACTTCGACGCTGCCATTCGTAAAGCGGATGGGCTCTTCAACTCGAAGGATTATGCAAATGCGCGGGTAGCTTATACTGAGGCGCTTACATTGAAGTCGTCCGAGCTGTATCCCAAGAACAAGATCTCCGATATCGACCGGATACTGAATGAGCTGGCGATGAAGGAAAAAAATGAGAAAGAGCTGAATGCCAAATACGAAGCGGCCGTTACCAAAGGAAATTCAGCCTTCAACAGCTCCGACTACACCGGCGCGAAGGATGCTTTTACCGAAGCCAATACGCTGAAGCCAACAGAACCGTATCCCATCTCGAAGCTGGATGAGATCAACCGGATCCTCGGTGAGATGGCGCAGAAAGAAGCCGGCGAAAAAGAGCTCTCTGCGAAGTATACCGCCGCCATACAGAGGGGCGATAACGCATTCAAGACCGGGGATTATGCAACGGCGAGGACAGCTTATACCGAAGCTTCGGGCCTGAAGCCGGGTGAAGCGTACCCGAAAGATCAGCTGGACGCCATCAACCGCATACAGGAAGAGCTGGCGATGAAGGATGCGAAGGAAAAAGAACTGAATACCGCTTATGGTACGGCCATACAGCGCGGCGACAATGCGTTTGCCGGCAAGAATTATACGGATGCCCGCGCAGCGTACAATGACGCCCTCACCTTAAAGGCCAATGAAGAATATCCGAAAGGCCGGATCGCGGAGATAGACCGGATACTGGGTGAGCTGGCGCTGAAAGAGCAGAATGAAAAAGAGCTGCGCGCAAAATATGACGATGCTGTGAACCGGGGTAATGCGTTGTTTACGTCTATGGACTATACCAATGCCCGAACGGCTTACCAGGAGGCGCTCACCTACCAGCCGAATGAAAATTACCCGAAGACGCGGATCGGCGAGATAGACAAGGCGCTGGCCGAGATCGCACTGAAAGAGTCCAGCGAAAAAGAGCTGAATGCAAAATACGCTGCCGCAGTGAAGCGGGGCGACGATGCCTTTGGCAATCAGGATTATACCACAGCCAGGAATGCTTATAACGAGGCGTCTATCCTGAAATCGTTCGAGCAGTATCCGAAAGACAGGATAACTGAAATAGACCGTATCCTGGGCGAGATAGCGCAAAAAGAAGCTGCGGAAAAAGACATCAAGGCAAAATATGACGATGCCGTGAAACGCGGTGATGCCGCTTTCGGAAGAAAAGATTATGTGGGAGCCCGGTCCGCCTATAACGAGGCGCTTGTTGTAAAAGCCGGCGAGCAGTATCCGAAGGATAAGATCGCGGAGATCGACCGGATAATGAACGAGATCGCGCAGAAGGAAGCCAATGAAAAAGATCTGAAAGCACGGTACGACGCTGCCATCCAGCAGGGCGACCAGGCATTCGGGAACAAAGACTATACTGCGGCTAAAACTTCTTACAGCGATGCGCTGACACTGAAGCCTGCAGAAAAATATCCGAAGGACAGGATAGCCGAGATCGACCGGATAATGGCGGAGATCGCTCTGAAAGAGTCTAAGGAAAAAGAGCTGAATGCAAAATATGATGCTGCTGTGAAGCGGGGTGACGATGCGTTTGCCACAAAAGATTATACCGCAGCGAGAACCGGCTATAACGATGCTATCGCGCTGAAGCCGGGCGAGCAATACGCGAAGAACAAAATTACGGAGATCGACCGGGTGCTGAGAGAGATCGCAGAGCGTGAAGCTATGGAAAAAGAGCTCCAGGGCAAATACGAAGCCGCCATCAAACTGGCTGACGACGCCTTCCGCACCAACGATATGGCTGCCGCCAGGATGTCGTATAAAGATGCGCTGGGCTTTAAGCCGAATGAACAATATCCCCAGGATCAGCTGAAGGAGATCGACCGGTTGGAAGAAGAACGCCTGAAAAAGGAAAAAGAAGAGCTTCTCCAGGCCGAGCTGGAACGCCTGCGCAAGCTGAACAATATCACCCCGATCAAGACCGAGGAAGAACGCCTGCAGATCCTGCGCAACGGCGAACGCGCCGCGCTCAGCTCATCCGGGTATATCGTGCTGAAGCCCTATGATACCGTAGAGCAGCTGGGCAGCAAGTATTTCGGGTACATCAACTTCGGCTCCGGCGGCAATATCGAGATCACTAAGGAAGAATTTGACCGCTACAAGGTCATGTTCAACAAATAATTTCCAAGGAATATTTAGGGTATAATCCTTTGCCGGTAAGTTTTATCTTTACCGGCAAATACCCTTCCATGAAATACTGCTCTGCCCTATTCTTTGCGCTATTGTTTTGCCTTTGCGCAAAAGCCCAGGTAAATATGCCCGCCGATACGCGGTTCCGGGTACACCGACTGCAGGAGCTTGTCCGGTCGTCCGGAAACCGGCCTGATATCGAGCGGCTGCAGCAGGAATTTCCGCTCGTGCGCATAGAGGGCCACACATACGTTTCGTTCCTCGCAAGCGTGAACGCTTCCTTCGATCCATCGATAGAGAGCACATATCCCGTACGGATCGGTTCGCGCGCCGGAAACATTATCTCTCTGCGCGTACGGCTGGATCAGCTTCATGTTATTTCTTCGCTTCCCGGTCTGGACATCGTGCAGATAGCCGGCAAAATATCTCCGTTGCTTGAAAAAAGCGTGAAAGAGACCCGCGCCGACAGCGTGCACAGGGGCATAGACCTCCCGCAGCCGTTTTCCGGCAAGGATGTGATCATCGGTATCACCGACTGGGGATTCGATTATACGCATCCGATGTTCTACGACACCAATCTTACCGAAACACGTATCCTCGCAGCGTGGGACCAGTATAAAACATCGGGGCCGGCACCTTCGGGATTTCTCTACGGCACGGAATACAACGGCTCTGTAGACTTATTGGCCGCCGGATCGGATACTTCGAACGTGTACCAGCGGCATTACCATGGCACGCATGTAGCCGGCATAGCGGGCGGCAGCGGAGCCGGCACGATCTACCGGGGACTTGCATTTGAAGCGAACTTCCTTTTTTGCTCATTCCTCGTGGACGAAGCCGCAGTGCTGGACGCCTATAACTGGATGAAGTCGAAAGCTGCTGCCGAAGACAAACGGCTGGTGATCAACCAGAGCTGGGGCCTGCATCATATGGGCACGCTGGACGGCACCTCGCTGCTGAGCCAGGCCATCGATGCGCATTCCGGACAGGGAATCGTATTCGTGAGCTCCGGGGGAAACAATGGCGACGTGAATTTTCATATCCGTAAAACATTTGCGCAGGATACCATCTGCTCGCGTGTTACTTTCTATCCGTACAGCGCACATCCGGCCATGTGGGGGCAAAGCATTTCGGCATGGGGACAAACGGGAATGCCATTCAGCATTTCGGTGGCGGTATATAACAACTCTAACCAGCTGGTAGCGCAGACGCCGTTTTATGCCACGGACCAGGTATCAGCATACGTCGATACGATGCTAGTGATCGGAAGCGATACTGTATTTTATAACCTGACGGCGGACGACGCCTATCCTACAAACCTTCGTCCGCATATACGCCTGCGTGTAAAGAACCGCAATACTTCGCTGCGGATATGCATGTATTCGGCGGCCACGTCCGGAACTGTGGATTACTGGAATGTGACAGAGCTCACCAATGGCGTCGGCAACTGGGGAATGGATTTTACCAATCCCGGGTTACCCGACGGCATAGCGGGAGACAGGAATTACGGCATCAGCGAGCCCGGCTGCACAGGCTCGGTGATCAGTGTTGCCGCATACCAGTCGCCTTCGGGAACTTCCGGAGGGAACCTGGCTTCTTTTTCAAGCTGGGGACCACGCCCGGATGAAATAATGAAACCGGACATAAGCGCTCCGGGTGTGAATGTGGGCTCCTCGATCTCATCCTATACCGATGGTTCATATACTACGCTTACCACGGTCAGCTTCAACAGCCGCACGTACCCGTTCGCACGTCTTTCGGGCACATCTATGTCGTCGCCCACGGTGGCTGGTATCGTTGCACTGATGCTTGATGCTAATCACTGGCTCACACCTTCGGATATCAAGGATATTCTGAAAGAGACCGCCCGCGAAGATTCAAAGACCGGCGATATTCCCGATACCGGCAGCGTACGCTGGGGCTGGGGAAAAGTAAATGCCTACGCGGCCGTAAAGGCATCTTATTATTTCATTGGACTGCCTGATCCCATATCGTCCGAGCTTATCGTGTACCCGAATCCTGCCGCGGCTTCGGTGAATATTTTTGGACTTGAGCCCGGCGAACTTTATGCTTTGTCGATCTTCAATCCTGACGGACGACAGGTAAAATCAGTTTCCAGCTTTACAAATGGAAACTCCGTGAATATTGCAGAACTTCCTGCCGGGATGTACATTCTTATCCTGCAAAACGGGAAGCAGAAGATCTGTTCGAAGATCATTAAAAGTTAGTCTTTGAGGTCACAAGTTGTGACCTCAAAGAAGTTCATGCAATCACCATATAAACAATAGATTATGCAATCCATTGGTTATTTTGTTCTTCTATTGTAGATTTCCGCTTTCTTGAAAGACATGGCAGAAATTTCTGTTGAAGTACAAATAGAGGAAGAGCGGATCACCAGCAAAATTTACTTCGTGCGCGGTCAGAAGATCATGCTGGATGAAGATCTTGCTTTCATTTATGGTGTCAAAACCAAGGTGCTCAATCAGGCAGTGAAGAGAAATCCTGATCGCTTTCCTCCGGATTTTATGTTTCAATTAACTGAGGATGAATTGTATTCTTTGAGATCACAAAATGTGATCTCAAAGAATAAAGGCGGACGCCGGTATCTTCCTTACGCATTTACTGAGCAGGGAGTCGCGATGCTTTCCAGTGTTTTGAAGAGCAAAACCGCCATAAGCGTAAACATCCAGATCATGCGCGTATTTACGAAGATCCGGCAGGTAATTGCGGATACGACCAGCCTGCAGATGGATGTAGAAAAGATAAAAGCGAAGCTGGCCAGCCAGGACGCGGACATTAAAATAATATTTACCTGCCTGGATGAACTGATAGAAAAGCATGAAAATACGGAACCGAGGATTGCGATAGGTTTCAACCGATGATCAAAGCGCTACTACACCACACGAATAGGTACTTATAATTGCCAGAATGCATTTTTTAATTTTTAATTCTAACTTTTTCCTTACCATTCATACTATTGCCCCCACCGTTCATATCCTTTTTTCTGCCGGAAATGAAGTAATACCCGCTGCAAATCTTTTATTGAATACTTTCGGCGAAAATACCATAACCTTTTCCTATGAGCAACGAAGAATTCTTCCGCCTTATTTCCAAAACCACCAAAAAGAACCGGATCATCGGTGTATTCCTGCTGCTGTTCGGCATCCTCACCATAGTGGGTGCGGTTACGCTCGGTTCCGATACCAGCATTGGCGGACTTATTGTACTGTACGTTCTTTCCGCCCTCTGTCTGCTGTCCGGCGTCATTCTGATAGTGAAATCCGCCCAGTCCGCTTCGCAAATGAAAAACGGCAGCCATCCGCTGGCGGGCGCCATCCTGAAAGGAGATCAGTCGTTCGTAGTATGGTTCTACCAGCAGGTACATACCGTAAACAACGTCAACGCCACGGCGGCACACCAGATATGGATCTGCGACCGCACCAACAAGAATACGATCATCTCGGTAAGAGCTTCGGCTGCCGATGACGTGATGCAATACCTTTCATCGAAATTCCCTGGAGCACTGATGGGCTACAGCGAACAGAATAAAAAAGAGTATAACGCCAGGGTTTCGTAAGACCGCTTCAGCGCATCATTATTTTGCTGTTTTTTTACCACTCCGTGCATTATCCGCAACCGGAAAGAAAGTCTGCTACCACTTATTTTTTTGCGCAATACCTGCTACAGCCTGGCTTTAACTCTCCCGTGTATTTTTGCGCGGATGTTCATGCATCATGCTTCAACATGAAATAAATAAAAATACTGCGCTAAATTTCTGCCTGTTCTGCTCCCGGCGGCCTGTTATCAGTATTGTCTTATAAGATTGTGACAATCTTTTTGTTACTTTGTACAAATCAAGAAAATATGAAACAAAGATTTACCTACTACATGGCAGCCATTGCTATCTGCGCCTCCGCAGCCTTTCACGGCTCGGCGACGGCGCAATCGCCCGATGTAGCCCCTGTAACGGGCTCCGGCGGCGCTCCTCCTGATCTTTCCGGCAGCCGTGCCTTATGGGATGTGATCTTCGAATACAACGTGACTGATTCTATCGGCAGCGCAGGAATGGCCGGTGTTGTATTTACCGGAACCGAATTCTGGGTATCCCGCTGGGCTACCGACAGCATTTATACTTTCGACGTGAACGGCAATCTTCTTCAGCGCTTCACCATATCAGGCATAACGGGTATCAGGAGCATGACGTACGATAGTCAGACCAACCGCATCTATGCAGGACTTAATACATCCAGCGTACGGATCATCGACGTAGCCACACATACGCAGCTCGGCACCATCAACGTGCCTGCCGTAGCCGTAAGATGGATCACATACGACTCCACTGCCAACGCAGGCGCGGGAGGATTTTATGTGGGAAATTTCGCCACCAATATCTTCCAGATAGATATGAGCGGAAACGTACTGTCTCAAATACCTCAAACCACGCACGGATTTATTTCTATGTACGGCGCTGCGGTAGACCACACTACTCCGGGCGGACCTTACCTCTGGATATTTGATCAGGGACCCGGAGGAAACCTTGGCATCATCAACCAGGTGGCTCTGCCTTCAGGCGTACCCACAGGCATTACGCACAATACAATGGATGATGTGACTTCCACCCAGACCTCGAACCTTGCAGGCGGACTTACCATCGCTCCGTGGTCATCCTCATCTACCGGCATGGCGATCATCGGTCTTGCGCAAAGCGCTCCCGACAATATCCTATTCGGATATGAGCTGGGCGCTCCGGCTTCCCTTATCGATGTCCGCCTCGATTCGCTCGTGATGTCCACGCCTTATTTCCAGACCCCGCTGAATCATGTCGTACCCGTATCCTTCAGAGGTTACATTCACAATGCAGGCACCAACGCCGTAAGTAATGTAGCGCTGGAAACAACGATCGATACAGCCGGCGTCCTGGTGTACACCGACAGCACTGCTTCCGCTGCACTGAACGCCGGATCAGGCGCAGGCATTACCACATCTTCCGCATTCACGGCAGATATGATCGGCGTATATGATGTTACATCCAACGCTGCAATTTTCCCGGAGACCGACGCAGACCTTACCAACGACACGCTCCTACTCACCTTCGCGGTTACAGACACCGTATTTGCCCGCGACAACGGCGTTGCGACCGGCTCCATCGGCATCGGCAGCGGCGGCGGACGCATGGGCACTGTATATACGCCCCCGGTGAACGATGAGGTTACGTCCATCACCGCAGGTTTTGTAGCACCTGCAGCCGGCGATTCCACCATGTTCGAGATATACAGCTTTACCACTGCTCCCGGCGCTCTGCTGGCCACTACTCCTTCGTATGTGTTCACCGCTGCCGACACTAACGGCGTAGTAATAACCCTGCCCGTTACAGGCGGTCCTCTCGCCATCACCGGCAATACTTCTTACCTGGTAGTAGCGCGCGAATTCAACGCAAACCTTACGGTCGCCACCAACAACCAGATCTTCCACCCCAATACTAACTGGGCTATCTTCTCCACCAATCCGTGGCAACCATTCGAATTCTACGGGTTCCAGATACAGCTTATGATCCGCATGAACGTGAAAGGCTGCCGCTCCACAAACATGCAGACCGTCAGCATCTGCGAGGGCCAATCCATCACCGTCGGACAGAATACATACTCCACGCCGGGTGTCTATACCGATGTTCTTTCGTCCATCGGCGGCTGCGACAGCACCGTTATCACCGATCTTACCATTGATACGCTGAATACGGCTACTACCGTTGCAGGCCCGACCATCACTGCCGTAGCGGGCGGCCTGTCCTACCAGTGGATCGACTGTTCCGACAACAGCCAGATCGCCGGAGAGACCGGACAAAGCTTCACGGCTGCTGTTGATGGCGACTACGCGGTGATCATTACCGGTGCAAACTGCAGCGATACTTCCGCATGCCGTACGGTCATCATTTCCGGACAGGAAAATTACCTGCAGTCACAGCTTTTCGTATATCCGAACCCGGCAAGCCAGTTCGTATCTGTCAACACCGGCGACCTGGTTGCGGATCAGATCATCATTATGGACGTTACCGGCAGAATTCTGAAAACCATTCAGCCTGCAGGCATACAAACCGTGCTCGATATCCTTTCGTTTGAAAAAGGCGTATATCTCGTACAGGTTATGCATGGCACAGAGCGTGCAACCGTGCGGCTGATCAGGCAATAGAAGCTACATCAAATAAAAAAAAGGCGGAATTCAATTTCCGCCTTTTTTTATGCCTCACCGCACCAAAATATAATAACCGCCAGATTGAAATCCAACGGTTATAGCACTGATGTACAGCTTATTTATTGCTGTTATTTATCGGGCAGCTGACCATCCATTGCACGCCGTATTTATCGGTGCACGAACCGTAGTAATCTCCCCAGAACATATCCTGCAGCTCCATGGTCACCTTGCCGCCGGCAGAAAGCGCATCGAACAGCTTTTTGGTCTCTTCGCGGGTATCGATCCCCAGGCTGATGAACACGTTGTTCCCTTTGTTCAGGGTAAAGCCCATGGATTCGGGAGCATCGGTCCCCATCAGTTTATGTCCGCCAAGGATCGGCAGGCATACATGCATCACCAGTTTTTTATCGGCTTCCGACATCTCGGGCATTCCTTCCTGCGGAGGAATATCGCCCATTCGCATTACGCCGCCTTCGAATTCGCCGCCGAATACAGAGCGGTAAAAGTTGAACGCCTCTTCAGTGTTGTTCGAAAAATTGAGATAAGTGCTTACACTTGCCATAATGTTGTGTTTAATTGGTTGAAGCAAAGATACGGTTGCTGTTTAGATAAATCAGGGTGTAAATCCGGCAACATGAGGGTGAAAATGCGACAACAGCAGGTACAATAAAAAAGACCGTACGCATCTCTCCGCACGGTCTTCTATCCGGTCTTTATCTTTCGCTACGCCGCTTCGTAAGCCGCTTTCAGCTTCGCGATGTCTATCTTTTTCATCTGCATCAATGCCTGCCCTACGCTCTGCGCTTTTTTAGGATCTTTGTCCTGCAGCATTTCGATCAGCAGCGGCGGAACGATCTGCCACGATAACCCGAAGCGATCTTTCAGCCAGCCGCACGGCTGCTCCTGTCCGCCTTCCGAGAGTGTTGCCCACTTTTCGTCTATCTCTTCCTGCGTTTCGCATTTTACATAGAACGAAACGGCTTCGGTAAATTTAAATATCGGCCCGCCGTTCAGCGCGGCAAACTCCTGCCCGTTCAGTATAAAGCCCATCGTCATCACGCTGCCTTCCGGCCCCGGGCCGTCCTTGCCATAGCGCGTTACACCGGTGATGCGCGAATCCGCGAAGACGGAAACGTAAAAATTAACGGCTTCCTCCGCCTGGTTATCGAACCACAGGAATGGAACAATCTTTTGCATATTTCTGGTTTTTATGGTTTAGTGCCGGACCATTCCGGTCACGGTACAAAGATGCAACAGCATTTCCAGCTTCAGCGGGTGTAAAAACGCCAATCTTACGGGCTGTTTGCGCCAAAGCATGAACGGTAGTCTCATGGCGTGCGCATACGCGCCGGGCCATCCGCTGTACTCCTCGCCGCCTCCGGCAGGCTGCGGGGTGCCGCTTCTGTCCCTCACGCACGTTAGCTGCAGCCGCAGATCGAAACCAGATCTGCGGTGCAGGCCTGGTCAGCGCAGCCTTTCCTTCGCTTCCACATACAGCGCATTGGCCCATCCCAGCGGCGTGTTGGGGTTCGGCTCGTTTGTACAGGAATAATACAGCTCCGGCAGGCTTCCGTCTTCCAGCATCACATTTTCGGTCCACTCCACATATTGTTTTGCTTTTTCGAAGTTGCCGAGCTCTGCATGGCATATCGCGAGCCAGGGCAGCCCGAGGCACCACTCGGCTTCGGTACCGTAATAGTATGAGAGAGGATGATGTCTTCCGTCCTTTTCCAGCGTACTGTAGTAGCTGTCGCCTTCGTAGCGTACCACCCCGTTGCGGCGCAGCAGCTTCTTCTCTACTTTTTCCACTATCTGCAGAGCTGTTTCGCGTTGGTATACCTTGTGCGGATACACCAGGCTCAGCTGCGACATGTCCACAGTGCGGTCAAGCGTTTCGTTCGTTTTCAGTTCTTCGAGGGTTATCAGCCCTTTGTTTATCAGCGACTGCGGCACATCCACCAGGTAGCTTACCGAGCGCAGGCCCGATACGCAGGCGCCCACGGAGCTCGCGTGTATCTCCCGCTTTTCCTCCCACATGCCATTGTCCTCGTCGTGCCAGTACTCGCAGGTGCTCAGGTAGTGCACCAGCTTCTGCACCAGGTCGCGGTCGCGGGTATCGCGGATGATCTTCTTCCCCCGGCGCTCGCCTTCGCCTACAGACCACAGCAGCATGCCTATGGCGTCGTGCTGCGCATGTCCCCAGGGCTCCAGCAGCTCCTTCAGGCTGTGCATATCATATTTTGCATGAATATATTGCCACGATTCGCGCGGCTTCTCCTTAGTATGTATATCGATTTTCCATTCGTATTCGTGCAGCAGGTCCAGCAGCCGGTGCAATGCCTTTTCGTACGTATCGCTTGGGCTGCGCAGGAATGGCAGGCTTATGTACAGCGCGTCCCGTATCCAGACCGCAGAATAATGAACCGAAGGCGAAGCAATGTAGAGGCCGTTCGGCAACCGGATCGAATCCAGTATATCATAGCTTTTTTTAAGAATCATCTGACTAAATGGATTAAATGGTATCAGAAAGATAAATAAAAAAGCATATGGAAAAAAATCTACAACCCGCCACAGGTGCGATTTAGGAAAGTTTTAACAAGAATCCGGTATGCTTTAAATTTGCATTAATTCTGCTACACTCAGATATCCAGTTTCTTCGGCACCAAAAGCTATGCTTTTCAAGCGCAGTGCAGGATGCAGGATCGTTGATAAGATTTTTGCCCGGCATGGATTTTGATATGGGCAACTTTTTCACGAATCAGCGTAAAAACTGTAGAAAAATTTACCCTATTTAGAGGCCGTACGACGCCACCTCCAGGCCATCGCAGCAGCAATTGCAGATGTAACAGCAATTCCTACCACAGCTTTCCTGATCAGCTTTGTTTTATTGTATTTCCATTCCATTCTCCAACCGTTCTCTTCGAGCACATTCGGCAGGTGGCCACGGCGGACATCGTCCACGAGCCCTTCCGCCACGTCGATCTTATCGGCCAGCACCAGCGTGAACCATCGCGCCGATTGCCCTTCGCTGAACTTATAAGCATACCGGCGGAGCATTCCGCTGAGCCCTCTCGGAGGCGTCGAGGTCCCGAACACACGCGAAATTGCAGGGCGCTCGGTCGATTTCAGCACCTCCACATTCACCGGCTGCTGCGGTGCGCGCTCATAGTTGAGCCGCTGGTGATCAGCGCCCGTCGTCCGTTTCATCGGATATGTCGGGTTGTTCAGCGGGTCGGCGTCTATGGCCCAGCTGTCCGTATTGAAAGGCGCCGGGGTATTCTGGTTCATATTGCTGTCATTATCGTTCTGCTCCGTTGTATTTTTGATTGTCGTTTCCATAAAAAATATGTTTTTGGTTATGCCCGTGCCGACGGCGGAATAAGGATCGGTTTGATGCAGTTATCGTATTTGCTGGAGAACATACGGTAGGCGTCCGCCACTTCCTCCAGCGGAATGCGGTGTGTAATGATGCCTTTAGGATCCAGGCGACCGGCCATTACATGATCGATCAGCTTCGGCAGCAGCCGCTTCACCGACGCCTGGTTGGCGCGGATGGTAATTCCTTTGTTCACCACGTTGCCGATCGGCACCAGGTTCCATGTCGGGCCGTACACCCCCACTATCGAGACGATGCCGCCTTTCTTTACCGAATCGATCGCCCAGAACAGCGCGGTGGCAGCGCCTGCCTGCAACAGTAACTTTTTACCGGTTATGGATTGCATCTTGCTGCCTTCCGCGTCGCCGCCCACGGCATCGATGCACACGTCAGCTCCGTAGTAATCCGTGGCCTTTTTCAGGAACTGCACAGGATCGCCGATGGATTTGAAATTGTACACTTCAGCTTTGGCGTAATTTTTCGCGAATTCCAGCCGGTAGTCAAGATGGTCGATCACGATCACCCGCGCCGCGCCGAACAGCCACGAGCATTTCGCAGCCATAATGCCGATGGGCCCTGCGCCGAAAACCACAACGGTGTCCCCTTTCTGTATCCCGCCCATTTCCGCGGCCTGGTAGCCGGTGGGCACCACGTCGGTGAGCAGCACGGCGTCGTCTAGGTCCATTCCTTCGGGAATAACGGTGGGGCCGACATCTGCATACGGCACGCGGACATATTCGGCCTGTCCGCCGTCGTATCCGCCTGCGGTGTGCGAATAGCCATAAATGCCGCCTACCGCAGTCGCTTCCGGGTTAGATTCATGGCAGTTGCCGTAAAGTTCCTGTTTACAGAAGGGGCACATGCCGCAGGCGATATTAAAAGGCACCAGCACATGATCGCCCGGCTTCAGCTTATGCACATCGGGGCCTGCTTCCACCACCACGCCGGTAAACTCGTGCCCGAACGTCATTCCCACCCGCGTATCGGGCACCAGCCCGTGGTACAGGTGCAGGTCGGATCCGCAGATGCACGAGCGCGTTACACGCACGATGGCATCCTGCGGATGAAGGATCTCCGGTTCCGGACGATTATAGTCAGCGCGGACGCGGAATGGCCCGCGGTAATTCATTGCAAGCATAAATAAGGATTTATCCTGCAAGTGAAAAAATGATGCCGGACGCCCCGGCCAGCCATCTTTTCCAGCAATCACGGGCTATGCAGAACAGCAGCACATAAAAGACTGTTTCAAACTCTGCCCGCCACGGTGGAATATTTTTCACACCTGCCTGCCGCTAAGCCTTGCCAGCTCAGAGACTGCGGAGATACTTATCCAGGCTGGCGCCGATAATATCTGTCCAGCCCGCTTCGAAATTGGCGCGTGCAAAATCCGGATGAGGCGGAAGCGTTTCGAGGCCTTCGTGCGTAAGCCGGAGCCGGGTCTTGCCGCCTTCGGCAAACAGCTCGAAGGTGACCACGGTATATCCTTCATGCCCTTCATACTGCCAGCTATAGGCCAGTTTGCTCCCGGGTATCACTTCCGTTACGCGGCACAGGTGCACATACAGCCGGTCGTCCGCCCCGCCGGTAAAGCTGAACTCAAAGCCCACCTCCGGGCGAAATTCCTCCAGATCGAAATACCATTGCTTCATCTGGTCCTTATCGGTTATGGCATTCCAGACCTTTTCCACCGGCGCGTCGTACGTTCGTTCGATGATGAACGGTTCGTTTTTCATATTGTCGGTATTAATATTTACGTATTGTCTTTCTGCTGCTGGTCCAGGAAGCTGCCCAGCGCGTCGAGCTTCGCGGTCCAGAATTTCCGGTACGGCTCTACCCAGGCCGCCACTTCGGCAAGCGACGAAAGGTTGGCTTCGCAATACCGCTCTCTTCCCTTTTGCCGGATCACGACGAGCCCGCATTCCGTCAGTATCCGGATATGTTTGGATACGGCTGGGCGGCTGATTTCGAAGCGGCTGGCTACCGCATTCAGGTTCATCGGTTGGCCGGATATCAGGTGAATGATCTCTCTGCGGGTGGGATCTGCAATCGCCTGGAAAACATCTCGTCTCATACTCGTACCATTATGTAACTGGTCGGTTACAAATATATGCAACAATTTGGTTACGCAATAAACCTCCTATTGAAAATTAATGTTGCTTGCCTTCACATAAAACATCGCAGGGTACAGATATACAAACAGCTAAAAGATTTAGCTTTGCATTCATCTTTTGAATTATGCCTACGGGAACCAACCGCAATAGTATTTCATCCTTTTTCAGTCTTGTGCGTCATGCGCTGCGGGGCGACGAGCTGGACTACACTACCGGCAGCATTCGCCGGGCCGTATTCCTGCTGGCTATTCCCATGATCCTGGAAATGATGATGGAATCCGTTTTCGCCATCGTTGATATCTATTTTGTGGGCCGCCTGGGTAAGGAAGCCGTTGCCACGGTGGTGCTTACCGAAGCGGTGATCACCCTTCTGTATTCCGCGGCTATCGCCTTTTCTATCGGCGCCACGGCAATGGTGGCAAGGCGCGTGGGCGAAAAGAACTACGAAGAAGCTGCCAGAACAGGAGCGCAGGCGATCAATCTCGGCATTATGGTAGCTGCGGTGATCAGCCTTGCGGGCATGTTGCTGGCAAAGCATATCCTGCTGATGATGGACGCTTCCGAAGAAGTGCTGGCGATAGGCGTTCCATACACCCGCACGGTCTTCGGCAGCAGCATCGTCATTCTCCTGCTGTTCCTTATCAACGGCGTGTTCCGTGGTGCGGGCAACGCGTCCATTGCCATGCAATCGCTGTGGTTCGCAAATATCTGCAATATTATCCTCTGCCCTATCATGATCCGCTATTACGGGCTTACCGGCGCGGCTATGGCTACAGCTACCGGGCGCGGACTGGGTGTTTGCTTCCAGCTTTTTTTCCTGTTCAGGGGAAACAGGGTGCTGAAGATCGCCCTGCATCATTTCCGCATTCACTGGAAGACGATCAGCGGCCTGTTCCGTATCTCATGGGTAGGCTTCCTGCAATTCGCTATCGCCTCGTCCAGCTGGATATTCCTGACGCGTATCATGACGAGCTTCCATAATGATGCTGCCGTCGCGGGTTACGGGGTCGCGCTCCGTATCGTAATGTTCTTCCTGCTGCCGGCCTGGGGTATGAGCAACGCGGCCGCTACGCTTGTAGGGCAGAATCTCGGCGCGCAGCAGCCTGGCCGTGCCGAAGATTCGGTGCGCAAAGCCGCCACATACAATGCAATATTCATGGGCACAGTGATGGTGGTGTTCCTCATCCTGGCGCGGGTTATTGTCCGGTTCATGAACAAGGACGCGGCCGTGGAACAATATGCGGTCGAAGGCCTCCGGATCATCAGCCTCGGATACATTTTCTACGGTATCGGCATGGTGCTGGTGAGCAGCTTCAATGGCGCGGGCGATACGGTCACTCCTACGATCATCAATCTTTTCGGCTTCTGGATGTTCCAGATCCCGCTCGCCTACATCCTCGCGAAAGTGCTGGAGCTCGGCCCTACCGGCGTTTTCATCGCCATTCCCGCTGCGGAAACGGCCATTACCGTCACGGCGTTTTTTGTGTTCAGGAAGGGGAAATGGAAGCTTAAGAAGGTTTGAGAAGGATGCTGGATGCTGGAGCCCGCCTTCGCTTATAGTTACGGCGGATAAAAGACAAAGGATAAAAGGACGCAGGATAAAAGGACACTCCCGCCTGCGATCAGAACTTTAGACTTCCAGACCCTAGACTTTTAGACTTCCAGACGAATTAATGATCTAAATTATCTGGTAACAAATCTCAGGACTGACTACTCAGGACTCAGGACTATTTTGAGTAACCACCCACCTTCGCTGCCGGCTTCGGCGGGCAAGGCCGGTAACCAAATGATCTTCGCAACCGGTCTCACGACTCACCCGGTAGCAAATTATGCTGCCGGGCTCAAGACTCACGACTGATAACTATAATGTCGCCCCTGCAGGGCTTTAATGAATACCTGATCTTGTTTCTATCATAATGCCGCCCCTATGGGGCTTGCCCGGCCTGGTTTCGGATAAATTGGTAACCAAAAATGCTTTCGCTTCCAACTCTCAGGACTCAAGACTCAATACTCAATACTATAAATATTTCTATCTTGCTCCAAACCCTTTCTATGCCCCAGATCATCCGCTACTGCAGGCTTCCGTATTCCTTTGATTCGCCGTTGCTGGCCGAAGAAGCCATTACAATTGCCGCAGCCTGGATACCGCATTACAATTCCTACGATTATACCGGCGACTGGAGCGGGATCCCATTGCGTTCGCCCGGAGGGCAGATCAACAGCATGCTGGCGGAGTCGGCGGTGGATTTTGCCGATACGCCTCACCTGGAACAAAGCCCGGCGATGCGGCAGGCCATAGAGATGCTGCCCGGAGCAAAAATGGCGGCCCGTCTGCTAAAGCTCAGCCGCGGAGCCGTGATCCGCGAGCACCGCGACCGGGAGCTTGCCTTCGAGCAGGGAGAGATCAGGCTCCATATCCCGCTGGTAACACATCCCGAGGTGGAATTCTGGCTGGACGGCGACCGCCTGAACATGTTGCCCGGCGAATGCTGGTATATCAACGCAAATCTTCCGCACCGGCTTTCGAACCCTTCGCCGGTGGACCGCATTCACCTGGTGGTGGATATCCGCGTGGATGAAGCGGTAAAGAAGGTATTCGGAAATATTCCCGCAAATAACAAAAGCACGAAGGTGGCAACCGAAGACATCGAATTGAAGAAACGTACGATCAGCGAGCTGCTTCTCAATCCGGATCCGCGTATGCAGGAACTGGCGAAAAAACTGCAGCAGGAGCTGGCCAGTGGCGGAAGCTGATCATTTCAGATATTCATCAAACGTTCCGTCCGAATAAAGCATAACTACCCGCACCGTCGTCTTCTTCCCGGTTGCGGCGGGCGGAGATATTACATCCGGTCCGGGCTGAGGCGGGGACTGAAAAAGATCCAATACGGGAGTTTCGGGTAAAGAGGATACCGGCTGCAGGGGCTGAACAGCGGTTCTTCCCGCGATCATTTCGCCCTGCCCGGAAACTACCCAGTTCAGGTTAAGATCGGGAAAGGCGGCCAGCAACTTTTCGAGGAACTCAAAACCGGGCCGGTTCCTGCCGGCAAACAGGTGCGAAAGAGTGCTTCGCTGTATGGAAAGCCGGTCCGCAAGAATCCCTGCATTAATCCCATAATGCTCAATGATTTGCTGAAGCCTTTGTGAAAAACCTTCCATTATTTACATGAATAATCCTGGCTGTTTACAATGGTAAATGTAGGGAAACGGCGCGGTATGCGGAGTAAAACATATCGACAGGAACCAAACTGGAAGTTGGTTGCGGCCGGATTTGGCCTTTATACAGTTATTTAGATAACAAACCATTAATAACTGAAGATCAGTTGTCTATTTTATATATTTACAAATGTAAATTACAATTGTAAATAATCATTACAAAAATGAAATAAACTGATAATCAATATGTTTTATTGTTGTAAATAGTAATGTTACATTTGGCAACCAGTGGGGAGATCCGCTTCTCCGCTATCACTGTAAAATTCTTTGTCCCGAAATCTTTTTTTCTTATCTTGTGATACTTCTGCGTTTAGAACAATTCACTGAATCACAAATACATGAAACGCTTACTTAAACTGCTCCCGGTAATTCTGCTGTGCGGACAGGGATGGATGCATGCGAACCCGCTCCGCCCCCTTCTCACCTGGCCGTACGATACCCGCAGCGACAGCATCGATATTCTCAATTATGAGATCAACCTCGATATTACCGATCTTACCAATAAAGTGATCACCGGTTATACCGGCATTCGTTTTTCCCCGGTGGTGAATGGCATCGCTTCCATCCGGCTGGACCTCAAATCGCTTACTGTGGACTCGGTAGTGTGGGAGAACGGAAGCCAGCTCACCTTTACCCGGACCGCAGATCATCTCATCTTTACTTTTCCTTCCGTACAGAACAATGCCGATACGTCTTCCTTCCGCGTGTATTACCACGGCACTCCTCATACCGACGCTGTATTCGGCGGGTTTTACTTCCAGGGCAGCTTTGCCTATAATGTGGGCGTTTCGCTCGACGATATTCCGCATAACTACGGCCGTACATGGTTTCCATGCTTCGATAACTTCATAGACCGGGCTACGTACGACCTGGTCATCACTACCCAGGACATTCATAAAGCCGTAGGCGGAGGGGTTCTTATCAGCGAAACCGATAACGGCAACGGCACAAAGACCTTTACATGGCGCGTCAACCAGACGATACCGACCTACCTGGTCTCCGTAGCCGTGAACAACTTCGCTTATGTACAGACGAATTATAGCAGCATATCAGGCCCGCCTGTTCCGGTATGGCTTGCCGCCCGCCCTTCCGATACCGCCGATCTGTCCGCGTCCTTTACCAACCTGGAACCGGCTTTTCATATTTTCGAAGATAAATTCGGCCCATATCACTGGGACCGTGTCGGTTACTCCATCGTGCCGATGACCGCCGGGGCTATGGAGCATGCCATGAACATTGCCTATCCCATACTGCTGGCCGACGGATCGCAGACCTACCAGGACGTAATGGCGCATGAGCTTTCGCATCACTGGTGGGGCAACCTGGTGACCTGCCGCACGGCTGAAGACATGTGGATCAACGAAGGCTCCGCGGTTTACTGCGAATACGTTTTTAACGAAGAGCATTACGGCCCGGATCAATACCGCACCCTTGTACGCAGTACGCATAAATCCCTGCTTCATAAAGCGCATATCGATGACGGGGGATACTGGCCTTTGTCGGGAATTCCGCAGACGCACACGTACGGAGTGACCACATACCAGAAAGGCGCAGATATTATTCATACGCTCCGGGCATATCTCGGCGATTCGCTGTTTTTCGGGGGACTCACTGAGCTGCTGCAGCAGAACGCTTTTTCAGATATCGACGCCGAAGAATACCGGGACGATCTTTCCGCCATTACCGGCGTGCCCCTCACCGATTTCTTCGACGACTGGATCTTCCAGGAAGGATGGCCGCATTTTTCCGTCGATTCTATGCAATCTTCCCCGTCAGGCCCGGATTTTAACGTAAATGTATGGTTCCGGCAGAAGCTTACCGGCCGTACAAATTATTCGCATAACGTACCGTTCACCCTCACTTTTATCGATGCGGACTGGAATACCTATACAGAACATACTGTAATAGATGGAGTTACCGATATGGCGACTTTTGTCCTTCCGGAAGCGCCCCTGCTTGTTATCCTGAATGAGGATGAAAAGATATCGCACGCCGTAACGGCCGAAAGCCAGGTGATCCGTAGCGCCGGGAATTATAATCTCACGCATGCCAACTTTACATTGAACGCGACCGGCATTACCGATTCGGTTTATTTCCGGGTAGAACATAACTGGACCGGGGCCGACCCGGTTACCGACTGGACAAAAGGATTTACCGTTTCGCCACAGCGCTACTGGCGGGTGGACTGGCTGGGCAGCCTCACCGCAGAAGCCACGCTGAGCTACAACGGCCGCCCCACTTCTACCGGCTACCTGGACAATCTCCTGCTTACCGGCGCCGAAGACAGCCTGGTATTACTCTATCGTCCGGATCCGGGCTACGACTGGGTGGAATACCCGGATTATACAAAAGTGATGGGCGCTAATGTAACCGACAAGATAGGCTCTGTGAACCTGCACAGCCTCCAGAAAGGCGAATATACGTTTGCATATAAAACCGGCGTAACGGGAATGGAAGAGCAGGAAGGATCATACCTGAAAGTGTTTCCCAATCCCTCCCGCGATCAGTGGAATGTGCAGCTTACAGGCGCTGCTGTTCAGCATCCTGCATTCAAACTATACGGCAGTAAAGGCGAGATACTGTATAATTTAAACCAGGTTACCGGAAGTAATTTTATAATTCCCGCAGCGGCATTTCCCGCAGGTATTTACTTCCTCTGCCTGTATGATGGCGGGAGACTTATATCGTCAAAAAAGGTCGTAAAGGAATAACATGAATTTCATTGCGCTGTCGGTGCCCGTCTTTTTCCTGCTTATCGGGGTGGAGCTGCTGTACGGCCTTATTGCCGGCCGCAAGCTGTACCGCCTGAACGATTCGGTGGCCAACCTCTGCTGCGGCATCGGCCAGCAGGTGCTCGGCACATGGTTCAAGATCGCTACGTTCGGCATGTACTTTTACATTTTTGAGAACCTGCGCGTTTATACCTTCCCCGACACCTGGTATACCTGGCTTCTGCTGTTTATCGGCGTGGATTTTTGTTATTACTGGTTTCACCGGCTGAGCCACGAGATCAACGCCATCTGGGCTACGCACATCGTGCATCACCAGAGCGAGGAGTACAATCTTTCAGTAGCGCTCCGGCAGTCGTGGTTCCAGACCTGCTTTTCATCGCTGTTCTACATTCCGCTCTCCTTCCTGGGCTTCAGCCCGGTAATGATGCTTACCGTTATTGCCGTCAATACATTATACCAGTTCTGGATCCATACAAAAGCTATAAAAAAGCTTCCGGCGCCAGTCGAATTTATCTTCAATACGCCTTCACATCACCGGGTGCACCATGGCTCCAATCTCAAATACATCGACCGGAATCATGCCGGCACGCTCATTATCTGGGACAGGCTTTTCGGCACCTTCCAGGAAGAAGAGGAGGAAGTTGTATACGGAATTACGACTCCGCTCAACAGCTGGAATCCCGTCCGCGCCAATTTCCATTACTGGGGCGACCTGATCCGCCTCAGCCGCGAAGGGCGCACCTTCCGGGATAAGATCAATGCTTTTGTACGGCCGCCGGGATGGCGCCCCGAAGTTTCGGGAGGACACCAGCCGCCGCGCGAAATTGACCCCGAAACATACCGCAAGTTCGATGTGACCATTCCGAAGCAGACCGGCGTTTATGCTTTTACACAGTTCGTATTTACAGTACTTATCACCTCCTACTTCATGTTTTTCGCAGATGCCATGTTCCGGCCGGATGAGCCCGGATCGGTACCGAAGTTTACCGCGCTTGCCGGGTACATTCTTTTAGCCATTTACAACCAGGGAATTTTATTCGAGAACAGATCTTCGGCGCTGCGGATGGAAATACTGCGCAACTTGCTGAATATAGGCTTATTGTGGTTCTTCCGCGAAGATCCGTACTTTATACTGGCAGCTACCGTAACCGTTTTATTTACAACAGCCTCGTTGCTTTTCCTGATCTATACGATATTTTTGCAACAGCGGACCCTAAAACCTGCACAATAAAACCTGCACAAATTGAGAACTAACCGAACCATTATCTTCACAATACTATATTGTGCCGTAGGGATCGTAGAAATGGCTGGTGAAAAGATCTTCAGATCCACAGGCGATCCCCTGATCATTTATCTCACCAAGCCGCTGCTCATGCCGATCCTGGCCGTGTGGCTGATAGCCGGCAATGCGTTGAAAAAGCCTTTCCACCGTATTATTATCCTTGGCCTTATGTTCTCGATGGGCGGCGATATATTCCTGATGTTCAAAAGCGAGGACATGTTCATTTTCGGTCTGGGTTCATTTCTCATAGCACATATATTTTATATTGTCGCCTTTGCCCGCAATGTATCTGTTTCGCCCATACGGGTGTCCGCGGGGCACAAGATCGCTATCTCGGTGCCGTTCATTGCATTCGTGATGGTTTTTCTCATGCTCCTGAAAGGTTATATGCTCGGCAATGAAAAAACCGAACCATTATTCCCGCCGGTCGTTGTGTACGCATCCGTTATCGGCTGCATGGGCGCATTGGCCGCCTGGCGCTTCCGTGCCACCAGCGCCGCCAGCTTCCGTCTTGTGCTTGCGGGAGCGCTGCTGTTCATCCTGTCCGATTCCACCATCGCCGTCAATAAATTCATTTCGCCCGTGCCGCAGGCTTCGCTCATTGTCATGGGCACCTACATAGCCGCACAATATCTTATTGTAAAAGGAACACTATGTCACAGCATAACCCGCCCCTCATGACCCGCCGCGTCAAAACGTATTATTTCATCTCGGGCGCCCTGCTCCTGCTCATCGGTATGGTGTACCTGTTTGCACCCGGCCGTTTTCTCAACCATCCGAAGGTAAATTCAGCGCCGCCGGCCAGCCGTTCCCAGGGGCCGGACACCACATTCGCCACGCTCACGTTTGCCGGCGATGTAATGGGCCATCAGCCGCAGATAGACGCAGCATATAAGAGCGAAAATAAAACGTACAGCTACGAGAACTGCTTCCGGCATGTGAAGGACTATATTGCATCTACTGATTTTGCGCTGGCCAATCTTGAAGTTACGCTTGCCGGGCCGCCCTACACCGGTTATCCTCAGTTCTCCAGTCCCGATGCGCTTGCCCAGGCCGTAAAGAACGCCGGTTTCGATTATCTCATCACAGCCAACAATCATTCGCAGGACCGCGGGAGATACGGCATCGAACGTACGCTGATGGTGCTGGATTCTCTGGAAATACCGCATACCGGCACATTCAGGGATACGGCCGAGCGCATCGCCACCTATCCTGCCATGGTGAATGTAAAAGGCATCCGCATCGCGCTGCTGAATTACACGTACGGCACCAACGGCCTGGTGGTGCAGCATCCCAACGTGGTAAACATGATCGATACGGCGGTAATGCGCCGCGACCTGGTAAAAGCGCGTGAGATGAGGCCCGATTTCATTATTGCCACGCTGCATTGGGGACTGGAATACAAACGCGCCGAAAGCCCCGACCAGCAAAAGATAGCGCGGTTCCTGGCGGATCATGGCGCCGATGCCATTATCGGCGGACATCCGCATGTGGTGCAGCCGGTAAAGTTCCTGTACAATGCAGACTCCACGCGCAAAGTTCCGGTGGTGTACTCGCTGGGCAATTTCATTTCGAACCAGCGCGACCGCTACAAGGACGGCGGGCTGTTCGTAGAGCTGAAGCTGCGCAAGGTGAACAACAAGACCGAGTGGTACGACATCAGCTACGTGCCGGTATGGGTGCATAAAAAAGAGTACCCCATCTCCTACACCCTCATTCCTGTGGCCGCGTGGGAAAAAGATTCGGCTGCGTTCGGGCTGAACGCAAAGGAAACTTACGCTATAAAAACGTTTACAAACGACACCCGCACGTTGCTGAATACGATCCGCGAAAACGGTTTTTATAAGGGTCAACCCGAATAAAACGTTTATGGCGGACGGACGCGCTGTCCGCTTGTACTCCTCTCATCCGCCGTAGCCGCAGGCGAAGGCGGACTCATCCGCCGTAGCCACCGGCAAAGGCCGATCATCGCCGTAGCTTTAACGCAGGCGAAGGCGGGCTCATCCGCCGTAGCCGCAGGCGAAGGCGGGTCTCTTTTGCAATCATTCAGCTCATCTTAACTCCGGCGGCTGCTGCGGGGTACCGCTTCCATCGCTGCCGCGATCCGTTATAGCTGCAGCAGGCGGCGCTCACATATCTTTTCCGTACCGAAAGCCGCATGCGTCCTTGCGCCTGGTAGATTTATCCATCATTTTCCGACTTTTATCCATCCTCCCCTTCCTTCTTCGCCGGTACTTTTGTAGTATGAGATTTCTGTTTATACTACTACTGTTGCTCATGGCATTCCGTTCCCAGGCGCAGAATCTTGTTCCCAATCCCGGTTTCGAAACCGTGGTAAACTGCCCCGATAACCACTCCCAGCTCAGCCGCGCTGCAGGCTGGGCGCCGCCTACCGACGGAACTTCAGATTATTTCCATACCTGCTCCACTTATCCCTGGACAAACGTTCTGAATAACATGACCGGCAGTGAAACCCCGCATTCCGGCAACGCGTATGCAGGCTTTTTCGCTTACGGCTGCTCCGGCACAAAACTCCTGGCGGGAGAGATCGACACAAATGTTCGCGAATACCTGCAGATCCGGCTCACCGCGCCGCTCGTGCCCGGCCAGCGGTACAACGTACGCTTTTTTGTAAGTCTCGGCGACGGTTTCAACGGCAATGGCGAGATCGACGTGGCTACCGACGATATCGGCGCCTGCTTCAGCGTGGGGCCGATACAGCGCTTTTCACCTTCATGGTTCGGCACCACGCTCCCCATCGTGCGTACGCCGCAGGTACGCAACCCGGAAGGAAATTTCCTGTCGGTCACCGATGGCTGGATGGAGATCAGCGGCTGCCTCATCGCCGATTCTGCGTATGAGTACATCACTCTCGGCTGCTTCAAATCGTCGGACATATCGCTGATGCATGTGAACAATTCATTTCCCCTGTCTGATATGTCGTACTACTACATCGACGACATTTCCGTAACGCCCGGCCTGAATGCAACGGATATCATCGGCGGCGACACGATCATCTGCAACGGTACACCGGCCAGCCTTCTCGTCATATCGGGCGGCGCCCCGCTATGGTCTACCGGCGCAGGCGCGAATGCCATACAGGTTGCTATGCCCGGCGAATACTCCGTGCAGGTGCTGCAGGACGGCTGCATCTACACCGACACCGTCGAAGTGCTCTCGCTCAGCATTGCACCGGATGCCGGCCCCGACCGTTCCACCTGCGATGAAGACGAGCTGGTTCTCGGCACGCTCTCGCCGGACCCGCGGACCACATACCGCTGGAGCACAGGCGCTGCTACTCCCACGCTCACCGTAAATCAAAACGGCACGTACTGGATCGAGCAATCCGTCGGCACCTGTGCAGCAACGGATACCGTGCAGGTAGAAATGCTTTTTACGCCCGATGCAGAGCTTGGCTCCGACACCGTGCTATGCGAAAATGCATCCATTCTTCTCGATGCAGGTTTCGACGAAGCTTCTCATACTTTTACCTGGAGCACCGGCGAAATTACGCGTATCATTACAGTGGGCACGCCCGGCACCATCACGCTTACCGTTGCCAACTCCTGCGGCGCGGATACCGATATCCTGGAAGTGCTCAATGGCGGCGACTGCGTCTGCCCGGTATACATTCCTGCCGCATTTACTCCGAACGGCAATAACGTAAATGAAACATTCGGCCCCGTATCCGCCTGCCGGTTCAGCGAATTTGAATTCTCGGTCTATAACCGATGGGGAAAATGCATCTTTCGCACCACAGATCCCGGCGTGCAATGGACCGCAGACAGGTATCCTTCGGATGTATACGCCTGGAAGCTCAGCTACCGGCCTGAGGCGCCGATGATGCAGACCAGGGCAGAACAAACCGGCAAAGTGGCGGTGATCCGGTAAATGAGCGACAGCATCCTGCCTGATGTATTACGGTACGCTGAAACAGTAACCGGAATGCCCGTCCGACCACCGAGCGGCAGCGATCGGAACGGCATCCTTTGTGCGCTGCAACTTCACAGGATGCTGTTGTTTATGAATGCTGTACTGCGCATACGGGGCAGCGCGCAAAGATACAGTGGAGAGCGCGCCCGGCCGCCCGGGAAAATAGTTTAAAACACTTCCCCACATGCAACGGGGAAAGCAGTTAAACGCAAAAAAAGCGCCACTGCTTCCAACAAAAGAGGGAAGCGTATTCTGCTTCCAACAAAAAGAGGGAAGCGTATTCTGCTTCCCTCCTCAATTTTCATTCAGATGTTACTTATCCTTCGATCTTCTCGATCAGTGTTTTCAGGTCTTTGGCATTCTTGCTGTTCGGATCCAGGGAAAGCACCTGGTCTACATTCAGCAGGGCATTCGCCTTATCCTTCTGCACATAGTAGAAATATGCCAGGTAATAATGCGCTTCCACCAGCGAGCTTTTGTTTTTCTCGCGGTCTGCAGAGCCCAGCTCGATCACTTTTTCGTAGTGCGGCTTGGCCAGTCCCAGCTTGGTCTCCGGATCGAGGCCGGCGTTGGTGCGTGCGCGCCAGAAGTGCGCCAGCATCAGATCGGGCTGCTTGGTAAGAATAATGTTGAAAACAGAATCTGCCTGTACAAAGCTTATGCTGTCCTTGTTGGCCGCGCCTTTGTTATACAGCGTCTGCGCCACTTTGAAATAGTCGTTGAGCGACGGCTCCCTGGTAAGGCTCATCTTTTTGTTGAGCATACCGATGGCAGCATCATACTGCCGGGTCTTCAGGTACGAGTTGGCAATGTTGGTATATGTCTCGAGGTTCAGCGAATCCATAGACAGCGCCTGGCTGAACTGAATAATGGCCAGGGAATCCTGCCTGGTAGCTGAAAGTATCTTGCCGTAATATTCATAATCCTGTGCGATGATCTTGTCGTTGCTGGCCGGTGCATTTGCCATGAACTGCTCAAGATATCTCAGGCCTTCGGGGTACATTTTGATCTCGTAGTAAGAATAGCCCAGCAGGCGGTTCAGGATGTTGAGCGTACTATCTATCGCCATAATGGCATTGATCTCGTCGATAGCTGCCTCATATTCCTTGGCAAGGAAAAGGAACTTCGCATACTTTACCCGCGCGCTGAAGCTGTTGCCGGAAAGCTGGAGATATTTCGCGTAATAGTCTTTCGCTTTTTTATAATCGTTGTACTGGTAGTACAGCTCGCCCAGCTGGCGGTACGAAGGCGCATAGGTAGAATCCAGCGCTACGGCGGCCATGTATTCCTGGTAAGCCAGGTCGTACGAGCGGCCTCTTTCGTACAGGGCTCCTATGTACACGTGGGGCTTGGGCGACTGCGGCTCAAGCGCTACGGCCTTTTCGTAATGCGTAAGAGCGGCAGATCCGTCGTTATCCTGGATCAGCACGGCATTTCCGCGCAGCAGGTGGAGCATTGTATTCTTCGAGTCCAGCTTTTCCGCCACATTCAGGGCATCCAGCGCGTAGCTCATATCCTTCCATTCGTTCAGCACATAGGCATCGGCGATCTTCAGGAATACGTTCACATCTTTGGAGCCGGAAAGGGTTTTCGCCTTTTCGAAAAGGATCTTGGCTTCCGCTTCATTTCCTTTGGAGAGCTGTATCTTGCCTTTTCCCACATAGTTCAGAGCATAGTTCGCATCTGTCGAAATGCCCTTGTCGTAGTAGAAAGCGGCAGAATCCAGACGCTCGCTGGCATAAAAATTCTCCCCGATATAATAGTACAGCTGAGGATCGCCGGGCTTTTCGGAAATAAGCCGGTGGAATACCTGCGAGGCTGTTTCAAATAGCTCGTTCTCTGTGTAAGCTATGGCTTGCTTCAGGTTCTGAGCTGAGGCCGATTGAAAAATGATCAGGCCACCAGCGCAGAACAACGCTAACTTTCTCATCGTGTTCATTTGTTTATTTAATGGCTATTAATTCGTAATGTTTACAATCCGCACCGGAGCTACTGCCGGCACCATTCCCGAACGGAGAATGATGCGCTGGCCTTTGTCTCCGGAAATGAAAGAGGCAAAACCTGTGCCAAGGCCTGCCCTCGCTTCCCGGCTGATAATGTAGGTCTTCCGGATGAACGGATATGATTCGTTTGCTATATATCCCTGGTAGGGACCGTAAAATGTTCCTGCAGTATCGGTATTCCCGTCGTTGCCGATCTCGAGCACCTTTATCTTCTTCATAAAGTCGATGGTGTTGCTGTCGGCCGCGTCGCTGATCCAGTTCACGCTGATAATGCCGATCGCCTCGGGATGCTTCTCCACGTAATCCACTACTTCCGGATTGGAATTTACCGCGAAGCAGTTGGATGGCAGCTTATCCTTGAGATCGAATTTTTCCTTGATCATGCGCACGTTGCCAGAGCCGGCGTGGTCGAAGATGACCTGGATGCTATCGGCGGCCATGGTGGAATTCAGCTGGTTCCATGCGGAAAGCTTTCCGGAAAAGAGATCGCCCACCTGCCCGTACAGGAGTTTTCTCACCGGGTTATTGGTATTCACAATAAAGGCCAGCCCGTCGTTGGCGATATGGATGACTTTCGGGGTGAGCTCGATGCTCTTGAAATACGCTTCTTCTTCGCTGTTCAGCTCGCGGTTTACCACGATGAAGCGCGACGAATCTGCAATCAGGTCTTCAAAGGCTTTCACCTCCGAAGTATAGCTGATGTTGATATGCGCGTTCTTGTAAAGGCTTTCGAACATCTCCTCTTCGGCTTCCATCATCGGCTGGTACGATTCATCCACTGTAATGTGAATGGTGCCCGAGGTGGGATCGTCCGTAGGAGCGCCTCCGCCTCTGCTACTGCAGCCGGCAAGCAGCACGAGCGCCGGAAAAAGATAACATACGGTCTGCTTTCTCATAGGTTGTCTTCTGTTTTAGGTTGCGGACGTGTAAGCCTGTAGAAACGGTATACCGAATACAGAGCGAGCAGCGACGACAGTATGATCTTCTGCGTGGAAGACACACCCGCCAGCATTGGCAGCCACCAAATGGCAACAGCCGCCGCAAGGTACAGGAATACCATGATCAGCCGCATCAGTCTGTTTATTTTATTTACTTGTATCATAGCGAAGTGCGCTGCGAAAGGCTTTCCTGCAAAAATATAATATCCTTCGACAGCAACGAATAATTTAAGCGACAAATGTATGTTATGAACGCCCTTGTGCGGCAAATGTTTTAGCCGTTTTTTCCCAAATTACTTTAAATCCAGAAGAGTGGATGCGACAAACGGTTCATTTTGTCAGAAGCGCCTGCTTTATAAAACAGGAGCCACTTTGGTAAAAAGTGGCTCCTGAAAATCCGAACATTATATCGGGCAAAATCAGCTCAGCTTGAAGCGGATCGGCAGACGGAACTGAACCTTTACAGGACGTCCTCCCTGCTTACCGGGATTCCAGCGCGGCATCTTCTTCACCACGCGGATCGCTTCGTCGTCGCAGCCTCCGCCGATACCTCTCAGCAGCTCTACGTTGCTGATATTTCCGTAGGTATCAACGATGAACTGCACATATACCGTTCCCTGGATACCCAGCTCCTTGGCGGTCTGCGGATAGCGGATGTTATTCGCGAGGAAGGAGTTCATCGCATCTTCTCCACCGGGGAACTCCGGCATTTTTTCGACAATGGTAAAGATCTGTTCTTTCGTTTCGCCGATCACTTCGCCTCCCCCGTCGTCGGTTCCAGGAAGTGTGGTAAAACCTTCTTCACCTTCCTGGGTAACGGTACCCGGATTCGATACCTCGAGCTCCTCGGTTACAGCCACGTCTTCGGTTACCTGCTCTTCAGTTACCACCGGCACGGTAAACTTAACCGATTCCTGCTGGGGCGGCGGCGCTGTAGAAGCGGGAGGCGGCGGTGGCGGCTCGGTCTCGTCGATAGGAGGCGGATTGGTAAGAGTCACCTCGGTGCTCTTGAGAACCACTTCCTCTTTTTTCGGCTTGAATGAGTTAATGAGTATGCTGATATACGGTATGGCAACGATCAGCCCTATGATAAATATCCCTATCAGCAGGCAGATCACCACTACTTTCGTATAGCGCTCTCTCAGGACATAGGCTCCGTAAGTTTTGTTCCGTTCCTGGAACACCATCTTGTCGAAATCTATGGGACCGGTATGGGTTACTTCAGCCATGATTATCTTTTTTAATGTACTGTTCTTTTATTGTTAAAGGGTGGATATCAGACTTTCTTCTTCCGGGGCTATGTCTACCAGGGCAAAGCTCGCTACGTTGCATATCTGCATTTCGTCCATGATGTTCACCACATTTTCATACGACGCATCGTCCTCTGCTTTTATGATCACGATCAATCCCCTGTTGTTCCGGTCTTTCTTGATCTCCACTACTTTTTTCTTAAACTCTTTTTCGTCCAGCTTTCCGGCCTTCACATCCTCTTCCAGCTTGCTTATCATATCATACACGGTCTGGTTCTTCTGGATCAGCAGCTTACGGATCCCGTCCTTGGAATAGTCGGTACGTTTGATCTTGGTCGGATCGGCCGGATCGAAAATGCCGTCATAATAGAACAGGCGGTTATTTTTCCCGATGAGGATGGTAGTGGTGCGGTCGGCCTGGACCTTCATCTGCGCGGTCTGGTCGTCGTTCGGCACCGGCATGTTGATCTCCATCGTCTGCGGTTTGTTGAAGGTGGTCGTAAGCATGAAGAATGTAAGCAGAAGGAATGCAAGATCCACCATCGGCGTCATGTCGATCCTCGTGGACTGTTTCTTGGCATGCGCCTTACCCCCGCCTTTCTTACCGTGACTACTACCACCGTCGGTATTTAATTCTGCCATAGGTTTTCTTTTTAAGTTACACTTATCGTGTCGCTGTTATTATTGCCATTCCTGACATACCTCTGGAAAAACCATCCTGCTTGATACTGTATACACCTGCGGGTTCAAAAGGTTCATCAGGAACCTCAATTATCCATGTATACGGCAAACAGGTTATTCCAGTTTCATATCGGTGATCAGGTTGAACTTATATACTTTATTGTCGCCCAGTGTTTTGATCACTTCTTTGATCACCTTATAATCGGCCATGCGGTCGCCTTTGATAGCTACTCGGTAGCGCGGATTGGTGATACGGCTGAAATAGATCCAGTCGCTGAACTCATTGCTGAGCGAATCGATCGGTATGCCGGGCTGAGGATACTCCTTCCGCTCGCTGCCTTCTAGGTTAAGCCAGCCTTTCAGCTGATTGATAGGAACCCCGAAAGAGGTTAGGTTGGAGAAAGTGGCCACTTCTTCATCGGAAAAGCCGACGCCGTATTTCCCGCTCATGTTGTTCAGAACGGTCTTACGGTTTTCCTGGCCGTCGAATGTATAGAATACGCGGTTATTCTCATCCACGGTAACGATCATCATATCCTTTTCAGGTATTTTGATCTCCGAGATAGAGGAAGGCGTATCCGCCGACACCGGCTCGTCTGGCCTGAACTGCGTGGTCAACATGAAGAACGTTACCAGCAGGAAGCCCAGATCCACCATCGGCGTCATGTCTATCGACGGACTATTGCGCGGTAGCTTGATTTTTGGCATCTTACTCTTCTAGGTGAATTATTACTTGGACTGAGCACCGAAAGTCTGGATCAGGCTGAAGCCCGCTTCGTCAATTTTATAGGTCAGAGAATCGATCTGTGTGCTGAACAGGTTGTACATGATAATGGCGATGATAGAACCACCGATACCCAGGGCCGTATTGATAAGGGCCTCGGAGATACCGTTAGCCAGGGCCACTGCATCCGGAGCGCCTGCCTGTGCAAGGGCCGCGAAGGCCTTGATCATACCAAGTACCGTTCCGATCAGACCTACCAGCGTCGCTACCGAAGCAAGAGTGGAAATGATGACCAGGTTCTTGGAAAGCATCGGAAGCTCGAGCGCTGTAGCCTCTTCGAACTCGCGCTGGATGATCAGCACTTTCTCGTCTTTTTCCATGGTTGTATCGTTCTTCAGCTCTTCGAACTTCGACAGTCCGGCACGCATTACGTTAGCCAGTGAGCCTTTCTGCTGGTTGCAGGCGGCAATGGCTTCGTTGATACGGTCGTTCTTGATCATATTCTGAAGCTTCAGCACGAAAGCGGTCAGGTTACCTTTTCCTTTTGCGCGGACAAGAGTAACGGCACGCTCGATAGAGAAAGTGATGATGATGAGCAGGATACCCATCAGCACGGGCACGATCACTCCTCCTTTATATACTATACCGAGATAATCTCCTTTTTTCGGGTGATTGGCAGGGTTATTTCCTTCAAAGTGCGAAGGATCTCCGAGCACCAGGTAATACAATGCAAACGAAACTCCTAATGCAACGACAATTATCAAAAAAGTAACCACTGATTTCAGACTGTTACCCAGTGAGCCTTCGGCTGCCTTAACTTTTTCCATAAAGTTTTTAATTTAAAATTTATTTGTCTCCGGTTTTAATTATTCCGAACGCAATAATAGAAAATTATCTGATACGGCAGCCATTCTCCTTTTTAATTTTTTAACCCTCGCGGAGACATTTTTCGCCCATTATCGCTTAATTTGTCCGCCCTCCTCCCCACATCCGTATTTCCGATGAATAACAGACTCACCGGCCTTATTTTTAATATGTTGATACTTCATATTAATTTAATATACGGACGTATCTTTGCAAACCAGGGCGATAAAACTATCGGTAATTTTCCCGATGGATTCGGACCATCCGGAATTTGGATTTGCGGCGGGATTTCTTCCCATGTGCAAAATCTGATTCCGGCCCCTTCAAACGAGAAAATATGGCAGATATTGTAAAGAAATTAAAGCTGAAGCCCGGTACGGATGTGCTGGCTATACAAGCTCCCGGCGACCTGGACCGGATACTCTCCCCTCTTCCTGAAGGCGTGACGATTACAGAGAAGGTAAACGGGAGCTATCCGTTCGTAATGCTGTTTGTACGGAACAAGGCAGAGCTCGAAAGGGAAATTTCCGGCGCGCTGGCTTCCCTCCGGAAGGAAGGACTGATATGGATATGCTACCCGAAAGGCAGCTCGGGAATACAAACCGATCTTACCCGCGACAAAGGATGGGAATCGCTGGATGCATCGGCCATGCAATGGCTCTCGATGATCTCCCTCAGCGACACCTGGAGCGCATTCTGCCTGCGGAACGCCCCGGGGAAAAAACAGGCCGCCAGGGCATCCGAAAAATATCATCACACGAAAGACGAATGGTCGGACTCCGGTACAAAGACCGTGAAGATGCCGGACGACTTTAAGGATGCGCTCGAAAAAGAAGATCTGCTTCGTTCCTTCGAAGCCATGAGCTTCAGCCACCGGAAAGAATACGTGCTGTGGATCGTTTCCGCCGTACAGCAGAAAACCCGTGAGAACCGCGTCCGCAAGGCCGTTGAAATGCTCCGGAACGGCGTAAAGACGCCGCGTTAAACCAATCATAAACCATTAAGCATGGACATTCGCTATTTCCCAAAGCCCGAAAACTTCCGCAAATGGATGGAAAAGAACCATGATAGGGAAAAGGAGATCTGGGTCGGCTTTTATAAAAAATCTACTGGGAAGCCCAGCATCGACTGGTCCGAATCTGTAGACGTGGCCCTGTGCTTTGGCTGGATAGACGGTGTGCGGAAGTCCATCGACGGCGAAAGCTATAAGATCCGTTTTACGCCCCGCAAAAAAGACAGCATCTGGAGCGCCATAAACATCCGCAAGGTGGAGGAGCTGCAGCAGAAAGGACTGATGCACCCAGCCGGGCTCGCGGCCTTCAGCCACCGGAAAGAAGAAAGATCCAGGGTATATTCTTTCGAGCAGGAAGAATTTACCCTGGATGCCGCCAGTGAAAAAACATTCCGTAAGAACAAAAAGGCGTGGGAATCCTTCATGGCTATGGCTCCCTCCTACCGCAAAGCCGCTATATGGTGGGTGATCAGCGCAAAGAAGGAAGAAACGAAACAGAAACGGCTGGAAACGCTTATCAGCGATTCTGAGGCCGGCCTGCGCATCGCCTCCCTGCGGCCGCGGAAATAATATCAGCTCATGCCTACGATCAGCTGCGGGTTCGTTACCTGCATACGACGGAAAAGCACGTACGAAACGGTAAGAACAACCAGCACGATCATGGCTCCCATGCTTCCCGGCGCATCGTCCGCCGCCAGGTGCGACCATACCGCGCCGATAAGAAGAAAAGTAACCCCGGCGTACGCCCATTCCTTCAGCCGCGGAAGCCAGGGTTGCAGTAAGGCCAATGCCGCCGAAACCTTCGCAATGCCTAGAAAAGAAATGAGAAATTCCGGGTATCCCATTTTTTCAAACTGCGCCGTCATCTGTGCGCTATGCATCAGCATCTGCGATCCGCCCATGAGCAGACCGGCGGATACGATCGGGGTCGCTATCCAGTAAATGATCTTGATCGTTTTCATAATAACATGATTTATTTTTATTACCGGCAAACGTATCTATATTTGCTATACATTTGTAAGTAGTATACTATAGGATACCGGTATACAAAAGGAAAGCACAGCATATGAAAAACCAGACTGAAGATTGCCAGAAGCCGCATGAGCCGGGCGAATGCACCCGGATGCTGCTTCCCGTCCGGGACGCTCTCGATATCATAAACGGTAAGTGGAAGATACCGATCATCATCTCGCTTACTTTCGGTAAGAAGCGGTTTAAGGAAATGGAACGCGAAATAGCGGGCATCACCGCCAAGATGTTATCGAAGGAATTGAAAGAGCTCGAGATAAACCAGCTGGTGAAACGTACCGTGTACGATACCATGCCGGTAACGGTGGAATATTCGCTGACGGAATACGGGCATTCGTTGCGGAAAGTGATCGAAGCCCTGAGAGACTGGGGCATGGAACATCGTGAAAGGATAACCGGTCATCGCCTCGCAGCAAGCTGAGGAACCGTTTTTACTTTTTACTTTTTGCTTTTTAATTTCTTCCTCTCTCTGCATTCCCGCTCGTAGTCTAGGATCTTATACATCACGTCCATCGCCTGCCGGAACTCGTCCCTGCCCACCAGCTCCTCATATATGGCCATGCGTTTGAATACTTCTTCCACGGCATGGATGACGAGCTCTTTTCCTTTGGTGGTAAGCCGTATATGTGAGCGCCGCGCGTCTCCTTCATGCATTACGATCGCCACCAGCCCCGCTTTTTCCAGTTCGCGGATCACCTTACTGGTCGCCTGCTTGGTCACATGCCCTTTTTCGGCCAGCTCGTTATTCCCGATCCCTTCGGGGCCAATGTTCATCAGGATCGGCAGGTAAGCCATCTTAAAATCCGGGTAGCCATTCTCCGCAAACTTATCGAGCGCCCATTCATCAAAAAGCCGGCGCTGCATCTGAACAAGCTTTCCATAGCTCCTCTGCTTGATCTCTTGTATATGTCTGAATTTCTCTTCCAGGTCCATTCAACAAAGTTAATAAAAAATTCGTCAACTTGTTTGACAATATCGTCAACTTGGTTTACTTTTGGCCGAAATTGATCTTTTATGGAAACCAATACGCCAGCCAACCCACCCAAAAAGAAAAGGCCGATAGTTCCCCTGATATTTCTCGGACTGATCGTGATCATAGGCGGTTACTTCGGCATCAGGAAGCTCATTCACAGCATTTATTTCGAATCTACCGACAACGCCCAGGTGGAAACGAACGCGATCCCGATCCTCACACGGACGAACGGGTTTATCGATTCTATTCTCGTAAGCGACTACCAGGAAGTAAAAAAAGGCGACCTGCTGGTGGTGATCGACGAACGCGAGCTTCGTATCGCGCTGCAGCAGGCAGAAGCGGACCTGCTCACAGCGCAGGCGGACCTGCTGAATGCGCGTGCCCAGCTGCAGAATCTTTCGCAGAACAAATCGGTAGCGTCTGCCAACGCGAACGTGCAGGACATCCGGCTGGAAAAAGCCAGGAACGATCTGAAGCGCGACGAAGCGCTGTACAAGGATGGAGCGCTCACGCAAAAGCAGATCGAAGATTCGCGGAACAATTACGAATCGGCCGCGCGGCTGTACACCACGAACCTGGAACAGGTAAAGCTGGCGCAAACGCAGATCGGTACCGCTGACGCGCAGGTAACACGCGCGGAAGCGCTCATCAAAATGCGCGAAGCACAGGTGGACCAGGCTAAGCTGCGGCTGAGCTACGCCCGCATCTACGCCCCTGCCGGCGGAAAGCTGGGAAAGGTGAACATCCAGCCGGGACAATATGTGCAGCCGGGCCAGAACCTGTTCAGCATCATCGACAACTCGAAATTCTGGGTTGTGGCGAATTTTAAAGAAACTCAGCTGAGCCAGCTCTCCGTGGGCCAGGAAGTAGACATCCATCTCGACGGTTATAAAAAGAAAAAGATCAAAGGGACCATCTCTTCATTCAGCGAAGCTACGGGCGCCAAATTTGCGCTCCTGCCTCCCGACAATGCGAGCGGCAACTTCGTGAAAGTAACGCAGCGGGTGCCCGTAAAGATCGACTTCGACGATCTCGGAGAGATCCGCCCCCTGCTGAAAGCCGGCATGAGCGTGGAAGTGGACGTACACGTAAAATAACGCGGCATGGCTTCGCAGGGATTTAAAAAATATATCATCGTCCTTACTACCATCTCCGCGGCGATCATGGAGCTGATCGATACCTCGATCGTGAACGTGGCGCTGTCGGACATCAGCGGGAACCTGGGAGCGACCATCGAAGACACATCCTGGATCGTAACATCGTACGCGATCGCCAACGTGATCATTATTCCCCTTACCGGCTTCCTGCAAAAGTTCTTCGGAAGAAAGAATTACTACATCTATTCCATCATCCTTTTCACCATCGGATCGATATTCTGCGGCTTCTCGGGCGACCTGTGGACACTGGTGTTCTGGCGCTTCATACAGGGTATCGGCGGCGGCGCGCTGCTTTCCACCTCGCAGGGGATCCTTTTCGATGAATTTGATGAAAAGCAGAAAGGAATGGCGGCAGGATTGTTCGGAATGGGAATTGTGCTCGGGCCGACCATCGGGCCTACGCTGGGCGGTATCATTGTCGAAAATTACTCCTGGCCGCTGATCTTCTATATCAATATTCCTTTCGGTATCGTCGCTACTTTTCTCAGCCTTCGTTTTATCGATAAAAAACCGGAAGAGTACAACATCAACCGGCGTGCGATACATATCGACTATATCGGCATTGCCTTGCTGGCCGCGGGGATCGGCGCGCTGCAGTACGTGCTGGAAAAAGGCCAGAGCGAAGACTGGTTCGAAAGCGAGTATATACAGATCGGCACCGTCATCGCCGTTATCGGCCTGGTAGGTTTTGTATGGCGCGAGCTCACGGCGGAATTTCCTGCAGTGAATCTCCGCGTCATGAAGAATTTCAACCTGGTGGGAAGCAACATTCTCACCTTCGTAGTCGGTTTCGGATTGTTCGGCTCGGTGTTCATTTTTCCTGTCATGGTACAGCGCATCCTGGGCTACTCTCCTACCGAGGCCGGGTTCTCGCTGGTGCCGGGCGCGCTTGTCGCAATACTTATAATGCCGATACTCGGCCGGTCGCTCAGCGCAGGCGTCAAGCCTATATATTTCGTCGTTATCGGTTTTATATTTTTCATCCTGCACGGTTACACTTCATCGCAGGCCAATCTCGATTCATCGCGTACATGGTTCATCATTCCGCAGATATTCCGCGGTGTGGGAACGGCCTGTCTTACGGTTCCGCTTATCAACCAGGCGGTGGTCGGACTGAAGCCGTTTGAAATGCCGCACGGTATAGCGCTTACCAATATGCTGCGGCAGATCGGCGGAGCGCTGGGCATCGCAGTGATGAACACGTATGTGAGCCGCCGTTACGTTGCGCACCGTACCGACCTCGTATCGCATCTTTCACCGGATAATCCGCTTATGACAGAACGCCTGCAGAACAGCCAGCTTTTCCTGCAATCAAAAGGTTTCGATCCGTACACCGCGCAGGACGCGAGCTACAGGCTACTCGACCTCACGGTACAGAAGCAGGCTTATCTTCTGTCGTACCTCGACGGGTTCCTTCTCATCAGCATTTTCTTCATCTGCGCCGTACCATTCATGTTCCTGCTGCGCAGCCGGAAGATCGATAAAGCCACCCAAGCAAAAATTGCCGAAGAATCACATTAAAACAACCAGAATGAAAAGATATTTCAACCTGTTCATCGCACTTGGATTTTCCGCTACGCTTTCTGCGCAGCAGGTGAACAGCGAGCTGCAGGAACTGATCCGGAGCTCGTTCACATACTTTCCGCGACTGCAGGAAGCAGAGCAGTCGGTGACCGTGGCCGGCCAGAAAGTAGACCTGGTAAAAACGGGTTACGTTCCGTCCATGAACGCGGGATTCACCTACAACTATATTTCACCGGTGGGCGAAGCTACTTTCCCTACCGGCCCCGGCACAACGCAGACGATACAATTTCAACCCAACCACAATCTGAACGGGAACATCGGGCTGAATTATATCGTGTATGATTTCGGGCGCCTGCAGGCCAATATCCGCAAGTCGAAAGAAGAGCTGCAGCTCAACAAGGACAACCTGGAGTTCCAGCGCGTGCAGCTTGCCTCGCAGGTTTGCCAGTTCTATTACGGAATGATCTACCTGCAAAGATCCATTGCCATTGAAGACAGTCTTATTGCCGTGCTAAGCGAGAACAAAAGAATGGTGCAAAGCCGCCTGGATAACGGCGACGCGCTTCAGCTCGACCTCCTTAATATTGAAAGCAGCCTGGGCCAGGAAGAAATGCGCAGGATAGACCTCAGGAACAATTACGAGCGGCAGCTGATCTTCCTCGAATATCTTACCGGGCTTCGTACATCACCTTCTGTTGGAACGTTCGATTACGCCGTTACCGAACAGCAGGATTCGTACTTTCTCGACAAAGCGAAGACGGCGAACTACGAGTTCATCATGGCGAACGACCGGCTGAACATGATCCGCTCCGATCTGCGCTTCAACCGGTCACAATTCCTTCCCTACCTGAATCTCAATGCCGGAGCGGGTTTTCGGAACGGCTACCAGCCAGATATAAACGAGATGCGTTTCAACTATGCGCTTGGCGGCGGAATTACGATCCCGATACTCGACGCGGTAAAGACCAAACAACAGGTAAGGATCACAAAGACACTGATACGGCAGCAGGAAATATCGCTGGTCAGCCTGGAAAATACATATCGCAAGGATATAAACCTGGTGCTGGCAGACATCCGTTCAGGCCGTGAGAAGCTGGAGACAATGAACCGGCAGATCACCGCTTCGGCGGAAGCGCTGAGGATCGCGCGAGTACGGTACGCCAACGGATCCAGCACATACCTCGATCTCATCAACGCCGCTTACACTTTACAGAAAGTACAGCTTCAGAAGGTGCAGATCGAATACAATATCTGTCTCGCAAACATTGAGCTGGCGCGGTTGTCGGGAGTGCAATTTTATTGAAATCAGTAGTGAGTATTGAGTCCTGAGATCGTTACGAGATCGTTTCGGTTATCCAAATAAGTAGTGAGTCCTGAGTATTGAGTCCAGAGACAAGTGTAAGATCATTTTTGGTTACCAAGTTAGTCCTGAGTCTTGAGTAGTCAGTCCTGAGATTGTTACCAGATAATTTAGATTACTAATTCGTCTGGAAGTCTAAAAGTCTAGAGTCTGGAAGTCTTTTTTCCAATGTCCTTTTTTCCTTTGTCTTTTATCCGCCGTAACTATAAGCGAAGGCGGGCTCCAACATCCAACATCCAGCATCCAACATCCAGCTTCCACCATCTCACTCCAACCCCGTCTTTCCCGGATCCCAGAACGGCTTTGTTTTCACGCGCCGCGGGCTCCAGCGGAACTCGAAGCGGAAGTGGCGGTATAGCTCGCGGCAGATCCTTACATCGCCGGCGATGTATACGATCCCCCTACCGGAAAATTCTTCGCTGAGGTAAGACAGCTCCTGTATGATCAGTGGAGTGGCATTCAAAGGCATTTTATAAAAGTTGAACGGCGCTTTGCCGTCGATATCGAAAAAGAAATCCTTTTCTTCAGGCGAATAAATGATGCCGTATGTTTTTTTTCCTGGCTGCAGGTTGCGCCGTATTTCGTACAGGTGCGCCAGCGCAGAAATATCGCCGATGAAAATGTAAAAGTCGCCGGAATCGTCTACCGTGAACCTACCCTTCGGTCCGGCAAAATACACCGTATCGCCGGGCTGCACATCGCGCGCCCATGTAGCGCCCGGACCGGAGGAAAGAATATTGGCCGCCAAGTCGATCCGTTTCTCCGCTGCATCGTAGTTCCACACGGAATACGTTCGTACCTTTTCCTTCAGGGAAGTGGGCTGTCCCATACCGACGAACACGCGCAGGTTCTCTCCCGGCCTGTATTCCATCTTTTCAAGCCCTTCGCCGCTGATGCGTATATGATATGTGTTGGCGGAGATCTGTTCCTTATAGGTTACGGTGGCGCTTTGCAACACGCGCCGTGCAATGCTTTCAATTACATTCATACAACAAATTTTTCAGAAGAGATATTGATCGAGTACCCGCCGCACATCATTATCACCGGTGGTGGCAGATTTATTTTCGTTGTGTGCGGGAGCGAGAAGATGCTCTTCTTCCGGCACGGAACTGCTGATCCCTGAGAGAGAGATAACTGCTGCGGACAGTGCAAATGCTGTAATGATGATCCAGATCATAGTGTTGGTATTATTTTGTTTCGCTGTCTGTATCCCTGTTCCATTGCGGGCCGCAGCGTTCCATTCGCCTGCGGAAAATCTCGCGCTGCTCTTCGGTCATCGATGACATGCGATGCTCCATGAATTTTTTCCAGTTACGGTGCTTCCATCCTCCGCGATGATCGCCTTTATGGTGGTGCATTCCTCCGAAAAGTATTTTACACAATACCAGCAGCCCGAGCGCCTGCCAGAAACTGATGACGGGCCCTGCGAAAAGATCCGGCACAAGCTGGTTCCAGAGGCTCATCACTACAAAGCTTACCAGTGCAATGAAAGCCGAAGCAAGCACCAGTATCTTTATTCCTTTTATAAACCAAAAACGTTTCATAATCTTTTTCTATTTGTTCAACCATTCGTTATAAAAATCCCTGAGCTCCTCACGCAGGTGCAGCACGGCGTATCGCTTGCGCGAGATGACCGTTTTGAGCGGGACGCCTGTTTCATCTGCGATATCCTGCAGGGACCTGCCTTCCAGCTCATGAAGAATGAAAGCTTCTTTCTGATTTGCCGGCAGCTCGTCCAGCGCCGCCATCACCAGTTCCATCGTAGTGTCCAGGAATATCCTGTCTTCCGCCGACAGCTCGCCGGAAGGAAGAATTTCGGCCAGGAAAAGATATCCTTCGTCGTCGGCTTCCGCTGTGGAAAAAGAATCCTCGAGCGAATCCGTCCGTTTTTTCCGGTGCCGGTCGGTGATCTTGTTCCGCGCCACCGCAAACAGCCAGGATGCCAGCTGTTCGATAGGCTTCATCAGCCTGTAGCTTTCCACGAGCTCGTAGAAAACATCCTGCACGATGTCTTCGGCCTCCTCGTCGGTGGAGATTCGTTTACGGATGAAGGAAAACAGCCGGCTGCGTTCCTTCCTTACCGTTTCGCGGATCTGCTCGTCGGACGAGCGGGATTTTACGGCCGTTTCATCAGTCATGATATTAAGGTAGACGAATGAGAGAAGGAAATACTTTAAAAACAGAAAGAAAAAATAAATCAGGTCAGAAAAAAATTTTCCGCCGCTGTGATCACTTCATCGGCCGCGGAAGGACGATGCCACCGTATCTCTTCGTAACGGCGGAACCATGTCAGCTGCCGTTTTGCGAACCGCCGTGTATTCTGCCGGATCGCGGCTGTCGCCTCTTCAAGGCTCACTGTTCCATCCAGGAATCCGAAGATCTCTTTATATCCCACCGTCTGCAGGGCGTTAAGATGCCGGAAAGGCAGCAGAGATCGCACTTCCTCCACCAGCCCGTTATCTATCATCTGCTGCGCCCTGGCATTGATCCGCGCGTACAATTCTTCCCTGGGCAGATCTAGCCCCGCGAGATAACAGGAAAAATCAGGTTTTTTCTGTTTTCCTTTTCTCAGCGCGGAATACGGCATTCCGGCAGCCAAAGTCACTTCCAGCGCGCGAATGAGCCGGTGAGGATTCTGAAGGTCCACCTGGCCGTAATATTCCGGGTCCAGCCCGCGCAGCATCGACTGAAGCGCAGTGATCCCTTCTTCCTGCAAAAGTTTGGATAACATGGTGCGATGCTCTTCCGTACCGGCAGGCAGCTCGTCAAATCCTTTTATCAGCGCATCGAGATACAGTCCCGATCCTCCCACCATTACCAGCCTCTGGTGCTTGCTGAAAAGCCTGTTCAGCAAGGCTTCCGCACCGACTGCGTAGCGCCCCGCGCTGTACGGATCGTGTATGGAAATATGGCCGATAAAATGATGAGGCACTTCCGCCATCTGCTGCGGTGAAGGCTTTGCTGTGCCGATACTCATCTCGCGAAAGAACTGCCGGGAATCAAACGAAACGATCTCGGTGCCCCAGTGCTTCGCAAGCGTAATGGCCATATCCGTTTTTCCTGCTGCCGTAGGACCTGCGATGATGACCAGCTCACGTTTTTTCATACGCGTTTCACCGGTTTTAGCCCAAGCTTTTCGCCTTCCTTCAGCATGAACCGGTACGCCTGGTCCGGATCATTTTCGATCACACCGTCGAGAATGGCGTCCTTCACGGCTGTTTTGATGTCGCCGATAGCTTTGCACGGCCCGATGCCAAACACTTCCATGATCAGCTCGCCGGTTACGGGAGGCTGGAAGTTCCTGATCCGGTCACGTTCTTCCACCTCGGCGATCTTCTGTTGCACCAGCCGGAAATTTTCCATATACCGTTTTACTTTCACAGGATTTTTGGAAGTAATGTCGGCGTTGCAAAGCTTCATCAGGTCTTCCAGGTCGTCGCCTGCGTCAAAGATGAGGCGGCGTATGGCCGAGTCGGTGATATTCTCTTTCGTGAGAGCGATAGGGCGGAGATGCAGGCGCACCAGCTTCTGCACATACTTCATCTTTTCGTTCAGCGGCAGGCTCAGGCGCTTAAAGATTCCCGGGACCATTTTCGCTCCCAGGTCTTCGTGCCCGTGAAATGTCCAGCCGTGGCCCGGTTCAAAACGCTTGGTGGGAGGCTTTGCAATATCGTGCAGTATGGCGGCCCACCGCAGCCAGAGGTCACCGGACTGGGCGCAGAGGTTATCGAGCACCTGCAGCGTGTGAAAAAAATTGTCCTTATGTCCCTTTCCGTTCACCACATCTACTCCGTGCAGCGCGGTCATTTCAGGAAAAATTATTTTGAGCAGACCTGTATGGAACAGCAGCTTAAATCCTTTCGAAGGTACCGGCGAAAGCACGATCTTATTGATCTCGTCGATGATCCGCTCGCGGGAAACGATCTTTATTCTTTCGGCATTCCGCGTAATGGCAGTCAGCGATCGTTCATCTATGGTAAAATCGAGCTGGGCTGAAAACCGTATCGCGCGAAGCATACGCAGCGGATCGTCGGAATACGTAACGTCCGGATCGAGCGGGGTGCGGATGATCTTTTTTTCAAGGTCCTGCAGGCCGCCGAACAGATCGATGAGCTGCCCGTACGATGCGCCGTTGAGACAAACGGCAAGCGCGTTGATGGTAAAATCACGGCGGCTGAGATCGTCGTTCAGCGTTCCGTCCTCGACCACCGGCTTACGCGAATCCGAGCGGTACGATTCTTTTCGCGCGCCCACGAACTCTATCTCGTATCCTTCGTGCTTCACGAGCGCGGTGCCGAAATTCTGGTACACCACCACATCCTTCATCCCCAGCCTGTCCCCTATGCTTCTTGCAAGATCGATGCCTTTGCCTACCGACATGATGTCGATATCCTTGGACGGCCGCTGCAGGAGAATGTCGCGCACGAACCCTCCTACCACGTACGATTCCACCCCGAGCTTATCGGATTCTTCCTGTATGATATGAAATACCGGCTGATCAATATATTTCTGAAGAACATCTTCGTGCATGAGCGTTCGCTGATTTCAGGACAGAACATCCGTCCGCTTTTTCACAAAAATAAGGAATTTACGCAAGGCAGTTCCGGTAAAGCTTGCCGAGCTGTACGGCTACATTCTGCGCGGAGAACTGACGTATGTGGATCTTACCGTTGTTAATCCTGTCCTGCAATGTCCCGCGGCTGCTTTCTACCATCAGGATCTTTTCGGCGATATCTTCCGGCGATCCGGGATCAACGTAAAAGGCGACGTCGCTTCCCGCTTCTTCAAAACAGCCTCCCTTGCTCGTGATCACAGGCACTCCCGCCGCAAGCCCCTCCGTTACCGGCAGGCCGAAGCCTTCCATCAGCGAAGGATAGATGACGCAGGTGGCGAGGGAATAAAGCGCAGGAAGATCTTCGGAAGGAACGGTGTCGAAGAAATGAACACGGTTGCGGAGACTGTAATTCGTAAAGTATGATTCGAGCGAACGGTAAAATTTTGTTTTTCGTCCCACAGCCACAAGATGAATGCCTGAACGTTCGCCCATCCTGGTCATCGCCAGCAGCACAGAATGCAGGTTCTTGCGCAATTCCACGCGGCCCACATGAAGCATGTAGCTGGCCGGAAGCGCGTACTTCTGTTTGACCTCTTGCTGCTTTTGCGGCGAAACCGGCGCGAGAAACTCCGGATTTACCGGCTGGTAGATCACATGAATTTTTTCCCGGCTTACCGACAGGAAATGCTGCGCGTCTTCCGCTGTCTGCCTGCTGATAGCGATCACCGCATCAGCTTCGCGAACGGAGCGTTTCATTTTCCACCCATATATCCAGCGGTCGAGCGGATTGTAAAACGATACTTCTTTGAACGGTATAAGATCGTGGATCGTAACGGCCGACCGGGCTCCTGTGCGGCTGATGCCTGACGGCAGCTCGTTGCTGAGCCCGTGAAACAGATCGATGCCGTGCCTTTTGATATCTTTTTTGATGCCGTAGGTGCGCCACCAGGAATGCAGGAAGCCGGGAAGCGAAGGCAGCACGATCTTTACATTCGGATGTTTTTTTATTTCTTCCGCAAATTCACCGACAGAAATACGGGGAGTAAAAAGCACAAGCTCATCTTCCGGAAAATTTTCCGCAAGCGCACGGATGATGTTCCTGCTGTAATTCCCAAGCCCTGTCCGGTTGCAAAAGGCCCGTTTGGCGTCCAGTCCGATACGCATGATCAATTTATTTCGTTTCGTTTCACGGTACCTGTATGCTGATCACCGGGTTTATGGAAGCCGAGCCAAGCGGTGCGAGCTGCAATGACTGATCGAACGGGAAAGACACGTAATCCCCGGAATTTACCATCAGGTCGCCGTTCACATCGTACAATAAGTTGGCGTAATACCTGCCGGGATGCATGAAGGTGAACGTGAAGCTGGTCTCACTGGCTTTCAGCAATACGTAACGGCTGCGGTAGATCAGGTTGGCTGCGTTAAAGGTTAAACCGTTGAACAAAGGCCGCGCCGAAAGGATCACCAGCACATTTTTGTTGATGTCAGGCGTAACTCCGCTGAACGTATAATTCACCTGCGTCTGTCCAAGATACGGATGCTCGCTTTCGGGATACGGATCGCCGGCAAAAGAATGGAATACGGCGTCCGGCTGTCCGTCGAATACACCGGAAAGATCTTTTACGACTGTTTCCTGCGGATAACCGTGAATGCCGGCGACCGTATCGGCAAGCGTGCTATCGAGGCGCGCAGCGCTGTAGCGGAAATGGAAATTGTTGTTCACATGAGTGACGAAGATCATGCTGTCGTTACGGAAGGTCACTTCCGATCTCACGCGGCCGGGGCCTGCTTTCGCATCGGAAAACCGGTAATAATGCCCGCCGAGATCGTTTACGCTGTCGCACACAAGGTAGCTCACACGCTGCATCGCTGCAAAATGTCCGCCGTTGCGGAAGAAAAGATATTCTTTCCCATCTGACTTTCCCACGAAGAAATTCATGAAAATGTCATTTTGCTTATCCAGCTCCGATTTAGTGGAAACCTGCGAGGATGAGATGGGACGGAAGTCCTGCTGCCAGTCGGGAAAATCGCCGAGCAGCGTACCGCTCACCACCGGCCCGCCCCAAATGCCCGGCACACGTTTCAGAAAATCGTATCCTGTTATTATTGTATCCTGCGGATCATCCGGTCCGTCCGGTTCGTGCGCGCATGAGCTGAACCCTGCGGCAAGCAGGAAGAAAAGCAAACCGGTACCGGCGAAACATATCTTCATTTGAAAACGGTTAAAAATGTTTGTTATCGGATCGGAGTTCCATACTGCTCTTATATTCCCAGTTTCCGCGTTTCCTTATCGCCCAGTTTTCTTCCTCTGAACAATTTAAAAAAACGCATCTTTTCAGATTTATATATAAGCTGGAAAGAAATATTGGTCACAAGATAGGTAAGTATGACCGGCGAAAGCCAGAGCAGCGCATTCAGCCAGAAAGAAGCGAACGGCGCTACACGGAAGACAAGGAACAGAAAATAAAATATACCCAGCACCAAAAGATTAATAATGGAGAACGGATTGGAAAGGATCAGCCGGACATAGATCTTATCTCCGAGCAGGTAAAAATTTCCCCTCACCTTGATCTGCCGCTGCCAGTTCCCGGCATTGTTGCGGATCGCTACAAAGCGGTTGGTACCGAACTTTCCGGAATATGGCTTGTCGCTTTTCTGCGGCATGAAAAAATACATCCTGTCAGGATGGATCACGGACGATAACCGCTGGATCACCTCGACCGGCGAAGCCTGGATCTCCAGCACGTACGAGCGGGCCGGAAGCAGCTTTAGCAACAATCTTCTGTATTTAAGGCGGAGGCGGTTAACCATGGCCGCAAAACTAAGTAAAAAGATGTCAGATGAAAACCGGCGACGGACAAGGTTGCCTGCAATGCGATCTAAAATGCAGCAAAGACGCCGGTTTGGATAGATATTTAAGGTTTTTTTGCAGAATTTCTCACAATCAATAAAAAATCGTTCTACATTTGCATCGTTGACTTAATCAACTATTGATATGGAAGAAAATCTCTCATTAGCATTTCTGCTGGGTTCCGCCCTCCGCGAGTTGGGCAAACGGATCAGGCAGACCTTTGCAACAAATGATGTACCTGTTACACCTGAGCAATTCGGCATCCTGGACATGATCTCGCAGAAGGACGAGTTCATCCAATCCGACCTGGCCAGCATCATGGATAAGGATAAGTCGGCCATTCTCCGCCATATCGACATTCTGGAGGATAATAAGCTGATCATCAGGGTGAATGATCCGGCTGACCGGAGAAAGAAATTCCTTGTCTGTACCCGCCGCGGAGAAGATCTGCTAGTGAAAGGAAAAAAGATCATCAATGAAATACTGGAAGATCTCACACGCGGAGTGCCTGAAGCTCAGATGAATGAATTCAAGAAAGTGTTGATCCAGATGAAAAATAACGCAGAATCCTAAAAAAATTTCTGCCGATTGTTGACAAAATCAATTAGCTCAAAAATCAAAATTAATAATAGTCAATCGTATGTTTCACAAGCTAAAACTCCTGCTGCCCTTGCTGTTCTTAGCATTGCCGCCTTTGCTCCGGGCGCAGCAGCCTCTCACGCTCAAAGATTGTATTTCGTATAGTTTAGCCAATCACGCCAGTACAAGGATCTACCAGAACGACATTATTATGGCCAATCAGCGTTTTACCGAAGGGCTGGCGGGTTATTTACCACAGATCAACGGGAATGTAACGTTCGACGATAACCTTAAGCGGCAGACCACCATCATTCCGGGGGGCCAGCTCGGAAATCCCGACCCGATAGAAGTGCAGTTCGGCAACCAGTATTCTACCAACGCGGTGCTGCAGGCCGACCAGGTGATATATGATCAGTCGCTCATAACCGGTCTGCAATCGTTTAAAACGGCAAAAGAGCTTACGCAGCTGCAAAAGGAAGGAAACGATGTGGAGCTTGTGTACGCCACGGCTGCGGCCTATTACCAGGTCTTCATCTACAAGGAACAGGTGAAGCTGCTGGCGGAGAATGAAAAGAAATTCACCGACCTGCTGAGAATACAGGAGCTCCAGTACAGCAAAGGTGTTTTGCAGAAGCTGGACGTGGACCGTGTGCGCATCAACCTCAGCAATATCGTATCGCAGAAAGAGCTGGCCGAAGCTAACCTGGAGCTCGCCACCAACCGGCTTAAGAACGCGATGGGAATGGATCTGAAGGCCGATGTTGTGATTGCCGATTCGCTGGTGTATGATCTGAAGCCGGAGGTTCAGCCGCAAGCTGTTTTTGACCTGAAAGTGGTGCCTGATTACCAGATACAGGAGAAGAACATCATGATGCAGAAGTTCGACTTCATGCGGAAAAAAATGGCATTCGTCCCTACTTTGTCCTTCTACGCGCGCTACGGTGTGCAAAGTTTCGGAAATGATTTTTCGCAGTCCTTTCAGACCTGGTTCGACTATTCCACCATCGGGCTCAAGCTGAACATCCCGATCTTCGACGGTTTGCGTAAATACAGCACCGTGCGGCAAAGCAAGCTCACGCTGATGAACCTGCAGGAGAACATGAAGCTGCTTTCATACAACCTGGAGCTGCAGTACCAGAACGCTACCACCGAAATGATGAGCTCGTACAGTACATTACAAATGAACAGCGAGAGCGTGGACCTGGCGCTGGACGTATATAACACGACCGAGCTGCAGTACAAGAAAGGGACCGCTTCGCTCACCGATCTGCTCAACTCCGACTACGCCTACAAGGAAGCGCAGTCCAATTACATCAACTCTCTGCTGCGTTACCTGATATCGCGGCTGGATATAGAAAAAGCAAAAGGAACATTAATACAAAATATCGACAATTTATAACTATCACCATTTATGAAAAAGAGAATAATTATCATTTCCGTGCTGGTCGTTGTTGTGGCAGGAATTGCGTACACGTTGTTCAGGAACAAGAAAAAGATCAATGAGAACAGCAAGGTGGTAGACCGGTCGCAGATCGCGATACCGGTAACGACGGCCGAAGCCGATGTGCTTCCGGTGGGCCGCGACATGGTGCTGCCGGCCATCCTGCAGCCGGTGAACGAAGCCACTATTTCGGTGAATGCGCAGGGAAAGCTTAAAACGCTGAACATCGAACTGGGATCGTTCGTAAAAAAAGGCCAGGTGATCGGCGCGATCGACGTGCGCCAGAAAGAGCTCAGCCTTCAGTCCACCGAGCTTACGCTCAGCAAGCTTGAAGACGATTACCAACGCAACAAAGAGCTGCTGGAGGGAAATGCGATCACTGAAATGAATGTAACGGAATCGAAATACAATTACGAGAACACGAAGATACAGGCCGATCAGATCCGGCAGCAGATCAGTGAAAGCATGGTGGTATCGCCGCTTTCCGGTGTTATCGTAAAGAAGGATCTCGAAGCCGGAGAGTTCGTCAACCCCGGTACGCCCATCGCCACCGTAGTCGATATTACGCAATTAAAAGCGCTTGTTATGGTGAACGAAAGAGAAGCGTACCAGATGAAAACCGGCCAGCAGGTGACCATTACAACCGATGTATATCCTGGTAAGGAATTTTCCGGAACCGTACGTTACGTGAGTCCGCAGGGCGACCAGAACCATAATTACGAAGTGGAGATCGTGCTGAAAAATACCGGCGCCGTGCAGCTGAAGGCCGGAACTTATATCCGCGCGCAGTTTACTTCCGAAGGCGGAGGCGAAGCGCTGCAGATCCCCAAGATTGCACTGGTGGAAGGCATCAAGAACCCCTATGTGTACACCGTCAGCGACAATAAGGCGGTAACACGCAAGATCACCGTGGGACGCGAGATCGGCGAAAACATCGAAGTGCTCGGCGGCCTCAGCAAAGGCGATATCGTGATCGTTTCCGGCCAGATCAATCTTTCCGAAGGCAGCATTGTTGAAGTTATTAAATCCAAGTAAGATCCTGTTATGTCTATTACAGAAATTGCCATAAAACGCCCGCTGCTGATCACGGTGATCTTTTTCACTGCGATCCTCTTCGGGATCATCAGCTACAACAGCCTCAACTATAACCTTCTTCCGAAGTTCGAGGCGAATGTGATCGCTGTGGTGACCACCTATCCGGGCGCTTCCGCAGAAGAGATACAAACTACCGTTACCAAGCCGATCGAAGATGCCGTATCGTCGATCGAAGGCGTGGACAAGATAGCTTCCACGTCGCAGGAAGGCGCTTCCATCATTACCATACAGCTAAAGACCGGCACCAGCACAACCATCGCGCAGCGCGACGCAGAGCGGAAGATCAGCCAGATCATGTCCACCCTGCCCGAAGAAATGGACGATCCTGTGGTGAACCGCTTCAACTCGGACGAGCTTCCGATCCTTCGTATCGGCGCTTCTGCCAACATCAACGAAAAAGCTCTGTACGATCTCATAGATCAGCAGATAAAACCCGTGCTCTCGAACGTGAGCGGCGTCGGAAACGTAGACCTGATCGGCGGAACACGGCGCGAGATCCGCATCAACCTTGATGAGCAAAAGCTGCGGGCGTACAACATTTCCGCGCGACAGGTAAGCGCAGCCATCGCGAACTCCAACAGCTCTTATCCCGCGGGAAATATCGAAAGCCGCAGCAGCCGCTATTCCATCCGCCTGGATGCAAGGCTGGGAACCACGGAAGACATCCGCAACCTGGTCATTTACCAGGATATGAACGGCAGCCGCGTTCTGCTGAAAGATGTGGCCACCGTGACCGACGCACAGGCAGAAGTGACCACGATCAACCGGATCAACGGGCAGCCGGGGATCGGTATCGAGATCAAGAAACAGGCCGACGCAAATGCCGTGGAAGTAAGCAGCCTTACCAAGAAGAAGCTGGCCGAGCTGGAGCAGCAGTACGCTTCCTCCGGGCTGAAATTCCAGATCGCAGTGGACCAGTCTACTTACACTCTTTCTTCCGCCAACGCGGTAATGCACGACCTTGTGCTCGCGGTGCTGATCGTGGCCGGAGTAATGCTCCTGTTCCTGCACAGCGTACGCAGCTCGCTGTTCGTGCTTGTCGCGCTTCCCTCGGCCATGATACCGACATTCATCCTGATGTACGCATTCGGGTTCTCGCTCAACCTGATGACGCTGATGGCGCTTTCGCTGGTGGTCGGCATTCTCGTGGACGACAGTATCGTGGTGCTTGAAAATATATTCCGGCACATGGAAATGGGCAAAGACAAGCGCACCGCTTCCATCGAAGGGCGGAAAGAGATCGGGTTTACAGCTCTCGCCATTACGCTGGTGGACGTGGTGGTGTTCGTACCGATGGCCCTCAGCGGCGGAATGATCGGGAACATTCTCCGCGAGTTCTCGCTGGTAGTTGTATTCTCCACGCTGATGAGCCTCGTGGTTTCGTTCACGCTCACTCCCCTGCTCGCATCCCGCTGGGGAAAGCTGGAAATACTCAGCAAAAAAACATTGTGGGGACGAATGAGCCTCGCTTTCGAAAAATTCCTCGACAACCTGAAGGAAGAATACGGAAAGATATTGCGGTGGAGCCTCAGCCATAAACGCTGGATCCTTATCGGTGTGCTGCTGCTGTTCGTGGGAGCGTTCGCCCTTGTGCCCGCGGGATTTATCGGTACGGCATTCGTGAGTCCCAGCGACCGCGGTGAAATGAACATCGCGCTCGAGATGGCGCCCGAGACGCCTGTTTACAAGATGAACCAGGTAGTGCTGGAAGCCGAGAAGATCGTAATGGCGCATCCCGAAGTCGTAAAAGTATTTACCAATGTCGGCACGCAATCCGGCAACGCGCTTACCGGCGGAACTTCCAATTCGAACCTGGCGGAAATATCGGTCGTGCTGGTCGATAAGGACGACAGGGAAATTTCTACCGATGAGTTCGGCGTGGCAATACGGAACGAGCTTTCGAAGATCCCCGGCCTCAAGGTCATCATCAAGCCGACAAGCATCACCGGCAACAGCGAGGCCCCGATCCAGATCGCGGTAAAGGGAACGAATATGGATGAGATATGGAAAGCCGCCAAGATCGTGCGCGAAGTGGTAGCAAAAACTCCCGGTACCGACTATGTGGAATACAGCACCAAAACGCCGAAGCCGGAGATCGACATCCAGCTTGACAAAGAAAAAATGGCGTTGTATGGTCTTACAGTCCCCGAAGTGAGCATGGCGATCCAGATCGCGTTCCGCGGCAACGACCAGTCCAAGTTCCGCGAATCGGGCGAAGAATACGACATCAATATCGTGGCCGATGAAATGGATAAGCAGGACATCGAGAACGTGCGGAACCTGACCGTGCGCAACAGCCAGGGCGGCGAGATCCGCCTGAGCGAGATCGCGGAGATCCATGAGATCACAGGACAATCTGTGCTCGAGCGATCCGACAGGCTCAACAGCATCAAGATAACCGCCTTTACAATGGGAAGGCCTACGGGTACCATTATTGCAGATATACAAAAGCAACTGGATGGCGCAGGAATTCCCGACGGGGTCATCCTGGATTACCAGGGCGAGGCGCAGCGGCAGAAGGACGCTTTCGGCAGCCTCGGCTTTGCAATGCTTCTCGGCTTTGTGCTGGTATATCTCATCATGGTGGCGCTGTACGAAAGCGTGGTGTATCCCTTCGTGGTGTTATTCTCCATTCCCGTAGCCCTGATCGGCGCGCTGCTGGCTCTCGCCCTGTCAATGGAAACCCTTTCGATCTTCGCCATCGTGGGCCTTATCATGCTTATGGGACTGGTGGCCAAGAACGGGATCCTTATCGTCGACTTTACCAATCACCTGAAGGAACAGGGCTATTCGCTTACCGATGCGCTGGTGGAAGCCGGAAAGGAACGATTGCGTCCTATTCTCATGACCACCATCGCGATGATCACCGGTATGCTGCCTATCGCGCTGGCTGCAGGTTCCGGCGCAGAAGTGAAGAACGGTATGGCCTGGGTCATTATCGGCGGCCTTACCAGCTCGTTGCTCCTCACCCTGATCCTGGTCCCGACCATGTATTATATCATCGAAAAAGGCAGGCTGAGAGTTCAGCGGCTCTTTAACAAAAAACGGAAATCTGCGCCGGACGGGGAACTCCCGCTGGAGGTGAAAGAATCCGTATAATTTTTTGGGGAAAGATGCAACCCTGAGCGCAAACCACTCGTCTTGCATACGATTTCCTTCCACACTACGCTGCCTGTTGTGCTCACCTGCAACAGGCAGTTTTTTTTAGATGAGACTCTTAGACTGCCAGACTTTAGACTGTTAGACTTTTAGACTTTAGACGGCTAGACTTTTAGACTACCAGACTTTAGAATGATAGAGGCAGGGCAAGAAGCAGCAGCGATTATACGCTTGCATAGACCCTTAGATCCTTAGACGCTAGACTGATAGACTCTAGACTCTAAGACCTACAAGTCTAGAGTCTATCAGTCTAGCGTCTATAAGTCTAACCTCTCAGATCAATCACCAAATTCTTCCTTCCAACTTTTCTCATTGAAGCCGGAATGCTGCTTAATATCTCTTCACTGAGCGCTTCGAGCATGCGTTGCTTTACAAAATGGCGGTAGGTAACGATGCTGATCTCCCGCACAGGCGCCGGCGACCGGAAACGCCGCACTTTTTTCCGCTGCGCTGCGCCCAGGTCGCCCACAGCAAGCTCCGGCAGTATCGTAATTCCTTTGTGCAGGTCTACCAGCTTCACCAGCGTATCGATGCTCCCAGCCTCGTAATCAAGCTGGCGGTGCACCGATTCGCGAAGCTCGCAAAGGTTGAGCACCTGTGCCCGGAGGCAATGACCTTCTTCCAGTAACCACAGCCGGTGCACATCGATATCTTTTGAGAGAAGATATTTTTTCTTCAGTATGGATTCGCCGGAAGATGCGTACACCAGAAACTCCTCGTAGAACAACGGCAGCTCCACGATAGAAGCCTCGTTCAGCGGAGTGGCCAGCAATGCGGCGTCCAGCTCCTGTTTCCTGAGCCGGGCGATGATCTGGTCGGTGGTGAGCTCGTATATTTTGAGCGATACCATCGGATAGCGGTGAAGAAAAGACCCCAGGAACAATGGCAGCAGGTACGGCGCCACAGTGGGAATCACGCCAAGCCTGAGCTCGCCTCCTATTTCGCCTTTCTGTCCGGCCACGATCTCCTTCAGTCGCCTTGCTTCCCTTAGCACCGCCCGCGCCTGTGCGATCACGGGAATCCCGGCATCCGTGGGCACTACCGGCTGCCTGCTGCGGTCGAAGATCTGGATGTCCAGCTCCTCTTCCAGCTTGCGTATCATCATGCTGAGCGTAGGCTGCGTCACGAAGCATTTTTCCGACGCCGTGGCGAAATGCCTGTACGTATCTACCGCCACGATGTATTCCAGTTGTTGCAGATTCATATAGATTATATCTATACAAATATAGAAAATATCAGTTTGATTTATAATTCCAAATCACGGTACTTTGTCCTGCAAACGCACAAAGAGATCAAAAAGGAAATATAATTCAACTTAAAAATCCATTATGAATAACAGAATGTTAAGCGTAGGGGCTAAGTTCCCCGAATTTCAGAAAACAGCGGTAGTATCGCTCGAGAAAGGCAGGGAATTCGCCGACGTAACTTCCGAAGACCATAAGAAACAAGGCAAATGGATGGTGATGTTCTGGTGGCCGAAAGATTTTACGTTCGTCTGCCCTACCGAAATTGCCGAGTTTAACAAGCATTACGGCGATTTCCGCGACCGCGATACGATCCTCGTAGGCGCTTCTACCGACAGCGAATTCGTGCACCTCGCATGGAGAAAAGATCATGCCGACCTGAGAGAGCTGCGGTTCCCGATGCTGGCTGACACTTCCAAGTCGCTTGCCGAAGAGCTGGGCATCCTCGAAAGCCACGAAAAAGTAGCTTATCGCGTCACCTACATCGTAGATCCGGAAGGCATCATCCGCTGGGCATGTGTGAACGATCTTTCCGTGGGAAGAAGCATCCCCGAAGTGATCCGTGTGCTCGATGCGCTGCAGACCGACGAGCTTTGTCCCTGCAACTGGCAGAAAGGCGAAGAAACGCTTCACGTATAAAACTTCATTTCAAAATCCCGGGCTATCAGCCCCGCATTTCGCCGGATCTTAAAAACCGGTGCCAGAAGTGTCTCCGTTTCTCATATTCGGGGGAATACTAAGCGCGGAGACGCTTTGGCAAAAGTTCAATCATTAAAAAAACACAGTATGGAAAATACTATTCAGAACGAAACATTACAGAGCCTAGCAGAGCTGCTACAGGCTGAAAATAATATCTCCGGCGCGGGCATCAATCGTATTGCCGCCGAAGATCACCGTTACCTGCGCGACCTCAAGGTGAACGTTTCGAACGCGCTCTCCTACTCCACGCTGGGCAAAAAAGAAAGCTACCTGCTGGCGCTCGCCGTATCGGTAAACGAAAAGAACGAACGCTACAATGCCGTGTTCACAAAGCTTGCGGAACAGGAAGGCGCAACCGCCGCCGAGATCGCCGACGTATACGCCTGCGTGTCGCTCATGAACGTGAACAATGTTTTTTACCGGTTCCGCCACTTTACAGGAAAAGAGTTTTACGAAACTTCCCCGGCGGGAATTAAAATGTCCATCATGCTCAATCCCGTGACGGGGAAAGAATTCTTCGAGCTTGCCAGCCTCGCCATTTCGGCGGTGAACGGCTGCGAGCGCTGCGTGAACGCGCACGAAGAAGCGCTCGTAAAAGCGGGAACCACAGATCAGCGGATATATGACGCCGTAAGGCTCGCTGCGATCATCAAAGGATTTATTGTGATCGGGTAAATGACCGGCCTGCGCATCGGGGTAACAATCGAAAAAAATTCCGTAATTTGATCCTATGGCTTACCATTTCTGGATCATAGTTACCCTGATAACAGGGCTTGCTTCGCCCCACAGCCGCAGCTTCTCGCTCGTGGTGGAGAAGAACGGAACGAAAAAGGAATGCCGCGTGTACCACGAATCCGGCAATAGCTGGACGGCGCGCTACCCCGGCAAAGCGCCCGGCGATACCGTATCGGTGCAGTACGTTGTTTCTGCGGATAACATGGAATTCACCAGCCCCTACATTAAGGAAAAGATCAGCCTCCCCGCGTACTTTAAGGTAAAAAAAGCGGACTGGAAAAAGGTAAAGAAGCTGGCCTTTAAGAAAAAATATAAAGACGAAGGAGAAACCGACATGATCGTTAACCGGGGCAGAAATTCTGTCAGCCTTTTCCAGGACAAGGGATCCTTCTCCGCGTACTCCAATATAACCGCTAGCTGGCAGACAGCTTCACCCGGATCACAGTAGCGATGGAAAGCGCCCGCGTTTTCGCCAGCCCGGCTACGGGCCCTTCGAACATCTCATCTATCGTCTCGTTGAAAAGCGCAAGCCACCTGTTGAAGTGCGCTTCCGACAATGGCGACTTTCCGTGCAGCTGCTTATGGACCTCCAGCGTATTGCCGCGGTAGCTTCCGGTATTCAGCAATACGGTTTCCCAGAAATCCGCGATCACCGGCAGATGTGTAGCAAGATCGAGCTTCGCAACTTCGGTAAAAAAATAACCGATGGTGGGATCGGCAAAAGCCTTTTCGTAAAATCGCTTCAGCAGTCGCTCAATATCGTTCCGGTTCGCGATATCCGGTCTCATCAGCGGTTCAGCGGTGAATCGGGTTCCTTTGCAAGATGCTTGTATACCTGCCTGTCTACAAAACCCGGGAAAAATTTGTTGATCCATGCCGTGAGCCGGCCCTGAGATGTAAGCACCAGCGAGCGTTTCCTTTTTTCAATGGCGCGGATGAGCGCTTCGGCAACCTCTTCCGGCTGCATCATTTTTGCTTCGTCGCGGGGCGATTCTCCCTGCGCCGTACCGTCGCCCGCAAGCGCCGTGTTACGTATATTGGAAGCTGTAAAGCCGGGACAGCAGATCATTACGTGCAAGCCTTTTTTCAGGTTCTCGATGCGCAATGATTCGAGGAACCCGTGCATCGCGAACTTGGAAGCGGAATAGCCCGTACGCGCCGGAAGCCCTTTGATCCCCGCAATGGAAGAAATTCCCACCACGGTGCCCCGGGAACGAAGCAGCGCGGGCAAAGCGTATTTTGTACAATAAACGGTCCCCCAGAAATTAATATCCATCAGCCTGCGCAATACCTGCAGGTCCAGGTCGCAGAAAAGCGCGCGCATGGACATGCCTGCGTTGTTCACAAGAATGTCGATGCGCCCGAAGCGGTTGAGCGTTTCATTGATCAGCCGTACACAATCCTTTTCCTCGCTTACATCCGACTGCACTGCCAGGATATCGGGAGTGATCTTTTTCAGCTCTTCTTCCGCCTGCCGGAGATTATCGGCATTCCTCCCGCTGATCACCACCCGGGCGTGCCGCCGCGCAAAAGCCACCGCGATGGCCTTACCGATGCCCGAAGTGCCGCCGGTGATAATAACCACTTTGTCTTTCATAGCTCAAAGGAAATAAAAATGCCTGATTCTACCTGCCCCGCAATTCCAAAACTTTCTTATACTTTTGCTTGACTCAACCGTCTGTGTATGCAACTGATCGAAGTGAAAGATGAGAGGACTGTAAAGGAATTCCACAAAGTTCCCTTCATAACCTACAAAGATGACAGGAATTGGATCCCTCATCTGCAGCAGGATGTGGAAAAGCTGTTCGATCCGAAAAGGAATAAGGCTTTTCGCGGCGGTAGCGAAGTGATACGCTGGGTGCTGAAGAATGACAACGGGCGGCTGATCGGCCGGGTAGCCGCGTTCATGCACAAGAAATACGCCGAGGGGTTCGACTATCCCGTAGGCGGAATGGGCTTTTTCGAATGCATTAACGATAAAACCGCGGCTTTCATGCTGATGGATGCGTGCAAGAAATGGTGCATGGACCGCGGAGCGAAAGCGCTGGACGGCCCCATTAACTTCGGCGAAAAAAGCGAGTACTGGGGGCTGCTGACCCATAACTTCGAATATCCGCCAACCTACCAGATGAATTATAACCCGCCGTATTACCAGGGATTTTTCGAAGAATACGGCTTCAAAGTGTTCTATGAACAATATGTTTTCTGGAGAGACCTGGTGCGGGACGCGGACGAAGTGTTCATGCGGAAGGCCGCGATGCTGTGGCAAGACCCGAAGTTTTCCCTCAGGAATGTAAAAGGCATGAGCGACGAGCAGCTCGCAAAATACTTTATCGAGATCTACAACGACGCCTGGGGAAAACACGAAGGCTTCAAGCCGATGAATTACGACCAGGCGCTGAAGATCATGAAAGCCATCAAGCCGGTAAAGGATGTTCGCATCACCGTATTTGCCTTCTACGACGACAAACCGATCGCATTCTACATCAACCTGCCGGAGCTGAACCAGATCTTCCGCCATGTGCACGGAAACCTGAATCTCTGGGGAAAGCTGAAATTCCTCTTTTACCAGAAATTCGTGGGGTCTACTACCATGTACGGCATTGTGTTCGGCGTGGTAAAAGGCTTCCAGGGCAAAGGCGTAGAAGCGGCCATGATCAAATGGGCCGGCGAAAATGTACGGCTCAAGACTCCCTACAAGGACACTATCCTCACGTGGATCGGCGATTTCAACATCAAGATGCTGAAGGTCTGCAAAAACCTGAATGCCTCTCTGCTGCGTACTTTGTACACTTACCGCCTGATGCTCGATGAATCTGTTCCGTTTGAGCGCGCTCCGTTCATCGGCGGCGACCAGGAAGATGTAAAGGAGATCATTGATGGCCTGATGCCGCTGGATAAGAATATGAAGCAGTTTTATTGAGAAGGACAATGGAAGCTGGAAGCTGGATAATGGACACTGGACAGGGGACTAAGGACTAAGGACTAAGGACTTTTTACTTTTTAATTTTTACTTTTTAATTTGCTTTGAAGGTGCTTTTCATCACACCCTATCCTTTCGGATCTGCGCCCAGCCAGCGGTTCAGGTTCGAGCAGTATATGGATGCGCTGAAGGAAAAGGGGTTCGCAATACGCCAGGCGCCGTTCTGGAGCGACAGGGCATGGAAGATACTGTACAGGAAAGGAAATTTTTTCAGGAAAGCGCTTAGCCTTACAAAAGCCGTTGTGAAACGGTATCTTCTGCTGTTTTCCGCAGGGCGGTACGATTATATTTTCATTCACCGCGAGTTCAGCCCGGTGGGATTGCCCCTCGCAGTATGGATACTGGCGAAGGTGATGAAGAAGAAGATCATTTACGATTTCGACGACGCCATATGGATACCGAACGTAAGCGAAAGCAACCGTTTTTTTCGCTTCCTCAAGGTGTACAGCAACACGCGCCGGATCATTAAGATGAGCTATAAGGTCTCCTGCGGGAATGAATACCTGCGGAATTTCGCATTGCAATACAATCCCGGCGCATTCTATATCCCCACCACGATCGACACGGAACGTCACCACGATACAGAGCGGAAGCTGCGGCCGGGGAAATTCGTGATCGGCTGGACAGGCTCGCACTCCACCATACAATACCTGGAGGAGATCGTGCCGGTAATAGCCCGGCTGGAAAAGGAATTTCCGCTGGAATTCCATGTGATCTCCGACCGCAAGCCGGCATGGAAACTGAGCTCGCTGCGTTTCATTCCCTGGCGGAAAGAAACGGAAGTGGAAGATCTTCTCTCGTTCAGCATCGGGCTGATGCCCTTGCGTCCCGACCCGTGGAGCGAAGGAAAATGCGGCTTCAAAGCGCTGCAATACATGTCGCTGGGCATTCCCGCGCTGGTATCGCCGGTAGGAGTCAACACACGCATTGTAGACCACGGAAAGGACGGATTCTACTGCCGGAACGAGGAAGAATGGGAACGTTACATCCGGCTGTTGATAAATGACCGCGGGCTTTTGGAGCAGCTCAGCGCCAATACGCGGAAAAAGATCCGCGCGCAGTATTCCGTTTTGTCTAATACCCCCGATTTTTTAAATCTCTTTACCTGATTATCTTTGCGGCTATGAAAACGACTGCCCTCACACAGAAACATATTTCGCTGGGTGCCAAAATGGTGGAATTCGCCGGCTATAACATGCCCATCCAGTACAGCAATCTCATCCTGGAACATCAGCAGGTGCGCAAGAGCGCCGGAATGTTCGATGTATCCCACATGGGCGAGTTCATCGTGGAAGGCGAAAAGGCCCTGGACCTGTTGCAGTACATTACATCGAACGACGTGTCGAAGCTCTCCCCGGGAAAGATCCAGTACAGCTGCTTTCCAAATGAGCAGGGCGGCATCGTGGACGACCTGCTGGTCTATTGCCTGGAAGAGAACAAATACATGCTGGTGGTGAACGCTTCGAACATGCAGAAGGACTGGGATTGGATAAGCCGCTGGAACCAGCAGTACGGCGCCAGGCTCACCGATATTTCCGACGAAATGTCGCTGCTGGCCGTGCAGGGGCCCAACGCTATAAAAGCGCTGCAGAAGCTTACCGATATTAACCTGGACGATATTCCCTACTACAATTTCGCGACCGGAAATTTCGCGGGGATACCGGATGTGATCCTTTCGAACACCGGCTATACCGGGGCAGGCGGATTTGAAGTGTACGTAAAGAACGACGGAGCCGAAAAAGCCTGGGATGCGATAACAGAAGCGGGACAGGAATTCGGACTGATGCCGATAGGACTCGGAGCAAGAGACACCCTGCGCCTCGAAATGGCATTCTGCCTTTACGGAAACGACATTAACGATACCACTTCGCCTATCGAGGCGGGGCTGGGCTGGATCACGAAATTCAGCAAGGATTTCATCAACAAGGCAAACCTGCAGAAGCAGAAAGAGCAAGGCGTAAGCCGCAAGCTCGTCGGCTTCGAAATGATAGACAAAGGAATTCCGCGCCATGATTACCCCATCGTGGATGCAGACGGCAATTCCATCGGGCAGGTGACTTCGGGCACACAATCGCCATCGCTCAGCAAAGCCATCGGGATGGGATATGTAAGCACAGAATTTGCAAGTCCGGGAAAGGATATCTATATTGAGATTCGCGGAAAACGATTGAAGGCGACCGTTGTAAAAACGCCTTTTTACGCTTAACTCGAAAAACATTGGCAAACCGGCCCGTCGTACGTGTATGTGTCTCTCCTGCTTTGTATCCTCTGTACAAAGAAGATAATAATATTACGGTAGTGGTGGACGTCCTCCGCGCCACCTCGGCTATATGCGCAGCGCTGCATCATGGGATGGAAGCGGTGATCCCCGTAGCCACACTCGACGACGCCCGCAGATACAAAGGCGAGCAGTACATTCATGCTGCCGAGCGCGGCGGCGAAGTGGTAGGCGGATTCACTTATGGAAATTCTCCGCTGGCGTATATGAACAATCCTGACATTGTGGGAAAAACGCTGGTGCTTACCACCACCAACGGCACACAGGCCGTAGAAGCTGCGAGGCATGGCGGGCCGCTCTGCATCGGCGCCTTCAGCAATCTCAATGTGCTTCACAACTGGCTGCAGGAGCAGAAAAAGGATGTGATGATCCTCTGCGCCGGCTGGAAGAACCGGATCAATCTCGAAGACACTATTTTCGCGGGAGCGCTCACCGATCTTCTGCTCAATAACGGGTTCGGAATGGATGTGGACAGCGATGCGGCAATCACCGCAAGGCTGCTTCATACCTGCAGCAAGGACGACCTGCACGGTTTTCTCGAACAGTCATCGCACCGCAACCGGCTGCAGAAACTTCACCTGGAAAACGATATTGAATATTGCCTGAAGTGCGATACCACAGACGTAGTGCCATTGCTGGATGGCGAAAAGCTCGTGAATGTGTATAAGCACCGCCCAGTGATCCAGCAGTAAGATCAGAAAATAAATTCCGCTTCTTTTTCGGGCTTGTTCAGCTTGGTGCTCTGCCGCTCCTCGTCTTTGTAACAATGGATCATATTGATCTGCCCGTCGATAAAATCGAACAGGATCGTATTGGTCACCTGTACCGGGCCGTCCATGCGCGCTCCCGTACGCTCCAGATGGCACCAGGTAGACTCTTCCTCCGTTTCGTAACCGATAAATTCCAGCGTCTGCTTTTCCCCTGCAATACGTATTTCGAGATGGCTGCTTACGTAACGCGAAAGCAACCCGTTTACCGTAATGCTGCCTACGCTCCTTTGCAGATCGGTCTTTTCCAGGTACAATTGCTTTATGGCGGATTCCAGGTCGTCCGTAAACATCCGGCAGCTTACCTGGAGCGAACCCGTGCGCGTATCCAGGCGGATCTCCGTAAGGCTGACATAAAAAGGATGCGGCGACGAAAACGAAGTGAGCAAAAGCAAAATGACAGGCATTGCCGCGTTGAATATAATTTGCGTAAACTTGCTTCCTGACATGGTTCAAAGGTAACAAACATGAGCGACTTTTTCCTTTGGTTCATCACGGGCCTGGAACATATTGCCGACCCGAAAGGATACGATCACATTCTTTTCCTGCTGGCGCTTTGCGGGGTATACGATCTTAAAGAATGGAAAAAACTGTTAATCCTGGTAACGGCTTTTACTGTGGGGCACTCCCTCACTCTTGCGCTCAGCGTACTCGATATCGTTACGCTCCGGACGCCGCTGGTTGAATTCCTTATCCCGCTCACCATTCTCGTCACCTGCATCTACAACCTGCTCCATCTCAATAAGAACAAAAGTTCCCGGATGCTTCCGGCCTATTTCCTGGCCATGTTCTTCGGGCTCATTCACGGGCTTGGATTTTCGTACCTTCTGAAATCGCTGCTGGGAAAAGAAGCCGGTATTGCCGGCCCGCTGCTGGCATTTAACCTCGGGCTGGAAGCAGGGCAGCTTCTGATCGTTTCTGCGGTACTGATAATTTCATTAGTTTTAGTACGGATTTTCAGGATACAATTCTATCACTGGAAATTCTTTTTATCATCCGCCGTGTTCGGTATCGCCTTCATAATGGCTGCCGAAAGGATACCGGCGTTTTAAAGTTAATACGATGACCACAAGATTCTCCTCAAAGATCAACGCATTTGCCGCCTTTTGTGCAACCGCCGTATGCCTGATCTGCGTTCCGGCAAGCGCGCAGAACATCCAGAACAATCCCCGTTCCAACCACGGAAACAAGTTCGAGCAGCTGGGAACCATACTTCCGGACGCAAATACATACCGCACCGCGTCGGGCGCACCGGGACACCAGTACTGGCAGCAGCGCGCAGATTACGATATCGAGGCCGTACTGAACGAGCAGGAGCTCCGACTGGACGGGAACGAGCTTATCACCTACTACAACAATTCGCCGGATGCGCTAAGCTACCTGTGGCTGCAGCTCGACGAGAACCAGCACCATCCCGAAGGAGAAAATAATTATTTCGACGCCACGGGCGTAGATTATCCGCTGACGACAGGCCAGCTGGACGTCCTTGTGCCACGCGAGCGGCTGAAAGGCCTTGGCGTGAACATCATCAGCGTAACGGATGAAAAAGGGAACCCACTGCCTTACACCATCAATTATACCATGATGCGCATTGATCTGCCTGCGCCGTTGCAGCCCGGAGCATCCGTCGCATTCCGCATCAAATGGAACTACAAGCTGCCCGAACGTTTGAAGGTAGGCGGCCGCGGCGGCTTCGAGCGCTTCGACGACGGGAACTGCGTCTTCACCATTACGCAATGGTTCCCGCGGCTGTGCGTGTACAGCGACTACCAGGGCTGGAACAACAAACAGTTCACCGGCCGCGGAGAATTCGCGCTTCCGTTCGGAAATTATAAAGTAAAAATGACTGTTCCGTCAGACCACGTAATAGCGGCGACGGGAACCTGCACCAATATCGGAAGCGTGCTGAACCAGACGGAAATGACACGCTGGAAACAAGCGGAGAATTCCGATAAGCCGGTCTTTATCGTAACGCACGACGAAGCGCTGAACAAAGAAAAAAAACCTGTAACTACCGGAACGAAAACATGGGAATTCACCGCGGAGAACGTACGGGATTTTGCGTGGGGAAGCTCGCGGAAATTCGTGTGGGACGCGATGGGCATCACTGTAGAAGGAAAGAAAACGATGTGCATGAGCTTCTATCCCGACGAGGCTTTTGCGCTATACAGCCGATACTCTACAAAAGTAGTGGCGCATACCATCCGCACTTATTCGAAGTTCACTATTCCGTATCCCTATCCCGTTGCCATCAGCGTGGAAGCCGCCAACGGCATGGAATACCCGATGATCGCCTTCAACTACGGGCGTACCGAGCCGGACGGAACGTACAGTGAGCGCACCAAATACGGAATGATCACCGTGATCATACACGAAGTAGGGCACAACTTTTTCCCGATGATCGTGAACAGCGACGAGCGCCAGTGGAGCTGGATGGACGAAGGGCTGAATACGTTCGTGCAATTCCTGACCGAGCAGGAGTTCGATAATAATTTCCCATCGGCACGCGGACCGGCGCACAAGATCGTCGACTATATGAAAATGCCGCCGAACCAGCTGGAGCCGATCATGACCAACAGCGAAAATATCATCCAGTTCGGGCCGAACGCTTACAGCAAGCCCGCCACTGCGCTCAACATTCTCCGCGAAACGGTGATGGGAAGAGAACTGTTCGACTTCGCATTCAAGCAGTATTGCAAGCGCTGGGCTTTCCACCATCCTACTCCCGCCGATTTTTTCCGCACGATGGAAGACGCATCAGGCGTAGATCTTGACTGGTACTGGAGAGGCTGGTTCTACGATATCGAAGCGGTAGACATCTCGCTCGATTCCGTGCGGGCCTGGTCGATAGACGAAGCAAAGACCATTCCCGTGGTAATGGATACCCTCCTCATGAAAGGCCCGCAGCGTGATAGCTTCGAACACGTCTCGAAGCTCCGCAACCGCGAGAGCGGGATGAAGTTCCTGGTGGACATCGATACGACCCTCCGCGATTTTTACTATTACTACGATCCCGAAAAAGACGATTTTAAAGATATAAGGATCGAGAACCGCTACAACGACATTGATCTGCCGACTGCGGACGATTACAAAAAATACAAAGGCAACTACGTATACGAGCTGAGCCTGAGCAACAAGGGCGGGCTTGTAATGCCGGTGATCGTACAATGGACATACAGGGACGGAACAACGGAAGTAGACCGCATCAGCGCTTATATCTGGCGCAAGAATGAAAAACGCGTGGTAAAAACGTTCATGAAACCGAAGGAAGTTGTGTCCGTGACGATCGATCCGTACAAGGAAACTGCGGACATCGACACCCGCAACAACAACTGGCCGCAAATGAAAGTAATGTCGCGCTTCGAGCTTTTCAAATCCAAAGTGAGAGCGAGAGGAAGCGATAACGGAAACAACCCGATGAAGAGAAATTTAAAAGTAAAAAGTAAAAAGTAAAAACGGTCTCAACCGGCTTCCTTTTTTAATTTTCCCTTTTGAATTAATTATCTGCATTCGTTTACTTTTCCTGCCGGATCGGTCTCGTGGCCGAACCACACCACAGCGTAATGCCCATAAACACCGATGCCTATGGCGTTCCATTCTTTTCGCCACATGGCCCCATTGATGATCACATTATTATGGCCAGTGCTATTCTTCCACAGATTCAGCGCTGCTTCCGGCGTCATATCCGCGGTGCTTCCGCTGGATATCTCGTAGCCGTAACCGGGATACGAGGTCAGCTCCTTCGGCTTGTTCCACATGCACTGCGCCTGCTTATGATCGGCCGTGTAGCAGCATGCTGTCCACTTTCCCTTCGGCGACCAGCTGTGCATGTTGCAATCTCCCTGGTCTGGCCGGTTTTCGTGCAGATCTTTGGCATGAACCTGCGCCACATACGTGAGCGATAACGACAGCGGTATGGATCTCAGTCCTTTTTCCGACCTGTATTCCATGATCAGGTCATAAAGCCTTTTTTCGTCTGCGGAAAGGCAGGCTGAAAGCTGCGCCTTTGCGGAAATGACGCATGACAGGAGAAGCACAGAAAAAATGTATTTCATAGCGTGTTTCTTTGAAGATAATAATTGCAGGGGAAACTACATGCATAAACTGTGCAAGACCTTGAATTATTGTTAGTCAGGCACTAAGTTTTCCACAAGAGTTTACACTTTTTAATCCTTTTTAGTATATATGCACACCTTAACAAAATCTCATTTATGAAGAATAACCGTCTGCTTATTGCAATTGCATTCCTGTGTGTCTTGCCGGCTGCGCTGTACAGCCAGGTACAGGACGGAAGCATTCCTCCGTCGTTCCATGCGCCTTCGCTGAGCATAGGTGATGCGTTACCCGTTGCCACATTGGCTCCGCCCGACATGGCAACCATTGATTACCAGGACCGGAATGAAGCTCCAATGGGCGAGATACCGCGTATCGGGGTAAGCTTGCCCGTGCTGCTGAACCTTTCCAACAGCGGCAAATGGACCGTGCTGCCCAACGGCGGCCGTATCTGGAGACTGAAGATCAACGCTCCGGGAGCCAAAGCCGTGGGCCTGTACTATAACGACCTCTACATTCCCCAAGGCGCAAAGCTGTACGTATACAACGAAGACAAGACCGAAGTGCAGGGAGGATTCACTTCTTCCAGCAACCCTTCGTCAGGATATTTTGCCACATCTCCCGTTACCGGCGAGACTACGGTGATCGAATATTATGAGCCGCAGAGCGTAACCGGTCAGGGACGGATACAGATACACAATGTCGCTTACATTTACCGCAACTGGGATCTTTACAAGAACGTGGAGAGCTCGCGCGACTTCGGCGACAGCGAAAACTGCCAGGTGAACGTGAACTGCTCGCCCGAAGGCAACGGAAAAACGAACCAGCGCGACGCCACCGTACGCATTCTCGTTACCGTACAGGGCGGCCAGGGCTGGTGCTCGGGCTCCCTCATCAACAACGTAACACAGAATTGCACGCCTTACCTGCTTACTGCGCTGCACTGCGGTCTCAACAGCTCCAATGTGCTTACCACAGCTGGCGACCTTAACCAATGGATCTTCTACTTCAAGTACCAGGCAGCAGGCTGTACAGATCCCGCCAGCCAGGGAACGCTGGCCAACAGCTTCATCACCGGCGCTGTGCACCGCGCCAACTCCAACGACGGCGGAGGCGATACCGGCTCGGATTTCCTCCTGCTGGAACTTAACACCACGCCGCCGCTCAACTACAATCCATACTATGCCGGGTGGAACCGCAACAATACCGCTTCTGCTTCGGGCTATGGGATCCACCATCCTGCGGGAGATATCAAAAAAATATCGACGTACACTTCGTCGCTCAGCAGCACATCGTGGGGAGGATCTACCGCCAATACGCACTGGCAGGTGAGCTGGTCCGCCACAACCAACGGGCATGGAGTGACCGAGGGCGGATCGAGCGGATCGCCGCTGTTCAACTCCAGCGGGCAGATAGTAGGAACGCTGACGGGAGGAAGCTCTTTCTGCAGCAGCCCTACCTCCCCCGATCTTTACGGAAAGTTCTCGTACCACTGGCTTTCGAACGGCGCCGCGAATAACCGTCGCCTTAGTCCCTGGCTCGATCCGGGAAGCAGCGGGGTTACCAGCCTGAATGGCATCTACGCGCCCTGCTCGGTAAATCCGCTGGATGCCGGTATCGACGATATTCTCAATCCGCCCGACGGACAAACGATCTGCTCCAGCACCATACTGCCGCAGGTGGTGATACGGAATTTCGGCACCACAACACTGACGTCCGCCACCATTAACTACCGCATCAATACAAACCCTGTGGGTACATTTGCCTGGACGGGCTCGCTGCCCGCAGGATCTTCGGATACCGTAACGCTTCCGTCCGTCACTGTTCCGACCGGCGCGGCCTTTACATTCCGTTCGTACACCACATTGCCGAACGGAGGCACCGACGGCAACCTTACCAACGATACATCCGTAGCCGTAAGCCAGTACGAGACCTCTGCTCCGCTGCCTTACGCGCAAGGATTCAATACCGGCTCGCTGCCGGCCACCATCACCGTATACGATCCGGACGGCGACGGGTTCGCGTGGGAACACACCACTTCCGAGAGTGCGTACGGCGTAGGAACAGGCAGCATCATCTTCGATAACTACAGCGGAACCCAGAGCAATAATCCCGGCGGTACGCTCGACTGGTTCTTCCTGCCTACGCTCGATTTTTCCACCACAGGCTCCGCCACGCTCACATTTGATGTGGCCTACGCGCGATACAACAACAGCATTTCCGATTCACTGATCGTAGCCGTAGCCACCAACTGCGGCACGCAATACCTCATTGAATACATGGACGGCGGCACATCGCTGGCCACCGCTCCGAACAACACCAACGCCTTCGCTCCTACCAATTCGCAATGGACCAACGAAAGCGTGGACCTTTCAGCCTACGCCGGGCAGAGCCATGTTTCGATCGCGTTCATCAACTTCTCCGACTGGGGCAATAACATCTACGTAGATAACATCAATATTACCGGGACACCATCCTGTACGGATACTACCATCAGCGTAAACGCCTCTATCTGCTCCGGACAGACCTATGCGCTGCCGTGGGGCGGCACCGTAAGCACAGCCGGTACTTACAGCCATACATATGTGACGTCCGAAGGCTGCGACAGCACAAGAAATATTGTACTGACCATAAATGCTGCGCCAAATGTAAATGGCGGTACGGACCGCAACATCTGCCCCGGAACAACAATAACCCTGACGGCCAGCGGGGCCAGCACATACAGCTGGACAGGCGGCATCACCAACGGAGCGCCGTTCACTCCCGCCGCCTCGCAAACGTATATCGTGACCGGAACTGCCGCCAACGGCTGTACGGACAAAGACACCGTGCAGGTGAACATTTACCCGCAACCTTCTGTAAGCGCGGGACCGGATGTGACCGTATGTACGGGATCGTCCGTTACCCTGAACGGATCGGGCGCCAGCACATACAGCTGGAGCGGCGGCATCAGCAACGGTGTACCGTTCACGCCGGCTGCAACCACTACCTATACCGTTACCGGAACCAGCCTGAACGGCTGCACCAACACCGATGCCGTAACCGTGACCGTGGCTTCTTCGCTCAATGTATCCGCCGGTCCCGACCAGTTCGTATGTCCCGGCAATGCCGTTACGCTTACCGGAACGGGCGCTCTTATCTATAGCTGGACCAACGGAGTGACCGACGGTGTGCCTTTTGCTCCGGCCGGCACCCAGACCTACATTGTGACCGGAACGGACGGCGGAAGCTGCTCCGATAAAGACACCGTAGTGGTAAACATTCTTACCGCTCCCACAGTCTCTGCAGGAAGCGATGTAAGCGTATGCGCGGGATCGTCCGTAACGCTGAGCGGATCGGGCGCTTCTACCTATAGCTGGACAGGAGGCGTCACCAACGGATCGTCCTTCACTCCCGCCGCTACCACAACCTATACCGTAACCGGAACGGATGCGAACGGATGCACCAACACCGATGCTGTGATCGTTACCGTGAACCCGCTTCCGACCGTGGGCATCACTCCGTCTGCCTCTACATTCTGTATCAATGAAGGGGGAATAACGCTTACCGGAAGCCCTTCGGGCGGCAGCCTGGCGGGCCCCGGCATATCGGGCAGCCTATTCAGCCCGGCAGGCGCGGGAGCAGGTGCGCACAATATTACCTACACCTTTACCGACGGAAATAACTGCACAAATACCGCGCAGGCAACGATAACCGTGCTGACCTGCGTCGGCCTGGAAGACATCAATGCCGGAGGCACGCCCACCGTATACCCGAATCCCGGCACCGGCGCTGCATGGCTGCAGTTCCCCCAATCGTGGGCCGGTAATGTGGTGGTCCGCCTCTGCACGCTCGATGGCAAAACGGTAAATACATGGAACAGAACCGCCGACTTTAAAGATCCGCTGTACTTCGACCTGAGCGGGCTTTCTGCAGGCGTATATATCTTCACCGTAGAGAAGAACGGCCAGCGCGCGCATTTGCGGTGGATAAAGAATTAGATGTGAGTAGTCAGATATTAGATATGAGACATCAGACATCAGACATTGACATGAGATGTAAGATGTGAGACGTAAGACTTGAGTATTGAGAAGCCCCGTAGTGTAATGCTGCGGGGTTTTCTTTTTGGGATAATGGAAGCTGGAATGCGGAGGTAGGACCCCGACTAAAGGACGAAGGAGAAAAGGACATAAAAATGGTTACCGAACCAAATGTGAATGTTGAGATATGGGTATTGAAATGCCTCGTAGTAAATGCTGCAGGGTTTTGTTTTGCAGATGGAAGTCGGATGATGCACATTGGATGATGCACACCGCGCAGGACTTGGGGAGGTAAGTACCGGCGTCAAGCCCTTTCCTACTCAAGCAGTTTGCGAAGGCATTTTAATTTTTACTTTTTCATTTTTAAATTTGGTACTGGGCCGTAGCATCTGCTACGGTTGCCTTGTCCCGGATCTGCGATCCGGTCATCGTTCATAGTTTCACAGAATGCCGTTTCAAAAAACGAATGCCGGAACACCGTACCAACGCGGCCGCGATGGAAGCGGTACCCGGCGTACGCCGGAGCCGGAAGAATTTGAAATGCCACAGAATACCAGTGAAGAACCAGGATAAAAAAAATCCGCCCGGGCTGATGCTCCGGTGGACGGCGAGTACAAGCGGACAGCGCGAAGTTGCCGCCCAAAAGACGTTAGACGCTAGATACTGGACGCTAGACATTAGACACTAGACACTAGACACTAGATAGTAGACGTTAGACTTTTAGATGCTTAGGCGTTAGATGTTGCGGAAATGCTATACGCCGCTAAATGAGAACTGCACTCATATTACGTGAACTGTCCAACATCCGGTGTCCAGCATCCAGCGTCCATTGTCCAGCATCTTTTATCCGCCGTAGCTGTACGCGAAGGCGGGCCAGCATCCTATTTCACAAACAACATCTCGCGGTATTTCGGCAGCGGCCAGTCTTCGTCGTCGACCAGCAGCTCCAGCTTGTCTACATGGTAGCGGATATCTTCGAAGAACGGGCGCACCTTATTACAGTAAGCGTCCGCGCGTTTCGCCTCGTCCTCGATGTTGTTGGCTTTTTTGCGCTCTTCGGTCATATCATGCACCATTTGGTGAATAACGCTGATATGCTCGGATATCTCGCGGATCAGCCCTTCCACGTACGACGTGTCTACCTTCACTTCTTTTAATCCGCGCAGGTTGCTGATGAGCTGGTTCTGGTACTTGATGGTGGTAGGTATAATGTGGTTCAGCGCGATGTCGCCGATAACGCGCGACTCGATCTGCACCTTCATGATATATTCATCGAGAAGAAGATTGGTGCGCGCATCCAGCTCCACTTCGGAGAACACATTGTGCTTCGCGAACAATTGCTTGGCGTCCTTGCGGCGATAGGCTTCCAGCGCTTCGGGCGTGGTCTTGAAATTGTTGAGCCCGCGCTTTTTCGCTTCCTGCACCCAGCCGTCGCTGTAGTTATCTTTTTCGAACAGGATGTTTTTGCTTTGCTTGATGTATTTGCGCAGGATGTTCACGATGGCGACCTCCTTCTTGTCTTCTTTCTCCAGCTCCTGGTCCAGGTCGGCTTTGAACTGCGTAAGCACTTCGGCCACAGCTGTATTGAGCACGGTCATCGGCACCGAGGAAATAGCGGTAGAACCAACTGCGCGGAACTCGAACTTATTGCCGGTAAAAGCGAACGGCGAGGTACGGTTACGGTCTGTATTATCGAGAATGATCTCGGGAATTTTGCTGATGCCGAGCTTCATGTATACGTTGTCGCCTTTGTCCACTTTCACATTGGCGTTCTTTTCCAGCTCTTCTATAACGCGTGCAAGCTCTGCACCGAGAAACACCGACATGATGGCGGGAGGAGCTTCGTGTCCGCCGAGACGCAGGTCGTTGCTGGCGGATGCGATGCTGGCGCGGAGAAGATCCGCGTAGTCGTGCACGGCCTTTACGGTACATACGAGGAACGTGAGGAACTGCAGGTTCTCTTTCGGCTTGCTGGTAGGCGCGAGCAGGTTCTTGCCTGTGTTGGTGGCCAGCGCCCAGTTGTTGTGCTTGCCGCTTCCGTTGATGCCTTTGAACGGCTTTTCATGGAAGAGCACCTTGAAGTTATGCTTGTCCGCGATCCGTTCCATCACGTCCATCAGAAGCACGTTATGATCTACTGCGAGGTTCACTTCCTCGAATTGCGGAGCTACTTCGAACTGGCCCGGGGCCACCTCGTTGTGGCGTGTACGTACAGGAATGCCGAGGCGTAACGCTTCGGTCTCGAACTCGAGCATGAAGTTGGTGACGCGGCGTGGTATGGAACCGAAATAATGGTCGCTGAGCTGCTGCCCGCGCGACGGCGAGTGGCCGAACAGCGAGCGGCCGCACATTACGATATCCGGGCGCGCCAGGTACAGAGCTTTATCGATGAGGAAGTACTCCTGCTCCGCCCCGAGCGATACGGTAACGCGGGTCACATCTTTATCGAAATACTGGCACACTGCGGTAGCGGCTTTGTCGACGGCTGTGAGCGCTTTAAGCAAAGGAGCTTTATTGTCGAGCGCTTCGCCGGTATAGGATACGAATATGGTAGGGATGCAAAGCGTTTTGGCGCCGGCGATCTCATATATGAATGCGGGAGAGGACGGGTCCCAGGCTGTATATCCGCGGGCTTCGAAAGTGGAGCGAATGCCGCCGTGCGGAAAGGAAGAAGCATCGGGCTCCTGCTGCACCAGGGCGCTGCCTTTGAATCGCTCCATAGGCTCGCCGTTGCGAAGCTCGAAAAAAGAATCATGCTTTTCGGCGGTAGTGCCGCGCAGCGGGTGGAACCAGTGCGTATAGTGAGTAACGCCGCTCGCCATAGCCCATGACTTAAGCGCTGTGGCCACCGCGTCGGCCGTGTCGTGATCGATGCGCTCGCCACGCTCGATACAGTTCACCAGGCGTTCGTACACCTCGGTGGAAAGATGGGAGCGCATCTGCTCTTCCCCGAATACATTTTCGCCGTAGTAATCGGTTATATGTCCTGCGGGACGCGCATAGACTGCATACTCCCTTTTGGAGACTTCCGCCAGGGCTTCGAAACGTTGTTTGGCCATAAATTTTGTATTTTTGAAGAAATGAGGTTCAAATTCAAGGCAAATTTAGAACAAAAACACATTTTTATCAGAAATCAGGTTTAAATTTTAAGGTGATTTTCAACAAACAGGCCTTTTAGCGGTATAGGATTGATATTCCCAATATTGATAAGCTTAAAGAACAAATGGCCAGAAAAATGACCGGCATTCTGCGTGAGGCGAAGGAATACACCAGCAGAAGGAGGCTTGCGGCTATAAGTGACAATAAGATACAGATAAAATGCTCCTGCATCGCTGTAGAGCGGGTAACATACATTTCACCGGAGCTGCCGGTCAATTTATAACGCACAGGGCCGACAGCATATATAAAGATGGCGGCGGCTAATACGAGAACTTCCCACACCAGATGGACTGCAAAAGTTGATATGCTCCTAAAGCCCCTATTTTTCCGATGTATCAGCAACAGCGCAACTGCCATTGCAGACATTGCTATCCCTATGGAACAAAGGATAAAGGCTGTGGTATTGATGTGCAGAATAGCTCCCCAGGAAAAAAGCAAAAAGTAAGGGATAAAAAAACTGCAGAAGAAAAGGAAGTACAGGCGTATTATCTTTCCGGTTGAAAGAGGCGGCGTAGAATTAATGTTCATTTCTTTAAGGTTCAGGCGGAACGAAGATACGATTTATATTTACCGCTTGTACTGATCGATAAACTGTTTCATTTCACGCTTCGAACGGCGCACAAGGCCCACATCGTTGCGCCCCAGCTCAAAATTCAACCCTTCCATATTCTCCGCATGGATCATGCAGGCTCCATTGCTGAACATATCATACGAAATCCCCTTATAGTTCTTTGTTTCCGTAAACAGATGAGTTTCGGGCGTTTCATTGCTCATAAAAAGCAGATCGTACTTTGTGCCTTTGTATACACACCAGTGATGGTCGTGAAAGAACCAGTACAGTTGGTTATGTACATTTCCGTACGCATTGCGGCCATGAATCGGCGCCGGCTCCACCAGCATCTTCCGGTTCAGCGAATGGATGGTCACACCTTGTATACCCGCGGCTTCAGCGGCAAGCTGGAACATGGACGCCAGCGTCATGCAGTCGCCGTACTTGTTGAGAAAACCAGTATTCACATTGCTGTTCCTGCCATTGTAGAGGAAAGGTAAATTGTTGAAGCGGAGAAACAGCCGGTACACCTTAAGCACATTGCTCCCGGTCAGGTTATCGGTAAGGCTGGCCGGCACGAGCCCGGGAAACCGGTTTACTCCGCTGCCATGGAACGCCCTGTCGACGTCTATCGAAAACACGTCGTCCCGCTTCTCTTCGCCCGGGGCGCGGTCCAGCTGTTCCTGCAGCTTTTCGGCGGTTATCCCCAAAGCCGTTGCGATCCCTTCTACGCTATCCGGATCGGGAGCCGGCAGCCGGGCCGGTTGCGATCCCCCGCTGCGGCTGTAATACAGATAAAGAGCGGTAAGTCCGCCTGCGGCCAGGGTCGCTGCCGCTATATAAGGATGCTGCTGCACAAAGCCGAGCAGAGATCCCCACCATCCGCCCTGCATCTGCACGATGGGCTGACCGTGAACCTGCGCATCGTTCAATACAGGTTGAGTGCCGGGTCCTGTTCTTTTACGCTGAATCATCTGTACCTGTCCCGCCACCGCCGCCGCTTCGGGCCGCCGGTCGGTAAACCACACACTTCCCTTGTCGCGGCCTGCCGCAGCCGGAACGGATGAAGATAAAGAAGCCTGTTGTGACGAAAACGAAGGCATGACTGAATGAAAGTAGCAATTTTCCGGATGCGGGAATTCCGTCAGACAAAACATTCCCCGTCTCCGCGGTAGGTATTCACTTCGTCCACGATCTTTCCTTCCTTCACCAGGCAGACGGTCGAAAACCGCTCGAAAAGCTCGCCAGCCTTCGCATGGCGGAAGAATACGGGATCGCCGATACCCAGCTGCTCCGGTCCTTTATATATGACCGGCGTCTGCACTTCACCGCATCCCTCCAGCGGGATGAGCGAAAAACCTTCGGGCAGGTAAGGCCTGGGCTGCTTGGCGGTGCCGATCTCGCCGGATGCAATGTAACCGCCGCCAAGGCATGTATATATGTTGCTCTTCGGCCTTCGGACAATTTCCACGGCAAAACCGGCCGCAGGCAGATGCCGGAATCCTTTATACGAATCGAACAGCCCGGGAGAGTAGAATCCCGATCCTACGGTCACTTCCGTTATCCAGGGCTCCGCGGAGCTGGTCTCGAGGCTTCCCGTACCGCCTGCATTTATTATGGTCATCGCGGCGCCCTGTTCCTGCAGCCAGCGGACCACCGCTTCCCTGCGGTGCGAAAGATCTTTCACAGAACGTCCTTTCAGGAAACGTATCACGTTATTTTTTAATCCGCCGCCGGCTACGTTATCGCCCACTCCGGCGATCTGCGCTTCGTAGCCCATGATGCCTGCAAGCCGGACATCAGGCAAAGCCGCCAGCTCCGGGTAAATGCGCTGTACATCGTAAACAGTATGCAACGGCGAGCGGTACACTCCGAAATGAAGCCCGGGAAAATCGGTCGACATATCAATATCGAGACAGTACTCAGCCTGCACCTGCATTGCCACAGCCACCCGGCTGATCTGCCGTACCTGCTCAGGATCATCGGCCATGAAGCGGATGGTCTTGCCGGAAGCCACTACTTCCAGGACGGCCCGGATATCGGCCGCATGAAAGCAGGGATAGCCGAGCAGGATATCGTCGAAGCCCTCGCGGGCGAGAAATACCGCCTCACTCGGGCTGTACGCCATGATACCTTTATATGGGCGCCCGTGAGCCAGTATACGACGAAGCAGGTGAACGCAGCGCACGGACTTGGAAGCTACGCGGACATTTTTGGTTCCGCACCGGAGAGCGATATCGGCAATGTTTTTGTCAAAAAGGTCCAGATCTGCAAAGGCAAAGGGCATCTGCCTGCCGGCAAAGACCTTTTTATAATAGGTATAATCAGGAAGTGTGTTCAAGTGAAGCGGTTAGATTTCAAAAGTAGGGAATTTCGCCGAAGCGGTATGGATTTGCCGTTATGTTTTGCGGGTAAAAGTCCGGATCTTGCCGGGGAGGGCTTGATAAAAAACCTGTCCAAATTTTGCATATATTTGCAAGCTGCATTGCATTAGCTATCATCTGCATAAAAACGTCATTGACAATTAGATACATAAGAGAATTTTCAATTTTGTTAATAACATTTTTACCAAAATACGATCCGGCAATATATATTTAAGAAAACCGTTTTTGACAAAATTTATGGCAACGAAAGACGAAAACAAGGAGAAGTTACAGGCGCTGAAGCTCACCCTCGAAAAGCTGGAAAAAACTTATGGCAAAGGTACGATCATGCGGTTGGGCGAAAGCGCGATTGAGCCGCTTGACGTTATTCCGTCCGGATCGATCACCCTTGACCTGGGCCTTGGCGTAGGCGGGTATCCGAAAGGGCGGATCGTAGAGATATATGGTCCCGAATCTTCGGGAAAGACCACACTAACCCTGCACGCGATCGCAGAATCGCAGCGCGCGGGAGGTATTGCCGCGTTCATCGATGCGGAGCACGCCTTCGACCGGTTCTATGCCCAGAAACTTGGCGTGGATACCGAGAACCTGCTGATCTCTCAGCCTGATAACGGCGAGCAGGCGCTCGAGATCGCCGATAACCTGATCCGTTCCGGGGCCATCGACATCCTCGTGATCGACTCCGTAGCCGCCCTGGTTCCCAAAGGCGAGCTCGAAGGCGAGATGGGCGACTCGAAAATGGGATTGCAGGCGCGTCTTATGAGCCAGGCATTGCGGAAGCTTACCGCTACCATCAGCAAGACGAACTGCTGCTGCATCTTCATCAACCAGCTCCGCGAAAAGATCGGTGTGATGTTCGGTAACCCCGAAACCACTACCGGTGGTAACGCCCTCAAATTCTATGCTTCGATCCGCCTGGACATCCGCCGCATCGGGCAGATCAAGGACGGCGACAATATCGTGGGCAACCGCGTAAAGGTAAAAGTGGTAAAAAATAAAGTGGCGCCGCCCTTCAAAACATCAGAGTTCGACATTATGTATGGCGAAGGTATCTCCAAAACCGGAGAGATCGTCGACCTCGGCGTGGAACTGAATGTGCTGAAGAAAAGCGGTTCCTGGTTCAGCTACGGCGAAACCAAACTCGGACAGGGACGCGATGCCATCAAGCAACTGCTGACGGATAATATAGAACTGGCCGAAGAACTGGAAAAGAACATAAAAGAGGCTGTAGTTGCCAAAAGCAACTAACGGGGATTGTGTTTTGGATTGCATTTTTTCCCACAAGCCGATTTTTTTGTCACCCCCGCCCTGTCCTGATTCCCATCGGGACAGGGCTTTTTTTTGTAACATTGCAGCATGAAAAATTATCTGCTGATCGTTGCTGCAGTGCTGAGCTTGGCCGCTTCCGGCTGCTCCACCAAGCCATCCCCCAAAACGGAAAAGCAACCCGTGACGGATTCCCTTTCAGCCAGCCTGGAACTGCTGAACCAGCAGCTTGAAAAAGACCCGGACAACCCCGGCCTTTTATACGAACGCGCCCTGATATTCTATGAGAACAAGCTGCTCGACAAGGGCCTCGCCGATATCGAAAAAGCCGTTTCCATCGACTCCACACGGTCCGATTATTTCCTGCTGCGTTCCGATTTTTATTATGCCATGAACCGCATCGACGATGCAGGCGCTTCCATCGAAAAAGCCATAAAGCTGGATCCGAAAAATAAAGAAGCCAATGTAAAAATGGGCGAGCTCCAATATTACCTCGGCAATTATCTTTCCGCGTTCAAATACCTCGACGATGCCCTCCGCATCGATCCCTTCCAGGCGAAAGTATATTTCATAAAAGGAATGTGCTTTAAAGAGAACGGCGATACTGCTCTCGCCATTTCAAGCTTCCGCACCGCCGTAGAGCAGGACCCGGATTATTTCCATGCCTACATGCAGCTTGCCAATATCTACGCTGCGCAGGACGATCCGCTGGCCATCAATTATTATAACAACGCCATTATGGTGAACCCTTCCATGGTAGAAGCGCATTACGGGCTCGCATATTACCTGCAGGAGCATGGCAAACCCGACGACGCCATAAAGATCTACACCGACCTGCTGAGCATCGATCCGAAGAATGCTCCCGCTATGCATAACATCGGGTACATCTATCTTTTCTACAAAGGCGATGCGCAGGGGGCTATCACATGGCTTACACAGGCCGTGACAGCCGATCCGGATATCGTGAACGGATATTACCACCGCGGATATGCCTACGAACTGATGAAGGACTTTGCTTCCGCACGGAAGGATTACGAGAAAGCGTTACAGCTCGAACCGGAGTTCCAGCTCGCTAAAGACCGCCTGAAAAAGCTGAAATGACAGAGAAGACAATAGACACTAGACATCAGACACTAGACACTAGATATTAGATATTAGATGTGAGATGTGAGACGTCTCTTATCGATGTCTATCGTATAAGTTCTAAGTTCTCACTACTCATATCTGGTGTCTGATGTCTGGTGTCTGATGTCTCGTGTCTCGTGTCTGACATCTCATATCTGATATCTGATATCTCATTTCATCTTATCCCTGAACGCCTTCTCAAACTTTTCGAGCTTCGGCCCGATCACCAGGCGGCAATATCCCTGTTCCGAATTTTCGTTGTAATAGTTCTGATGATAGTTTTCCGCTTTATAAAAGGCAGAAAAAGGCGTAATTTCCGTTATCACCGGTTGCCCGAAAGCGTTTTCATCATTTAATTTCTTCTTAAAATATTCAGCCCGTTGCTTCTGAAAATCATTATGATAAAAAACAACTGACCGGTATTGCGTTCCGATGTCGGCCCCCTGGCGGTTCAGGGTGGTAGGATCATGCGTCTGCCAGAATATTTCCAGCAGCTCGTCGTAGGTGATCACGCCCGGATCATAGGTTACCTGTATCACTTCCGCATGGCCGGTAGCTCCGGAGCAGACCTGCTCATACGTCGGATTGGGCCGCGCTCCGCCGGAATAACCGGACTCGACCTTCGTTACGCCTTTTACCTGCTGAAAGATCGCTTCCACGCACCAGAAGCAACCGGCGCCGAATGTGGCCGTATCTGTGCTCATATTGGGATTTGTTGTCATATTCTCGTTTTTAAAAACAGATGAGGCCGTATTCTGTCCCTGCGAATGACAGGAAAAAAACCCGGGGATCAGGCAGGCGATACCAGAACAATTGTTTCATAGCATAAATTTCCGGTAATAAACGCAACTTGCCTAGCGTACGGATTTTGGCCTAACGTTCTTTAACAGAAACTTACCTGTGCCGGTTCTCCCCGATCTCTGTTATCTTTACCCAAAATCAGCAGGCTTGAAAAGAGTCATCGTCTCCGTCATTAACGATCTCGCCACCGACCAGCGGGTGGACAGGACCTGCACCACCCTGCACGAAATGGGCTACGAGGTATTGCTGGTAGGCAGAAAGCTGAAACATTCGATGCCGTTGCCCGAAAAGCCTTACCGGATGCACCGCATGCGGCTGATCTTTACCCGCGGGGCGGCATTTTACGCCGAATACAACTTCCGTCTTTTCCTGTTCCTTCTTTTCCGCCGTGTGGATGTGCTGCACAGCAATGACCTGGATACGCTCGCCGCAAATTACCTGGTATCCGTGCTGCGCCGGAAGCCAGTCGTATACGACAGCCACGAATACTTTACCGGCGTGCCCGAACTGGAGCATAATCCTTTTGCCAAACGTACCTGGAAGCGGATCGAATCGTGCATTGTGCCGAAGCTGGACCATTGCTTTACGGTCAACAAATCTATCGCCGGCCTGTTCCGCGAAGATTACGGCAAAGATTTCCATGTGATGCGCAACGTTCCCAAGCGCATGAAAGAGACGGCAGCCGTAACACGAAAAGAGTTGGGCATGCCCGAAGATAAAAGGATACTTGTGCTGCAGGGCAGCGGCATCAACATCGACCGGGGATCGGAAGAGCTCGTCCGGGCTATGGCGCTGCTTGACGATGTGTACCTGCTCTATATTATCGGAAGCGGCGACGTGATACCGGTACTGAAAGAAATGATCCCCGCGCTAAGCCTGCAGGAAAAGGTAAAGCTAACCGGCAAGCTCCCCTACGCACAGCTGCTGCAATACACAAGGAACGCGGACGCCGGGATAACAGTGGATAAGAACACCAACATCAACTACCGCTTCAGCCTGCCGAACAAAATATTCGATTACATCCAGGCCGGGATACCGGTGCTGGCCTCGGACCTGGTGGAAATAAGACGGGTGATAGAAACCTATGATGTAGGCGTCATGATACCGGAAGTAACGCCTGAAGCCATTGCGCAGGGAATTAACCGAATGTTTGCAGACCAGGAGGCGTGGCTGAGGATGAAAGCGAACACGGTGCGCGCCGCAGCTGAACTGAACTGGGAAGAAGAGCAAAAGGTACTTGTGAACGTGTACCGGCAGATCCACCCGGATGCGGGCAGATGATCGATCTTACTGGTTGCTTCCGTTCTTCGCCGTGCGCTTGAAATATTTTTCCAGGAAATCCTGCAACTGCTCCACGCCTAGCTTTTTCGCGATGATCTTCTTGTCTTTGTCCAGGACGAACATCACCGGATAGGTCATCAGGTCGAAATGATGGCGGAAATTAAGGCTGTTCAGGTCGGTCACCTTCAGCTCGAGAATATATTTTTCAGGATGGCTGTTGATGTCCGGGTTATCCGAAACGTTGATCCACGGCAGCTTCTCGGCCACCAGGTATTTTTTCCATTCTGTATCTTCCAGCTCGCCTTCCACGGCGTATACTTCGATGCCTTTCGGCTTCAGGTAGCTTTGATACAGATCCCTGAGCTGAGGCGTGGCTTTTTTGCAATGTCCGCAGGTCGCATCCCAGAAATACAGGATCGTAACGTCTCCCTTGAGATCATACAGTGAATGCCACACCATGTTGGTGTCCGGCAGCGTAATGTTCATCACCTGCTTGCCGCACAGTACGGGGCGAAGCTTATCCGCGCGCTCTATCATTTTATCGAGCGTTTTTTTATCGACCCAGTAGTCGCAGAGGCCTTTTTTGTAATACGTATCCACCATGTGCACGAATACGGCATCCATGCACATAATAAGCGAGCGCTCGTAGTTGTACGTGATAGTATGCGTTACGAACTTGAACATTTCCTTGTTGCCTTTCACGCGCTCCACCATCCTGTCTGCTTCCACGATAATGGAATCGGGAGACTGCGGGATCACTTTCTCGAAAAAATAAATGAGCTTGGACTCGAAGATAGGCGTACGAAGGATGCGGTCGTCCAGCAGGTCGATATTGTCGAAATAATGCGCTTTGTAATACCGGTACGCGAAAGCGGAATCGATAGTACCGTCGGCATTTTTCGGAGACTCGGGTATCTCGATATCCTTCATCGCGTTGAATACTTTGCTCACAAGCGTAGCCGGGTTCTGCTTAATGATGTTGATGCGGTATGTATTGATATCGTCAGATTCCTTTTGCATCTGCGCTTCCAGGTCCTTATACTCTTTGCTGCCCTTGTCGGTGATGGCGTCCATTTTCTTTTTCACCTCGTCCATTCCCTTCTGCTTGCTTTGCATGAAGCGCAGATAATCGATCCAGAGCGTGTTCTCTACCGATCCCTTTACTTTCATGTTGCCGATAAAATCGCCCGTGTCGGTCTCCATCATGAAGGTCGGCTCGTTCACCACGAACTCGAACCATTTTTTGTTGGGCAGCACGAAGAGATAAATTCCGCCGCCGATAGTATCCTTTCCCTTGAATTCTACTTCGCCTTTGGAGTTGACGCGCGCCGTATCGCGCACATATTTTTTATCGCCGAAATGAAAACCGAGATAACAAACGGTATCCTTCAGCCCGTTGATCTTAAATTTGTAGGAATAATTCGTCAGCACTTTGCTCTGCGGAAATAACGCAAGCGAGGTAACCAGCGTAAGCAGGGCGAGGAGAAAACTCTTCTTCATAGTGTCTACAGATAGTGTTTTATGTGGAGCTAATGATGGCAAAATAACAAGTTTAGTTTCCGAAATATCGCATTTTAACCAATCATTAACAATTTTTGAAAACGAATCAATTGCTATATTTGAGACAAATCCCCTTGACCCATGAAAAGAGTTTTACCCGTATTATTAGGCTGTTTTCTTTCCTCAGCGATGCTGCACAGCCAGCGTCTTATCAGTTACCAGCAGCTGCAGTCGTTCGACCCGACCGATGTGAGCACATATCTTACCAACGAGGGAGTGCCCGCGATATTCGTGCCGGTAACCAACGGAATGGATATATACAAGATCACGTACAATACGGTAAGTTATGACAGTACCGCCACGATAGCGAGCGGAACGGTGTTCATCCCAACCGGCGTAAGCTGTAAGGTTCCTGTGCTGAGCTACAATCACGGCACCACGCTGGCGAAGGTGGACGCGCCGTCTAACCAGACCGGCGAGTTTGTTGTGGGCGTTGCGCTCGGCGCCGACGGCTACATCATTTCCATGCCCGATTATCTCGGGCTAGGCGACAGCCCGGGGCTGCATCCGTATCATCACGCGCGGTCGGAAGCCACCTGCAGCATCGACATGCTTCGCGCCACGTACGAGTTCATGGATTCGATCGGTTATTCATACTACAACGACGAAGTGTTCATCACCGGTTATTCGCAGGGCGGGCATGTAGCGATGGCTACGCTGAAATTTATCCAGGAAAATCTTCCGGGCGAGTTCAATGTGGGCGGCACTGCCCCGCTCTCGGGCGCTTACGATATGGCCGGCGTGCAGGCTGAAGTGATCACGCGCGACAGCAGCTACGGCGCTCCCGGTTATCTTCCCTTCATACTCTTTTCGTTCAACATGGTGTACAATGTTTATCCCAGCTACTCCGATATTTTTGTGAGCCCGTACGATACCCTGCTGCCCCCGCTGATGGACGGAAGCGTAGGCCTCGGCACCATCGAATCGCTGATACCCGACACGCCAAACCTCATACTGCAGCCCGCGCTGCTCGACTCTTTCGAAACAAATCCCGCTTTTATCTTCCGGCAGCTGCTGCTGGAAAACAGCCTGTACGACTGGATACCGCAGACGCCTGTGAAAATGTTCTACTGCGAGGCCGATCATCTTGTATCGTACCGCAATGCGATCGTTACGCTCGATTCGATGCTGGCCAACGGAGCCACAGATGTGGAAGCCGCGAGCGCGTCGCTGTACATGAACCACCAGGATTGCGCATTGTACGCACTGCTGCAGGCAAAATATTATTTCGAAGGATTGCGTAAGGACCGGTACAGCGTAACGGTTTCCGGCACCAGCGCTTCCGGGGGAACAGCCACCGACGGCAGCCTTACGGCCATTACGGACGGAGGATACAGCCCCTTCAGCTACCAGTGGAGCAACAGCGCGACGGGCGTTTCGGTGAGCAACCTGGCCGCCGGCTCCTATACAGTAACAGTAACCGATGCAAACGGCTGCACAGCCAGCGCTACAGCTATTGTAAGCGTAACGGGAACAGAAGAGATCACATTCGCTTCCGGCATCCGGATCTATCCAAACCCTGCGCAGGACCAGGTTTCCATATTATTCGGCCAGCCTTCCGCTGGTATTGTGGACGTGCGGCTTTCCGATCTTTCAGGCAGAACCGTTTCCGGCTGGTATGTGCCTGCGGGAACGACATTGGCAGAGCTGCCTTTGCAGGTACTGGCGCCCGGCATTTACCTGCTGACCATAGAAAGCAACGGAATACGTGTAACGGAAAAGCTGGTGATAGAATAATATTACCTGCCCGGCTGCGAAAAATATGTGATGGCAAGCCGGTACGAATCCATTCCCAGGCCGGTGATGATGCCCTCGGCCCCGGCGGAAAGCAGGGAAACGTGACGGTACTCCTCGCGGGCGAAAATATTGCTGATATGCACCTCGATATATGGCGCTGCCACGGCTTTGAGCGCGTCGGCAATGGCTACGGAAGTATGTGTGTACCCGCCGGCGTTGATGATAATACCATCGGCGGAAAAACCGATCTCGTGGATATAATTGATCAGCTCGCCCTCCACGTTGCTCTGGAAATACACGATGTCGATCTCCGGGTAATCCTGCCGCACCTGGCCGAGAAACAGCTCGAATGGCCGGTCGCCGTATATGTCCGGTTCGCGTTTTCCCAATAAATTCAGGTTCGGTCCGTTGATGATTGCGAGCAGCATTGTGTATTTTTGAAGCGTTTATTGAATTGATGATCCTGAACTGTCCTGTTTCAAAAATAGCAATTCACCGGTCAATAATTCAATAATAATGCTTCTGCCATTACATTAAACATTGAGCAACCTCTCCTACCATAACGGATTCAAGGCATACCTGCAACTGGAGCGGTCGCTCTCGGCCAATTCGATCCAGGCGTACCTCGATGATATTGAAAAGCTGTTCCAGTACCTGGAATCGTCGGGCAGAACGGTGCTTTCGGCCGATCTGGATACGCTTACGGGATTCATTCATTGGCTGCATGGGCTTGGGCTGAGCGCCACATCGCAGGCGCGGATCATTTCGGGGATACGGGCTTTTTACCGGTATCTCCGGCTGGAAAAGCTGGTGGAGAGCGACCCCTCGCAGCTGCTCGATCTGCCGCGGCTGGCAAGGAAACTCCCCGAGGTGCTGAATATAGACGAGATCAATGCCATCATAGCTTCCATCGATCTGAGCCAGCCGGAAGGCGAACGCAACCGCGCCATCATCGAAACTTTGTATAGCTGCGGCCTCCGCGTAACCGAGCTGGTGGAATTAAAAATATCGAACCTTTTCTTCAACGACGGTTTCATCCGCGTAATAGGCAAAGGCGACAAAGAGCGGCTGGTGCCCATCGGCAGCGTGGCCATACGGCAGCTGCGGCAATACCTGGAGCACGTGCGCGTGCATACGAAGATCCAGAAGGGCGAAGAGGATATTGTGTTCCTGAACAACCGTGGCAAACGGCTGTCGCGGCAGATGGTCTTCCTGATGCTGAAAAAGCACGCATCGCTCGCGGGCATCCGCAAAAACATCAGCCCGCATACGTTCCGGCATTCGTTCGCCACGCACCTGATAGACGGAGGCGCCGACCTGCGCGCCATCCAGGAGATGCTGGGTCATGCATCCATCACCACCACCGAGATCTATACGCATATGGACCGGCAGTATTTGCGGGACGCGATCATACAGTTTCATCCGAGGAGTTAGGAATAGTACTGAGTCCTGAGCCCGGCAGCATAATTTGCTACCGGGTGAATCCTGAGATCGGAAGCGAGATCATTTTTGGTTACCAGTATTATCCGCCGAAGCTGCAAGCGTAGGAGGATGTCCGCCGAAGCTGCAAGCGTAGGAGGATGTCCGCCGAAGCTGCAAGCGTAGGAGGATGTCCGCCGAAGCTGCAAGCGTAGGAGGATGTCCGCCGAAGCTGCAAGCGTAGGAGGATATCGCCGAAGCCGCAGGCGAAGGTGCATGTCTAAGTCCAATATCCAGCTCCGGAGGAGCGGCAGCCTGGTAGAAAGAAGATCAGATATTCATTAAAGCCCCGAAGGGGCGACACTAGTTACAGTCCTGAGTAGTGAGCCCGGCAGCATAATTTGCTACCGGGTGAGCCCTGAGATCGTGAGCGAGATCATTTCAGGTGACCAATAATTGTGATCCATACAAAGGTCTTTTATGGGAACACGCCTTGCCAGAAGCTCCTGCGGACGATGCGGCAGGGATAGCAGCGGCATGCCCCGTAGTTCCTGCCGGGGCGATACTACGGGGCATGGTAGCGGATAGCCCGGCCCGGAGGGGCCGCCACAATAATTAATTAAATATAACACAGAGCAGATACTGCGCGCGATACGCATGCGGACGGTTTTGAACTTTTAATTTTTACTTTTGACCTACATTGACACCGATGATAGAAAAAACGGCGGATTTTGTAGAAGCGCTCCTGAAGGAAAAGCTGCCGGGGGACCTTTGCTACCACGACCTGCCGCACTCGATGGAAGTGGCCCGGGCCGCGCTGGAGATCGGCAAAGGCGAAGGACTGACGCCCGACGAGCTGGAAATAGTGGTACTGGCCGCCTGGCTGCACGACACGGGCTATACCGAACAATACATCGGGCACGAAGAAGAAAGCCAGCTCATAGCTGAAAAATTCCTGCAGGAGAACGGGTATCCCGACGAGAAGATCACGATCATCTGCAACTGCATCATTGCAACCAAATTTCGCCATGAGGCAGGAAACGTACTGGAATCAGTAGTGATAGACGCCGACCGCCTGTCGATGGGCACGCCCGAGTTTATGGAACGCGGCGAGCTGCTGCGCAAAGAATGGGAGATATACCTGGGCAAGGTATATACCGACCGCGAATGGGTGGATGTACAGATAAACTACCTGCTGGAAACGGATTTCCTCACCTCCTACGTGAGAGATAAATACGGCGGGGAACGTATACTGAACCTGAAGCTGCTGAAGGAAAGAAGCCTGCGGCTCGAAAAAGAATCGGCGACGATAACCGAGCATTCCCGCAAGGGCATACGGCTGGCTGTGAAGCTGGTGCGCTCGGTGGCTATTACCATGGCGCTGGGACTTTTTATAGGCATTACGCTCAGCATTATCGTATGGGGCTTCCGCGACTATGCGCTGGGCATCGGCACCATATCGGGCTTCCTTATCGGGCTGGTGCTGAAGCTTGCCGACCGGCCCTTCGAATACCGCATCATCCGGCGATTCAGCTTCCCGGTATCGCTGCTTATCGGTACACTTACGCTCATCATCCTGTTCAAGGCAAGCCAGTTTGCCTCCGTAGTGATCTACGACCTGATGGTGGCCGAAGTGAATTTCGACCAGATACAGCAAACGCAGGTATTCCGCGATATCATTTCATGGAACAGCATCTTCAACATGCTGTGGACAGCCCTTATGGTGAGCGCCATGCTCAACTTCATCAAGCTTACCAGCCGCATCATCGGGCCCCGGCTGATGATGAACTATATGAAAGGACTTTACCACAAGCCCGTGGAAGAAGAGCGGATCTTCATGTTCATCGACCTCAACTCCTCCACCAGCTTGGCGGAGCGGATGCAACCCGTAACCTATCACCGGCTGCTCAACCGGTTCTTCAACGACATAGCTAACCCCATAAACCGCTTTGATGGCGAGATATACCAATATGTGGGCGACGAGGTGGTGGTGACCTGGAAGATGAAGGACGGGCTGAAGGATGCCAACTGCGTGCGCTGCTACTTTCGCATACTGCGGCAGATGGAAAAGCTGCGCAGCGGGTATGAGAAGGAGTTCGGGTTTATGCCGGAATTCAAGGTGGGAATGCACGGCGGCGAAGTGATAACCGGCGAGGTGGGCAAGAACAAGACCGAGATCGTATTTCACGGCGATGTGATCAATACCACCGAGCGCATCCTCAACCAGTGCATCAACCTGGGCAAAAAAATGCTGATCTCCGAGAACCTGCTCCGCCGGCTGGACCTGGCGCCCAACATCCACGCAGAATATGTGACCACGCGACGTTTTAAGGGAAAAGAGAACGAAGTATCGCTATACACCCTCTGGCGCGAAAGCCGGTGATCTGTACTCATCTTCAACGAATTTCATACCGGATTTTGTATTTACGGGCTGGTTCATTACTTTTGCATCCGTTTCTTTGCAAGCAAGCATATGCCCAGGTGGTGAAATTGGCAGACACGCCACTTTGAGGGGGTGGTGATCGAAAGGTCGTGCAGGTTCAAGTCCTGTCCTGGGCACTCGTAAAAAAGGACAAGTTGTATCGTACAGCTTGTCCTTTTTTTTGGAATCTAGAATCTGGATGCTGGACTCAGGACTGGAGACTCAGGACTGAGGACTGGTATAAAAAGAAAAAGGGTGCCTCGCGACACCCCTCTCCTTTTCATCTATCAACGTTATACTTTCACGATCTTGATCAGTCTTGCATCATGATTGATGCGCAGGTAATATACTCCGGGACGGACGGAATCGAGCCGGATATTTACGACACGGTTCCCGTCGCCGAAAGTGTGGGTTGCAACCACAATTCCCAGCGAGTTTACCACTTCTATAGAGCGCACTGCTTCTTCGGCTTCTATCCATACTTCGCCAGTGGTGGGATTCGGATAGGCGATGATATCGAATGTGCCGGTATTCGCCTGGATCTCTTCACCCGCAGCATCGCCGGTGTTTTCTGCGGCAAGCGACTTGGAACAGTTGACCTGCTCGACGGTGAACCATAAAATGGGCCTGAAAGGTTTTCCGGTCTCGGTCCACGCATACAGGTCAGGATGCTTTATCGGCTCATAGTCGAAAGAGAACAGCGGAGTTTTGATGCACTGCGCGGCAGCCGTTATCTCGTTACCGGTAAGGTAATCGTACCAGCGCACCATGTAGTTGGTGTTTGTCTTAAGCCCGCGGAAATGATGCTTGTCGTCATCCCAGTATAAATGCCGCTTGGCTTCATTAAAAATTCCGCCGGTAAGCACTGCGCAGCCAGGATCCAGCGTCATTGTTTTGGAATTGACGGTACGGTTGCGGATGTATCCGACCGCACGCGTCTGATCCCACGAAACGTACATCTGGTGCTCCTTCAGATCATTGCCACTGCCGGAGGATTCAGAATGCTCACGGTATTGCTTCCATGTGGAATTGAGTACGATCTTTGCAAAAGGACCGTTAATGAAATCAGCGGCAGAACCCACTTCGTCCCAACGCGACTGCATGTCTGTATTGATGCCCTGGTGCCAGTTGTACATCCCCGCAGCGCTGGTAAAAGGTATGGTCATGATATCTGTGAAGTACTGCGTGTTTCCGTCGCAATGGTCATAGTTGGTGGTATCGTTCCAGCCGGACCCTACCTCCGTCATCACAACCGGTTTCCGAAAGTTGGTGTGAAGATCATGTATGATCGCGGAATACGAATTTTCGTTCGGCGAGTACCAGTCATTATTGCTTTTTGAGTGTATCAGCTTATTGGGTACCGATCCGTACTGGTTCAGGCATATCACGTCTATGCCCGGCAGCTGAAAAGTATAATCCGGATAACCTTTGCCGGCACTCCAGGGATAATAAGGGAAATACGCCTTCGGCTGCACTCCGCAATCATCCGGATTGGGGTCTTCCCATGCCATAGTGTATATCACCCCGATCGGGTGTTCGGTATACTTAAGCTGGTTCTTAATGTAGTCTGACATTACCAGGTGGTAGTTATAAACCGCAGCCCGGGCATAATCATCTTCCGACTCAACGTAGGGGACCAGCCGTGAACATGGAATCTCGTACCCACTATCGAACTGCGCGGTTTCGCCCGCATGAAACATTTCACTGCCCAGATCCATCACCGAAATAGAAGTGCTGTAGCCGTACCGCGATAATATATATCGCATACGCTGCTTCAGGTATTTCAGCGCATCAAGATCGGTAAGTACCTGCGTGGCCTCCGTTAGTCCCAGCTCAGTTTTGTAACAAGACTCATACTGATCGGTGTAGGGAGGGAATTTGCTGATGTTCGAAAAGTCCCAGCGGGTATCGCCTTCACTCACGTTCATGTACAGGTTATGCATCATAAGCGTGAAATGAGCAAGGGCGTCTTTTTCTTCCAGCGTTTCGAAGACCTTGTCCATTTCCCAGGCATAATCGAGGCGATCGTAATAGTTCCCGAGCTTCTCAAATTCGATGTCATTCGATTCAGGATGAAGCAACATTCTTACATAGCTGTTCCCCGCGTCGAGGTAGGTATTCAGCGTGTTGTGATAGTTGAGCCACGCATCAAGTCCCTGCGGCGCCGCCCATACTCCTGTAGGCCACGGAATAGCCTGCCCGACCGGATATACGATCTCGCCATCGCGCTGCAGATTCATCTTGTTCCAGCTTACGCTGACAAAACCCGGGCTTCCGTTGTCAATAACGGTGAAGGGAAATACATCGCCGGTATGCGTCAGCGTACCGTTCTCGTATATTTTTACCTGGCAGGTCCAGTCGCCCTCTACCGGAGGTGAAAATCTGATGCGGAACGGATAGGGAGTGATCTGGTACTTCCAGTTGTTACCCGTTGGAAACCTGGACATTTCCACGTAATAAAAACCGTCCACGATTTTTTCGACCCCATTTGGGTCCACAAATGTCGCCTGCACCTTCAGATCCCATTCCATGAACGGGTTCAGCTGCTGTGCCGGGTTAATGCTGTCGATAAAGTTGTTCACCTTTGTATTAATGTCCGGTGGGAGCTCAACGCCCAGCTCCAGCTTTTCGTAGCGTACGGCGCCCATCAGGTTCGGGTAATTCATCACAGCCACATCGAAATCGGCTTTCGGTTTTATGTTCAGCCACATCTGGCCGCCGGAGCTAAATTCGCCGGCATGGAATCCGTCATCCGGTAAGATATTGATCGTCGTATTGGCAGTGACCTTATGGTTTGATGTATTCTGGAACAGGTAGGATTCTCCGTTTCCCAGTGTGATGCAGGGCCGGTAGAATTCATAGGAGGCGTCTATATCGCCCTGCGTTACCCACGGATAAGCAAGGCAGTCATATATGCTCATCTGCCCGTGCGCAACGGATAACCCGCACGCACAGCCGAGCAGAAACAATATCCTCTTCATCTTACTTCTGTTCGAGTGAGGAAATGCGCTGCTTCAGCTCCTTATTCTCTTTCGACAGCTCCAGGATATACAGCGTCAATCCTTCGATCTTTTCCAGCAGGATCGCATCCATCGTGGCTACGTTCACACCGTCGCGGGTTACCTCTTCCGTTGACGGAACGCCCGGCAGATGGCCTTCTTTTTCGATATACTGCTCCACTTCTTCCAGCGGCATGAGCTCGTAACCCGGCTCGAATACATAATCCGACCATGTGTTGGCATCCACTTTTACTTCGCGGGCATACAGCAATCCGCTGTTCTCCAGCTGCAGTATCCTGCGGGTATCATTTTCCACCACCAGCACATCGTCGCCCGAGGCAAGACCGCTCGCATATATCCCGGCCTGGCCGTTGGGCTTCGAGAAGAAGCCGAATTTGCCGGCCACAGGGCTTACCACCTGCATCGCGTTGTCCGTATTGGTATGCATCTTTACGGATAAGCCGTACCTGCCGGCAGAATGCGTGCTCACATAGATCCCGTTGTCGGAAGTAGGCCGCACATTGAACATCCCGTATGTCGTAGTGCTGTTGATGCCGTGAGATCCTACAAGCACGCGGTTCAGCGTTCCGTTGAGGGTCATGGAGACAGCGTTGGTCGTGAGCAATATATTTCCCCCGTCCATGTTATCTACGGCGAAGTTTCTTCCCGTAAGCCTCATTACCAGCCCGTCGAGGTTAGTGGTTCCGGTAGTGGGTGTTGTAAAGCCGATCCACGAGCTGAGGCCATAGTTTACGTTGCCGAGCACATAGTTCTGCGTAGCGTGGATGTGAAGCGGGTGCACCGGCGTGGTTATACCGATACCGGTCAGGTAATTGACCGTGGTGCCCCAGGGAGTGTTCTGGGCAAAGGACGTAGCAGCTGCCAGGCAAAACATGCCGGGAAGAAAATGCTTCAGGCGAAACAGATTTGTTTTCATGATAGTTAGGTTTTAAGCCTAAAGATGCAACAGCGCCCGGTCGCAAACCGCTCCATATTATGTACGGAATAAAATGGAAGGTAAACGGCAGGAAAAAAAATATTAACGGTTGATGGAATCGCGAGACTTGAAGACTTTAGACTATCAGGCTTTAAGACTCGAAGAAATCTAGACGCTAGATTCCAGACTCGAAGACTATTAGACTATCAGACTGTAAGACCGAAGAAATCTAGCTCTAGACTCCAGACTTCTAGACTCTATGGGTCTAAAAGTCTAAGAATCCAATAGTCTAGAGTCTAACAGTCTAAAGTCTACTTTATACTAAACTTCTTCCTTACGGAAATTGAGATAATTTATATCCCCCGGATTTTTGATGTCGAAATTATTCTTGTTGTCGTAATACAGGAACAGCACTTCATCGCCTATATGTTTATACGTGTATTGTACCAGGCTCTTCGTTGTGCTGGAGCTGCGCCGCGGAATTTTCGTGGTCCACTCGATCTCGCCCCCGGCATTTATTTTTAAGGTGATAATGTCGTTATGCACGTACACCCAGTGGCAGCGCGCATTTCCCTTGCTGTCGGTATAACATACCTGGTATTGGTAAGCATATTCACCAACGATATAATAACTTCCGTCGGTATTGATCGGGATGTCGTAAAACCGGATACGAGGAACTTCGAGATCTCTTCCTTTTTTCTCGGCTTTGTTCACCTCTTTTTCGGTATAGAATTCTTCTATAAATTTCTCATCAAATTCCCTGATTCATTGACAGCTCGTCGCCGGTAGTGGCATCGTACTTGCAGGAGAACGATCCGGATATTTCGAACTCCCCCCTTTTTGCCCCAGAAGCCTCCTCAGTACGTCGAATGCGCTGAATATTCCACCTTTCTTGGAGGATTCCCGGGACGTTTCGATGGTTACTTTGTGAGACTGCGACATGGCTCCGGCCACGCACAGCAATGCGAGGATAGTTAACTTTATGTTCTTCATACTGTCGTTTAGGTTTAGGGCCGCAAGATACCAAAAAAGGAAACCGGGAAATCACTGCGAAAATCATATCACCGGCTTGGGAGCCAGCACGCCCGTGGTCGGCGAAATGTTGTCCTTGGTGGTGTAAGCAGACTTATACGTTTCGTGGAAAGTGAGCGGAACATCGCCCGTCTTCCGTTTCTTTTTGGCGTGGGCCACATACATGTCGAATATGGGCTTCCGGCGGTTGGCCCCTGCATCCGCTTCGCAGGTCACATTATCCTCACCGTCGCTCGCCACTACCATGGCCACATGGAACGGGCATTCGTTCGCTTCGATCTTGCGGCGCACCATCGTGTACGATTCGCCGATGCCGGGAGTGGCGTCGGTGCCTTTCGAAAATTTCGATGATCCGCCCGACTCGGCGATACTGAGGTTCTGCTTATCGCTTTTACCGAATTCACGGTCCGTTCCGGATGGATCGTCGTCCTTGCCCACAAATGCCGACGCTTTGGAATATTTGCCGGTGGAAAGGTATTCGGAGAACCCGAGGCAATCGTTCACAAACCTGCCCGAGAATGTGTACATATCGTACCCGTTGGCGGAGCCCACCACGGCAAATTTATCGGCAGGATGCGGTCCCGGCATTCCATGCTTTACATGCAGGCGGCTCGGCACCCGCTTTTCTATTTTATAACCGTCGGTTTCCGATATTTTCCAGCCCTTTTGTTCCGTATACCGCTGCGCTACGCCCCGCGAAGCATGTGAGGCGGTCACTCTCTGCGCGGGAGATTCTTCGCATTCCTTACACTTCATCTGCAGGCTCTGCGCGCCTTTTATATCGGCCTCCTTTTCCAGTCCCGGATCGTCGTTTACCGGCACGCCGGCTTTCATCTGCATGGTAGGCTGCACTCTCCCCTGCTTCTGCTGCACTACGTGCCAGGCTTCGTGCGGAAGATGCTTCTCCTGGCCGGGCGCGAGGTGGATATCGCTACCCTGTGCATACGCCAGCGCGTTCAGCTGTGCGGGGCGCGAAGAGTTGTAGTGCACCTTCACATCGTCCATGGCGATGCCCGAAAGGTTCTCCACGCCCGATCTGAGCTTGTCCGGCAATCCGTTATTATTCGCTCCTTTGCCGGATGATACCTTCTGGAGCGGTTCTTCATCTATGCTTTTTTTTTGTACGGGAAGTTCGTCTTCGGTTTTGGGCTGAAGCATTTCTTCGTCGGTTTTCTTTTGCAGCAGCTCGTCTTCAGTCTTCCTTTGCAGCATTTCGTCTTCGGGCTTCTTCTGCAGCAGCTCATCTTCGGGCTTCTTCTGCAACAGCTCATCTTCGGGTTTTCGCTGCAGCATGTCATCTTCCGTCTTTTTCTGCAGCATTTCGTCTTCCGGCTTTCGCTGTATCATTTTCATCTGGCGGGTAAGCTCTGCGCTGCCGGGACGGTTATCCGCAAAGCGCGCGGTTCCCTTCGCTTTCAGCATGGCTGCGGGTAATGACCTGCCTGAACTAAATTGATGTTGTGGTTGTTTCATGAAAAGACGGACAAGCCGGATATACAAATAACGCATTTTTTAGTCAATCGTGTATCCGTATTTTCCCGGATGCCTGAATGGTCCGTTTAACATAAATTGAAACTTAACCCTTGGCAGCTTTGAACAACGTCCCGCATCTTGCGTTTATTAATAGATATACAAATACTGAAGCATTATGGGAAATACGCAAAACCTGGGACAGCAGGAAGCCAACCGTAAGATGAAGGACCTGGCCGAAGATATCCGTATCTGCATGTTCTGTACCGATATTTATGCAATGCCGTTCCGCACCCGGCCGATGGGCCTGCAACAGGTGGACGGGGAAGGGAACTTCTGGTTCTTCAGCGCGGACGATAGCCTGAAAAATATGGAGATCCGCAACAACCCGCATGTGCAGATGATCTTCGCCAAGCCCGGCGACTCAAAGTTCATGGTGGTGCATGGAGTGGCGGATATTGTAAATGACCGGGCGAAGACCGACGAGCTGTGGAACCATTTTGCCAAGGCCTGGTTCAAGGACGGCAAGGACGATCCGAACCTCAGCCTGATCCGCGTAAAACCCGAAACCGCGCATTACTGGGATACAGTGCACGGCAAAATGATAGCGCTGATCGCCTATGCTGTATCTGCCGTTACGGGAAAAAATGTGGATGAAGGCGTAGAAGGAAACCTGGATATAGATAAGTAAAAAAATAAAATTAAAATTAAAAAAGGCAGTAAGACCATGCGGTAGTACTGCCTTTTGGCTTTAGGCAGTGGCGTGCCGGCCCTCGCGGATCTCTTCGAGCATCTTCTGGCAGAAGGCAGGCAGGTCGTCCGGCTTGCGGCTGGTAACAAGCCCCTGGTCCACGACCACTTCCTTGTCTTCCCACATAGCGCCCGCGTTCACCAGGTCGGTGCGGATGGACGGATACGAAGTTACCTTGCGGCCGATGAGCATCCCGGTTTCGATAAGCGTCCATGGGCCATGACAAATAGCGGCCACTGGTTTTTTCGTTTCCATAAAATGACGGACGAAGGTTACCACATGCAGATTCACGCGGAGCTTGTCCGGGTTCATGACTCCGCCGGGCAATACGAGCGCATCGTAGTTAGCGGGATCTACCTTATCGATCGTTTTATCCACGGGGTATTCTGCTCCCCAGTCGGTATGCGCCCACGATTTTACCGTTCCCGGCTGCAAAGAGATCACATCCACATGGGCGCCCGAATTGCGCAGCGCTTCCAGCGGTTTGGTAAATTCGGATTCTTCAAAGCCGTCTGCGACAAGTATCGCAACGCGTTTGGTATTCATTGATGTAGCCATAATTTTTATGTTTTCAACTAAATTACAGAATCCCGAAGGGCGCGTGGGAAGAATAAAATTAAAAAATCAAAAGTGTTGGTGAGGTTTAGTTCTTAGAACTTAGTTTTTAGTTCTTAGTTCTTAGTCTCTTAATAAATAAGATCCGGGATTCCGCGTTATTCTCTTTCTATTTTTCTTTTCCTGTTGCTGATGCATCCGTCTTTAATCGCGTCGACGTATCCCCACACCTCTGGTACTACAGACGATCATATCCCTATCTAAACTCTCAAGTTCTATGTTCTAAGTTCTAAAAACTAAGAACTAAGAACTAAGCCCTGCTATCCGTAAATTCACGTATTTCCATCCGGTTTTTTACTTACCGCGGCAATTCTTCCGATGATTTCCTTTTGCTTGTGCGGATGCCTCGCTACCTTGACATCCAACCAAACCCTGTTTTTATGAAAAAATTTTTCCTCGCAGTATGTATCGCCCTTGCAGGTCCGGTATATGCACAGTATACATTTGAACACATCTACGGCTCCACAGCCATAGAAGAAACGCAGTGGGGGCTGAATATGGTACAGGCGCCCGCCGGTTATCTTATCTCCGGAGTGGTGCGCACTCCCACAGGCGCTGCCGGCCGCATCGGCGTGAGCCGCACCAACGCCACCGGCCATGTGCCCGCCGGCTTCTTCAATAATGTCTATACTCTTTTTTCGCCCACCGGTGCACAGCGTAATGTTATCGACGCAAAAGCATTTGACTGGGGCGCAGCTACAGTAGGCCTCGGCGTGGCGGGTGTCTGCTCCGATCCCGGCGGCGTTGCCCAGCAGCATGTGTATTACATGCGGCTGAATGCAAACGGAGCTCCGTTACCTGCTATTTATTACCGGACGCCGAACGATCAGCGCTACCGCCTGCATTCCGTAAAACGTGCACGTTTCGGCAACTTCGTATATCTTGCCGGGGAAGCCGTGAGCTCCACAATGGGCACCAACCGTGTATTCGTGTTAAAGCTGACCGTGGCCGGCGCTATCGTATGGGGATTCACCTACACGGATGCCCTTACTCCCCCATCCGTAGACCGGGCCTATGATGTGATGGAAGACCCCAATACCAATATGGTGGCCGTGGTAGGCACAACCACGAACAATACAAACGGAACGGATGCATTCCTGCTGTACCTGAATATAAACACCGGCATACCCGGGCCTCCTATGCGGATGTATGGTACCAATTTTTCGTTCGATCAGTTCACCGCTATCGAATACGCTACCGATCCTGCGGGTCCGTTCGGCTACATTATCGGCGGGCACAGCAATGCAAATGCCGCGAACAATATCGACGCATGGGCGCTCAGGATGAACAATGCAATGGCCATCAACTGGACCCGGCTTGTGGATTACCAGGGAATGGGCGTAGCCAACTTTGGCCGCGATGTGCTGGAAACCGTGGCGAACAATGTCTATGAGTATTACGTGGGCGGTTACACCGCTAATGGTGTGCTCGGAGGGCCGGATATGGTAGTGGATAAGTACAGTGCAGCAGGTGGAATGGTATTCCAGGGCACTTATGGAAATACCAGCCCTCAGTTGCTTTCCACTATCGATAAGAATGCTGTGAATGATATCACCCTCTTCGGACAATCCGTAGGCCCGCTGCCCATTTTCGGTAACAACGACTTCTGCATCTTCAAGACGAAGGCGAACGGAATCACCGCCTGCGATTATAAGATCAGTGACTGGCAGCCGTACGACGGACCGAAAGAAAACGGCACCAAGTCATATTTCACAAAAGATATATTTACCCGTACAGAAGGGCCGGTGCAGTTCTCATCGTACCGCGATACGACCATCTGCGACAGTATATATGTCCCCGTCATCACGCCGAAATCGGCAAATGGAAAAGACCTGGAGCTGAACATATACAGCGCTGGTGAAACAGGAATGACGGTAGCCATTGCAAATGCGGAAAACGCACCCGCAGAGCTGACCGTTACAGATATTACCGGACGGATACTTTACCAGGCAAAAGTGATGCTGCAGGAAAGCACTACTTATGTTACCCTGAATATCGGCGGACAGGTAAGCAATGGCATCTACCTTATTACCCTGCGGCAGGGCGCGCATGTCGAAACACGGAAAGTGCTCATTTCAAAATAACGTTCTTTTATCCTTTTCTTCATCGAAAACAGCTCCCTCATACGGAGCTGTTTTTTTAGTACCTTATTCTTAGACATTATATTTTATTCCGCGCGTCCCTCACAGAAACGCGTGGGTAGCATCCGTAAATTCACGTATTTCCATCCGTATTTTTCCGGAGCGGCGAAACTCTCACCGGCAATTTCTTTTTCTTCTGCGAAAGCCGGTTTAACTTGAGTACACAACCAATACCTATTATCATGAGAGCAATTTTTCTCGCCGCATGTATCGCGCTGGTCAGCCCGGTATATGCACAGTTGTTCGAGCACCACTACGGCACGAATACCGGTTCGGAACAAAGCCAGTGGGGCATGTACACAACAGTAACGCCGCCGGCCCCACCGGTAGGTTATGTCATCTCCGGGCTTTCGCCTGTGGGTAATCCGCAGGTCAACTGGTTTTCGGTAAGCAGGGCAGATAATTTCGGCAATGTTCCGATCGCTCCCTACTTTAACAGGATGTGCCGGGTAAGCCAGCAGGGGATCATCCGCAGCGTTAATGACGCAAAAGTCATCGAGCTGCCGAACGGACTTGGTTTCGCTGTAGCCGGATCGTGCATACAGCAGAACACGGGACAGGAATTTGTGTATTATGCACGATTGTCACCGAACGGTAACCCGCTCAACCCGGTATTTTATTACCGTACAGCTTCCGACATGCGGTACCGGCTGCATTCCGTCAAGCTGGCGCCCGGAGGCAATTTCGTTTACCTGGCCGGGGAAGCTTCCGGTCCGGTAAGCGTACGCTTTTTTGTACTGAAGCTAAATATCAACGGCCCGCTGGTATGGGGCAATACCTACACTTCGCTGGACGGGATCAACTATATCGAGAGAGCATTTGACGTTCTCGAAAATCCTGTGGCGGCCGCGAACTTCGTCGCAGTTGTAGGCACGTCTACCGATCCTACTTCTCAGCCGGCCAATACCGACGGGTTCTTTCTCCGGTTGAATCCCGGTACCGGAGCTCCTGCGCCCGGCGCTTTCGGACCGATGTACCTGTATGGAAACAATTACTCTTACGACCATTTCTATTCCATCGACAATTCCACAGATCCCGCGCCCCCATTTCCGCTCGCGCCCAATGGCTACGTCATAGGCGGATATACGAGCCTTAACGCCGGTCCCGGAAATTTCGACGCCTGGGTAGTGCGTATCGACAATACACCTACGCTGGGCTGGACCACGCGGATCGATTATGTGAACGCCGGAAACACTACCAGCAACGAATGCCGCGATGTAGTAGAGATCCGGAATAATATGACAGGCGCTTATGAATATCTTGCGGGAGGAAATACGGTCAACGGGATCCTTGGAGGACCGGATATGGAGCTCGATAAGCTGAATGCCGCAGGAGGTGTAATATGGCAGAACACATATGGAAGCCCCGGGCCGCAACGTCTCAGCGTTATCGATGAAAACCCCGCCAACAATGATATCGCCCTGTTCGGCGAAACAAATCCCGGGTTGGTGGGACTTACGGATCTTTGCATCTTCAATACCGATATGACAGGGAAAACTGCCTGCGATTACCTACCCGGCTACATTCCCGAAAAACCGGGCCCACAGCAGAACGGCGAAAAAGAATTCCAGATCAAGGAGCCGTTTATGCAAACACAGGGAGAAATGTTATGCTCACTCTATTTCGACCGTGGGAAATGCATGATACCGGTCGGCCCGGTGATCGTACCGAAATCAGTCGATGCGCCGCAGATCGAAATGAATATCACCGCTACCGGTGAATCGGGCATAACCATATCGGTGACCGGGTTTGAAAATGCGCCGGCAGAGCTGACGGTAATGGATATTACAGGCCGCATCATATACCAGCAGAATGTGACGCTGCAGACAGAGACCACTTATCTGCCGGTAGATCTTTCCGGGCAGGTGAGCAACGGGATTTACATGATCACCATACGGCAGGGCGCCGTCACCGAAACCCGGAAAGTGCTTGTGACCAGATAATTTTTTTTGGTAGTCGTACGCTTAAAGGCAGCCCGTTCAGGCGGGCTGCCTTTTTTAGTACCGAGATGTGAGCCCTGAGATCGTTTACCAGAATTTTTCAGGTTACCAATAAACGAGTCCTGAATTCAGAAATGGATATATCGTACCACAATATACCTGCTTTGGCAATGCCTGCCTTCGCTACCGCGTCGGCGGGTGTCCACCTTCGCTACCGCGTCGGCGGATGAAGAACTGGTAACCGAAAATGTTCTTCGCAACCGATCTTACGACTCAATACTCAATACTGGATAATGTCGGCCCCTACAGGGCTTTAATGAATATCTGATTGTTTTCTATCATAATGCCGCCCCTACGGGCTTATGCTAAGCGGACATCCTCCTTCGCTTGCAGCTTCGGCGATATCCTCCTACGCTTGCAACTTCGGCGATATCCTCCTACGCTTGCAGCTTCGGCGGATAATACTGGTAACCGAAAATGTTCTTCGCAACCGATCTCGCGACTCAATACTCAGGACTGAGTACTAACTTGGTAACCAAAAATGATCTCGCCCCGATCTCAGAACTCACCCGCAAATTATGCTGCCGGGCTCACTACTCAGACTACATCCGTAAAAACCCGTATTTCCATCCGTATTTTTCCTGCGCGGGGAAAACTATCACAGGTAATCTGCCTACAGTTTACGAAAGCTGATTTAACTTGAGATCACAAACCAATACCCTTTTATTATGAGATCACTTTTTCTCGCCGCATGTATCGCTGCTGCAAGCCCGGTATATGCACAGTATTTCGAGCATCATTATGGCACGACAACTTTCGACGTCGGCCACCACGGTATGTACACAACTATGACGGCGCCGCTCCCGCAGCCGGCAGGACTGGTCATCTCCGGCATCATGCAAACGCCCACTGCTCCGCTGAACAGGCTGATGGTAAGCAGAACGGACAACAATGGTAATGTTTTCGGCGCACCTTATTTCAACAGGATCTACAATATTACAATCCCTGGAGCCCCCGCTCTCAGCGTAAACGATGCAAAAGTTATCGAGCTGCCGAATAACCTTGGGTTCGCTGTTGCCGGATCGTGTACGCAGAATGCCACAGGCCTGGAATTTATTTACTACCTGAGGCTGACGCCAAACGGTAACCCAATTAACCCTGTATTCTATTACAGCACTGGCGACCAGCGGTTCCGCCTACATGGCGTGCGCCTGGCCACCGCAGGAAATGCTGTATACCTGGTTGGAGACGCTGCAACCCCCGCAGCAAACCTTCAGCGTTTTTTCATCCTGAAGGTGGGTATACCTGGCAACATGCTGTGGGGATCGACTTATGTTTCGCCAATCGGACAGTTCTTCGAAAGCGCCTATGATGTGGTGGAAGATCCCAGCTCGGTGCCGATGGCCAACCTTGTCTGCGTAGTGGGAACCACCAGGAATACCAATGGAAATACGGATGCTTTCTTCCTGCAGGTGAATCCCAACACAGGTGCACCGCTACCTCCGGGCATAATGAATATCTACGGCACCCCAAATTCTTATGATCATTTCTACTCCATCGACAGATCTAACGATGCCATGCCTGCACCTCCAATGACTCAGTTCGGCTATGTGATCGGAGGATATAGCAACGCGGGCAATGCTGCAGGAGTTAATGATTCATGGGTGATCAGGATGGACAACACCCTGGTTACGGGATGGTCGCGCCTGATCGACTATGGTAACGGAGGAATAAACAATGAGTGCAGGGATGTGGTGGAAAGTTTTAATCCGACGATCTTACAGTATGAATATTATGCCGGCGGCAATACGGCAAACGGTTTCCAGGGTGGACCGGATATGGAATTGAACAAACTGGACAGATTTGGAAACTTAATGTGGCAGGGAACTTATGGCGACCAGGGCAACCAGAGGCTTGCAGCGATCGACGAAGTGCCAGCCAATACGACGGCAGGAATTAATAACATAAGCCTTTACGGCAACACGCAGCCCGGGCTGGTCGGCGGGCAGGACCTCTGTATCTTCAACGTTAATTCAAACGGCCAAACCGCCTGCGATTTCAAGGTGCATGGCGCTCCTTTCACCTTCGGACCGGATCTTTACAACCGTAAGGAATTCCTTGTACGCGCTCCTTTCACCGTAACGCAGGGAACATTCAACTTCACCACTTACCAGGATGTGCAGAAATGCTTCGTACAAGCCTTTCCTGTCATAACTCCTAAATCAGCCGATGCGCCGGCTATCCAGCTTGATGTATACGGCACCGGAGAATCTGCTATGACGCTCGAAGTGAATGGCGCCGCATCCGCTCCCGCCGAGCTGATGGTGACCGACATAACAGGACGCATTCTCTACCAGGGCCAGGTAATGCTGCAGGAAGGAACCACTTACCTGCCGGTTGATCTCTCCGGTCAGCTGAGCAGCGGTATTTACATGGTAACACTTCGCCAGGGCGCTGTGGTAACCACAACCAAAGTGATGATCGCTAAATAATCTTTTTGTTCATACGCTATATGAAAAGCAGCTTCTGAAAGGGGGCTGCTTTTTCTTTAGCATTGAGTACTCAGTACTGAGATTGGAAACGAGTCCATTTGGTTACCAATTTCATCCGCCAAAGCTGCAAGCGTAGGAGGATATCCGCCGAAGCCGCAGGCGTAGGAGGATCGTCCATTGTCCAGCGTCCAGCGTCCAATATCCAACATCCGTAAAACCCCGTATTTCCATCCGTATTTTTCCTGCGCGGGGAAAACTATCACAGGTAATCTACTTACAGTTTACGAAAGCTGTTTTAACTTGAGATCACAACCAATATCCTATAGTCATGAAAACACTTTTCCTCGCAGCATGTATGGCGGCTATAAGCCCGCTGTATGCACAACAGTTCGAGCACCACTACGGCACGCCCAACATAGACAACAGCCAGTGGGGCATGTACACGCAGGTAACAGCGCCTATAACGCCGCCAGCAGGCTATGTCATCTCCGGCATCTCGCGAATTTCCACCGCCCTTCAGAACCGGTTTATGGTAAGCAGAACCAACAACAATGGTAATGTACCATTCGGTTTCTTCAACAATCTTTATACGCTTGTAGCCGCCGGCGCTATCCGCAGCGCCAACGACGCCAAAGTACTCGAGCTGCCGAACGGAATCGGGTTCGCGGTGGCAGGCACCTGCATGCAATCCAACGGCCAGGAGTATGTTTTTTACGTCCGGCTGAACCCTAACGGCACACCTGGCACTCTTGTATCCTATTACAACACATCCGACCAGCGCTACCGCGTAAACGGTGTACGCCTCGCGCCTAACGGCGACTTCGTTTACATCGTGGGCGAAGCGTATACTCCCGCCACACTGCGCTTTTTCGTGATCAGGGCCGACCTGAACGGAAACATTGCAGGGCTGCCGCGCTGGGGCTTTACCTACATTTCTTTGGGCTCCTCTAACTATTTCGATCGCGGATTCGATGTAGTGGAAAATCCACTCATCCCCAATACAACCGCAGTGGTAGGAACTACGCTGGATGCTACCGGTAATACTGACGCATTTTTCCTGACATTGGATCCAAATACCGGAAATCCCCTGCCGCCGATCATGAACCTCTACGGCACACAAGCTTCCTATGATCATTTCTATTCCATCGACAACTCCACAGATCCCGCGCCTCCTCCGCCCATGGCGCCGTTCGGCTATGTGGTCGGCGGATATACCAATGCCAGTAACTCTGCAGGAACAAACGACGCATGGGTGCTGCGATTTGACAATAACCAGGCCATGGGATGGTCAAGGACCATCGACTATAACGGCTGGGGCGTGAACAACGAATGTCGCGATGTGGTAGAAAGCCGGAATGTGATGACTGGCGCATTCGAATATTATGCCGGTGGTAATACTGTTATGGGATTACAGGGCGGAGCAGACATGGTGCTCGATAAGCTGAATGTCTTTGGAAATACGCTCTGGCAGGGAACTTACGGCGACCAGAATTTCCAATTGCTGAGCGTTATCGACGAAAACCCGGTCAACAATGATAACAGCCTTTTCGGAGAGACCAATCCCGGGCTTATCGGCAATTCCGACCTGTGCATTTTCAATACGAATGTAAATGGAAAGACTGCCTGCGACTTCCAGGTGAATTATTATCCGGAAAGGGATGGTCCCCGGTTATATGACCGGAGACAATTCATGATCAGAGAACCATTTGTAAGAACACAAGGTAACCTGCAGATCTCTACATACCAGGATCTGCAGAAATGCTGGGTTCCTCCTATCCCTCCGGTAGCTCCCAAATCGGATGATGCCTCCATCCAGCTCGGTGTATACGGTACAGGCGAATCTGCTATAACCCTCGAAATAAGCGGCGCCGCATCCGCCCCCGCCGAGCTGATGGTGACCGACATAACAGGACGCGTTCTCTACCAGGGCCAGGTAATGCTGCAGGAAGGAATGATGAACCTGCCGGTGGATCTTTCCGGGCAGGTAAGCAGCGGTATCTATATCGTAACGCTCCGTCAGGGAAGCATCGTTACCAGCACCAAAGTGCTGATCGCAAAATAACGTTCTTTCAATACCATCTGTATCAGAAAGCAGCTCTTGGGGGCTGCTTTCTCTTTTAGTACTAAGTCTGTAGTATTCAGTATTATCCGCCGAAGCTGCAAGCGTAGGAGGATATCCGCAAAGTCGCAGGCGAAAGCGGAGATAGTAAGCTGGATCATCCGATCCACCGGGCGTCTCCGTAGGAACGCGCGGGCAAATTTTTTATACCGCACTTATATCCGCGCGTCCCTTGCAGGAGACATGCGGCGAAGGCGGCTGAGGTAATTAAAAAGTCAAAATGGAAAATTAAAAAGCAGCTTTAGTGCTTAGACATGCTTCCACCTTCCATCGTCCGTCCTCCATCCGTAAAACCCCGTATTTCCATCCGTATTTTTCCGTATGGAGAAAAACTCTCCACAGTAGTTTTCTTCTGCATCTCAACCTGTCGGCTTAAATTGATATATAACCAGCCCGCTTCAAAAAAAATTTCAACCGCGGACCGCAAACGGCTTATACATTGGTCACCCTGCAGGGAGCAACGGTCCGGACATGCAAGATCCTGGTCGCGGATTAACATCCCGCAGGTTTACGTAGTGGAAAGGCAGCCTCTTTATGGGGCTGTCCTTTTTTACAGTAAATAGTTTGTTATGCTCCGGCCATTCCGTCCCTGAAATATGACCAGCGCTTCGGGTATGCGTATGCTCCGCTGCTCTTCCTTCCGGCGAGGATATCCTTCATACACTATTTACGCTCCCGGGAGACCGCCTACCTTCCCCTTTACCATCTACCGTGCCGGCGGAAGCCGGGCGCCATCCTTTTTCCCGCTCAGGCTAAGGCCTGCCGTTCAGCGAATGCTCAAAATGCTTCCTGATATAAGCTTTCAGCTGGTTTTCGCTCATCTCTTCCTGGCTTTCGATCTCCATCTGCTTCTTATCAAAATGCTTGTTCTCCTTCAGGCGGTTGCATAATTCGTTCTTGGCGGTACCGGGCCCGCAGAGCAGTATTTCGTCGTACGGTTCCAGCAGCTTCTCCAGCGTTTTATAGTAAGTGTTCAGGAAATTCTGAAGCCGGTGCTCTTTGCGGTATTCGTTGTTCGAGGCATGCGGCTTGCCGAACAGGGTGACGTCGCTTCCTTCCCCGTCTTCGCGCTCGTGTCGGTCGTGCTCCGAGTATACGCTCTGCACGTTCTGCGGCTCGTTATCCGGCTGTATTTCTATCATGTGCGCCTTGCTGTGGTCCAACCACACTCCTATCTTTTTCAGTTCCATATTTCCGGTTTTTAATTTTTCATACTTAAATATACGTTGCACCCGCCGAAATCCTGTTTTCAGAAAACCTAAAAAAATGGAAAAACAGTATTTAGTACTTAGGTCTTAGTTATTAGATCTTAGATGGTAAGCCAGAACATTGGGGTACTGAAATAGTAGTGAGTCCTGAGTATTGAGTCCTGAGATAGGTAAAGATCATTCGTGGTTACCAAATTAGTCCTGAGTCTGGAAGTCTAGAGTCTAAAATTCTTGATAGCGTAGGCGGGTCCTTCTATTCCATCGTCCTTCCATCCCGAGTCTTTTATCCGCCGTAGCTATAAGCGGAGGCGGGTCCTTTTATTCCATCGTTCTTCCATCCCGAGTCTTTTATCCGCCGTAGCTATAAGCGAAGGCGGGTCCTTTTATTCCATCGTCCTTCCATCCCGACTCTTTTATCCGCCGTAGCTATAAGCGGAGGCGGGTCCTTTTATTCCATCGTTCTTCCATCCCGAGTCTTTTTATCCGCCGTAGCTATAAGCGGAGGCGGGCTCCAATTTCCATCTTCCACATTAACGCCGTACCTTTGCCCCATGGACATATCCCACACCATCCGCTTTGGCGGAGTTCCGGAACATTTTAATATTCCTGTTTATTCGGGTGTTCAGCAGGGTATTTTCAGCCGTGCCGGCGCCGAAGTGCAGTGGATATCCTATCCCGGCGGAACAGGCGCTATGCTCAGAGATCTTACGGAAGGAAAGCTGGATATGGCCACCTTGCTTACAGAAGGCGCTATATCAGGCATTCTGCAGGGAGTCCCGGCGCATATCGTAAAGTTTTACGTAGACTCGCCGCTCGTATGGGGAATACATGTCCGCAAAGGCTCAGGCATTACGATGGATACGCTGGCCGGAAAAAAATATGCCATCAGCCGTTTTACTTCCGGCTCGCACCTGATGCCGTATGTAAGTGCAGGCCAGCATCATCTTACACTTACCGAAAATGATTTTGTGGTGGTGAAGGATCTCGACGGCGCCCGTGCCGCGCTGAAGAGCGGAGCCGCTGATATATTCTTCTGGGAAAAGTTCATCACCCAGCCTTACGTCGACAACGGCGAATTCGGGCGCATCGGCGAATGTCCCACGCCCTGGCCGTCGTTTGTGGTAGTGGCGCACGAGAATATGCTGAAAGACCGGTACGACCAGGTGCTGAATGTGCTGGAAACATTACACGCCGTACCGCGCGAGCTGGTCTGCTCGGGGCATGTCATCCGCATGGTGGCCGAAGAGTTCGGGCTGAGCCATTTCGACGCCGTACGCTGGTACGCGCAGGTGGAATGGAACAAAGACGCAGGCATCGACACCGAAGTACTGGCCAGCGTTATCAAAAGACTGGAAAAGCTGGGGCTGATACCCGAGGCAGATATGGATCGCACGATCCGCCGGCTTGTAGACTACCGCACTATCTGCATCATGGCTGAAGAAGAGCTGAACGGTCAGATCTTATCGTTGTAGAAGAAGAAAAAGAAAAATCCTCCCAGCCACTGCTGCGGAATTCCCTTTCCGTCGCCGATACGGCTTCCGTTATAATACACGTCGCCATCAGACTCCACCTGGCCGATACGGCTTCCGTTCTTGTACACATCGCCGTCTGATTCGATCTGTCCTACGCGGCTTCCGTTAAGGTACACGTCACCGTCAGACTCGATCTGGCCGATGCGGCTTCCGTTCTTGTACACGTCGCCGTCCGGTTCGAACTGCCCTACCCTGCTGCCGTTGATATACACATCCCCGTCGGACTCGATCTCACCGATACGCGATCCCTGGTAATATACGGACTGGGCCTGCAGACCGGCAGCCAGGGCAACAAATGCCGTTGCCAGAAGAAATTTTTTCATGGAATTTTTTTTCGAATATACATATTTAAGAATTTGCACGTTAAAGTTGCAGGAATCAATCTAATTGATTAGATTCGGTTTAGCATCCTTCCGGAATGCAACCAGCCAGCCCCTATTATCAGATCAGGCACTGATTCACTCTATGATAGTGCATTAATTTCGTTTTTTTTCTGACGCAAAAGGCTTCCTTCACCGGAAGCCTTTTTTATTGTTCAGTCCCTTCCATAAGGGCGGTTTAAATAAGACGGAGCACTTCATTCAAGATAACGGGCGGCCTTTGCCAGGGCTGCTATACTTATCTGACTACTTGTTTGTTAAAAAATATTACAGGAATAGTTTTCCTCTGCTCCGGAACAGACTTTTTTGTTCCTTCGGGACTGGCAAACTGTTGAAAGCACCTGATATGGTTATGTAATTGTGTATATGTTGCTTTTGTAAAAAAAAATCTGCACATTGGTACTATGCACGAAAACCGTCCTATGGGTTTTCCTTCCGAATAACGTTCATTCTCACCTTATAATCCCCGATTTGCTATGAGTTCGAAGAAAAGAAGCCAGAATGGTTCAACGAAAGATGCACTGCAGGCGGAATTGGTAGCTGTCCTGCCAGAGCCGGCTAAGAAGAAAGCCGCCGCTCAGCCGGTAGATATCGAGCAACAACTATCCGGAGCCCTGGATAAAAAGGAGCTCCTCCGCGTACTGACAGAAGTAAAGAATGGGAACTTTTCCGTTCGCATGCCGATCGACCAGATCGGTCTCAGCGGAAAGATATGCGACACGCTTAATGAGATCATATCTCTCAATCAAAAAATGATGGAAGAGTTTACCCGCGCCTGTGACACCATAGGCAAGCAGGGAAAACTTACCCAAAGGATAGAAACACCCGCGGCCAAAGGCTCGTGGAGCCGGGGCGTGGAATCGCTGAACGAGCTCATATCCGACCTGGTGCATCCCACTATTGAAATTGCGCACGTTATCAGCTCCGTGGCGAAAGGAAACCTTTCGCAGGAAATGCCCCGCGAGATCGGCGGCCACCTGCTGCAGGGCGAATTTGCGCGGATCGCCAAAGAAGTGAACGACATGGTGAAGCAGCTCAACCTCTTCTCCATGGAGGTAACGCGCGTGGCGCGCGAAGTAGGTTCCGAAGGTAAGCTCGGCGGGCAGGCAACGGTGGAAGGCGTAGGAGGCGTATGGAAAGATCTTACCGACTCGGTGAACCAGATGGCATCCAACCTCACTGCGCAGGTACGGAACATTGCGGAAGTAACAACAGCCGTGGCGAAAGGCGACCTTTCGAAAAAAATTACGGTGGACGTAAAAGGAGAAATTCTCGAGCTGAAAAATACCATCAACACGATGGTGGATCAGCTCAACTCCTTCTCTTCCGAGGTAACCCGCGTGGCTCTCGAGGTAGGTACCGAAGGGAAGCTCGGCGGGCAGGCGCAGGTAAAAGGCGTGGCCGGTACATGGAAAGACCTTACGGATTCCGTGAACCAGATGGCGTCTAACCTGACGGGCCAGGTACGGAACATTGCCGAGGTAACAACCGCCGTGGCGAAGGGTGACCTTTCGCGCAAAATTACGGTGGACGTAAAAGGAGAAATTCTCGAGCTGAAAAATACCATCAACACGATGGTGGATCAGCTCAACTCCTTCTCTTCCGAGGTAACCCGCGTGGCCCTCGAGGTAGGTACCGAAGGTAAGCTCGGCGGACAGGCCAAGGTAAAAGGCGTCGGCGGGGTATGGAAAGATCTTACGGATTCAGTAAATAAAATGGCGTCCAACCTGACCTCGCAGGTACGGAACATCGCAGAGGTAACAACGGCCGTGGCGAAAGGAGACTTGTCGCGTAAAATTACGGTGGACGTGAAAGGAGAAATTCTCGAGCTGAAGAATACCATCAACACGATGGTGGATCAGCTTAACTCGTTCTCTTCCGAGGTGACCCGCGTGGCCCTCGAGGTCGGTACCGAAGGCAAGCTCGGCGGGCAGGCGCAGGTAAAAGGCGTGGCCGGAACATGGAAGGATCTTACCGACTCGGTAAATGGTATGGCATCTAACCTGACGGGCCAGGTACGGAACATCGCCGAGGTGACGACGGCCGTGGCGAAGGGCGACTTGTCGCGCAAGATCACGGTGGACGTAAAAGGAGAAATTCTCGAGCTGAAAAATACCATCAACACGATGGTAGATCAGCTCAACTCATTCGGTTCCGAGGTAACGCGCGTGGCGCGGGAAGTGGGTTCCGAAGGAAAGCTCGGCGGACAGGCCGACGTGCCCGGCGTAGGCGGTACATGGAAAGACCTTACGGATTCAGTAAATAAAATGGCGTCCAACCTGACCTCGCAGGTGCGGAATATCGCCGAAGTAACAACCGCCGTGGCGAAGGGTGACTTGTCGCGCAAAATTACGGTGGACGTGCAGGGGGAGATCCTTGAGCTGAAGAACACCATCAACACAATGGTGGATCAGCTCAACTCATTCGGTTCCGAGGTAACGCGCGTGGCACGGGAAGTGGGCTCCGAAGGGAAGCTCGGCGGGCAGGCAACGGTGCAAGGCGTAGGGGGCGTATGGAAAGATCTTACCGACTCGGTGAACCAGATGGCGTCCAACCTTACCGCGCAGGTGCGGAACATCGCCGAAGTAACAACCGCCGTGGCGAAAGGTGACTTGTCGCGTAAAATTACGGTGGATGTAAAAGGAGAAATTCTTGAGCTGAAAAACACCATCAATACGATGGTGGATCAGCTTAACTCCTTCGGTTCGGAGGTAACGCGCGTGGCGCGGGAAGTGGGTTCCGAAGGAAAGCTCGGCGGACAGGCCGACGTGCCCGGCGTAGGCGGCACATGGAAAGATCTTACCGACTCGGTGAACAAGATGGCGTCCAACCTGACCTCGCAGGTGCGGAACATCGCCGAGGTAACGACAGCCGTGGCGAACGGTGACCTTTCGCGTAAGATCGGTGTGGATGTAAAAGGCGAGATCCTCGAGCTGAAGAATACGATCAATACAATGGTGGACCAGCTTCGCGGTTTCGCATCCGAGGTAACGAGGGTGGCGCGCGAGGTAGGTACCGAAGGAAAACTCGGCGGGCAGGCCAACGTGCCCGGTGTGGCCGGTACATGGAAAGACCTTACGGATTCCGTGAACCAGATGGCCGGTAACCTTACGGCACAGGTGCGGAACATCGCCGAAGTGGCCGTAGCCGTGGCGAACGGCGATATGTCGAAAAAAATTACAGTGGACGTACGCGGAGAGATCCTCCAGCTGAAAGAAACGCTGAACACAATGGTGGATCAGCTTCGCGCATTCGCATCGGAAGTAACGCGCGTGGCGCGCGAGGTGGGAACGGACGGTAAGCTCGGCGGGCAGGCCTTTGTGCCCGGTGTGGCCGGCACATGGAAGGACCTTACGGATTCCGTGAACCAGATGACCGGTAACCTTACGGCACAGGTGCGGAACATCGCCGAAGTAACGAAAGCGGTTGCGGGAGGCGACCTTTCCAAAACGGTGACCATCGACGTAAAAGGAGAGATCCTCGATCTGAAAAATACGATCAACACCATGGTGGAGCAGCTCAACTCCTTCGCCTTCGAGGTAACCCGTGTGGCACGTGAAGTGGGAACGGAAGGAAAGCTCGGCGGACAGGCGGAAGTAAAAGGTGTGGCCGGTACATGGAAAGATCTTACCGACTCCGTGAACATGATGGCCTCCAACCTTACCAGCCAGGTGCGCGGTATCGCGAAAGTAGTGACATCGGTGGCGACCGGTAACCTTCGCCAGAAGCTTTCGATCAACGCGAAGGGCGAAGTGGCGCAGCTTACCGATACCATCAACGAGATGATCGAAACACTTGCGGTATTTGCCGACCAGGTGACCAACGTGGCCCGCGAAGTGGGCGTGGAAGGAAAGCTCGGCGGGCAGGCCAGCGTACCGGGAGCCTCTGGTATATGGAAGAACCTTACCGAAAACGTGAACCAGCTCGCGCAGAACCTTACCACCCAGGTACGCGCCATTTCCGAAGTGGCGTCCGCGGTAACCAAAGGTGACCTTACGCGGAACATCCGTGTGGAAGCCAAAGGTGAAGTGGAAGAGCTGAAAGATACCATCAACCAGATGATCACCAACCTGCGGGAAACGACGCTGCGGAACCAGGAACAGGACTGGCTCAAATCGAACCTTGCGAAGTTCGGGCAGATGCTGCAGGGCCAGCGGGACCTCAAGACCGTGGCGCAGCGGATCCTCTCGGAGCTTGCGCAGGTGGTACAGGCTCACTTCGGCGCGTTCTACATCCTCAAGCAGGACGAAGATACCCAGAAGGTAACCCTGAAGGTATTTGCAGCATACGCTTATAAAGAAGAAAAGAACATACCGAAGGAATTCGCGATCGGCGAAGGACTGGTGGGACAATGCGCGCTGGAAAAAGAAAGGATCATTCTCTCGAACGTACCCGGCGACTATATCAAGATCAGCTCCGGTCTGGGACGCGCCAAGCCGTCGAACCTGATCGTGCTGCCCGTGCTGTTCGAGAACAACGTGAAAGCCGTGATCGAACTGGCTTCGCTGGATATTTTCAGCCAGACGCACCTTAACTTCCTCGGTCAGCTTACGGAAAGTATCGGTATCGTACTGAACACGATCGAGACCAACACGCGTACGGAAGAGCTGCTCGCTCAGTCGCAGTCGCTGGCGGAAGAGCTCAAGATACAGCAGGAAGAGCTTCGCCGTACCAACGACGAGCTGCAGGATAAAGCGCTCCTTCTCGTAAAGCAGAAGAACGAAGTGGAAGCCAAGAACAAGGAAGTGGAAGAAGCCCGGAAATCGCTCGAGGAAAAGGCCGAGCAGCTCACGCTTACTTCCAAGTATAAATCCGAGTTCCTCGCCAACATGTCGCACGAGCTGCGCACCCCGCTGAACAGCCTCCTGATCCTCGCACAGCAGCTGTATGAGAACGCCGAAGGGAACCTTACCAGCAAGCAGGTGCGCTACGCCAAAACGATCCACTCCTGCGGCGATGACCTTATCCAGCTTATCAACGACATCCTCGATCTTTCGAAGATCGAATCCGGCTTCATCACCGCCAATATTTCCCCCGTGCGTTTCGCAGAGATCGCTTCGTTCGTGGAGACCACCTTCAAGCCGATCTCCGAAGCAAGGCATCTGCGGTTCAACATCGAGATCGACAGCAAGCTGCCCGATATGATGGAGACCGACCTGCAGCGCCTCAACCAGATCCTCAAGAACCTGCTTTCCAACTCCTTTAAATTTACCGAAAAAGGAGAAGTGCGGCTGAAGATCTTCAACGCGGTGAATACCTGGAAGCCCGGCAACAGCAGCCTTGACAATGCAGCTAAAGTAGTGGCTTTCGCCATTAGCGATACCGGTATCGGTATCCCGCAGGAAAAGCAGAACATCATCTTCGAAGCGTTCCAGCAGGCGGAAGGATCGACCAGCCGGAAGTACGGCGGAACAGGCCTGGGGCTTTCCATCAGCCGCGGCCTTGCAGAGCTGCTTGGCGGCACCATCGAGCTGGAAAGTACGCCCGGCAAGGGAAGCACGTTCACGCTTTACCTTCCCGTGGAAAACATCGCCGGGATCACAACCCGCGAGATCGGGCAGAACACGTACCACCAGCTGCAGCAGTTTGGCAACGAAAATCCGGACATCGACAACCTGCTGAACTCGATCCGTATCACCAGCGAAGGCATCGACGCCAAGAACCTGGTGAACGAGATGATAAACGAGACCGGCGACGACAGGAACAACATTCAGCCGAATGACAAGATCGTCCTGATCGTGGAAGACGATATGCGGTTCGGAAAGATCATTACCGAAAGGGCTCACCAGGAAGGCCTCAAAGCCATCATGGCCGTGAGCTATATCGAAGTGTTCGATTTCATCAACCGCTTCTCTCCTATCGCGATCACGCTCGATGTGAAGCTGCCAGATACAAGCGGATGGCGCGTTCTCGACCTGCTGAGGAATGATCTGAACTACCGCCATATTCCCATTCACGTAATATCCGGCGAGGAGAACCGTGTGCTGGCGATGAAACGCGGCGCGAGAAGCTTCCACCTGAAGCCGATAGAGAACGAATCGCTGAACGAGCTGTTCGGGGATATCATCAGCTTCGACAAAAAAGACCAAAAGCAGATCCTGGTGGTGGAAGACAATGAGATCGATTCATCACAGATCGCCAAGATACTGAAGGACGACAAGGTGACCGTGAGTGTTGCATCCACAGCCAGGAAAGCATTGGGAATGCTGGCCAAAAAAGAATACGACTGCATCATTCTCGATTATACTTTACCCGATATGGAGGGCACGGAGCTGGTAAAAGAGATCAGCGCGGCGAAGCAGAAGCATACCCCCGTGATCGTGTACTCGGCGAGAGACTTTAGCAAGAACGAGCTGTCGCTGCTCAACCGCAATTCCAACAGCATCCTGCTCAAAGGCGTAAAATCGCTGGAGCACCTGCTGGAAGAGACCGTGCAGCAGCTTCATATCAATCATAAGGACCTTGCGCCCGAGAAAAAGAGGATCATCGAGAATATCAAGCTCAAGGAAGACATCCTCACCGGCAAAAATATCCTCGTGGTCGACGATGACGTACGGAACCTTTTTGCTCTCACAACCGTCTTTGAAAGATATAATATTAACGTGATCACAGCGGAAAGCGGTCGCGAGGCCATCAGCATCCTGAATGAGAACCCGAGAGTGGATATGGTGCTGATGGACATTATGATGCCGGAAATGGACGGGTACGAGACCACGCAGAAAATACGCCGTGAATACAAGAATACCACGCTGCCCATCATAGCGGTAACGGCAAAAGCGATGAAGGGCGATCGTCAGAAATGCATAGAAGCCGGCGCATCCGATTACATTACTAAACCGCTTAAGATAGATCAGTTGTTATCTTTGATGCGGGTCTGGTTTTATAAATAAGAACAATGCAGCCAAAATTATTGCTGGTAGATGATATCGAAGACAACCTGCTTTCCATTGAGGCTATACTCGAGCCGGAAGGCTATACCTTCGTAAAGGCTAACTCAGGGAAGCAGGCGCTGAAGATCCTTTTGAAGGAATTTGACTTCGCGCTCATCCTGATGGATGTAAAAATGCCGAACCTCAATGGTTTCGAAACAGCTGCGCTCATTTACGAACGGGAGAAGCTAAGGCATATACCGATCATCTTTATTACAGCGCACAGCTACGGCGACGAGAACATCTTCAAAGGATACAGCTCGGGCGCGGTAGATTACATTTACAAGCCGATCAACCCGGGACTGCTGCGGGCTAAGGTGGCCGTCTTCGTGGAGCTGTACAAAAAGACCCACGCGCTGATGGTGCAGGAGCAAAAGCTGATGGCCATCAACAGGAGCCTGGCCAACGAGATAAGGGAGCATAAGATGTCGGAAGAAAAGGTAAAAGGGCTGAACCAGCAGCTGCTCGAAAGCATCGACCGGCTGGAGACCGCCAACAAGGATCTGGACCGATTTGCATTCATGGCCTCTCACGATCTGCAGGAACCGCTGAGAAAGATCAGGATATTCAGCGATATGCTGTCGTCGAAATACGACGGTATCTTCAATGAAGAGGCGAAATCCTATCTCGGCCGTATACAGGGCGCCGCAGAACGGATGCAGACGCTCATAAAGGACATTCTCACTTTCTCGAAGATAAGCGTGGAAAAGGACCTGCTGGAGACCAGCGATATGAACGCTTTGCTGAACGAGGTGATAATGGATATGGAAACCTCCGTACACGAAAAGAACGCCATCGTGATTACCGAAAAGCTTCCTGCTTTACCCGTTTATCCCCGGCTCATCTTGCCGCTCTTTCATAACCTGATCGGCAACGCGCTCAAATATTCCAGGAAAGATATTCCGCCGGTTATCCGCATCCATTCAGAGATCAGCTCGGCGGGCGACGAAGAAAAGAATATCGCGCCGGCTGTGGCTACCTATTGCCGGATATATGTGGAAGACAACGGCATCGGCTTTGAGCAGAAGTATGCGGAGCAGATCTTCGGCATGTTCCAGCGGTTGCATTCCACCGCAGCTTTCGAGGGAACAGGAATAGGCCTTGCGCTTTGCAAAAAGATCGTTGAAGAGCACGGGGGTTTCATCTCTGCGCGAAGCAAATTAAATGAAGGATCTACCTTTATCATTTCGCTGCCGGTAAAATCGCTGCCGGTGAATGTAACGAACCAGGCTGCCGCTCATCCGGACCAGGATGCCACGCCGGCCCGCCCGGAACAGGCATCTTAGGATCGTTTATTTTTCCAGTATCATTGTAATGCCCTGCCCGCCTGCCGCGCAGACGGAAATAAATCCGCGGCCGGATCCTCTTTCGTGCAGCAGCTTCGCCATCGTAGCAATTACACGTCCGCCGGTAGCCGCAAAAGGATGCGCTGCCGCCAGGCTTCCCCCTTTCACGTTCAGCCTGCTGCGGTCGATGCTTCCCAGCGGGCTGATGCCGAACTGCTCAGACAGCCCGGGGCTTTCCCATATCTTCAGGGTGGCCAGCACCTGCGCCGCAAATGCTTCGTGTATCTCGTAATAGTCGAAATCCTGCAGGCGCAGCCCGGCTTTCTGCAGCATCCGCGAAGCTGCGTACACCGGCGCCAGCAGAAGGTTGTGCCGTTGCTCCACGAATTCTATCGCCGCCACTTCGGCGAAGGTTATATATGCCAGCACCGGCAATCCCCGTTCCGCCGCCCATTCTTCGCTGGCCAGCAGCACGCACGAGGCACCGTCGCTGAACGGCGTGGAATTGCCTGCCGTAAGCGTGCCGTTCTCCTTGTCGAAGGCCGGCCTGAGCCTGGCCAGCCGTTCCATGCTCGTATCCGCCCTCGGCTGGTTATCGCGTTCCAGTCCGAGGAATGGCGTCAGCATATCGCTAAAGAAGCCCTCGCCGTACGCCTTCACCATTTTTGCATGGCTTTCGAGCGCAAATTTATCCTGCTCCTGGCGCGAAATTCCATAATATTTCGCGGTGATCTCCGTATGCCCGCCCATCGACAATCCCGTGCGCCGCTCGCCTCCCTCCGGCGCTACCGGGTAGAGATCTTTCGGGCGCAGTTTTAGAAATTCCTTTACGCGCGCCCCGAATGTTTTCGCGTTCCTTGCGGCAAGCAGGATCAGCCGAAGGCGCTCCGCTACAACTATAGGCACATTGCTGGTAGAATCCACGCCGCCGGCAATGCCCGCATCGATCTGCCCCAATGCGATCTTATTTGCAATGTAAATGGCGGTCTCCATTCCCGTACCGCAGGCCTGCTGCAGATCGCAGGCGGGAGTGCGCGGATCGAGCAAAGTGCTCAGCACGGATTCGCGCATCAGGTTCGACTCGCTGCTATGCTTAATGACGGCGCCGCCGGCCACTTCGCCGAGACGTAACCCTGCGAGCCGGTACCGGTCGATGAGCCCGCTGAGCGCAGCCACCATCATATCCTGGTTGCTGGCCCTGGCATACGCCGTATTCTGCCGTGCAAAAGGGATCCGGTTGTATCCCACCACGGCAACTTTACGCGATTGATTGTTATGGAGCATAAGCAGCCGGTTTAATTCATAAAGATCATTTAGCTGTTTTTTCGAACAGCAGCATGAGGATCCTTGGCACGCCCGACCTGTCATCGTTGTCGAAATATTCCCCGACATCCAGGATTCTGAGCCCCTGGGCCATGGCAGCCTGTACAAAATCGGACGCGTGGTGCGTAAAACATTCCACTTCGTGCCGGCCTTCGCTGGTGTCGAATCGGGCTTTGGTACCGCCATACTGCCTGAAAGGGTGCAGCTCGCCGATATACAATATTCCGTCCGGAGCCAGCAGAGCAGAAGCCTTTTGCAGAATAGCGCGGATATCTTCGATATGCTCCAGCACCAGGCTGAACGTGATCAGGTCGTACGAACCGTCGTCAAAATTCCACTCCTCCTTTATATCTGTCTGCACGAACCGTACCGTTTCCGACGCGATCTTTTCCTTCGCCTTTGCCAGCATTTCCGCGGAAAGGTCCACAGCCGTGATCCGTCCCGCTCTTTCAGCCAGCCACACCGTATTCTTGCCGGTTCCGCAGCCTATCTCGAGACATCTCCTGTATGCGCGCGCGGGAAGGCTTTCACGAAGCGCTTTAGCTTCTACGTCTCGGGTGAGGTTCACATTGGTATCGTATTGCTCCGACCATTTATCGTATGCATGTTGTATGTTCATTTAGCAGAACTTAGTTGTTAGACGAAAAAGAAAATAAAAATAACGAACTTTTAAGCTCAATCTCTAAGTTCTAAAAACTAAAACTTACTTCTAATACCTTTGCATCCATGCGTGCATTCAGCATTTACATTGCGGCGATATGCCTGGCGGGTTGCAATCCGGCGGTGGACCATCCCGGCGGAACAGCCGGTCCGGAGCAGGTAACGCTTTGCGTGACATCAGGATTTTCTTCCGGCGACAGCGCAGCGTATATGCAGGGTGGCGGTGCAGGTTTCGCACCGGCAAAAATAAATACGGTGAACGGCATCGCATCGCCGCCTGCAGGAATGGTGCTGGTACCGGGCGGAGAATTCAGCATGGGTGGAATAGATCCTTCGGGTATGCAGCATGGCGGCCGCGACAAGATGAACGACGCGCGGCCGGTCCACCGGGTATATGTTGATCCGTTTTACATGGACGCGACCGAAGTGACCAACGCCATGTTCACGGAATTTACCGAAGCGACAGGATATATTACCGTAGCCGAGCGCCTGCCGGACGAAGAAGAATTTCCCGGCAATCCTCCGCGCGATAATGCGGCGGGATCGATCGTTTTTGCGCCGGTGCGCACCAATAACCTGGATGAGCCGTACCAGTGGTGGAAATTCGTGAAAGGAGCCGACTGGAAACATCCTTCCGGGCCGGGCAGCGACCTGCGTGGAAAAGAAAATCATCCCGTGGTGCACATAACGTGGGAAGACGCGGATGCTTACGCACGCTGGGCCGGAAAGCGCCTGCCTACGGAAGCCGAATGGGAATTCGCAGCCCGCGGCGGAACGGCGGGAACGCTGTATCCGTGGGGAAACGTCCTGATGCCCGGTGGAAAGTGGATGGCGAACATTTACCAGGGAAATTTTCCGGGAGAGGATACGGAAAGCGACGGCTTCGGAGGAGCGGCTCCCGTAGCGCAATATCCGCCGAATGCCTTCGGCCTGTACGATCTTTCCGGCAATGTATGGGAATGGTGCAGCGATTGGTATGGCGCGGATTATTACCGTACGCTTTCCGGTATTTCCGTCAATCCCCCGGGACCGGAAACATCCTATGATCCGGAAGAACCGGGCGTAAAAAAGAAAGTGCAGCGCGGCGGTTCGTTCCTGTGCACCGACCGGTACTGCACCCGTTACATGACCGGCGCACGCGGTAAGGGCGAATGGCGCTCTTCCGCCAATCATACGGGATTCCGCTGTGTGAAAGATGTGCGGTAGGCTCTATTTTCTTATCACCTTCCTGTAGAAGATGCCTTTTGCCGTCTGTATGGCCAGCAGATATATGCCAGCCGGGTTGCCGGAAAGGTCAAAGGAGACAGTACTGTTTCCGTGATCTGCCTCTGCCGTCTCCGGCTAGCCGAGATGCATCCGAAGTCGGCGGTACCTTGAAATAAGCCTGTGGAATAAACGTTGCCCGCTGCGTCGAGAACAACCGCATGGCCATCGTCGAATGCCGTGCCTCCCATGCGGCGCGCCCATTGCAGCGTAGTGGTTTGAGAATACACCGCTGTGGCAGATACCACAAGGCACATAAGCGATCTTATAAAGCAGCGGCCGCTACACTGCCGCATCGGGATATAGATTTTCTTCATCAGACAGGGTTTATGCTCCGCCCTATCTCCTTTTTTATCGTAATGGGAAATTAAGAATACCTCCGCATTTAGCCAAAAAATCCGGATAAGATCCGTGCCGTGCGACGGAAATTGCACGAATGCCTCTGACTGTTACACCGTAAATTCTGTAGAGATAGATGAAAACGGAAACAGGCAACCCATGATCATATTCCCAGATCCCGCCACAAATCTCGTACAATACGGTTTTCAATGAAAGTAAAGGACTCAAAAATATCTGTCTTCAATGCCGGAGGAAAAATTTTTCGTGCTCATTCGGAATCAGCGGCACATCATACGCTATGGATATCAGGCATTGGCAAAAGGAATGTATTATGTCCGGATAAACGTGTGCGATCAGGAATTTCCGATCGCTTTCGCGCCCATTACATCCGCTTCTTTTTCCAGGGATACGTCGTCGTTTACCGGGGTGCCGGTCTTCATCTGCATTGTGGGCTGTACCCGCCCCTGCTTCTGCTGCACTACATGCCAGGCTTCGTGCGGCAGATGCTTTTCCTGTCCCGGGCCGACATGGATATCGGTTCCCTGCGCATACGCCAGCGCGTTGAGCTGGGCAGGCTTTGCAGAATTGTAATGTACTTTCACATCGTCCATCCCCATACCGGAAAGGTTTTCCACGCCACTTTTCAGGTTATCAGGCAGACCGGTATTGTTTTTCCGCTGCGCTACCGATCCCATAACAGGCTGCACCGTTTCATCCTCTATGCTTTTACATTGGATCATCGCGATCTGCCGCCGCTGCACAATTGCCTCCGGCCGGTTATCGCGAAACTGTACCGGTCCCCTCGCCGGCTGTGTAGCCGAAGGGATCGTCTGGGACTGCGTGGTATGTTGTGAGCCGGATTTCAATTTTGAATTGGCATAGATATACCAAATAACGTATAAATAATCAACAAAAGCAATATTGCAACAATAAGTTGAATGTCAGCAATTAAACCTGACAAGCCAGCCTGTTCCCGAAATTTCAAACACTTCTGCAAAAATTGATTTAACGGGGCAATTAACAACTATTCGAAAAGCGGATCGGGTACTAATATTAAGCATGATATTCCAGGCGAAATTTCCATCACTATATTGAGATCCATAGAATTTTAATCAGATAGAAAACATCAACCCGGCAGTCGGACCCTCTCTTCCCGCCGGGCTGAAAAAAAACTTACTTCCTGTAAAAAACGCGGTAGTTTTTGTTGATCAGGATGGTAAGCGAAGGTATAACCAACAGCTAATACGGATAAGAGGAGAAATGTCCGATTTGGGGGTCAGGTATTTCTACCTGCATTGCTAGCGGCGTGGCGAATAGCCGGATCGGATGGCGCGGAAAGAATATAAGAGAATTACATAATGGCGGGAAACAACAAAACGATCAGAGCGGGAATGTCCCCCCCTGACCGTTAGATAATGACTGTGAAGCTGAGCGCTTCTCCGTTACGCGGCAACCGGAACCAGCTGTTCCAGCTCCCACAGCAGCGAGTTCTCCTCATAGAAAGGAGAGAAACATTCTGTGGAGCCGTTTCTCTGGATGCTCAGATTTGCAAAGAGTACTTTTCTTTCATCATATTTTGTAATTACGCTTATCTGGTAATACAGCGTTACCACGATCGAATATTCTTCCCCGCCGGCATTCGCTGTGTATATAAATTCTCTACCCGCAAATGGCGGATGCATGGAGGAGAGCCGAAAACCGCGGCTTTCCAGTTCTGCCTGAAATTCTTTAACTGTTCGCATAACGTGCTGGTTTTTAGTTTCAGCATAGTTCACCGGAACATAGCTGTAACCTTATCGTACGCGCAGCGGGTAAACAGGTTTCATGGCAGATGATTCTATAACTTTAATTAAAACTTCGGGCGTGGCCCCCCGGAGGAAGCCAGGCGAAGCATAGCCTGGGCTTTCCTTCGGGGGTCGGGCTATCCAGGGCTGCACTGCGTTCCGGCGCTGCGCGCGGCTCGTTCCGCTCGCCCCCTTCCTATCCCTCGCGCCACGTGGAAGTCATTGCTTCCGTTATCCTGAACGCGTCACGTATCCTTATGGCTGGGCGCTCTGCCCGTCCGCACCGGCTTTGGTGTGTACATAAATGATCTCCCGTTCGCGGCTGTCGGCATCCCGCTTGGCCCTTCCCGTCAGGCCCACTTCCAGGTCGGTTGCGTGCGGCCCCTCAACCTCCGAAGGATGCACGTACGTAAACAAGCCTTCCCCGTGGCTGCTCACGGCCCACCCCCCGGTATGCTGCAGGGCCGATACTTCAAAATCGGCTGAGGCGGTTCCCGGGCTTACGGGGCCGTACTGCTTTATGATCTCCAGCGCCTGTTCTCTCAGCTCATTTTCCGCGGCGTCCGATTCCAGCACGATAAATGATCCGTTGGCGAACAGCACCCAGGCCACTGCCGGCGAAGAAACGGTTTTCAGCACATGGTTTGTTAGTACTTCCGGAGATAATTTATCCATTGTATCCTCTTATTATTTTGGTCAGCTCATTCTTGCGAGCGCTTCCAGGTCCATCATGGCCTGCTCTTCCGGGCTTACGGGCGGCCTGTAAGATCTTATAGCGTCGGTCGGGGTCTGGAATCTCCCGGATGCCCCTTTAATATAACTTCCGCCTTTGTCCTTCACAGCAGTTATGGCCTCGTCGGGAATGCCTCCCGCCACCACCAGCTCGCGGGTCCTCATAGCATCGCGGGCGGCGCTGTTCCGTTCGAACAGATCATCCCCGTCGCGGTAAGGCATTTCGGGCACTGGCTTCTGTATATTATGTATCCTGCCGGTCGCCGGCAAGGTATGCGTATCGAATATCTTTGCTTTGGAGATCCTGGCCAGGTCTACCGTAGCCACTCCCTTATCAGATTCAAACAGCTTGGCGCTCGAGCCGAAAATAGGATGGTCCGTAGTGGTGAACGAAACAAACGGGCTTCCTCCCTGGGCTTCCTTCGCCCGCTGGTGGTTCTGTATCTCGCGGTCTTTTTCTGGCGCGGACATGCCCGGCACCTGTGTGGCAATATTCGCCCATGTATTCTGGGTGCCTTTTTTGGTGCGCGGGTCAGCACCTATGCTCACGCCCCGCCCGTCATCAGGATTGTCATATTTATTCAGGGCGCGCTTAACGAACCGCTTTACAAACAAGCCCTGCGCATCCTGCACATATTCCTTTCCCGACTCCCTGTGGCGGAATACTTCGCGCGTTTCCTGCTGCGGCCCGCCGTTGCCCAGCACTATGTCCCTGGCCGGCGTTCTTTCAAAGCGTTTGTCGTTAAAGTAGATGGTCGCTATATGGAATTCGCGCTCCGCTTCATCATCTTCCTTCATTACCGTTACCTTACCGATGTCATTATCGGTCGCCACTTCAAGCTCGTACCCGGATGCCTTTGCAAAAGTAACCCAGTCTTTTATCAGCTGCTTCCTGTTCATTGCCGAAGCCATATATCCTTTTTCGTATCCCTGCACTATGGGATCTGCTATGGCGTGCCGGCCGTAGCTGGTTGATAAGACATATATGCTGCTGTTCCAGTCCTTTCTTTTTGTCGATTTTCCGATCGCCTGGCGACCAGCCATTTCTGCGGTGGTAAGCGGCAGTATCTTCGCGGCAATGGTCCTTCCCTGGGCCAGGAGAGAATATTTCTTAATATCTGCCAGTTCGGAATTTACCATCTCAGTGTCTTTGCTGTCAATGTCTTTGCTAAAGTCTACACCCGGCGCTGCATTGCTTTCGGTGAGCATGTTATACACAGCATATTGTATGGCGTTTATCAGGTACTCCTGCCGTAGCTCCAGCTGATCGGTCTTTTGTGTAAAATCCCGGTCCAGCGCGTTTCTTTGCGCTTTTTTGGTCGTTTTATGCTGCCGGTATATGGTGGCAACACCCGCGCTGAGCTGCTGCACTTCCACCGACAACTGCGATACATCCTCGTACCCCATCGCCATCTTGTCCCCTACGCGCTGCACAACTCCCTGCGAATTGTTCACGCTTCCCTGCGCCACCGGTTTTTTTTGTATTACAGCGATCTGGTGCTGCTGGAATGCAGCTTCCTGGCGGTTATCGGAAAATGACGAAAGTCCTCCGTTTGCCTGCGATGAGGGTGGATTGCTTTGTACGGCGGGGCTATGCTGGGTCGATTTCAAAAAAAGTAGCTTGGCCTGCAAAGTACAAAATTTGTAACAATCCGGGTTAGAGCGGCTGTACGAAACTTTTATCCCGTACCTGCGGATGCATTCTTTACCTTTGTACCGTATGGCAAAACTTACTATAAAGAATATGGTCTGCGACCGCTGTATCATGGTTGTGCGCAGCGAGCTTGAAAAGCTTGGTCTTGACATCACGCAGGTTTCGCTGGGCGAGGCCGTTCTGGGGAGCGATATCACCGATGAGCAAAAAGACCGGGTAAGCGCCGTATTGCAGCCGCTGGGCTTCGAGCTGATCGATGATAAAAAAAGCAGGCTTATCGAAAAGATCAAGAACATCATCATAGACCTGGTGCACCGCCGCGATGTGGAGCTGAAGGCGAATCTCTCGGAAGTATTGAGCGGACAGCTTCATCACGACTATAATTATTTGTCCGGTCTTTTTTCGGAAGCGGAAGGTACAACCATCGAAAAGTATTTCATTGCCCAGAAAATAGAACGGGTAAAAGAGCTGCTTGTATACGACGAGCTGACGCTGAGCGAAATTGCCTACCGCCTGAATTATTCCAGCGTGGCTTATTTAAGCAGCCAGTTCAAGAAAGTTACCGGGCTCACTCCCACTCACTTCCGGCAGATAAAGGAACATAAGCGGAAGCCTCTGGACCAGGTCTGATCCGGCTACTTCTCTATTCTAATTCTGCAGCCTTCATTTCGTGTAAGCTATTCTCCGACCGGAACCCGTGAAATTTTGTAACACTACCCTGGAATTATATAACGGATATGGCGTATCCGTTTCCGAAATTTGTAAACGGAAAAAGAAAAGTATTAACCGTAACAACTATGAAAATGCATGCAACTGCTCTCCTGGCATTGGCTATTGCGCTGATGTTCTTTTCCTGCGGAAATGCGGGAGGCGATAAAAAAAGCAACACGATGAAAGATACAACTAAAATCCATGAGGACGCAGCTGTTTACACCTGCCCCATGCACCCGGAAATAACCGGTAAAAAAGGTGATAAATGTTCCAAATGCGGAATGGATCTGGAACCTCAGAAGCAAACCAATTCCACAGGACATTTTGAGATGCAGCTGCAAAACCGGGATGAAAAATTCAGGGCGGGAATTCCTTCCCGGCTGAGCTTTACCGGCGCAACAGCCGGGCTGGAGGAAACGCATGAAAAAATGTTCCATCTCATAATTGTCAGCGACGATCTTGCATGGTTCCATCATATCCATCCGGAGCGCAATGAGGCTGATAATTCCTATGCGGTTACGGAAACATTTCCTGCGGGAGGCCGGTACCTGCTGTTTGCAGATTATAAGCCCAAAGGCGGGCAAGCCAGGGTCGACAGGTTTTCCGTAAATGTTGAAGGCACGCCGCGCCCGGCAACAGTATGGAAGGCGCCGAAGCTGATCTCAAACACCGGAGAGTACGAAGTTCATCTGATCAATGGCGGCGATATCAGCCCGGGAGCGGCAAGCCGTTTACAGATCGCGATCCGGGAGAACGGAAAAGAACTGAAGAGCGACGATCTTCAAAAATATCTTGGGGCCGTTGCTCACCTGATAATGATCGGCAGGAATGAGCATAATTTTATTCATGTCCATCCTGGTTCATCACCGATACATACGATTGAGGGCGAAGTGACCGTCGATGCTCCGGGCATCTACCGGTTGTGGGTGCAGTTCCAGGTGGATGGAAAAGTTCATACGGCGGATTTCGCGGTAGATGTAAAGAAGGGAGGATCCGTTCAGACGGTTCATACGGGCGGGCATAGTCACCATCATTGGCTTTAATTACTGTGTGATCCGAAATAATTCCGATGTTAAGATGCCTTTTGTGTAAATAATCTACAAAGAGGCAATCATGAATACCGGAGACACGAGCTCTGGCAAAAGCTCATATTATCCATATAATTAACTGACTATAAGATAATTATGATGCCATTTTTCCTTTTATCATAAGATCCGTTCATTCCGGCATTTTTGTTGATGCTGCAGGAACATGCCATATCAACCAATTGAAAATTACGGGATAATAGGCGATCTGAATACCATCGCCCTGGTAAGCCTGAAGGGCTCCATTGATTTTATGTGTTTCCCCAATTTTGATTCTCCGTCCATTTTCGCCTCGCTGCTCGATGATGAGAACGGGGGCAAGTTTGAGATTACGCCGCAGTATGTGGAAATGAAGTCGAGGCAGCTGTATCTGCCCGATACAAATGTATTGCTTACACGTTTTCTTTCGCGCGAAGGCGTAAGCGAGATCACCGATTTTATGCCCGTCGAGGAATTATTCGACGGAAAAGAACTTATCCGGAGGGTGATCAATATAAGAGGCGAAACACATTTTAAGATGAAATGCGCGCCCAGGTTCAACTATGGTATGGACCCGCACGAGATCATCCGGGAAGCGCCCGGCAGCATCGTTTTCAAAAGCATAGGCGAAAATCCCGTTGTCCTGCGGCTGATAAGCTCCGTGGAATTATCCGTAAAAGATGAATATGTATTTGCAGAATTTTCATTACGCCCGAACGAAAAAGCCGATTTTCTCCTGGAGCATGTCGGCAAGGAGCATCAGACAGAGCGAAATTTTGAGGAATTCATTACCAACAGCCTTTTCCGCACTATCAATTACTGGAAGGAATGGACAGACAGATCTGCGTACAATGGCCGGTGGCGCGAGATCGTGAACCGCTCAGCCCTGGTGCTCAAACTGCTCACCTCTTATAAATACGGATCCATACTGGCCGCACCCACATTCGGTCTTCCCGAGAACATCGGAGGGAAACGGAACTGGGATTACCGGTACACGTGGATCAGAGATGCTTCCTTTACGGTGTATACCCTGATACGGCTTGGTTATACCAAAGAAGCGGGAGCATTTATGCGCTGGATCGAGAAGCTTTGTGAAGATATTAAAGATCAAAGCCCGCTGGGTATTATGTATTCTCTGGATGGTACGCGGCAACTCGAAGAAAAAGAACTCAGCCATTTCAAGGGATACCAGGGATCGCACCCGGTGCGGATAGGGAATAATGCGTACGAACAACTGCAGCTCGACATATACGGCGAGCTGATGGATGCCGTATACCTGTACAACCGGCACGGCGAACCTATTTCGTACGACATGTGGAAAAACCTCGAAAAGCAGATCAACTGGATGCTCGATCACTGGCAGGAGCCCGATGAAGGGATATGGGAGGTGCGGGGCGGAAAAAAACAGTTCCTCTACTCGCGCCTGCAATGCTGGGTTGCTGTCGACAGGGCTATAAAAATTGCCCGCCAGCGCTCCTTTCCGCTCAATGCCCAATGGGAGACCGAGCGCGACAGAATATACAGCAGCATTTATGAAGACTTCTGGAATGAAGAGCTGAAAACTTTCGTACAATATAAGGGCGCCCGCAATGTGGATGCTTCTTCCCTGCTGATGCCCCTGATGCGTTTTATCAGCCCAAAGGATCCCCGATGGTTATCAACGCTACAAAAAATTGAGGAAGAGCTTGTATCCGATTCGCTCGTGTACCGCTACCAGACCAATGCAGCGGCAGCAGACGGATTTAAAAGCCATGAAGGGACATTTTCAATGTGCACGTTCTGGTATGTGGAATGCCTCTCGCGCGCAGGAAAACTGGAAAAAGCACGGCTCTATTTCGAAAAAATGCTGGGATATGCCAACCACCTGGGATTATATGCCGAGCAGCTCGGCTTCGAAGGCGAGCATCTCGGAAACTTTCCGCAGGCCTTTACTCATCTCGGGCTCATCAGCGCAGCCTTCAACCTCAACGAGCAGCTGAACGACAGCCGCAATAAGAAAGTCAACGGATCCGATCAACCTTATCTATAAGCAGCATGGCAAACAAAAGGCTTCAGCGCCAGATCGCGGTTATAACAGGCGCCAATTCCGGAATTGGTGCAGGCATTGCTCACCAGATGGCACTGGAAGGAGCAAAAGTATTTATCAATTATCCTGCTCCCGATGCAAAGGCAGAAGCTTTGGCGGTATACCATGAAATAAAAAATGCCGGGGGAGATGCAGATATATGCCAGGCCGATGTGAGCAGGGAAAACGAGGTAATAGGCATGTTCTCCCACATCATCGGGAAAGAAGGTACGGTAGATATCCTGGTGAATAATGCTGGTATTCAGAAAGATGCGCCGTTCACAGAAATGACGCTGGAACAATGGCAGCTCGTATTGAACATCAATCTTACCGGCCAGTTCCTATGCGCACGCGAAGCCATAAAAGAATTTTTAAGGAGAGGCATCGACTCATCCAGGTCATCTTCGGCCGGAAAAATTATATGCATAAGCTCTGTTCATGAATCAATACCATGGGCGGGGCACGTAAATTATGCTGCCTCCAAAGGTGGGATAATGATGATGATGAAATCCATAGCGCAGGAGTTTGCCTCCTGCAAAATACGTGTGAACGGAATTGCCCCGGGCGCTGTTAAAACGGATATCAACCAGCAGGAATGGGGAACGCCGGAAGCAGAAAAGGAGTTGCTGAAGCTGATACCATACGGGCGCGTGGGAGAAGTTTCGGATATAGGGAAGGCTGCGGTATGGCTGGCTTCCGATGAAAGCGATTACGTTACCGGCACAACGCTGTATATTGACGGAGGCATGATGCTTTACCCGGGATTTACATCGAATGGTTGATATTCATTGCATATTCCCGTAGCATCTGTTACCGGCCGTCTGCTTGTAGTAAATAATATCGGATCACCGGCGTGATCCCCAAAGTATGTCCGAAGTCAACATGCCTTTCCCGGAATGCTCCGCATCTGCATAAAGAAAACAAAAGTCTGTTGCAACGGCCTATCTTCGTAGCATTTGCCACGGATTTCCATGTTACTATTCGGAATGATTAGTTTGGATTACTTTCGTGATCCAAAACACATCCGTAGTCAACATGCCTTTCCCGAATGCTCCGCATCCCGCATAAAGAAAACAAAAGTCTGTTGCAACGGCCCATCTTCGTAGCATTCGCCACGGGTTTCTATGCTACTATTCGGAATGATTAGTTTGGATTACTTTCGTGATCCAAAACACATCCGTAGTCAACATGCCTTTCCCGGAATGCTCCGCATCCCGCATAAAGAAAAACTGAAAGCCTGTTACAACTGGCGTTGCACAGGCTTTCAGTTTTTCTTTATGCACCTCCGGTGGGAAAGGCATGCATTCGTGATCCCGTTTGGATTCGAACCAAAGACCTACTGCTTAGAAGGCAGTTGCTCTATCCAACTGAGCTACGGGACCTTAATTTTCCTGCAAAAATAGCAAGGATTTGTGAATTTCGGCTATCCGGAGCGAAGATGAGGAAAATATTCACGGCTCAGATTCCGTATTTTCCCGGATGGAAACACGTAGTTTTCCGGATTGTACGGTCCGCGGCGATTACTGATCTTTGCGCCAGTTCTTTTTCTGCGCCGGGCTTTATTCACCCCGCAGCACTTTTTTCCAATCATATATTAACCAATTCTTTTTCACATGAAAGTAAAACTACTCGTATCTGCCTGTGCCCTGCTTTGTCTCGGTTCGGCATCAGCACAGTTCAACAATGCGTACATCGCCGGACAAAGCCCCAACAATTCCGGGTTTTCCATCGAGCAATTCGGCGGCGTCAGCACACGTCCGCTTTTCGGTGCGGCTATGACCTCCTACAAATCACGCTCGGAGTATTCCTCTACCAACGGTGTCCGCATCATCGGCTTCGATTTTACCGGCACCACTTTGTACGACAAGCTTTATCCGCTTTCCGAAGACATGCAATCTTTCGACATGTGCCAGGGCACGCGCGGCTGGGAATACACCTACCTTACCACGGGATATGCCAATCTGAACGGCCTTAACCAGATGTTCATCCTGCAGGTGAAAGGCGATAACGGAAGCCTCGTCAATTCGCGGTACTATACCTTCACCGGTCCGTATAAGGACTATCACATGCAGGGGCTGAGCATCACTCCATACGACGACGGATACGCGGTCGTAGGCTTCGCCACCCGCAGCTATCCTACTCCGTCTGACGCTCCGTTCCAGACGCAGGAAATGTTCATCGCTTCTTTTGATGCCGACCTGAACCCGCGCTGGATCACCCTGTTCGACTATCGCCTTGCCAACGCCAATTTCCGCGATATGGCGATGCACGTTACAAATGTTCCGGGACTCGGCTTCCACATCACCGGCGCCTGCGAAAGCAACCTGTCCAACGGATACGAAGCGGTGCTCAATATGATGGTGGCTTACGACGGAACGATCTCCTGGGAAAATTCCATTCTCGACGTGGATTATGAAAAGGCGGAGATCGGTCAATATTCCATTTACGATCCGCGCTACGACATGATCTTCATGCTCACCTACAAGGCCAGCTCGGCCAACATAGGCGTGTATGCGGTAGATCCCTATACCGGCAGCATTATCGGCAGGGGCGCGCGCTTCTGGGATCCCAACGGATACATCAGAGTGCTGTACGGCCTTCGGATCGATCATGACCCGATCAATTCCGACGATCTGCTCATTAACGGATACGTGGTAAAAGGCGATGAGACCATCTTCCCTACCCTTTCCGGCGGCGGAATGCCTACCTTCCTTACCAGCATCAATATTCAAAACCTGCTCAACAGCAATTCGGGCGGATCGCGACTCATGGTATACGAAAATCCGAACGCTCCCTACCGCCTGTTCAACTTCAGCAACAACCTGCTGGCCAACAGCAACCCGGTGCTCAATATTCCGAGCAGCATCGGTTACAACCCGCAGATGGCCCTTACACAAGGCGACGCCAACATGATGGTATCGCCGGTACTGTTGCCAACTACCGCGGTAATGTTCCAGCCGGACATCAGCCGCCATACCAATCTTTATGAAGACCCATGCGTGCTGTTCGTGATGGATGTGAAATATGAGCCATGCCGATATGTGTACACCCCGCTGATCCGTAAAGATGAAGACCGGCTGGATTACCAGCTGTACCGCGATGTGGTGGAGCCGCGCTATGCCACTATTGAATGTCGCGACTTCCTGAGCCCACGCAGCTCTGAAGCCGAAACCGATCTGGAACAGCCCGCAGGCGAAACCCGCCTCTATCCTACTCTTGTACATGAGGCCATTTCTACGCTTACGCTGGAATTTACCGCCGACGACAGCCGCGAGATCGCTGTGACCATTTACGATGCTTCGGGCAGGCTGATCGGACAGGTGAACAAGATCTCCGTACCCGGTGCGAATAAGCTCGAGATCCGCGCAGAGAACCTGGCCACCGGTGTGAACCTGGTGAAGGTGACCGGCCTCAGCCAGCCTTTCGTGCAGAAAGTGATCCGGAACTAAATATTAAGACGAGAGACCACAGGATCCCCGGTTGCCTTCAGCCGGGGATTCTTTTTTTATGCATCGCCGCAGGTTGTTGTATTTTTACTCAGTTTCTAAAAGCCGTTGTTATGGGCCTGATCAAGGATATTTATTCCGCGCAATTTTACAGGGGGCTGGCGAACAGCCTTTCCAAATCGATTCCTTCCTTCCGGAAAAAAGATTTCATGTCGGCGATGATGCCTGACGAATTTGCCACAATGGAATGGAAGCAACGCATGAAGCATACGACGCGCACATTACACGGGTTTCTGCCTTCCGGCTTCGCCGCCGATGTAAAGCAGATCAACGCAGTGATAAAGCAATTGCGCGCGGACGGATTTGGCAGCGGGCGGCTGGAGTTCATGTTCCTGCCCGACTATATCGAAACGTACGGCATCGATGATCTTAAGAATTCGGTAAAAGCGCTGGAGGTGGTCACCCAGTACATAAGCTGTGAATTTGCCGCGCGGCCGTTCATACTGAAATATGGCGACGATATGCTGGAAGAAATGCAACGCTGGTCGCTGCATAAGAGCCATCACGTACGCAGGCTGTCAAGCGAAGGCAGCAGGCCGCGATTGCCGTGGGCCATGGCGATACCCGCGCTGAAGGCCGACCCGTCGCCCGTATTGCCGATACTTCGTAATCTCAGGTCCGATCCGTCGGACTCCGTGCGCCGCAGTGTGGCCAATAACCTGAACGATATTGCCAAAGATCATCCCGATGTGGTGCTGATGATCGCGAAAGAATGGAAAGGTTCCGGCAAGGAGACCGACGCCGTCATCCGTCACGGCTGCCGCACGCTGCTGAAGGCGGGGCATCCCGAAGCGCTGAAATATTTCGGGCTCGACAGCCGCTGCGCGGGGCTCACCGGCCTGCAGATACATACGCCGGCAGTAAAGATGGGCGACAACCTGGAATTCAGCTTTACGGTGGAAAATCTCGACAGCAAAGAACAGAATATCCGGCTCGAGTATAAAGTATATTTTCTCCGGGGCAATGGGAAGCTTTCGGGAAAGGTGTTCAAGATCAGCGAACGTATATACCGTCCCGGAGAAAAAGCGGTGATCAGCCGCCGGCAAAGCTTCCGGCCGATCACCACGCGGAGATACTACGCAGGCGGGCATCGCGTGTCGGTGCTGGTGAACGGGGAGGAAAAGGTGGCGGGAGAGTTTGTTTTGAAATGATAAAGGACATGGACAATCCACCTTCGCCTGCCGGCTGTGGCGGATAAAGGATGCCGGACACTGAACAGGTTACCAGTGGTTTTCAAATTAATTATCAGATCAACGTCCAATTTCTAATATCCCCATCTCTCAGCTCCTCAGAGACGGCATTATCAAAGACGATCCACCTACGCCTGTAGCTACGGCTGATGAAAAAAGACACTGGACAGGATTGGGAAGTCAACATCCGGACAGTGAATGAATGTACTAAGATAATGACTTGGTAATTGTAATGATCTTTAAACCTACTAACGACTGAAGGCTAAGGACTAATTAAACAAATTCAACTGCTCCCCCTCAAACGGCTTCGCTTTTCCAAACACCGTCCGTCCGCCATACTTATACGATTCTCTCCGTTCCTTTTCAATGAGCTTATCGAAATTTTCATTCGGTTCGAAATCCTTTTCCAGCCGGGCTGCAGCTTCGTGAAGCCGGGCTATGGCGTCTCGCTTTTCAGTCTGGCCGATCTTTGCCTTATCTACCGCGGTGCGCAGCACGCTGATGGTCTCATCGTACACTTTTGTAGGAACGGGGAACGGGTGACCGTCCTTGCCACCATGCGCAAATGAATACCGCGCCGGATCGGAAAAACGCGAAGGCGTGCCGTGTATAACTTCGCTTACCAGCGTAAGCGATTGCAGAGTGCGCGGACCTACGCCTTCCTGCAGCAGCAGGTTCTCGAAATCATGAATGCCCGTTTCGTGCGCTACGGCCAGCACGGCTCCCAGGCGCTTGAGGTCTACATCTTCGGCCCTTACGTCGTGGTGCGAGGGCAGCAGCAATGTGCGGAACTCTTTGATAAGCTTGTCCGGATTGTTATGAGCAAGCGATGCAATTCCCGTGCGGGTCGGGTCAGCGTGAGCGTCGGTAAGATTGAGTATCTGTCCCTGGTTCTTGCCGTAGACGAAAGTATGCGGTTCATTTACGAACGATGTGAAGGCGCCGGAATGCCAGTGATAGCGGCGCGCCATGCCCGTACCGTCGTTCATGCCCTGCTGCACTACTGCCCATTCGCCTTCGCTGGTTACGATAAAGGAATGGAGATAGATCTGGAACCCATCCTGTATGGCGGTATTATCCACCTTCGCGGCCAGCCGGCTCGAGCGGACAAGAGCGTTTCCGTCGAGACCGGTCTTGTCGGCCATCACCATCAGCTCGCCGGGCGTATTGCGGGAATGCCGGCCGCGTCCGCCGCAGATATATATGCCAAGATCTTTCGAGAGAGGGTTTACCGATCGTTTCAGCGCGCCGATCACCGAAGTGGTAATGCCCGAGGAATGCCAGTCCATGCCCAGCACCGCGCCGAAAGCCTGGAACCAGCAGGGATCGCTGATACGCTGAAGCACCGCGGTCTTTCCATATTCCTGCACGATGGCTTCCACAATAGCGCCTCCCAGGCGGGCCATACGCTCGGCCAGCCACGGCGGAACCTTGCCGTAGTGCAGCGGAAGATCCGCATGTCCGGAACGTTTTACACCTGACAAATTTTTTGGCAATTTGATTATGTATTAAGATACGAAAAAAATCCTGAGTAGCGTATTAAGTCGTGAGATCGTAGGCGAAGAGCATTTTGGTTACCCAAATAAGTAGTGAGTCCTGAGTATTGAGTCCTGAGATCGTAAGCGAGATCATCTTTGGTTACCAGTCTCATCCGCCGAAGCCGCAGGCGAAGGCGGATGTTTAGTGTCCATCTTCCGTCATCATTTCCAGCTCATAGGGGCGGCATTATTATAGAAAATAAGATCAGATATTCCATTAAAGCCCTGTAGGGGCGACATTATAGTCAGTCCTGAGTAGTGAGTCCTGAGACAAGTACGAGATTATTTTCGGTTACCAGTCTCACCCGCCGAAGCTGCAAGCGTAGGAGGGTTATCCGCCGAAGCTGCAAGCGTAGGAGGATATCCGCCGAAGCCGCGGTCGAAGAAGCATATTCTCCGAAGGCGGAGTCCTTGAGTCTTCTAGTCTTAAGTCTTTTAGTCTTGTTCCTGCGTCCAGGGTCCAATATCCAGCGTCCGGCGTCCTCTCCAACAAATTCCACCCGCATATTGTTTAATTGAAACTAGTTATTAACTTTGTACTTCAACTTTAAAGCGTTAATAAGCTGACAATTAAATGAGTAATTACTCATCGATAATTACTAGCCTCAACTCGAAGATCGAGAAGCTCATCTTACTACATCGGAATCTGGAAGAGGAGAAAATGCGGCTCAACGCTGAGAAGCAGGATCTATTAAAAATAATTCAGGAATTAAAAATTAAAAACAACTATCTAGAAGAACAGAATAAAGCGATACGACTGGCAAAAGACATCAAGGAAGATGGAGAAAACTCCCTGGATCTGAAGCTCAAGATAAACGAGCTCGTCCGCGAGATAGACAAATGCCTGGCACTGCTGAACAGGTAAAATATACATAACACATGGAAGACCTGTCGATAAAGATCAATATTGCAAACCGCACTTATCCGCTCACGGTAAAGCCGGAGCAGGAGGAGCTTATGCGGAAGGCAGCCAAGATGATCGCCGACAGGATGAAAGTATATGAGGCCAATTACTCCGTAAAGGACCAGCAGGATCTGCTGGCCATGTGCGCGCTGGAGTTTGCCACCAAGTTCCTCGAAGCAGAAGACCGCAAGCATCATATAGATGAAGCGGTTGGCGGGCAGCTGGAAGAAATGGAACGTTTTTTATCCCAATACCTGAGCAAGTATTAGGATAGTTCCCTTTTTCGCCGTCCACCTCTTGTATGTCCCACCGGAAGGTCGCCCCTAAAACCTAAGACATATGGAAACAACAATTATTTTTGCCGTCGTGGGAGCCCTTATAGGTCTTGGCATCGGCGTATTCATAGGAATGGTGCTCCTCAAAAAAGCCAACGCGAAAAAGATCGCGGACATGCTGAAGAAGGCCGAAGATGACGGAGAAGTGATCAAAAAGGAGAAAATACTCCAGGCCAAGGAAAAGTTCATCCAGCTGAAAGCCGAGCATGAAAAGCACATCAACGAAAAGAACCGGCAGATCGGCGACGCAGAGAACCGCATCAAGCAAAAAGAGCACCTACTGACACAGAAGCTGGAAGAGAACAAAAAACGTGAGAACGAGCTCGAGCGCCTTAAAGCCTCCTATAACGACCAGCTCGAAATAGTGGAAAAACGCAAGACCGATATTGAAAAATTACATAAGCGCCAGGTACAGCAGCTGGAAACCATGGCGGGCATCTCTTCCGAAGAAGCTAAGTCGCAGCTGGTAGAAGCCCTGAAGGCCGAAGCTAAAACAGAATCTATGGCCTACATCCAGGAAATAATGGAGGAAGCCAAGAGCAATGCCACCAAAGAGGCGAAGAAAATGGTGATACAGACCATACAGCGCGTAGGCGTGGAAACCGCCGTGGAGAACGCTGTGACCGTATTCAACATAGAGAACGACGATATTAAAGGCCGCATCATCGGCCGCGAAGGACGTAACATCCGCGCGCTGGAAGCCGCTACGGGCGTTGAGATCATCATCGACGATACTCCGGAAGCCATCGTGCTTTCATGCTTCGACCCGGTACGCCGCGAGATAGCGCGACTTGCACTGCACCAGCTCGTTACCGACGGACGTATACACCCCGCCCGCATCGAGGAAGTAGTGGAAAAAGTAAAACGGCAGGTGGATGAAGAGATCATGGAGATCGGTAAACGGACAACCATCGATCTGGGTGTGCATGGCCTGCATCCCGAGCTGATCCGCCACGTGGGTAAAATGCGCTACCGCTCATCATACGGACAGAACCTGCTGCAGCACAGCCGCGAGGTAGCTAACCTCTGCGCCGTAATGGCCGCTGAAATGGGACTGAATCCTAAAATTGCAAAACGCGCGGGACTATTGCACGATATCGGAAAAGTGCCGGATGGCGACACCGAAATGCCGCACGCTATCTACGGTATGAAGATCGCGGAGAAGTACAAGGAAAAACCGGAAGTATGCAACGCTATCGGGGCGCACCACGACGAGGTGGAAATGACCACGCTGTATGCGCCCATCATTCAGGTATGCGATGCCATATCGGGAGCACGGCCGGGAGCGCGCCGCGAGATCGCCGAATCCTACATCAAGCGTATCAAGGACCTGGAAGCCCTGGCCCTCGGTTACCCCGGCGTAATAAAGACCTATGCGATACAGGCTGGCCGCGAGCTGCGCGTGCTGGTGGAATCCGATAAGGTGACCGACCAGGAAAGCGATAATCTCGCGTTCAACATTTCGCAAAAGATCCAGAACGAGATGACCTATCCCGGACAGGTAAGGGTAACGGTGATCCGGGAAAAGCGGAGCGTGGCAGTGGCTAAGTAAATTAAAAATTGAAAACTAAAAATTAAAAAGGCTGCCGATCAGCGGCCGTCTTATTTTTAATTTTCAGAGTACTTAGAAATTAGAGTCGTACGGAATCCGGTAGTGAGTGCTGAGACGGGTAACTGATCTTAACGGATTTTCAGTATATAAAAGATTTTTAGAATTATAATTCTGAGGTTGGATAGCTAAGCTGTGATAACTAAGACATGGGGTTAAATAAAGACATACGCTGGGAGCAACGTTTGGCTAATTACAACCGGGCACTGATAAAGCTGGAGTCTACAGTGGCTTTGACAGATCCTGAATGGGATGACGAGGATCTATCCGGACATTTCAGTGAACTGGAAAAAGAAGGAATCATTCAGCGGTTCGAATACATTCATGAGCTGGCCTGGAAAGTAATGAAGGATTACCTGGAGTACCAAGGCAACTCCGCTATAAACGGCTCACGCGATGCTACACGGGAAGCATATAAGATAAATCTGTTGCAGAACGCTGAAACCTGGATGGATATGATAGGCAGCCGCAACCAGACTTCGCATACCTACAATGACGAAACTGCACAGGAAATATTTCTGCGGATCATCCGGTTATATTATCCTGAGTTTATAGCCTTCCGCGACAAAATGGAAAATCTGCGGAACGACAGCCAGACAGATGTATTTTCAAGGGAAATATGAAATACGGTCTTCCGGAAGATATTATTAAAAAAATAAAGGCAGTATTCGCATCTTTTGAAGAGGTGGAACAAGTTATAATATACGGTTCACGTGCAAAAGGCAATTATAAGCCCGCATCGGATATAGACCTTACACTAAAAGGCAGTGGACTTACCACGGCAATATTGAACAAGATCAGCTGGGAGCTCGACGATCTGCTTCTGCCTTATACCTTCGATCTGTCCATTTACCATTCCATTACGCAGGCAGACCTTCTCGATCATATTCAGCGCACAGGAGAGGAATTCTACACCAGACAGCAGATTCCTCCATAACGACATGCAGGCGTTTTTTTAATTTTTAATTTTAACTTTTTAATTTGCTCTCGGTGCATATTCTCCTTGCAGACATTCTGGAAAACCATAAGCAGCTTTCCGGTTCCGATACTCCCCTCGCCCGGCGCAATTATGTGCGAAGCGTATTCGCTCTGTTCGATTACCGTTTGTTCGCATTGAGAGATGCTACCATAAAGCTGATCCTGGCGCAGCATCCGCCGTATGACGAAGCCACGGCGGCCCGCATTGTACCGTTGCTGGAACAGTATCCCCGCCTGCGCGAAAATGGCCGCGTGGAAACAGAGCTCAACCGAAACGGGTTCCTCTCGCTGCTTGCCTATACGCTTAAGCAATACTCCGGGCTTACGGGTTACACCAAAGATGTGCTGAGCGATCATCGCTTTACCGATTTCCGCTCGGCGCTCGCGCTCCGCAATCGCATTACTCATCCCCGCCCGGGAGAAAGCATGGATATTTCAGACGATGATCTTGCCTCGGTAGAAAAAGCGATGCGCTGGTGGGACGCGGTGATGAAGGAGATCGGATGGGAAGAAACAGGTGAATAATCCTGCATCACATCTCATTTTTCAGGGCGGCCGGGCGGGTCTTTCACTACTATGCTTCTCCGCTGCGCTGCGTCGCATACCGTTGCAGCCCCTGCCGCAGCATCCGTTGTAGCCATGGGCATAGACAGGTTCCACACCATCCTTATAGTTGATCTTCCGTTACCCAACGTCCCGCAGTGTCACGCCCAGGTCTTATGTCTGACGTCTGATGTCTGATGTCTCACATCTCACATCTAATTTCTATATTTACTTCCATGAAAATTGCTGCTCCAACCCGGCAAACTTCCCTTCCCGCCGCTATGCAAACGGTCCGGGCGCGCACAGAGCCCGCCTTTGCCGACAACCGGCCGGAAGCAACGGTACAACTCCGGCAGCAGGCGATCGTACAGCAGCAGCCACAAGCAGGCATTTTGCAGGCAGCCGCTCCGGCAACCGCTTCACCGCATGTAGTGCAGCTCGCCAAGGGACAGGTATATCAGAATGGATCCACCTTTGTTGTATATTCCCTGAATAGCTACGGACCGTACACTATCTACAATTATCAGCAGGTAGCCGCCTACCTGGCCGCCGGCAAAAAAATAGATTACCAGCAGTCCGGCCAGCCAAATACCGTCATCATTACGCAGATAGACGGGCATACCTTCGATGCCCAGGCGCATATCCAAAGCATCCAGTCATTAAATACGAATACGAACAATTCTTCATCCAGCAGCAGCGGCTGGACCGTAGATACCAGCTTCGGCTTTACCAATAACCTCGGGCTAAGACCTGTGGCAAAAGAACAAAAGAATGATCGCCCCATCTCCTTCGGCAGCAGCTTCAAGGTAGACTTCCAGCCGGAGATGCTGTTCCCGGGCCTCGGAAGACCCAGCCAGGAAGTGGAGATCGACAGCGGCAAATCGCATCATTCATTGCACAGCTCCGCACCTCGCTCCGACACGATGGGCAGAGGCAATAGCATAGGCATATCCTGGGAGTTGTACTACTATACCAACGACACAAGGCTGATGCGCCAGACCATTTCCCCGCAGGGAATGCAGAGCAACTACAAAAGCGCGGATTTTAAAGAGCATAGCAAGGAAGACCTGAACAAGCTTTTTGCTATGGGACGGCATGTTACCGGCAACCAGCAGTTCACGAACAACGCCAACTTTACCACAGCCAGCGCACAATGGCACAGCGAACGTGCCTTCCTTATCGCTGCCAACGAAAACGAGCTGGTAACGAACCTGGCGCAGGCCATCAACGAAGTGCTTATACCGGGCGATGAACAGATCGGTACGCCGCAACTGCTCATCATACATCTGCACTCGCATGAGAATGCCATTTGCCCTACCTGCTACAGTTTCCTCACCTCGTTTATGAGCGGCTCATGGATAACGCAATTGCAGGCGGCAGTGATAGACGGTCCCTGGATGCAGGTAAAAATGGTGACCAGCGCCGACGAACAGACAACATCAAAGGACCAGGCGAAAAAGCAGATCGCGAACAAGCAGAAATACACGCTGTACAGCGACGATGACGCCATGCATATGAGCGACGACTGGCACGATGAAAAGAAAGACGATGATGAAGACAAAGGTGGAATGGGAATGAACCCGATGCCTTCGATATTTAATTTTAATCAGCTGGGGAAGTAATGGACGCCAGATGATGGGGATTGGATACCGGACGTGGGACAATCCGCCTTCGCCTGCGGCTATGGCGGATAGCCTCCTACGCTTGCAGCTACGGCGGATGAGACTGGTAACCAAAAAATGCTCCTCGTTTACGATCTCAGGACTCACCCGGTAGCAAATTATGCTGCCGGGCTCAATACTCAGGGACTGTTTTAATATATCCATATCATTTGTCTGCAGACGCGGCCGGGATTGGAGCGGCATCCCTTGGACGCGAAACGAAAAGAAACAATTTTACAGGATGATCTGCCGGAGATAAGGGAAGGTTAGCCTCCGCAAAAGCTTCGTCGGACAAGGATACAGCGGAAAGCCCGAACAGCCGCCCAAAGGATCTAAAGGGCTAAATATTAACAACTAATGATTATCTTCGATCCGTAACCCAAACCGATTTTACTATGGCAAAAGCAATTCTCCGCCACGATCCCTCTCTCACACCTGAGCAGCTTTTCGATCTGCTGAAGAAGCATTACGGCCCTATGGGCTACGAAGTAGGCGAATCTGCTCTCATCGGCGCACAGTATTACATCCGCAAAAGCGCATTCCTGGGCGCTACGGTGAAGCTGCGCCAGCGCGACGATTCCACTACGGTAATGGTGAACGGGTACGCTCCTTCGCCGGCAGTGCGCATCTTACTTTCCGGGCTGCTGCTGATCATCATCATGATGCCCAAATGGCTCCGCTTTGCAAAAGAGGTGAAAGAATATCTCGAGGCATCGCCGCTCGGAAACGGAAGGCTTAGTTCTGCGACTTAATTTTCGTAAGCTTTAACGGACAGGGAAATATAACCGGAATGTTGCGCCCACACCGGGCTGCGATTCCGCGTGAATATATCCTTCGTGGTTCTGCATGATCTTTTTGCAGATGGCCAGGCCTATTCCCGTGCCTTCATATTGCGAACGGTCGTGCAGGCGCTGAAATACTTCGAATATCTTATCGGCATAGCGCTGCTCGAAACCGATACCGTTATCGCTTATGGCTATTTCGGTGTAGCCTGCCTGTTCTGCATCTTCCAGGTGTGGTATATCCCTTGCGCCTACCTGGCGTACGTTTATCGTAATGACCGGAGCAACGTCCGCTTTCCGGTATTTTATTGCATTATGCACGATATTGGTAAAAAGCTGGTTCAGCTGAAAGCCCACGCCCGGTACCACCGGCATCTGATCTGCATGGATAGTAGCGCCGGACTCTTCGATGCTTTCGTGCAGCGAGCGGCGTACATCCGATAATACAACATTCAGGTCTATGCGGTCGAAATGGCGGCCAGACGTATGCGTGCGCGAGAACTCAAGCAGGTCGTCCAGTAATTTCTGCATGCGTTGCACAGCACGCAGGATGCGCTGGAAGTGATCCATTGCCGGCGCCGATAATGTGGCGTGCTCCGTATCCATAATGCGGTTGCTGAACAGCATGATCTTCCGCAGCGGCTCCTGCAGGTCGTGGCTGGCTACATAATTGAACGACGACAGCTCGCGGTTGCTTTGCTCCAGCTCTTTATTCAGCTCATTCAGCTTCTGGGCCGTGCGTACCATTTCGGTGGTATCGTGCGCTATTATCAGTATGCCGGTAATATCCTCTCCCGTTTTGCGTAAGGGTACAAAGAACGCGTCATAATATCCGTCGCGGCTTGCATATTTCTGGTTGACCACGTGCAGCTCTTCGCCCTGCAGCACGGCGAGAAAACGCTTCTTCATCGCCTCAGCCCATTCGGGATTGTTATTGTACGGCATCGACTCTATGAGAGAGCGGCCGAGAATATCTTCTTTTCGCACGCCGGTATGCAGCTCGCACTGGCGGTTCCATACGGTTACACGGAAATCGCTGTCGTAGGCAGACACCATGCCGGGGCTGTTCTCGATAAGCATTTCCGCAAAGTTCTTTTCCTGCTCCAGCTGGTGCCGCAGCTCGTACGCTTCGGTCACATCCTGCGTGGTACCGATCAGCTTATATACTTTTCCTTCGTGATCGGCCAGCGCTTCCCCTCTCGACTGAAGCGTGCGCACCTGCCCGTCGCTCCATACCACGCGGTGATCGAATTCATAAGGCACCTGCTCTTCCAGGCAGCGCTTTACATGATGCGTGATCATTTCCCTGTCATCGGGATGCACTATCGACAAATATCTTTCGTACGTGATGGGGCCGCCGGACGGATCAATGCCGAAGATGCGGTACATCTCGTCAGACCAGTTCACCTTGTCGTGAAATACCTCCCACGACCAGTTGCCGATATGCGCAATGGCCTGCGCCTGCTTATAAAGCTCTTCGTTCCGCTCCAGCCGCTTTACCATGTAATGGCGATCGGTCACATCCATTACGGTGCCTTTCAGGCCCGCAGGCTTTCCGTCCTCGTAGTACACTACGGCTTTAGACCATAGTACTTTTTCGTTGCCGTTGCGGACATAGCGGAACTCGCATTCATAGTTTCCATCGCCGTTGAACGCTTTATCCAGGTTCTCCTGCACGCGGGCACGGTCCGAAGGATGTACAAAGCTCATAAACCAATCGAGCGTGTTATCTTCAAAATTGTCCAGCTCAAATATCTTGTACATTTCGGGCGTGTTGGTTGAATTCCGGCCCGAAATATCCCATTCGAAGCTGCCCAGCCGCGCTATGGCCTGGGCTTCCAGCAGCTGCGCTTCCTTACGGTGCAGGCGGGCTTCTATCTCCTTTTCTTCGGTTACATTCAGTGCAAAGCCGAGTATCTGGCTTGTGCTTCCATCCACCGCTTTGCGGAAGCTGGAGACGTAGTTCCGGATCCAGCGGTAGCTCCCCCATTTATCCATTACCCTGCATTCGTAGGAAATGATCCTGCCTTCCTCGAGCGACTGTACCTCTTCCAGCTTTTTCAGCGTGACCGGAAAATCGTCGGGATGCAACAGGCGGAACAGCAGCTCTTCTCCCATCTGGCCGAGCTCGTCGCGGGTATACCCCATGTAGTCGCGCACTTTCATATTGGTATAAATTCCCTTGGCGCGCATCATATCATACACGTACACAATGCCGGGCATCGTATCGGTGATCCTTTCGATAAAATGAAGATGGCGGCTGATCTCCGCTTCCTGTATCTTCATAAAGCTTTTGAATGAGAGCGTTTCCCTCCGCTGCAGGTAGCGGTCTATCTCCTGCATAATGCCGGTAGCATGATTGATATCCGCGGTATACCCGGGAAGGAACTTCAGGAAAGAGGCCTTGGTAAGATAACCTGACAAAGTGATATCTTCCGCCACAATATCTTCCTTCGACATCATCTCGAGCTGGTTTTCGAGCCAGCGCTGGTTTGTTATATCGATATACTCGTCGAGGCTATTGGAGATCATAGCTTGCAATAGCTCAGGCTGCGACTGTTTTACTCCCATTTCAAGCAACTGCTCGTCAGTAAGATGGTTAAAAAAACGCAACGCAGGCAGGCTTACTTCGCGTGCAATGCGGATCTGCTCCTGCACCAGTTCCTCCAGCCTGTAATCGAGCAGGAACCTGGCATAGTCCGGAAGATGACTGAAATATAGTTTTTCACTTCCGGTCCTGGTAATGTCTTTTTGTTCTGATTCCATGTCAACAACTCAGCATAATGACTCATTTACCATTTCGGGCAAAAAATCCATTTGACCAGCAAAACCGGCCGGGACAAGCGCCTTGAAATAGTAAACATCTCCTTTAAGTGGTGAGTAAAAAGATGATTTCCGAAGATAGCTAATTTCAGTTATTTGTCAAAATGCGGGATGAACCCCGGCCAGGGCTGGTTTACGCCGGGTCGCCGGCTGCGATCATTTCCCGGGACACATCTCCGGTCGCCATGCTTCCCGCTCCTGTTATTGCGTTGTTGTCTATGATAATATCGGCAGTATCAGCGCGCAAAGGCCGCTGGTTTAATCGTCCCACCCGGAAGACCGCTTCATTTTATTTTTTCCGAAGTTCAGTCCTACCTGAGCGTACATGGTAAATATGTACCCGAGAGTCATCCTGCGGTTAGCTTGCCCAAGGGCGTAATACGGATCGTCCAGCCCGTACGGAGGCAGGACAATGCCCAGATCCAGGCCATAATCGAACGTCACGATATTGGAAAAAATATGCTGTCGTCCGAAAGAGTTGATGATATAGGCGGTTGCACCGACAGGTTCATAGGAATAGGCGGTAAAATTTTCCGCGCGGTCATCAAGCTGGATGATATGTGCGCCCGCTTCGATCTTATAATAGTTGCCTACCGGCGCCACATAGTTGCCGAAGAACGTCCGGAAGTAAAAGCCGATATCCAGGCCGTTCACGCCCATCAGCGCATTCTTGGAAGTCAAAGTTACAGGATTTGTCAGCGTTACTCTCGAAGCTACCGGCGCATAGTGAAATGCAAAACCTACGGTCGATTTACGCGTTACCACATAATCGAGATTGAGATGATAGCGGGCAAATAATCCGTAAAAATCGATCCAGTTGCCACCGATATCCGCATTGGCATATACGGGCTGGAAAAATGCCGGCATAAAAGAGGAACCGAGCTTTACGCTGAATTTTTTGCCCACATACCCCGGCACCTGGGAATAGGATATATGCAACACGCAAGCGGCCGCCAAAAGAAGAATTAATTTTTTCATCAGGTCTGGAGATTTAGGTTATTCTGGGTTCTGGCTTTTCATCCGCAACAGGATGTCGAAGATCTGCGAGTTCACAAATCCGCTTCCGTCTTTGGCCCGGATCTCCACCACATCGGAGAAGGAAAGCTTTCCTGTCTGCACATTGAATACAGGGAAATACAGCAGCGTGGTATAACGCGGCGTTGCTGCCTTGTAAATGGCGTACGGAAGATATGGCCACAGGAAAAGGCCCAGGTACACATTGAGGAAAGTGGCTACGGCGGGGCGCGGCTCCACGAAAAGAATGGAACCGGGCATGCTTACATACGGCGAACCATGCGCCTCGGCAAAGCCTGCCAGCTCCTGGTAATCGGTGGGAATGATAGCGATCTTGTCATCATGCTCGTACCGCTCTTCAAAGAAATTGGTGATGAGGCAAACCTCGTTGTACAGGTCCACGTCTTCCGACCCGATCTCGTTCCGCTTCAGCACCTCGGAATCCACGTTGGCTTCTTCCGAAAGATACCTGAGATTGTAAATGAACCGTTCTTTCTTCTCTTCGGAAGCCACCAGCATATCTTCTTTTTTCTTGCGCAGGTCTATCTTATAGCTGAATGGCTCGAAATAAACGATCTTATCGATCGGCTCGTCCAGGTCGCGCTTTTCGGCTTCGTATGTCGGCCGCTTTTTCTTTTTCCCGGTAGACGAAGTAGTTTTCTCCTCTTCCTTTTCTTCGCCGTCCACTTCCGTGGCGTTCTCGTCGCGCTTGTCCCAGTGCTCGTTAAAGCGTTTCACGAATTCGTCGTCCTGCAGCAGGTCTACAAATCCGTAGCGGCCGAACTCCAGCGCGTCGTCCTTCTTTTTACTTTTTGTCTTGATCCTGGAATATTTATTCTTCACCGTGTCGGTATCGGTGGTCTTTGTTTGCGATGTATCGCGGGGCGCATTTTTCAGCGAGTACCGGTTGAGGCTGTGCACATTTACCACCTGGCTGAACAGCTCATCCGCCAGCTTCGACAGCTCCATGTCTTCGGGGAACTGCCTGTGCGCACGCCAGGTGTAATTCAGCGCGGTAAGCGTAAGATCTTCCTTCCCGATCTCTTCGATCAGGTTGTTCACCTGCTGCTGGTTGCCCATTACTTTTTTCGGCTTATCGTGCACGCGCGAAAGCTTTTTCGCATTGGTGTAGGTAGCAAGTCCGTATAACGATTTCGCCACGATCTTCTTCAGGTATTTGCTGGATGAATCTTCTTTCAGCAGAACATAGGCGCTGTACAATGCCTTTTCATACTCGCGCTCCAGCAGGTGCAGGCGGCAAAGCTCGTACCGGCTGATCTTGCGCATGGTCAGGAACTCGTCCTTAGAAACAATGAACTCGCTGCGGCCCTGGTCCTGCTTGCCCCCCAGGAAGGCCGACATTTCCGATTTGCGTCGCGCCAGGTTGGGATGCGTGCTTTCTTCGTCGTCTTCGTTCTCTTCCACTTCGATCGGCGCTATCTCTTCAAGAAAATAATTCGGAGGAAACACGAGATACTCCGTTTCCAGGAACGCTTTTTCGAATGCGATCTCCTCGAAAGGAAAGTCGCTGTACTTAAGCACATCGTAAGCCTCGTCGATGCTTTTGATGGAATACGCAGTGCGCAGGTACAGCTCGGCGCCCCCGAGATCCGCGTCCAGCTCCTTTTCGCGCGAGTGGCGGAACAGCGTGAGCTTCTTCTCGTCGGAGCTTATCTTACGGTAGCGTCTATAATCGCGCTCTATGGTCTTGCTCTTTTTATAGCTTTCGAATACGTGCTTGTCGCGGTAGTGCACAAATTCGTGCGCCAGGATGAATGCCAGCTGCGCCTCGCTGGTGAGCTGCGCCAGCAGGCCCGTGGTCACGAAGATCATGTTCTCGTTTATCGCGTAGGCATTGGCGTCGGAGCTTCGCAGCAGCACCACGCGGATCTGCTCGTCCACGTTATTGGCGCGGAGCACTTCAGTCATCACTTTGTTCAGGTAAGCGGAAACGGGATCGTTGAACACCAGCGCGCCGCTGCGCAGAAAGCTGTTCAGCGAGTTCGCTGTTTCGCTGATGAACTCGGATTCATCATCCTTTTGCTTTTTTTTCTTCTTTTTCTTTTTGGAGGAAGTCTGCTTTTTCGAGACAGGCTTATACACCGATTCGGAGAATTCTTCGGGCAGAGTGCCGGAAGAGCGGAGTACTTTATAGTCGTTAAAATCTATCTGCTGGGCAGAAATAATAGAATAGGAAGCTATAAATAGCAGCCATAGTAAAAAGTTTCGTTTCATAAGGTTTAGGCGTCCTTTTGGTCACGGCAAAATTAACCAAAAAACTTTCGGAACAAAGACGTACAAAAAAAATTGGCAAATTAATGCAGATCAGTAATTCAAGAGGCGCTCCATTGCGACCGCAACTTTATCTGTATTCGGCAGCATAGTGTGCTCGAGCGTCGAGTTCAGCGGGATGGCCGGCATCTTTTCAGCGCCTACCAGCTCTACGGGTGCATCGAGATAACGGAAGCACTCATGCTGGATTCGGCCCGCAAGCGCTTCTGCAAAAGAATTGCGAAGCACTTCTTCAGTCACCACCATGCATTTGTTATGTTTTTTCACCGAAGCGAAAACGGTTTCCTCATCCCATGGATTGAGCGTGCGCAGATCGATCACTTCCACTCTTCCCGCGGCTGACGGAAGCTTTGCGGCGGCATTCTTTGCCCAGTACACGCCCATACCGTAGGTAATAACGGTGATGGTCTTTCCCCTGCGCGCTTTTTCGTCGTCCGCGGCCAGCGCGATACGCGCCTTTCCGAACGGAATGATATAATCTTCGTCAGGCTCGATGGTACGCGCCTCTTCGGTGCCTTTCATCTTACTCCAGTATAAGCCTTTGTGCTCGAATATCACCACGGGATTCGGATCGTAATATGCGGCTTTCAGCAATCCTTTCAGATCGGCGCCGGTAGAAGGATACGCCACTTTGACGCCGTGTATGTTGAGCACTACGGATTCCACGCTGGAAGAATGGTACGGGCCTCCGCTTCCGTACGCCCCGATAGGCACGCGCAATATCATGCTCACCGGCCATTTGCCGTTCGACAGATAATTGGAGCGGCTCACTTCGGTGAAGAGCTGGTTCAGCCCCGGCCAGATATAATCGGCGAACTGCACTTCCACGATAGGCTTCAGTCCTACGGCCGACATTCCCACCGTGCTGCCTACGATGAACGCCTCCTGGATGGGTGTATTAAATACACGATCGTCGCCAAACTGGCCGGCGAGGGTTGCGGCTTCGCGGAATACTCCCCCCAGCCTACGGCCCACGTCCTGCCCGTAGAACAGGCATTCCTTATGTTTTTCCATCAGCTCACGTATCGCGAAGAGCGCGGAATCCACCATCACGGTCGGCTGCTTGCCGGCAGGCTCGCGGTTTCCTTTTTCTTCGGTTACGGGCGTGGGAGCAAATACGTGCGTGTACAGGTCTTCCGGCCGTGGATCTTCGGCCTGCAGCGCACGCTGGTAGTCGCCGGATACTTTCTTTACGGCTGCTTCTTCTATGGCGGCGAGCTCGTGCTCTTCGATCCCCGCGTCGAGCAACTGCCTGCGGTAGCGCGGTATCGGATCGCGGCGGAAATGCTCCTCCAGGTCGTGGCGGTACCATTCCTTGCGCACGCCGGAAGTATGGTGGTTGAGCAGAGGCACTTTTGCGTGGATCATGAACGGACGGCGCTCCGTGCGCATCAGCCCGATCACTTCGCGAACGGTGATGTACGAGGAAATGAAATCGCTGCCGTCGATGGTGCGGACTTCAAGTCCCTTGAAACCGCGGGCGTACTCGGACGCGTCCATAGCCCGTATCTCTGCGGCATTGGCCGAAATATCCCATTCGTTGTCCTGCACCAGGTAAATGATCGGAAGCTTTTTGAGCACGGCCATCTGGAAGGCTTCGGCAACTTCTCCTTCGGTAATGCTGGCGTCGCCGAGCGAGCAAACCACTACAGGCTTTTCGTCCGGATGTGTTTCGATACCCGTCAGCTCCCTGTATTTAAAGCCCAGCGCCACGCCCGTGGTGGGAATGGCCTGCATGCCCGTAGCGGAGGACTGGTGCGGTATTTTCGGTTTATCCGGATCGTTGAGGCTGGGATGGCTGTAATACGTGCGGCCGCCGGAAAACGGATCGTCGCGCTTAGCCAGCAGTTGCAGCATCAGATCGTACGGCTGCATGCCTATGCCCAGCAAGATGGAATCGTCGCGGTAATACGGCGAAACGAAATCCTGTGGCCTGAGCTGCAGCGATAACGCAAGCTGTATGGCTTCGTGGCCTCGCGATGTGGCGTGCACGTACTTCGCCGTTACAGCGCTGTTCTTCTCATATATCTCTGCCATTGCCTTGGCCGTGCACATCAGCTCCCAGGCGCGGATCAATACGTCGTACGATATATGCTGTCCTTGTATCTCCAGTTGTTTCGGATCGTTCACCAGTTCCATTTTTCAGATATGGTAATGAGCAAAGATATAAAAATGTGGAGGAACCCGGACGCTGGACCCTCCAACGCCTCCGATCAGAACTTTAGACTTTTAGACTCTAGACTTCCAGACTCTAGATTCAGGACTAATTTGGTAACTACGATGATCTCATAACAATCTCAGGACTCTACTCAGGACTGAGGACTGATTTTGGTAACCGAAAATGATCTTTCAACGATCTCACTACTCACCCGGTAGCAAATTATGCTGCCGGGCTCAGGACTCACTACTATTTTTGGTAACCAAAAATGATCTCGCAACCGATCTCAGGACTCAATACTCACTACTCACGACTGGATAATGTCGCCCCTACAGGGCTCGAATTATCTCTTTCCCCCGCAGGGCCAAAGGCTCCTGCGGGGCTATCATAATGCCGCCCCTATGGGGCTTATGCTAAGCGGATATCCGCCTTCGCCTGCAGCTTCGGCGGATGAAACTGGTAACCAAAAATGATCTTGCTTCCGGTCTCAGGACTCAATACTCACTACTCAGGACTAAAAGAACTGCTACCTCAAAAGCGTGATCAGCGTGCTTTTCGTCACATCCTCCATCACCTCGCATTCCTTGCGCATATCCACGACCAGGTAATATGTGCCCTCGGGTACGGGCTGGTTGCTGAATGTGCCATCCCACTGGAAACCTACATGGTTACTGGAAAACACCACGGCGCCCCAGCGGTTGAAGATATTCACGCGGAAGCCGACCGTATTGTCGAAAATGCCGTGTATGGAATACGTGTCGTTGATAGAATCGCCATTCGGCGTAAACGCGTTCGGCAGGAAGATCTCGTCCATCTGCGAGCCCTTGAGGCTCACCTGGAACGAATCGGTGACCGACTCGCCGCAGAAAGAGACCGTAACATAGTAATTCCCGCTTGCCCCGATGGTTACGGATGAAGTGGTCTCTCCCGTGCTCCACAGGAAATCCGCCCCGGGAAATTCATCTTCCAGGCTCACCGTTACCGAATCGTCGGTACAGCCGCCTTCGATGAGGCCGAGCGTTTCATCCAGCGGGTACGGCGCTGTAAAATGAATGGTATCGCTCACATTGCCGCAGGAGCCCAAAAGAGTTACGTAGTACATTCCGGGAGCGCTAACGGAAAATGAAGCGCCGGTGGAATTATCCTGCCAGTCGTATCCCAGCGCATCCGGATGAGTAGCGTCGAGCAGAACGGTCGCCCCGGTACAGAGCACCTGGTCGGCTCCGAGATTCACCTGGGGAATGCTGCCCGGCGTGATATGTATGGTATCTGAGGCCTGGCCGCAGGCATTGATGACGCGCACGTAATATGTGCCCGGAGCATTCACCTGGAAGGTCTGCAATGTGCTGCTGTTCTGCCAGAGATACTGTGAACCGGGATTACCGGCGTTCAGGAGAATATTTACACTTCCGCAGGTGAGCGTATCGTTGCCGAGATCGACCACCGGCGCGGTTTGCTGGATCACGTGAATGGTATCGGAAACGGAACCGCAGGAATTGGTTATGCGGACATGATAAGTGCCGGGCTGGTTAATGGTGAAAAACGAGCCTGCGCTTCCGTTCTGCCATAGGTAAGTCGCTCCGGCTTGCGCTACGTTCAGCGGGATATTCACCGCGCCGCAGATCATGGTGTCATTGCCGAGATCCACCGCCGGCAGGCTTCCCTGCTGCACGTGTATAGTATCGGATACCGAACCGCAGGAATTAGTGACGCGTACATAGTACGTGCCCGGCTGGTTTACCAGGAATGAAGAAGATGTGCTGCTGTTCTGCCATAAATAGGTCGCGCCGGTTTGCGCCACATTCAGCGGCAGATTAATTACGCCGCATACCAGCGTATCGTCGCTAAGATCGGCTACAGGAAGATTTCCCTGCTGCACATGTATGGTGTCGGATATTGAGCCGCAGCCATTGGTGACGCGAACGTAGTACGTGCCCGGCTGGTTTACCAGAAACGTGCTGTTCGCGCTTCCGTTCTGCCACAGGTAGGTTGCGCCGGCCTGCGCCACGTTCAGCGGAATATTGATTGTTCCGCACACCAGCGTGTCGTTGCCAAGGTTTGCCACAGGCTGATTGCCGGGATAGACATGCAATGTATCGGATACCGAGCCGCAGGAATTGGTGACGCGCACATAGTACGTGCCCGGCTGGTTCACGAGGAATGTGCTGTTCGCGCTTCCGTTCTGCCACAGGTAGGTGGCGCCGGCCTGCGCTACGTTCAGGGGAAGAAAAATATTGCCGCATATTGTCGTGTCGTTCCCGAGGTTCACGGCCGGCAGCGGCTGTATGCCGATCTGTATCGTATCGCGGTCGGTGCAGCCCCCGGAAGTGACGGCCACATGATATGTGCCCGAGCCGGTGGCGGTAAATGTCTGCGACGTGCTGCTGTTCTGCCAGAGATATGTTGCTCCGGGATTGCCCGCGTTCAGCACTACGGAGGCGGAACCGCAGATGGATGTATCGTTGCCGAGGTTCACAACAGGGCCCGGCAGCATGTTCACCTGCACGGTGTCCTTGTCCGTACAGCCGTTCGCATCGGTTACCGTAACGATGTACTGTGCGTTGCCGGAAGGGGAAGCAATGGGATTGGCGCATCCGGTGCAGCTCAGCGAAGGCGAGGCGTTCCACTGGTACGAAACGCCGCCGGTAGCGTTCAGCTGCGCGGTGTTGCCGGCACAGATGTTCTGATCCGCTCCGGCATTGGCAAACTGCGGAGGCTGGCCTGTAATAAGAATATTGTCGAAGTAATAATTTTCGTCGTTCGCTTTATTTCCTGTGGTGATCTGTATGGCGATGGTATTACCCGATAATCCGTTCACCGAAAAAGTTCCCGGCAGCGAATTGGAGCCGCAGATGTTTGCAAACTGCACCCAGGCTCCTCCGTTGATGGAGTAATAACCTACGATCTCGTCGTGGCTGGCGGCGCCGCCTCCGCATTCCATAGTGCCGGTATGGCGCGCGGTAAAGCTTACGGTTACGTTGGAATAACACTGAATATTGAATGCCTGTGTAGTGAACGTATTGAGGTTGTTCGATCCCGGCCCTTCGATGTCGTTGCAGCGGAACTCGCCGTTGAACACGCCCCAGTATGACTGGCCGGCGTTACAGCCAGGGCTGCCGTCGTCGGCATCGGCGGATGTAGTTGTCCACGTGGGTGCATTCTGGGTGGTGCAGTTGCCATACGAGCTGAAATTTTCATTATAGATCGTGATGGTCTGCGCCGATCCCTGTACATACCATAAAACAAAAAGAAGACTCAGAGTAAAACAGAACTTCATACTTTATTTCTTTTTCCGGTTTTGATTTTCTTCTGCCAGCCACTTTCTCGCCTTCGTTTCGCTGTCGAACACCCTCACATCAAATCCTCTTTCCTGAGCTGTTTCCATGTGCTCACGTGCCGACATTGCGCTGAAAATATTGTCCGACGGAATGATGGCGGTCTTTTCCAGCCCGGCGGCCGTTACTTCGGGTAGCCATTCTTCCAGTATCCAGCGGTTCGAATCATTCCACGGTCCTTCTTCCAGCCGGCTGTCTACGAGCAGCAGGCGCCTGCGGTGCTTCCGCACGAATTCCAGGATGAGCGCCGAGCCCTGCATCACCTGCTCCACACCGGTGTAACCGATCCAGGAGCAATGCACCAGCGCATGCGTGGGATCATCCTTTACCTCAAAGAACGCATCGGTGGATCCCGGATCGCGGAAAAGTCTTTTCTCAGGCATAAAAAGTAAACTGCGCAGCAAATGTACGCCCTCTGTTTACAGGCTTTTTGGAAAGATATTCCAAACTGTAACATATATTAAAAGAATAATACTGCCTTAAAAGAAATTTAATGTTCCCTGTTCCTTTTACACAAGGCTGCGGAACAGGTGCTGGAAGGGAATGGCTTCGAAACCGATCGTGGAAAAGTTCGGTTTTTCCTTCAGCAGCCGCTCTTCCCATATTTCCGTTCTTGCCACGGGCGCGTCTCCGCCATGCCTGGCGTACAACAGCAGAAGCTGGTAGAAGCATTTTACGCGGTAATGATAGGTAGTATCGATATGCTTGCTCATGTACTTGCGGAACGTGTCGAGCCGGTGCAGCGCCTCTTCGAAATTACGGTTCAGGCACAGCCATACGATCTCCGTAAGATACAATGTAATATTCCAGCCTTTTTTATCCTTGCGGATCGTTTCCGTTTCTCCCGCCGACCGCCAGAAATCATCCGGGCCTTTGTCCGCTCCAACTTTGTGGCCAAGCAAGCCGAACTGCAACGCGATACAGTTCCATATCGCTTTCTGACCATCGTCGAGCATGCGGAACCGCGCATGGTTCAGCACAGCGGCGGCAACCTGGGCGGCGTCGGCTATTCTTCCCGACCACGCGAGCACAATGCATTCGGTCTGCCGGATCCGGAACCAGTGGTTGTAATTGTTGTCGATAAAATACAGCGCGGCGAACCGCAGCATCTTCAGCGCTTCGTCATATTCTCCGCGGTATACATAAGCCCTCGTAAGGTTCATGCTCAGCTCGGAAAGTATCTCCGGCGTTATCAGGTGCATGTTCTTCCGCAGCCGGCTCTCTATGCTCTTCCATGTGGCAATGAAGCGGTCCGTGTTTCCTTCGTCCTTCCGGTCGTGCTCTATCAGCATCGCCTGGAGCTTCGCCGAAAGATAGCGGAGCCGCAGCGTATCATCTGTCTCTCTCGCCTGTTCCAGCTCTGCGCTGTATTGCCGGCATTCTTCCAGCTCTTTTTCGGTAAGCGAATGCCTGCGCTGAATGTAAGAGGCGATAACGGAAAAATAAGTTTCCGCTTGGTTCTCTTTTTTTATCTTCTTCAGCAGGCGCACCATCTTCCTGCGGCATTGCACCAGCTTTACGGTAGTCCCGGTTTCGCGGTAGCAGCCGATCAGCAGCGACAATGCCTCGTACTGTAGCAGCAGCTCCTGGTAATGGCCGGCCCTGATGGCCACGGAGCGGATAATACGGAACGCCTCGTGCAACGAACCGTTGAGCATAAGAAAACGGCCCGTCATCAGCCGGTTGCGCAACTGGTACACATCATCGAGGTTCTTGTGCGTATGATGCCACGATACGCTTTGCAGCAGCAGCCCGCGCAGCAGATCTTCCTGCAGCCGGAACTTGAGCATGCGGAACGCCGAACCGGGCTCTTCACCGTACAGCTCGCGCACCATTTCCTCTTCCGTCACGGAAGCGTCGCCCAACAGCTCCAGCAGCTTCTGCATTTTGCCTTCCTGCGTGCTTATCTGCAAAGGCCAGTTATGTTTTTTGAAGATCTCGGTGAGCTCGCGCAAATGATCCATAAATTCCGGTATGATATCTGTAAGAAGAGGCTTGTTACGGCCGTGGGAATTTATAAGAAAAATGATTTCATTTGTATTAAATACATATTACCATTTTATGAGAAAGACTGCATTCCTGTTACTGACCCTTGTCCTTTCTACCGCAGCTATACTGCCTGCTCAGAAAAAGCAAAAGAAGACCAAGCTGGAAGACGGCATATATGCCAAAATGATCACTCCTTCCGGAGATATCCTTCTGCAGCTTCACTATGATAAAGTTCCGATGACAGTAGCCAACTTTGTGGGACTGGCCGAAGGAAAGATCCCCAACACGGCGAAGCCGCTGGGAACGCCTTATTACGACGGACTGAAATTTCACCGCGTGATAAGCCTGGCCAACGGCGACAAGCAGGACTTCATGATACAGGGAGGATGCCCGCTCGGTACCGGAGCCGGCGATCCGGGCTATAAGTTCAAGGATGAGTTCCATCCCGACCTGAAGCATGAGGCAGGCGTGCTGTCGATGGCCAACGCGGGCCCCGGCACAAACGGAAGTCAGTTCTTCATCACCATCGTGTCGACATCGTGGCTCGACAACAAGCATACTGTGTTCGGAAAAGTAATAGAAGGAAAAGATGTGGTGGACAAAATGAAGAAAGGCGAAACCATCACAAAAGTGGAGATCATCCGCGTGGGAAAAACGGCGAAGAAATGGGATGCGGCCAAAACCTTCAAGGAACTGAGCGGCGTGGAAGTGACCAACCCGAAGACCAACTGATCCTGCTAAACCTAAAACAACTATACCATGCGAACCATTTCTTTATTTGTAGCAGCGCTGCTGCTGAGCACCGCCTCATGCGGCCTGATGGAATCGAACGCCGAAAAGATCGCCGGCAGCTATAGCGGCAACTATTCGTCATCGCTTCCCAACAGCACAGGCATCGGCACGGCTACCGTAACTCCGGACGGCGATAACGTGGACATCGTATTCACTTCCGACGACAACCCGGATATCAATATCCAGGATCTTTCGGTAAATTTCTACGTGGCTACCTACCAGCTCGAGCTTCCTTCCTCATCTTCGGAATCGATCTCGGCGGCCGTTACGAACGACATGCTGTCGATCGCGTATAACGGGGGAACCTATTCGCTCTCTTTCAACGGAAACAGGAACTGATCCTTTACAACACGATCACCGGAAAGGCTGCCCACCGGCGGCCTTTCCTTTTTGGAAGAATTTTCCTGAAGATTTTTTTGTTATTTTAGGCCTGTAAACTCGAACGCCTTTATGAAAAAACTATCCTTCCTTTTTCTCACGGTCTTTATCATGGCTTGTGGCGCAGATCCCGCTCAGGATGTGGTGGGAACCTATAACGGGCAGTTCTCCTGGGTCGGTGTGGGCAACGGCGAAATGCAGGTGAGCCTTACAGCTCTCAGCGATAATATGCTGCGGCTGAACATGGCTGCGGCCGGCGTGCCGCCGATCATGGTAAACGGCGTGGGGGTGAATGAGCAGACCCAGGGCAACTACGGGCTTACTTTCTCCAACCAGATCTATACGCTGGCAGGCGCTATAGACGAGACCAACCACATGACCTTCCAGTATACAGGCGATACAATATCCATGACGTTTGCGGGAGTAAGGCAGTAGCCGTTATGGTTACGGCCGGCTGATCTTTATACGTTTGGCCGTGTCTGTTTCGAACTTACCGCCAAGATCCTGGTCGGTGCCGTCGTGCGCCCAGAATTCCACTTCTATCATCAGCTTTTTCAACATCCATTTAGCCTGGTAATAATCGTAGCTGACATTCTTTTTTTCGGTGGGCTCGCCCCAGAGGCTTACACATTTGGGATAGGTATCGCCAAGCCCGATGCCATACACTTTGCCGGTAAAATGCTTTCCGCCTTCGAACCACGAGCATACCAGCGCGGTGACGGTTTGCTGCGCGGCGTCCACATATACGATCACGCCTTTGTCGAAATAGGTGTAGAAATTATCGCCCGTGCGATCGGGAACGCCCATGGCATTCTTAGCGGGCTGCCAGGCCTTGCCTACCTTTACCGGCAGCGTGTACGCAAGCTTTTCGGCCGAAGAGCAACCCGAAAGTATAAGTGCAGAAAGTACACTGAGGATGATAAGGCAGCGCTTCATCATCCCTGCTTTATCTTCTGGATGGTCTGCTTGGCAAAATCGGAAAGGATCAGCCTTCCGCTGATCTCCGCGCGCTTTTCGAGAAGCGTGTCCCAGTCTTCGGTACCGCTCCACATTACTGCTTTCAGCTCTTTCATGGCGTCTGGACTACTGGAGGCAAGCCGCTTCGTCAGCGCCGCTACGGCAGCGTCAAGCTCCTGTACGGACGGGTAAACATCCATGAACATCCCCTTTTCTTTCGCCCATGAGGCGTCTCTCCATTCTGTGGCATTAACGGCAAGCGAGTCGAACGCAGAAGTTCCTACTTTACGTTCCACCGCAGGCCCAACCACGAACGGGCCGATGCCTACCGCCAGCTCGCTGAGCTTTACAGATGCGGCTTCGGCAGCCAGGCAATAATCTACCGAGCAGGCTACTCCTACTCCGCCGCCTACGGCTTTGCCCTGTATGCGGCCGATGACGAATTTCGGCGCCTTGCGGATAGCGTTGATCACGCGGGCGAAGCCCATGAAAAATTCTTTTGCAGCGGCAGGCTCTTCCAGTGTCAGCAGCTCGTCGAACGAAGCGCCGGCGCAGAAAGCTCCCGTGCCTTCGCTCTGCAGCACGATCACTTTTATGTCATCGTTGCTTCCGAATTCCAGTATGGTCTGTGCCAGCTCTTTCAGCACTTTGCTTGGCAGCGAATTGCTTTTGGGATGATGAAAGCTGATGGTTCCGATCCCGTTTGCGATGGCCGTTTCGATCCCGCCCTGTACAATGATGTTTTCCATATATCCTTAAAGCGCCTTTTTAATTTTGAATTTTTACTTTTTAATTATCTATTCCTCTTTTCTCTGTACCAAAGTCAGGATCGTTGCCAGCGCCACGGTCTCACCCGTTTCATCATACACATCCACCTGCCATTTTACGATGCCGCGCGGGATCTCGTCTTCGGTCTTTTTCTCCTGGTAGATCTTTTCCTTTACGGTAAGCCGCACGCCGATGGTAGCGCCTACATATACCGGCTTTATGAAGCGGCATTCGTCCAGCCCATAGTTGGCAAGCACCGGTCCTTTTTTCGGGTCCACGAAAAGGCCCGCCGCCGCGGAAAGCACGAAGTAGCCATGCGCAACGCGTTTTTCGAACAGCGTTCCTTCCAGCGAGGTCACATCCATGTGCGCGTAGAAATTATCGCCGCTGATGTTCGCAAAGTTCACCACATCGGCTTCCGTAACGGTACGCTTATGGGTCACCAGCGTTTCGCCGATCTTGAGGTCTTCGAAATACTTGCGGAACGGATGTACGATATCTTCGGTCTGTTCTGCTTTCGGCTGGTACACATTCGTGATGGCAGTAAGCATAGAAGGCGAGCCCTGTATCGCTGTACGCTGCATGTAGTGCAGGATACCGCGCACGCCGCCCAGCTCCTCTCCTCCCCCGGCGCGTCCCGGTCCGCCGTGCACCAGGTGTGCCATCGGCGATCCGTGCCCGGTGGATTCCGCCGCGGAATCGCGGTTATTTACAAGCAGGCGGCCGTGCATGCAGGCTGATCCCAGCACCACGTCCGTCGCAAATTTCTCGTCGTTGGTCACAATCGAGCCTACAAGGCTTCCCTGTCCCAGCTTGGCGAGCTCGATGGCCTCTTCGGTATTCTTGTACGGGAATATCGTGCTTACGGGGCCGAATGCTTCGATACCGTGCGCATCCACAGAGTTGAACGGATCTTTGCAATATAGCAGCGTTGCCGGCAGGAAAGCTCCTTTTTCGCGGTCGCCGCCCATCACTTCAAAATCGTCGTTGCTTCCATAAGCCACTTCGCAGGATTTCAACAGCTCCTGCAGCTTCGCTCTTACATCGTCTACCTGCGAGCGTCCGGCCAGCGGTCCCATTTTTACTCCTTCTACGGAAGGATCGCCCAGCACGCGTTTTTTGAACTGCTCCGACAATGCTTTGATCACATCTTCCACACGGCTTTCGGGAACGATGGTACGGCGGATCGCGGTGCATTTCTGTCCAGCCTTTACCGTCACTTCGCGCACCACATCCTTGATGAAAATATCGAATTCCGGAGTTCCCGGCGCAGCGTCCGGGCCGAGAATGCAGCAGTTGAGCGAATCCGCCTCCATGTTGAAGCGCACCGCGTTGCGGAGTATCGCCGGCGTGGATTTCAGCTTGAGCCCTGTTTGGGCGGAGCCGGTAAGCGTTACCACGTCCTGCGAGGTAACATGGTCGAGCGCGTCGCCCAGGCTTCCGCAAACCAGCTGCAGCGCGCCCTCGGGCAATATTTTAGATGCTATGATATCCTGTACGCAGATCTCGGTAAGATACGACGTAAGCGTTGCGGGCTTAACGATGCACGGCACTCCCGCAATCAGGTTGCACGCGATCTTTTCGAGCATGCCCCAGATGGGAAAGTTGAATGCATTGATGTGGATGGCTACGCCTTCGAGCGGTACGCAGATGTGATGCCCGATAAAGGTGCCGCCTTTCGACAGCAGCTCCGGCTTTCCGTCCACATGGAACGGCATATCGGTGAGCTCGCGGCGGCCTTTGCTGGCCAGCACGAATACAGTGCTGATGCCGCCGTCGATATCGATCCAGCTATCGGCGCGGGTAGCTCCCGTAGCCGCCGAAAGCTTATAGTAAGCTTCTTTTCTTTCGTTGAGGTACATGGCGAGCGCCTTCATCATGCGGGCGCGCTCATGGATGCTCATCTTGCGAAGGGCCGGTCCGCCTACCGAACGGGCATACTGCAGCATGGCCTTAAAATCGAGGCCTTTGCTGGTGGCGATGGCTACAGGGTTTCCGTTTACCGCGTTGTACAGTACCTGGCCGTCTCCCTCGCCCTCGATCCATTGGCCCATGGCATAATTCTTCAGTTTCTTTATATCGGTCTTTGCCGCTACAGTGCTCATATTATCTTAAATTTTTAGCGTTCGCTAAGCTACGAAAATTCTTGAAATGCTGTCGCTGGAACCTGGACGATGGAACCTGGACAATGGACACCGGATAAATCGGTTCGGGATAGCATGAGGTATCTCGCTACTACATCTGATGTCTAATGTCTCATATCTATTTCAGGGCGGCCGGGCGGGTCTTCCGCTACTATGCCCCGTAGTATTGCCTCCGGCAAGAACTACGGGGCATACCGCTTCACCCCCTGCCGCAGCATCCGGCAATATCCGGCGCAGGCGGTTTCCATCATTATCGAGAGAGATTATTCATTATTAAAATGTCGCCCCTACATGGCTTCGGCTGTATCACCAGGCTGTCGCTCCTCCGGAGCTACCAAACTGTCGCTCCTCCGGAGCTTGGCGGAATGATTCCTGAATTGTTCTACCAAACTGCCGCTCCTCCGGAGCTTGTCTTTTTGTCCCAGGTCCTTTCCCTCCACCGTCCTTTCTTGTCCGCCGAAACCGCAGCCGCGAACGAAGGTAAATATCCGTCCTGCAGCGCGAGGCGGATCATAAATCATCCATTTTCCTCCTTCCAATATCCATCTCCCAATACTCATATCTCATGTCTCATATCTCATATCTGATGTCTCACATCTTACATCTCACCACGCAGCAAATTCCAAAATACCCCATCTATACATACAAACCCATAAAAACACCAAGTATGAAACGGACATTCATTTCCCTGCTTTTTATCTGTACGGCGTTTTCGGCTCTGCGCGCGCAGACAAGATATTTTGAATTTGTAACCACATGCGGTCATGGCGACTGGCGCGACACTTCTTTTATTGCCGCCACCGATCGCATCAGTCTTATTGATTCGGTACTGCTCGAGCTGAACAAACCGTATGAAATACGTAATTTCATCAGCGGCACCATTGCTGCAGGAAACGCAGGCTACAACCGTAATGCAACTCATTGGTTCAAATGGCATTTCGTGCCCGGCGAATGGCGCCTGGCCGAATTCGCCGTAGAGGTATGCGACGGTTGCCCGTACACGGATGTGGATTCTGACACATCGTACTGGCTGAGGACGATAGGATTCTTCTGCCCGTGGAGCGGACGGCCCGTGCGCGAAGTGACTCACCTGATGCCGGTAGACGAGCCCGCGCCGATAGATGCAATCGTTGTATATCCGAACCCGGCGGTGGAAAGGATACGGCTTGCAGGACTGCCCGCCGGCGGTGCAACGCTGCGCGTATTCGATGCCACAGGAGCGGAAGTGCGCAGCTTTACGGCAGGCGGACAAACGGCCGAGCTCGACCTGAACGGCCTGCCCGGAGGAATTTATTTTTTGCATGTGCACGACGGGCATTCCACGATCGTGAAAAAGATCATGATCGGCGGCTGAATAATTTTTCCCTGAATACTCTTGCAGGAGTTACCCAATGCTCCTGCAAGACCTTACCCTGCTTACACAAGACTCTGCCATGCTTCCCTAAGCATTTACCATGCTTCCTCAAGCATTCACCATGCTTCCTCAGGCATTCACCATGCTTCCTCAAGCATTCACCATGCTTCCTCAAGCATTCACCATGCTTCCTCAAGCATTCACCATGCTTCCTCAGGCATTCACCATGCTTCCTCAAGCATTCACCACGCTTCCTCAGGCATTCACCATGCTTCCTCAGGCATTCACCATGCTTCCTCAGGCGTTACCGTGCCCACCCAAGGATTTATTGTCCTATACAGGATCTGACCCTCTGAATTCAGGCATTAACCACGTCCTGAATATGTTACAGGCATATTAACAACGCTCCTGCGCCCGTTCGCACATTTCCTTATATTTGCCGCAACCCGCCCCCTTAATCCTGCATAAGTGCCAAAAGTCCGTTTTACAAAGATCCGCCGGTGGCTGCCGGTCCTGATGCTGTTATGCCTGTGCCCGCAGCTGGAGGCGCAGAACATCGACAGCCTGCTACGAGAGCTCCCAAAGCAGAAGGAGGATACCAACAAGGTGAACCTGCTTTTTAAGCTTGTACGCGCATATACCTTCAAAGACCCCGAACAAAGGCAGGTACATATCCGCTCCATGATCAGCCTGAGCAGGAAGCTGAATTACGCAAAAGGCGAAGCTAAGGGCTACAGCGCCTATGCCGATTACTACATGCGGATAAACGAAACGGACAGCGCAGCTGCATGTATAAATATGGCCTCCGGCCTGTTCCGCAAAGCAAACGATAAATGGGGACTGGCAACGGTAGCCGCTTTGCAGGGGCAGCTCAATACCGATCTGCATCAATATGATAAAGCGCTTACAAACTACCAGGAAGCGCTTACATATGCCGAAAATGCAGATAATAAGGTGCAGCAGGCGATCATCCTCGGAAGCATCTCCCGTCTCTTCTTCGTTATGAAACGGTATGAAGAAGCCGAACGCTATTACCTTCGCTCACTGGATCTATACCAGCAGACCGGCAATAAAAGAGGTATCTCGCTTTGCCTGCTTAACCTGAGCACCATCCGCTTCCTGATGGAGGATTACCCAAAATCCGAATATTACACCGACGCCTGCCTGGAAACGCAGAAAGAGCTGCAGGACGTCGCCATTCTTGCAAAATGCCATCTCAACAAAGGCTTCTTTTATTCCGAGCGGAAAGACCACGACCGTTCGCTGGCCATCCTGGATATGTCGTACAACGAGTTCGCCCAGGTTTACGATACCATCAACATGACCTATGCGCTCATGTACCAGGCACATACATACAGTGTGCAGCATGAGCACGACGACGCGCTCAGGAAAATGAGCGACGCCATGACCCTGGCCCGGCAGATCGATGCGGACAGCCTCACCATCGGCAGCCTGTACCAGGAATACTACGCTATATACAAGGAAATGGGCGATTATGAGCAGGCGCTGAATTACTACGAGATGTCGGTAAGGAACAACAGCGAGCTCTTCTCTACGGAAACGGCCGACAAAATATCCGAGCTGCAGGAAAAATATGAGACCGAAAAGAAGGAAAGAGAAAACACCGCATTAAAGGACCGGCAGGAAATACAGCAGCTGAAGCTGCAGCGGCAATCGTACCTGATATACGGAATGATGGGCATACTGCTGCTATCGGTGCTGGTGTTCGTATTGCTGCTGCGCACGGGCAAGGCTATGGCAGAACAGAAGAACATGCGGCTCAAGCAGAAGCTCCTCCGCAGCCAGATGAACCCCCACTTCATCTTCAACGCGCTTATTGCTATCCAGGGATACATATACAAGAACGATCCGAAAGCGGCGGGAAAATTCCTCGCATCCTTTGCGAAGCTTATGCGCGGCATCCTGGAAAACTCGCGCGAAGAATACATCTCGCTCACCAAGGAGATCGGGTGGACGGAACATTATATCGGGCTGCAGAAGCTGCGCTTCGACGGGAACTTCACCTATACGATAGAAGCTGATGAAAGCCTGGACCGCGACAACATTCTCATTCCTCCTATGCTTACGCAGCCATTTATTGAGAACGCGCTGGAGCACGGGCTGATGGAATCGGGCGGTCGTCTGCAGATCGTTTTCAGCCGGAGCGACGCTTATCTCAAAGTAAGCATAGCTGACAACGGTGCCGGGTTCGATACTTCGCAACCGCAGCTGCCTGGCAGCAGGCACGCTTCGCTGGCAATCAAAATAACAGAAGAGCGCCTGAGGCTCCTGAACCGTAGAAAGAGCAAAAAGATCCGCTTCAGCATACATTCGGAACCCGGTAAAGGCACCACGGTGGAATTGCTGATACCTGTGCGCACGAAGAGATAGTTAGGTTATTATTGTATCTTGAATTAAGATGAATATACTGATCGTTGACGACGAAAAAAATGCAAGAGAGGTGCTCGCCGAACTGATCGGCCTTTATTGCGAAGGCGGATTTCAGCTTGAAATGGCGGACGGCATCGCATCTGCATTGCAATCCATACGAAAAAAGGCGCCGGATCTGCTGTTGCTCGATATTCACCTGAAGGACGGAAGCGGGTTCGAGCTTCTGAATAAAGTACAGCATCAGGACATTCACATCATTTTCATTACAGCATACGACGAATATGCGATCCGCGCCTGCAAAGTATCCGCGATCGATTACCTGCTGAAACCGGTAGATCCGGACGAGCTGAAAGAAGCGATCGGGAAAGCGCAGCGGCGTGTGGAAAAGGACAAGCTGTCCGACCGGCTGGATGCTTTCATACAGAATATGTCGGACGAGGGGCGGCAGGTAAAGAAGATCACGCTAAAGACAGCCGATACCATTCATATCCTTAATGTAAGCGACATCGTTTTCTGCAAGGCAGACGGTAACTATACTACGTTCCACCTGCTGGACAGGAAAACGATCGTTGTGTCCAGGCCCATCGGCGACTACGAGGAGCTGATCGGGAGCAGGCAATTCATGCGCACCCACCAGTCGTACCTGGTAAACCTGGATCATGTGATCCGCTATGAAAAAGGCGACGGGGGGCATGTGGTTACGGTGCATGAAAACAACATTCCCGTTTCCACCCGGAAAAAAGAACAGCTGATGCAATATCTGCAGAATATGTAAGGACGGGATCCAGCGTTTTTCATACTTGCATCCGGACAATATACCCGTCTTCTTTTTATACGTACATAGAATATTCCGGTATTGCATCCGGAAAATTACGGATGGGAGACTCCGCAATACCCGTAATTATCTCCGTACAGAACGGGTAATTATACCGGTGAAAAGATCTGGCAGGCATCTGTACCTTGTAACACACAAAAACCCCTGACAAACATGAGCAAATTACTTTTTAAAGATCTTCCCCGGCGCGATCCGTCCCAGTTGCCGGCCGATGTGGCCGCGGTAAAAGCGATCGTGCAGGCGGCGGTAAACGTGGAGCTGTTCACTATTCCGCTGTACATGACGAGCCTGTACTCGCTGCAGGGCACGCACAAGATCAACGGCGCCAACGAATTTTATCTTGGCCGCCGCTGGCCCGGAATGTCGACATCGGCTGCGCCGGGAACGCCCAACCAGGATGCGTTCAATAAAATATTCGGTGTATTCATCGCCGAAATGCTGCACCTGCAGCTTGCATCCAACCTGTGCAAGACCGTAGGCGTGGATCCGGATTTCAACAGCCCGCTGCTGCAGGACGATAATTACGGCTGGATCTGTTACGGGCCAGACCACACGGTGCTGCCACATATCCTCGACTTCCGCGATACCATTCCGCCGCATAACCAGATCCGCGTAAAGCTCGATGCGCTCAATGCCGACCAGGTAAAGCTGTTCCTGGCGGTGGAAGAGACCGAAGCCATGGCGGAATCGATCATCCGCGAGGACAAAAAAGACAAATATTTCCCGAAGGTTCCGTTCGCAAACTGGACCGCGGAAAGCACCGAGGTCGATCTCCCGATGTTCGGGTCGATCGGCGCCATGTATTACTGCCTGTGGGAATATTTTTCGCTGCAGTATTCCGACGGAACGACATTATGGGATAACGTATTCCAGCCGGGCAGCATACAGCAGGATATTTTCAACATCGTAACCAAAGGGCATCCGAAGATCGAATATCCCGGCATTCACGCTACCGTTACCGACAACGAATCAGACAAGGCGCTGCTGCAGGTGATGAATATCATCAACGCCATTACCGACCAGGGCGAAGGCAGCGGAGTTGTGCCCGAAATACAGAAACGGCTCGGGCTTTCCGTACTCAAAGCGGTACAGCACCAGTTCCAGCCCGACGAGGAAGCGCTGAAAAAAGATTATCCTTCCTATACCGACAAGGGCGACCCGGCTCCATCGGCCGATGCTGCCGCGCGCGGCGGAAAGAACGGCGCCATGGACCATTACGAGATCTTCGGGGCCGTGCAGGAGCTGATCGAAGCCGGAGGCATCGTTACCTGGGATATGTGGCATGCGCAGGGAAACTCGTGGACAGCCGACGATCTGAAAACAGCAGATTACGACAAGAACCAGTATAAGCAGCTGCCGAAAGCGGAAGATATCGCCAATGCGCTGAACCGCCTGAAAAAGGAGAACACGGATAAGAATTTCAAGCAACTAAGCCAGGCCGTGGCGGGAGCCATCGCGGGCATCACTACGGTGCTCTACGATTACTGGCAGGATCCGGACGGGAACTTCCCCTACCCTTCCATGTCAGGCTCCGGCGACCGTATGGCGATCTGCTGGGCCATCTTCGGCCGCACGCCCGATCTTTCTTTCGGCATCGATCCGCGCACCGACGGCGTACTCTATCACGCATGCCAGGGAATGAATCTCGATCCGACACAGCCGAACCCGGATAGCTGCGCAGGCGTAGAAGTTTACCATACCTGCCGCGGCTCAAACGACTGCCACGCGCAGGGCGGCTGCGGGTTCGTACAGCCGGTTACCGGCGGTGGCGGCTGCAGTGCAAAAGTCAATTATGCTTTTTATAAAGCGCCCGAGGGCAACTTATGCGGCGGTAAGCCAAAGCCTCCGGCCAAGCTGTTCAGCGCGCCGTCCGATAATAAGTGCAGCACACTGGGAGGATGCGCCGTACCCATTTCGGCTTCGCAGATGTACCCGGCCCCGGCCGAAGGCGATCTGCCGGTTATGCAACTGTACGATTTCACGGAACAGGGAGGCGAATGGACATCCGTGCCTATCGGTACTATGGATTATGCCGAAGGAGATCTCGTGTATGATATTGCATGGACGGCATATTGCAAAGTGCTGGAGCATCGTGGGCAAACGCCCCCGGACAAACCGGAGCCGAGCGATTTCCGCCTGGCCTTTCCTCCGTCCACATAACGAAGAGATTCATGTACGGCAGGCCGGTGCAGGAAAACTACGCCGGTCTGCCTTTCTGATGACGAAATGGAAAAATGATGCAGAAAAAAACATTGCCGCGGCTTGGGCTGCCCAACCTGGGACTGGGCGTGGGCCTGCGCAACCAGCACTTTGCGCACCTGATGAAGAACGATCCGCAGGTAGACTGGTTCGAGATCATCAGCGAGAACTTTATCGACAACCACGGATATGCCCGGCATGTGCTGCAGCATGTGCGCAGCCAGCGGCCCGTGGTGATGCACGGCGTATCGCTTTCCATCGGAAGCATCGATCCTCTCGATCTGAATTATCTCGGAAAGCTCAAAGAGCTTGCAGCGTTCGCGGAGCCGGCGTGGATCTCCGATCACCTTTGCTGGACAGGCGTAGCGCATGTAAACACGCACGACCTGCTGCCAATGCCCCTCACGGAAGAAAGCCTGGAGCATGTGGCTGAACGCGTGCAACAGGTGCAGGATTATCTTGGGCGGCCCCTGGTGCTCGAAAATCCTTCTACCTATCTCCAGTTCCGGTCATCGTCTATGCACGAATGGGAATTCCTGTCGGAGCTTGCCAAACGTACCGGCTGCGGCCTCCTGCTCGATGTGAATAATGTATATGTATCGTCTACCCACCACGGGTTCGATCCCGAATATTATATCCGCAATATTCCGCATGAGCATGTGGTGCAGATCCATATTGCCGGGCCCGCCGACTGCGGAAATTATCTCGTGGATACGCACGACAGTCCTGTTCCCGCCCGCGTATGGCAACTGTACAGGCTGGCGCAGGAACTGACGGAAGGAGTTTCCACATTGCTGGAATGGGATGCGAAAATCCCGGCCTATCCCGAACTGGTGGAAGAACTTTTCAAAGCCCGGAAGGTAATGCAGGGATATGTGCCCGATGTTCCGGTCGCCATGTCGGACGAAACGGCTGTGTCGAATCCCCTGCAATACCAGGCAATAATTGCCGGCGAAGAAATTTAGCTTCAGCCGCGGAAAATCTTCGATTAACTTATTTATCATTTTATGACCATCAGCCAGCTACAACACTGGATGAAAACAGTGATAACCGCGCAGGGCAACCTTCAGCAGCAGGTAGCGTCGGCGGAGAAGCTGCACCATCTGCGTGCGGAAGATATCGTGGTATCGGATCATCTTCCGGCCGATATGCGCCTGGGAATATACAGCGGCGGATACCTGCTGCGGTTGCTGGAATGCCTGCAGGCCGACTTCCCGGCTTTATGCTCATTTATGGGCGAGCAGGTCTTCGGCTTATTTGCAAAAGCTTACCTGCTTTCGCATCCGTCCCGCTCGTACACTTTATTCGACCTGGGACAGGGATTTCCTTCTTTCCTGCAGGAAACGCGGCCGCAAAAGCACCAGATGGGAAGCAAAGGCGATGCTATGCTCGATCTTCCCATCAGCCTGGCCCGGCTGGAAAGAGCCCGGCTGGAAGCCATGCGAAGCCCGGGCACGGAAACAGCCGCACCTAATGCAGAAAACGCATCCTGGAGCTTCTGGATGGGCCCTGTGATGCTCCAGGCGCCGGAATGCCTGCGACTTCCCGTACTGGATTTTCCTCTTATGTCATTCTACCGCGAGCTGGCGCAGAACCGGCGGCCTGAGCCTCCCGCCCCGCAGCGGAGCTTTACCGCCATAAGCCGGAAAAACTACCGCATCACCATGATGGAGCTGGAAGAATGGCAGTACATCTTCCTGCAAGCCTGCAATCGCCCGGCGACCATACCCGACGCAGCCACGATCACCGCTACGGCATGCGGCCGGCAATATGACGCAGTGCTCGCCGACCTCTATCTCTGGCTTCCGGTGGCGACAGATAACGGCCTGATCAGCGTGCACAAAAATGAAGAAACGCAGCGCTCGTCATAAAAGACTTTAAAGACGACATTGCTTCACTGCAAATGGCATGAAATTTCTACGGTATGCCGTAACAAAATCATGCAGCTATGAAACTTCCTCCCGCATTTGCAGAACCAGGCGACAACGTGGCGAACGTGATCATCGAAACGCCGAAAGCAACCGGCAACAAATACAAGTATGATGCTGAAAGCGGGCTGTTCAAGCTCAGCCGGATCCTTCCGGAAGGCATGGTATTTCCGCTGCACTTCGGATTTATTCCGCATACGGCGGCGCAGGATGGCGATCCGGTGGACGCGCTCGTGCTGATGGACGAAGCCGCTTATCCCGGTTGCCTGATCGAATGCAGGCTGCTTGGCGTAATAGAAGCTACACAGACGGAAGGCAGCGAAACCACGCGCAACGACAGGATCATAACGGCAGCCCTGCAATCGCGGCGGTATGCTACTGTTACCAGCATCAAAGAGCTCGAAAAACAATTCATAGACGATCTCACCGGGTTCTTCGCAGCCTACAACAAAATGGATAAGATAACCTTCACCCCGCTGGGAGTAAAAGGCCCTTCCGCAGCCGCCAGGCTGATCCGTGCGCATATAAGCCGGAAATAAACCGTTCATCTGTCATTTTCCCCACCGGAATACTACTCCATTATCCGTAAAATTCCTGATCCTTTTCCGTGTTTTACCGGATCGTCAATAACGGGAGGTAACATCTACTTTTACCGCACCGGAAGCCCCCCGTAACCAACTCAAATGATATATATGGACATGGACAAAGACAGAAAAAATTATCTGCTGCTGTTGCATAACCCTTCGGCAGAAGCAGCCCGGCATGCGTGGCGCTTATGCAGGGAATTGAACATTCCGGTGAATGCGCAATACGGTAATACCGGGCTGGAAATAAGCGCGACGCCGGATGAAGCGGAACGGCTTTTCGGCTACGGCCTGTTTGCGGTACAGACAGCGCGCGCCATTTCGGACGAGCACATTGAAAAATTAACTCCCGCCGCACAGGAGATCGCAGCGGTATGGAACCAGCAGTTCTCCCCCGAATATCGCAAGCGGAAAAAGGATAAATCGAAAAGAGGCCTGAAGTACAACAGCCCGGGCAAGAAAGAGCCCGCTCCGTATGTCGATGTGGATCCGGAAGAATTCCGCAGACGACTGATGGAACAGATCCGGGAGCGGAAGATCGATCCTGCCAAAGTAAAGCCGGCGATAAAGATCGATCCGAAACGGTTCGGCCCGGAAGACTACCTGAGGATGAAAAAGTACCTGGAAGAACGCCTGCAGAATGAAAAGCTCGCATACCGGCTCAGCAAGCTGCTGTACAGGCTCAGGGATGAGCGGCAGATGATCCTTTCGCCGGAAATACTCGACATAGCCGTATCCGTTTACCAGGCTATGGACGCCGAAGAATCCTGCTGGAAGATGCACGGCCGCATCTGCATAGGTCTCGTCTTCGTGGAATCTTCCAAAACCAACGGCCCTAAATTCAGCAATACCGCGCGCAACGAGATCATCAACGAAGTAAAGGCCGGGCTGAGCTGGCTCGTATCCCAGCATCCGGCCGGTGACCTCGTATGGATCTACGATATACAGAAAGTAAAGATCGACGTGGCCGGCAAGGCGAACCTCGAGGATTCGGATATCTCCTACGACGCTTACTGGCGTAACCCGGGAATGGGCAAAGTGGTATTCGGAGGCAACACCTACGCGGCCAATGATACGGCTATAGACGAATACCGCGACGATATGCTGACCGAGCATGGCGCGGATCATGCCACCGTTATTTTTATTACACCTTACGGATCGAGCTGGCATGCATATTCCAGCGGTAAGCGTTTTATTGCGATGTCAGAGCATGGCGACGACTGGGGCAACTGGGGACAGGACGAGCTCAACATCACCACCGCCCACGAGATGTGCCATAAATTCGGCGCGGCGGACGAATACAGCGGCAGCGGCACTCCCTGCGACAGCTGCGGAGGCGAGCATGGCTGCGACAATATTCCCAACGGCAACTGCGAAAGCTGCGCAGAACCGGCACAAGGCTGCATCATGGAAGGGCACGATCTCCGCTTATGCGCTTATACCCGCGGGCAGATCGGATGGTCGGATATTTTTGTAGAACTGTGGACGGAAGACGAATGGTACGCAGGTACCGACGACGACGTATGGCTCGACATCGGCGACCGCACATTCGTGCTCGATACGCCCGGCCATAACGACCGCGAGCGGGGTAACCGCGAAGGACACGCTATCTGGGACGGAGGCAATATGCCGCTCAGCAGCATCAAGCGCATCCTTATCCGCAAAAGCGGCGACGGCGTTGCGGGAGGATGGAAGCTGCGCCGGGTGCGCGTATTCCACGGCGGCGAAGTGATCTGCGATCAGAGCCCGCACCAGTGGCTGGAAGACGACCGCCGCTGGTGGCTCGGCTGCGTGTTTGACAACAGGCTCATGAACAAGCTGAAGATAAAAGTAACTACAGCCGATGTGGCATGGGCGGGCACAGACGATACTGTAACGCTTAAGCTCGCGGGCCGTTCGTGGAACCTGGATAACGACGGGAACGACTTCGAGCGCGGAGATACCAACACCTTTACGCTCGATCCCAAAAGCGGCATCCGCGTGTCGGACATCAATACCATCACGATCATCAAATCATCGGATGGAGTGGCGGGCGGCTGGAAGCTGAAAGGGCTCCAGCTTACCATCAATGATTCGGTCGTATATAACAACCAGTCGATCAACAAATGGCTGGAAGACGACCACCGCGTATTCACCGACGGTATCTGAGATTGCTTAATTATTGTGGAAACGCCGGCGTACAGCTGGCAGCAATGCCGGGAGCAAGGGGTGCTTCCGGCATTTTGCCTTTGCTGTTTGCCGAATACAAATACATATTTTAATATTCTAAATTGGCAGGACCGCTGCGGCAACCGTATATTGCAGTATGAAAAGCGCAGGCATACTGATTTTTTTTCTGATTACCGGTTCGTTGCTGTCTGCGCAGAATTATAATTTCCCGCCGCGATCGTGGAGCAACGTCTCCTTCCGTCCCGGGCCGCTACACTCGTTCCGGCCGGAGCTCCGGATATCGCGCACGCCTGCAGCTCCGCAGGTACTCAAAAGCCCTGTGCATCATACTGCGTTCTTTTGCAGGATGGAAGTAAAGACCGTAAAGAAGATCGGGATATGGGTGAAATTTCACGCGGGAGATTATGATCTGTACAGCAGGGGAAGTAAAAATTAAAAATAGTCCCCAGGCAAGCCTGTGCATAAATGTCGGCGCACAAAGTCCCAGAAAGTGGCAAGATCATTTTAGATTTTCGATATAATTGGAAGGGACGAATCCTATTTGGAAAACCGATCCAACATCCTTTCTCATCCGCCGAAGCGATAGCGAAGGCGGATGGTCCAGCGTCCAGTATCCAGCGTCCAGCATCCAGCATCCAGTTTCCAGTATCCAGCATCCAATGTCCAGCCCCCCGGATCACCTCCTGATCGCCGCAAACACCAGATCATTCAGAAAATCGATCACTTCTTCCCCGTTTTTTGTTTTTCCGAAATCGGTGAGCGCGGGTAAATTATGCATGAAGAAATTCTGGAAATGCGCCATTTCGATAATAGTGGATGCGAGCGACCGCGGGAACTTATACCCGGGATTGCATTCGAGGATGATGTTTCCCACCACCGCGCAGATATCTTTATACGGCTTGAAGAACTGGTGCCGGTTGTCTTCTCCTACATGCTTGGTGAGATATGCCTTGGAACCTTCGGAAATGATGATCTGGTGAAGCAGGCTTTCGTCCACATGGCTGGTCCGTATATCATCTTCCACAACTGCCGCCAGCAGCCGGATCACCGTTTTAAGCCGCGCTACGGGGTCTTCGATATTGTTGGTGTGGAACCTGATCTGGAATGCGAGCCAGCTCCAGTACCAGGCTACGATATAGATCAGCAGGCGGTGCTTATTCTCAAAATACCGGTAAATGCCCGCCTCGGTGGACCCGATCTCCTGCGCCAGCTTCTTAAATGTAAAGGATTCGAAACCGTCGCGGTGTATCAGCTGTATGCCATAGCGGATGATCTTTCTGCCAAGCTCCGATTGCTCCGGATCGCGCACATACAACGCTTCATTCATCTTAATATGTACCTCTAAGCCCATACCCGTACTGCTTTGGTAAAATACCCGGAGCAAAATAAAGAAAAATTTAACTACTATTTATAATAGCAATACTATCATTTAAAGAATAAATACTAGTTTTGTCAAAAAAGTATGGTCCTGACATGCTGCTGAAAACGAGGATACCTGCCATATATATATTCAAGAAAGTCAAGCACGAGTTGCTTTACCTTTTGCTGGTTTCCGTGCTGGTATTTGTTCTCACATACCTGTTCCGGCGCCGGCTGCCCGATATGCCGCTCACTATTCCCACCTTCATCGGTACCGCCATATCCATTCTTTTGTCGTTCAAGCTCAACCAGTCGTACGACCGCTGGTGGGAAGCCCGGAAGGTATGGGGAAGCATAGTGAACGATTCGCGAAGCCTCGTGATACAGCTGAATGCGTTTGTAAAGGCAGGAAACGACGAAGTGATAAAAAGGATAGCATACCGGCAGATGGCCTGGTGCTATTCGCTGGGACAGCTTCTGCGCAGGCTCGACGCTGCCGCAGGCCTCGAAAAGTTCATTCCCGAAAAGGAACTGGAATCCGCCAGGCTTCACGCCAATGTGCCGCTGGCATTGCTGCAGCTTCACGGCACGGATATCAGGAAGCTGAGAGAAGACGGCCAGCTCGACATCTTCGCACAGGTGCAGCTGGATAATACGCTGGTGCGGTTATGCGATTCACAGGGAAAAGCGGAGCGCATCAAAAGCACCGTGTTCCCCGAAACGTACAGGCTGTTCCTGCATCTTATCATTTACCTGTTCGTGATCACCCTTTCCATTGCGCTGAAGAATGTTTCGTGGTATTTCGAAATGCCGCTGCTCGTGCTTATTTCCAGTGCTTTTTTTCTCCTGGAAAAATCTGCAACTTACATGCAGGATCCTTTTGAGAACCGACCGACCGATACGCCTGTTTCTTCCATTGCCCGAACTGTCGAGATCAATATCCGGCAGCTGCTGAAAGAAACGGAAGTTCCCCCGCCCTATCCACCGCAAAAATTTTACCTGTTATAAATGACCACAGCCAACATGAAAACTCTGACCAAAGAAATGCAGAAGGCCATTACGCCGCAGGCCGCGCTTGAATTGCTGAAGGAAGGCAACCAGCGTTTTGTAAACAATCTGAAGATCAACCGGAACCTGCTGCAGCAGGCCAACGAGACATCCGACGGCCAGCATCCGTTTGCCGTTATCCTGAGCTGTATCGACAGCCGGACCTCCGCGGAGCTGATATTCGACCAGGGACTCGGGGATGTATTCAGCGTGCGCATAGCCGGGAATGTTCTGAACGAGGATATACTGGGCAGCATGGAATTCGGCTGCAAGATAGCCGGCGCCAAGATCATTGTGGTGCTGGGACATACGCGCTGCGGCGCTATAAAAGGCGCCTGCGATCACGTGGAAATGGGCCATCTTACCACGCTCCTCGAGAAGATCCGCCCCGCGGTGGAAGAAGAAAAGCTTACCACCGACGACCGCACTTCTCGTAACAGTGATTTCGTGGAAAATGTTTCGAGCATAAATGTAATGCGTACCGTTCGGTCCGTTACCGAGCGCAGCCCGATACTGAAGGAAATGGTACAGGCCGGGCAGATAGCCGTGATAGGTGGAATGTATGATGTTTCTACGGGGCATGTGAATTTCTATACCGAGAGCCTGACAGAGGCGGCTCGGAGATAGTCGGATGCTGGAAAACGAATGATGGAATTGGATACCATTCGGTATTCATGCCGGGAAGCCATTGGTAACCGATCCAGTCTCATCTGCCGAAGCGATAGCGGAGGTGGATTGTCCGACTTCCATTGTCATTTTCCAGCGTCCTTTCAAATTTCCTATCTTCGCACCATGACCTTCCGGCCTGACCGTACGCATCAGCAACTTACCACGGAACAGATCCGTGAAAAGATCGGTTTTTTGCGCTCGCAGCTGCCGCAGAAGCTTACCGGAAAAAATTACCAGCTCACGTATAAGCACATCGGCATTCCCGCGCCAAAAAAGGTGAAGCAGCCCGAGCTGCAGTCCGTTTTGCAACAGGCAGCAGATCATATGTGCGCTCATCTTCTTATCGCCCGGCCGGTGCGCATCCTGCTCCTGGATAACGTACCTGCAGGGAAATTTCAGCAGATAGACGGGCTCCCGTGCATTTTCGTGAACAGCGATATGACGGCGCAGAACATCTGGCAAAAGATCGCGATCGTAGCGCACGAACTTTCACATTATTACCTCATCCACCAGCACAGGATCTGGCTGGACGATGAGCTGGAGAATGAGCTGCTCACGGAAGTGAATGCGGTGCTGACCGGTTTCGGGTTTTTACTGCATAAAGGATATTCCTCTTACCTGGTTCGCCGGAGCTCCGGAAATACAACTTCGAAAGTCGGCTACATCGATATTGATTCGGTAAAACGGATCATCCTGCAAACCGCCATCGAACGCCGGCAGCAGCCGTTGTGGGTCATAAAGAACTTTGCCATGCCGTGGGACAAGCTGCATGCGCGGATTGTGCTGAATGGGGCGGTAAGGGAGTACAGGAAGAGGAAGGACACCGGACGATGGACATTGGAAGGTGGACAATAGATAATCCGCCTCGCCTGCCGGCTACGGAGGAATGACGCGGCAGGGGGTTTATTTTTAGATATCTGCGCCGAAAAAAATAGTTTCCGATTTAAAAACCGAGCGTCCGTTATACGCCTTGCCTCAGATGAAACGAGAGGAAATACCTAGCTTTTCTCTATTAAGCAAAAAGCCCGGCGAGTCGACAGCTTTACTTCTTTCCCGGGGACGTTTCATACAGTGTGTTCGCGGGATGCGGCACCAAGTGAAAGCTTATAAAAGTACTTTAATATCTCCTCACTAAAATCAAAAACCAGGGCTTTGAAACCGGTCATACTGGTTATCAAAACGAATTCTATCAGCTGTTAACTTAACCCAAGCTACCTATTGGGGGCACACTTCTCCATCAGTAATTTTAGGGATGCAAAAGCGGGGTTTTTACGGACATTACATATCAAGGCGAATACATACTTTTATCAACCAGATCTTAGACCCGAGACCCTTGATCAGCCTTCATTTTTATTATGAGATTTTTTTATGTATCAAGCAGAAACAATCGTCCTTCTGAAGAAGATAGATAGATAACATAAGTATGATGTTAGAGAATTGAATAAGAGTGAACCACACGGTGCTACATCTCAAATTACACCCAATTGTTATAACCTTAAACCTTGAACTATGTTGAAGCCAGACCTGCACAAAGCAATTGACAAATGGAGCGATTCATTTCTGAGGCCCCTCATACCTCCTAAATTGATTACAAATTCAATTGTGAAAGCCGCTGAAGATGAAGGCGCAAAGCTTATTTATGTAAAATTCCTATACGGGGAACAAACTGGGACTTTTAGGACAGTTCCTTTTAATGGAAGTTATGGAACTGTAATGGATGATTTAAGCCATGAATCGTTATGGTTATACTCCCTTGAAAAAGAAAAATTACCAGATGGGTTTCAGGAAATAAAGACCCATAATACCGGGACAATTAGAACCGGCCAAACTCAAAAGTGCGGAACTTGTAGAGGACACGGCCAAGTAACTTGTAAAACATGCGGAGGTAAAATTCGATGGACCGAAAGAAGTGGCGACACTATTGTTGAAAAAATCTGCTCATGTGGCAATGGTAAACAAATTTGTGGGAATTGTAGCGGATATGGTGACGTTGAAACTGTTATCGATACAAAAAAAACCTTTCGTCTGTTTGAGACCAAGAACTCACAGTATAAGGGTGAAGTTCCAGAAAATAAAATAAAGAAAATCACCGGCAATCCTATCTTCGAGCACATAATTGAATATCCAATGCCTGAAGTAAAGTCTATGCTGGTTGGTGGAATTCAAGTAGAAGAGTTCAATCAACTCCAAAAAGAAATATTAGACGCCCTTCATAACAAAATAGATACCGAATTACATGACAAAGGCGTAAATACGAAGTTAGTACATGAGCAATTGAATATATTATTTAACTCTATCCCTAACCCGGTTCATGAAAATAAACTACTATCAAAGGAGGTTATGCCTGTCAGAGTTATGGTTCGCGTAGAGAATGCTCCAGTTACCCAAATCGATTATGCATTTAAGAAAAAGAGCTACACTATTTGGGTTTTTGGAAATGAAAATCGCATTTGGTACAAACAGAAGCCAATTTCATTTAATTATAAAATGATCACAATCATAATATCATTATTCCTTATCGGAATGATGATATTATTAACCTAAATAATTTTGATCTGGGTCATCTTAAGTCCTTAGGCCAGGCTGGCAAAATTATTCGGGAACTTAAACGAAAAAACTCTTGAAATCTGAATGAAATGACCTGCAGAAGTTCGGCTTAACTTTGTACATCTTGTGCCGGACAAGGCTTCAAAATGTTTTTTTAAACAGGATAATATAAGAGGCTTAAAAAAAACTCAAACCGCTATTTCTATTTTGCTTTTCAAAACCAAGTTATATGAAACTAATCCTGACAACTTCCCTATTCTGTATAATTATTTCTTTTACGAATGCTCAAACTACGCAAAAGGAGCGGAAAATTGTACAAGTCCTGACTCCGCAGACAATTTATCTCAACGGTGGTGCAAGAGCAACATTTGGTGGAAAATCGCGTGTATTGTTTAACATAGATCTTCCTGCCAATACCGTTGAATGGTATTATTCATATTCAACCGCAAGAGGAGAAAATCCAAGTACGACAATTGAATTGTTTGCACAATTAACCAGATTGTTCGACCCAAGCGGGATGACCGCTATTTCAACGAATGCAATTTTTACACCATCGGGAGCTGGTGTTTGCGATATATATTTGATGGATCGGACAAATGCAGGCAAATTTTATGAGAAGGTTGATCAATGGGGAGGAACTTATTCTTATTGGCTTTCTGGTTCGCGTGAAAATGGAAAAAATGGAACTGTACAAATAAAGGATAATGTTAAAGGAACAGTATATTTAGGATTTAAGAATCCGAGCATGACAGAAGGTGTCTCAATAATATTTGAAGTTGCTGCGATTGTGGAAGAAACGAAAATTATTGAAAAAACTGCGACCGAACAAAAGGCTGATATGTACGGGAAAATGGGGTGGAACGCATATGAAAGGGGCGAATATGATAAATGCTTGGAATTAAGCAAAAAAGCTGTAGAAATTAATCCTGATCTTGGATGGGTACATAACAATATCGGCTTAGTTATGCTTATTAAGGGCGATTATATCACAGCAATTGATAGCTATTCCTTAGCGATAACTCTTTTTAAAAAGTCAGCAGATCCGTATCGTGAATTTGAAGCTGCAATACAAGACCTGAACAATCTAATTGCAAAATTAGGAAAGCTCGAAGGCGGAGAAGATATACTGCAAATGTTAAAGTCCGAGCAGCGAAACTGAAAAGACGAACCGAAAAGTAAAATGGTTTCCTGTGCGGGGATAATCGAATCAGCTCCCTCGTCGCGCGCGTTCGGGGGCTTTACTTTCCGCCTACCCAAGCTTATCTTTCCCATGTCTTCGACAGTGACGCGCCCCCAATCTACCTCGGTATCAATCTCACATAATCCCCCCCCACTACTGTGTATTGCGCATAGACAAAGCATTGGATAGTTGGATATTTGCTCCAGAAAATTGACAGGTTAAGATTACAGAACAACCCGCCTTCACGCGGATATAAATTTGTAATAAAAATGTGAGGATTACCTTCCCCCGCTCCGCCGATCCTTATCCGGGCGGTATTCCAGTATATCGGCAGGCTGGCAATCCAGCGCTTTGCAGATGGCTTCCAAGGTACTGAAGCGGATTGCTTTTGCCTTACCGGTCTTCAGGATTGAAAGATTGGAAAGGGTTATATCTACTTTTTCAGAAAGCTCATTTAACGACATTTTGCGCCTTGCCATCATAACATCCAGGTTTACTATTATTGGCATAGCTTATACAGTTAAGTCATTTTCGTTTTGGATCTCAACTCCTTTTTTAAAAATAAAAGCGACGGTCAACAGTACAACACCCATAAACAGCCACACATCGGCCCCCGCTAATTTCAGGCGACGCAGGTCGGGCACGGGCACTCCTTCCTGAGACAGGCCGTCTGCAAGGTTCGCCCCCCACAACGAAAAGAAGCCAATACCCAGCGACAGGTAGCCAAGGCTCAATACAAACCGTTTGGCAGCATCGGTAAAAGGCTTTGACAGGTTGAATTTCCTGCCAAGAAAAACTTTTATAATAACGTAGAACATGATGGCCTTTAATACAGCAACAATAATGATAAGTGTTGTAATCGTAACGTACCGGCTTTGATTGTAATGATAAACAGCGTCCAGGTCGGCTTGTTTCCAGAATTTGGCCGCGCCCTCCGGATGGAGCAGCAATGTTGCCACCGTATTAGTTATGAAGCCACCCGCTTCAATGCAAAGGCCTGTAAACACTATCCATGATAGTACATGAAGAGCGTTAAGAATGTGATCTGTTTTAATTGACATAGTATGAGTTTTTAATTATGCAGCTAAAATAATAAATATTTACTGTAAAACAATAAATATTTATCCCGTAAGACTAAATACGTAATGCTGTGCGATATGGATAGGTTACCCTCGCTTCGCTTGTTGGCCCGTAACATTTGCTACGGTCGGTTTGTTTGGAAGTTGCACTTCCGTTTTGTCCACTGTGGCCATAGGCGGGAATTACCTTCGCTCCGTCCGGTGATCCTGATCGGCGAGTTCCGTAACGGGGGAAGGCCGGTATCCGGCAACGACAGGCTTTTTTAGATTGGCTTACCCAGCTTCACCTTCATCTTAATTTAAGTGGTTTTACGCAATTGATATATGGAAAATTGACGCAATGTGTAAATTTGGATGTTATCGGCAACCCTATGACGACAGTGCTAACTTGAAACTGACTGCAAAAAACTAAAGGTAAATCTGTTTCTTTGAGCAACTACAAGACAGAGAACAAAGAATACGAGATTTTCAAGAAGATTTTAACTCCAAAGATTTGTGCAACATCATTGTAGTTTCAAAGCAAGATAAGTTAGTGGAGCTATGCCATGAAGTTGAAGTAATTATCACGAAGGAATTAAACAGATAAGCCATTGACATTTTTATGATTGAACAGCTGCTGACCGACATTAAAGAATGTCAACATTGTAAAGACAACTTACCATTAGGAGCAAAGCCAGTTCTAAGAGCAACAGGTAATGCCTCGTTACTTGTTGTTGGACAAGCTCCGGGGATAAGAGTGCACAATACAGGTATTCCATGGAACGACCCAAGCGGAGACCGTTTAAGAAAATGGTTAAACATGGATAAGCAGCAATTTTATGATGCAAATAGAATTGCCATTATTCCAATGGGATTTTGCTACCCAGGCAAGGGTAAATCAGGCGACATGCCACCGAGACCTGAATGTGCTTTATTGTGGCGTGACAAACTTCATCAGCAATTACCAAACATTAAACTGACGCTTTTAATCGGCAAATATGCGCAGGCATATTATCTAAAAGACGGAATGAAAAAAACTTTGACAGAAACCATTCAGGCATATGAGGAGTATTTGCCACTTGGATTTTTACCTCTTGTTCATCCATCACCTCGGAATCAAGCATGGCATAAAAAAAATCAATGGTTTGAAAGGGATGTAATACCAATATTGCAGACAGCAGTAAAAGAAGTTTTACCTTCCACAGTTAAACTTGACACATGAATTTCAATACAAAGCAAAGGCGTTAGGGATTCACGACAACGAATTGGAAAAATTGTTGAAATATCAAGCAAGTAGGTTTTTTGCTGAAGACGAATCATTTCTTGCAATTAGAAATGTGTATCAAAAAATGATAGACAAAACAGAACACTCTTAAAGAAAAGTGACTACAAACATTTAGCACAATCGCTTCGGACGGACAGAAGGGCAGCCGCTAAAAAGGGGTTTGCGATAGCGGGGGTTCCGTGCTTCGCAGACACATTAGTGCAAAGTAGAAGTTCAGTTCTCCGAATAAAGTTTAGTGCTAAAAATCCCTGCCATCGCAAACCCCAAAACGTTAGCAGCAATTTCAACAGTAATACTAAGATTCATATAATCTTCAAAAACCTTGCTCATTCAAGATATGCTGCCTGCGATTACTTATTTCTTAATGATATCTGAGGATTACCTCCGGTGATCCTCAAGAGGCGACGTCCGTAACGTCGAAAGCCCAACCTTCGCTGCGCTTCGGTTGGCTTTTTTATTTTCCTTCAGCTTGCTCGAAGCTGGTGCTTCGGCAGCTTTCAGAAAATAAAAAAGTCACAGCCATTGGCCGGGACTTTTTTCGTTCTGTCGGGGTGGCAGGATTCGAACCTACGACCTTCCCGCCACCTGGCGGGACGCAGTAACCGGCATAAAATAAAAAAGGTCCAACCACCAGGATTGGACCTTTTTTCGTCGGG